>Ga0209125_1000049_pt1 | contig 201041 bp, 154 predicted proteins | sample BarGraIncub1131A_FD_184503 | JGI IMG/M metagenome (GOLD analysis project Ga0209125, IMG submission 184503) | Arctic peat soil microbial communities from Barrow, Alaska - Barrow Graham LP Incubations 11-31A (SPAdes) (version 2) | ecosystem: Environmental > Terrestrial > Soil > Wetlands > Peat... | reverse complement strand
TAGAGCCGAATAAAGTAGAAAGTGCAACCATAAAGCAGACATTGAACGAAGAATGTCAAATTTTAAGACAACAAACCTAAAAAATGACTATTTTTCAAAACCTAATTTTTTTATTGCGGATTTAAGGTACCAACAAAATAAATCAAATCATGAAAAAAATTGCGATCGTTTTTATCGCCATGTTTGCTGTTATTGCATCAAACGGGCAATTACAAATAAAGGCTTCCGGAGTCAAGTGGGATGAGAACTATAGTTTCGACAAATGTAATGAGTTTCAGGTTGAAGCTTATGCAAAAAATAACGAACTAATGAGAACGATGCATTTTAAAACCTACTATCAAACTGAAGGTGTGAATTTTATGGTAAAATTGGTAATGGAGGGAAAAGGAAATAGTATAGAGACAGTTTTAGACAAAAAAAATGAAGTAGCCATACAATTGATGGGTACAGGAGGAGGAGCTGTTCCCTTTTACAATGCTGGTCGTTTTAAGTATCCGACTGATTCAGAGATAAAAAAGCTTGAAATTGTACCTACTACTGAAACCAAAGAAATACTCGGATTTACCTGCAAAAAATACACATATACCTACAAAAAGATTTTTGGAGAAGTATGGATTACAGGCCAAATTGACTTATCGAATGATCTTGGCATTTTTCGGGCTGCTAAAATGGCCGCTATACACAACACGCTTTCTGTCGGTGGTTTTGTGATGGAAATGACCGTAGAAGATGCGAAAGGCGGGAAAACACTAATGAAAACGGTTTCTTTGAAAAATGCTGAAAACTACACAATCAATCTGAAAGACATTCAGATGAATACCGCCATTAACAAAGTGAATTATTTTACTTTTTGATTTTGAGCCCTCAGCCATATCTGGCTGAACTTAACAGGTATAGAAAAAGCTGCATTCAAAAAAAATGCAGCTTTTTTATTCATTTTATATGCAGTTTCTATCCTGCGGGAGGGTAACTATCAATCAGCTTGTTCTGACGTTTGGCGGCCTTCAGAAATTCGATCAGACCCATTGGTTTGTAACCACGCGACCTGTTGAGTGCGGAAACCTTAAACAACAGGCTTTGCGTCTGGAACAACTCGCGGTAAAGACTGAAGATCGACACTTCAGGATCCCAGGCGCTGATGGCTTCTGATCCTGCGCCATTGATTTCTATGATTGAAAATCCTTCGCCAGCTTTGAGAAGGTCTGTTGATTCAAACCGAATATCAAACCTGCCAAAATAGAACTCAGGCATACTAAGTGCAATTTCGTCGAACCTTTTAGTCATTTCCGGGGTAATTAAGTGACTCGCATTGCGGTAAAGACCTCCAACCCTGATACTTCCAATAAACGACAATCTAACCAGTTCACCTTCTGAAGGGATCATATCAAGGTATTCTTTTTCAAAACCCATGTGTTCTGACTTTCCTCCAAGGTAAAAACCAGCCCTTAATTTCGAACGTGGGTTATTCTTTATAAGTTCCTGCAAAGTAGAAATGCCATCACCATAAACATAAGGGAAATAGCGTAATGTAACTGAAAGAATGCGCCCTTGCTTCTCTCCGGGCAATCTGACATAGAAAATTCCAGCTTCACCGTCATGCGGTATCGGTCGCTGAAGAACCATTTTTTCACCAGTCGGATAGCTTGATATATATTGTTGTAAATGAGTGCTGTCTTCAACCAATCTAACGCCATATCCCTGCCAGCCAACATCAGGTTTGGCAACGATCGGAAACCCTAAACCCTTATCAGTCATGAGCGATAATGCCGTTTTAAAATCAGACTCAGCGCCCATTCCATTTCTGTGGAGGGTAACAAATTCGGCCACCCATGGTTGTTGCTCCACTCCTACCTGACCCATAATATCGCTTTTTGATTCACCCCAGAATCCGCCAGTTTCAATCATTGGATTTGAAACTGTTGGTAGTGTAAAACTCCGGTAACGAACTGATAATAACAACCATCGTAAGCCTACCGGAATATAAAACAGACCATTGGGAATACGTTCAGCAAAAGAAACTACACGCTTAATACCGTCGAGCGAAGGCATTCCGTTAAATTTGTGTTTGAGGTTTGGCATATAACCTTTCAAAACCTTGAAAAACGAAGGCTGTATTTCACCCATCGCATGTTCCGTGGTTTCGCTCCAACGCGGCTTTAATATATTCCTGATGCCAAAACCGACTACGACTACCAATAAAAGTATCCAGGCCCAATAATCGAGATGCACAAGCACCAGATCGCCAAAAAGAATGATTACCGTCAAAACTATTGAGGAGTAAACAACACCAGAAACAATTGTAATCAAGGCAAACCGGCCGAATGGTATTTTAAACCAGCCACATGCTACAAATGTCGGGAATAATAATCCGGGGGTGATTCGGCAAAGCAAAAGTACACGAACAAGGTGATTTTCAAGCCATAGCTTAATGCGTTCAACTTTTGGACCGATAACTTTTGATCGTAGCCATGCATTTTTCTGGGCAAAGTGACCAAGTCCATAAATAATCAAATCACCGGCAATAATTCCTAAAAAGATACTTGAATAAGCATATACAAGTGGCATTCCGTGCTCAACCCGTGAAAATGCAGCTGCTAAAATTGCAGCATCCTCATGGAGAAATGTCATGAAAAATATTACAATACTATGCTTTAACCAAGATAATGAGAGCGCATCAAACATAAATAAATATTTTAAAACCGATTAATCCGGTAACCAGATCAATGGTTATTTGATTCTATTTATAATCCAGGCCAAAGGAAAGAATTTTGTTTCGTTTATCTGTTCTCTATTTTCTATAATTATTAGGATTTTTATTAACCGTCTGTATTAATACCGATTTGAAAGGCTATATTTTTGATTCTACCAGTTTAAGTATTTCTGTTTCCTTATAAATTGTTTCCTGAAGTAAATGTCCTGCCTTATTCAGGATATCTTCAACAAAAGCTTTGTCAGTTAACCCGGAAGCATTGATACGGACATTGAGATAGGCTCCGTAAACCGCAGTTCTGGCGCACAAAGCCCCTACTCCGGCATCTGACAATGAGTTCGGATTTCCAACCTCAGCCATTGCCAGAATAACTTCCATAGATCCAAAAGCAGCTTCCATCACTTGAAAAGGCACTTCAATGGCATGTTTGGTTGCCTGCTGAATGGCCTGTGTCCGTTTTTGTTTTTCCAACTCGTTGTTTTTTTGCAGGCCGAAAGCATCCATGATGGCATTAAAGGCAACTGTATCTTCATCAACGAGTTTCAAAAGGCGGTCGTGATATAATTTTCCTTTTTCAGCCCAAACGGAAAACTCTTCCCAACGGTTGTCCCAGCCACGTTTGTGTGCTGAAAGGTTGGCAACCATCGTACCCAAAGCGGCTCCCAAAGCTCCAACATACGCTGAAACTGAACCTCCACCGGGAGCTGTTGATTCGGACAACGTTTCATTTGAAAATCCGGATAATGAAAGATCTACAAGTTGGTTTTCCTGATCATCGATCATGTATTCGATGATCCGTTTCTTAGGATCAAATGGCGCAAGTTCGTCCAGACCCAGCGATTTTACTGCGATTTTGATGATTTCATCGTCTGGAATACCAGCGGAACGCTGTTGTTTCCGAAGAAAATATTTTCCGACATCGAGCATTGCTTTCAACGGTATTACTCCGATCAATTCTGAACCGGTTACGCGGATTCCCCGCTCGCGAGCTCTCTCAACAACCTCGTCAAAAGCCTGATGAACAGATGTTATAGAAATATCTGTCAGGTTCATCGAAATCTGAGCAATGCCATATTCTTTGATGAACCAACCAATGGCACGCACTTTTTTAAGTGTTCCCGGAATGCGAATCGGTTCACCATTCTCATCGTTCACTATTTTGCCAGTTACAGGATCGCCTTCACGAACAATGCGGCCTGCCTCGCGCACATCAAAAGCGATGGAATTGGCACGGCGCACTGAAGTGGTATTGAGATTGACATTGTAGGCAATCAGGAAATTACGGGCTCCTATCGCCGAAGCACCTGAACGCTCATTCAATACAAAAGGACCAAAATCGGGTTTCCATTCCGGTTTCTGAAGCTTTTCCTTCAGTCCCTCGTATTCGCCGGCACGGCAAATAGCCAGACTTTGGCGCGCTTCGTTGAAAGCAGCAAACTCATAGCAATATACTGAAATGCCAAGCTCCTCTCCCATTCGTTTGGCAAGCTTTCGCGCATAAACCACCGTTTCGGCCATTGTGATGTTGGCAATCGGAACCAGTGGACAAACGTCAATCGCCCCGAAACGCGGATGTTCTCCTTTGTGTTTGCTCATATCAATCAGTTGTGCAGCTATTTGGGCGCCACGAAAAGCAGCTTCAATCACCTGTTCCGGTTCACCAACAAATGTCACGACGGTGCGATTAGTATCCTTTCCCGGATCAACATTCAGCAATTTGATTCCATCAACCGATTGAATTGCATCGGTTATTTGACGGATTATTTTTTCATCTCTTCCTTCCGAAAAATTCGGAACACATTCAATTAGTTGTTTCATTCTTCGAGACTATAGATGTTAGATAATAGATTTTAGACACAAGTATCAAGCTTCAAGTATCAGGATTTAGACAACTCGTAACCCGAACCGCAAAACTTATTGTATTTCTCCATTAAGGATAACAGTTTCAATCAAATTTGAGCCGAATGAATACGGAATAACCGCATAATTCGAAATCTCCCTGGTAATAAACAAGTTGGCTACCTTTCCAGTAGCAATACTACCATAACTTTCGCTGATTCCCATGGCATACGCCGAATTGATGGTTGTAGCATGAATTGTTTCTTCCGGAGTCATGCCATATTTCAGACAACCCAACGACTGAATAAAATTCATATTACCCGATGGTGACGAACCTGGATTATAGTCTGAAGCCATGGCGACCGGCAAACCAGCATTAATCATTTTCCGGACTGGAGACAGTTTCATATTAAGAAAAAAGGCTGCACCTGGAAGAATTGTTGGCATGGTTTCGCTGTCCATCAAAGTTGTAATTTCTTCATCATCAATAAATTCCAGATGATCGACAGACAAAGCATTGTATTTTACAGCCACCTGTACTCCGCCCGAATTGGCAAGTTCGTTTGCATGTACTTTTCCTTGCATTCCAAACTTTATTCCTGCCATCAGGATTCGCTCAGTTTCTTCAACGGTAAAAAATCCGCGATCGCAAAAAACATCCACATAGTCGGCCAATTCAGTTGCAGCAATCTGCGGAAGCATTTCGTTGATCAGGATATTCAAATAATCGCCACGTTTGCTGCGGTATTCCAGTGGAAAAGCATGCGCCAGAAAAGTAGATTTGATCATTAACGGCGAATTTTGCTTCAACCGGCGAATCACCCTAAGCATTTTAAGTTCAGATTCAGTTGTCAGTCCGTATCCGCTTTTAATTTCTACCGCACCAGTTCCCTGCAAAGCAATTTCTTCCAATCTGGTCAAAGCCTGTGAGTACAAATCGTCTTCAGACATTTCCAGCAACCGATGAGCCGAATTCAGGATTCCCCCACCGCGCCGGGCAATTTCTTCGTAAGTCAGGCCTTTAATACGGTCAACAAATTCCAGTTCACGGGTTGAAGCAAAAACCAAGTGGGTATGGGAGTCGCAATAACTCGGAAAAACCATCTTCCCGGAGCAATCAATTTCCATCATCAAATCATCTGCCTCAAATTCAAATTGATGAAGTTCCGCCATAGGTCCAAAGTTTTCAATCAATTCATCCTGAACAATCAGGAAAGCATTTTTAATGGTCTGAACTTCAGCCATTGATTTTCCTGCAACCCATAGCCTGTTTTGGGGGTCAACCTGAACAAGTTCTTTGATTTTTTGGAGAATTAGTCTCATATTTTAACTCATATTCGTATGTCCGTTTCCGATCTATAAACGCTCAGTTTCCTGCCTTTCTTTCCGGTCACAATTTAAAGAAAGTCTTTCTATGTATTTTATGCAATTGATCATGGAACCACCTTATTTTATTATCACTGGCTGTGTGCAAATACCAGTTATTGATCAATCGAAAATTTCTTGAAGCAATATTAAAATAAATACTTCTTTTTTAATGAAAACGTTTACATTTGTTGTCTGAATATCTATTTTTGTTAGATTTAAATTTTGAAAATTACAAAAATATACCGAAGATATGGCAAGTATGAATGAGGTTGCAAAACGCGCCGGGGTTTCCATTGCAACAGTTTCCAGGGTTCTGAATAACAGCGACAGCGTGAATGAAGCTACCCGCCAAAAGATTTTGAAAGCCATTAAAGAGCTTAAATATCAGCCAAGCCGAGTTGCCAAAAGACTACGGTCCAAGAGTGTGTCCAGCAATCTTTTGGGAGTTTTGATTCCAGATATTCAAAATCCGTTTTATGTAGATGTAATGCGGGGAATTGAAGATATTGCCTACAAGAATAATTATGCCATCATCATGTGTAATTACGGACAGGACGAGAAAAAAGAAATTATGTACCTTGATATTCTTCAGTCGGAAGCAATTGACGGACTGATTGCTGCACCTGTCAGCGAAAACGACCAACGCCTGAAAGAAATCATCAAAAACGGGTTGCCTGTGGTTTGTGTTGACCGTGGATTGGCTGAAACCAATGTTGACATTGTGTGTGTCAATAATGAAGAAGCTGCTTATGCTGCAGTGAGCCATCTGGTGAAATCGGGGTACAAACGAATTGCCTATATTTCCGGTTTGCCAACTATTCCATCAAGCCGGATGCGTGAGAAAGGATATCGCAGAGCTTTGGAAGAGAAGCAATTGTTTATACCTGAACTCATTAGATATGGTGATTCGTCGTATGGTTGTGGAGTGACTTTGTGTGCAGAACTTCTCGACATGCCCAACCCACCCGATGTACTTTTTACAGGGAATAACCTGATTACTCTTGGAGCTTTGGAAACAATTCATAAACGTAAAATACAGATTCCCAAAGAGATTGCCATTTTAGGATTCGACGACATGTTTTGGTCCAGTTCACTGAACCCTCCGCTGACTGCCGTTAGGCAACCGGCATACGAAATCGGCAAAAGAGCCGGAGAGCTACTCATTCAAAGAATCACAGACCCACAACGTCCATGCATACAAATGATTTTGAATGCTGAATTAATGATTCGCAGTTCTTGCTGATTTTAGGTTTAATAATATACTCAGGAAAGTTTTAAGATATTGTTCCTGAAAAACAAAGAGTGATGGATAAATAATGTCGAAAAATGTAAACGATTACAATTGAAGTACCCATACCGATTATATCTTTATCTTCAGGATTAAAAGAAGATAAAGGGTAAAAAGTGAAATTAAAATATGCAGTGAAACTATGTTTATGGAACGTATTATTTTTCAACAGCCTGGTAAAATTGTTTTTGGAGAAGGAAGCTTTGATCAATTTGTTCAGGATTTGAAAGTTTCGGGATTGAAACGCTTGTTTGTACTCGCAGTTCCATTTCTGAAAAATGAGATTGAAAATAAATTTAAAGTGCTGAATGAAAATGGAATAACATACCTGATTAACTCAGAATTGAATTCTGAACCCGCTTTTAGCCATTTTTACCAATTTATGGATGAAGCCATCGCTTTTAATCCTGATGGTATGATTGGTATAGGAGGTGGAAGCATTTTGGATGTGGCCAAACTGCTGGCAGCAATGATTGGCAACGATCAGAAAATTGACGATGTGGTAGGCATTGGTCTTCTGAAAAAGAGAGATTTATTTCTGGCCTGTCTTCCAACAACTTCAGGCACAGGAAGCGAGGTTTCACCCAATGCCATTTTGCTTGACGAGGCCGACGGAATGAAAAAAGGGATCATCAGTCCTTATCTGGTGCCCGATGCTTCATACATTGACCCTTTATTAACAGTTGGAATGCCTCCTGAAATTTCGGCTTCGACCGGGATGGATGCACTAACTCATTGTCTGGAAGCATATACCAACCGGTTTTCTCACCCAATGGTAGATTTGTACGCATTGGAAGGAATCCGATTGATCAGCAAAAATCTTTTAAAAGTTTGCCGGAATGGTTCAGATATTCAGGCCAGAACACAACTCTCGTTGGGTAGTTTGTACGGTTGAATGTGCCTTGGGCCGGTCAATACGACTGCTGTTCATGCATTGTCATATCCATTGGGCAGCAAATATAAAATTGCACACGGTCTGGCCAATGCTTTGTTGCTTCCTTATGTAATGGAATATAATTTATCAGCTGATGTTGAGCGCTTTCAGCAGGTGGCTCTGGCTCTTGGTGCAGAACAAAATGTTTCAGCAGAGGAAACCGCTCTTGAAGGGGTTGCCATTGTCAGGCGCTTAATGAAACAATGCGGTATTCCTTCAAGACTTTCCGAAATAGGCATTCCTGAGGAAGCGATTCCTGAAATGGCTGTGTCGGCTGTGAAAATACAGAGACTGATGAAAAACAACTTGCGTGAAGTATCGGTTGACGATGCTATAAACATTTATCAAAAAGCATATTAGCAATGAAAAATAAACTGACTGGCTCACAAGTCATAGTTCCGATGGTAAGTCCATTCACTGTGGATCATTTTATTGATGAAGCAGCTGTATCACGGATGAGCGAAATGTTTGTAAAGGCAGGTGTTTCTGTTTTTGTACTCGGAACAACGGGTGAAGGAGATTCAATGTCGCCGGCATTGCGCGACATGCTTTTGAAATTGACTGTAAAAGAGGTAAATGGCCGTTCGAAAGTGTATGCCGGACTAACCGGAAATTCACTTGCATCTTCCATTTACGATGCCCGAAAATATGCAGATTCGGGAGCCGATTATTTGGTTGCCAAACTTCCCTCCTACTATCCGATGAATGAAACCCAAATGCGATGTTACCTGGAAAAGTTGGCAGATTCAGTGACGCTATCGTTGTTTATCTACAATATTCCGGCAACGACTCATCATTCTATTCCATTATCGGTAATTGACCAATTGAGCCATCATCCAAATATTTATGGATTAAAAGATTCGGAGCGTGATCTTGACCGGCTTGATGAAGCCATCAGGCTTTGGGGCAAACGTGATGATTTTGATTACCTGATTGGCTGGGCTTCAATGTCGGTTTACGGATTGTTGAAGGGAGCCAATGGCATTGTACCAAGTACCGGAAACCTGTGTCCTGAATGGTATGTGCAAATGATTGATTGTGTGCGGAATGGTGATGAAAATACAGCCACACGGTTTCAGGTTAAAACTGATTGGATTTCTGCGATGTACCAGAGTGGAAGAAATTTAAGCCAATCGATTCCAGCATTGAAAACAATGATGAAAATGAAAGGAATATGCTCCGGAGAAGTACTTCCACCAATGTTTCCGATGGCTTCACAAGAAAAGGAAACTTTTATTTCAGAAGTAAAATATGAATGGGAAAAATTAAATTTCTAATGAACAACGATACAAAATATTTGCCTGTAATTGCCATTACAATGGGCGACCCGGCCGGAATTGGTCCTGAAATAGCGGCCAAAATATTTGCCATGCCGGAACTTTATCAACAATGCAGGCCTTTGCTAACGGGCAATGCACAAATTATGCGCTCGGTGCTTTCAATCGCCAAAGTGAATTTGATCATCCATTCGATAAAAAATGTATCGGAAGCTCTTTTTCAGCTTGGAACAATGGATGTCCTTGATATTCAGGTAGAACATCCTGAAACAATTGAATTTGGTAAAATATCGGTAGCTGCCGGCGATATAGCATTTCGTTCAGTAAAAAAAGCGATTGAACTTGCACTGGCTGGCGACGTTGACGGAACAGTGACCAATACAATTAACAAAGGTGCAATCAATGCTGCCGGGCATCATTTTTCGGGCCATACAGAAATATACGCACATTATACCAATTCACCCAAATACGCGATGTTGCTGGCTGACGAAAAGATCAAGGTGATCCATGTCAGCACTCACGTTTCGTTGCGCAAGGCTTGTGACCTCGTAAAAAAAGAACGGGTTTTGGAAACCATTCGTTTGCTGAATGAAGGTTTGCAGCAGATTGGCATCGAATCGCCCCGAATTGGCGTGGCCGGATTGAATCCTCATGCCGGTGATGGTGGTTTATTTGGTGATGAAGAAATAGAAGAAATTTTACCAGCTATCAGGATTGCTCAAAACGAGGGTATCCTTGTGGAAGGTCCATTTCCTCCGGATACCTTATTCGCGCTGGCAAACGGCGGGCGTTTCGACGGCTGTGTGGCGATGTACCACGATCAGGGTCACATCCCATTTAAGTTGGCAGGCTTTGTTTGGGACGAAAAAAGCGGTTCGATGAAAAGTGTAAAAGGCGTAAATATCACACTGGGATTGCCAATTATCAGGACATCGGTTGACCACGGCACCGCGTTTGAAATAGCCGGAAAAGGAATTGCCTGTCCCGATGCTTTGCTTTGCGCTATTGAGTATGCGCTGAAACTTTTTCGTTCGAAGGAGAAAGGTTAAAATGACTGAAAGTATAGTTAGTTTAGGATGTAGATAATCGAAATATAGAAATACTACTATGATAGCTGTTATTGCAGATGATTTTACCGGGGCTGCAGAGATTGGAGGAGTTGGACTGAGATATGGACTTAATGTACTTATTGAAACCGTCGTAAACGATGCTACGGATGTCGATTTACTGGTAATCGCAACCGACACCAGATCGTTGGGAGAAGAAGCAGCCTACGAAGAAGTCGCAAAAATTACGCAGCAACTGATAAAACTCAACCCTAAATTGATATTTAAAAAGATAGATTCAGTTTTGAGAGGTCATGTTGCCAAAGAATTGGAAGCACAGATGCGCGTTGCAGGCAAAAACAAAGCTGTGATTGTTGCTGCAAATCCTTCAGTTGGAAGAACAATTGTAAATGGACAATATTTTGTTGATTCATTGCCATTAATCGAAACATTTTTTGCCGACGACCCCGATTTTCCGGTGCATTCCTCCCGTGTGACCGACATTGTGAAGTCTTCGGAATTTCCTGTCTTTTCGGTCGGATTGAACGAAGAATTACCCGATTCAGGATTAATTATTGCCGATGTAACCAGCCATGAGGAATTGTGTGCATGGGCTACCAGGGTTAATGGAGACATGATTATTGCAGGTGGTTCCGGATTCTTTGGAGCATTGCTTGGAACCATTTATCAGCTAAACGCTTCTCCTGAACATGCCGATTTGTCGTTTGGTGAGAGTTCCCTGTTTGTATTCGGGAGCGCTTTTCCCAAAAGTGCAAGTCTGTTAGAAAAATTTGACAATACTAAAGTCGTCAGGATGAATATGCCTGAAGGTATTTATTACGACACCGGATCATATACTGATTTGCTGGAAGAATGGTCTGCCCAGATTATCAACCAATTGAGTAATGGTTATAGTGTATTGGTGACAATTGATCACCAACCAGTCAACGATGCTGGACTATCTTCGCTCCGACTGAGGGAAAGCATTGGACAACTGGTAGCAAAAGTTGAAGATTGTTTTAATCTTACTGATCTTTTTATTGAAGGTGGCGCTACAACTTCAGTTGTTTTAAAATACCTGAACGTTACGAAACTGGTTCCTTTTCACGAAGCCGATTTTGGTGTCATTCAGATGAAAGCAAACGGATACCCCGACCTGAGCATCACTACAAAGCCTGGTAGCTATCTATGGCCTGACAATATGGAGTTTTGAAATACTAAACCTAAAATTTTCAACTAAATCACAAAATGGGACAAACAGCATCTTTGCACATCATCGATTACGCAATCATTGTTATTTCGTTTATCGTTTCTCTTGCTGTCGGGTTAAAATTTGCCCACAAACAGAAAAACACCAACAACTATTTTCTTGCCGGAGGAAGGATGCCTTCCTGGGCCATCGGCATTTCGATTCTGGCCACACTAATCAGTAGTATTACCTTTCTGGCTTACCCTGGAGAAGGCTATTCTTCCAACTGGTTGCTATTGGTGCAGGGTTTAATGGTACCGGTGGTACTATTTCTTTTCGTTGGTTTTATTGTCCCTTTGTTCCGGCAAGTCATCAAGCTCAGCGCGTATGAATATTTTGAGCATCGGTTTGGCGTTTTTGCCCGGATGTACAGTTCATTAAGCTTTGCTCTGACTCATTTTTCGAAGATGGGCTCAGTTTTCTTTCTGTTGGCCCTTGCCCTTTCCAAAATGGCTGGTCTTGATACTGTAATGCTCATCTGGGTTATAGGCATAATTGTAATTTTTATTACACTGCTCGGTGGCATGGAAGCCATTGTATGGCTGGATGTAATCCAGGGATTCCTTTTGATTATAGGAGGGGTAGTTTCGCTTATCATCATCCTGTTCACTGCCGAAGGCGGGCCAACCGCAGTTTGGAATGTGGCGATGGAGAATGGAAAAATCGGCTTTGGTCCTTTCGACTGGGATTTTGTTAACCTGACGTTTGTTGTAATGGTATTGAACGGTATTTTTTACGCCATTCAAAAATATGGTACCGACCAAACCATCGTTCAGCGTTACCTCACAGCCAAATCTGATAAAGATGCAGTGAAAGCTACCTTGATCGGGGTTTTGTTGAGCGTTCCGGTATGGGCGCTGTTCATGTTTATAGGTACTGCCCTATTCTCCTATTATAAAATTTCCGGTGATCCGACTCTTGCAGGGATGAATCCTGATGCCGTTTTTCCATATTTTATAATGACCAAATTACCTGTTGGAGTTGTGGGTCTTGTAATTTCAGGATTGATTGCTGCAGCCATTTCAACGTTGAATGCCGATTTGAATTGTCTGTCAGCCATTTGTGTTGAAGATTATTATCTCAGATTTCGGCCAAAAAGCACAGAAAAGCATAAAATGGTCATGAGTAAAGTTTTTGTTATCGTTGCAGGACTTGGAACTATTCTCATTGCCCTGTTTTATGTAAGAGCAGGTTCGGAAGGAGTGTTGGGAACCATATTTGCTCTATACGCCATCTTCTCAGGCGGAATTGCGGGTATGTTTTTACTTGGAATTTTCAGTAAAAGAGCCAACATGGAAGGCCTTTATTTTGGAATTGGGGCCAGTGTACTGTTTACTGCTTATGCATTATTGACCTCTGAACCAGTATTTTGGGGTGGAAAAGATCAACTACTACTTGATTTAGGATCATTTAATTATACTCATCATAAATACCTGATTGGTGTTTACAGCCACATTTTATTGTTTGTGGTTGGTTATTTTGCCAGCTTATTCTTTAAAAGTAAAAAAGATATCAGGTCGTTGACCTACTATGGTTATCTGGATATAAAAAAGAAAAAACAGACGATTCTTTCCTGATATGTTTTGTGACATTATTTTGAGTTGATTTTGATGGTTTCGAGTTGGCGTTTTTTGTTTTTTCAGATCACAGGAGAACAAATAATGTTCTTATACCTACCAAAAATGTTCTGTTAAATTGTATTAAAACATTCATGAACAAAGGATTTTTTAAAATATTTCAGTAAAGAAATCCGTTGACACCTACTATTAATTGATGGGATGTTCTTTTTTCTGTTTGGTATTCGGTGTTAAAAGAATACAAAAATCAGAATTTGTCTGTTACAAATAAATGTCTATATTTGAAATGTAAACGTTACCATAATTGTAATGTATTTATTTACAGATGATTTATATAGATTATAATGTTTGATTATTGGAAACGATAACAATCTGGTTTGGTGGATGAAACGAATGATCAAAAACGGTTCAAACAATTATCCATCGATTAGAAAGCGAAATAAAAACAGCATACAATTGATATTAATTACTAAATCTAACTATTTAAGTATGAAAAAAAAGGTCAAAATTGTGTCTGACATCTCCCGTATGCAGGCCAGCTTCGTACGATGTACGAGGTTTTTAATCATGTTTTTTTTACTCGAAATGTTTCTCACCGGAACAATAGAGCATGTGTTCGCCCAAACTACGGGCATTAAGATTTCAGGAATGGTAAAAGACGAAACAGGTGTTCCTCTTCCTGGAGTTACAGTTGCAGTAAAAGGAACCACAGTGGGAACCATCACCAGCACCGACGGAAAATTCAATTTTGAATCGTCTCAGGTAAAAGGTGATTTGATATTTTCGTTTATCGGGATGCAAACAAAAGAGTTGCCATTCAATGGTCAGGGAAACTACGAAGTTGTCATGAAATCAAAATCCATTGATTTGGATGAAGTAGTTGCTGTTGGTTACGGTACAGTAAGGAAACGAGACCTTACAGGCGCAGTATCTTCAGTAAAAAGTCAGGATATTACTATGCGTCCGGGCCCTAACCCAATGGAGGCACTTCAGGGAAAAGTAGCCGGACTTGATATTACACGTACTTCGGGTCAGCCTGGTGCCGGAATAAAAATGCAATTGCGTGGTACAAGATCAATCTCTGCCACTACCAATCCTCTGTTTATAATTGATGGTTTACCAGGTGATTACTCTAGTTTAAACCCTAATGACATTGAGTCGATTGATGTTTTGAAAGACGCTTCATCTGCAGCAATTTACGGCTCTGCAGGTTCGAACGGGGTAATTATTATTACTACCAAAAATGGTAAACCAGGAAAGTTAAATATCGACTTTAACTCATATTATGGTTATAATGGCTGGTCAGTTACCCCCAAAATGCGTACAGGTGATGCTTATTTGCAAACAAAACGCGATGCTTATAAATATATATGGGATGGCACACAAAATGTATGGACTACAACAGGCGCTCTCTGGCAGTCGGAAGCAGATGACGAAACAATTTTCGGCTCTGCCAGATATGCAACTTTCAAAGAAGGCAATTATGTTGATTGGGCAAAAGAGTTTTTACAAACAAGTGCTGCTACACAAAACTACAGTTTAAGTGTTTCCGGTGGTAATGAAAAGACCAAAGGATACATCTCTTTCAACTATACAGATGAAATGGGCCAATACAAAGGAGATGATTACAAAATGTATTCAACAAATATGCGTATTGATCATAGTGTAAAAAAATGGGTGACAATTGGTAGTAGTATTCAATTATCATACCTTAATCAGAATAAAGCTCAGGATAAACTGGAAAATGCTTTAGTTACAGATCCGCTTGTAAAACCTTACAATACAGATGGTACGTTAAATACCAATCTTGGGAATAACGTTTACAATTTACTCCTCAACTACCAACCAGGAGTTTATGCAAATTTGGACAACAATCTTAAACTCTATGTTAATCCTTATATTGAGATTAAGCCAATTAAAGGTATGAGTTTATTGTCTCGTGTTGCTACATGGCTTAATCATTCAAATAATTATCAATTTGATGGAATCGGTTCAGTAAAATACACATACTCCAACGCCGGTATTGCAAAAGCGCAGATCCAGCAAAACCGTTCTTTCGGGTATCAATGGGAAAATATTCTGACCTACAATTTTAAAGTTGCACACGATCACGAATTTACATTGACAGGTGTAACATCATGGAATTACAACCAGAATATTAACACCACTATGAATCAGAGTAATGTGCTTACAAACAACTTTAAATGGTATTATTTTAACGGAGATGTTAATACAACTGCAATTTCTTCCTATTCTATGTCAAAAACCTATGGACTTGTTGGCCGTCTCAACTATTCATATTTGGGAAAATACTTATTTTCAGGTTCAATACGTCGGGATGGCGCATCGATGCTTTATTATACAAACCAATGGGATAATTTCCCTGCAGTATCAGGTGCATGGATAATTTCGGACGAACCTTTTATGGCTGAAACTAAAAGCTGGCTGGACAATTTAAAACTACGTGCAGGATATGGAGTAACTGGGGTTTCTAGTATTCCTCCTTATAGTTCGATTAATACTCTGTTAAGTAATAATATGTCATTGGGTGGAACAACTCAATCAATTTATCGGAATTCTCAGTATATTACTAATCAGGATTTAAGATGGGAAAAATCATATAATACAAATTTAGGATTAGATGTTAATTTATTTAATAACCGTATCGAGTTAGCATTAGATGCTTATAACACAAAGACATCAGGTGTTATTTATAGTGTTAGTTTACCATCAATATATGGTACTTATACTCCCGGAACTTATAATCTAACTAACTTAAATATTTGTGAGACATTAAATAAAGGTTTTGAAGCCACTTTAAGTACACGTAATATTGTAACCAAAGATTTTCAATGGTCGTCATCAGTCGCTTTTTCTTATAACAAAGAAGAAATTCTTAAATTAACGAACGGTATAGTAAATAATATTGCAAATGGTGCTTATTCACTTACTATCGGTGAACCTGTAAATTCGTTCCGTAATTTCAAATTAGATGGAGTTTGGCAGATTGGTGAAGAAAAAGATGCTGCAGTATTTGGAAAACATTCCGGTGATTTAAAAGTAAACGTTCCCGGAATGACAAAACTGGGTGAAGGTGTATTTCTGAAAACAGTAACTGCTACAGATGGCTCGGTAACAAACACATATTACTATACCGACTTAGCTGCCGCACAACAATTCGACCCAACGCTAACAGCCGCAAGTACAAAATATACTTACAGTGCAAACGATTATCAAATTCTGGGACACAATACACCCAACTGGTCACTTGGATTCCAAAACACATTCAAATATAAGAGTTTCGACTTAACTGTATATACGTATATGCGCTGGGGTCAGATGATTAGTTATAATATGCTCGGATGGTATCAACCAAACGGATTTGCAACCAATGCAAGCCCTTCAAGAACTATTCCGGAATATTTCAACTATTGGACACCGAATAATCCTTCGAATGATTTTCCAGCGATGGACTATTTAGCTTCAAGCTCAACGATGACTGGTTTTGCAGGATTAAATTATGTTGATGGTTCATTCTTTAAAATCAAAAATATTACCCTTGGTTACACTTTGCCAACAAGATTGTCGAAAAAAGTTTCAATAGAGAAGTTCCGTTTATATGGCACAATTACAAACCCATTGGTGATTGCAAAAAGTAAATTATTAAAACAATATGACCCTGAAATGAATGGTGAACTTAGCTATCCACTTACCAAACAGGTTGTAGTAGGCCTTAATGTAACATTTTAATTGCTAAATTATTAAAATAGAAATATGAAAACTATTGATATAAAAAGAACATTATATAAATGCGTGTTCGGATTGATTTTAGTATTATCCGTAACATCATGCAAACTGGATGAATATAACCCTTCTGCCTTATCGGAAGAAAATATTCTTAAAGATTTCAATGGGTGGAAATCATATCAATCAAACTGTTATACCGGACTATGGGGATCGGTCATTGGAATGCAATACGGAATTGTTTCGGAAGCCGGAACTGATTTATGGACATTTCCCTACGGCAATCATAATTCATACAAAGATGTTTTGGCATACGAGCAATTTACTACCAGTTCAGGTATAGTTAAAAACGTATGGGATTTTGCGTGGGGATCAATAAAAGATTGTAACAAAACGATTGAACTTTCTACAAAGTTAGTTGATGGCAATGCTGCTGACATAAAAACGTTAGTTGCCGAAACCAAACTGTTAAGAGCTTACTATTATTCTGTTTTGGTAGCACAGTTTGGTGAAGTGCCATTAATATTAACCGGTGAAGCAGCGAAAGATTTAAGCCCAAAACGCAATAGTATTACTGAGATTTATACTCAAATTATATCCGACCTGAGATCTGCTTTTCAGAATCTTTCAGTAACACCATTTGACAATAACCTGGCTCGTGTTACTAAAAAAGCTGCGCTTGGGATTATGGCTCGTGTTTACGCACAAGGTGCTGGTGAAGGATTAAGTGAAGGCAGTAAATCATATTGGGTTCGCGCAAAAGAAGTTGCTGACAGTTTAATAAACAACCAAGGCGTTTATGTGGCAACTTTGTATGACGATTTCCAGAAAGTGTTTGCTTCTGCAAACAACAGAAATAATGCAGAAGTTTTGTTTACCGCATATGGGCTCAATCCTTATGATGCCTCATACGACTATTTTACAGGCAATTCTAAACCAAATCTTTATTTGCATTATTATCCCAAGTTTGATGACGCTTTCGGAACGTCAGATATTTTTAAAAGAGGAGTAAATTCAAACACTTCAAATGCCTATTATGGCCGTTGTAATCAACAATTTATTGCTCCTACCAAATATCTAATAAATTGTTTCAACGCAAAATACGATAAACGATGGGAAAATACATTTGTTACTGCGTTTGCAAACTATTCAGGAGTTCAGGCTAAAGCTAGTCTTGGAACAAGTGTCCCTTCTCCGGCAAATGTAACATACAGTGCTGCAATAATTACACTTACAGCAGCCATGTGTACAAAATACGGTATTGATGCATCTCATGTTGGAGAAAAAATTTATCCGTATGCAGACATTGATGCACGCAATGCATCTAAAAATGCTACATGGCAATATATTCCAATGATTTGGAAAAAAGGTTCTCATACAGGTGCAATAACTGAATTGAATGATACAACAAACGCAAATTTGCATCCTTACCCATTGTCAGCATCCGAAGATAGATTCTTTGCATATTTAAGTAAAGATCCGCTAAGTGTTGCAGATAAAAAAGCACGAAGATATGTTACAGTGAACATTGATGATTTATTCGATTTGGCCGCTGATCCTACAGGGAGCACTTACAAAAGTGTTACTTCAACTAATCGATTTATGCCCTCTAGTCTAGCAAATTTATTTCCTGCTATGATGAAGTTTAATCACAACTTTGATGGAGGTTGGGTAGGTGGAAACTTTCAACAAAAACTCGGCAATATTATGATAATTCGCATGGCGGAAGTTTATTTAATTGCTGCTGAAGCAACTCTTAACATTAATAATGATGGGGCTACCGCTGCAAATTATCTGAACCAACTGAGGAAACGAGCTTGTAGAAACGCCAGTGACTTTAATACAGCAACAGGTATGCAACTTACTACTGCAACAATGAATGACGTATTTGACGAATATGCTCGTGAACTTTGCGGAGAATTTAACCGTTGGGCTCTTTTAAAACGTAATAAAGCATTTGAGACACGGCTACGAAATTATAATATGACTGCTTTTACAAATTTTGATGCCTCCAAACATTATAAACGTCCGATACCGTATACTTTCTTGAATCAAATAAACAATGCCAACGAATTTGGTTCAAACGGTTATTAAATTAGGTCGATGAAATATATTTTCTGATGGCCTTCCTGTCGGAAAATTTCAAAATATTTCAACAGAAAAATCAGCTAAATCATATTAGTTTGAATATGGATGTGATTTAAAAAATGAAGGGAGAATTAAAAAACTCCCTTCAAATTTTACTTGGCATGAAAGCATTGTAAAAGAAAACAGAAATAATCTCAAAAAATAAGCATGATTAAGTGTTTTAAGCTAATCTCAGTTACTGGTATAATATTTTTAGCGACTCATTCGGTATCTACGATTGGGTGAGCCAGTATATTCAATCAATAATAAATACGACATCATTTTATTCTAGTAACTTATATCAATTAACCATGAAAAAAAGTTTTCTGCTGACGGTAATCATTAGCTGCCTGGCAATGTTTGCCAATTCAAATCAACTGGTCGAACGCTGGGGCGTTTTTGAACTTAGCCTGAAGGCCAAACCAACTGGTAATCCATTCATTGGCATTGATTTATCGGCAGAATTTACAAATGGTACAAAAAGTTACAACCCTGAAGGCTTTTACGACGGTGACGGCATTTATAAGATACGCTTCATGCCCTCCGATGTGGGGGTCTGGACGTATGAAACCCACAGCAATTTTGCAGAATTGAACGGTCAAAAAGGTGAATTTACCTGTATTGCTGCGTCGGCGGGAAATCACGGTCCGATACGCGTATCCAATACTTATCATTTCGCTTATGAAGACGGTGCCCCATACCTACCCTTCGGCACCACTATTTACGAATGGGCTTTTCAAAGCGAGGAGCGTAAAAAACAGACTCTCAAAACACTTAAGAACTCCCCATTCAACAAGGCTCGGATGTTGGCTGTTCCGCCGTTTAGCGAACATTACCAAACTGGTCCAGACGCACTTCGCAATTTTCCGTATGAAGGAACACCACCACAAAACTGGGACTTTTCGAGGTTCAATCCGCAGTTTTTCCGTGATCTGGAAAAATGTGTGATTGACCTGCAGAATATTGGCGTGACAGCCGACCTAATTTTATTTCGTCCATATGACAAAGGTAAATGGGGATTCGACACCATGACACCTGAATGTAACAAGCAATTTACCCGGTATATGGTGGCTCGTTTTGGGGCTTTCAGAAACATCTGGTGGAGCCTGTGCAACGAAAACAGTTTTATCCGGCACATGACCGATCAAGATTGGGACGAACTTTTCCAGGTAGTAGAAAAGTATGACCCTTACGGTCACATGCGCTCTATTCATAATGCTGGCCGCATATATGACTATAATAAACCGTGGGTCACCCACGTAAGTTTGCAATATTACAATGCGGTGCGTGTCCCTGGCGTTTCGGCGTTATTGCGGGACCTGTATCACAAGCCCATCATACAGGACGAGATTAATTATGAGGGAAATATTAGTGCACGTTGGGGGCAACTAAGCGGCGAAGAGATGACTTATCGGTTCTGGAACGCATATATTGGCGGAGCTTATGCCACTCATGGCGAGGCCAAGGAAGGTGGATGGATATCGAATGGTGGAACCCTGACAGGTACCAGTCCTGCCCGGATTGCTTTCCTGCGAAAAATTATAGAATCATGTTCAAAAGAAGGAATAGATCCTATCGATTACTACTATGAACTAAACATGGCCGGCAAGCTTGGTGAGTGCTACCTCATCTATTTTGGATATGATAGTATTCGCGAATGGTCTGTTAAGCTCCCTGATAACGAATTGAAAGAAGGGATGGTTTTTAAAGCGGAGATCATTGACACCTGGAATATGACAATCACACCAGTAAATCAAACTTTCCGGTTAAAACAACTAAACAAATACAGTTTCGTTGATGAAAAAGGACAAAGTATTCACATGCCCGGAAAACCTTATTGCGCCTTGCGACTGACATTGATTAAAGTTCTATTATAATGCTCAAATAATCAATTTATTAACACAATATTTAATCATGAAAAATAGTTTTATATTGATATGTTTATGCCTGGTATTTACCACAACATTTTCCCAAAATACACAACCTGCATTTCCGGGAGCCGAAGGATGGGGAATATACTCACAAGGCGGTCGGGGCGGTTTAGTATTAAAAGTAACGAATTTAAATGATAGTGGTCCGGGGAGTTTTCGTGAAGCGGTCATGAATCCCAATCCTCGAATAGTTGTTTTTACAGTTTCAGGAACCATAAAATTGTTGTCTGATTTGACAATTGTTTCTCCTTATTTAACAATTGCAGGGCAAACGGCTCCAGGTGATGGGATTTGTTTACGCGGTTGGCCTTTAAACATTTTGAATTCTCATGATATAGTCATTCGATGTATCCGGGTTCGTCCGGGAATCGAGTCTGGATTATTGGGTTCAGAAATAAATGCGGCCGAAATTCGCAATACCAGGAATGTCATTTTTGATCATTGTTCATTTAGCTATTCAACTGATGAGGGATTAAATAATTGGCATGGCGGTAACTTTGTTACGATCCAATGGTGTATTATGAGTGAACCTTTGCACCATTCTATACATTTAAAAGGAGATCATGGATTTGGTGCCTCTCTCGGTAGTTATAAGATGTCATTTCATCATAGTCTTATGGCTGACAATTATGCCCGAAACCCAAGTATTGCCGGAAATAATCAAGACTTAACGGTTCTTCTTGATATAAGAAACTGCGTTATCTTTAATTGGGGTAATCGTTCTTGTGATGGCAAACCTCTATCTGTCAATATAATAAATAACTATTTCAATCCAGGTCCTGCCACAAAAGCTGAGGTTAAACATAGGATTGCCCGGTTGGATAATTCCGAAAAGATGGGTTTTTCCGGACTTTGGTACATCGATGGGAATTTCATGGAAGGTTATCCCAAAATATCGGATGATAACTGGGCCGGTGGAATTGATTTTGAGCAGGGTACTTCTGTGGAGCGAAATCGGTGTTACACTCCTTTTTCCGTTGCTCCGGTAACTACCCAAAGCGCTGAAGAGGCTTATAATCTGGTATTAAAGTATGCAGGTGTTATTGCACCAGGTAGGGACAGTAATGAAAAACGAATCATTTCTGAAGTCGAAAATGGCACTGATTTGCGTGGAAATGCCGGCATAATTGACAATGTTGAACAAGGAGGAGGCTGGCCGACATTGAAAAGCCTTCCAGCACCTGTCGATTCGGATAACGATGGTATGCCGGACGAATGGGAAATTAAATACAAACTGAATCCAAATGACCCTTCAGATGCTGTGCTTGATTGCAATGGAGATGGTTACACCAACATCGAAAAATACATCAACGGTATCGATCCAAATAAGAAAATTGACTGGAAAGATCCGAAGAACAATTTCGATACATTGACAAAGTAAAATATGGCTGATTGAAGCACGTGAACATTCGATGGATGCCGGATCGTCAGACGAAAAACACGCATGGTTTGGCAAATACAAAGGCCGGATTAATAATTACCTTTCAGTAGCTGGCTTTGATATCATGAAATTATGCTTTATATGAATTTTTATCATTTGAATTATTGGAATGCTCTGGCTCCCCTACTTCGGAGCTACTTTTTATACATATCATTTAGAAATGAAAATGATGGTTAACAAACACGAAAACGTCCTGAAGGGACAGCATAATCTAGCCCAGGGCAAACGACGAAGGAGTGTCGCCCTGGGTTGTAGAGCAAGTGAGAAAATCGTCCGCGAGATAGCCTTGATTAAAGAACAATTTTTATTTCGGACGAAAAAAATGAACTCCATTTCTCAGGCAATTATAGGACTCAATTCCGTCCGAAACAAGTTTATTGTCTTAATTATCATTTTCGTGCGGACGGTTTTCCTTGCGCTCCCCTTACCCAGGGCGGCGTTTCGGTTCGTTCCTCCCGAAACTTTGCCCTGGGCTGAATTACATTGGCCCTTCAGGCCAGAAAAATATATTGATCCTGACTTGTGTATAAAGAGTAGCCTCCGGAGGGGTTGGTGGAGCGTTTTGTTCTTTTTCCTCCTTTATTCAGGGATGAATTGTTTCGCCTCGAACACTTTAGACCCAAAAGTAAAACCCCTCCCTCCTATTGCAATCGGCGCTGATGGCCATCTAACTTACACTGTTGATTTACAGGGTAATCGAATTCTTGATTTCTCATATTGCGGGTACAAAGCCAGCGAAAATTCAATTCCAAACGTTCCTGTCCGTGTCACAGTTCCTGAAAAAGAAGGCGATGCTACCATCCGAATCCAGTCAGCCCTCGATTATGTGGCTTCGCTGATGCCTGACAAAGAAGGTTTCCGTGGAGCCATTTTGCTGGGCAAAGGTGTCCATTCGGTTGAAGGTGAATTGAAAATCAACGCTTCCGGAATCGTTCTGCGTGGTAGTGGAAATAATGCCGATGGTACCGTTTTACTGGCAACAGGCCAGGACCGCCGAACACTGATTCGCGTTTTGGGCAAAAATGACAAACAAATTTCTCCTGAAGTTAAAATAACAGATGTATATGTTCCCGTGAATGCTGTACAGTTTAAAGTTGGTGATATTTCGGGATTTAAAGCAGGCGATCATATTCAGATTCACCGGCCAAGCACAACTGAATGGATCAATACCCTTGGATGTGACCAATTTGGCGGAGGAATTTCTGTCCTGGGATGGAAACCTGGCCAGCAAGATGTTTTCTGGGATCGGAAAATTGTATCAATTGAAGGAAATCTGGTTAAAATTGATGTACCATTGACAACCGCGTTGGATGCTGAGTTTGGTGGTGGTTTGGTCGCAAAATTTAATTGGCCTGGTCAGATCGACCAAATCGGTATCGAAAATATGCAACTGCGCTCAGAATACGACAACAGCAATCCGAAAGATGAAGCTCATAGCTGGATGGCAATTACAATCGGGAATACATGCGATGCCTGGGTAAGGCAAGTCACTTTCGAACATTTTGCCGGATCGGCTGTCGCCATTTATGAAACGGCACAAAGAATCACTGTTGAAGATTGCAAATCGCTTGCTCCTGTTTCTGAAATTGGCGGGCAACGACGCAATACTTTTTTTACCACCGGCCAGCAAACGCTTTTCCAGCGGTGCTATGCCGAATATGGTTATCACGACTTTTCTGTTGGAGCTTGTGCAGCCGGTCCCAATGCTTTTGTGCAGTGCGAATCTAAACTTCCCTTCAGTTTTAGCGGAACCATTGATAGTTGGGCTTCCGGAGTTTTATTTGATGTGGTAAATATTGACGGACAAGCACTTTCGTATTTAAACCGCGGACAGGATGGACAAGGTGCCGGATGGAGCGCTGCCAACAGTGTTTTCTGGCAATGCACTTCCGCGCGTGTCGATTGTTATCGTCCGCCAACTGCCAACAACTGGGCTTTTGGTAACTGGGCACAGTTTTCAGGCGATGGTTACTGGGGCGATTCGAATAACCAGATTAAGCCACGTAGCTTATTTTATGGCCAGCTTGCTGATCGGCTGGATAAAAAAGTAGATGAACAAGCCCGGTTATTCCCGATGGAAACCGAAGCATCGACCAGTCCTTCAGTAAAAACGGCAGCCATGCTCACCGAAAAGTCTATTGACCCACGAATGTTGTTAACCGCCTGGATTGATTTGGCGGCATCGCAAAATCCAATTTCAATTTTTGCTGAAGGCGTTAAAACAATTGATCAGATCGGCCTTCAGAAAGAAATAACTCCGGAAAAAGCTCCGGAAATGCACATTCAAAACGGATGGCTTTTACGCGGCAATCAGATATTGACTGGACAAAGAATAACTGTTCCGTATTGGAATAGAAATCCAGTTCCAGCAGTTACCCGTTATATGCCTGGACGGATCGGTGAAAATGCAACCGATGATTTGAATGAGCTGACCGACTGGATGAAAACAAAACGCATTGTCTCACTGGAACAAAACTATGGGTTGTGGTATGACCGTCGTCGTGATGATCATGAGCGAATCCGCCGCATGGATGGTGATGTTTGGGCACCTTTTTACGAACTTCCTTTTGCCCGCACTGGACAAGGAACTGCATGGGATGGACTTAGTAAATATGATTTGACTAAATATAACCCGTGGTACTGGTCTCGCCTGAAACAGTTTGCCGATCTGGTTGATCAAAAAGGATTGGTGTTGGTTAATCAGAACTATTTTCAACACAACATTATCGAAGCTGGTGCTCATTGGGCAGATTTTCCATGGCGACCAGCGAATAACATCAACAATACCGGATTTTCTGAACCTGTTCCTTATGCCGGCGATAAACGACTTTTTATGTCCGAACAGTTTTACAATGAAAATCACCCGGTTCGACATCCGTTACACGAAGCTTTTATCCGGAAAAATTTGGAGAATTTCAGCAACAACAATGGGGTAATTCATTATATCAGTGATGAATTTACCGGACCATTCCATTTTGTTAAGTTCTGGCTCGAAACCATTCAAAAGTGGAAAGCCGAAACAAGCAAAAAGGCTTTCATCGGTTTAAGTGTAACCAAAGACGTTCAGGATTCGATTCTGGGAGATCCAAAACTGGCATCAACAATCGATATGATTGATATCCGTTACTGGTTTTATCGTGAAGATGGCAGCGCTTATGCACCACATGGCGGTCAAAACCTGGCTCCGCGCCAACATGCACGTTTGGTGAATCCGGGAAAAACATCGTTTGATCAGGTTTACCGCGCTGTTCATGAATATCATGCAAAATTTCCGGATAAGGCCGTTACATTTTCCGCCGATGGATACGATTCTTTTGCCTGGGCTGTTTTCATGGCCGGAGGTTCATTGGCGGCTTTACCTTCAATTCAAGCTCCGAATTTTCTGGAAAATGCTTCGGGCATGTCGGTTGTTGAAGGAAATGGATCAAATCAATATAAACTTCAGAATAAACAAGGAGATTGCATCGTTTACTGCAAAAAAAGCTCCCAGACTGAAATCGATTTGACTTCAGCAAAAGGAAAATTCCGGGTAATGCAGATTAATCCTGCCGATGGTTCAGTAAATAGCAATCAAAAGACAATTAATGCCGGAAAGTTGGTGACAATTAATTTGAACGGTTCTGTTGATGTGGTGGTATGGGTCGTAAAAATTTAAGTTCAGTTTTTGATGTATAGCGAACAAATAAACCTTTAATATCAATTAAATATTTTTAAATGAAGAAATTACAGATTCCTCTGATTTTGCTTGCAGCTGTTTTGGCAATCGCAGCTTGTACTCCAAAAGTTAAAACAGAAGCGAAAAAAGGGCTTCCGGCATTACGGGTGTCTGCAAACCACCGATATCTGGTGGATGAAAAAGGACAACCATTTTTCTGGTTAGGCGATACCGGATGGTTACTTTTCACCAAACTGAACCGGGAAGATGCTGATAAATACATGACTGACCGCGCCAACAAAGGCTTCAATGTTATTCAGGTAATGATGCTCCACTCGCTGGGAGCCAAAAATATCTACGGTGATTCAGCGTTGATAAAACACAATGTAGCAACGCCTTATGTTACCGAAGGAAATGCTTTTACCGATTCAACCCAATACGATTATTGGGACAACATGGATTTTGTGATCGACAAAGCTGCTGAAAAAGGACTTTATGTTGGTTTAGTGCCAATTTGGGGCGGAAATGTAAAAAACGGTCATGTAAAAAATGAAGATGCTGCCAAATATGCCGCCTGGATTGCCAATCGCTACAAAGACCGTTCGAATATTATCTGGTTAAATGGCGGCGATATTCCGGGAAGTGATTCCATCAGGATTTGGAAAACCATTGGCTCAACAATAAATAAGACCGATACCAACCATTTGATCACATACCATCCTCGTGGAAGAATGACTTCATCGGTTTGGTTTCAGAATGAAGACTGGCTCGATTTTAACATGTTTCAGTCAGGCCATCGCCGTTACGATCAGGATGACAGCAAATGGGCATTTGGAGAAGACAACTGGAAATACGTTGAAATGGATTTGGCCAAATTGCCTTTGAAACCAACCATCGACGGTGAACCTTCGTACGAAGGAATTCCTCAGGGATTGCACGATACTTTGCAGCCATTCTGGAAAGACAATGATGTACGCCGTTACGCTTATTGGTCGGTGTTTGCCGGGGCTTTTGGTTTTACTTACGGAAACAATGCTGTGATGCAATTTCATGTACCAAAAGATAAAGGTTCGGCTTATGGAGCTAAAGAATATTGGACTGAGGCAATCAACGATCCAGGTGCAGGACAAATGCAATTCCTGAAAAAGCTGATGCTTTCACGTCCATTTCTTGAAAGAGTTCCTGACCAATCACTGATTGCCGGAGAAAATGGCAAAAAATATGAACATTTGGTGGCTACCAGAGGAAACGATTATGCCATGATTTACACTTACACCGGACGAAACATCCCGGTTCAGATGGGGAAAATCGCAGGCGAAAAGGTCAAAGCTTCATGGTTTAAACCGTCAACTGGTGTAATTACTGAAATAGGCGAATTTGCCAATTCAGAAACCCATGAATTTGATCCTCCTGGTGAACCAGCCAATGGAAACGATTGGGTGCTGTTGTTGGATTCGGTAAAATAAATTAGAGACCTTCAAGGTTTTTAAAACCTTGAAGGTCTTATGAAAAAAAAATCATGTTAAATAAATTATTCATATTTCCCCTTCTGCTAATCAGCCTTTTGGCTGGTGCACAGAAGAAAATGTATCTTTTCAGTACTTTTCGTGAGCCGGCAACCGCAGGTTTGTATCTGGCATCAAGTTCCGATGGCTATCATTGGGACGATTTGGGCGGGCCATACCTTAAACCTGAAATTGGACAGCAAAAAGTGATGCGCGATCCTTCAGTGGCGCAGGGACCTGACGGTACTTTTCATCTGGTATGGACTTCGTCGTGGAAAGGCGATTTGGGATTCGGTTATGCCAGCACAAGAGACTTTATTCATTGGTCAGCCGAACGTTTTCTACCAGTGATGGCCTACGACACTTCAACGGTAAATGTTTGGGCGCCGGAAATATTCTATGATGATGTGAAACAGTATTTTATCATTGTTTGGGCTTCAACCATACCATTCAAATTTGAAAAAGGCCAGGAAGACGAGCGGAACAATCACCGGCTTTATTACACAACCACCAAAGATTTTGTAACTTTCACCGATACCAAACTTTATTTCGATCCTCATTTTAGTGTGATCGATGCGATGATTGTAAAAAGAGGAAAGAAAGACTATGTGCTTGTACACAAAGACAATACACGTCCATTCCGAAATTTAAAAGTCTCGTTTGGTGAATCGCCGCTTGGTCCATGGAGCAAAAGTTCGGAGCCATTCACACCTTTTAAAACCGAAGGGCCGACGGTTGTTAAAGTTGGAAAGGATTACCTGATTTATTTCGATTCGTACGGTGACAAAAAATATGGTGCTGTTAAAACATCTGATTTTAAAATATTTAAGGATGTTTCATCTGAGATTTCGTTGCCGGCAGGTCACAAGCATGGAACGATTTTCATGGTTGATAAAAAGATTGTGGAAGCGTTGAAAAAATATAAGATTAACGATTGATGATTAACGATCAACGAATAACGAATAATTCTGAAATCTTCAATCGTTGATGATTATTCGTTAATAAAGCCAAAAGTTGAGAATGAAGACAATAAATAATATTGCAATTTGCCTGATGTGCTTGTTTGGAATAGAAAACCTCTCAGCTCAGGATCAGGTGCATTATTCAGGAAAAACCTTAAATAATCCTGATTACCATCACGGGCAACTGAGTCCGGCCATGGGAGTTCACAATATTCAGGTGTTGCGCGCCAACCGCGAGTTTCCTGAGTTAGCCGATGGTTTTGGCTGGACATATAACCACGCGCCAATGCTGGCCTATTGGAACAATACCTTTTATCTCGAATATTTAAGCGATTCGGTTGGCGAACATGTTCCTCCGGGGCATACATTGCTGGTAACCTCAAAAGACGGTGAAAACTGGGGAAAGCCACAGGTTATTTTTCCTAAATACAAAGTACCAGATGGAACGACTCAGCCAGGAGAAACCGCTGTTGCCAAAGACTTATATGCCGTGATGCACCAACGTGTCGGGTTTTATTTGGCCGACGATCAACGCTTGCTGGCCCTGGGATATTACGGCATTTGCCTGAATCCAAAAGACGGACCAAACGATGGAAACGGCATCGGTCGTGTGGTGCGCGAAATCTATAAAGACGGCACTTTCGGAGCAATTTATTTCATTCGCTACAACCACGGATGGACTGCAAAAAACACCGATTTCCCGTTTTTCGACCAAAGTAAAGACAAAGGTTTTGTGAAAGCCTGCAATCAACTTCTTGCAGATCCCCTGCAAACACAGCAATGGAACGAAGAAGCCGATCGCGATGATCCGATTATTCCATTGAAAGGAGAATATCAGGCGCTATCCTATTACCATTTACCCAATGGTGAAGTAGTTGGGCTTTGGAAAAATGCACTGACGGCTATTAGTAAAGACGAAGGAAAATCGTGGACTAAACCGGAACGTGCAGCTGGTTTTGTGAACAGCAATGCCAAAATCTGGGGACAACGAACATCTGACGGAAAATTTGCCACAGTTTACAATCCTTCCGATTTCCGCTGGCCACTGGCTATTTCGGTAAGCGATGATGGTTTGGATTATAAAAACCTGCTTTTGGTGAATGGAGAAATACCAACCATGCGTTATGGCGGAAGCTACAAATCTTACGGTCCGCAATATGTGCGTGGCATTCAGGAAAGGGACGGGAAACCTGTCGATGGAAAATTGTGGATTGCCTACAGCATGAACAAGGAAGATATTTGGGTATCGTCAATTCCTGTTCCGGTAAAAGATGTTGCTGAAACTCAGGTGGAAGATACATTTAACAACCTTCCGGATGGAAAAGAGCTTGAAAACTGGAACATTTACAGTCCTGCATGGGCAAAAGTGGGAATCGAAAAGAAGTGTTTGATGCTGAGCGATAAAGATGAATTTGATTATGCAATGGCCGGTCGGTTGTTTCCTCCTTCAGAAAAAATAAATGTGGAATTTACGGTTGAACCGGGGCAAAACGATCACGGAACTCTGTATGTTGAACTTCAGAACGAGAAAAATACGGCTGCCATGCGATTGATTTTTGACAATGACGGAAAGCTGAAAACCAAGGCTGGTTACCGGATGCATAATTTAATGTCGTACAATGCAAATCAAAAATACAGCGTTAAAATTGAAGCGCAAACCTCCAACCGTTCCTTCACAGTATTTATTGATGGCAAAAAGGCAGGTACTGGTTTGTTCTTTGCCCCGGTTGCCAATTTACAGCAACTTGTTTTCAGGACTGGTGAAGTTCGGCGTTTCCCAAATATTGACACGCTCACTGATCAGGATTTTGATGTAAAACAAAATGGCAAGCCAATTCCTGAAGCAAAATATTGGATCGAATCAGTAAAAACCTGGAATTAAAGGCAATGGAAAGTTTTTTTTACCCTGAAAGGGTTAAATATCAATAACTCCGGGTGAAGTGAAACGGAACCCGGGGCGGAAGAAGCGAACAGAAAACCCGTCCGCGCGATAATTAGTTTCAAGGTAAAAACTTTCTTTCGGACGGAATGTAATAGATGTAGTTAATAAAAGTCAGTCTCACAACTTAATACTGAAATAGAATTCATGAGAAAATTTAAAAGCATAGTTCATTTTATGATGGTCGGTTTGGTGGCATTTTTAGTTGTTGTCCCCTTATTAGCCATTTCAGGAGAAAAGAATAAAACAGCAAAGACCATCCTGAAAGCGGATGATTTTAAGCACTATGTGGATTATTTCAACCGCATGGAAGACGAAAATATCGTGCAGGCGATTCCAAATGCTCAGGCTTGGAACTGGATGAAATTAAACATTCCACTCTTCGAATGCCCTCAGGATAATTTTGAAGAAATGTATTATTTCCGCTGGTGGACGCTTCGCAAACACATTATTGAAACGCCTGTTGGTTACGCTTTTACCGAATTTTTAGTAAAGCGGAATTATGCCGATAAATATAACCTGATCAGTTGTGCGCTGGGGCATCACATCATGGAAGCGCGCTGGCTGCACGATTCAAAGTACATCGATCAGGATGTGCATGTGTGGTTCCGGGGAAACGATGGCAAACCTATGGCCAAGCTCAATAAATTCAGCAGTTGGGCTATCGATGCTTTATTCCAAAAATATTTGGTTGATAACAATGCAGCCTATCTGGTTGATCTGTTGCCCGATTTAAAGTCAGAATATTCATATTGGGAAAAGTCGAACCGGCTGACCAATGGATTGTTTTGGCAACGCGATGTGAGCGATGGCATGGAAGAACAAATCAGTGGTGGGCGCAAAGTGAAAAATGCCCGTCCAACCATCAACAGTTACATGTACGGAAATGCAGAAGCGCTGAGCAAAATTGCTCAAATGGCAGGTGATCAGTCAACTTCAGCATATTATCAGGCAAAAGCTGATACAATCAAAACGCTTGTTGAAACCAAACTTTGGAATCCTGAAAGTGCATTTTATGAAACGCTTAAGGAAGACGGAACTTTTGCCAATGTGCGTGAAGAAATAGGGTTTATTCCCTGGCATTTCAATTTGCCTGAAAAGAAAAATGAAGCAGCCTGGGAACAGGTAAAGACCCAAAAAGGCTTTCTGGCACCTTACGGGCTGACCACTGCCGAACGCCGCCATCCGGATTTTCGGACCCATGGAACCGGCAAATGTGAATGGGACGGAGCCGTCTGGCCGTTTGCCACCTCGCAGACTTTAACCGGAATGGCCAACTGGATCAATCAGGGCGAAACTTCGGTAGTGAACGATTCTGTATATTTCAGTCTATTACAAACTTATGTCGAATCGCAATATCATCGTGGCCGTCCGTATGTGGGCGAATATTTCGACGAAGTAACCGGCTATTGGTTGAAAGGCGATCAGGAAAGGAGCCGTTATTACAACCATTCCACTTTCAACGATTTGATTATTTCAGGATTGGTTGGTTTACGCCCTCGAATGGATAACACGCTGGAAGTAAATCCGCTAATTCCCGAAGGAAAATGGAATTGGTTCTGTTTGGACAATGTGTTGTATCACGGGAAAACAATCACCATTTTCTGGGATAAAAACGGCTCAAAATACAGTCGGGGCAAAGGATTGTTTGTGCTTGTCAACGGGAAAGAAGTTGGCCATGCAGATGCTCTTTCAAAAGTAATTTGTAAAGATGTTTTGAAATAGTAAAAATGTGAGAAATATCAACTCCGGGGGCGACTCGGAGTCGCCCCCGGAGTATAAATATTACCAATTAAAACCATATAAGATGAACCTTAAAATCAAACTATTAGCCATTTCATTTCTCTTTATTACCTCAGTTCTTCACGCCGAACGCGTTGACATGCAAAAAGCCGGGGCAAATCCTTCAGGGGAAAAGTTAAACACTGAATTGATCAACAAAACCATCGAGAAACTAAATGCGAACGGTGGTGGAACCTTGTTTTTTCCTACCGGGAAATACCTGACTGGCGCTGTCAAGCTAAAAAGCAACATCACCATTGAACTGGAAGCTGGCGCAACGATCTTATTTTCAGATAATTTCGACGATTATTTACCTTTTGTGGAAATGCGTCATGAAGGAATTATGATGAAAAGTTTCTCTCCACTGATTTCTGCTACCGATGCCGAAAATATTACCATCAAAGGCGAAGGCAAACTCGATGGTCAGGGCAAAAAATGGTGGGACGAATTTTATCGGGTAATTGTAGATATTAAAGCCAACGGAGTGCGCGATTTCAACAAATATCAACCAATGTGGGATAAAGAAAACGATGTGAAAGCACTGTATGCCGAAACTAACGAAGACTATGTTTCGTCCATGAAACGTCGTTTTTTCCGTCCGCCATTTATTCAACCAATGCGTTGCAAAAACTTTAAAATTGAAGGCATTACAATTGTCAATTCACCGTTTTGGACAGTTAATCCTGAATTTTGCGAGAATGTTACAATTGATAAAATTACCATTAACAATCCACTTTCGCCCAATACCGATGGTATCAATCCAGAATCGTGCAAATACATGCATATTTCCAATTGCCATATTTCGGTTGGCGACGACTGCATCACGCTCAAAAGTGGCCGCGATTTGCAGGGCCGAAAGCTAAATGCCCCCGACGAAAATATCACCATTACCAATTGCACCATGTTGGCTGGTCATGGCGGCGTGGTGATCGGTAGCGAAATGAGTGGTGGAGTCAGGAAAGTTGTCATCAGCAATTGTGTTTTCGATGGAACCGATCGTGGAATCCGCATCAAATCAACCCGTGGACGTGGTGGTGTTGTGGAAGATATTCAGGTAAACAATATAGTGATGCGGAATATTAAAAAAGAAGCCATCGTTATTGATTTGAAATACAGCCAAATGCCGCAAGAACCCCTTGGCGAACGCACTCCTATTTTCAGAAATATAAGCATCAGTAATATGACTGCTTCCGATGTGCAGATTCCAATTCGGTTAAATGGACTGGAAGAATCACCTATTTCGGATATCACACTTACAAATGTTAATATAATAAATGCAAAGCAAAAACCCAGTTTTACAAATTGTAAAAACATTAAAATGACGAATGTTTTTGTGAATGGAGAAAAGATTGAATAATTTACTATTTAACGATTTGCAATTTACCATAGGTGCTTTTAATTTAAACGCATGAAAAAGATATTTCTCCTGGTATTCGTATTTACATTGCTAATTGCGCGTGCACAGCAACCAAGCTACGAAACACAGTTTTCGAAACCACTCGGCCAGGTACTTCAGGAAATAGGAACCCGGTTCAAAGTAAAATTGAAATACGATGCCGACACTACCGGAAAGGTTGTGCCGTATGCCGATTTCCGCATTCGTCCGTATTCTGTTGAAGAATCATTGACCAATGTGCTGTCACTTTTCGATTATAAATTCGTGAAACAAGACGAAAAAACCTACAAGATAAAGGTTTACGAATATCCCCGTCGCACACCCGAAGACGGTAAAAAGATGCTGACTTACCTGAATACCTTTTACAAAGATTCGACCGAGTGGAATGCTCGCAAAGCCTGTCTGCGCAAGGAAGTCCGCGAAAATTTGCAGATTGATTCCATCCTGAAAAAACGGGTGAATTCAAAACCAATTCTTTCTGAAATCCGCAAATACGATGGATATTCAGTGCAGAATTTTGCCCTCGAAACCTTGCCCTGCTTGTATGTTTGCGGATCAATTTACAGCCCGCTCAGCAAAGGAAAACATGCATTGATTCTTTGTCCGAACGGGCATTGGACGGATGGTCGATACAATTCTGACGAACAAAACCGATTTGGAACACTTGCACGCATGGGCGCAACTTGCGTTAGCTACGATTTGTTCGGCTGGGGTGAGTCTGAATTGCAGGTTACCTATACTGCCCACCGCACTTCTGTAGCCCATATCATTCAAATTATGAATGGTTTAACCATACTTGATTACATGCTTACAATTAAAGATATTGATGCTTCAAGAGTTGCTGCCAACGGTGGTTCAGGTGGTGGATCGCAGGTTGTTTTGCTTTCAGTGCTCGACAATCGGTTTACTGCGGCATGTCCAACCGTAAGTCTGGCTTCGCATTTCGATGGTGGCTGCCCTTGCGAAAGCGGAATGCCAATTTCACTGGCTTGTGGTGGAACAAACAATGCAGAAATGATGGCCACTTTTGCTCCGAAACCTCTCTGCGTTATTTCCGACGGAAAAGACTGGACAGCTTCGGTTCCTGAACTGGAATATCCTTATTTACAGCGGATTTATGGCTTTTACAATGCTGTAAAAAGTGTTTCTAATGTGCATCTTCCAACCGAAGCCCACGATTTTGGAGTGAACAAACGCAATGCAGTTTACAACTTCTTTATCAGCACTTTCGGATTAAATGAAAAACTGCTTGATGAAAGCAAAGTAACCATCGAACCCAAGGAAGCCATGTTTAGTTTCGGTGTTAAAGAAGAAAAAATGCCTGCAAATGCCATTCGCGATTTCAAATCGGTGGAAAAGTTTTTCAATAAAAAGGCAGATGCCAAAATACCTGAACGATAACGGTCGCAACTGGAAGGCCATATACAAAGCTTTTACAGATGCGGTGAAAGCAAAAAAAGCAGAAGCTGCAAAGGCAAAGGCTGGGAAATAAAATCAGTTTATGATTCAGAATGAAAAATCAGTTTAATCCAATGACAATGAAGTTAAAAAGCATATTATTCCTGATAGTTTCCAGTGCCATTTTTTCACTTTTAACATCCGGGCAAGTGGCAGCAGAAAACCTGAAACTAAAGAATATTCTCACTGAAATGATTTCCAATCCGGTAGGGATTGATGCTAAAAATCCCCGCCTGAGCTGGGAAATTTCAGGAACAGAACGAGGCATTGAACAAATGGCTTATCAGGTTCTGGTAGCCTCGTCACCTGAAATACTGGCAGATAATAATGGTGATTTTTGGGATTCCGGGAAAATGCTATCCAACCAGTCCGTTCCGGTAAAATACAATGGAAAACCTTTAAAAAGCAGGACAGAATGCTTCTGGAAAGTAAAAATATGGACGAATACCGGAGAAAGTAATTGGAGCGAACCTGCATACTGGAGCATGGGATTATTAAATTACAAAGATTGGGATGGACGTTGGATCGGCTTTGACCGAGCTTTCACAGGAGACCGTGAAGACAAATTGTCAAGGCTTTCTGCCCGCTATTTCAGAAAAGAATTTAGTGCTGACAAAGAAATCAAACAGGCAACTGCTTACATCATCGGATTAGGTCTTTACGAACTCTATATCAATGGACAAAAGATTGGAGATCAGGTATTGGCACCAATGCCAACCGATTATAACAAGAATGTGAAATACAATGTGTTTGATGTAACAAAAACGATCAAAAAGGGAGCAAACTCCATTGGTACAATCCTGGGAAATGGCAGGTATTACACCATGCGTCAGAAAGAAAAACCCTATAAAATTAAAACGTTTGGATACCCGAAAATGCTGTTCCAGCTTGAAATAGAATATACCGATGGCTCAAAATCCATGGTAAAAACGGATAATACATGGAAAGGAACAGCCGATGGTCCTATTCGCACCAACAATGAATATGATGGAGAAGAATATGATGCCAGAAAAAAAATGCCGGGCTGGAACAATGTTGGATTTAACGACAGCCAATGGATTCAGGCAGAATATGTACAGGAACCTGTTGGTGAATTTGAAGCGCAAACGAATGGAAACATGAAAGTGATGGATACAATTCAACCGGTTTCCATTAAAAAGCTTCGGCCAGATGTTTACATCATGGATATGGGGCAGAATATGGTTGGCTGGGTTAAATTGAAAGTTAGTGGTAAGAGTGGTGACAAAGTAACTTTACGCTTTGCCGAAATATTAAATGAAAAAGGCGAACTGGCTACCGCAAACCTGCGCGACGCAAAGGCTACTGATATCTATACCTTAAAAGGTGGTGAAGAAGAATCATGGGAACCAAATTTTATATATCATGGATTTCGTTATGTTGAAATTACTGATTTCCCCGGACAACCTTCAGTTGGCGACTTCGAAGGAAGGGTTGTTTATGATGAAATGAAAACCATTGGTCGATTCGAAGCCTCAAATACCCTTATCAACCTGATATATAAAAATGCCTGTTGGAGCATTAAAGGGAATTACAAAGGAATGCCCGTTGATTGTCCGCAACGCAATGAGCGTCAACCTTGGTTAGGCGACCGGTCAACTGGTTCTTACGGCGAAAGTTTTGTATTTAACAATGAACTGCTTTACGCCAAATGGCTCGACGATATTCAGTATTCTCAACGGGCTGACGGATCAATTCCGGACGTGGCTCCAGCTTTCTGGCGATATTACAGCGATAATATGACCTGGGCCGGAACCTATTTGCAGGTAGCCGATATGCTTTACCGTCAGTTTGGTGACAAGGAGGTAATTGCCAAACATTATCCATATATGAAAAAATGGCTCCGGTACATGCAGGATAATTACATGAATGAAAAATTCATCCTAACCAAAGACAGCTATGGCGACTGGTGCAAACCACCGGTAACAATTGAGGAAGGACGCGGGAAAAGCGCTGACAAAAAATACCCCAGTCAACTGATCTCTACTGCTTATCACTACTATTTTTTACAATTAATGCAAAAATTTGCAAAACTAACTGGTAATGATACTGATATAGAGGGATTCGCCTCATTGGCCAGCAAAGTAAAAGAGGCATTTAACAAAGAATTTTATCATCCCGATGGCTCTTTTTATGGCAACAATACATTGACCGACAACTTACTGCCACTCTACTTTAAAATGGTTCCTGAAATGCAAACCGATCATGTTTTTAAAACTATCACCGATATCATTGAATTAAAAAACGATGGACATTTAAGTACCGGGTTGATTGGAATACAATGGCTAATGCGCACCTTGACCGAATCAGGAAGACCTGATCTGGCTTACCGGATTGCAACAAATACGACTTATCCAAGTTGGGGATATATGGTCGAAAATGGAGCAACCACCATTTGGGAATTGTGGAATGGCAATACTGCTGCTCCAAACATGAATTCATATAACCATGTAATGATGTTGGGCGACCTTCTGATTTGGTATTACGAAAATTTAGGCGGAATAAAATCCAGCATTGATCAGCCCGGTTTTAAGCAAATCATCATGAAACCTGAAATGATTAATGGCCTTGATTTCGTAAATGCATCCTACAATTCGATATACGGCGAAATCAAAAGTGAATGGAAAAAGGAAAATCAAAACTTTTCATGGAACATTTCGATTCCGGCAAATACATCTGCAATCGTATATGTTCCGGCCAATTCACAAAATATTGTTACTGAAAGCGGAGGAAAAATATCATCAGCCAAAGGGATAAAATTCGTTAAAATGGAAGGCTCACGGGCAATTTTTGAAATTGGTTCAGGTAAATATTCATTCATTTCTAAATTTTAATTTACAATTAAACAGATAAACAATTGAAAATGAAGAAAATAATAGCACTAATTATCATTGCTTTTTCAGGAATAACAACATACGCGCAAATTCCATGGTGGAAACAGGGAATGACCGTTGATGAATTCATTTATAACGTAGCACCTTATCCTGAATGTCATGCTTCAACCATTGCCGAAACGCCGGAAGGTTTGGTCGCTGCATGGTTTGGCGGCACCAAAGAACGCAACCCGGATGTCGGGATTTGGGTGAGCAGACTTGAAAAAGGAAAATGGACACCTTCGGTTGAAGTGGCCAACGGCGTGCAAAACGATACACTGCGATATCCGACCTGGAACCCGGTTTTGTTTCAGATACCGAATGGCGAGTTGATGTTGTTTTACAAAATTGGTCCCAGTCCCGCGAAATGGTGGGGAATGCTGATAAAATCAGTTGATCATGGGAAAACGTGGGGAAAGCCGATCAAATTACCTGATGGATTTCTTGGTCCAATAAAAAATAAACCTGTTTTGCTGAAAAATGGAACGCTGATTTGTCCCTCCAGTACCGAAGGTGATGGTGGTTGGCGCGTTCATTTTGAATGTACAACAGATTTTGGCAAAACATGGGAGAAAATCGGGCCAATCAACGATGGCAAAGCTTTTGGTGTAATTCAACCAAGTATATTAACTTATCCTGACGGGAAATTACAGGTGTTTTGCCGCAGCCATAATCGCGCAGTGGTTGAATCAACCTCATTGGATGGAGGCAAAACCTGGTCGGCAATGAAAGCGACGAATTTACCAAATAACAATTCAGGAACCGATGCAGTGACATTGGCCGATGGCCGTCAACTACTGGTTTACAACCATGTACTGCCTCCAAACGGAGAAGCAAAAGGCGCACGAACTCCGCTCAATGTGGCCATTTCAAAAGATGGAAAAACATGGTTTGCAGCATTGATTCTGGAAGATTCACCTATCAGTCAGTATTCGTATCCATCCGTCATTCAGACTTCTGATGGAATGGTACACATCGTTTACACATGGCGACGCCAACGAATCAAACATGTGGTGGTCGATCCATCGAAACTGGTATTGAAAGAGATAAAAAACGGCCTGTGGCCGCTGTAATAATAACGAAAATGAATTCAGTAAAAAATTTAAAAGGAATTGTAGTTCCGATCATTACTCCACTGACAGATATTGACAAACTCGATGTTGCGGGATTGGAAAAATTGGTGGAACACATTGTTGCCGGAGGAGTGAGTGGAATTTTTGTGTTGGGAACCACCGGTGAGTTTTCGAGCCTGAGTTACCGTTTGCGCAACGAGCTGGTTGAGCGGGTTTGCAAGCAAGTAGCCGGAAGGATTCCCGTTCTGGTTGGTGTAACCGATACATCCATCATCGAGAGCGAAAATCTGGCTAAAAATGCTGCTGATTTTGGGGCTGAAGCATTGGTGGCTGCCCCACCCTATTATTATGCCACCAGTCAGCCCGAATTGGTTGAGTACTTTGAAAATCTGGCCAACCGGATGCCTTTGCCATTGTATTTGTACAATATGCCAATGCACACCAAAGTAATGATTGAGCCCAAAACCGTGCTGAAAATATCAGAGAATAAAAATGTGATTGGTTTGAAGGACAGTTCGGCCAACATGGCTTATTTCCGTTTGCTGCAATACACGATGAAAAACCTTCCGGAATTTCAGTTGTTTGTTGGTCCTGAAGAAATGATGGCCGATGCAGTGGTGTTAGGTGCCAGTGGTGGCGTAAACGGCGGTGCCAATATGTTTCCGCGCTTGTATGTCGATTTGTACAAGGCCGCAGTTGCCCACGATTTTGATCAAATTCGCTTGTTACAAGATAAAGTTCTGGAAGTAAGTTCAGCTATTTATACCGTTGGCAAATACGGTTCAAGTTACCTGAAAGGTTTGAAATGCGCGCTTTCCGTAATGGGATTTTGCAACGACTACATGGCCGATCCGTTTAGCCATTTCAGGAAAGAAGAACGCGACAAAATTAAAGAAGCATTGAACAATCTCAACTACAAGGAAATAGTTTAGGAAGCGACTCAGCCAGATGAAGGAAAATAAAATATACCCATGGGTAGTAGTCGGATTGTTGTGGTTTGTCGCTTTGCTCAATTACCTCGACAGGCAAATGCTATCGACCATGAAACCATCGATGATGATAGATATTGCCGAACTGACCAAGGCTGAGAATTTTGGTCGGTTAATGGCAATATTCCTTTGGATCTACGCCTTCATGAGTCCCATTTCGGGTATTATTGCCGACAGGTTGAACCGTAAATGGCTGATCGTCGGAAGTTTGTTTGTCTGGTCGGGTGTTACACTGTTAATGGGTTATGCGCAAACCTTCGACCAACTGTATATTCTGCGGGCCATTATGGGCATCAGTGAAGCCTTTTATATACCCGCCGGATTGTCGTTAATTGTTGATTACCACCAGGGAAAAACCCGTTCCCTGGCAGTCGGCATCCATACCACCGGAATTTATCTCGGACAGGCTTTTGGTGGTTTCGGGGCAACCATCGCCAATAATTTTTCATGGCAATCAACTTTTCATTTCTTTGGATTAATGGGGGTGGCCTACAGCTTGATCCTCTTGCTTTTTCTGAAGGAAAAGAAAACCTATTTCATTGATCCCAAGCAAAAGTCTTCGATCAGGAATGAGCTGGCCATGGCCTCCAAAGGACTGAGTATGTTGTTCGGAAATATTGCATTCTGGGTTCTTCTGTTTTATTTTTCAGCGCCAAGTTTCCCGGGATGGGCGGTTAAAAACTGGCTGCCAACACTCTTCTCCGATACATTGCACATGAACATGTCGCAGGCAGGTCCATTGGCAACAATTACCACAGCCTTGGCTTCCTTTGTGGGTGTATTGTTGGGCGGATATATTTCCGACCGATGGGTTCAGCGAAACCTTAAAGGACGTATTTATACCGGCGTAATTGGTTTGTCGCTCACCATTCCTGCCTTATTCCTGCTTGGTTATGGTTCAGGGTTCGAATTTATTTTACTTGGTGGCTTCTTCTTTGGCCTTGGATTCGGAATGTTCGACGTTAACAATATGCCTATTCTTTGCCAGTTTGTATCGCCTCGCTACAGGGCTACCGGTTATGGATTAATGAACATGGTCGGAATTTCAGCAGGTGCGGTTATTACTGGATTCCTCGGAAAATCAGCTGATGCCGGAAACATGAGGCACGATTTTGCCAAGCTTACTATTATTGTTATTGTTGCCATTGTTTTGCAGTTGGTCATGTTAAAGCCGACAACAATCAACAAAACAGAGGAATAGAATCTGTTTTCAGTTGCCAAAAAACCTATCTGTTATTTTAGGAAGGAAAACAATCAGTCCAATGATCAATGATGTAATTGAACCTACTAAAACACCAGCTGCAGATAGATCTTTAATTTTCTTTATCATTTCGTGCTTTTCAGGAGAAATAAAATCGGCCATGTTCTCAATCGCAGAATTAATAATTTCAAGGGTAATCACAAAGCCTATCGCAAATACGATGGCCACCCATTCAATTGCTGATATTTTCAACCAGAACCCAAGGATGACAGCAATAAATGCAGCCATAAAATGAATTCTTGCATTGTGCTCTTCCCGAATCAGGATAACCAATCCATTGAAAGCAAATCCAAAACTTTTTAATCTTTTCCGTAATGAGAATCTATTGTTCTTCATGTTATGATTTTAAAAACCTGTCCGCTTGGGTAGAAAACCGGGCTTGGAGCTTGATACTGCTCGTCGTTTTTATTCTATTTACCAAACCAACGGAACTATCGGTTATTTTAAATGCTTGTCATATTGCATAAATTCAACTGGTGCACCACAATCCTCTATAAAAGCGACAGTTAAGCCTTCTGATGGTGAATTGGGTTCAATAATAACCTTCTGACCTTCTAGTGCTTTTGCTAAATTATCAACTACAAATGCAATGTGTGGTATTGTCAGAACTAATTCGGGATAGGACGCACCATCTTCAAACCGCATCCATTGAATCCCGTTCGGACTCTTCTCATTATCTGTCACGTACATTTTTAAGTGAGTAAGATGAATTTCATCTTGCTTTACCTCCTTTGTTGGAATTCCGATGTGATTAAATATTTTCATGAGAAAATAATGGTGTTAATAAATTGAATATCTGTGCATTCTCAAGGAACTCTCATGCCAGAAAGTTTCAACGATGAACTATAATTTCGCTTCGCGGATTTCACTCCGTTCAATTCATTCTCTGCCGCCTCCTTTAAAATTAATTCCGCGACATGTTCGTTTTTGTCTGTCAGCTTTGGCGGAAAACACTGCGGATAATTTGCCGTTGGTGGCGGCCTATTTTCAATATATCAATGGAATCAGTCTTTTTGTTCTTTTTTGATAATCGATGTATTTCTGTCCCATTTGTTCTTTCATAAATCGCTCCTCAATCGTTATTCTATAAGTGTATCCAATTAAAACCGAAAAAATCATTAACAAAACCGACAACCAATTTGATAACGACATTGAAATTCCTAAAAAAATAACCAACTGCCCCAAATATCCGGGATGTCTGATATACTTATACAACCCTCTTTCGATTAGTTCATGACTTTCAATCTCCGTCACTGTAAAGGTAAAGTGTTGCTTGAGTGTCAATATTGAGTTTATTCTGATTATTAATCCAATTATAGTCAAAATTACTCCAATTGTAAAAAATGTATCCCAATGATAAATCCTACCTATCTTTGTTGCAGCGATGCTAAAAGAAAGTGAATATCCAATCGCTATGAATAATCCTAGGATCCAAATACTCAATCTATCGCCCGACTTAATAACAGTCCTTTTGCGACGTTGACGAACACTCATATAAATCTCAAAGAATCCGTACAAATAAGTAAAAGCAATAATAAATATCAATTTCAAATCCATGATTGTTGTTTTTTAAAGTTGTCACCAATAATCAGCAACTATATGCAATGCTGGGTTTAGCCAATGAAATAGTTAGTCAAATTCAGCCATTGAAGTGATGAATGCTCTTGTACTCATCTCTTTCAATGGTAACAACGCCAGTTTTTCTGAAATGACTTCTACTCCCCAGGGACCGGTGTAACCCATATTCATCACACAATTGATAAAACCTTTGATGTCATATTCCCCTTCTCCACAGAATTTTCTATTGTTAGGATCATGATATTTGCTTCCGGGTAGCGTTCCGTCGTTCAGTTCAACATTGGTCAAATATTTCAGTGGAATGCTGCTTATATCCTCATAAGTCATACCCAGATTGGCAACCTGGTAAATATCGATGATTAAACCGCCGTTATTCGCTCCTGCTGTTTCGACCATGGCTACTGCATCTTTAATGTTGTCGATCATAGCGCAACCCATTATTTCAAAACCGATTGTTGCCCCGTACTTCTCAGCTTCTGCACACAATGCTGCAAACGACTCAATAATACGAGGCATTGGACAAGTAGAGTTATAAAAGTCGCCTACTTTGACGTGCTTTGCATGAAGAATTTCAGAAGCTTCAAACAATCTTTTCCTTCGGCTATCTGATTCTGCCTTCCTTGCACCATCAAGAAACCAATCGGTGATAAACTCCAGCTCTATATGTTTTATGTCGTTGTCATCCAAAATCCGTTTCATTTCCTGAAGCGTTCGGTTATGTAGAATATGCTCCAGATCGGTATGCCAAATTCCAATACCTTTAAAACCAGCTTTAGCCGAAGCTTCTACCCTATCCTGGAAATCAAACCGACTTATTTCACCCTGACCTGGAAATACTCCTGAAGTTGTCCAGTATAAATTCATCAATTCTACATTATTCATCTGTCTAAATATTTAAGATATTTCAAAATGTCAAAAGAGGCTGCCAGCTTTTGTGCATATTCTATACAACTGCTCATAAATACCAGATTATCAATAGCTAATAAAACAGGTTTCAATGCTTGTGAAATCTAGTTGTTCTAATGTTTTTAATAAGATTTTGCGCTTATTGTGGGAAACCGGAGGAGCAGGATATTTTGCTGTTAGCGGTTCGTTCTTCATCTTCATTTTTATTGATTTTATGGAGTTTGTAATATATTAATCATAGTCTGTATTGAGTTGCCCAGTTCTATCTCTGTATAAGGTGAATTGTTGGTATTGTCAGGATGATGAATCGTATTTCTAATATATGTCATAAGCGTAACATCATACGGATTTCCCACTTGTCCATTATGTAGCCGTTTCCATTGCTTAATTTTTGTCTGACCATTACCTACGAAAAATGTTTCAATAGCTGTCTCCGATGAAGCTGTGTTCGCTTCCTGTAAGTAGCCGTATAGTTCATTATGAAATTCTATTGTCGATAAGTTATACGCTTGAAAGTTTATTTCTCCCCAAGATGGGCTCCAAGGAAATAGTCCAAAGTTTGCACCTGTATTTTTAACTATTATTTTCCCTGTGTCCTTGCTAGAAATTAGCAATTCAATATTCTGATTGGCGATGCTATTCTTAAAAAAATAAGGAGAGTGAGTTGATAGAAGAACTTGATTATTCGCCGAAAGTCCGACCAGATAATTTATGAACTTGTTTTGCAATGTCGGATGCAAATGCAATTCAGGCTCATCAATAATGACAATGAAATTTTCTTTTGATAATGAGGCTAATGTTTCAAGGAATAGAAGTGAAATTATCATTTCAATTCCTGAACCAAGTTGAGAAACAGGTATTTCTAATCCTTCTAATTTTTGATTGAGAAATGCTGTGTCAAATGGTGCATTTCCATCAAAAAATGAAATGCCTATATTTTCAATACCTAAATCGTCGAGCTTTTTATTTAAACTATTGAATGTTTTCTCAATTGCCTTTTCGTCAACTTTTTGGATAATTTCATTTTCAATAGTTTGTTTCCTTGCAAAAAAGTCTGGTGTCGGTGGGTCAGTTGATGTCTCATTTTCTTTTCTCACTTCTTTAATGAAACGCCAATTGAAATCATCATAAACAGATGAAATTGAAGAATTAAAACCTTTTTGAATTTGCTTCTCTCGATTTTTGCCATAGTAATAGCTTCTTGGAAGTCCTTCGGTTTCGATAGGAAAAGTTAAAAGTCTGTGGTCAAATTTGAATTTTGAATTGTTCTTTCGAACAACTTCCCAACCTTTGTCATTTGTTCTCGGTGCAATTGGAACAACATAATGTTCAACAACTACTATGTCAGAAAATGCTTTGCCATTGCCGGCTCTATCACGTTTTTTTACTTTCAAATAGACTTTGTTGCATTCAACTTCTTGTTTTTGAAAACCGTCAGGAAGCATTGCTTTGAAAGGTGTCTGAAACTCTAAGGTTATTTCAATCGGGTTGTCTTGTCCTTTGAAAAAGTCAGTATGCTTAATTCGACCCGATAAGAAACTTGGAGATAATGCAAAATTAACAGCTTCTAAAATTGAAGTTTTTGAAGTCCCGTTATTACCAATCAACATTGAAAGATTTTTCAAGTCAAATGGTGGTAAGTCCTCAATACCTCTGAAATGTTTTATAGAAATTGTTTTTATTTTCATTTTTTGTCTGTCAGTTTGATGGTTGCACGGTCGTCCTTAGAATGACCGCTAACATTGGAATCTATTCCCATAGGCGGATTGCGGGCGATTTCCTGTTAAGCCGGTAAGCTGCCTGAGCGGAAAGATACACACCGAAAACCATTGCTGCCGAATTCGTATTCTAAAGGCGGGTAGCTGATTATAGGGCGTATTTGATTTATCCAAATTAACAATATTTATTTTCCTATTTTATTTTCTATCAAATAAAATTCACGTTCTATCAACGCATTAAGTCTCAATTACAAAATTATCCCAACCTAATGCTCCAATGACGTGTCAAGTTCCGAATAATCGACCAGTTATAGCAAGTCTGTTTCGGTGGATTCTGTTATATCAATGTCCATAACCTTTTTGTATACTTCATTAAGTCCTATTTTCTTTTGTTTGCTACCGGTCGAATAAAATAATGTCACTATAATTTCTAGCTTTTCATTTATTAATTCAATTGCATGATTTTCAAAATTATAAATTACAGAGCCTATAATAATTTCTTCATTTTGAAATAACGGAGACGTATTCGACGTGGAATAAATCATATGAGTTTTGTTATTATTTGATGATGTCAATAAATCCTCACAATATATTGGTAAATATGGGATTACTGGTAGCTCAATTTGCAGTTTATAATTTTTCTCAATTGTGTTTCCAATATTTTTGATTTTAATACCGAATGATACTCCAATTATTTCATCTGGATTATCATTATGCGTAATAACTCCAATTACTTCTGTTCCTATCTCAAGATTTGTTTTGTTTTCTTTAAAGAATAATCTTCTAACTTCATACTCCTCCATAGGTACTGATTCAAAATTGTATCTCTTGTAATACCTTTTGTCTTTTGCCATGTGGGGACTATCATTACTTTCAGGAATCTCTACAACATAGATAGTATTTTTTATATTTCCATCTTTTCTAATCGGATGGATAATTACATTATCTATTTTCTGCTGTATTCCAGAATTGATAACATGTTCTAACCATTCTTTAGTAAACTCGTCTCCATCTATATAAGAAAACTCGTCTGCAACATGGTCAGATTCACTTATTCCATAAATAATTACACCTCCATCAGAATTTGCAAATGCTGATATGTCTTTTGTAATCTCTATTTTTTTTCGATCTGATTTCTCTAAAGAACCGGCAGATTTGAAGTCCAAATGAATAGATTCTTCATCTTTATTAGAAATCATGATTTCCAAATCTTTAAATGACCATTTTGATGAACTTTGATTTTCCATATTTCAGTTTAAACAATAAAAAATCTAATGTTTATACTCTTGCAGCTTCCCAAACAAATACCTGTCAAATGGCTCTATTCACTCAACCCACGAAACCGTTACAAGCATCCAGAACAATCAAATTGAAAACTTTGTCAAGAACCGAAACCGTTTCAAGGAGCGATTAAACTGACCGGCAACTTAGAAAATACCCGCAAGTCTATAGTACTTTTTTAAAACTTCCATTATTTCCAATCCATTGTATAACTTGCCTAAGTCTCTGGTTTTTAAACCGAGTTAAAAGTAAGCGGTTATGTTCACAAATCAAAACTATTTGTTGCTTTTTTCTATCTATTTTTAGTCATTTTATTTTCAGGACAATCTAGTCATACGATGACTTCAAGTCATCGTATGACTGACAAACTGGAATATGCCTTCGCTGAATCCGCAGATATCCAAACTGTTTTCTAATTTGCCTTCGCTGAATCCGCAGACACGCAAACTGTTTTCTAAATTGCCTCCACTGAATCCGCAGACACGCAAACTGTTTTCTAATTTGCCTTCGCTGAATCCGCAGACATGCAAACTGTTTTCTAAATTGCCTCCACTGAATCCGCAGACACGCAAACTGTTTTCTAATTTGCCTTCGATCGGTGAATACTCCCAGATTTCCTTTCCGGACTCCCAGATTTTGCTTCCGGTCTGAGGGATTTTGCAATCTGACTGAGAGATTTCCCTTCCGGACTTGATAAGACCATAAGAAAAGCCGCCCCAAATTGCTTCAGGACGGCTTTTCTGTATTATACCAAAGTGAATTATAGATTATCCAAATGCTTTCATGGTAGAATGCCGATGGATAGAAATGTTAGGCCAATTGAGTGAGCGATAATTGGACTATTACATTTCTCCAATCGGTATTGTTTTGAATTGATTGATCAATGCCCGTTAAAAACAATGTACAAAACAACCATCACAGCAGCTAGCGCGCCCCACAACAGCCAAACACGCTTGGTCGGTTTCACAAGTACGCCGTCAACCGCTGAATGTTCGAACACCACCCCTTTACGGTCGAACAGTGAAATAACCACAGCCGACACCATCAGGATGGCAAAAATGTAGAACGACAACAGCAAATAATGTGGCCATATCGGGAACTTATCGGGTGTGAATACCCACAGGTAGAATATTCCGACTCCAAGGCTAAAGGCCGATCCGACCGACAAAATCATGTTAACAGCAAGTTGAGTGGTACGTTTCCAGAAAACAGTGAGCAGGAAAACCACTGCCAGCGGCGGGGCGATAAACCCAAGGATAGATTGAAACACATCGAACAAGTTCAGTCCTTTGATGTTGTCGATGGCCAGTGCCACCAGAACAGCAAACACGCAGCCAACCACCACCACAATGCGTCCCATGCGGATAATCTCCTTGTTGGTCGCTTCAGGCTTCATTTTCTTCACATAAACATCCATTGTAAATACAGTGCTCAGTGCATTGAGCGACGAACCAATTGTTCCAACCAGCACCGCAATCAGCACCACAATCACCAAACCGTTCATTCCCGGAGGAAACAAATTGGTCACCATGGTCATGTACGCTTCGTTCGGATCTTTCAGGCCGGGAAAAAGGATAAAACACAACACTCCGGTGAGGATAAACAACGGAAGTGAAAGGATTTTCAGCCAGCCAATAAAGTTAACTCCCATTTGTCCTTGTTCCAGATTCTTAGCACCCAGTACCGATTGAACCATGGCCTGATCGGTACAGAAAAAGGCAATTGCCGAAACCGGATATCCCAGCAAAATGGCTACCCACGGGTATTTCGGGTCACTCGCCGGACGAACAAGATTCCAGTACTCTGAAGGCACTCCATAAAATACGTTTGAAAGTCCGCCCACTTTTATAATCCCGAGCACCGTTAGTGTCAGCGATACGCCAATCAGCAAAAGCATCTGGAAAATATTGACTTTCGCGATGGCTTTTAGTCCTCCGGCGAACGTAAATATACCGGCAAAGGTCACCAACACGATGATCGACTGCCACATGGGAATACCTAAAATCTGCCGTACTAAAAACCCTCCGGCAAACAGTCCGAGCGAAAGCCATGAGATCAGGATTTTGATAAGCGCGTAAACCGCCAGAATATCGCTGGTTGAACTGCCATAGCGATTACCCATAAACTCGGGCATGGTGCTTACTTTCGCTGCAATGTATCGCGGCGCAAAAACAACGGCCAGCAAAAACAGGAAGATAAACGCGTAATAATCGAAGTTAACGGCCACAATCCCCGTTGAAAAACCCACACTGGCAAAAGCCAGCAACATCGACGGCCCCACATTGGTTCCCCACATATTAAAACCGATACTCCCCCAGCCCAATGATTTGTTGGCCAAAAACAATGTTTCGTCCGGCTTTTTCTTTCCTGAAAAGCTTGCCCTGAACCCGATGACAAACAAGATCACCAGATAGACAGCCACAATGAAATAATCCAGTGCAGTAAGTTGATCTACAATATTTCCCTTCATTCGTTTGGTTTTTTTAGTTCCTAGCCTCCCCCAACCTCCGCCAGCTGGCGGAAGGGGGGTTCTGGCCTTAACCTATTTTAGCGTTATCGTTTTTAATATTTCTCCAGTAAGTCAAATAAAATTCATATCTAAAATCGGAACTCACCAGAACTTTCACTTCCTAATCCTCCCCCTCGGGGCATAGCCGCCAAGCTAAAATTTAAACATCCTTATTTCCTGCCACTAATGTTGATTTGTCAGGGCTAAAGCCCAGTCTTTCTGTATTCTTCATGTCCGTTCGCTAAAGCGAAACGGCAAAGGATATTGCGCAACTAATCTTCAGAACGGTATCCTTTGCCGTCATCCGCCAGTTGGCGGATGACGGGCATGAATATTTCCATTGCATTGGGGCTTTAGCCCCCCTTGATCCCTTAACTTGACGGTTATGCACCCTCGGGGGAGTTAGAGGGGGCTGTTATCTGTATCTCTCCACAATTTTCAACGCCGTTTCAATTTCTTTTTCTGATTTGAAATCGACATTGATGTGCATTCCCTGATTTCCGACATTGTCTAACAGCGGTTCCAATTCGTCAAGTGTCACCCAGTTGGCCATCACCGATTTTCCTCCTGAAAGGATACGCTTGTACAAATCGTACCAGCAAGGGTCGCCACCTTGCGGTTGGCCAACTCCTGGTGTCCACTGAATGGCATTTAATTCTTTTATTTCCAGAATAGCTTCCAAATGCCGCTGTGCATCAACACCGTCGAGATGATAAAGGGTGTAATCAATTTTCCGGCATTGTTCCCAAATATATGGCTGCACAAAGCGACGGAAATCTTCTTGGGAAATCATGATCGAAAGGTCGCACTGAAGTTTGGAAACCCTGCCGGGCGCCCAAAGCGAGAAATAGCAGAAAGTCATTTCGTCTCCTTCGCGGATGATGTTGTATATTCGGTCAAATACCTGAAAATACACATCGTTTACTTTTTGCAATTGCTCTTCCAGACCTTCTGGGTCCATGATCATGTCCATCATTGCCTCGCTGGTTCCGCGAATGCTGGCCAAAACATCCAAGCCTTCCACCAAATCGGGACATCCGACGTAATATTTGCCCTGAGAATTGGCTTTACAGGCTTTCAACAAATCCCGGTGCAGTTTCCAAGCCAGATCATTCTCATCGAAAGCCAGGTTCAACTCTTTTCCTTCCATATGTTTGATCCAGATGGTATCCTCTCCCCCATCCAATTCAGCGCCCATCATGGCAGCCAGCGAACCGGGCCCAAGATGCGTATTGGCAACCGGCAGAATGTCGGCCTTAAACGAACTGCGTGACAGTTGATAATACAGGTTTTCGGCCCGCCATTGCGGATCGAACCAGTATTGTTTTAAATCACGTGCCAGAGCAGGTGGCGCGATTAATTCATGCGGCGCGCCATCCTTTTGCAGATGTTCCCACATGCTCAGCACAATTCCTTTTCCATTCCACCAGTCGGTGTAATGTTTTTTCGATTCTTCCAGATTTTCTTTCCAGGTATTCATTGTAGTTAAAAGTTCAATGTTTAAAGTTTAAAGTTTTGGTCGCGAAGACCAGTTTTTTGAATATTGGTTATTCAAATTGATTAACAATTAACGATTTGTGATTTTAGATTTTACTTCGTCAATCGTTAATCCTCAATCTATAATCGTTAATCATTGTTACTCTTCCATATTCCAGACAAAACGCTATTTCCCAGTCCACTGTAGTTCTGATCGAATTTCAGGGTTACAGCTTTTTTTAGGTCCATTTCGTCGGTATTGCTTACGGCATAAGGATAAATCGGAACTTTTGCACCGTATTTCACCCAAACGGGCATTTCATCCAGCGGGCATTCAAAATTCTTCAGCCAGCGGTTTCCTTCGGTAATTTTTCCGCTAAAAAGGTTCACCCACGTGCCTTTTGGCAGATACACATCGCGCAGGTTTTCGCTGTTCATCATGGGAGCCACTAGAAAATTATCGCCGAAATAATACTGATCGTCAATGTGCCAGCACATTTTATCATCCTGATGATGGAAAATCAGCGCCCGTATCATTGGATATCCCGATGTGGTGAGTTTTTTGCTTTGCTCAACGATGTATGGAATCAAGGCATAGCGCAACTTCAACCACTTACGCACAATGCCCGAAATAGCAGGATATTCGTAAGGTTCGCGTTTTGAAGTTCCGTGGTAGCGCAGGTGCGAAGAGAAAACGCCAAACTGGGTCCAGCGCACATACAAATCGTCAGGCACCACTGAATTCATAAAGTTGGGAACACTGTGAAATCCGGGAACATCATGGCTCCAAAAGCCAAAACCAGACAAGCCAATATGCAATCCACCTTTGAGCGAACCAGCCATTCCATCCCAAGAGCATGCCGAATCGCCACCCCAATGAAGCGGATATCGCTGGCAACCGGCCCATCCGGCACGTGCCCATACAATGCCGTCGCCAGTCACTTCTTTGGTCACCTCGAAAGCAGCTTTCTGGTATAACAAGGCGTACAGGTTATTGAGCAATTCCGGTTTCATAGAATGATACTCAGCATCCATGTGAATGTCCTCACCAAAGTCGGTTTTGATACACACCACACCCATTTCAAGCAAATTCCGGAGCAGATTTTTGTACCATTCAACAGCTTCAGGATAAGTAAAATCAATGGTTCCGGCATAATCGAGCGCACTGAAATTCGAACCGCCCTGCTTTTCTACCTGTTTCAGGATACACATGTATTTGTTTTCGAGCGCTTCATCGTGCTGTGCCGCCTTTGTCGCGATATATGGCATTTGCCACAGGCTCACCTTAAATCCATCGGTGCGCAAATCCTGAATAAACTGTTTCGGATCCGGGAACCGTTCAGGATTAAATTTCCATTCGCACAGCCAGTCGGTAATGAACCAACCGGTATCGAGATGGATCACGTCGCAGGGATAATCTTCATCACGAAGTCGTTTGCAGATTCCATTCACCTCATCAGCTGAAAAGTAGCTCATCCGACTCATCCAGGTTCCAAAACTCCAAAGTGGAAGTTCAGTTGGGAAGCCTGTCAAACGGCGGTAACTATATAGAATTTCTTCCGGTGTTTGGCCTCCAATCAGGAAGACATCTATCAAAGGTTCTTCCGTGAGCAACTGTACCGAGCGGGTCGAATGGTCGGCCAGCGAAAATTTGGAATGTGCCGAAGTGTGCATAAATACACCGTACATCCGGCTCGACAGGAAGAACGGGATATTCTTGTAGGTTCGGCGGTTGTTAACACCTTGCCCGTCCTGATTCTTCAATTGAAATGTATGCCCGGACAAATCCATTTTGGTGAACCTTTCGCCTGTACCTACAAACTTTTCGTCAGGCTCAACGTGAAACGACATGGTGGTGCGATCTGGTTGTCCGTTTCTTTCCACATAAGCAAGCGCAAACGCATCATGGCGAGCGGGAAAGAACTGGTCGTACGCGCTCAGTTTGATTTCCTTTTTACCATCTGGGAAGAAAGATAAATCAAGCGTTTCTTCTGGAACAGGCAACAAATCGCTCCAATGATCGATAGCAATTGGATGACGGTTTAAACATGCGCGAACGATGCCTTTCGAATCTTTTACCAGCCATTCATCTTCCGTTTTTTCAACCTGAAGGGGAATGATTTTAAGCTTTTTATCCAATTCGAGCATTAATGAATCGGGCATCGCGGGTGTATCAAATCCGATCGAAACACGAAGGATTTTCGAACCATAGGCACGCATACGCAAAAAATAGTTTTTCCGGGCAGTTTCCTTATCCGGAGCAATATCGTTGGCCACTTTTTGTTTCTGAAAAGGGATTTCAAGCAAGACATCTGATCCATCCACCCAGACCGCTATAGGAGCGCAGGTTTTCCAAAGCACATCTTCGCCAGTCAGCGCCGTATCGAAATCCAGAAAATCAAAAAGCTGAAAATTAGTTTGTTTCATTGTATCGTTGTTATACCCCTGACAGGGTTTGAAACCCTGTCAGGGGTAAAGTATTATTCCGCATTTTTATATTTCACCACCACTTCCTGATCTTTCACAATCGTCATTTCGTACTGTTTGTCATTGGTTTGTTTGATTTCAACTCCCTTGCAAACTGGTTTTGTCAAGCTTTTAAACTTCAAAGTTCCTGTTCCAGAATCAGATTTCACCTTGATTTCTTTGGCGTTGCAATAAACATGAATTTTACCTTCAGGAGTAGGAACATTGCCTTCCATCCATTGCAAATCGCCAAGTTTTGGTTCAACAAAATAAGTTTCGTAACCCGGTGAACTTGGTTTTACTCCCAGATAATATTTACCCAACAGGTAAATCGGACTGGCGCCCCAGGCATGGCAAAGGCTTTTCCCAAATGGACGACCATACATGGCCAGAAGGTCAGGATTCTTTTCCGTAGGATTGTATTTTTCCCAGAAAGTGGTAGCTCCGAGGTTAATCATTCCACCCCAGTAGTCGCGGATTTCTTTCAGTACATATTTTTGTTCACCGAGTGCGCATAAGGCTTCCAGCTCGTAGAAACGCATATACGGAGTGGTAATTTTCAAGGCATTCGGGTTCAGCAACACATTCTCTTTTACCGCTTTGGTTTTATCCTGATCGAGGTAATTGAACAGCACTGCAAACATGTTGGTGAATGGTGTCACCTGAGTGCTCATCACGCCATTTTCGCGGTTGTGTACAAAAGCATTGTATTTATCTGACCAGAAAGTAGTCAGTATTTTCGATTTGAGATCGGCAGCCAGCTTGCTGTATGTTTTTGCATTTTCAGTATCGTTCATGATGTTGGCACACAATGCCATGGTTTCGAGGCTGCGGCAGAAAAGCAACTGTTCAAAGCTCACTTCACCCGCTTTGCTCATTTTGAAATCGGCCCAATCGATAAAAACCCAATCGCCCGCCAATCCCTGCATCATGCCGTCGACATTGCGGCGTGAGAGACAATAATCCATTAGGCTCTTCATTCGTGGGTATAATTGTTCCACCAATTGTTTATTTCCGGTATATTGATAAAAATCGTAGATACCCATGAACCAGTAAAAGGAATAATCCATAATGGTGTTAACGTGACTGGTAACTGGATCTTTTCCCCTCAGTGCAAACATGGTGCGGGTAACAGCCGGAGAATCGAAGAACGAATAATAGTTCATCAGATAACTTTGATAGGCGTCACCGCTCCACATCCAGCGGTCGCGTTTGATACCGTCGATGAAGAATTCGCGGGTGGTCAGGTGCAACGTATAAGCCGCCACATCCCATATTTTATTGATCTGTTCATCATTGCAACGGAAACTGCCTTTGTAATCGGGCGGCAAATACTCGTATAGCATTGAAAGCGAATCGTAGGTAAGTGTATTTTCCTTTTCTACATAAATGTATCGAAATGCCTTTGATAATGAAACTGTAAATTCTTTTGCAGACGAATTATCCACGGGAATACGATCCAGAGTTTCGCAATGATCGGTTGACAAAGCCTCTTCAGGAGATTCACCGTAATAAATATTCAGGGTTCCTTTGCCTTTCAACCTGTTGAATTTCGCGAAGCCGAAAGTTTCTTTCCCGAAATCATACAACATGCCATTGTTCTTCTTTTCACTTGAAACAGCCGACATGGGTTGCGTCGTCAGTTTAAACCTGGACGGTGGCGTGTCAGGTGAATTAAAATTCCACGAAGCGGCACTAAGATAAACTGTGCCCGACGAAGTATCGGAGGCTTTGCCCGATTCGTCGATCCATTCCTTATCCTCAAAAGTAACTTTCCACGAATTGTCTGATTGAATGGTTGTTCCATTCACAAAAATCGCCGGAACGCTGGATTGATTGTAAACTTTGATATTTAATGCGTGTTTTCCGGCGGGAATCATCACTTTTTCAGGAGAACCAAAAAGCAGTTTCCCATCGAGCTTGACGTTAAATTGGCCTTCCACTTTTATATTAATGGTTTCTTCAGCTTGCAAATCAAGCTTTTTTGAAAACTCCACCAACACGTAATGACTGTCCATTTTCCAGAAAGGAGGCAAGAACGTTCCGCGTTCGGTGCGGCGGTTCTGCACCTGATTACCCAACCATATTTCGTAATCTCCCGGATAGTAAATCCATGTCGCCTGCTGTGCCTGAGCCACTTCAGTAAAAGCCATGACCAGAAGCAAGGTTGCTGCGACAATAAGATTAAGAGTTTTTTTCATTCTTGTATTCTTTAAGTTTATTGTAGTTGTATTTTCTGATGATCTGAAACCAATAAGTGTAGCGATAACCAACAAAGTAAATAGGCTACGCTGGCAATTCCGAAAATCACATAATAGCTACCTGTAAATTCGAGGATCAGCCCGACTGCTGCGGAAAACAGGACACCTCCGATAGCTCCGGCAAAACCGGAAAGCCCCACGACCGAACCCACTGCGTTCTTCGGAAAAATATCGGAAACAATGGTGAAAATATTGGCGGCATAACCCTGATGGGCAAACGTTGCCATCGAGATTAAAGTCACGGCAATCCAAACATTGGACGTAAACGAGGTGAAAAATATCGGAACCACCAGCAATGCCATCAGCAAAATGGTCAGTTTCCGTGCTGCGAGCGTATTTTTCCCTCTGCGAATCAGATACGACGACATCCAACCGCCAAAAATTGATCCTCCGATGGATACCACATAAATCACAATCAGGGGCAATCCAATATTGGTCAGGTTGATATTGTAATTGGTATTCAGAAACTTGGGAAGCCAATACAGGAAAAACCACCAGATCGGATCGGTAAGAAACCGGGCAAGACAAATTCCCCATGTTTGCCGATAGCTGATGATTGATTTCCATGGAAGCTTCTTTGTTTCCGGCTCCCGGTCGTCCTGTAAAATATAATCCCGTTCCGTTTCAGTCAAACTTTTTTGCAATTCAGGCTTTTTGTAAAAAAGAAACCAGAATATTAACCAGATAAAACCCAGCGCCCCGGTAATGATAAAGGCCGATTGCCAGCCCCATTTTAAGGCAATGATTGGTATTAGCAAAGGTGTAAGAATAGCGCCAACATTCGGTCCCGAATTAAAAATACCGGTGGCCAAAGCCCTTTCTTTCTTCGGAAACCATTCGGCAACTGTTTTTATCGCCGCCGGAAAATTGGCCGATTCGCCAATACCAAGGGCAAAACGTGCCACCGAAAATGAGAAAACGCTTCGTGCAGCGGCATGTGCCATTCCGGCCAAACTCCACAAAGTAATGGAAATCATGAATCCCAACCGGGTTCCGATTTTGTCCAGCAACGTTCCCATAGAAATCAGGCCAATCGCATACGCCATCTGAAAAGCTGAGATAATAAATCCATAGTCAGATTCCGACCAACCAAATTCCAGTGTTAGCTGTGGCGCCAAAATACCCAGCACCTGTCGGTCGATGTAGTTAATGGTGCTTGCAAAGAACAGCAGAACCACAATCCGCCAACGGTAATTTTCGATTTTCATATTTACGATTTAGCTATTTACGATTTACTATTTTAAAACTACTTCTCTGAAGGACAATGCTGTTGCGTCCGAAAGAAAGTTCAAACTCTGAAAAACGCTTTCGCGCGGACGATTTCCTTTGTCGCTCCTTCCAATCGTTGCCTAAAGGCGAACGGCAAAGAATATGATGCAATTAATCATCGGAGCGATATCCTTTGCCGTTAGCTTCAGCTGACGGATATTTGCATATTTCATGTATTAAATCGTAGGCTTTCTCTTGTTCTTCGGGTGTTTCGCAATAGGTAACCACCACCAGCTTCATTCCCGGAACCCACAACCGCGAAACCTGTTCACCAATGGTTTCCAGATCGCCCACAATGCGGGCATTCAGCACAATTCCGGTGTTTGCGAACTGATGATACTGTTCCAGATTGTCGGTTGCCCCTGGGTCAGTCTCCGGTGAAAACGCTCCATCGGCCATTCTTATCCCATTCATTTTCAGTACCGAATCAACCCAGCCCGACCAATCACCACATGAATGGAAAACCGGTCCACCCAAAGGCATACAAATTTTCTCTACTGAAGGAGCTGCCATCTCCAGATATTGTTCCGGCGAAATCATGATCGCATTGTCGTCGCTCATGCCCAGTCCTGTCCATTGGGTGGAAGATGCAAAACCATGTCCCGGCAAAGCCAACGCGCTACCAATCAACTTTTTCTGTTCCTGATTGAAGCGAATGGAGAGATCGGAAAAAATTTGGAAAAGTTGCAATACCTTTTCGGGTTCCATCAGTATGTCCATAAAAAACTGGTCGAGCGGAACCAGGTGACCAACCATGTTTAGCGGCGATTGTGTATCGGTAAACGAAACTGGCAGCCTGCCTTTGGTCTGATTCATAAAATATTCGATCATAGCAAGTGTCTGGCTGCCAATGTTGGTTTTTGCCACCTCCTGTGGTTCGGTTGCCAGCAGTTCATCCATCGACGCGAACCTTGTTTTCAACGCCGGGGCATTGCCTTCAGGCCAAATATAATCGCCACCAAAAGCACTTGCAATGGTACCGATTCCATACCATGGTTCCAGAAAATTGGGGACATCAGCCTTAAAAAGCATACTTTTTTCGAGAGCGCCCAATTGAAGTTCGAGCGAACGTTTCATGTCGCGACAACCAAAAGAGAAGCACTCTCCCACCCGCATCCGCCGATAAACTGCCACTCCGGATTTTTGATTCCAAAATGAGGCGCAAGTTTGGTTCAATCCGGCGGTGTATGATTCGTACCTGTCGAAATTGAAGTTTTCAGGTTTAACGGGCAAAACCTGCGTTGCCTGTGAATCAGCCAATTGAATATCGAATTTTTTAGCCATATTTTTTATCTTAATTCTGCAAAGCAATGCAGCGTTTTATTGAATTGTATTTTTACCATTTTGCATACATCATTTCATTGAAAAATTAACTTCGAATCTTCCAGTATCTATTCCGCCAGCGGCGGATAAATGTTAATCACCCCCAATAAAATTGGGGGACAAAAGATTATCTGCGAACTATAACTCCAAAGTGGGTTAAACATAATTTAACTTCAATAAATCTAAATTCAACCCACTTACGGGGTTGTTTGTATCTGCGTTTTCTTTACCTCCGGTTTCACCGAAGGTCATTAACATACAACTCCTTCGGAGTTTTCATCAGCAAATAATTTGTAACAAATTTCATTTTCTTAAAAAATTCTTTAACATCGCCAGTTACTGTATTTTCAAATAATTAAAATAGATCGGTCCTTTATCCATCAAGCTTATTCTCAATTTGTATGTCCCGGCATTGATGTTGGTTTGGGTATCCGTCCGCAAACTTTTCCATTTCTCGCCTGATGGTTCCAAATTGATCGGCCCTTTCCAAATCAATGTACCATCAAGTCCGACGATACTCATTTCTGCTCGAATTATCTGGTTACCACGATTCAGATATCGAAATTCCAATCCATATTTTGAAGCCAGACCTACCGAAAACTGCCATTCGATGCCATCACCTTTTCCGGGAACAATCAGGCATTCTTTTCCTGCAACTGTTGACTTTACTGTTTTGCCTGATCCTTTAGCTTCCGCAGCCTGCAAGGTAAATACAGGGCGAAGATCGATGGCTTCATCCATTTTGCTGACTGGTACAGCCGCAACCAGCATCGAAATTTTCGATGCGAAGACTGTTTGAATCGACAAATCAACTCTCTCTTCTTTTGTAAGTCTTTTCTGAAAAAGGTAATAGGTTGTGCCACCATTCAGGCTTGTACGAATTTCCTTGTTGATTTTGGTAAATGATGGGATGGTTTGGGTTGAATCGGTCAAACCTATAAATACATCCGCTTCATCATTCAATTTAAAACCTATCTTTCCTGAAGTTGGATTAACCGATTGTGGTGTTCTGATATACTCAGCACCATACAGATTTGGAGGAAGCGCGACAAAACGGGCATCTGCATCGCTGAAACACAAATCACCAGTATTCATCCATGTTTGAGCTGACCAGCCTTTGGTTTGAGTCAAATCTGAAATCAGTCGTTTCGAAGCCGGAGCAGGTTTAATCTGATGATTTTCAGAAGAAATAGCGATGGCTGAAACAATTGCCTGACCTGCTTTTGTTGTCGGAAATGATATTTTTAGCTTGCCACCGGTAACCGTGACATTCAGCGTTTTTTTCAGCATTTGGTCATGCCCGGCTTCGCTCCAGATATCGAGATCCGCAATTTTCACCTGATCATTTACGGCAATATCAAAAAGCCTCCAGCCTTTGCAGTTCATGCCGCCTCCGGTTCCGTACCAAGGTTCAACAAAATACAATTCAACCTGATAGTTCCCGTCAGGTACCGGAAATTCATACAAAAGCTTATGTCTTCCGTATCTGAACGTCTGCAAAAGCGGACCATCCAAGGTTCTGCCGATTGGATCGTAAGTTTGCCGCTGGCTGCCGTAAAATGCCGGAAGCCCCTTGTAATCGTCTGTCCACGAATGCGATCCCCATGTATTTTCGCCGCTTTTCCTGACATCTGCATTCCATATTTTTCCTTCAGCATCAGTATAATCAGGTCCGCCGCAATTAACCCGGTAAAGGTAATTCCGGTTTTTATTTTCTGTGAGAGGCTGTATTTTTCCGGCTAGCTTCTCAATTCCATCAGCCTTTGGTAAATGGTTCAAAACAATGCAGTCCGTTGCCACTTCTATTCCACCGACATATCCAACAGCAAACAACACATTATTCTGTATATCAATATTATCCCAAGTAAAATGAGTTCCTATTCCACTATTCTTTTTTCTTCCAAATGAATGAGTGCGAACGCCATTGAACAACTCCACTTCATCGCAGTTTGAGAAGACGTTGATGCCACTTTTGATGCCGGGTTCAGTCCAACGGTCGGGCCATGTATGCGACACGATGTAAACCATCGGTTCAGTCTTGTTCGACACATAATTTGCGCGATACATATAGTAAACGTCGAGCGGTTCGCCCCAAATCGTAAAAGCGCCTTTGTAATTGATTGGCCCCAGGCGGTCTAGTTCGCGAAAACCTTCCCCACCCTGGGTTCGTCCCGGATTATCATGAGAAGAAATCAACCAGTGAAATTGTCCACAGACCCGATCTTTAACCGATTCGGCCAAACGTATTTTCGATTCCATTAACAAATTAAACCGATCCTCACTCAGCGGTCCGTTCTGCACAAATCCACCCTCGGTATGCATGTCGATGCTGCGCCACGCGCCATATTCGCCGTTCAGCAATTGTTTCGAGATTTCCTTATTGTATGATTCCGGATTCCCGCCATAGGTACCAGACCAGTTTTGAATTACATTCCAGTCGGTTCCTGTCCCGCCGTTACAAGTTGTGACCAGCCGTTGCGACGAAGTTGTCGGATCAAGTTTGTGAATCAGATCCATGCATTCCTTTGCAAAATCAGTTGGCAAAGTACTTTCGTTTTCGAGCCCCCACAAAATGATCGACGGGCTATTGCGCCGCTCGCGAATCCAATCGGTAAGCAGTTGTTTGAAGTTTGCCCTGAATTCAGGAGTATCGAACCAAATATGTGCAGCCATTTGCGGCCACCACAACATTCCCAGGCGGTCGATTTCCTGCCCGTAAAGTAAGTTGTGAGGCTGATGTCCATCGCGAAAAGCATTAAATCCGGTGGCCCGAACCTGACTAATCCGTGCACTCACCTGTTCGTTTGAAAAGGCATGACTTTGCCCAAACAAATGTTCATATTCCGCAGTACCATTGATAAATACGGGCTTGCCATTCAGGTAAAAACGGTTGGTTGGGTTCGTTCCTGAAATATCCCATTTGATCCAGCGAATTCCGTAAGGAGTTTTCACTTCATCTATCAGTTGACCATTTTGATAAACTTCCGTCTGGACTGAGTACAAATATGGATTTTCGAGTGACCATAAATTTGGATTTTCAATATTTTCGAATGCTTGCTGAATTGTATCGCATTGACCTGCTGCAAGAACCAATTCCTGTTCGATTTTTTTGATTATTCGGCCTTGGACATCTTTCAATACATTCACCAACTTGACTTTAGCAGGCGATTTAGTATAATTTTTCACTTCAGTAGTAAGCTGAAGGTTTGCCGACTTTTCTAAGATTGTTTCATCATTCCAGATATGTACTCCAAAAGGCTGAACCCTCACCGGACTGGTAATAATCAGGTGAACCGGGCGAAAAATTCCAAGCGGCTGACTGCCTTCGGAGAATCCCCATTCGGAGCTACAACCGCCGCAAACCCAAGGCAAATCTCGAATATTCACCGGATGATCGGCCCGTACTGCCAGTACATTTTCAGCATCGAAACGTATGGCATTGGTAACATCGATGGTGAAAGTAGTTCTTCCACCTGCATGGTAACCTACCGAATCGCCGTTGAGCCAAACAGTTCCGTAGGAACCAACTCCTTCGAACCAAAGAAAATATTGTTTGGCAATTGGTTGTTTTTCAATCCTGAAAGTTTTACGGTACCAGGCAGTTCCATGTAAATTTCCATGAACCAATCGCCGATATCCTCCGTAATCGTCCCAGTTATGGGGAACATCAACTGTTTGCCAATTTTTGGTAGAAAAATCGGAAGCTTCAAAACCCTTACCAGCCAATCGATTGCTATTGTTCATCATGGTTTGCCAGTTGGCATTTAGCAGAATATCTTTCCTGACAACAGGTGTTTCAGCAATGGTTGTTCCGGTGAAAAGCAATCCCAAAACCATTGCTATGGCAATGGTTTTTAGTTTTATCGGGTTAAAATATGTATTGATATTCTTCAAAGTTTGATTTGTTTTCCTAGATTCTGATTACTAAATTATTGACGTATTTTTCACTCCAGGTATTGTTGTCAAGCTAAAATTAAACTACCTTATTTTCTGCCACTAAAGTTTATTCGTCAGGGCTAAAGCCCAGTTTTTCTGTATTCTTCATGTCCGTTCGCTAAAGCGAAACGGCAAAGGATATTGCGCAACTAATCTTCAGAACGGTATCCTTTGCCGTCACATTCATGTGACGGACATGAAGGATTATATTTTTTGGGGCTTCAGCCCCATGAATGCTTAAGCTCTTGAAAGAGGAGCTTCATACACTTTTTTCAGTTCCTCCACTGTCTTGAAAATCACATCAATCCGGTCGTCGGTAACCGAATCATCCATGTTGATACAGCAAACGCCCGTCAGCAAAGGATTTCCTGAATCATTGACTAAACGGATAATTGTTTCGCGGATTTCGTCGTGTGATTGTCGGGCAATTTCAACCGGGCTCAACCGGATATTGAAAAATGTTTCAGGCAAATGTTCACGAAGTATTTTCACATCGCCACCCCAACCCAGGTCGAGGTAATCGAGATGCGGAATTTTAGCAAAAGCGGAAGCCATCCGGTGCGGATCGGGACCACAATAATGAATACCATAAGGCCGATGCTTGCTCCATTCCTGATCAAACGGCAACAGGTAATTCTCGTAATCTTCCTCCGAAATCATGATATGCGAACATTCGGAATGAAGCAAAACAGGCTTCTGGATATGCCGTACGCCACGGTTCACCGAAATGGAAGTGGTACCTGTTTCGGTCAGCAAAAACGAAGTGAACTTTTCAATCACTTTGGCAATTCCGGCGAAATATGCTTTCACCTCATCGGGAGTCATCATCATGTCCAGAAATATGTTTTCGCCCCGTAAATCCATCGCAATGTTAAGGATTCCGCCCCAGTTAATGTCGCCGGTGAGGTAACCGTATTTCTTTTTCAGTGAGTCCGTCAAATCTGTTACCTGCTGAAATGCCGCTGACAGAAAAACTTCTTCGGTATCAATATTCAGTAATTCCTGATGAGCGGGCAAAACCTGAGGGGGGTGGTTTTCAGAGTAATTTACCTGACAGCCTAACATTTCTGAAAGCAGGAATCCGGCAGCCAGATGCACTGCTCCGATCTCGGGCCGAGGTGTGTCTTTGTGCTGACCAAGACCGAATCGGCCCCAGCGTTCGTACAAAATCTTTTCCATGCGTTGTTCTTCTTCGACCCGTTTCAGCGGATGAAAAAAGAAATCGCGGTCGAAGGTGATCCCTTCGTTTTTATTCCACCATTCCGGCGCCAGAACGATATCGACAGGCAAAATTGTATTTCCTAAAAACATATTCATTATTTTAAAGTCTTCTATTCAATATTTCAATGTCCGTTCGCTAAAGCGAAACAGCCTGTCCCGATTTTTCTATCGGGAGCAAAGGATAGTACTATGATCATCAATTGAGCGATATCCTTTGCCGTCACATTCATGTGACGGTCCTATTAATAGAACAACCAATCAATAGCTGGAACTCCCTTTGTTCCAATATTGGCATCGTGTGTCGGGATCTCCTGATTACCATCAATAAATCCCAAAATAAGCACCCGACCTTTGCCCAAAATGAGTTCATTTTCACCAGCTTCAAACGAATAACTGTAAACGTTTACCGGGTAAAGTCCGGGAATCAGCATGGCATTGGCAATGCGGATGTCGGCCTGACCGCGGTCGTTGGCCTGGGCATTGGTTTCGAGCGTCGGTGGTGCCAGAATACTGCCACTGTTGCCATTGAAATAACCAACCAATACTTTCACTGGTTTTTCATTCCTGAATTTCAACACGGTTCCTTCCTTCTCTTGAGCTTTATCTGAAAAAACCACTCCTGAAAGTTTCTGCAATTCAGGAGCAAAATCTTCGATTACTGCTCTATTGTCGTTGTAAACTGCTTCTCCTTTTTTATATACAAATCGTTTTATTCCCTTATTCAGGATACTCACCGGTACTGGATCAAAAGCCTTAATGTTGGTATCTACCTGCCCATTGTTTGCTTTCAGCATGGCAACATTGCGTTTAAAATTATTCAGTTCGGCCTGATAATGTGGCAGCAACTCTTTCCATGTTTTATTGGTTCCATTCGCTCCTGAAATCGGGATGCGGCGTTGGGCGGTCTGCATACTATTGGCATACAGGTAGGTATTTTCGGTCAGCTTAACCAGTTCGGTATAGTATTCCACACTTTTTTCGATAAATGGAATGGCCTTTTGGAGGTCGGTAATGTCTTTTGAATACTGATAGCGATAAATCAACATGGCCGCTTTAACTTTTTCTGAAAAACAATTGGCAAAAGCGCGGTAGCAATACACATCGTTTTTCAGCCGGGAAAATTCCTCTTTATTGGCGCTGACTGATTTGGAGACTTTTTCGATGGCTTCAACCGCCAATTGGCCTCGTTTCACTACATCGTCAATGATTTGTGGAGGCGTTTCTCCTGAATGTGTTTCGCCCTTCCATTCCTTTTCAGTATAAACTTCAAGAACTTCTTTCACCGGACCACTTGATGCCCAAAAACTAGAGTAAACGTTGTATTTATGCGGGTTAACCAATTGCGACATAAACATTCCCAACAACAAGGTTTGCCGGTTTCCGTCTGAAATACCAAAAGTCCGGAGTAGTTTAGGAGCAATTTCGCCGGTCTGCTCATAAGCATCCACAATGTTTTTTCCTTCATTGCCACAACCATAAAAATCGCCCAGTTTCCGGCTCCAGTAATCTATTTCACCTGCCCTGTCGCGATGGCTGTTCCATGAATAACGCCCCCAGGTTTGATACCAAATCCAGTCGCGGTCCATCTCCAATTCACGTGGTTCTGTTTTGTCGGCGCTGTAAGGCCAATCCCAGTATGAAGCCTGTGGATAAATATGCACCCCTTTGGCTCCCTGGATATTTTCCATGGCCTTCACACATTTCTGGATAAAGTCGGGCGATCCGTAGCGGAAAGGTTCGAGATTGGCCAGAATATGTACGTTCATGATGTGCAATGAACCAATTTCAGACAAACCCTTCGGAATGCTATCCCATGAATCACGCGGTTCGTACGTTGTCAGAGACTCTCCATTGTATTTCGACATAGTATATAGATTCTTGTATATCGGGAAAGAAGCTTCCATAACCCTTTTGGCATCGGTATCGTGGGCACGAAGCACAATGGGCGGTTCGTCGGTACGTCCAAGCGCTTTCAGTCCGTCTTTCACACCCGGAAGGATGGTTTTGGTGAACCATTCCACATCATCGTCAATGGTGTTCATCGCTTCGCCCAAGGTAATCAGCAAACCTACGTTCGGATATTTTTCGATGAAAGCTGCGATCGACTTCTTTGTATAATCGGCTATGATCGGGATAATCGGACGGCTACGGTCCTGCGTTTTCATGTGGTTATATTCAGCAAAAGGCTTGGAAACAATGATATTGTAGAACATCTGAATGACAAAAATCCCGCGTTTGTCAGCCTCTTCAGTCAGGAACGCAAACATTTCTTCGTTCTTTTTGAAGGTCGCATCGTCCACCTCCACGGCATACGGATAATCCTTCAGTTTCACCAGCGAAGCAAACGGGTGACCATTCCAGAGATACAAGGAATTGTAGCGGTTTTCGACCATCATATCAAGGTACTTGATCCATAGCACTTTGTCGTAAAACCACGGGAAATTTTCAGGCGTGTAGGGATATTCATAAACTGTCCGCCCCGGAAGGTATTTGGTTTTCTGCATTCCAATGCAGGTTCCACGCATCACCATTTCCGGCTGATCAGTCAGATTGATTTCTTTCGGAAGTTTACCGTCCAGTTTTAACCGATCTGCCAATTCCTGACAGGCATACAATAAGCCGCTATTGTCGAACCCGGCAACAAAAATGGTTTTTCCTGAAGTTTGGATTGTAAAACCTTCCTTTGCCTGATTGCCGATTGATTTATTTTTTTGAGCAAATTCAGAAAGAAGAGTACTCTTCACGGTTCCGGCAATGATTTGCCTGTCAAAACTTTCTTTTGGCAACTGATCGGTGAGTTTTACCTCATAACCTTGAACAGTCAATGCATTTACCAGTTTCTCAACTGCAAATTTTTCTCTTGGAGAAAGTGGTTTCGAAATAACTGAAATTTTTTCCTTCTGAGTAAAGGCTGTGAGAAGGAAAATCATCACAATTAACATTAAAAGGCCAACGATTCGTTTCATTGTAATATGGATTTAAATATCAAAGCCTAAACTGTAAAAATACACTCAATATTGTAAACGATTACAGTAAATATAACCTTTGATATAAATGTTATTTTGAATTTTTTATTGTTTGAATAATGTAAACGTTTAACCACAAAAATAGATTTAATGTGGTTCAAATGCTATGGATAACTTAAAAATTACGGTGCGCTGCACCTTAACCTCTCTGACACTCATTTTTCTACAAATATTATGGTGCGCTGCACCTTTTCAACTCATGTATAGCAGCAGAGCTGCGGAATATTTGTAGAAATTTAGTCAATGAGTTTACCGAAAGGTGCAGCGCACCGAAATATAATGCTGATCATGCCATCTGCTCCTGCTTCTTGTCACCAGTCTCCGGTTTTCGGTCTCCGTTTTCCTGATTCCAAGCTATCTCTTCAGCAAAATGTTCTGAAATTCTTTCTGAATACCAGCCTTGACTTTGATGCTGTCGGCCACCTGAGGTCCGTTGTTGGTCCATTCGTTTCCGGGGCCGGGTGTGTTCGAGAAAAATTTATCGACTTCGGTCCAGTTGTTCACAGAGCGGATGTAGGATGAACCCTCGTCGTAATAGATATACTGGTAGTGTTTTGGGTCGTGTGCATACGGTGCTTTTTCCAAATGGTGGATGCAGTTTTCGCTGATCTCGGTATTCGGCTGGGCCGATAATATGTAAATACCGCCCACATCGTACATTTGTTTGGCAAAATGATGAATCAAATTGGCGTGTATCAGGTTGTTGCGCATACAATTGATGGTTTTTGTCCAGCCCCAGCCAACACTTATACCTGAATAATTGACATCACACACTTCGTTGTGTGCAATGGTCACATTTCGGGCAAAGCCAATGCCGATGCCCACGCAACCCCAATCTTCATTAGTAGCATCAGAAATCAGGTTGTTTGTGATGGTTTCGAACTGGCAAACCTCGCGTTGATCGGTTGGATCGTATGGCAAATGCGCTTCAAAATCAGCACTTCCAAAGAACCCGGACTGAATGGCTGTTCCGCCAATGTCAGTGAAAGTGCATCCTTCAACCAAATCGTGACTGATACCGACAATCAAATCGAGCCCTGTGGCAGCCAAATGTTTGAAATTACATCGTTCGAAAACCAATCCTGAAGCATAACGTGCCTCTACGGCAGCCGACTGGCGGCCAATCCATGCCTGATTTTCAAGTCCCTTTTTATCGGGTGTACCTGGAATTTTCAATTTATAGGCATCCAGTAAATACATTCCGGCCTGAAGTGGCACATGCCCGGCTTTCGATGGACGCATCCAACTGGTGTATTTAAAACTGATTCCGGAGAAATGAATGTTTTGAACCGGAAAATCGGCTGATCCATTGATCTGAACCAAAGTCTCCAGATTGGGTGCAACCACTTCAGCCTTAGCTAAATCCTGATTTTCGAGTGGCCAGTAATACATTTTACCGGAATTCAGATCTTCGTACCATTCGCCAGGTTGGTTAAGCAATTCAATGGCATTGACAAAATAAAACGCTGAATTGCCATTTTTATCTTTTTTCTTGTCGATAAACGGTGCAGGCCATGGATGTTCAAATTCGATGCGGCTTTCAGGCTGTTGGAATGTTACCGCGGCGCTGTCGCCAACCACCCTGATGTTTTTCACGCGAAGGTTGGCAATGGCCCACCACTGATGGATCACCAACTCCAATTGTTTAATATCTTTCACATTTACAGTTGGTTTCGGAATCCAAAGTATTTGGTTCTGTTTATCGACCGATAAAATTCGGGGCAATGGACCGTCGATCAATCTGGAAGGCTTTTGAGCAATCTCGCCCGTACTGGGATCGAGTACTTTACGCATTCTGCGAGTCAAATCTGAGGCACGTTGAGCCTTCACACCATTTACCCAAAGCTGCCGGAATTCAAGTTTGCGACCTCCAACTTCCGGAATATCAGTTACCCATATTTTACCATTGGCCTCTTTTGGCAATCCAGCCACCGAACCACTCAATTTCTTCCAGTTTTTTACCTGAATTCCACCGCTGATCACCGGTTCTTCACCAGTTGCAGCCATAATGGTGGTAGACGATTCGGCAGTTCCTGAATCTTCAGAACGAAATAACAACGGTTCGTCAAGTTGATAAACACCACCATTCAGGATTATTTGAATGCCTTCTTTTATTGAAGGATCGTTCAGACGACGAAGTTCGCGCGCCTGCCGTTGTGCCATTAAAATGCTGGCCAGTGGTTTTTCTTTCGTACCTGGATTTGCATCGCTTCCGGTTGGCGAAACCCATATTTCTTTTGCTGAAGCTGAGGATACGAAAAATACCAGCAGCAACAAGCACATCATTTTTGTTAGTTTTTGTGTCATTTTTATTCGTTTAGGTTTTCAAATGTTGCGTACCTAAAGGCACGCTGGTTGATCTTTCATCATTCATTTCTATAAATATCTTGTACCTAAAGGCACAATTATAGATTCTGTTCAGTGATCGCTTCTCTAATTACCCTTTGTTTTGTCCCGTCAGGGATGAAATATTTATAGAAAATGCAATATACCACCGAAATCCGATGTCCCTTTAGGGACAAAACATTCATCATCTCATTCTCCTGAAAAATCGAAAAACAAGGTCATGATTTTACAGCGCTGACGCCAGTTGTCGTAAGGCCCATAATCGAAAAACATGTTCTTTTTTCCTGAAGGACCCATGTCCCATGAATCGTTTGATTTGGTTCCAATCGCTGGAATAGCCTGCATAAATGAAATATCGCCCGAAGGAAATGGCGGTGCCACACGATTGTTTACCGGCTGAGGCTGGTCGGGTGTATAAAGTCGCAAGAATACATCTTCGGTTGAAGTTGCAACTGTAAAAGACTGCTCTTTCGATTCGATTTTTGACCAATACAGATTTGAATGGTAACCTTTAAACTCGGGATAAACCAGCGGCGGAACTCCCGTCATGGTATTGTTGTAATCTTTCTGATGAACATCCAGTTCGACTCCCTGCATTCGGTTCTTCCAAACCCTGTAAGGCCCATTGCCCAGCCATTTAACGGCTTTTACAAGGTTTTCAGGATATGAAAAACTAACTCCCATATACTCGAAATCGACATCATATTTTTCGGGTACGTAGTACATTTTGAGTTTTGCCCAGCCCGATGGATAAAAAGTCCATGTAAATTGTTTCATACTCGATTTTTTTTCATCGAATGAGCAATCCAAATGAAGCGTATCGCCATCCATTCTTTTGGTCATCAACTTGAAAATCGCTTCACCGGCGCATAGGAAAGGACCGTTATTGAAAGGGATTTCGCCTTTAGCATTGAACACCTTTTTCAGCAAGCCATCTTTTTTGCCAATTGTAAATTGAATTGTTCCCGCTTTAACGATCAACACCGAATCAGCTTCGGTCACTGTAACAGCTTTGGTTCCTGAATTTTTAGCCATTAATTCACTAACCACATTCTGAGGCAATGAAATTGGGCAGCTCAGCGTATAAAGTTCTTGCTTGTATCGGTCGGTTGCGGTGACATAGAGAACATCGTAAGAAAACCAGTCCTTCGGCAAATCCAGTTTGAGTTGCCCTTTCTGACTAGGTGACAAATCAGGAGCAGCAGCCATTCCGATCACTTCCTTCCTGATGGAATTATCGCTGGGTAAAGGCATTTTTGCCAGCTTCCAGCTAAACGAACATTCTTTCAGATTGGTGTAGAAATAGCGGTTTTCGATATTCAAAGTTCCGTCAAATGCGGCGGTAATGTCTTTTTCTTCGAAGCGAACCGGCGACCAGATTTCTTTTACGGCAAAATAGCTGGCTTCTTTTTCGTGAAATGGCCCCATGATGCCATCCGGTGCATGTGGACCATCGGTGTCGATTATGCCATTTTTGTCGGTGCGAACTACGCCTTCGTCAGCAAACACCCAAAGAAAACCTCCTGCTGCCCGTGGATTGTTCCATATCAGTTCCCAATAATCGAATAAACCGGCTCCAAGACCGCCATCGTACCAACCATGCAAAAACTCAGTAGGAAATACGATTTCATGCCCGTGCCAATATGTTCCGGTACCATAGTCGTAAGCGCGGTAATGTTGGGTTGCCATGCCGTTAAACACCTGCCATGGATGAACAACTTTCCGGTTTTGAATATCAAATTTACCAAACAGTGAATCAAGATCGAGGTTGTGACCACCTTCGTTGCCATTGTCCCAAAATACGATTGACGGATGATTTACATCGTGAACAACCATCTCTTTGACAAGCCTGGTACCAACCTCAGTATCGTATTTACCATGCCATCCGGCCAGTTCGTCCAAAACAAACAAACCCAGCGAATCGCAAACTTCCAGAAAATGTGAATCGGGCGGATAATGCGAAGTACGAACTGCATTCATATTCATATCCTTGATGAGTTTCACATCGTCGATACTCCTATTTTTGCTCGAAGCACGGCCGGTTGTTGGCCAGAATGTATGGTGACAAATACCTTTGAATTTGATTTTGGTGCCGTTTACATAAATTCCATCCCGGTCGCGGACTTCAACTGTACGAAACCCAATCCGGTCAGATGTTTCGTGAATGATTTCATCCTTTGTTTTCAGGCTGAAAACAATTTGGTACATATTGGGGAATTCAGGGTTCCATGGATTGATGCCGTTCACTTTTCCGGAAAGATGAACCTTTTCGGCTCCTGATGGCACTGAAACTTGAATTGGTGAACCAATTTTTTCGCCCTGAAGGGTATAAACCTGTGCAGAAAGCTGATTAGCAGAACTGCTGTTATTTAGAAAAACATCGGCTTCAACCGATCCATCGGCTTTTGCATCGATGGCTGTGCGGTCAATATTTTGAGTGGGTTTTGCTTCAAGGTAAACCGGACGGAATATTCCGCCAAAGATCCAATAATCTCCACGTCGTTCAGCTTTATTGACCGACTCGTTGGCAGAATGCTTAGCAACAGTTACTTCAAGCAAATTTTTGCTGCCATATTTCAGGAGTTTGCTGATATCGTATCTGAATTGATAAAATGATCCCTGATGGATGGAACCTGCTGATTTCCCGTTGATTTTAACTTCAGTGTCAGTCATTGAACCATCGAAAACAATGGTTACCTGTTTGTTTTTCCAGCCCGATGGAACCGAAAATTCGTATTTATACAGGCCTTTTTCTCTTCCCTGAAGAGTGTCTTTATCCGAACCATAATTGTACTTTCCAAATCCCTGTAGTTCCCAGTTCGACGGAACCGGAATGGTGGTCCATTTTCCTGAATTCCGGCCTTCGGTGCAAAAGAATTTCCAGGCAACAGTTTGGTCGCAGCCTTTTCCGGATAAATACTGAATATCAGTTTTTTGTGCTTTCAGTATTCCTGAACTGGCAATTAAAAGCACGAGAAGGATGATTTTGCGATAAAAATGGTTCATGATTTCGGGGTAAGTATTTGAAGGTCAAAAAAAAGTATCTTTTCTCTCTATGAAACTCTGTGCCTCCTCCGTGAAGCTCTGTGATACAACTAATTACACAGAGTACCACCGAGAATACACAGAGCAACACGGAGTTTTTGGACACCCTCAATAAAGAATAACCAATATCTGCTAATTCCGAATAGCAAAATATTTTTTCAATCTAATTTAAAGAAGGGAGTCCAAGAAATTGAGCTCCCTTCTTCTATTTATTAGTTATAACCAGGATTCTGTCCGAATTCTACAGGATTCAGGAGTTTATCGAGAAATGTTGATGGAATTGGACGAAGGTTATGGAATTCCTTTACATTGCTACCAATGTCAGGATTATGCGTGCTGACGTATTCAACCAACTTGCCAGTTCGTTTTAAATCGAACCAACGGAGCCATTCGCCACAAAGTTCGCGGGCACGTTCATCGAGAATAAATCCAATATTCATATCGTTGGCACCAACAGTCATTTGTGATTCATAACCAGGCTTGATGGCCCGTTTGCGCAAATCGTTAATGTATGCAGCAGCATTGGCTTTGTTGCCCAAACCAATTTCAGCTTCAGCAGCAATCAAAGGCATTTCAGCATAACGCATAATTGGAACATCGGCATAACCAACTGTACCATTTGCAGCTACAAGGAGTTTTACGTTGCTGTCAGGATCATAAACCCGGTATTTTTGTAAACGCGGGAAACTATAGTATAACTGTGAGTTTGCTGTGGTAATTTTTCCGTCGGCATTGTACAACATGTCGATATCAACAACCGCATAACTGGCTTTGTCTTTCTTGGCTTGCGGAATATGCTTCCTTGTGAAATACAAAGCGGTATCGCCTACATTGATAGTCTTGTTCGCAATCTTATCAAAGTTCTTTACATAGTTTGCAAGATCGCCCGATCCGGCAGTCCATGTAAATTTGTTTGTTTCGAGAAATGCTTCCTGAAAAATAGCATCGTACCGGGCATCGCCATCTTGAAAAAGTTGCAGGAAATACTTTGTTGGCATCAGCATTGTATTTTCCTTTGGATATTCCCAGGTGGTTGCAGTAGTTGTAATACCAACCCTTCCATTCAATTTTGGAGCGAAATAAAGATGGTCCCTGTTCGGGTTATTTGCCTGAGCATTATAAGTACTGTTTGATGAGTGGGTAACAATTGCCAGGTATTCGGTATTGGTTTTATTGTTGTCAGCTCTCCAAATCTGGTTGTACGTATTGTATAGTTTAATTCCCAAACTTTCTTTGTTGTCGATTACATATTTTGAAGCATCGAGCGCCATTTGGTAATACACTTTTGCTTCAGTATCATTTGCTGCATACGAAGCCCTGGTTAATGCAACTCTTGCAAGCAATCCATACGCAGCTTTCTTTGTATAACGACCTACCATTCCGTCGATTGGAGTGGTTGCCAGATATTCACAAGCCAATTTTGCATCCGGAATAATTACTTCATCGTAAATCTGTTTGGCAGGAGTTCTGTAAGCATAAAAACTTGGAGTAGAGGTTTCTTGCAATCTCATCTCAACATCACCAAAAAATTCGACCAACCACCAGTAGCAATAAGAACGGAGCCAACGGGCTTCACCTTCGCGGTAGTTCTTTTTTACCTGACTGGGATAAGGAACAGCACCAATGCGATTAATCACTGAATTACAAAGATTTATATCGTCGTAAACACGGTTCCACACATTTGCAAGCTGCCCGAGTTTAGGGGTCAAAACGTCGGTATATTGAGTTAAGCCTGGACCATACGATGCTTTCCCGGCATTATACCACAAATCGGTACCACCTTCAAGGTATAAAACCGGATCTTCACGACCAAAGTATTTCCATCTGAAATTGTAATACATCTGGTTTACCAATGCATCCATCCCTTCAGGAGTTGAAAATACAACATCAGCAGTTGAACCGGATGGATTGAACTCATTTAGGTCGCAGGAATTGATTCCAATTGTAATTGCAACCAGGAGTACACCTATTGAAAATTTATTTATAAACTTTTTCATTATCGTCAGTATTATTTTGATTCATTACAGGTTAATATTCAGGCCAATCACATAGCTGCGACTTGTATTTTGCATATTTGGGCTCTTGACATCCGTGCTTGTATTTATGAGTTCCGGATCAAATCCCTTCATCCAACTGCTCTTTGCCATATAAAAAGGATTCGATAATGAAATATAAAAGCGCACTTTTTCAAGCTTGGCTGCTTTTGCCATACGAGTTGGCAAGGTATAACCCAGTGTGAGTGTCTTGATCTTAAAATACGACTGGTCAACGTAGCTTAGCGACTGATAACCCATGTATTCGTAGAATTTTCGGTTTCTATACAATGCCGGAAGATTTCCATTTTCATTGGTGTTGGCAACCCAGTAGTTGAATGTGGTATATTCACCACCGGTCGATGGATCGTAAGCTGCGGCTGGGTTTGCGCCCCATTGTCCCCAACGGAAGTAGGCGTAAACACTCATGTCGAAATTCTTATAAACAAAATCGTTGTTGAACCCGGCAAACCATTTGGGTGTTGGAGATCCCAAATAACGAATGTCCTTGTTTTCGTCGATGATGCTGTCGCCATCCAAATCCAGCACATGAATATCGCCCGGTTTGAATGAATTTGCCTTTTTAGCGTCTTTATAAAGAGCGGATGCCTGATCGGTTTCTGAAGTTTTCCAGATTCCGTCGTAAACAAAAGACTGAATTGAACTGATCGGTCTTCCAATCATCAATGTCGAAGTTTCTTTTGTGTTGCCTAACTGAATGTTTTTATCTTCGACCAGACTGACAATCTTTTCTTTATTGCTTGAGAATGTAATAGTTGAGTTCCACTGGAAATTTTTGGTTTTAACATTTACTGTATTCAATGTAATTTCGATACCACGGTTGTTTGTTGCTCCAATGTTTTGGTAAAGTCCAAATAAACCATCGTTTCCTGCAGAAGTTGCAAGTGTGCGGAAAAGCAAAATGTCGGTAGTTTTTGTGTCATAAACATCAATTACTGCATTTACCCTTCCTTTAAAAAGTGTCATATCCAATCCCAAGTCAGTGGTTGCCGATTTTTCCCATTTCGTATCGGTATTGCCAATGGTATTGTTATATCCATAGCGGGCGACATACGCATCCTGAAATGCTAACCCTGTTGAAAAAGCTGAAACACCACTCTGGGTTCCATAAGCATTGATACCCGAGTTCCCGGTTACACCGTATGTTGCCCTGAATTTCAAATCATCGAGCCAGCTGCTTGTGCTTTTCATAAATGATTCATCGCTGATACGCCAGGCCAATGCTGCAGATGGAAAACTAGCCCATTTGTTTCCCTTGGCAAGTACAGAGGAACCATCGCGGCGAACCGAGGCTGTAAAAAGATACTTGCCTTTGTAATCGTAATTCAAGCGTCCGGCATAAGAGTATGTCTGTGATTGTGTGTATCCTGATGTAATGTTTGGATTTAATCCTGATTGGAGGTTATACCAAAGATTCGTCGATATTAACTGATCGTAACTGGTTCCGATCATTTCATCATAAATTCCTTTTGTCCAGGCAGTGATCCCTGTTAAGGTAAAATTATGGTCGCCTATCTTTTTGTTATAAGTTGCTATGTTGTTCCATTCTACATAACGGTTACCTGATTTTTTCATTTCAGCTGTCGATTTCTTTGTTGAACTGATCTGAGTTGAAGATTCATTATCAATATAGGAACCGGACGTTGCATTTTTTATGCTGGTATTGAACTGAGAGCGAAGCGTCAATTCTTTTACTGGTTTCACTTCAATATAACCATTCGCCACAACGTTCGTTCCGTAAGATCTCTTGTTGTAAAGATAATCGGTTACTCCGTCAATCAATGGATTTACATAACCCGTAGCTCCTAACGGATATGTTACCAATTGACCATTACTGTCATAAGGCAAGCCTAATTGCATCCCTGTGGTTGCAGTACCAGCATAAGGACTGGTTGTTTTGGCATTGTAAGTTATTTGCGTATTGATACCAACATGGATCCATTCGCGGATCTTATGGTCGATATTTGATCGTAAGTTAAAACGTTCGTTTGAACCTTTCTTGAAACTAGCTTCAGTTCCGTAGTAACCCACCGAAAAACGGGCTGTAGTTTTATCGTTTCCACCCATCGCAGAGATTTGATGATTGTGAAAAAATGCATCCTGCATCAACTCATTGTCGTAATTTGTCCACTGATTAGCCATGTAGGCATTGTAAGTTTCATTGGTGCCCAACAGTAAACTGAGGTCGCTGCTTGGAGTCCAAAGCCCTGCATTTTGAGCGGCAATTTTTTGTGGTTCCAGCCAATTTTCTCCTGAACGGTATTCAGGATGTGCCTCCATCATGTTGAAACCGGTATAACCATTGTATGAGATAGCCATTTTGCCCGGTAGCGCTTTCTTTGTTGTAATAATGATTACACCATTTGCTCCTTGAGAACCGTATATTGCTGTCGATGAAGCATCCTTCAAAACATCAATTGATTCAACATCAGCCGGATTTAAATCACTCATCGAACCACCCTGTACGCCATCAATAATCACCAGCGGTTCATTGCTACCATTGATTGAACGATTACCGCGAATGCGCAAAGTTGTGCCGTTCATGTCCAAACCCGCTATGCGACCTTGCATTGCTGTAGCAACGTCGGAAGTAGGTGTGGCCATCAATACTTTTGATTTTACAGAGGAAACTGCACCGGTTACGTCTCTCTTCTTTTGTACACCATAACCAATGGCTACAACTTCATCAATTCCAATGGTTTCTTCTTCTAGTTTAACATTTATAGTTGTTTTTCCGTCGATCACAACTTCCTGAGTTTTCATTCCAATGAACGAAAATTGTACCGTTGCATCTGACGGAACATTTGACAATGAGTAACTTCCATCGATGCTGGTTATTGTTCCATTGGTCGTTCCTTTTAACACAACCGAAACGCCGGGAAGTGGTACTCCTGATGAGTCAGTCACTTTCCCTGAAATGCTTACCGATTGCGACGAAACAGAAAATGATTCCTGTTTGTCAAAAGCATTTTTACGAATGATCACCTGCCGGTTATACACATCGTAACTCAAGTTCTGACCGGCCAGAATTTTGTCCAGAATCTCATTAATGGTCACATTTTGAACATCAATGCTGACTTTAAGCTGATCGTTCATTTCTTCATTTTTGTACAGGAAAATGAACTCACTTTTTTCTTCAACGTTGTTTAAAACATCCTTGATCGTTGATCCGGACAGTTTCAAACTCAGTTTGGTTGCCTGTGAATAACTGTTGGCAGTTACCATCATCACGAAACAGAAAGAGAATAAAATTGATAATTTCATAATTCTCAATAGTTGTTTTCGACTCTCCCATATAGGAAAGTCAGTTAATAACTTTTTTTTCATAAATTTGAAATGTTGATTAGTTACTAAAAAACTGGTTCATACCATGAATTAAGTTTCGGCCGGAATATGTTACAGCATTTTCCGGCTTTTTCCTTTATTCAAGAATGTATTCGACAGCGTTAATTTTCTTTATTTCTTCATGACTTACTTTACTTATATATTCAAAAACTTCAGGCATTCCGACATTTAAATCAAGCTTGCCAGTTATCCGTTCCCTGCCAATCTCGGGTCTTTTCAATTCGATGCTGATATTATAAAAGCGTTCAACCTTAGTAATCAATGAATTAATCTCCTCGTTTTCAAATTTCAGGACTCCATCGGTCCAGATGGTATAATTTTCGGAGTTGGTTTTGCGCACCTGAATACCTTTCCCGCCTTTTTTGAAAATTGCTATCTGATTGGGCAACAAATCAACCGGATCGACAAAAAAGTCGGCATCATTTTCTTCCATTCTAATTTTGCCTTCCTTCAGTACCGCTGACACAAAGTCATCATCAGGATATGACGAGACATTGAAACTGGTCCCTAAAACGCGAATTGTAACAGTTGAAGTTTTTACAAGAAAAGGGTTGTTCTTATCGTGCGACACTTCAAAATAGGCTTCCCCAACCAAATAAATTTCACGTTTCTTTCCTGAAAACCGTTTAGGAAAAATGATACGGCTTCCTGAATTTACCCAAATCTGACTTCCGTCCGACAATTTCACTTTGGCCTTTTTACCAAACGGTACCACTAAAACATCAGGATTCCCGTTATCTGACTCCATGCTATTAATAATCAGTCCATTGGCATTTATTTTATTGGGATCGGTAAAATCGAGATGAACCTCTTCACCACTGATCGCATGGCGCGATCCATCTGACAGAAATAAGGTCGGGTTTTGATTGGCATTTTTCAGGAACAAATCTTCAGTAAGTTTCAGGTCTATCGACTTAAATGGCTGGTTAATAACCACCACCGCAACAATGGCAAGTATAAGAACCGCAACAGCTGCATATTTAAGCAGTGACATGGGAAATTTAACCGTAGGCTTCTGTTTTCGGTTTTGCAACATGCCGGTAAGTGTTGTTCTGAAAAGCTGATCTTTTCTTTCTTCAGTAAGCAATTCAGGAGGAAAAGACAACAAGCGCAGTTCTTTTCGTAGTTTCAGAAGATCATTTTTTTCATCCGAATGTTCTTCCATGTAACGGGTAAAGTGAGCATCCGTTTCGGGAGTAGGCTTGAAAACCCATTCAATAAACAGTGAATCTTCAATGTACTTTTCCAGATTATCCATCATCGGGCTTTATTTTATCTATAATGGAACCGGGGACTCAAAAGGGGACATCAGGAAGGAACTATTTTTTATGTCCTAAAACACATAGTAAATAAGCTGAGGATACGATTGGACAAACTGCCGCGCAAGCGTTCAACAATTCGGTAAATCTGTTTCTTGGCCGAATCGGGTTTAACACCAAGCAAATCTCCTATCTCGCTATAGCTAAGATTATTGTAGAATTTTAAATAAAGAATTTCGCGCTGTGCAGTGCTAAGTTCAGCCAAAGCTGATTTGACCATCTCCATCTTTTCAGAATTAATTTCTTCATTTTCATAATTCTCCAACTCCAATTCGAATAAAAAGGATTTGGTCAGATTTTCTTCAAGGTTAATAAAACGATTCTCTTTCTTTATTTTGTGAAAAACGATTCTCCTCAAGGCTTTCAACAGATAAAACCGCAGATTATCAGGAGTATTCAGATTCTGTCGGTGAGTATATAATTCGAGAAATAATTCCTGGATACAATCATCGAGAAGCTCAAAACCCGGAGCCAGTTTTGCGCCATAGGCATACAAATCAGAAAGGAAGCCATCATAAATTAATTGAAATGCATTCAGATCGCCTTCCTTAAATCTCCTCCAAATAACTGTCCAATCTTCCGAATTTGCCGGCATTCAAATTGTGTAAATTAATAACTCGTTCAAAAGTATAAAAATCGGATTCCAAAAAAAGAATCATTTTACCATGTTATCTATTTCTTGAAAACAGTCACAATATCTTTCCGTCGTTCTTCTGGAAAAACCTTGATGAATTCTATCTTTCCATCTTTAAGTTTTGCTTCAATGGTGGTGTTTTTTGGCGCATGCAACTTGAAATACACATCACGATTGGCAGACCAGGCGGGGAAAAGATGAATTTTATCTCCATCAACCTGCAACAACATTTCCTGAATGCCAATCATGCCTGCACCGCCCCAGTTGTGATCGGGTGTCCAGTCAAATCCCGGTCCCCAGAAAGCCGGGAAACGTCGTCCGGAATCCTGCATTTTCATAAAATTCAAACGAACCGCTTCATCGGTCAAACCCAGGCGAGCCGCAAAAATATTGTCCTGTTTCCAGCCAATGTAACTCCTGAACTGGATTGCATCCGGATCGTATTTCCATGTATTCAGAGCTAATTCCAGATCAGGTTTTCCAAAGCCATAAATGCCCCACGGAAAAACGGGGTACAATTGCGGCACTTCCACATTGTTGATTCGTTCCCATGTTTTTGCCGGGGCAATGGTCGTAAAACCGCCGCAAACCCTTGTACTGATGGGTGGAATCCGCTTCAGCATAACTTGCCATTTTTCTTTTTGTGCGTCTGTTAAATATCCTGAAGGAAGTTCGATTAATCGCGTCAAAACGGTTGTCAACCCGGCAATGGTCGAGGTGGAATTATTGGTCATTTTATAGTTTTCGCAGGCCGAACCAGGATATAAAACCAGATGTCCTTCACCATCAAGCGCTTTGATTCCACGCTGTTTGGCCAGATATTGGTAATGCTCATCAAAAAAGGTGAGGCAGCTTTCGATAAACGGCAGGTAGGCTGAAATGTCTTTGCCCGAGTAATTTTCAGTTTCGAGCATCATCAGGCAAAATTCCAAAGAAGTGTCCCATTAGTATTCAAGCCATGCATTGTATTCCATTCCTTTATCGAAGCCAGCCGGCCGTTCCGTACCATATTCTGCAAAATTCGGCAAACCAAAATTTTCGATTTGTTCGGTAAAGCAGGCGCCTTTGTGTCCCCAGTAAACCTGCGAACGCAATTCGGCATTTTTCAGAATGCGCAAATAGAAGTCAAACTGTGGTTTCATTAGTTCGAAATCTCCTGATTTCAGTATCGGGAAATACACCAGCCGCTGGTTTTGAGCGGTAAAAGTGCCACCTCCTCAGTTCCTGAAATCGGGCGTAAAAGCGCGTTTGGCATCCGTAAAAACCGGATCGACAGTGAATAACCCGCCATTAAATTTGGTTGGATATTCGCCAAACGCATTGCACGTCAGCATGTACCGAAACAATTGATAATTCCGGCCAACCTTCCAATCGGTCGAATCTTGACTATTCCCGATCATCACAAAACTACGGTCCCAGAACTGATGCCACCATTCCAGCGTTTTCGCGTGAGATGTCTTTTTATTCTTCTGATTATCTGCAATCAGGTTTTGAAGCTGAGTTTTCCAACTGTCCAAACTTTCAGTTGGTGCACCATTCAGTACTATTTCTAGTGAATGTTTTTTTGCAGCCGACTTGCTTTTCAGTAACCAGCCTTTGTATTCAGTGTCCAGGTATTTTCCTTCGTAATTGCCTGAGGAAATAAGGTTTTCACCTTGCATCTTTCCTCCGAATGTCAGGTTTTTCAATGGGTTGAAAAGCTGATCTTTCACAGCGTTTTACAATACAAGTTTAAAAAAACTTTTACAAAAGCATCATGTAATTAAAGAATAGCCAGAGATCCATAAGCGTAATTCCGGGAAATAGGAAGATTATAAAACACGAATGGGAACAATCCGTTAAGGAGAGTTCCCATTCACTTTCGGTCAACCCGAGGGTTTTCCTGAGTGCCAGACTACGGTTATTACAACTGGCTGTTTAATCCGGCTTTTCAGCCTTTCCTTCCCAGCCCTGAACCTTCCGGTGATGCCTGTTACAGCATCATCTTCCAGTTGTTCGCCCGATTGTTTCTTTCGATCCAATCTTCACGAACGAAGTTTTAGGTAGTTCATTTGTTTTCGACCGACCTTTCAGTTAGTCTTAACTATGAAAGTGTCTGATAATTCGAAAATAATCTTCCACTTCGACCAATTTTCCGAAACCGGGGTTCCTTCCAATTTATCACTTCCTTAATCAACATTTCTTTTGAACGCATAACGATCATTCGAAGGTTGATGGACTTGAAAGCAAGCTTTCTGTCCTAACTTCAGCTCTTCCTGAATGCAGATCCGAAGATCCGGTTGATCTGGTTTTAAATCCGGTTAAAAATTCAATTCCATCTCCATTCGTTCCGAGCAGCCTTTTATCGCTCGTCTGATGTAGTAAAGATACATCATCAGAAGTATATAAGTCAAGCATTTTAAGGTGTTTAAATAAACAGAATATCAGCCTAACTTGTCAACAATTGTTTATAACATTTTCCCATTCACTTTTAAAGCTAGTCAAAGGATTTAAGGATCATGAACATATCATTTTCAGGGTTATTAACAAAAACGACGAAGTATAAAAATGCAAAATTGACTTATTTTTCAGCCATAAAAGCTTTAAAAACCTATTGTTCGTATTTCGAGGTAATGCTTAAAACGCAATTTTGTGACCACTTCAGAAGAAACTAATGAAAAGTAATATATTCAGGAAAGTAACTATGCTTCCGATAAAAAGCATTAGAAAAGTGGTCGATTTGGTATTGACATACTTTCCCATTACCTTAGGAGAAGAGGTGAGGTAAATCTGTAAAAAAATGGTAAATGGAAGTTGAATGCTTAGTATCATCTGCGAAATAATCAGTGCTTTAAATGGATTGCCGATAATAAAAATCAGGAGCAATGCGGTAATCAGTGACAATGCGATTCCCAACCGGCTATGATTGTCTTTAATGTCATAAGGTTCGCTAAACAAGCCAGAAAAAATACTTCCACCAGCCATTCCAGAAGTGATTGAACTGGCAATTCCGGCGAAAAGCAAGGCTATTGCGAAAACCACGCCGGCATTGTTACTAAGTAAAGGACCAAGCATCGTCTGAGCTTGCTGCAACTCATTCACTTGTACCCCTTTTGTAAAAAAAGTTGCTGCCGCCAAAATAATCATCGCACTGTTAATGGCCCAACCAATGAGCATAGAAACCAGTGTGTCAACAAATTCATAATCGAGCTGCTTTTTAATAACAGCATCATCCTCGAGGTTCCATTGCCTGCTTTGGATAATTTCAGAATGAAGAAACAGATTGTGTGGCATTACAACTGCACCCAAAACACTCATAACAATCATGATTGAACCTTTAGGAATAGATGGAACGACCCAGGCAATTCCTGCCTGAACCCAATCAATTTCAACGAGACTCAGCTCATACAGAAACGACAATCCAATGATTGAAACAAAAGCGATAATAATCTTTTCAATGAGGGCATACGAGTTGGTAAACAGCATGATGCCAACAAAAATGACGACCAAAATCGCTCCGGCAGGAATAGGAATTCCGAAAAGCATCTCGAGAGCAATTGCACCACCCAGAATTTCAGCCAGAGAGGTGGAAACCGAAGCCAGCATGGCAGTTCCAAGGATAGATCGCGAAATCCAAGGCTTGGTATGTTTGGTGGCAGCTTCAGACAAACACAAACCTGTAGCTATTCCAAGATGAGCAACGTTGTGCTGAAGAATGATCAGCATAATGGTTGATAAAGTAACCATCCAAAGCAAGGTAAACCCAAAGCTGGCTCCGGCAGCAATGTTCGATGCCCAATTGCCGGGATCAATAAATCCAACGGTAACCAACAAACCCGGACCAATATATTTGAGAATTTTTAATGCCTCAAAGGTTGGTCGGTGGTTCTTGTTATCGAGATTTTTAAGAAATGAGAACATATTCAATAATTTGACTAAAAGTACCGGCCTATCATCGGGTTATCAACAATTAGTTTTTTCAGTTTCAATGGATCAATTGTTCCTTGCTGGCGATAAACAATTTTTCCACCCGGTTCAACCAGTAAAGTATAAGGAAGTGCTCCTTTCCAGTCAGGATCGACGGCTTCAATTAGCTGATAATTATTGTTTCCGGAGAAAATGTAGTTTTTGTTGGATGCCTGCTGTTCTTTCAGAAATGATAGTACTTTCTCCTTTCGCTCTGGCTTATCGGTACTGATTGAAATATATTCAAAATCACGTCCGCGGTACATCCGGTCAATAATAATAAAATCAGGAAATTCCATGGTACATGGACCACACCATGTTGCCCACACATTGATTAAACGAAGTTTTTGACCTTTATTCTGAATCAGTTCCCTGACTTCTTCAGCTGATATTTCGTTTACTGTAACCGGTAAAGCAGCCCATTTTTTATAGAGTTGTTCGGTATATTCTTTTTTCCACGACCATTTCATTGAACATCCGAAAACCTTTGTAGTTGCCGGATCTGGCTTATTACCAGCTAAAACTGAATCAATTGCCTTACGCAAATCTTCGCCGTTTGCAGTTCCAGGCTTTTCAGATTGATCGATGTGGCCATCATATTGCAATTTACGGGATGAATCGAATACAAAAGCATGGGGCGTTGCAATTGGACCATAAGCCAGCGCCGTTTTTTGATCATCACTGTCATACAAATAAGGGAAATTGTATTTTTTGTCCTTGAATCTTATGATCATATCTTCGTACGTATCACCCAAATCTGTGTAACCCAATTCCGAAAGGCTGAGTGCCTGATTGTTATTGGATGAAATCACTGCAACATCTACCCCCTTTGATTTATAGTCATTAGTAATGGAGATTATCCGATCTTCATAAGCCTGAGCGGTGGGGCAATGATTAGCACTAAAAATAATGACCAGAACTTTGGCTTTCGAAAATGATTTTAGACTATACATTTTGCCATCAGTTCCTTTCAGGTTAAACTCAGGAGCCATTTGGCCAATTTCGAGTGTTTTGGGTTCAGGATGTGTGTTCTGGGCTAAAGTCCACAATGAAAAACCCGAAAATATCAACACAAAAAACAACTGAATCGCTCTCATATAAATGATTTTTAGGTTAGTTTTCAACAATATTCTAGGTCGGATTGGAATTTCTTCTGTCGGGTCTTTTGTCTGAAGAGTAGGTTCGTTTTCCCTGAGGACGACCACCTTTTCGCTGTGGCCGAACTTTATATACTGGTCCTTCTCCAAACTCAGGAGGCACAGGAATTTTCAGAACTTCCATTTCAATGAGCTTTTCAATACGGTCGAATTTGTCCATATCCATTTCATTGATAAAACTAATGGCAATACCTGTTTTATCAGCTCTGGCAGTCCTTCCGACACGGTGTACATAATCTTCAGCTGACCCGGGTACATCGAAATTAATAATCAGATTAATGTCTTTGATGTCAATTCCACGACTTAAAACATCAGTGGCCACCAATATGCGGGTTCGTCTTGAACGGAAACGCATCAACACATCTTCTCGTTCTTTTTGCTCAAGATCGGAGGAAATGCCTTCGACCGAATTTCCAGCTTTTTTCAAGCTTTTGACGATATCATTGACCTTTCGTTTGGTCGAACTAAATACCAGAATACTGTCCAAATCAGGTTTATTGGAGATCAAACTATTTATTACCGGTATTTTTTGGTTTTCGTGAACCACATAAGCTGCCTGCAAAACGCCTTCAGCAGGTTTGGAAATGGCGGTACTAAATTCAACAGGATTGGTCAGAATTTTCGAGGCCAATTCCCTGATTTTTTGAGGCATAGTGGCCGAAAACATTAAAGTTTGCCGTTTTTCAGGTACATAACTTAGAATACGCATGATATCGTCATAAAAACCAATATCGAGCATCCGATCTGCTTCATCGAGCACCAAATGTTTGATCTTATCAAATTGTACATATCCTAAATTCAGGTGCGATATCAATTTTCCGGGAGTAGCAACAATTATGTTGGTTCCTTTTGTCAGGGCTTTACTTTCGGCATCCCAATCCGAGCCATCGCGACCACCATATACAGTAACCGAATTGATATTCAGGAAATAGGAAAACCCCTGTATTTGCTGATTGATCTGGATGGCCAATTCGCGGGTCGGAACAATGATAAGCGTACTTAAATCATGGTTGTCTTCAACTGCAATTTGATCAAGAATTGGCAACATAAATGCTGCTGTTTTTCCAGTTCCGGTTTGTGCACATGCAAGAATATCCTGACCTTTTAAAATCGCCGGGATGGTAAGCTCTTGTATTTCAGAAGCTTTTTCGTAACCCATGTATGAAATAGCTTCCAGTATTTTATCGTGTAAGTCAAATTCGTCAAATCTCATATTATTCAATCTATTAATTCTATGTATTTCTGAAATTGTTTTTCAGATAATTAGCACAAAAGTACTAAAACTTTATCAACAATATTTTAAATATTATATTGAAAATTATTGAGCTAATTAATTATATTTAAGCATATTACGCCTAAAGCAACTACAATTTGACTGACATTAAATCCATTGTTTTCAATCATTTCAGTATCGACACATTAAAATTATTATCACATCATGCCCGTTTCGTTCGGGAAAAAGCATTGCAATTTGTATTTTTGTGCCGTTTTTAAAAATTAAGCTGTATAAAACTGTCACTTTAAAAGAAATCTGATATGGGAAGAGCGTTCGAATACCGAAGAGCGACCAAAGAAAAACGTTGGGATAAAATGTCGCGTACATTTCCAAAATTAGGAAAAGCAATTACAGTTGCCGCCCGTGAAGGGGTGCCTGATCCGGAAATGAACGCAAAACTACGTACCGCTATCCAGAATGCGAAGGCACAAAATATGCCAAAAGACAATATTGAAGCGGCTATTAAACGTGCATCGGGTAAGGATGCTGAAAATTTCGTTGAAATAAATTATGAAGGCAAAGGCCCTCACGGAGTGTTGATTTTTATTGAATGTGCAACCGACAATCCAACCAGAACCGTTGCTAACGTCAAGATGTATTTCAACAAAGCAGGTGGTGCATTGGTTCCTACCGGTTCGCTCGAATTCATGTTTTCGCGCAAGGCAGTTTTCGAATTCCAGAAAAAAGACGGAATGAACATCGAAGATCTTGAGCTGGAATTAATTGATGCCGGTCTGGAGGATATTGAGGAAAATGAAGGTGTGATTTATGCATCAGGCGATTACACCAATTTCGGAACTCTGTCGCAGGCGCTCGAGGCTTTGAAAATTGAGGTAACAAAAGCCAATTTGCAGCGCACACCAAATACTCCCTTAGAATATACCGAAGAACAATTGGTTGACATAGAAAAACTGATTGACAAAATTGAAGATGACGATGACGTTCAAAATGTTTTCACAAACATTGCCTGAAGTATAACACAGGTAAAAGGCAAATAAAAGTTCGCCGGTTAAATTGTAATCATGCAAATTAACCGGCGAACTTTCTTATTTTTAGCTCTTCAATTGATTCATTTTCTTTTCTTTAACAGTAATGAGCAAACGCGAACTCAAAAAATACCTGAAGGACTTATCCAAAGAACAATTGGAAGATCAAATACTTGACTTGTACAACCGGTTCAAAGAAGTAAAAGAATATTACGATTTTGCATTCAATCCGAAAGAAAACGAATTGATGGAACAATGCCGTTTCCAGATTAGCAAAGAATATTACCCGGTAAGCAGCAGAAAAGCAAAAATGCGGCGATCAGTTGCTCAGAAGTGGATCAAAAAATTGATTGTCCTTGATGCAGATGCTTCATTGCTGGCTGATGTCATGTTTTTTAATATTGAAATAGCACAGACCTTTTCGGGAGAACACATTATTCGTCAGGATTCATTTTTTACCAGCTTGTACAAATCATTTGATGAATCCCTCAGGTTCGTCTCCGAAAAAGGAATTTTAACCGAATTTAAAGGACGAATAGAAAAAATTGCCGGGGATGCTGTAGATCAGAAATGGCCAAACCGAAATGCATTTGAAGAAATTGCTGACATGTATCTTCAGTAGTTGAAATTACAGAGACCAAAATTGGTTAACAAAATCAAAGTTAGAACAAGTTTGAAATTATTTCGGAATATATGGATGTGGTTTTAAGATTTTTTTTAGTTTTGCAAAAAAAAAAATTTAATGCCCAGATGGTGAAATTGGTAGACACGCCAGCTTGAGGGGCTGGTGCCGGTTACGGTGTGCAAGTTCGAGTCTTGTTCTGGGCACAGAAATTAAAAACCCAAATAACTGAAAAGTTGTTTGGGTTTTTAATTTTATAATATTTCCTTTTTGATCAATTTTCCTCAACTGACCAAAATAAAAAGAGGTAGTTACAAAACCTGTAACAACCTCTCTGTGACCCCGGTAAGACTCGAACCTACAACCTTCTGATCCGTAGTCAGATGCTCTATCCATTAAGCTACGGGGCCATTGCAAAAGCGATGCAAATATAATACTAATCAGAAAAGAAACAACCTACTTAAAATTGTTTTTCAATCATTCGTACTTGTTCATCTTGTCTTCAATAAGAACATCCTGATTATAACGAGTTTGTATTTTAATATTTGTTATCATTTCGTCGGCTCCATTCAAATATATTACTTCGTGTACCTTCTTTATTAGTTCCATTATCTCGTCATAATAGCCTTCAACAACCGTTTCGAAAGGACAAACCCGGTATTTCAACCCTGAATTTTGAATTGCTTCAATGGCTTTATCTACCAAATCGTAGGTTCCCATCTTTGCTGATCTTGGTAGAACCTGAATTGCCACATTAATCTTTTTATCCATCATTATCTATCGGTTTTAATGTTTTCGGTTGACAAATTGTATGATTTCATCAGCACTCATTCTTTTAACATTGGTAATTATAATATCCTGACGAACAAAATCTCCGTACTGGTTACATTCATTTATAACGCTGCTGAATACCCCTTGAATATCTGATTTTACTGGCAAAAGCATAACTGCAATTGCCAGATTTATATGAAATGACATTTCTTCGAGTTCTCCATCATTCTTATTAACAGCAAATTCCAGCTCATTTTTAAGCAATTTCTGTTGTACCGGAGTGTAGTCAATATTATCTTCGCGACCGATTAATACAACAAAGTACCTCAACTTCTGGCCCCTTCCGCCCAGCCCTGTCGAAATATACACCTGTTGTTCATCCATCAGCGAACTTTGTATCACCATGCGGCTTTCCTGCAATGCCAAAATACCCCATGCTCTCAATTCAGGATCAGGATTTTTTGCATATTTTTCAATAGTCCTGAATGCTTCAATCTTTTCTTGAGAAGCTAGCAATACCAATAAATTCTTCTTTTCATCTAACGGAACACTCGGATCAAACAAGTCAGTCTGATGTTTAAGTATAATTTTGGACGAAAAACTGGTTTTAATATCGCATCCATAATTAAAATACTCCATCTGAAGCTCGATATCAATTTGTTCCTCCAAAACACTAAAATTTTCGGGCAAGGAAGAAATCGCTTCCTGTATCCGTTTATATATATTTTCCTCTTCCATAAGATTGTTTGCAGATACGACAAAAGTAACTGAATCAAATTTGATTATAATCGTTTCAATGCTGCAATAGTTTCAATAGGTTCTTCTGAATTAAAAATAAAACTTCCGGCAACCAATATATCAACTCCTGCATTATAAAGATTTTTGCCCACCTGAAAATTTACGCCTCCATCAACTTCAATCATTGCTTTCGAATTCCTTTGAATAATCAGGTCTTTTAACTGGTCAACCTTTCTGTAAGTATTTTCAATAAAACTCTGTCCTCCAAATCCAGGGTTTACCGACATCAGGAGTACCATATCTAATTCCTGAATAATATCTCCAAGTAAGGCAACCGATGTATGCGGGTTCAGGCATACGCTGGCTTTTACGCCTAATTCACTGATTTGCTGAATGGTTCGGTGAAGATGGGTACAGGCTTCATAATGTACGGTAATAATGGAAGCTCCTGCTAACTGAAATTCGTGAATATACCGATCCGGATTAACAATCATCAGGTGAACATCCAATGGTTTGTTGGATATTTGATGGACATGTTGAACAATTGGTAATCCGAATGAGATATTAGGGACAAAAACGCCATCCATTATATCACAATGAACAAAGTCAGCATCACTTTTATTGATCATTTCAATTGCATTGCCCAGATGATTAAAATCAGCGGCTAAAATAGATGGAGCAACAAGTTTCATATAAGTATGATTTTATCTCAAAAGTAAGATTTTATCCATTTGATCAAAATCAGGACATAAAAAAAAGCTGCAGGATGCAGCTTTTCATCATTATTACAAATATGCTCTAAGCAATTTATTTCGATAATTGTTTCTCATTTTCCTGATGGTTTTCTCTTTTATCTGTCGAACCCGCTCTCTTGATAGCCCAAATTCATTACCTATTTCGTCAAGAGAGTGTTGACGATGTCCACATAACCCAAAGAAGTAGCGAATTACATCGGCTTCTCGTTCATCTAAGGTCGATAATGATCTCTCTATTTCAGCACTCAGTGAGGTTTTCATTAATCCGCGATCAGGACTGGGAGAATCTTCATTTAAAATCAAATCATATAAACTGCTCCCTTCTTCATCGTGAATTGGAGCATCCATAGAAATATGATGGGAAGATACTATCAAAGCTTCCTCAATAACATCGACTGAAGTTTCAAGCAAAAAAGCTACTTCGTCAACTGTGGGTTCACGCTGATATTCCTGTTCCAACCGGGTAAAAGTTTTATTGATTCTGGTAATAGAGCCTATTTTATTTAATGGCAATCTTACTATTCTGGCTTGCTCGGCCAATGCCTGAAGAATTGCTTGCCGAATCCACCAGACTCCGTAAGAAATGAATTTAAATCCACGGGTTTCATCATATCGCTGAGCAGCTTTTATCAATCCAAGATTTCCTTCATTTATCAAATCAGGCAAACTAAGTCCCTTATTTTGATACTGTTTTGCAACAGAAACAACAAATCTCAAATTCGCTTTAATCAATTTTTCTAAAGCGTCTTTATCTCCTTTTCGAATATATTTAGCCAATTCGACTTCTTCTTCAGCAGTAATTAAATCAACCCGTCCAATTTCGTGCAGATATTTGTCAAGCGATAATGCTTCTCTGTTAGTGACCAGTTTCGTAATTTTTAGCTGTCTCATTTTTTAAAACATTTGAAGGTTTTCTATAATTAAACACCAGATATTAAAAAGTGTTGAAATTTAAATATAAATGACCTTTTGAAATAATTTTATCAATGATTTTGTACGAACTGTACGAATTTCTACGCGAATGGTTCAATTTGGCTACTGAATGGTCATTTCGCGTGTCGGGCAAATCAAAAAAATAGCTTAAAAAACGGCTTAAAACATCACATTTCGACTCCAAAAACTGAATTTATCTCCTTTTGTTTGTCTAGTTTTAAGGATTTGACTATACTTGCACAAAATTTCGAACAAGTACCGATTGTCCAAATTATCAAATCCACATCTTCATTTTTCAATTACTTGACCGTTTGGATATTAACAAATCAATCAGAAATTATGTATGATATTATTGAATTAAGCAGAAAATTACTTCCTGACTTAAAAGATATTGCAAAAGAGCTTGATATTAAAAAAGTTGAATCTTATAAAAAACAAGATCTGATCTACAAGATCCTTGACACTCAGGCAATTAAAGCTTCAGAAAAAAAACCTGAAGAAAAGAAGTTCAAATCGCCCCGCGATTTAAATCAGCCCAAACGAGAAGAAAGTTCGGTTCTCAATAAGTTATTTGGATTTAGAAAAGAAGAAAAGCGTTCTGAACCAACAAAGGAAATATCTAAAGAAAAGATTGAACCTGAAGTACCGGCAACATCTTCAATAAACGAACAATCGAAAGAAGGTAAAAGAGAATTTCAGATTAAAAAGAGACCTCGCACTGAGCATATTAAAGCGGGTTCATCAAACAAAGGACAAAATCCGATTCAGAACCAAAATCAAAATCAAAATCAAAAACCCAATCCGAATCAGATTCAAAAACCGAATCAAAATCAGAATTTGAACCCGAATCAAAAGCCAAATCTCAATCCAAATCAGAAACAGAACCCAAACCAGCGCCCAAAAGTGAGGGAAGAAATTCTGTTCCCGGAAGATCCGATTGAAATTGAAGCTGAAATTTCAAATCCCGAACCTGTAGAAAAACCAAAGTCTTTCGTGGCACAAAAGCAGGATATCAGATCGGATAATTCTATTTCAGAAGAAGTAAAACAAGATAATCCGGAGGAAAAAAATAACGAGAATCCGGAAAGGAAAAAGAATTTTGAGAATAATCAGAAATGGGAAAACCGTGAAAATCAGGGTCAAAAGCCTCAGAAAAACCAACAAAACCAGGAAAAACCTTATGAATTTGATGGCATTATCAGCAATACGGGTGTTCTGGAAATTATGGTTGATGGTTATGGGTTCCTACGTTCATCAGATTTCAACTATTTGAACTCGCCTGATGACATTTATGTATCTCAATCGCAAATCAAACTTTTCGGACTTAAAACCGGGGATACGGTAACAGGAACTATTCGTCCGCCAAAAGAAGGTGAAAAATATTTCCCATTAATTAAAGTGATCGAAATCAATGGAAGGACACCTGATTATATCCGCGACCGTGTACCTTTCGAACACTTAACACCTCTGTTTCCAAACGAAAAATTCAATATTACCGGTAATGGTCACGACAATCTTTCAACCAGGATAGTTGACCTGTTTGCCCCAATTGGAAAAGGACAGCGCGGGTTAATTGTTGCGCAGCCTAAAACCGGTAAAACCATGTTGCTGAAAGAAATTGCTAACGCAATAGCAGCCAATCATCCTGAAGTTTACATGATGGTTCTGCTGATTGACGAACGGCCTGAAGAAGTAACTGATATGGCTCGCCACGTAAATGCCGAGGTTATTTCATCAACTTTTGACGAACCGGCTGAACGTCACGTTCGTGTAGCAAATATGGTTCTTGAAAAAGCAAAACGTCTTGTCGAATGTGGACATGATGTAGTAATATTGCTTGATTCAATAACTCGTTTAGCCAGAGCCTACAATACCGTTTCTCCGGCTTCCGGCAAAGTACTTTCGGGGGGTGTTGATGCAAATGCACTTCACAAACCAAAACGCTTTTTCGGAGCTGCCCGTAACATCGAAGAAGGTGGTTCACTGACGATTATATCAACAGCTCTAACCGAAACCGGCTCGAAAATGGATGAAGTAATCTTCGAAGAATTCAAAGGAACCGGCAACATGGAATTACAACTTGATAGAAAACTATCGAACAAACGTATATTCCCGGCAGTCGATATCAACGCATCAAGCACACGCCGCGAAGACTTGTTGATGTCGAAAAGTGTCCTCGATAAAATTTACATTCTGCGTAACTTCCTTGGCGACATGAATTCAAACGAAGCAATGGAATTTCTGAAAAACAGGATCATGAAGACCGATTCGATTGAAGAATTCCTGATTTCGATGAATGACGAATAAAAAACTGAACCCATTATATTCGAAAAAGAGAGTCTAAAAGCTCTCTTTTTTATTTTAGACCCAGTTTGAAATTGAAACTTGTAGAAGGCTGAACGGACTCGGAAAGAAGAAATTTCTTCAAAATACGTTTAACTATATTGGCTGTCATAATTTCTCCTGAATAATCGATCAAAAACCTGTTAAAGCCGCTTTTCTCCAATTGATTCCGGTAATGAAACAATGCCACCGGAATGGTAGGATAGACAATGGTTATTCCATCTTTAACTGTTATTCTGAATTTCTTATTATTTTCGTCGGCAAACAGATTCGTTTCATGATTTGCCTTGACTGGCATTCGGGAATAAAACAACTGAGGATAAAAATACATTGGCACAATCCCCTGCTTGTTTTTCATCGACAACAGATTCTCAAGGTCATTTTCCTGAGGATAAATATAATCACTGATATTTTCGTCATGAAGAACCTTTACTGCTGCGTCATTCAACACATATACATTTTCGTTGCAACTGACTTTTGCACCTTTCGGAAGCAGCACTTTTTGTGATAAATGACTGATAAAAAACTGATTAAATCCAGACGTGGCCAATTTGTCAGCCAAAATCCGATAAAATTCAAGGTTGTTCTCTGAAATGAACTTCGGCAATTCGATGCGTATTTTTTGCCGATTCATCTGGAAGACTGTTGAATTAGGATCAAAACTTTCCCAGTCAGATTTTTTAAAGGAAAGAATTACTGAATCGTAGTCCTCGAAACGTAATTTTAAGATCCAGTCCGGACTACCGATGCGAACCAACAACATTGGTTTTGCTGGTTTTTCTTTAACAATCAGACTGTTTCTGATCTCTTGCTTATTGATAGGTCTTTTTTTCAGTTCAGGCAAAACATTGACATTTCCAAGGCGTGACGAAAAACTTTGTGTTTTCAATCTTACCAGTAAAACGTCATCACCTTTTTTGATTTTTCCGGCCAAATCAGTTGGTATTTGGTAAGTATTTCCAACCAGGTTAAAATTCTCAACTTTTATATATAGTTGATCATCATCACTTTTATTCTTGATTCGCAAGCGATAACCTTCATTGAGTTGAATGTTGCTTTGAAAAGAAATTGTCTTCCGGGTAACCTCTGCAATTTGCCCGATTAATTTCCCGGTTGAAGGATCATCTGTAATTCCGTCGTGAATATCGCCACCCAGAAAATAGGTAGTTTTTTCACGTCCGGTATCCGATTCCAGCATTTCGGCGGCTGTCTCCATATTTTCCGGATGATCTATTGCCATTCGATATGCCCGACAAACCTGAAATACATAATCAGCAGATTTCATCCGACCTTCAATTTTTAGTGAATGAATTCCAAGTTCGGTAAGTCTTTTTAGGTTATTGAACTGCTGATTGTCCTTTAGACTGAAAATTGCATGTTGCGTCTCCCCGTCCCGATACAAACGACGGCAACTTTGCTTGCACAATCCGCGGTTTGCACCCTGTCCGCCAGCATAGCTGCTAAAAAGACACATTCCGGAAAATGAATAACACAAAGCTCCGTGAACAAAAAGCTCCAGTTCAGCATTACTCTTTTTAGCAATTTTCTCCAATTCAGGCATGGTTAATTCCCGTGCCAAAACTGTACGCGAAATTCCTTTCGAAGCACCGAAATTTACCCCTGCTGAATTGTGATTTCCCATCTGGGTACTTGCATGGAGAACCAGTTTTGGAAAAAATTGATGTGCAATAAAATAAACGCCCCAATCCTGAATGATGATACCATCTACCTTAATTGTGTCAAGAAACGATAAAACATCAATCAGTTGATCTAGTTCCTTATTCTTTATCAGAGTATTAAGGGTAATATAAACCTTGATTTTTTTTTCGTGTGCTTTGCCAACTGCAAGCTGAAGCATTGGCCGCGTAAAATTATTGGCCCTACCACGCGCATTAAATTCCTGAAGCCCCAGGTAAATTGCATCTGCCCCATCGCTCATTGCAGCATAAAACGACTCAGTATTTCCTACAGGTGCCAGTAATTTAGGCTTTTTATTTATCATCGAACTTGTTTAACCCGACAAAAGTATAAAATTTACTTTTTCTTTATCATCCAAATATCCTGTGGTAACCAACCTTCATTTTTTGTTGGCTTTGTTTCTATATGTTCCAGTATATCAACCTTCTCAAATAGTTTTTCCATAAAACTTCGGGGATGAAATGCAGAATAAGTTCTGTGTCCTTCTTTTACCTTGCCGCGAATTATCAATTCTCCGTTATTGTATTTAATAAGCTCTGAATCGGTTAATTTCACCCTGAAATTATCTCCCTGTGTTGTCAGAAACATGATTCCGCCCGGTTTTAGAATCCTAAATAGTTCATTGTACCAATTGTAGTGCAACTGTTCCGATAAGTGGGTAAAAATAGATATACCATAAATCGCGTCAAAAAATTCGTCGGAATACGGCAAACTGGCATTTAGCGAGTTTTTATTAAACTGAATATCAGGAAGATTAGATGAACACCAATCTATTGATCTCGAATTATAATCGGTCCCAAAATACTCACAGCCGTTGCCGATAACAGTCGGAAGATGACGGATTATCCGGCCTGGGCCACATCCCCAATCCAGTATCTTTTTGTCCTTCAATTCAATATGCTTTCTGAAATGATCAGCAACCCACTTTGCAGTATCAATGCTTTCGGTATAGTATTTTTGATAATTAATTTGAAATGACTCATATATCAGATAATCCGGAGGAAGCTTTACTTCAGGATTGTTCTTTTTAAAAGCCCTATTGACTTTTCTGTTTTTGTAGCGCTCTAAATAATACCTGATCCAATCAGTCATATATATCAATCCAAATTGTCGTAATATATTCGAAATCCGTCCTTTATTCATGGGATTGTAATTTGTTTCTGAAATTATTCGGATTAGTTCGTTTGACTAATACCTTACATTCTATAATATGCGATAATTTTTGGCCAAAGTAGAGATTTAGCCATAAACAACCAAATACTTGTGAATTTTGAATTAAGATATCGAGATTACAATGAATCGTTATTTTTAACAATTATAAATTACATTTTTAATTGTATTTTGTTATCTCTGGATTACAATTTATGATCTTGAATTGTTATTTTTGTAGCAATAAATCCTGCAAATGCAAAATCTTGTCAACATTCACAATATTCTTCAGGAACAATCCCTGAAAACCATTCGGAGAGAGCTTCTTGATGAAATCAATTGGGATAACAGGATAATTGGAATCAAAGGGTTTCGTGGTGTAGGCAAAACAACTTTCCTGATCGACATTGTAAAAGAAAAGTTTTTGAATGACAAAACTTGCCTGTATGTCAACCTTAATAATTTCTATTTCACCAAAAGGAAAATCATTTCATTTGCCGACGAATTCTATAAAACTGGCGGTAAAACACTGATTCTGGATCAAATACATAAATATCCTGATTGGGCCTCAGAATTAAAAAGCTGTTTTGATAATTTTCCTGAATTACAAATCATCTTTTCTGCATCACCGGTTCTCCGAGTACTCGAAGGAAATGACGAATTGCAGAAAATCGTAAAAATCTATCATCTCGAAGGCCTTTCATTTCGTGAATATCTTAATTATCAATCGAATCTGAGTTTCAAAAGATATACGCTTCAGGAAATACTGAACAACCATATCGACATTGCCCAGGAAATTATTCAGGAAATAAAGCCCCTCGCCTATTTTAACGATTACCTGAAGGAAGGTTATTATCCTTATTTCATTGACAACAAAGGCTTTTATAGTGAAAAGCTTTTAAAACACATTAATTTGGCGCTCGAGATTGACGTTACATACCTAAATCAAATTGATTTACAATACCTTCCGAAACTTCGGAAATTATTACAGATTATCGCCAGCCAGGCACCTTTTTCACCGAATGTGAGTAAAATCAGTGCTGATGTTCAAACTTCGCGGGCAACTATCATGAATTATTTGCGTTATCTGAAAAATGCAAGGATCATCAATCTTCTGTTCTCGAATGGAAATGAAGATGAGATAAAAAAACCGGATCAGGTATATTTGCACAACACCAATCTCATGTATGCCATAGACCCTGAAAATATCAGCAGTAAGATTTTGAGGCAAACATTTTTCTACAATCAGGTTGGTTATCAACATCAGATCAAAAGCTCTGGAAAAGCTGATTTTAAAGTGAATGATCAATATCAATTCAACATTGGTGGGAAATATACTATTCCTGTTGAAGATGGCTATTATGCTGCAGCTGATATGATTGAAATCGGAAATGGAAATATCATTCCGCTCTGGCTATTTGGATTCTTATATTAAAAGTGAATATTGATAAACTAAAATACAAATTAAATTTTTCAAAAAAATGGCAAACAAAAAAAAGTTCATTACATGTGACGGAAACTATGCAGCAGCGCATATCAGTTATATGTTCAGCGAGGTAGCTTGTATCTACCCAATTACGCCATCTTCAACCATGGCCGAATATGTTGACGAATGGGCAGCAAACGGGAAAACCAATATTTTTGGTCGTCCGGTTCGTTTGGCCGAAATGCAGAGCGAAGGTGGCGCTGCCGGTGCAGTTCACGGAGCTTTACAATCAGGTTCATTAACCACAACTTACACTGCTTCACAGGGTTTGTTGCTGATGATCCCAAACATGTACAAAATTGCTGGAGAGTTACTTCCATGCGTATTCCATATCAGTGCACGTGCACTCGCCAGTCATGCACTGTCAATTTTTGGTGACCACAGCGACGTTTATGCCGCCCGTCAAACCGGATTCGCCATGTTGGCAGCCGGTTCAGTTCAGGAAGAAATGGACCTTGCCGGTGTTTCTCATCTGGCAACCTTAAAATCACGGGTTCCTTTCATGGCCTTTTTTGACGGATTCCGTACTTCACACGAGATTCAAAAAATTGAAATGATTTCACAGGAAGACATGCTTCCATTGATTGACATGAACCTGATTCAGGAATTCAGAGACAGGGCATTAAATCCAGAACATTCAGTAACAAAAGGCACGGCACAGAATCCTGACATTTTCTTTCAGGCCAGGGAAGCTTCGAACCGTTTCTATGATGCAGTTCCTGACATTGTTGAAGGTTACATGCAGGAAATCAAAAAGATTACTGGTCGCGAATACCATCCGTTCACATATTACGGTGCGAAAGATGCTGAAAACATTATCATTGCCATGGGTTCGGTTACCGAAACCATTCGCGAAACTGTCGATTACCTTGCACTTCAGGGCAAAAAAGTGGGTTTGCTGGTTGTACATCTGTACCGTCCGTTCTCTGCCAAATATTTCCTGAATGTATTGCCAAAATCGGTAAAACGTATTGCAGTACTCGATCGCAGCAAAGAACCAGGAGCTACCGGTGAACCGCTTTACCTGGATATTTGTGAAGTCCTTTATGGAACCGAAAATGCTCCGCTCATTGTTGGCGGACGTTTCGGATTGGGTTCAAAAGACACTACTCCAGCTCAGATTCTTTCGGTTTATGAAAACCTCGAACTGAACGAACCTAAAAATCAATTCACTATTGGTATTGTCGATGATGTAACTTTCAAATCGCTTCCGTTAAAAGCTGAAGTGAATGTTGCCCCTCCCGGAACTTATGAAGCTAAATTCTACGGTTTGGGATCAGACGGTACTGTTGGCGCCAACAAAAACTCGATCAAAATCATCGGTGAAGCCACTGACAAATATTGCCAGGCTTATTTCGCCTACGATTCAAAAAAATCAGGCGGATTCACATCCTCTCACCTGCGTTTCGGTAATCAACCCATCCGTTCACCATATCTGGTCAATAACCCTGACTTTGTGGCCTGCCATGTTCCTGCGTACCTGCATCTTTACGATGTACTGAAAGGATTGAAAAAAGGCGGTTCGTTCCTGCTCAATTCCATTTGGGATGAGGAAGAAACCAAAAGCAAACTTCCTGACACCATGAAAAAATACATGGCCGAAAACGAAATCAAATTCTATACGATCAACGGTACCAAGCTTGGTGAAGAAATTGGACTTGGAAACCGTACCAATACGATCATGCAGTCGGCTTTCTTCAAGATTACTGAAGTAATTCCTTTCGAAACTGCGGTTTACGAAATGAAAAAAGCCATCGTCAAATCATATGGCAAAATGGGCGAAAAGGTTGTCAGCATGAACTATGCAGCCGTTGAGGCTGGTGGAAACAACGTAGTGAAAATTGAAGTGCCTGCTGAATGGGAAAAAATCGTTCTCAATACGGAAAAGGAAAATGCTGACCGTCCTGCATATATCACCAATATTGTTGATGTGATCAATGCACAAAAAGGCGATGACCTGCCTGTAAGTACATTCCTTGGCGCAGAGGATGGCACATTCATGGCTGGAACTGCAGCATACGAAAAACGTGGCGTTGCAGTCAATGTTCCTGAATGGCAAGCTGAAAACTGTATCCAGTGTAACCAGTGTGCTTATGTTTGCCCTCACGCTGCAATCCGTCCATTCCTGATTGATGCCAATGAAATGGCTAAATTGCCTGATGGAACAAAATCACTTCAGGCTATACCAAACAAACAGTTCCCGAACCTGAATTTCAAGATTCAGGTAAGCGTGCTCGACTGTACCGGTTGCGGTAATTGTGCCGACGTATGTCCATCGAAAGAAAAGGCGCTCGTAATGAAACCACTTGGAACTCAGGAAGCTGAAATTTCTCGCTGGAACCATTTCGACAAAAATGTATCGTACAAGGAAAAAATTGTTGAAAAAAGCAAAACAGTTAAAAACTCACAATTTGCTCAGCCATTATTCGAGTTCTCAGGAGCTTGCGCCGGTTGTGGTGAAACTCCATATATCAAGCTTATTTCACAGCTTTTCGGTGAACGGATGATGGTATCGAATGCAACCGGATGTTCATCCATTTATGGAGGTTCAGCTCCATCAACGCCATATTGCCAAAACAAGGAAAGCGGAAAAGGTGTTGCCTGGGCAAACTCATTGTTCGAAGATAATGCTGAATACGGATTTGGTATGGCTGAAGGTATTTCGGCACAACGCGACCGTATCGAATCAATCATGAAAGCTGCCTTGTTAAAGGGTGTTTCAGAAGCTGAAAAAGAAGCGTTCACTGCCTGGATTGAAAACAAACTCAATGGTGAAACAACCGAAGAAGTTTCGGCAAAAGTCCGCGAAGTATTGGCTGGCAGCAATGCCGCTCATGCAAAAGAAATCATGAGTTTGAAGCAATACCTGGTTAAAAAGTCACAATGGATCTTTGGCGGTGACGGTTGGGCTTACGATATCGGTTATGGTGGTTTGGATCATGTTTTGGCTTCAGGTGCGGATGTAAACGTCCTGGTTATGGATACCGAAGTGTATTCAAATACCGGTGGTCAAGCATCCAAATCGACTCCGATTGGCGCTGTTGCTAAATTTGCTGCTTCAGGAAAACGTATCCGCAAAAAAGATCTGGGCATGATGGCTATGTCTTACGGCTATGTCTATGTGGCACAGGTTGCCATGGGAGCCAGTAATTCGCAGTATTTGAAGGCAATCCGCGAAGCTGAAGCTTACCCTGGACCTTCATTGATCATCGCTTATTCGCCATGTATCAACCACGGATTGAAGGCATCGATGGGCCGCACACAACAGGAAGAAAAACTGGCTGTTGAATGTGGATACTGGAGCCTGTTCCGTCACAATCCTTTGCTCGAAAAAGAAGGAAAGAATCCATTCGTTGTAGATTCAAATGCTCCGGACTGGTCGAAATTCCAGAACTTTCTGAATGGCGAAGTACGTTATACCTCGTTGAAAAAAGCATTTCCCGAAGTAGCTGATGAGCTTTTCAAAGCAGCTGAAGAAAATGCCAAATGGAGATTCAACAGCTACAAGAGAATGGCTACCCAGGATTATACTGTTGTAGAATAGTATCAAATTCAAATAATTGGAAACTCCGGAGTAATTTTACTTCGGAGTTTTTTTATGCTCCATTATTTAGAACAAGTTCCAAACTGGGAACTTAGATTCTGAGACATTTATTCAATTCCTCAACCAATTGATAAACTGTGGTGCAGGGATTTTGGTCACAATAAGAATCGTTTAATTTACTCTCATGCAACCTTCTGGCATTTTGAATTGCAAGTGGCTGTTTTTGCAAAAAGATATGATATAAACTTTGGGCAAACTCCTTAATTTTCCCATCATCTTCGTAATTACAATTTAGCTTTGACGATAAAATCTCGTTATACTCTTTTCTTGTAACTGCTGCTGTTTGATATTGGTAGTGCAATACAAACCAAAGCTCAAAACTGTCATTTGAATATGCTACACGAATGCCTTTCTTTTGTGCTAATTCTATAGCATTATTAAAATCAAAAGATTCATTCACATCACCCCGAAAATCGTAATCAAAAACAACCCACAACTGACGATCCGGATCAAAGTTTGCCTGACGTTTCATCAAACCTTCTTTTGTCAATAACTCTATTGTTTTTTCAACCAATGCCGTTTTACTACGCCCTAGTCCTATGGCTGTTACTTTAGTTTCGGTATTTATCGGAAAACTTTTGAAATACTCAGGTTCGGTATTTTCCCCTTCACAATATATGTGAAATAGATTACGAATTTCACGCCGTCCAAGCTCACGTTTATTCGTCATCTGACGAATTTTCCATGCTTTATCCAAATCTTTAGGCTTTCGGTTTGTCATTACTGAAACAGTTTTTCGAAGTCGCCTAAAAACGGAATTGCACCGTATTTCCCGTTAATGTAATCCTTTTCGTAAGAAGCATCGTTACGTACACCTTTAAAGTCAGCCAGAGAATAAAGTACCGTTTCCTGCATTTTATTTTTCTCGGTAAAATAAATCTGGTCGCGGCGCAAAAGTGTGTTATCAAGCAAATTGGTATCGTGAGTCACAAATACCAACTGCGCCCCGTTTTTATTGAGAATTGGCGAATTGAACATCTCCACAAGTTTTTTAGTAAGCATAGGGTGTAGCCGGGCATCGAATTCGTCAAGTATTAAGGCATTACCATTATTTAAAGCATCAATAACAACACCACTATAATTAAAGAATTTCATAGTTCCTTCAGATTCATTGAAAAACATAGTCCAATTGTTTTCGAAAAGCACCTTGCCTTCTTGATTATGAATAACCCTCTTTGTGGAAATAGGATCAAAGTTCTCTCCATAAATATTCTTCATCCTACTAGTATAGGAATTCTCATCTATATCTTCAGGTTTAAAACTTCTCTCAAAAATATCCTGTATACCAAAATCTGCATAATTCATTAAGGCGATAATTTGATTTTTTAGAAGTTCATTTTTGATCAATAATTTAGTTCTTTCTCTAAATTCATTGTCACTTACGCCACCATTTATAGAAATGGTTTTAGATAAATAATTTGTAATTAGATTTGATATTTTACCATTAAAAGCTTTCGTAATATTCAGGAATAGATTGAATTTACTAGTCTTATCAATGAGACCTTTCCCTTCCGGAAATTGTTTTTCGTTGATTTGTAGGTCCGAATCTGTTCGCGTAAAGAAATACACCTCTTTTTTATCTGGAGACCCGAATAACCATTCATTTTTTATTTCTCCATTGAGCATCTCAAAACCATAACGATACCTTACTTTATTACAAATGAAAATCAGTTGGAAGAAAGTAGGTTCTTTAAAACTCTCAAGATTTAAGAAAAATGGCTCAACCAGAATAAGACCTAAACTCTCATTCTTAAAAGATTCGTGAATGAGTGTTAACATTGTCCGCAATGCTTTCACCAAATTACTTTTTCCGCTGCCGTTGGCACCGTAAATGGCTACCGATTTCAACAATGACAACTTATCGGAGATCTTAATAATATTGTTGGTATCCAATTCAGGATATTTCGATTTAATCGGAGCAGCAACCATGCTCAAGGTTTGTAGTTCTTTAATCGAACGGTAATTTTTAACACTAAATTCGATAATCATATTTCTATATTTGTGAATATTTCACAAATATAGAAATAAATGCAATCAATTACTGACAAAAGTGTACTTTTAATTCAACACCTTCCAAACTTATTCTTATGCTTAACCAATTGTAATTTTTCTATACATTTACCGAAACTTAATCCAATCAACCATGGAACGACGAAATTTTTTAAAAAGCACAGCAGCAATGGCCGCTGTCACAGTAGCTGGCAGCTCTTTGACTGCAAATAATCTTCCGGCTCAAGACAATGAATTTTATGAATTCAGGGTTTATCAACTTACTGGTGGAGGCGCAAAAAATACATTAAAATCTTACCTAACAGAGGCTTTACTCCCATTATTTGGCAAGTTTGGAATCAAACTCGGGGCATTCGAAGAACTCGACAAAGAAGAACCGCCAAAGGTTTACACTTTGTTTGTATATCCGTCGGCTGAAGTGTATTTTAAACTTCAGAAAGAACTAACTACAAACGGTGAATACCTGACAGCAGCCAAATCCTACTTCGAATTACCTGCCACGAAACCAGTATTCGAACGTTATGAAACTTTCCTGATGGAAGCACTTGATGGAATTCCAAAACTTAAAATTCCGGATAAAAACAGGGGATTGCTTGAACTCCGTACTTATGAAAGCTATAACGAAGATGCTGCACGCCGGAAGATTGCCATGTTCAACGATGAAGAAATACCACTCTTTGAAAAAGTTGGACTTCACCAGGTATTCTTCGGTAAAATACTGGCAGGCAAATACATGCCGGCACTAATGTATATGCTTTGGTTCACCGACATGAACGAACGTGATGCAAACTGGAAAAAATTCGGTGATGGAAATGAATGGAAGACAATGTCGGCCAAAGCTATTTATGCCGACACCGTAAGCAAAGTTCACAAGAAATTTTTGGTTCCAACCGAGTATTCTCAAATTTAATGTCAAAAACAAAAATCATATTACTGGTATTGACAGCCATCATTTTTTGTGGTGGCTGCACCAATGCCCGTTATTTGACTGACCCGACAAGCATTGAGCGACAACATGATATGAGGTCTAACCGTGTAGGCAAAAATATTGGGGAAGGATATCTCAACATATCATTCTTTATCCTTGCCGAAGTTTTGAATTCAGAATTCAAACCAGTAGAAAGCGAACGAACTTTCAAAAGGATCTCAGTAATTAATCAATCGGCTGATTCCTTGTTTGTAAATATGGTTACCGACATAGTTTGGAAAGAGAATGGCTACTGCGATATTATGGGAATTGTGCTTCCTCCGGGAGCCAGGCAAAAATTGCTTGTTCCATACCCCGCCGCTTACAATGTGTACTTCCAATCGCCATGGACCGAAGAAGAAAAGGTTGAAGTTCGGACTGACAGTAAACTTCGCCAGATAAAGCTCAGAACTGGCATGACGCAAATTGATTCTTTAAAAACAAATTGATTCTACTCATCTTCTCTTTCATCTAAATACTTTTCAATCATCGTATTATACTTTGCCTTGAGTTGTTCAACAAAGAAATTCTTTGCTGAAAATTGAATATTATCGATACAATTCACCGACAAAACTTTGGGTGAGGTTCCGGTTAGAAAAGCGGCATCAAAATCACTTATTTCGGAAGCCAAAACAGCTTCTTCAGAAATTGGGAAAGCCAATTCATTCAGGCATTCCAGCACTTTTTTCCGGGTTATGCCGACCAAAACCACTGAGTCCGGAGCAGTATAAAACCGGGTTCCCTTCACGAAAAAAACGTTTGATCGGCTTCCTTCAGTAATCTGTCCGTTACGATCGACCAATAACACTTCGTAAAGATTCTGATCAGTAATCATTTGATTGGCCTTTTCGCGAACCAAATTCTGAATAACTTTGGCATTCGGATTCTCCCGCTCGGCAAATAACAAACCAGTTTTCACACCTTCAGCGTAATTATTTGGAGTAGGATAACTATGTGGTATAAAGGAAAATGACCATTGATTTTCTTTCTCAAACTCAGAAAGGACAAATTTAACATTGCCAGTTTGCTTCTGGTTAAGCTTAGCCAGTTCAGCTATGTTTTGTTTGAATTCTGAAAATTCCATTTCAAAACGAAAGCCACGAATGTTCACTGAGGTTTTTAACCTTTCAAAATGGTCTTCAAGAAAAAGGGCTTTACCATCAATAATACGGATCACTTCATACACTGATTGATCAGGGTTGATCTGCAATATTGTTGAATCGCCAATAGATAAGGTTCCATTTTGCGTGAGAATGAAATTCATTTTTATGAGAATTTTTATTTTGTGATTACCAGTTGAAGTCTATAATACTGAGGTTTAACAACTTATATCCTATCTGATTTGTTGAAATAATGCTTATGACGAATTTTTATTTATGTTTAAAAATCAATGTATTAATTCATTAACTTAGTAAAATAATATTCATTGAAATTTGTTTTCACTAAAAAATCTGAAATGAAAAATAGAGTTGCCATAAAAATAGCGCTTATTTATTTTATCACCAGTTTTCTGTGGATTTTTTTTTCTGACAGACTTATTCAGGATATCTCAAGTTCTGCTGAAACCGTAACTCATTTTCAGACATTCAAAGGGTTGGTATTTGTAGGCTTGACGGCATTTCTATTATTTCTGCTTATACAAAGAGAGCTAATAAGGAAAAGCCTGATTGAAGCTGATTTAATCAGAGCCAAAGAAAAGGCAGAAGAGGCAAGTCGATTAAAATCAGCTTTTTTAGCGAATATGTCACATGAAATAAGGACTCCGCTGAACGGAATTATGGGCTTTAATGAATTGATTCTGGATGACTCATTTACTGGAGAAGACAAACTGGTTTTCGCACGACACATGGCTAAAAACGGGAATGATTTGCTCAAGCTCATAAACGATATCATGGATATTTCAAAAATACAGGAAAACCAATATGCTATCAGGAAAACGAATTTCAATCTAAATTCAATCCTCGAAAACATTTACGATGAATTTCAGCACTCTGAACTTAGATTACAACGCAAAATGATTGATTTTAAGCTAATTAAAGACGAAACAGAAGCAGAAATTGAAATTATTTCAGATCCCGAAAAGTTGACCCATATTTTACACAATTTGCTGAACAATGCTTTTTTCTTTACAAAAAAAGGATTTATTCATTTTGGCTATCACAAATTGACTTCGGGAATTGAATTCTTTGTGGAGGATACGGGCAGCGGAATTGACGAGAGCAATAAAGAATTGATTTTTAAGCCATTTTTTAAAGGAAAAGAACACATTGTAGGAAACAAAGGTTTCGGGCTAGGATTGGCCATCAGTAAAGGTTTGGTAAATTTATTGGGTGGCGATCTGAAATTTGATTCAATTCCAAACGAGGGAAGTCGATTTTATTTTACGATTGAGAATAAGGAAACGAATGACATCCACAAAAGTAAAAAGACCACGAAAAACAAAATAATAAAAGCCAGTACAATCAATTTTGATTCGTCAGATATCAAAATGAACCAAAACTGAGACGATTAGGATGTTACTATAAAAAATACTTGTCAGTACTACCAGATCGCCGATAGTAATAGCCCAAGTTAACAGCGATAAAATAATCACTTAAAGATTTTTAGATTCGGAATCTGGTATTCAGACCAAACACATTGTAGTCTTTCCATTCAGCTGTCGATCTGGTCTTTAGAAAACAATAGTAAATATCCAGACCAAAATGTTCAGTTTTTAGAAGACGAAATCCTCCATACAACCTAATCGTCTGAAGTTTTCCTAAATTCAGGCTTGTAAACAATTCATCCATCAAATAAGGTTTTGGCAGCTTACTGGTTGATCCAGCAAAAAAATCGATATTGGTAATATTATCAAAACCATACTGAGAATCAGATGTTTTATAGGTTTTTGAAACCAATCTGTTAGCAAATTTTATTTTCATATTCCACGGATTAAAAGCGAACACACCATACAACATGTAGGTTTGCCCGTGATCCCACCTCTCAGATTTATAGTTTTCGGTTTGGCGGACTCCAAGTCCAAGTGAAAATTTTTCACTTAATTTATGGTAACCAATCAACTCAAAATGAAAATAATCAAACCTATCTAATTGATTGCTGTAATGATCTTTATTTGCAAAAACCAATTCAGTTTTATCATTAAAGGAATAAGTAATGCTCGTCGAATTCCAGAGGTATGAACCGTCACTGGCAATCTGAGCAAATCCTTCAGAAATAAATAGTGTAAGGAAAATAAGGATCAGTAAAGTAATTTTCTTCATTCCTGAATGGCTTTATTTGGTGGTTGGTTTTATCTTTACGGTTTTTCAAATACAAAAATACATTTTCAAACCAAACAGATGTAGTCTAAATCATAAACTTAATTAAACCAATAAATCAATGTCAAAATTCTTAACATTCGCACTGTTTTTCTTCATTACGGGTTCAGTTAATTCTCAGGATATCAATCAAAAACAGAACCTGATTGAGAAAGGCGCAAAAGTAACCAAAGTTGCCGGTGGATACGCTTTCACCGAAGGTCCTTCGGTCGCTCCCGATGGCCGTGTATTTTTTACTGATCAGCCAAACGACAAAATCTTTATCTGGAACGAAAAAGACAATACCATTGCCACTTTTTTGAAATCCTGCGAACGGTCGAACGGAACGTACTTCAATAAAAAAGGTGAACTGGTTGCCTGCGCCGATTTACACAACAGGCTGGTGGTTTTCGGCATGGACGGTAATCAAAGAACCATTGCTGAAAACTACGATGGCCAACCCCTTAATGCACCCAACGACCTGTGGATCGCCCCAAATGGCGGCATTTATTTTTCCGATCCGTATTATGCCCGCGATTACTGGGAACCAGGACGTAAAGAAATGCAGGATAAACGTGGCGTTTATTACCTGAATCCAGAAGGAAAAGTAATCCGGGTGATCGACGACTACAAACAGCCCAACGGGTTAATTGGAACTCCCGATGGTAAAACATTGTATGTAAGCGATATCAACGACCGAAAAATTTGGAAATACACCATCAATTCAGATGGATCGCTAAGCAACAAAACCTTTTTTGCTCCTGAAGGTTCCGACGGAATGACCATTGATAACAAGGGCAATGTTTATCTGACCAACAAATATGTATCGGTTTTCGACAAAGCCGGAAAGAAAGTTGCCAATATTGAAGTGCCAGAAATGCCTGCGAATGTATGCTTTGGTGGTAAAAAGCGGAACATTCTTTTCATCACTGCCCGCACTTCGGTTTATACCCTGAAAATGAAAATTAAAGGAGTAAACTAAGTACTTGCCGAGACGGCATTTCTACATGTAAATTTTCAACGATCAAAAATCGGAACCCGGTAAAAGTTATTTTCGTTTACCGGTGGGCAAATGGTAAACGCACTTGTAAATGTATAGAAAGAGCTGAAAATTAGTATAAAACAGAAGAAGCAGACCGGAGCCTGCTTCTTCTTTACTTATTTATCCATTTCTGAAAAGACTAAACTAATCAAGTTCAACCTTTTTAAATTTCGGAACCAGTGCGTGCATTACAAACCAAGCCATCAGGTAGGCCAGGGCGCAAAAAGCGAATACAATTGTGTAGGCTATGGTCATATTTCCCTGAACAATAGGTGCCTGCAACGATTTTAGCAGTTGAAATGAACCAGGGTCAATCGCCTGTAATTGTTCAATCACCTCTTTAGGCAGGTTTCCAAGTTCAACCTGATTCAAATTGATAACATCGCCGCTTTTATTAACCAAATGCATCGATCTGATTTTTTCAACAAAATCGCCCAATTGACCTGCCTGTGCCTGTACCCATGATTTGGCAATACCGGCAAAACGGTAAGTATCGAAAAGCCTACCTGCAGTTTCATTGACAACAATACCACCAAAAGCTCCGGCCATTCCACCAATGCCAATCACACTACCGATTGCTTTTTTAGGAAACATATCAGAAACTGTTGTGAAAATATTGGCCGACCATGCCTGATGAGCCGCAGTACCAATACCGATGATAACAACCGGCCACCAGTAACTGTAAACTCCCATATATTGAGCGCTTAAAACAATCAGCGGAAATACGGCAATGGTTAACATGGCTTTCATTCGGGCAGCATAAGGTTCATACCCTTTATTGATAAAATACATGGGGAACCAGCCTCCTGTAATACTACCGATTGATGACATCATGTAAAGTACAGCCAGCGGGAATGTCACGTCCATACCTACCATTCCGTACTGAGCTTTCATGTATGCCGGTAACCAGAACAAAAAGAACCACCATACACCATCGGTCATAAACTTACCAAAACTAAAAGCCCAGGTTTGTTTATACTCAAACAACTTAAACCATGAAACTTTGGTTTCTATAATATCATCGCCGGTTGATTCTACTTTTTCTGTATCAGCATTGATATATGCTATTTCAGCTGCTGCAACCCTTTTGCTACGGGTAGGTATTTCATAAAGCCAAAACCAGAAAACCAACCACAACAGACCGATTCCTCCGATAATAAGGAAGGCAGCTTCCCATCCAAGATTGTCGGCAATCCATGGAACTGTAATAGGTGCAATAATAGCTCCGACATTCGTTCCCGAATTAAAAATTCCGGTTGCCAGCGCACGTTCTTTCTTTGGAAACCATTCGGAAATAGATTTGATTGCTGCAGGGAAATTACCAGCCTCTCCAAAACCCAACACACCCCTTGCAATCATAAAACCACCGGTACCACCGGCCAGTGCATGAACCATCGCTCCAATCGACCAGACGACAAGAGACAAAGCATAACCAAGTTTAGTTCCAAGCCAGTCGATCAGTCGTCCGGCAAAGACCATTGAAATGGCATACACAAACTGAAATACTGAAACGATGTTGGCATAATCTGAATCGCTCCAGTTAAATTGAACTTCCAGTCGATCCTTTAAAAGACTAAGTACCTGTCTGTCGAGGTAGTTTACGGTTGTAGCAAAAAACACAAGGCCACAAATGGTCCATCTGTATTTGCCAATTTTCTCATTTAGTTGATTCATAGGGTTGTTTTATTGAGAGGGTAATTTTAGTTTATGATTTTAACTTTTGAATAATCGCAAGTGCCTCACTGCATTTATCAGTGATCGCCTGGTAATTTCCGGATTCGATCACATCCTTGGGAAACAATTGCGAGCCCATTCCAACGCAATGAACTCCGGCCTTGAACCAGCCTTTTAAATTGGCTTCATCAGGAGAAACGCCACCAGTGGGCATAATACTTGCCCAAGGCATTGGGCCTTTTACTCCTGAAACAAAATCAGGGCCACCAACCGATGATCCGGGGAAAACTTTTACTACTTCGGCACCCAGTTCATGTGCTTTGTTAATTTCGGTCACAGAACCGCAGCCAGGGCTCCATGCAATTTTGCGACGGTTGCAAAACCTTGCAGTATCTTCGTCAATCAATGGCGAAACGATGAAATTAGATCCCAATTGAATGTAAAGTGCTGCTGTTGCGCTGTCGATTACCGACCCGACTCCCAGAATCATTTCAGGAGTTTCTTTGGCGGCCCATTTCGATAGTTCGCCAAAAACTTCATGAGCAAAATCGCCACGGTTGGTGAATTCGAAAACACGTACACCGCCTTCATAACAGGCTTTTACCACCTGTTTGCAAACTTCTGCATCTTTGTGATAGAAGACAGGAACCATTCCGGTTTCTTTCATCTTCAATGCTACTTCTATTCTTGTAAAACGAGCCATAAAATCAGTTTAAAGTTTCAAGTTATAGCTGCAACAAGTTGCAGCTATATAATAATTGCAATCATTTTAGGCTATAAGAAGTGGCGGCTTGCGTGGTATTCCTCTGTCAGCCAATACAAATGTATGTACAGTCGACATAACTCCCAATATTGTACTTTAACTGTCATTTTTATAGCCTTTATTATGTGTTGTTATTACTTAGATTTCTGTTTATAATGTTTCTTTATTTTCTTTTTATTCAAAATGTGAAGTTTATTACCATCAATACGGATTGAATATGATCCTTGAAAATCAACGGCTTCATCAATTTGTTTACCATTCTCAAAATATTCCATTTGGCCTGGTGACCATGAAAGCAATGATTGCATATTGGATAGAAATACATGTTGAAAATTGGAAATCGTATCAATTTGAAACTTATCACCCTTGCGCACTCTAAGTTTATAGTTAAAACCTTCACCTTTGCAATTCACAAAGAATGTTATATAGAAATAGTCAGTTTTATAACTTTCTAATAGAGCTGGGTCAATAACACTGCTTAACCTATTTTCTAATTCTCTGTCTGTCAGATTAGGTTTTGGAGGATGTTCTAATGCACTATATACCATACCACTTTTACTATCGCACAATGTCTGAGCAGATAGTATATTTAAAATTAACAATGCTATTATCAATAAGAAAATCCTTTTCATACTATTGTTTTATAATAACACAACTGGTTATTGATTATTCAAAATTGGATATTTTGAGTTTTAAGTCTCAATAACCAATACTCAATAACCAATATCCAATTTAAAAATTATCTCGCTACCCGCCCGGAAGCATCGCCAGCCATCACTTTTTCAACTTCATCAACGGTAACCTGATTGTAATCGCCGTAAATGGTATGTTTCAGGCATGATGCAGCAACTGCAAAGTTCAATGCTTTTTGATCATTACCGGTGTATGTGAGCAAGCCGTAAATTAAGCCGCCCATAAAAGAATCGCCACCGCCAACACGGTCAACAATGTCAGTAATCTGATAAGTTGGAGCTTCGAACAATGTTTTTCCGTCCCAAAGAACGCCAGACCATGAATTGTGATTGGCATTGACTGATCCGCGAAGTGTTGTAATTACCTTTTTGCACCGTGGAAATTTGGTCATAATCTGTTTTGAAACCGACTCATAAGCAGCAGCGTCCACGTGACCACCAGTGATATCAACTCCTTTAGGCTTGATACCCAAAACTTTTTCGGCATCCTCTTCATTACCCAAAATCACATCGGTTCCGGCAACCAGTTCAGGCATTACTTCACCTGCTTTTTTGCCGTACTGCCACAAATTTTTACGATAATTCAGGTCACATGAAACAGGTATCCCTTTTTCATTGGCTTTTTTAATTGCTTCGAGACAAACATCGGCAGCTCCCTGCGAAATGGCCGGAGTAATACCGGTCCAATGAAACCAGTTGGCACCTTCAAAAACCTTGTCCCAGTCGATCATTCCTGATTCTATTTCAGCAATGGCAGAATGGGCACGATCGTAAACCACCTTGCTACCGCGGCTTACGGCGCCAGTTTCGAGAAAATAAATACCAAGGCGTTCACCACCATAAATAATCTGGTCCACTCCCACCCCATATTTGCGCAAATCCATCACACAGGATTGGGCAATATCATTTTTAGGAAGGCGGGTAACAAAATCAACCGGAATGCCAAAATTGGCAAGTGATACGGCAACATTGGCTTCACCTCCGCCAAAAGTAGCGGTCAAATTACTTGTTTGGCTAAAACGTAAATAACCAGGTGTTGCAAGGCGCAACATAATCTCTCCGAATGTAATAACTTTCATTTATTAATATTTACTATTTAACGATTTACAATTTACTATCTTAAATAACCCAGTATCCCAAAGCACTCATTCGGTAAACTTGTATTTGGCCGATACAACTCCTCCCCTCGTGGGGGAGGTTGGGAGGGGGCTTTTATGCAATCGTTTGCAAAACTACTTTTTTTACGCAATCGGTTCGGTTCAGTTCGTACCAAAAGGCGGGAAAAACAACGAAAATTTAAAAATCAAAATAATTCTTTGCGTTGTTGAAGCTAATGTTTTCAACCATTTGTCCAAGTAATTCCATATCGCAGGGTATTTCACCATTCTCTACATCATTACCTAAAATATTACAGAGCGTACGGCGGAAATACTCATGGCGGGTGTATGAAAGAAAGCTCCTTGAATCGGTCAGCATTCCAACAAAACGGCTTAGTAAACCAAGGTTCGACAATGCCTGAATCTGTTTCTCCATCCCATCTTTCTGATCGAGAAACCACCAGCCTGAACCCCATTGCATTTTTCCTGCAACACTTCCATCCTGGAAATTACCAATCATGGTTGCATACAACTCATTATCACTTGGATTAAGGTTATATAAAACAGTTTTGCACAATTTGTTTTCTGTATCGAGACGATTCAGCAACTTGGCAAGCGGTTCTGCAACCGGTTTGTCGCCAATTGAATCGAATCCTGTATCAGGACCTAACTGATTGAACAACCGTGTATTGTTATTGCGAAGTGCACCAATGTGTAATTGTTGGGTCCATCCGCGCGAATGATCCATCTTTCCAAATTCATATAACATGCACGATTTAAACTTCAATATTTCTTTCGAAGTAAGTGGATATCCAACCCGGACTTTCACAAAAATGGCATCGATTTCTTCAGCAGTGTAGTCGTCAGCAAAAGCGGTATCCAAACCATGATCTGACAAACGGCATCCATTTTCATGGAAATACTGATGCCTTTTATCAAGAGCAGTCAGCAAATCGCTGAAAGTGATGATCTCCATTTCCGAAACCTTTGCCAACTGATTGATATACTGATTGTACGAGATTGGTTGTTCAACCATCATCGCTTTATCAGGACGCCATGCTGGCAAAACTGCTACTTCGAATCCGTCGGCTTTTATTTTCTGATGAAATTCGAGTGAATCCACTGGATCGTCGGTGGTACAAATTGTATATACATTGGCCATTCTGATGATATTCCGGCAACTGTAACCAGGGGTTCTCAGCTTTTCGTTGCAGGCATCATAAATCGCACGGGCATTCTTGGGACTCAACACTTCATTAATTCCGAAGAATTTTTTTAATTCAAGGTGCGTCCAGTGATAAAGTGGGTTCCGTAAAGTATGAGGTACGGTTTCTGCCCATTTTTCAAACTTTTCCCAATCGCTGGCATCACCTGTACAAAAACGTTCGTCAACGCCATTGGTGCGCATTCCACGCCATTTGTAATGATCGCCAGCCAACCATATTTCAGTAATGGTGTTAAACTTCCGGTCGTCGGCAATATCTTTTGGATTGATGTGACAGTGGTAATCGAAAATCGGCATTTTGGCCGCATGTTCATGGTACAACTTCTGTGCAGTTTCTGTTTGCAACAGAAAATTCTCATCCATAAATGGTTTCATATTGTTTTGATTTACAATTTATTAATTTACCATTTACGATTTTTTTTCGGTCAAGCCGGAAATAGTAAATCGTAAATATTTAAATAGTCAATTTTAAATTACAGGTTGAATAATCTTTTCAGATGGCGGTCATAAATGTTTTCTTCAACACACGAACCAATCACATCTGCATGTTTTTCAAGCAAATCGGTATAAGTAGCACCCATATCAGCAGCCAACTTGTAACCTACATGAATTAACTGGCGGAAATTAGCGTTGTAATCAGGATGACCAGGAATATGCCGCAAGGTATTGGCATATTTTTCGCTGCTCCAACCGGCGACTTCAGCAGCCGAAGGCAATTTCGAATCATCAATTTCAATCACATCGGCATACGGTGCACAAAGTTCTTCTTTATGAATCAATGCTTTGGCATAAATATCTTTGGCTGCCTCGAGCGCTTTGCCACCGGCGACAGCCAATCCAATTACTTCTTCGAGCCAGGTTGTTCCGGCAGTTTTCACGTGCAGACCTTTGTCGTATTTTTTAATGATGTTGGCCATGATCGGATAAATGGTGAATTTATCGCTTCCGGAATGAACGCTCAATTTCAGTTCTTCCGGAAGGCCAAATTCTTTAACTGCATAATCGAGCACAAGCACATCTTCTTCAAACTCTTTGGCAAACTGCTCAACATTGCCCTTATAATCAACGCCTTTGTTAAAACGTCCTGTAAATTTAGGTGCAATTGTCTGAGCTGGAACACCTTTATCAGCCAACATTTTCAGGATAAAAAACAAATCAACCGGTGTTTGTGGACTTTCAACTTCGTCCATCGAAACTTCAGTAATAAAATTTCCTTCACCTTTGGCGGCTTTTAGAAACTGATAAATTTCGCTGGCTTGCTGGGTAGCAGCCAAAAACTTACCAACAATTGTCCTGAGTAATTCTTCCGACACTTCAATTGGATGACTAATTCCGGGAATAGTCAGGTGTCCAAGATATTTTTTGCATGAAGTTACAAAAGCTTCCACATCTACTGCCGAACTTTCTTTTCCAATGAAAGAAGCCACATCAAGTGTAAAAAAATCGGCAGTTTCAACAAACGGAGCAACAGTGGTCAGATTAATATGGTCAGCATCTACAAAATACTTTCCGGAGAAACCCAAAGCAGCAACAGCAGCATCAGCCTCTTTCCTGACATCGGCAGGATGAGAATGAACATAGATATGTTCGCGATTTGACTTGTTCCAAACTGGACTAATATCCAAGCCTGACTGATTGGCTTTGACAATTGCCCTCAATTGTGCAACACCCTGGTGCGAAAACCGGTCACCAATTCCCAAACTAAATTTTCCTAATTTCATCGGTATAAAATTTTAAGTTTTTAAATTTTCATTGGTAATACGAATATACATTTAACAACATAAATACACGAATTGAATTCACTTGCAATTAGTTCATCGGTGCTTCTGTTTAACGCAAAACTTGTTCATTTCATATCTATTTATACCACTGACAAATAAATAATTCAAAAAACATTCCGTGTACGGACACGAAAGTAGGTACTTTAAATTAATCATGCAACGCAAAAAAACAAAAAATGCCAAAAAATGTTATTAAATAGTTTTTCCGTGTTCGTACACGATACTTTTAAAATTTTCTTTAGTTTTGTTGCTGCTTTATTTTTTCATCATTAAATACTGAAATCTATCAAAGCAATTAACCGCACTCGAATCAAAGATATTGCACAAAAGGCAAACGTTTCAATCGGAACTGTTGACCGTGTAATTCACAATCGCGGAGAGGTATCAAAAGCTACCCGTGATACGATCCTTCGTATTATTGATGAGCTTGAATACCAACCCAACCTTCTTGCAAGTACGCTTGCATCGAAAAAAACTTTTTCGTTCGTGCTGTTTATTCCTGAACCTATTTCTCCTGAAGCCTACTGGAACAAACCAATAGTGGGGGTTCGGAGGGCATTTCAGGAAATACAGCAATACGGAATTGATATTTCGATCCACCTTTTTAAACAATCTGATTCACAAACATTTATTAATGAGGCAGAATTGATTTTGCAGAGTAAGCCGGATGGAGTTGTTCTGGCTCCTTTCTTTTCGAGAGAATCCAGATCATTTATTTCTGAATTAAAAATTCGCGAAATCCCTTATGTTTTTATTGACTCGAATATCAAAGACTCCGAAAAACTAAGTTACATCGGACAGAATTCTTTTCAGTCGGGAATGCTGGCTGCCAAAATGTTAGACTATTCGCTTCCTGAAAATGCCTCTATCCTGATCCTCAATTTTGCCAAAGAAATGGACAACCTAAACCATTTGGTGCAACGTGAAAAAGGATTTTATGAATATTTCAGAACAAATAATCCTGAAGGCAAGAGAAAGCTTATTACGCTTGAAATTGCAGATCCAACTGACCGTACTTTTTCTGAAAAAATGGAAGAGGCAATAGCTACAAATCCCGATGTAAAAGGTATTCTCGTAACCAACTCGCAGGTTTATCATCTGGCAAAATTTCTGGAACAAACCGAAAAAACAGGAATCAGGGTAATTGGTCACGATTTAATCAGCGAAAATATAGACTATCTGAAAAAGGGAATTGTCGATTTTCTTATTTGCCAGCGCCCTGAAGAACAAGGCTACAACGCTGTTATTACACTTTTCGATCACATCATTTTGAAAAAACCTGTCAAGACCGAAAATTATACTTCAATCGATATTATTACCAAAGAAAATCTGGACTATTATAAATAACTAAACAAAATAGAAATGGCAACAATGAGTTTTAATGACCTAAACGGTAAAGTGTGTGTAATCACTGGCGGTGCCGGTGTTATTGGTTCGGCAATGGTGAAAGCAATGGCCTCTGTGGGGGTTAAAATTGCAATTGCTGATATCAACAAAGAAGTAGCCGAAAAAGTAGCTGCTGAAATTGCTCTGGAGTTCGATGCTCAGGTAATTGGTGTTGAAGCCAATGTGCTCGACAAAGAATCGTTGATCAAAGCCAAACAAATCATCAATGAAAAATTGGGTGACATTGACATGCTTATCAATGGTGCCGGAGGAAACCACCCAACGGCCACCACCAAAGTAGAACAAATGGACGAAAACAGTCTAGTCCATCTGGAAGATACTTTCTATGGCTTGTCTATGGACGGTTTCGACAAAGTATTTGCCCTCAACTTTAAAGGCACATTGCTTCCATCCATGGTGTTTACAACCGATATGCTAAAAAACAAAAAAGGGGTGGTTTTGAATGTTTCATCCATGAATTCGTACAAACCACTCACCAAGATTCCGGCTTATTCGGCTGCCAAAGCTTCCATCAATAACTTTACCGAATGGTTGGCCGTACACCTTGCCAAAGTTGGAATCCGCGTAAATGCCGTTGCTCCGGGATTTTTCATCACCGATCAAAACCGCTTTCTGGTGTTGGATCAGGCAACCGGTAACTTCTCCGCCCGTGGTCAAAAGATTGTGAACAACACTCCAATGGGCAAATTCGGCGAACCCGAAGATTTACAGGGAACTACCCTATTCCTTCTTTCTGACATTTCATCGTTCGTGACCGGAATTGTGATCCCTGTTGACGGCGGATACAGCGCTTTTGGCGGAGTGTAGCCTCCCCCAAACCCCCTCCAAAAGAGGGGGCTTAAAGAGGTAAAACCAGAAATATTGCATAGAAAAAGAAAATATTGTGAACATGCGTCCAAAAGTCTCCCCCCTTGGGGGAGATTTAGAGGGGGCTTAAAAATCTAAAATATGAGCTTCGAATTAAAAAAAGATTGTAAATATTCCCTGTTGGTTGCAACCAGCATGGGCGTTCGGATCACTCCGGTGAACGGACAACCAGTTCATAGCAGCAACTTGTTCGAAATGCAAGCTACCAGTGCCGAAACAAACGTTGCAAACATCTCCTCTTCACTCGGACTTCCAGTTAAAGTGCTGACTACCTTTGTAAAAGACAGTCCGATAGCACTATTTATTAAAAGCAGCCTTCGTAGCCGAAATATGGATTATGAAGGACCTGAAGTTGCACAAGGCGATCCATGGGGATATCGCCATCAGTTCAACATTGCCGACAGCGGCTTTGGTTCACGTGGACCTCGCGTACAAAATGACCGTGCCGGTGAAGTTGGCCGTACTTTGAACGTGAAAGACTTCGATCTGGAACGTATCTTCGGAAAAGAAGGTGTTCAGATTGTTCACCTTTCAGGATTGATTGGTGCTTTATCTCCTGAAACAACTACTTTCTGTCTGGAAATTGCACGCGCAGCCAAGAAATACGGAACCCGCATTGCATTCGACCTGAACTATCGCGCATCGTTCTGGAAAGGACGTGACAAACAATTGCGTGAGAGCTTTACTGAAATTGCTTCGGTAGCCGATATTCTGATTGGTAACGAAGAAGATTTCCAGCTTTGTTTGGGTATTAAAGGTCCTGAAGCAGGTGGCAAAGGCATTGAAGCTGAAATCGAAGGATTTAAAGGTATGATCAGCCGTGTAAAAGAAGCTTTCCCAAATGCATCTGTATTTGCAACGACTTTGCGTCAGGTAATAAGCGCCAACGAACATCTTTGGGGTGCCATTATGCTCGAAGGCAACGACTGGCAAGTGATCGAACCTCGCAAAATCACAGTACTCGACCGTATTGGTGGTGGCGATGGTTTTGTGGGCGGTTTGCTTTACGGAATCCTGAAAGGCTGGGAACCAGAAAAATGGCCACAATTTGGCTGGGCAACCGGCGCTCTGGCAACTACATTTTTGACCGACTATGCTCAACCAGCCGATGAAGACATGGTTTGGAGCATCTGGGGCGGAAATGCGAGAGTGAAACGATAAAAAGCCCCCTAAATCCCCCGAAGGGGGACTAAATAGGTCAAATATAAATTATGAGAAACGATTAAATAAAAGTACAAAATCCCTCCCCTAGGGGGAGGTTAGGAGGGGCTACTATGTTGTATTATGAAATAGGTTCTGTGAACCACGAATTATCCGCTGAGGACCTAAAAAAAGGCCTATTTGAAGCGTTTGAGAAAATCGGAAAGAAAACCAAGGTCCTGGCTATCCCTCCGGACTATACACGCTTGCCAAGTCGTGCCGGTGAACTGACCGAAATGACATGGCAGTTCTATGGCGATGCTTTGACCGATGTACTTCCGGCATTGGGTACCCATTCGCCCATGACTGACCACCAAATCAGTCACATGTTTGGCTCGATGCCAGCTTCGCTGATTCGTGAACATGACTGGCGCAACGATGTGGTGACCGTTGGAATTGTTCCTGCTGAATTTGTGAAAGAAGTTTCAGGTGGTGCAGTGGAATTCCCATGGCCGGCTCAGGTCAACAAATTACTGATTGAAGGTAATTTTGACCTGATTTTGTCGATTGGACAGGTTGTACCGCACGAAGTAGTGGGAATGGCCAATTACAACAAGAATATTTTCGTCGGAACAGGCGGCGTTGAAGGCATCAATAAAAGTCATTTTGTAGGCGCAGCTTACGGAATGGAGCGAATGATGGGCCATGCAGACACACCGGTACGTCGTATTTTCAATTATGCATCGGAACATTTCACCAATCATTTGCCAATTGTATATGTGCAAACAGTGGTTGGGCTTGACAAGACTGACGGCAAAATCAAAACCCGAGGTTTGTTTATTGGCGATGATTTTGAAGTATTCGACAAAGCTGCCAAACTGGCTTTATTGGTCAACTTCGAAATGCTCGACAAACCATTGAAAAAAGTGGTGGTTTACCTTGATCCAACCGAGTTTAAAAGCACCTGGCTGGGCAACAAGTCGATTTACCGCACCCGCATGGCCATTGACGATGATGGCGAATTAATTGTTCTGGCTCCTGCGCTGAAAGAGTTTGGTGAAGACAAGGAAATCGACCGCTTGATCCGTAAATATGGTTATTTCGGAACGCCTAATACACTGAAATTGTGTAACGAAAACGAAGAACTTCGCAACAACCTGAGTGCTGCGGCTCACTTAATTCATGGCTCATCTGAAGGACGTTTCAGCATCACTTATTGTCCTGGAAAAGGTGCTGAGAATTTAACGCAGGCTGAAATAGAAAGTATAGGATTTAAATACTCAGATATCGATGAAATAACTGTCAAATACGATCCGGCCAAATTGCGCGACGGCTTCAATACAATGGCAGACGGCGAGGAAATCTTCTATATTTCCAATCCGGCGCTGGGACTTTGGGCATTTAAAGACCGATTTAAATATTAAAGCCTCCCCCCAACCCCCTCCAAAAGAGGGGGAGTTAGGAACCGATTTTTTACTGAATACTGAGACTGAATACTGAACACTTTTTATTAAAGTATGATATTGAACGAAGTAAAATGGGGAATAATTGGCTGCGGAAATGTAACCGAGCTTAAAAGCGGACCTGCATTCAGCAAAACCGAACATTCGCATTTGGTGGCTGTGATGCGACGGGATGCTGCTTTGGCTCAGGATTATGCTCATCGGCATAGTATTCCCAAATTTTATTCCGATGCCAGTCAACTAATTAACGATCCAGAAGTAAATGCGATTTATATTGCCACACCTCCCGATTCTCATGCTTCGTATGCAATAGCAGCCATGAAAGCGGGAAAACCGGTTTATGTGGAAAAGCCAATGGCCCGTACTTTTGCTGAATGTCAGGAAATGATTCGCGTTTCAGAAGACACAGGAATACCTTTATTTGTAGCATATTATCGCCGCTCACTTCCAGCCTTTCTTAAAGTAAAAGAGTTGATTGAAACTGGCATTATTGGAACACCACTGATGGTCAATATCCGATTGTATAAAACGGCGGCCGAGAAAGATCTTCCGGTGGAGAAACACCACTGGCATACCAATCCTGAAATTGCAGGTGCCGGTTATTTTTACGATCTGGCTTCTCACCAATTTGATTTTCTGGATTTCGTATTTGGACCTGTGACTGAAGTTCATGGAATTGCCCAAAACAGAGCTGGATATTACAAGGCAGAAGATACTGTTTCTGCAAGTTTTACCTTCGGATCGGGTATTGTTGGCAATGGAAGTTGGTGTTTTGTAGTGGATGAAGGTTCAGAAGAAGATACGATTGAAATTACCGGGACCAAAGGGAGAATCAGTCTGCCGTGTTTTGACAAAGGTGATGTGATTTTAACCACTAATTCAGGCGAAATCAGGTTCAGCTTTCAAAATCCGGAGAACATCTCACATAACCTGATCAAACAGGTAGTTAACGAATTGCGAGGCGATGGAAAATGTGTAAGCACTGGCTATTCTGCCGCCCGAACAAGTTGGGTTCTGGAGGAGGTTGTAAAAAGCTACTATGATCTTAAGAAATGAATGAAAAATAATCAATATCCAATAACGAATAACCAATATCCAAATTCAGAGCAAACCTGGAATTTGAAATTTGAAACTATGAAATTTGTAATCGACGATAAAATTCCCTACATAAAAGGAGCGCTGGAGCCTTTCGGAGAAGTAATTTACCTACCCGGACCAAAAACGACTTCGGAAATTGTGAAGGATGCTGATGCCATTATTACCCGCACGCGAACTATATGCAATGAAAAATTGCTGGCAGGTTCATCGGTGAAATTCATTGCCACCGCAACTATCGGGTTCGATCATATTGATACCGATTATTGCGAGGCTGCCGGCATTAAATGGACCAACGCTCCCGGCTGCAACAGCAAGTCGGTGGAACAATACATCGCTTCTACCCTCTTCTTTTTAGCCGAAAAAAAAGGCTTTCAGCTTAAAGGAAAAACGATTGGCGTGGTTGGCGTTGGACAGGTTGGTTCGAAAGTTGCCCGTTTTTGCGAACTCTTGGGGATGAAGGTATTGCTGAACGATCCTCCTCGTGAACGTGCCGAAGGATCGGATAAATTTTGCAGCCTCAGCGAAATCATGCAAAAGGCCGATATCATTACTTTGCACGTTCCCTTGAATATGCAGGGCGAAGATGCAACGTTTCATCTGGCTGATTCACATTTTTTTGAGGCACTTGAACGTAACCCAATTGTAATCAATTCATGCCGTGGAGAAGTGTTGGACACGCTTGCAGCAAAATCAGCTTTAAAAAACGGTCAAATTTCAGGAATGGTAATTGATTGCTGGGAAAACGAACCGGATATTGATCTGGAACTTCTTGAATTGGTTGATCTGGCAACTCCACACATTGCAGGTTATTCAAAAGACGGAAAAGCCAATGGAACCAGCATGAGCATTCAGGTTGTCAGCCGCTTTTTCGGTTTGGGAATCGACGACTGGCAAGCCAAACAGGTTGAACTTCCGGAGAAAACTACCATTGATCTTGATGGATCGAATCTTTCAGGAGAAGAAATTCTGGCAAAAGCAGTACTGGCAACTTATGACATCAGAACCGATGATGCTGCTCTTCGCAAAAATCCTGAGATATTTGAAAAACTTCGCGGCGATTATCCTGTTAGAAGAGAGTTCCCGGTTTACACCATCAGTGCAAAAAACATTGAAGAAAGAACGCTTGAAACCTTAAAATCAATAGGATTCATTGTTCTTTGAAATGATTGAACCCTTTCAGGGTTCTTCTTTATGCTGTATATCTTGCCTCCGGTTTCACCGGAGGTTATTCAAATTAAAGTCCTTTGGACTTTGCTTCAAATAAACCCTGCAAGGGTTAAATCTGAATAACGGCGGGTGAAACCTGTGGCAAAGGGACCCAAAGCAACTGCAATCCTGAAAGGGTTGAACTATTGATATAAAAGGTGAAATAAAACTTAAATAACAAACATTCAAAAACGATAAGTAATGAAAAAATTAGCAGACATTGGATTAATCGGGTTGGCCGTGATGGGTGAAAACCTGGTATTGAACATGGAAAGCAAGGGCTTTACCGTGGCTGTTTTTAACCGCACAACTGCTCGTGTTGACGAGTTTATGGCTGGCCGTGGCGCTGGTAAAAATTTCATCGGAACACATTCGATTGCAGAATTGTGCGCTTCGCTGGAACGTCCTCGCAAAGTGATGATGCTCGTAAAAGCCGGACAACCGGTTGATGATTTTATCGAACTGATTATTCCACATCTGGAAGCTGGCGACATCATCATCGACGGCGGAAACTCGCATTTTCCTGACACCATTCGTCGCGCTAAATATGTTGAAAGCAAAGGTTTGTTGTACATCGGGACCGGCGTTTCGGGCGGTGAAGAAGGCGCTTTGTTAGGCCCATCGATGATGCCGGGCGGATCGCCTGCTGCATGGCCCGCTGTGAAAGAAATTTTTCAGGCGGTGGCAGCCAAAGTTGAAGACGGTTCACCTTGCTGCGACTGGGTTGGCGAAGGTGGTGCCGGTCATTTCGTAAAAATGGTTCACAATGGAATCGAATACGGTGACATGCAAATCATTTGCGAAGCTTACCAGTTGATGAAAGAAATGTTGGGAATGAGCGCCGACGAAATGCACGACGTGTTCAAAAAATACAATGAAGGCGACTTGGATTCGTACCTGATCGAAATTACGCGCGACATACTTGGCTTCCGCGACGAAAATGGCGAAGCGCTGGTTGAAAAAATACTTGACACTGCCGGACAAAAAGGTACCGGAAAATGGACTGCCGTTTCTGCTCTTGACCTTGGAATTCCATTGACATTGATTGGCGAATCTGTCTTTGCACGCTGTTTATCGGCTCAAAAAGACATGCGTGTTGAAGCTTCGAAAGTACTTCACGGACCTACAGTTGATAAAACCATTGACAAAGCACAGATGATTTCTGACCTGAAAGATGCTTTGTTCGGAGCTAAAATTATTTCGTATGCACAAGGTTACAACCTGATGATGGAAGCTGCCAAAGAATATGGATGGAACTTAAACTATGGCGGTATTGCTTTGATGTGGCGCGGTGGTTGCATCATTCGTTCGGTATTCTTGGCTGATATCAAAAAGGCATTCGATACAAATCCTGACTTACAAAACCTATTGCTCGCTCCGCATTTCAAAGAAATTGTTGAAAAAGCACAGGCCGGATGGCGTCGTGTTTGCGCAACAGCTTTGACCAACGGAATTCCGGTTCCTGCATTGACTTCAGCGCTTTGCTATTTCGACGGAATCCGCAGCGAACGTTTGCCTGCCAACCTTTTACAGGCTCAGCGCGACTACTTTGGCGCTCACACCTATGAACGTACAGACAAACCGCGCGGCGAATTCTTCCACACCAACTGGACAGGAAGAGGTGGCGACACGACTTCAAGAACTTATGTAGTTTAGAAGCCCCCTCCAAACCTCCTCCCGGTAAAACCGGGAAGGCTTAAAAAAGCCGCTTTCAGAAAGGAGAGCGGCTTTTTCTTTCTGATCCGATGACTGGAGTTCATCGGATCAGTTAATCAAACGGGAAATGCTCCTTTTCATAGTCACTTATCCTTTTTGATAGTATTTCTAATTCAGCACCTTCCGGTGTTTCAGGTTCTGAATCAAAGATTTCCTCTATTCTTTCCAAGACTAATCTGTATTCATTTTCAGATGTAATTTCCTGATATTTCATTGTGTAAGCTAATCAATCCAAGCTCTTATTTTATCTACAAGTCCTTTTCTCAGTTCTTCAGGTGTTTTATATAGAATGTGGGGATAATGATTTACATCAAAATGAGAATTCTTTTTAAAATCTTCCTCCTCGCAACAATGAATTACCGGAAGGCCTAGTCCCAATGCAAAACCGGCTTCAAAATAAGCTCCAGCCTTTTGTTCGGTGAAGTCGGCAATAACAAATTTCGCTCTTTTGATTTCAGCAATTATAGCATCATTGATAGTTCTGTCACTTTCAATGTGTTTCTCATTAATAATGATTGGATGGTCCTTCGTTTCGTTAACAGCAGATTTTATGGCCTCTTTGATTGCTACAATTTCTGGTTTGTCAGAAAATGACATGGCAATAAAACAGTTTTTTGAGTTTTGACCACTTTCTTCCAACGATGCCAATTTTTGTATTCCTTGAAACTTGAACTCAACCGTTAAGAACAAAACATTTTTATTCTGACTTTCATTTATTCCTATAAGCTTGCTTATTGAATCAATTTTTGTAAAACCAGATTCAACCAAATAATTCAAATAAATAGAGAACTCTTCTTTACTCTGAAAAAATGACAAATTATACAAATCCTCCTTTTGAATTTCTCCTTTAAACGTTGGAAATACCCTATTTAGTAAAACTAAAAGTTGATCTGACTTTTCTTTGGGAGTAGCTGGAACGAATGATTCTGAAATAATTTGCTTAATTTTTTCTGGAGTTATTAAAAACTTGCTTGGATTTGTAATCTCTAATGTTCTAGTTATTGAACTTATTCTTTCATTAAAAATTAGCCAACGAATAAGGTGTTTTGATTTTATAACTTCTGCGTCTTCAAGACACATCACTGATACCCAAATTCTAAAAGAATAATCTGCACATGTAATAGTATAAATCCAGTTATAATCTTGGCTATCTGCATTTGAGATTTGCCATCCTGTTAATGGGCAAATCCCACCGTTTTTAATTTCTTCCATATCGTCTGATTTGAAAGTTAAAATTAGGAATAATTTTGATAAGTCAGGTGAATTATTGAGCTGGTGACTCCAAGTCACCAGCTCAATAGCAAGGAGCAGTTCTGGTTTTACTGATCCGATGAACTCTAGTCATCGGATCAGTAGCTCTGTTCAACGGATCAGGTGATCAATCCAAATTCTTTGGCAAGTTCGCGGTTGATGAGTTTGCCTTTTCGTCCGCAATAGTAATCACGGTAGGACGAGAATTCCCAATCTTCAGGATTCCGGACGAACCGGTCGTTCACCGGATTGAGATGGATGTAGTTGAAACATACATTAGGATATTCTTTTTCGGGTAATGCAATGTTTCCCATCATTCCAAAATGGGTATTGAAATAAGCCGGAGAAAATTCGGGTTCAGTTAGACATACTGCTTTGGTATGTTGCTGAAACAATGAGCCGTGCTTTTGATATTGTTTATTGATGGCGCGGGTATATGAGCGTAGCATGATAGCAATTGAATCGTTCAAAGTACGCACTTTTGCTGTTGGAAGAGAATTCATCCGATGACTTTGGTTCATCGGATGAGTTGACACTTCGTCCCAATTACTGATCCGATGAACCCCAGTCATCGGATCAGACACTCCAGTCATCGGATCAGAAGCAACCACTACACGATCGTTTACCACCTCAATCATCAAATGAAAATGAGTTGGCATCAGGCACCAGGCAAGGATTTCCGAGTGGGGGCTGATGTATTCTTTGATTTTGGAAAGGAAATAAAGGTAATTATCACGTTCACGAAAAACCAATTGAGAATTGTTACTACGATTGAACACATGATAGATTTGGCCAATTGAAAAGTCCATTGTTATTTTTTGCGATTAAATTACCACTTTTATTTCAGTAATTTATTGAACTGATGAAGTTTGTATTGTAAAATAATTGGCCAAATTAAAATTCATTGAATCGATAAAACAAGAGCTCAGCAACACCAAAGATTTACTGATCCGATGAATCCCAGTCATTTGATTAGTTGGTACATTGTCAACTGATCCGATGAACTCCAGTCATCGGATCAGGAACACCAGTCATCAATTTACATCGTTTATCAAAATTTCGAAGAATTATTCTTTGATTCCAAAGCTGGAACCATTTATTCCAAGGAATCATTCTTCCATTCTTCGGCATAATTCATTTATTCCAAAGCAAGAATCATTTATGATGAAGTGGGTGACTTTTATTCCAAGGAATCATTCAGTTATTCCTAAGCGGGAATATTTCATTTCGAAGCGGGAACCATTTATTTGGCGGAATAATTCATTGATTCTTAGGAAGAATTCCAGCATTCAGAAGAATAAAATTACTTTACCAGCTTGGGATGGGTCTATTCTTTATACCATCCTGAATACATACTATATGCTTTGGCGATGCGTTTGATTTCACCTTCGAGCAATTCGGGACTGATGTCTTTTATCTTTTTAGCCGGAATACCAGCGTAAACAGCGCCACTTTCCACATGGGTTCCTTTACTGAGGACCGATCCGGCAGCTACAATACTATTGCTTTCAATCACAGCATCATCAAGCACCACAGCATTCATTCCAATCATCACATTATCGTGAATGGTACAACCATGCAAAATGGCACCGTGGGCAATGGTCACATTGTTTCCAATGTTGGTTGGCGACTTCTGGTAGGTGGCGTGAATTACAGCATTGTCTTGTACATTGGTATTGTTTCCGAGACGGATATAATGAACATCGCCGCGAAGAACAGCTCCATACCAAATACTGCAATCGTTGCCCATCTCCACATCGCCTATGATTGTTGCGGTTTCGGCGAGATAACAGTTTTCGCCAAATACCGGGGTTTTTCCTAAAAGAGATTTTATCAGTGCCATTTTATTAATTCGTTTAAATATTGGCAACAAAGATAAGAAACAAGGAAGAAGGGGAAATGAAAATCTGGAAAGGATTTCCACCAAAGATTCCATTGGTTAACACAAAGAATCTTCATTTTCAAAAATAAATAATCAAGGTCACAAAATTCGAGACTCTGTGCCTTTGATTTTAGAGTGAGTTCAGTTAAAGTCTTGTAGAAACTGAAACTTAAAAATGCCAACTATTAACCATACAAAAATCACAAATACCACATAATAAAATACTTAACTACTAACAAATATCAATACAAATATTTAGGTTTATCCTGTCAGGCTTGTTAAATAATGGTTATTTTTGCTGCGGTCAATAAAAGATAGAATTTAAATGGTGAATAAAAATTTACAATTTATTACTTCTGAAACCATTCAAGTAATAAACTATAAGCAAAAAGACCAATAAATAATATATATATCACGTGAAACGAGTCCCTACATGCCAGGATGATTTCTCTAATTTGTTGGACAAGCGTGCATGTGAGCAAACAGGAGATATGTTTAATAACTCAAAAACTTTGGAATGAAAGATGCAAAAGTAATAGAACTCGAAGAGGTCGCCATTCGGTTCTCCGGGGATTCGGGCGATGGGATGCAATTGACGGGAACGCTGTTTTCAGATACCTCGGCATTATTAGGAAACGATATTTCAACCTTTCCGGATTATCCTTCCGAGATCAGGGCTCCACAGGGAACTGTAGGTGGAGTTTCCGGTTTTCAGGTTCAATTCGGAAAAAAGAAAATTACAACTCCCGGTGATTTGGCCCATGTACTGGTTGCCATGAATCCTGCGGCTCTTAAGGCCAATGCAATGTTTATGAATCCGGGGGGAACGATCATTTTTGATGTAGATTCCTTCAGTGAAAAGAATTTTGAAAAGGCTCAGTTTAAAACGAACGATCCTTTTACTGAGTTAAAACTCAACGATTATTCCTTAATTCCGGTTCCGATTACCAGCATGACCAAAGAAAGCCTGAAGGATCTGGAACTCGATAACAAGAGCGTTTTAAGATGTAAAAATATGTTTGCGCTTGGATTAATCTGCTGGATGTTCGATCGTCCGTTGGATTACATTGAAGGTTTTATCCAGAGCAAGTTTGGAAAGAAAAGTCCGTTGGTTGCTGAAGCGAACCTGTGCGTTTTGCACGCCGGGTATAACTACGGAATGAACCTTCAGCATATGACTCCGCAATACATTGTTCACCCTGCACCAATCGAAAAGGGTATTTACCGCAATATTAGCGGCAACAATGCTACGGCATGGGGACTTCTTGCTGCTGCTGAAAAATCAGGACTGGAACTTTTTATTGGCTCCTACCCTATTACCCCGGCCACCGACATTTTACAGGCTTTGGCCGAACGAAAAGATCTGGGCGTGAAATCATTTCAGGCAGAAGACGAAATTGCCGGAATTTGTACCACCATCGGCGCTGCATTTGCAGGCGATTTGGCAGTAACTTCCACTTCAGGACCGGGTTTCGCTTTAAAATCTGAAGCTCTTGGTCTTTCGGTAATGGCAGAATTGCCGATTGTTGTTGTCAATGTTCAGCGTGGCGGACCATCAACCGGATTACCTACCAAGACAGAACAATCCGACTTATTACAAACTTTATACGGAAGAAATGGGGAAAGTCCGGTAGTCGTTTTGGCTGCCAGTACACCATCCGACTGTTTCTATTACGCATTTCTATCAGCAAAAATCGCCCTCGAACGAATGGTTCCGGTGGTTCTTTTAACTGATGGATTCCTGGGTAACGGTAGCGAACCATGGCGAGTTCCTTCAATGAGCGAACTTCCACCAATAACTCCGAGAAAAGCTAAGAACCCTGAAACTTATTTGCCATACAACCGTGATCCTGAAACGCTTGCAAGAGAATGGGCCATTCCGGGAATGGAAGGGTTTGAACACCGTGTTGGTGGGTTGGAAAAAAACAATGCCGGTGGTGTAAACCAGGATCCAGACAACCATCAGAGAAACAGCGAAATAAGGGCTGCCAAAGTTGAAAAAGTGGTCGATATGATTCCTGAACTTGAGGTGGACGGAGAACCGGAAGGCGATCTTTTGGTTGTTGGTTGGGGTGGAACTTACGGTCACATGATCAGTTCGGTTCGTGCGATGCAGAATGCAGGTAAGAAAGTTAGTCTGGCTCATTTCAACTATATTAAACCCCTTCCGGGTAATACTGCTGAAGTTTTCGGTAAGTTTAAAAAGATCGTTGTTTGCGAATTAAATCTGGGCCAATTTGCCAGTTATTTGCGCGATAAATTACCTGAATTTCAATACCATCAGGTGAATAAAATGAAAGGCTTACCTTTCTCGGTACACGAATTAGTTGAAAACTTTGATAAATTACTGGAGGCTTAATCATGACAAAATTTAATTATACTGCCAAAGATTTCAAGAGTGCTGCTGAAGTTCGCTGGTGTCCGGGTTGTGGCGATTATGCTATTATGAATGCAGTGCAAAAAACAATGGCTGACATGGACATTGCCCACAAGGATTTTGCCGTTATCTCCGGAATTGGCTGTTCTTCAAGGTTTCCATATTATATGAGCACTTATGGATTTCATACCATTCACGGGCGTGCGGCTGCCATTGCTTCGGGTGTTAAATCAGCGAATCCGGCCTTAACAGTCTGGGTTATGACTGGTGACGGAGACTCACTGGCCATCGGCGGAAACCATTTTATTCATTTGGTTCGCCGGAATATTAACCTGAACCTGATTCTTTTCAACAACAAAATATACGGATTAACCAAAGGCCAGTATTCACCGACTTCCGATCGTGGTAAGATTACCAAAACCTCGCCGTTTGGAACCATCGAAGACTCTTTTGTTCCAGGGCAGTTGGTGTTGGGTTCTCGTGGTACTTTCTTTGCCCGTGCAGTTGACAACAACATCAAACATACGCAGGAAGTACTGGCGGATGCCGCGCTACACAAAGGAACATCGATAGTCGAGGTATTACAAAATTGTGTCATTTTTAACGATGGCATTCATGAACAAATTTCCGATCCAAAATTCCGTGCAGAACGTCAAATTTTCCTGAAAAACGGTCAACCAATGATTTTCGGCGAACAGGAAGACAAAGGATTGATTCTGGAAAATGGACACCTGAAAGTGGTAAAAATTGGCGAAAACGGAATTACCCGCGAGGATATTCTGGTTCATAAACCAGCAGAAGATAATCTGGGGCTGCAAGTTGCACTTATCAATATGGCGCTTCCTGAATTCCCTGTAGCAATGGGAGTTATCCGCGCTGTAGAAGCTCCTGTTTACGATCAGGAAATGAAAAAACAGATCGAAACCGTTCAGCAAAAACGAAAAATTACCTGCGTAGATGAACTCCTGAAATCAGGAAATACATGGATCGTTGATGGCGAACACTGTAACGAACCGGTTAAGTTTTTTGACAACAAATGTTTCGGATAGGGTCAGTCTAATTATAAAAATGGAAACAATAAACATAGCTATTCTTGGATGTGGTACCGTTGGCGGCGGGGTTGCTCAGATCTTATCAGAGATAGAAAATGATTTGGCTATCAGGGCAAATAAAAAATTAGTATTAAAGAAAATCGTTGAATTAGATCCAGCCAAAGCGTCTGAGAGGTTTTCAATCCCATTGAACCTGTTTTGTGGCAATGGCAAAGAGTTAACTTCAGCAGATGCGAATAAATATATTGACGAAATTATTGCATCAGATGATATTGATCTGGTTGTTGAAACCATTGGCGGAAAAGGCGATTTTGTACACAACCTTTGCATACGAATACTCGAATCGGGCAAACACCTCGTAACCGCCAATAAAGCGCTACTGGCCGAAAGAGGAAAAGACATTTTCGAAGCTGCAGAAAAGAAAAATGTAAAGATTGGATTTGAAGCGGCCGTTTGTGGTTCCATTCCAATTATTAAAACCATTAAAGAAAGTTTTACCGGCGATAAAGTGCTTTCCATTTCAGGTATCATGAATGGAACCAGCAACTACATCCTCACCCAGATGCAAAGCGAAAAACTTGAATTCGGCACAGCACTGAAACTGGCACAGGAGAATGGCTACGCCGAAGCTGACCCTGCACTCGATATCAATGGTGGCGATGCCGGTCATAAGTTGATTTTATTGATCAAACTTGCATTTGGAATTGATGTTACGCATGAAGAACTACCAATTATCGGCATTGAAGATATATCGAAAGAAGATATCGACTTTGCTGAAGAAATAGATGCCCGCATCAAATTAATCTGCTATGCTAAAAAGGTGAACGGCGATATTTATGCCACGGTTCGGCCAATGCTGGTAAAAAACAGCAATTTTCTTTCAGGAGTAAATGGGGCAACGAATGCTGTTAGGATAAATAATAAATATTCAGGAGTCCAGATATTGATTGGCAAGGGAGCCGGATCGACCGAAACTGCAATGTCGATCGTTTCCGATATTGTTTTCATTGCCCGCTATGGCGAAAAAATCCAAAATCTATCAGCCAAACGGGAACGGAAATTTGCCGATGCCAGCCAGTTTGTCTTTCCTTACCTTATTACCTTTCATACCGGCAATGTTCCCGGCACCACCGGATTTATTGCCACAGCCATCGGGAAACAGGAGATCAACATTGAAACTGTAAGCCATAACCGCCATACCGGCGAAAAAGCCATGTTTTCAGTTGCCACGATGCCCTGCACGCTGGGCCAAATAGAAAAAGCCATTGAAGAGATTAAAAAGGAAAAACCGGGTATGTTAATGAGCGAACCGAAGATAATGCCGATTCTTTTTTAAATCGGGAATCGCATGCTATAACTCTCATTTTGAAAGGTTTTTGGGCAAAATACTTGAAGAAAATATCACTTTTAAAGCATAAAAAAATCCGAAAAGATTAACCTTCCGGATTTTTTTTTATGCTTTAAATTGTTGTCGTTTACCACGCAAACAACGGAAGATCTTTCATCATCGTATTTACCCGTTTGCGAACCGAAGTGATTACATCTTCGTTGTCTATATTGCTAATTACTTCGTCGATTAAGTCAACGATTAACGGCATCAAATCTTCTTTTAACCCTCTGGTGGTAACAGCAGGTGTTCCAACACGTAAGCCTGAAGTAGTAAATGGTGAACGGCTGTCGAACGGAACCATATTTTTGTTGATTGTAATATCAGCGCGAACCAAAGCGTTTTCAGCCTGTTTTCCTGAAATTTCAGGAAACTTGGTGCGAAGATCAATCAACATTGAATGATTGTCGGTTCCACCTGAAACCACCTTATATCCTTTGGCCATAAAGGCTTCTGCCATTACTGAGGCATTCTTTTTAACCTGAGCCTGATATATTTTGTATGATGGATCGAGCGCTTCGGCAAACGAAACCGCTTTGGAGGCAATTACATGTTCAAGCGGTCCACCCTGTTGTCCGGGGAAAATGGCAAAGTCAAGTACCTGTGACATCATTTTGGTAACTCCCTTTGGCGTTTTGAATCCAAATGGATTTTCGAAATCTTCTCCCATAAGAATAACTCCACCACGCGGGCCACGCAATGTTTTGTGGGTAGTTGAAGTTACGATGTGAGCATATTTTACAGGATTATCAAGTAATCCGGCAGCAATCAATCCGGCAGGGTGAGCCATATCAATCATTAGCATGGCACCAATTTTATCAGCAATGGCACGCATCCGGGCATAATCCCACTCGCGTGAATATGCTGAAGCCCCTCCAATTATGAGTTTTGGAAAATGCTCCAATGCCAAAGCTTCCATTTCGTCATAATCAACCAGACCGGTATCTTCTTTCACATGATACGCAATTGGGTTGTACAATACTCCTGACGAATTAACTGGCGATCCGTGAGAAAGGTGACCTCCGTGGGCCAAATCAAGTCCCAAAAAAGTGTCGCCCGGATTAAGGATAACGCTCAACACGGCTGCATTGGCCTGAGCGCCAGAGTGTGGCTGAACATTGGCATAAACCGCACCAAACAATTCTTTGATACGGTCGATGGCTAGCTGTTCGGTCATATCAACAAACTGGCAGCCTCCGTAATAGCGGTTTCCCGGATATCCTTCTGCATATTTGTTGGTCATAACCGATCCCATGGCCTCCAGAACCTGATCACTAACAAAATTTTCAGAAGCAATTAATTCGATTCCGCTTAATTGACGCTGACGTTCCATTTCGATTATCTCAAAAACTTTGGTATCTCTTTCCATCGGGGTAAAATATTTATTAAAATTAAGGTGTCAAAGGTACAATAAAATCAACCGGAGTAAAAAATCAGGTTATTCAAAAAATGAGGTATTTTTGAACATTTAAACATTCGGTAATACCGATTGGAGAATTGTAATAGTCCAATTATCGCTCACTCAATTGGCCTAACATTTCTATCCATCGGCATTCTACCATGAAATTTTTTGGTTTAATTTTTATTTCAATTTGGTATAAAATGGAAAAGAAACCTATCCTTTTAGAAGCTGCTTGTATTTTCAGTATGGCAGGCAGCAGTATCGGCATTTTAAGTATGTTGCTGGCTACATTTTTCTTCAGATTTGTGACTGAAAAGATTACTCAATTCACAAACATTACCGCCACCGAACACCTTAGCCCATTATATTTTGCTTGTTTGATGGTTGCTTTCAGCATTTCACTTTTCGGTGCCATCAAGCTTTACAGAATGCATCGCTCTGGTTTGTATTTTTATCTGATTGCTCAAACGATCATCCTGTTTTTACCGGTTATCTGGCTGGGATCAGATGCCTTTTCCACTAGCAATGCCATTTTCACCATACTATTTTCAGGGATTTATATTTTTCACTACCGGATATTGGCCTGATATTAAAGCAAATAGTCAATATTCGGTCAACGATATTTAGGAATGGAGGCTTGATACTTGTATCTTGATACCTGATACTTACTATTCAAACGACAAATCAGCCATCGTATCACGGTAAACAGAGAAAACACGGGCGCGTGAAATAAAACCAATGTATTGACCATCGTCGATTACTGCAAGATTATAGCGTCCGCAAGATTTGAATTTTTCGGCCACCACCTCTACCGAATCATTTGGCGAAATAAAATGTTCAGGCATATACATCAGGTCGCTGACACTTATCTTTTCGTACAAATCCTGCTCGAACATCAGGTTTCGGATATCATTCAATTTGATCATTCCCTTCAGCATTCCATTTTCATCAACTACCGGGAACAGATCACGTTTCGACCTGGCAATAAAATAGGTCATCTGCCCCAGGTTCAGATCAGGTGAAAGAATTTCAAAATCGGTTTCAATCAAATCTTTCACATTCATATAATGCATGGCAGCTTTGTCTTTGTGGTGAGTAACCAATTCGCCCATTTCGGCCAGACGTTTCGTGTAAATTGAATGTGGTTCCAAACGGGTGGCTGTTACATAAGCAACTGTTGCTGAAATAATTAATGGCACCAGCAACTGATAACCTCCGGAAATCTCGGCAATAAGAAAAATTCCTAACAATGGCGCATGCATTACTCCAGCCATCAATGCGCCCATACCAGCTAAGGCAAAATTGGCAAAAGGCAAATGCAAACCAAAAAATGTATTCATCGAAAGTGATAAAATATATCCACCGATGGCTCCCATAAATAAGGTAGGTGCAAAAATTCCACCAACGCCGCCGCTCGTGGTAGTAATTGCCATTGCAACCACTTTAAGCATGAGGATAATTATCAGGATAAGAAGAAGTACATAGGGATCTGATTTCCAATCGAAAAAGACCGAATTATTAAGCAAATCAGGTCCTTGCCCACTAAATATTTTATTGATCGACTCATAACCCTCACCCCACAACGATGGAAAAATAAATACCATCAATCCCAACGAAATTCCACCAATGATGAGCTTTGTATAACTGTTGCTGATCCTTTTAAACCTGCTTTCAACATACATTCCGGTACGGGTAAAATAAAATGAAATGAAGCCGCATAAGAATCCAAGTAAAATATAAAAAGGTATATTGCTGTAATCGAATTGGTTATTGACAGAAAAATGAAACAGGACCGAGTCGCCCATGAAAAAATACGCCATTGTAGCAGCCGTAATTCCTGAAATCAACAATGGGATCAACGATGCCATTGTCATATCGAGCATCAGAACTTCAAGCGTAAACATGATACCGGCAATAGGAGCTTTAAAGATTCCGGCAATCGCACCGGTGGCTCCACAACCGATCAACAACCGAATCTGGTTCTGATTCAGTTTAAACAATCGGGAAATATTTGAACCAATAGCGGCACCGGTATAAACAATAGGAGATTCGGCTCCAACTGATCCACCAAAACCAATTGTGAACCCGCTGGTAATCATCGACGAAAACATGTTGTGAGCTTTTATCTGACTTCCTTTTTTCGAGATAACCGATAATATTTTGGAGATTCCATGACTGATGTCGTCTTTTATGACATATTTTACAATCAATAAACTGATCAGAATACCAATCATTGGATATGCCAGATAAAAAAAGCTTTCGGATGAAGCTTTGAAATGCCTGGTCAGAAAATGACTGACATAAAAGATGAAATTTTTAAGCATGAAAGCCGCAGTACCACTCAGAATGCCCACAAAAAAACTTAGCAAATAGATTAAGTTCTTTTCTGAAATTTCCGACAGCCTTTTCTCGAGTCTTTTATTCATTTATTCTCCCTTGATTATTTATCCTTCTTTTTAAAAATCTCTTTCATTGTCTGCCAAAAAGGTTTTTTCTCTGGTTGAGCTTCAGTTTTGGACTCTTGCTTTTTGGGTTCCTCTTTTTTTGCATTTTCGCTTAATTTAAGCTTATCCTTCGGAGGTTTATTTTTATTGCCGAACAAGTCATGGAGAAAACCTCTTTTGGTAACTTCCAGCATTTCGCGGTAAGGAGGAATTGCCATCATAACCAGACTTTCTTCCGACGGTGATTCAAATGAGCTAAATCTCATGGTCTGATACTTGCTATTGTGAAGTATCTGACTAAAAAATTCACCAACAATTGGTAAGGCAGTATGTCCACCCGCACCTTCACCCAATGTTCTGAAATGAATAGACTGATCTTCTCCCCCAACCCATGCACCAGCAACCAATGTAGGAGTCATCCCAATAAACCATCCATCAGCCTGATCTTGAGTTGTTCCCGTTTTTCCCGCAAAATCAGAATCAATCCCAAACTCGGTGCGAATAGCACTCCCGGTGCCTTCATTAACCACCGATTTAAGCATTTGTGTAATTATATGGCAATTTTCAGGAGATGCAAGTTGTTCGTCGGGTTGAGTGTTCGGAAACTCTTCAAGTGCCTGTCCCGAGTTTGATTCAATTGCTTTTAGATAATAGGGTTGTACTTTTCGTCCGCCATTAACTATTTCAGAATAAACACAAACCATTTCTTCGAGTGAAACGGAAGCCGTACCTAGCGCAAGCGATGGATATTCAGGCAGTTCCGAATCAACACCCATTCGTTTGGCCAAATCAACAACTTTGGAAATACCGGTTTGCATTAACACATCTACAGCAATTGTATTGATTGATTTTGCCAAAGCTCCCTCCATCGAATAAAAACCGGTATAATCGTTGTGTGAATTTTCAGGCGACCAGTTATCGTATTCTTCATAAACCTTCTTTTCGTTCGCAAAATAAGTATCCGGTGAAATTCCGGCTTCAAGTGCGGCCAGATAAACAATTGGCTTAAATGTAGATCCAACCTGACGCTTTGAATAAGTATGATCATACTGAAAATATCGAAAATCATTGCCGCCGATATATGCTTTCAGTTCTCCTGAAAAGGGGTCCATGGCCATGAAACCTGTATTCAATATTTTCAGATAGTATTGTATGGAATCAGTTGGAGTCATTTCCATTTGCTTGCTTCCGTCCCATGAAAATAAAGAAACAGAAGTTGGAGTTTTGAAAATTTCTTTGATCTGAGCATCAGGAATTCCATTACTTCTAAGATTTCTGTATCTATCCGATCGTTTCATTGCGCGCTGTACAACAGATTGATCGTTTCCCCAAGGATTCGTTTTTCTCCAATGTTCGTCGAATAAAGTCTGAAGCTTTTTCATCTGATCCGAAACGGCCTTTTCAGCAGCCATTTGCATGTCAAAATCGATGGTAGTCCGAACTTTAAGACCGTCGGTAAATAAATTATAAATGGTTTGATCTTCCTTTAAGTGATCTTCGCACCATGTTTGCAGAAAAGGACGAAGTTTCTCCATTAAATAAGGAGCCGGACCTTGATTGTAAGTAATCAGGTTATAGGTCAGTTCCATTGGCTCAGCTTTGTACATTTTTGCTTCGACTTCCGAAAGATAACCGTACTTAAGCATCTGATCAATAACTACATTACGTCTTTCAAGCGACCTTTCAGGATTTTTTCGTGGATTATAACTATTGTTGGCCTTAAGCATACCTATTAAAGTTGCAGCTTCACTCACCTTCAGTTTTGATGGTGGTTTGCTAAAAAAACGTTCAGAAGCAACTTCAACTCCAAAAGTATTTTCGGCAAATGGAACAGTGTTTAGGTAAAGGGTCAATATTTCCTCTTTGGAATAAAGCTTTTCGAGCCGGTAAGCGATAATCGATTCTCTCAACTTATTGATTGGCATCGTCAGTGGGCCAAACGATTTTCGGGGATACAAATTTTTGGCAATTTGCTGACTCAGTGTACTTCCGCCACCCGCACTTCTGTTTTGCAATAAAACAGACTTCAGAAATACCCTGATCAGCGCAACTTCATCAATTCCACGGTGTTGATAAAACCGTGAATCCTCAGTGGCAATCAACGCATTAATTAAATTCGGAGAAATCTGATCGAAACTCACATTACTACGATTTTCAATATAAAATCGTCCAATTAAACGACCATCATTGGCAAAAACTTCAGTTGCTACCGGATTTTTTATCTTCTGCAATTCTTCGGTCGAAGGTACTGGGCCCGTAAAACCGACGTAAACAACCAGAAAAAGTAGAAAAGCAAGTAGAAATAATGCAATACCTGTTTTCAATAAAAAAAGAAAAACCTTTCGTCCGAAACTTTTAGATGAAGTCGTCTTTTTTCGTGTTGTTGATTTGGTTTTAGCTGAAGTTATGGGGGGTTTCTTTTTCATCCTGAGTCACTTTGTATTTTACGATCACTTGAATTACAACAAACTTAGTTCAAAAAATCAACATTCAACATTCAAGGCTGGCTAGGATGGTTAAGGCTGTGCAAAATTAATCTAAAATGAGTTTATATCAGAAATAAAGAATAAAAGTTAAACTTAATTTTAAGTTGTTTGTCCTTCTTATTAAAGATCAGCTTATTTTGAATTTAAATTAACGATAGATGATAATTGCAATTTCAGGGGCAAATGGTTACATCGCCAAAAATCTTGTTCATGAACTGGAAAGAGCCCATCACAAAATAGTTCCCATCGAAAGAGGAATTCTATATAATGTTGATCAACTATCACAAACACTATCAAAATCAGAATCAGACGTAGTAATTAACCTTGCAGGAGCTCCAATTCTACAAAGATGGACTGAAGCGAATAAAAAAGAGATTTTCAAAAGCAGGATTGGAACTACCCGGAATATCGTGAAAGCTATTAATAGTTTACCTGAGAATAAAAAGCCGCATACATTTATTTCAGCCTCAGCAATAGGTATATATTCGCCTGACAAAACGCATTCAGAGAAAAGCACCTCATTTTCAAATGATTTCGTAGCAGAAGTGGTAAAAAGCTGGGAAAATGCGTCAGCAGAATTATCACCAAAAGTCCGTAGAGTGATTTTTAGAATTGGGCTCATCCTTGGAAGAGAAGCTAAAACTATTCAGAAATTATTGCCTGTTTTTGAAATGGGACTTGGTGGAAAAATCGGAACCGGTAAACAGCCATTCCCATTTATTCATATTATTGATGTTGTCCGTGCAATACTCTGGAGTATCGAAAACAAAAAAACGCAAGGAATCTACAATTTGGCAGCACCGGAAAATATTGACAATAAAACATTTACAAAGGTATTTTCAAATTCGTTAAATAAACCGGCATTTATTACTGTGCCCGAATTTAGCCTGAAATTATTGTATGGCGAGGCTTCATCATTACTTTTGCAAAGTGCTCAGGTTATACCAGAAAAACTGTTAGACGAAGGTTTCGTATTTTCATTTCCTGATATTAAATCATGTATTGTAGAAATTACGGCATAAAAAAACCCTGTCGTTTCCAACAGGGTTTTTAAGTATATTAGATAAACTAATGATTACAATTGTGGCCCTGAAGCAACCAATGCTTTAGCATCATCGTTGTCGCAATATTGTTCGAAGTTCTTGATGTATTTAGCAGCAAGCGATTTTGCTTTGGTTTCCCATTCAGCAACATCGGCATAAGTGTTACGTGGGTCAAGAATACCGGCATCAACATTGTTCAAAGCTTTAGGAGCAACCAGGTTCAAGATTGGAACTTTGATTGTTTCTGCTTTTTCGATTGAACCATCGATAATCGCATCGATAATCGCACGAGTGTTTTTCAACGAAATACGTTTTCCTGTTCCGTTCCAACCTGTATTTACCAGGTAAACTTTTGCATTGTGCTCTTTTGCTTTACCAATAAGAGTTTTAGCATACATTGTTGGGTGTAATGTCAAGAAAGCTTCACCAAACGCTGGAGAGAATGAAGGAACTGGTTCAGTGATACCACGTTCTGTTCCGGCTAATTTTGAAGTAAAGCCAGAAAGGAAGTGATATTGAGCTGATTGTTCGTCCAAAATAGATACCGGAGGCAATACACCAAATGCATCAGCCGACAAATAAATGATTTTAGATGCATGTCCCGCACGTGAAGGAGAAACGATTTTATTGATAAAGTAAATTGGGTAAGAAACACGTGTGTTTTCTGTTTTAGAAGCTGTAGCCGAGTAATCAGCAACACCATCGGCACCTACAGTCACATTTTCCAATAAAGCATCGCGACGGATAGCTCTCCAGATATCTGGTTCTTTGTCTTTTTCCAAGTCAATTACTTTTGCGTAACAACCACCTTCATAGTTGAATACACCGTTGTCATCCCAACCGTGCTCATCATCACCAATCAGGTAACGTTTTGGGTCTGCAGAAAGTGTAGTTTTACCGGTTCCGGAAAGACCGAAGAAGATAGCTACATCACCATCTTTACCTACGTTGGCAGAACAGTGCATAGAAGCCATACCTTTTAAAGGTAAATAGTAGTTCATCAAGGCGAAAATTCCTTTTTTCATTTCACCACCGTACCAAGTTCCACCAATAACTTGCATTTTAGTAGTAAGGTTGAACAAAGTAAATACTTCAGAGTTCAAACCTTGTTCTTTCCAGTTAGGGTTAGACGTTTTTGAACCGTTCAATGTTACGAAATCTGGTTCGCCATAGTTAGCCAATTCGTAGTGAGATGGACGGATGAACATGTTAGTCACAAAGTGAGCTTGCCATGCTACTTCCATGATAAAGCGTACTTTCATACGAGTATCTTCGTTTGTTCCGCAGAATGTATCAACTACATACAGTTTTTTAGCTGTAGAAAGTTGTTTTGTTACTAAGTCTTTGCAATGTTCGAATACTTCTGGAGTTGTTGGGCGGTTAATAGTACCATCCCACCATAAATGCTCATCGGTTACTGCATCTTTTACAAAAAATTTATCTTTAGGTGAACGTCCTGTGAATTTACCAGTATCAACCGAAATTGCACCAGAAGTTGTCAATACACCTTTTTCAAAACCTTCATTGGCAGGATCAATTTCTGCCTGAAATAATTCTTCGTAAGTTGGGTTATGCAAAATTTCGGCATTAGTATCAATACCATACTTTAATAGATCTGTGTTTTTCATGATAAGTGTTTATAATTTAATAGCTTCAACAGTATAAAATTTTTCTCGTCACCAAAAATAGTTTTTTTTCACCCCCGCTTAGAAGGGCAAATATTAAATTAAGATCAATTCGGATTTACAGTAGTTACAAGAGACTTAAGCAAACCCAACCTACTGATAATAAATGCATAAAAAGTTTTGCGCAAAAAAAAAGAATGTTAAGAAATTCTTAATTTCAAAACATTCTTTTTATGGCTAGTAAACCAAGAATACTATGATCTTGGATGGAACTGATTTAAAGTAGATTTTAAATAATCCCGATCAAGATGTGTATAAATCTCAGTTGTTAAAATTGACTCGTGTCCTAACATTTCCTGAACGGCACGCAAATCTGCTCCACCGTTAATTAAATGAGTGGCAAATGAATGTCTAAAGGTATGAGGACTGATCTTTTTCTCAAAACCAGCTTTAATAGCAAGGTTTTTAACTATTGTAAAAATCATCACACGACTTAATTTTTTGCCCCTGCGGTTTAAAAAGAGGACATTTTCGCTTTCTTTAGAAACTTTCAAAGTTTTTCTGTAAACATCCAGATACTTGTTTATTTCTTCAATAGCCTTTTCGCTTACCGGCACCAATCTTTCCTTGTTGGCTTTACCTTCAACTTTTATATACCCCTGATCAAAAAACAGGTTGGATATTTTTAAATTAACCAACTCAGAAACTCGCAAACCGCAACTATATAAAGTTTCCAGCATTGCCTTGTTTCTCTGACCTTCAGGTTTGTTCAATTCAACAGTATCGATCATCAGATCAATCTCTTCAATAGTAAGAACATCCGGAAGTTTCCTGCCAATTTTAGGAGATTCTAATAAGGTTGTGGGATCATTGGTAACTTTACCTTCCATAAGCAGATACTTATAGAACGATTTGATACCAGAAATTGTCCGAGCCTGTGTTCTTGGTGAAACTCCTTTGTCGTTGATCCACTCAACGAATTTCTTCAAATTAACAAGTTTCACTTTTTCTGGAGCTAACTTTTTTAGCTCTTGGTCAGCAAACACCATCAGCTTGTTTATATCATTGATATAAGCAGCAATTGAGTTCGCAGATAATCCTTTTTCCAAACGTAAAAAAGATTCAAATCCTTTTTTGCTATCTTCCCATTTCATAATTAAAAGTTTTAAATTTGAAATTCTATAACAATTATTAATAATTTTGGTTTGTAAACTCTTTTAAAATGCTGATTTATTAAATATTATGCACATCCACCCAGAATACATAATTTTTAAGTACGAATTTACAAACGGTTAAGTTACTATTTTTTTTAAATAAAATATCAAAACATGAAAATTTTGTTAATAAATGGTCCAAATTTAAATTTATTGGGCATCCGTGAAAAAAGTATTTATGGAGACACTTCGTTTGATAATTATCTTAAAACACTTCAGGATAAATATAGTTCAATTTATCTTGAGTATTATCAATCCAATGTTGAAGGCGAACTGATAAATAAACTTCATGAGACTGGCTTTATATATGATGGTATAATAATCAATGCGGGTGCATATACACATACATCAGTTGCTATTCGCGATGCCATTTCTGGAATAAAAGCTCCTGTTGTTGAAGTCCATATCTCGAATATTTTAACCAGAGAGAATTTCAGGCACGAGTCTTTGATTGGCCCAGTATGCGTTGGAAGCATCATGGGATTTGGGCTTGATTCATACAGACTTGGCATCGAAGCAATTATTGAGCACATTAAATCTTGACAACATTTTGCCCGGTTGTTTGGGCAGTTGTTCGTAAATTTAAAAAATTAGATACTTTTGTCGCCCTCATTGAAAAATAAGAAAGCTATGAAACTCACAAAAATTGTTGCAACCATTTCGGATAAACGCTGTGAACCAGAATTTATTCGCCAATTGTTCGAAGCAGGAATGAACGTTGTCAGACTGAATACTGCACATATTTCTACCGAAAGTGCTATTACTATGATTGAAAATGTTCGGAGTATATCAGACGAAATCGGTATTCTTGTTGATACAAAAGGTCCTGAAATCAGAACTATAGGAATTTCTGAACCAATCGATGTTAACTTAGGCGATATTATTAAGGTACAAGGTGGAAAAGGTCAGTCTGACAATAACACTTTGTTTGTAAGCTATGATAACATTCACGTTGGAGTACCTGTTGGCAACCAGATTTTGATTGATGATGGCGAGATTGGCATGACTGTTACAGAACAGAATGAAAACTATCTGGTTTGTAGAATTGATAATAAAGGACAAATCAAAAATAAAAAGAGCATAAATACACCAGGCATTAGTGTTGATTTACCATCGATAAGTGAAAAGGATGCTGAGTTTATAGCTTTTGCTGCCCAACAAAATATTGATTTTATTGCTCATTCATTTGTCAGAAATAAAAAAGACATTTTGGCTGTCCAGAATATTTTAGACCAGTTTAACAGCAAAGTAAAAATTATTGCAAAAATCGAGAATCTGGATGGTGTCAATAATATTGATGAAATTTTGGAAGTTGCTTATGGAATTATGGTGGCGCGTGGAGATCTTGGCATTGAAATTCCAGCTGAAAAAATTCCAAGCATTCAGCGCCGACTAATCAAAAAAGCTGTTCAACAGAAAAAGCCTGTGATTATAGCCACACAGATGTTGCATACTATGATCGACAATCCGCGGCCAACACGAGCAGAAGTAAGCGATGTGGCTACCGCAATCTACGATAGGACAGATGCAATTATGCTTTCAGGAGAAACCGCTTACGGTAATTATCCGATTGAATCAGTAAAAGTAATGTCAAAAATTGCCATTGAGGTTGAATCGAACAAAGACAGACGCAATGATTTGCCAGTTCCCCGTCTTGACAATGAGACTTCTGCCTTCCTTGCAGAAGCAGCTGTACTGGCTTCTAAAGAGTTAAAAGTCACTGCTATTGTAACTGATACTCTTACTGGGAAAATTGCCAGATATATTGCTGCCTTCAGAGGAGCATTACCGATTTATGCAAAATGCCATAACGGTAGGGTGAAACGCGAACTTGCTCTTTCTTATGGAGTTTTTCCAAGCGAAATCCAGTCAAAGAAAAACAAGCATAAGTTAATAGAAACTTCACTTTTAGACCTGGTTGAGAGAAAGCTAATCACTGAAAAAGATACCGTGGTGTATGTTGGTGGCAACTTTGGTGTTGGTGGTGGTACTTCCTTTATTGAAATCGCCTCAGTAGAACAAATGGCACATGCAAAAATGAAAAGCTAACAAAACATTTTATAAAAAAAAGGGAGCCAATCGGTTCCCTTTTTCTTTTTATTTCATATTCAATAACGTTATCTCATATCAACAACTTCAACTCCTTTGTATTTCGTCGAATCAAAAACGAAATCTGCATCTTTATAAACTCCGTCAGTTTTAAATTGACTGATTGAAACATTGTAGATATTACCATCTTTCCCTGTCATATTAGCACCATGAATCAGCATCTTTTGCTTGTCGATCATGAGTTTTATTGTTCTAATATCGCCGGTTGGCTTTTGCGGAGTCAAATCAATGACAAAAACCGGAACACCTCCATCAACTGCTTCACCGGAAAACTTATAGTTGAAACCTGTTTCATAAATGGTAAAAATACGCGAAGGATTCATTAAGTCGTCGGTTTCTTCATCCAGATTTGAGATATTTACCTCGTTAGATTTGGTCATGTATGTCCAGATTGTTTTACCGTCACAAGTAACCTGTAATCCCATTTGTGGAACGCTCAACTTGTATTTTTTGTTCTTCAGAACAATGGTACCGCTACTCTTCTCCTGAATATTATTGGCTTTATTATTCATTTCGAAAGAGAATTTTGCATCAATAGATGGAAGCGATTGTGTTGTTTTGGTTACTTTTTCAAGGATTTCCTTTGCTTTTGGGTCTTGCTGAGCATATCCGCCTATTACGAAAAAGGATAGAATACTAATTAAAAATAATTTTTTCATTTTGATACTTTAATAATATGGTTCTATTTTAAGCCATTCAATAATTGTTCCAAACTATATTCGTCCTGAAGTAATACCTGTCTGGCTTTACTGCCTTCGCTTTGTCCCACAATACCGGCAGCTTCAAGTTGATCCATGATTCGGCCTGCACGGTTATATCCGATAGAGAATTTTCTCTGAATCATAGATGTAGAACCTTGCTGATTACTAACCACTAACCGGGCTGCATCATCAAACATTTCGTCGCGGTTGGTCAAATCGGCAGCTCCGTTTCCACCTTCGGTATCGCCAACATAATCAGGTAAAAGGAAGGCTGTCGCGTAACCTCTCTGATCGGCAATAAACTCACAAATTCGTTCAACTTCAGGAGTGTCAACAAATGCGCACTGAACACGTGTCATTGTGCTTCCGGTCGAAACAAGCATATCACCTTTACCAATCAACTGATTGGCACCGGGTGTATCCAGAATCGTTCTGGAGTCGATCATCGAAGCTACTTTAAAAGCTATACGCGTCGGAAAATTTGCTTTGATAACACCGGTGATAATATTGATTGATGGACGTTGGGTTGCAATAACCATGTGAATACCTACCGCACGGGCTAGCTGGGCAATACGAGCAATCGGTAATTCCACTTCTTTTCCGGCAGTCATGATCAAATCGGCAAACTCGTCAATGATAACTACAATATATGGAAGAAATTTGTGTCCTTTTTCAGGATTAAGACGACGGCCAATAAACTTAGTATTGTACTCAATAATATTACGAACATGTGCCTTTTTCAGCAAATCGTACCGCGAATCCATTTCAATATTTACTGAATTCAATGTGTTTTTAACCTTTTGAATATCAGTAATAATTGCATCTTCTTCATCAGGCATTTTGGCTAGAAAATGTTTCTCGAGTGATGAATAAAGATTGAGTTCAACCTTTTTAGGATCGATCAAAACAAATTTCAGTTGTGAAGGGTGCTTCTTATATAATAGTGAAGTAATAATGGCATTTAAACCAACCGATTTTCCCTGACCGGTAGCACCTGCAACCAAAATATGTGGCATTTTGGTCAAATCGACCATGAATGTTTCATTCGATATGGTTTTTCCCAATGCAATCGGTAGTTCAAAATTCGATTCCTGAAATTTTTTGGAACCGATGATCGAGCGCATTGAAACAATTTCAGGTTTTTGGTTTGGAACTTCAATCCCGATGGTTCCCCGTCCCGGAATAGGCGCAATAATACGAATACCCAATGCCGACAGGCTCAATGCGATGTCGTCTTCAAGATTCTTAATTTTTGCGATACGAATCCCCGGCGCAGGAACAATCTCGTATAAAGTGATTGTCGGGCCAATGGTTGCCCTGATTTTGGTAATCTCAATTTTGTAATGACGCAGCGTTTCTACAATCTTATTTTTATTCGAGATCAATTCCTCATTACTGACCTCAGCATTGCCCGAGGCATGGTCGTCAAGCAAATCGGGAGTCGGATATTTATAACCTGACAGATCGAGCGTTGGATCATAGTCTTCCATAACAGGCATGGTATGATGATCCACTTCGTCTTCCACAATTTTGGTTACATCCAATTCAGTTTCTTTGATTTTAACTTTTTTCGGTAGTGGTTCATTATTGAAAATCAGATCTTCAATACTCATTTCCACATCTTTCTGCGACAAAGTATTTTCAATCTCAAAATCATCATCTTCAGGCGAATCCGGATTAAATATTGCTTCAATCTGATCATCTTCAGTGATAACCTTCGAAATGGTCAGGTCTTCAATTTCTTTCAGTGGAACTGCTTCAATAGCTATTTCGGGCAATTCGCCAATTAATTGATCGATAATTTCAGGCTCTTTTTCTTTTTTAGCGAAAAGGCTTGTAAGCCATGGAATAAACTGGCGGAAAGTCACTATCAGCAATACAAACAGAAGAAATACAAGTATTAATGTAGCTCCGATAGTTCCCAGAAGTGAAGTAAGCAAACTTGAAAAAATAAACCCATACATTCCGCCAACATTTAAAAACTGATTATCGGCAGTATTGGCTAAAGCTAGTCCCAATGCGATAGAAGCCCAAAGCATCCAAACAAATGAAAAAAGCAATGTTTTTAGAAACTTGATTTTTTTGTAGCCAAACAAGTTGAGAGCAGCGACAATAAATATCAAAATAAAAAAGACGGAAGGAAACCCAAAGCCAAGATTAATAAACTGTTCGCTTAAAAAAGCTCCCCCTTTTCCGGCAATATTCTCGACTTTCACAGAAGGATCAAAAAGAAAATCCTGCCACGACAAATCAAGTTTGCTTTGATCTACTGCTCCTGAAAAAATATAGGAAACAAAGGCAACAGCCATATAACCGCTGAGGATCATTAAAAAGAGTCCTAAGGTATATTTGAACTGGTTGCTCTTAAAAAAACTTACAATTCCCCAAGTTTTAGAAGGCTTGGAGGCCTTTACCGGTTTCTTGATTTTTTTTGCCATTCGGGTTGATAATTCGTGCGCAAAGTTAACGATTTTTGACTATCATATATTTTATCTTTGCATCCAATCTTCACATTTCTTTCTGAAAGAAAATAAAAATTTTCAGCTTCCAATTTTTTCCTGAATGATTTTAAGCACTGTTTAATAGCATTCTTTTTTATTCGAGAACAATCGTTCATCATGATTATAATTCGTTCCTTTTTATAAGTTTGTCAGGAATAGATTATACTCATTGGCTCGCTGAAACGGCTATAAAACTTACAAAAACAAAGATTTAACTGAAGAATGAGATGAAAAAAATTGCAGTTGTGGCCTTGGGTGGAAATGCGTTGCTGAGAGAAAATGAAACAGGAACCATTGAGCAGCAGGAACTAAACACCACCGAAACACTTGAAAATTTGATTTTCCTTTTAAAGGAAGGTTTTGAGCTGGTGATTACCCATGGAAACGGGCCACAAGTTGGAAACATTTTGATGCGAAATGAGGCTGGCCAGCAATTGTACAACATCGCGCCAATGCCTTTGGATGTTTGTGTGGCCGATTCGCAAGGCGGAATTGGGTACATGATTGAACGAATGATACGGAATGTGCTGAAAAAACACGGGATCAGTAAGAATGTCATCACTCTGGTGACCATGGCAACGGTTGATCCGAATGATCCGGCATTCAAAAATCCAACCAAAGGAATAGGAAAAATATATTCGGAAGAGGAAGCAAAGAATCTTCAGGAAGAAAAGGGTTGGATTTTTAAACCTTCATCCAAAGCACATGGTGGCTGGCGGCGAATGGTTTCTTCACCGCAACCTATCGATATTATTAACCAGGAAATCATCGAAGACCTTGTCAGGCAGGGAAATATTGTAATTACCGCTGGAGGAGGAGGAATTCCGGTTTATTACGACGGAAACAATGATCTGCGAACTCTGGATGCCGTGATTGACAAAGATCTGGCTTCGGCATTGCTGGCATCTAAAATCAAGGCAAACGAGTTTTATATCCTGACCGATGTATCATTCATTTACAAAGATTTTGGCCTTCCAACGCAGGAAAAACTTGAATTCCTGAATTATGCCGATACGGTAAAATATCTGGAAGCAGGGACTTTTGCCGAAGGAACCATGGCTCCAAAAATCAAAGCCTGTTTGTACTTTATTAAAAACGGCGGAGAAAAAAGTGTGATTACTGAAGCAAAAAAGCTGGAAGATAAATCGTACGGATCAAAAATTACGATGGAATATGATAGAAAATGAGTTCCAAATTTCAAATTCCAAGTTCCAACCAATACTTTTAATCATTTGAACGAATGAACTTTTACATTGTAAAAACATATTTTAAAATATTCAATAAAATAGAACTATGGCAATCAATTTAAAAAACAGAAATTTTCTGAAATTACTCGACTTTAAGGCTGAAGAAATATACTATCTGTTACAGCTTGCTTCAAAACTCAAGAAATCGAAAGCTTCGGGTCTGGAAGAGCAAATGCTGAACGGGAAAAACGTCGCTTTGATCTTCGAAAAAACTTCGACCCGCACACGTTGTGCTTTTGAAGTCGCAGCTTTCGATCAGGGAGCTCATGCTACTTATCTTGGACCAGTCGGATCGCAAATCGGGCACAAGGAATCGATTAAAGATACCGCCAGAGTATTGGGCCGAATGTACGATGGCATTGAATACCGCGGCTATGGCCAAAGCATTGTGGAAGAATTGGGCAGATATGCAGGAGTTCCGGTCTGGAACGGGTTGACCGATGAGTTTCATCCGACACAAATACTTGCCGACTTCCTGACCATGCAGGAACATTCGACCAAACCACTTTCAGAAATCAAGTTTTGTTATTTGGGCGATGCCCGCAACAACATGGGAAACTCGCTGATGGTAGGTGCCGCCAAACTCGGAATGGATTTCAGGGCAGCCGCGCCGGTGAGTTGCCAGCCAACAGCGCAATTACAGCAGACGTGTCGTGAAATTGTTGCCGAATCGGGAGCCAAACTACTGATCACAGATAACCTGGAAGAAGCAGTTAAAGATTGTGACTTTTTATACACCGACATCTGGGTTTCGATGGGCGAACCGGAATCGGCATGGGTCGAAAGAATCAAGCTGCTCCTACCCTATCAGGTCAATAAAAAAGCAATGGAACTGACAGGTAACCCGAACGTTAAATTTCTGCATTGCCTTCCGGCTTTTCACAATCGCGAAACCAAAGTAGGTGAAGAGTTATATCAGAAATTTGGATTGGATGGTCTGGAAGTAACTGATGAAGTATTTGAAAGTGAGGCTTCGATTGTTTTTGATCAGGCCGAAAACCGTATGCACACGATTAAAGCAGTAATGGTGGCAACAATTGGATAGGCATCCGGACATTTGCAATAACGCTACTTATTAAATGGTTGATCATCCAAAAAGTCAGGCCTGTAGGTCGCATGGCTTTCTAAATCCTGTATCCAGCCACGGTAAAAGCCGAATTCGTAAAATGCATCCACCACCTGTTTATATTCTTCAGGAAAAATAGTGCGTTTTAATTCGTTGTTATTTCTTACCATTTCGGTCGGATAATACTGCGACATCAATGAAATGTGCAGTTTTGGCGATATTTCGAAGGCAATTTGCCGTAACACTTCAATGCTTTGATTAACGGCTCCCGGTAATACCAGATGGCGCAAAATAATACCCGACTCAGCAAGACCTCTTTCATTTAAAATTAAAGCAGAACCCTTTTGACGGACCATTTCCTTTATAGCTGCCAAAGCCACTTCGGGATAATCCACGGCCTGAGAATAACGGTGTGCCAGGTTCGCATCCATATATTTAAAATCAGGCAAATAAACATCGATTATGCCTTCCAGCAACTTTAACGATTCAACCTTGTCGTACCCATTCGTATTATAAACAAATACCGGGGTGCGGCCAGTTTCTTTAATGCCCCGAATAATCGCCAGCATTTGGGGGATATAGTGAGATGGCGAAACAAAGCCAACCACATTTTCGGTTTGGTCCAATACTGAACAAATCTTTTCGATCAATTCTGGGTATGAAATGGAATCAGGTAAAATGCCGTTATCATTCCGCGAGATATCAACATTCTGACAATAGATACATTGCAAATTACAATGCGGAAAAAACACATTACAGATGCCCTTTTCTCCTGAAATAGCAGGTTCTTCGCCTTTGTGAATGCAAGCAGATGAGATACGGAATGATGCATCACTTTTACAAAATCCTGATTTGCCGGAAAATCGGTTAACTCCGCAATTGCGCGGACAAAGCATGCAATGAGAAAGATATTCTATTTCACGCTGTTGAAATGGAGACGCTGGATTGGTATTCGCGATGTGTGTTTCCAAATTGAAGGATGATTGTTCGTTTAGCTGAAATTGCAAATTTAAGTTTCATTCGTGAATATTTTTTATACCCGCGCCGAACAATGTTGGTATTGGATCCAAACGGGCACGATCGTAAATTTTGAACAACCTGCCCGTTGAGAAATTTCAAAAATACCAACCCGGCCAATTTAAACCTTCTGAAATTTTACAAAAGCTCCAACTGCTTCCATTTTGACTTCTGAAATTTTTCCGAACCTCCACCCCAACCAGTTTTAACCTTTTGAAATTTCACAAAGACTTCAACCCGACCAATTTTAACCTTTTGAAATTTTTACAAAGGCTCCAGGCATTTGCATTGCGAGGCCACGAAGTTTCATGGCCATACATGGCAACCAAAAAATCAAAACATTTTACTTTGCAAACCATGAATCTTGTACAGTCACGACACGTCATGACCGCATGAATACCATCTTGTAACAGGAAACACCCTATTCAATCAAATCATGTGGACGGACTAAAGTCCATCCTTACAAAATGAACCGAGCCTACGGCTCTAACAGGTTATTTCAGTTAAGTGCAGTCGAGAGATATTGAGAATAGAAAAACACAGGGATTTGAATAATAAAATTGTATTTTTAACAAACCTAATTTAACAAATAGATTAATGATTACTAAAGAGGCAGCTTATCAAAAAATATCGGAATTGGTCGAACGCTTTGATGAGCAATTTGATTCCTATAAAAACGTAAACTACAATGAAACCCTTACCCGCAGGGACTTCATTGACCCCTTCTTTAAAGCTTTAGGTTGGGATATCGATAACGAAGAAGGATATGCCGAAGCATATCGTGAAGTTATTCACGAAGACCGGGTAAAGATTGGTAAAGCGACAAAAGCTCCTGATTATTCATTCAAACTGTCCGGAGGGAAACGACTGTTTTTTGTAGAAGCGAAAAAACCCAGCGTGGCCATAAAAGACGATATTTTACCAGCTTATCAGGTACGACGTTATGGTTGGAGCGCCAAACTTCCGGTGAGCATCATTACCGACTTTGAAGAATTTGCCATCTATGACTGCACTAAAAAACCAAATCATACAGATAAAGCATCAGTAGCGCGAATAAAATACCTGACTTTTCGCGAATACCTCAAAGAGTTTGATTTTATCTGGGATACTTTCAGTAAAGAGCGGGTACTCAAAGGCAGTTTCGACAAATTTGTACAAAGCAGTGCCAATAAAAAAGGGACAGCCACGGTTGACAAAGAGTTCTTAATATCGCTCGATAGCTGGAGAACTTATCTTGCTACTTCTATCAGTTGGAACAACAAAAACCTCGACGAAGACGAAATAAATTTTGTGGTTCAGCAAACCATCGACCGTATTATCTTCCTCCGTATTGCCGAAGACAGAAGCATAGAACCTTATGGCCATTTAAAAAGCGCTTTATCCCAAGGCGACTATTACCAAAATCTGTTCACCATTTTTGGCGAGGCCGATGCGAAGTATAATTCCGGACTTTTTGATTTTAAAAAAGATAAGCTCAGCAAGGATATCAAGATTGATAACAAGGTCATCAAAACTGTTATCAAAGAATTGTATTATCCCGAATCTCCTTATGAGTTTTCAGTTTTAGCGGTCGAAATATTAGGAAGCGCTTACGAACAGTTTTTGGGTAAAGTGATCAGAATAACGCCTTCGCACCATGCCAAAATTGAAGAAAAACCCGAAGTCCGTAAAGCGGGTGGCGTGTATTATACGCCTCAGTATGTGGTGGAATACATTGTAAAAAATACGGTAGGTAAACTCGTTGAAGGAAAGACGCCGAAAGAGATTTGCGATATTAAAATTGTTGATCCAGCCTGCGGTAGCGGAAGTTTTTTGATCGGAGCCTATCAGTATTTATTAGACTGGCACAAAGACTATTACACCAATCGTGGTAAGTTAAACGCGGAATCTTCTGCGATCAGGAGAGGTGTAAAGGGTGACGTTCTTACCCCCGAAGGCAATCTTACTACCTCCGAGAAGAAACGCATTTTGCTCAATAACATTTACGGAGTTGATATTGATGTTAACGCCGTTGAAGTAACCAAGCTGAGCTTGCTCCTCAAATGTATGGAGGGCGAAACTAATGCTTCAATCAATCATCAGTTTAAAATGTTTCACGAGCGGGTTTTACCGACACTCGACAATAATATCAAAAGCGGGAATAGTTTGGTTGATACTGATATTTATGCTTCGCTATTAGATTTTGGAGAAGAGAAGAAAATTAAGCCCTTTAGTTGGCAAAAAGCATTTCCGGAAGTTTTTAGCCGGGAAACAGAAAAACCGGAAGATGAACTCAAAATTATTGCTCAAAAAGCCAAACAACATGCCTCTAAAGCATTGGAATATGTATCGGAATTGGAAGAAAAGCTGAGTGTAGTCAATGAACCAACAAACAAATTGAATTCTGCCGGAGGTTTTGATGTGGTGATCGGGAACCCTCCATATGTGATGCTGCAAAATCTTGAGACAAGAGAAGTTTTTGAATACGCTTCAAGAAAATTTCATTCGGCAAAATATAAGATTGACACTTACCAACTTTTCACTGAGCAGTCTATTAAACTTTTGAAAAATAAAGGCTTGTTGGGTTTCATCACACCAAACACTTTTCTGAAAAACATACATTCAGAACCATTGAGAAAATTCATACTCGAAAATGCAATCCTCAATGAAATTCTTTTGTTTAACTATTCAGTGTTTGCCGCAGCAAGTGTTGACACTTGTATTTTCATAATTGAAAAGGGAAAGGCAACAAGGGAAAGCGAACTTACAGTAAATTCGGTTTATTCCGCATTTGAAGTAAAAAAACTTTCAACCATTAACCAATCAACATTCGCAACAAACAATAGAACAGACTTTAACCTCTTGATTTCCGATAATGATTCAGAGATATTGAATAAAATTTCGAGGAATACTAAACCGCTTATTAATTATTGCGGAGCATATTTTGGCATTCAAACTTTTGACAGAAAAAAATATGTAAGTGAAGTAAAAGAGAACAATCATTTTGAACCTGTTATTGACGGAGGAAACATTGAACCATACAAATTGAAGCCCTCTAGAGAGTTTGTCAATTACATTCCATCAGCAATTAAAAGTGGCGGAAGCGAAACAATTTATAGACAAGACAGAATTTGTATCAGGCAGATTGGCCTATCACCCATTGCGACTTTTGTTCCTGCAAATATTTTCACGTTAAATACAATTTACAATGTTTATCTAAAAGAGAATAGTGGTACTAACCTCAAATTTTTGTTGGGCATAATCAATTCAAATGCCATCAGATTTTTTTGGAGGAAAAATAATTCTGATGAGAAAAAGACATTTCCAAAAATTAAAAAAGAAGCCATACTTTCTATACCTGTTCCAACAATTACTAAAGACAATAAGGTCGACCATGATGATATTGCAAAGCTTGTTGACCAGCTTCTTAACCTCAACATTGAGAAAGTTGAGGCAAGACTGCCATCAAGAGTTACCCAGATTGAAGGTAAGATTGATTTTTGCGAAACCCAGATAAATGTGCTTGTTTATAAATTGTATGGTTTAGAAAAGCCAGAAAGAGATATAATAAACGAAAATGGAAAAGAGTAAATACTTACATACCGAAAATGATAAAGAGGATGATATTCTTTTAATTAAACAATTCACCAAAGCATTTGAAGAAAAATTCAAAGATCTTCTTCATTTGGTTGTTTTCAATAATGGTGATCTAGATGGGATGGATGAATTTATATATTGTGTTGACATGGGAGTTGTGCCAGGTGCACAAACTGTTTACTTTATGCATTATCCGGAAAATATTCGAGAAATGATTTGGATAAGTACAGAAATTAACCCAAATGGGGTTGGTGGAAATCTTATCGCAAGATCATATACAATTAACTATGAGAAAAAAGTAAAAGGAAAATTACTTTCTGGATTTTACAAGCATTCGACAATTTCTTATAGTGACGTAATTGAGAAATTTGAATTGTTCCTTTCATCGAATGAAATAAAAATTGTGGAATGAAAACCAATACAAAAATCAAGATTGAAGAAGCATTAAAAAATGCTGAAAGTTACATTGAAGAGATGAAGGTCTGGGATGATAAAAAGCTCAGTAAACATCTTGATCTATTTCAGAAACAGATCAAGATGGCTTATGATCAGGGGAATCTTGAGGCATTCGAATTGTTGCAGGAATATGAACGACAAGTTCTTAGAAGTAGAATATTACTTAATTTCGGAGATTAGACATCTACGCGATAGGTATGTAACCAGATCAAAGCAACAAATTGTGTAAATTTAAAAAAGCGAAATATCATGACAACAATAGAATTAAAGAAAAAATTGATTGGGAAAATCAATCAAACGCAAAATAACCAGATATTGGAAGAGATGTACCGTTTAATCGCGAATGAAGAAACCGACCAAAGCATCTATCAACTTTCTGATGAACAGAAAAATGCGGTAGAAGAAGCCCAAATCCAATTTAAAAACGGACAATTTTTAAAGAGCGAACAAGCAGACAAAGACATAGAAGAATGGCTAGGCAAATAATTTGGACTGAAAGAGCTCAAAAAGAAAGAATTGCAATCTTCTCATTCTGGAATAACCGGAACAAATCTGTTATTTACAGCAAAAAATTATATGAAGTTCCGCAGGAACGGGGCATATTTAGACAAACAAAATGCGTCGAGCCTATGGCTCTTTATTGGCGGTGTGGCAGAATGTGGACTGCCATCTGTCGATTGTGTAAACAGTTGGAAATGTATTTTGGCGAACTATAAAAATGCCCTGAAACCGTTACTTACACATTGAAGAATAGGTGCAAAGTACCTTCGAAACAATTTTGACATAAAAAAAAGGAAAGAAAAAAGTGATAAATAGCTTTGATTTATAAACATAACCGCCTACTTTTAACTCGGTTTAAAACCAAACACTTAGGCAAGTTGTATAGCGGATTGGAAATAATGAAGGACGGGAAAGGACGATGAACTTATAGGTATTTGCTAAGTTAGTTGCCATAATACAGGCTCGACAATTTATCGAATTTTGACAAATACCGCATAAATATTTGTTACAAACTAAAAATTTAGAAACCATGACTTTATCTCAAAATTCAATCCGACTAAATCTCATCAAGAGACTTGTTTTTTTTGTGTCATTAGTTTCAATTACCTCTTACGCTCAAGTAGATTCGAAATCAGAAGAATGGTGGACACCAATTACAAAAAAGCATGATATAAAATATGAATCGTACACTTTACTCGGAGACTGTTTTATAATTGGAGAAAAAAAGGTTGACAGAGAAATGGAAACTTTTAAAGATGTTATAGTAATTTCAAAAGGTCAAGAAGACTATTGGATTTTCAAATCTGAGACTGCATCCTATGACCCAAATACGACAACATTAAAAATTTATGATTGTACCATGGAGAAATTTAAAACGAACTCAAATTCTTTAGAACCTGAGAAGTCGTATAAACATATAAATTACTCAACTAATTTTGAGAAAAATGTTTCTACGATGGCTGATGTTAGACCAGAGAAATAATTAATTGCGTTAGCTAACAGCAAAATACCCGGCAAGTCGGGGTAGCACTTCGCAGGAAGTTAATCGGGCAAACTCCCGCATTGCGAGATGTTACAATAGGTTAGCAGCAACTAAAAAAATAGTCATCGCAATCTTTTAAATTAATTAAGATGAAAAATGTATTTTTATTTCTTGTATTATTTTATTTATTATCAGGATGTTCTAGAAGACAAGAATGTGCTGAAAAAGTAGCAGAATCAGAAGATGTGGCTGAATCTATGGATTATAGTGGACCACTGGATTCATTAGTATTAAAAAGGTACCAATATGACACCATCACCTTTAAACCCATTGACTTAAATAAGATGAATCTTAAAATATTGTCTTTAAGGCTTTCTTATTCAATTCCTGATGTTAAGTGGGCTATATTCATAATTTTTCGTGATTCATTAAAAGATTCAGGCAGTATAACTTTCTCAATTCGTGAATTACATAACAAGAAGGATAGCCTATTAAAAAAAGGAATCCATTTGGCTTCTGGTCAGATAAATGATGCCATAAGTAACTCACTACAACGTTCCGGTTTCTCAATCAATTCATTAACATCAGATGAACTTGAAATCTATTTCGATGATTTGACAGTAAATGTTGATTACATCAAATATGCCAAGGGTTATATTCAAATTAAGAAGAAAATTTATTGGACCTGGCCCAAACGCATATCAAATGGGAGCAAATATATTTACCCTGGAGATGGAGATTATTTAGATTATTGTATCCCGGTTTATTATAAGCCAGTAAAAATATATTTTGAAGTTACATATTAATAGGTTGAACCCAATAGCATACTAGCTGCCGGGCAAGCAGTGCTTGACAGGAAATTAAGATTTCGATTTTCATCGGGATGACAAAAGCAACAATTTGCAGGCTGGTGGATTTATCAAAAAAGTCTCCCCTTTTATTTAGCAATTAGTATTAATCATTAGTAATTATATTGGCTTTGTCAATACATATATTTCCGCTAACCAATACAAACCTTTCTTGCCTTTATCAGTTTAGGATTAGAACATCAGTTTGAAAACAAATTCTTAAATATTTTAACAATGAAAAAAATCCTGTTTTTTGTAATAACCGCTTTTATGGTTGTTGTTGGGAAAACTTCCCTGGCAGCCGATATTGAGTTTAAACAGTTTGACCTGCCCAATGGCTTGCACGTAATTGTGCAGGAAGACCACTCTGTGCCAATTGTCGCGGTTTCGGTGATGTACCATGTAGGTTCAAAAAATGAACAACCCACCAGGACCGGGTTTGCGCACTTTTTTGAACACCTGATGTTTGAAGGCACTAAGAACATCAAGCGCTTCCAATACGATAAGATTGTTGAAGGCGCTGGTGGAACATTGAATGCCAATACAAGCAACGACCGGACGTATTATTACGAAATACTTCCATCGAACCAACTTGAATTGGGGCTTTGGCTCGAATCGGAACGCATGATGCACGCACGGGTTGATTCGATTGGTATTACCACCCAGAAAGGTGTTGTTATTGAGGAAAAGAAGCAGAACTACGACAATCGTCCTTATGGTTCAGTACTTCCGGAGTTGATGAAACGCGCATTTACAAAACATCCCTACCAGTGGACAACCATTGGAAATGCTGATCAGATCAGGGCTGCAAAGGATGAAGAATTTAAGAAATTCTACGAATCGTTTTATGTCCCGAACAATGCTGTGCTGGTTTTGGCCGGTGACATCAATTTTGCCGATGCAAAAACAATGGTAGAAAAATATTTCACCGATATACCCACTAAAAAGGGCGAAATATACCGCCCAACGATCACCGAGGATATCAAAACCACAGAAGTTAGAGATACCATTTACGACAATATCCAGTTACCAGCCGTATTCGAAGCCTATCACATTCCGGCAATGGGAAGCGACGATTATTATGCGGTTGAAATGTTGAGCGAGTTGCTTGCAACCGGACAAAGTTCAAGGTTGTACAAATCGTTGGTCGATGAGCAACAATTGGCTATCCAGGTAGCAGCTATCCCTCTCCCATTCGAAGATCCGGGATTGGCAATTATTTTAGCCCTGCCAAACATGGGGCTCGATTGTGGTAAGCTTGAGGCTGCTATGCAAAAGGAAATTGAAAAAACACAAACTGATTTGATCCCTGAAAAGGAATTTCAGAAATTGAAAAACCAGGTCGAAAACCAGATTGTTACTGAAAATTCGACCATCGCCAGCAGGGCAAGCACACTCGCTGAGGATTATACTTATTACAAGGATGCCAACAGGATTAATACCGACCTGAATAAATACATGGCCGTAACCCGTGAAGACCTTCAACGGGTTGCCAAAAAATATTTCAGGAAAGACAACCGGGTAGTTTTGTATTACCTTCCTAAATCATCAAAAAAATAATCCTCACTCTAAAAAAATATGATCATGAAAAAAATAGTTTATTCCATATTCATCATCTTACTTTCGCTCACTGTAAATGCCCAGCTCGACAGGAGTATCCGTCCAAATGCGGGGCCAGCGCCAAAAATTCAATTGGGCGATTACAAGCTATTTACGCTCCCCAATGGTTTGAAAGTAATTGTTGTAGAGAACCATAAAATTCCAAAGATCAACTACCAGCTCAGTTTAGATATCGACCCGGTGCTTGAAGGAGATCAGGCTGGCTACGTTTCAATAACAGGCGATCTTTTAAGGGCAGGTACCACCACCAAAACAAAAGCTCAAATCGACGAAGCCATTGACTTTATCGGGGCATCGTTGAATACTTTTTCGACCGGAATTTCAGGATCGGTACTGACAAAATTCAGCCCTGAACTTCTTGGTATTATGAGTGATGTTTTATACAATCCCACTTTCCCTGCTGAAGAATTGGGCAAACTGAAAAAACAGAACATTTCTGGCATCCAGGCTTCCAAGAATGATGGAAAAGCAATTGCGCAGAATATCAATTCAGCGGTTATGTTCGGAGACAAACATCCTTATAGTGAAATCTCTTCCGAAAAAACTATTGAAAGTATCACATTGGATAAATGCAAGGAATATTACAAAACTTATTTCCGTCCAAATACTGCTTACCTGATTATTGTCGGCGATATTACTTTAAAGGAAGCAGAATTGCAGGCAAACAAATATTTTGGAAAATGGGAAAAAGGAGTTGTACCAACTCATAAGTATAATTTTCCTGAATTGGACAAATCGCCCAAAGTGGTTATCGGCAACAGGGATGGCGCAGTACAATCAGTCATAATGGTTAGCTATCCGGTTGATTTTAAGACGGGAAATCCGGATGCTATTAAAGCCAGTGTCATGAATTCAATACTGGGTGGTGGAAGTCTTTCCTCGTATATTAATGCCAATTTAAGAGAAAAGCATTCTTATACTTATGGCGCCTATTCATCACTTAACGCGGATAAATTGGTAGGTTCATTCAATGCTTCGGGAGAAGTGAAAGGGGCAGCTACCGACAGCGCCATGACTCAATTGTTATCTGAAATCAATCGAATGATTAATGAGCCTGTTACTAAAGATATGCTGGAACAGGTAAAAAGCAAAATGAACGGGTCGTTTGCGCGGTCGCTTGAAAATCCGTCAACCATCGCACAATTTGCCTTGAACATTGAAAAGTATAAACTACCAAAAGATTATTATGCCACTTATCTCGAAAAACTTAGCAAGGTAACGGCAGCCGACGTTCAGGAAATGGCTAAAAAATATTTAAAACCTGAAAATGCAAATATCATCGCTGTAGGGAATGTCGATATGCTTCAAAAAACAATGATCAAGTTTTCGAAAGATGTAAAGGTTGAACAGCGCGATTTTTATGGCAACCCTGTAAAAGCATTGGAAGCTCCTACCAACCTGACAGGAATGGAAGTTGTTGCCAAATATGTGGAAGCAATCGGCGGCAAGGATAAATTGGCGAAAATAAACGATGTAGCCATTAAGATGGGAATGTCGATGCAGGGGATGACCATTGAAATTATCAACAAACAAAAAGCGCCCAATAAGATGAGTGTTGAAACCAAGATGGGTACAAACGTATTGTCAACACAGGTTTGCAATGGAGTAAAAGCCATGGTTAAAAGCCCGAGGGGAAACCAGGAAATCACTGGTCCCGACTTGCAGGATATGTTGATTCAGGCAACCCTGAATGTTGAATTATACCTTGAAAAAATGGGAATCACTCTTGAATTAAAAGGTTCAGAGGATGTTGATGGTCAACCTGCATGGAAAGTGCAGATGAATATGCCTTCAGGCAAAAACACTGTTGATTATTACGATCAGAAAAGTGGACTTAAAGTAAAATCAGTGGCTCAGCAGGGGCAGACAAGTGTAACAACTCTTTATTCTGATTACCGTGACATTGATGGTGTTAAATTTCCGTTTAAGATCAAACAATCAGCCGGCCCTCAATCATTCGACATTGTAGTTTCAAGTGTAGAAGTAAACAAAGGCATCGACGATTCGGTATTTGAAATGTAATATTCTTTCAATCACATTTTAGTGATATTTATAAATAGCACAACCCCTTGTTTCGATTGTTGAAACAGGGGGTTGTTTTTTTTCATTTCCTTTCTATTCCTGAATCAATTATATTTGACAGCACATTGCAGCACAGCAAAAACCTAAACCAAATTTATGAACGCAAGAAAAGTAATTGCCGGAATTGTTCTTTCCCTCTTTTTAGCCGGAAATACAATGGCTCAAACGGGTTATCAACCAACTGAAAAGAACCTTCAAAACCGCGAATGGTTTCAGAATGCCAAATTCGGATTGTTTATTCATTGGGGAATGTATTGTCAACTGGCTGGTGGAGGCGATCAGGGAATTGCCGAATGGGTCATGAATCAGAAAAAAATCCCGATTGCCCAGTACGAAAAGCTTCCCAATTTCTTCAATCCCATCGCTTTTAATCCGGCTGAATGGGTTTCGATGGTCAAAAAGGCCGGAATGAAGTACATTACCATTACCAGCAAACACCACGAAGGATTTGCCATGTTCAACTCAAAAGTGAGCGATTACAATGTGGTAAAGCGAACTCCTTATGGCAAAGACATTATCAAGCTATTGAAAGACGAATGCGACAAGCAGGGAATCAAACTTTTCTTCTACTATTCGCAGCTCGACTGGCATCATCCTGATTATTTTCCAAGAGGAAATACAGGTCAGGGGTTCACCGGAAGACCTGAAAAGGGAGACTGGAACAAGTACATTGATTATATGAATGCACAACTCGCCGAACTGCTTATCAATTATGGAGAAGTCGGCGGTATCTGGTTCGACGGCATGTGGGACAAACCGGATGCACCATGGCGTTTAGACGAAACCTACTCTTTGATTCACAAACTTCAGCCCGGAGCATTGATCGGAAGCAATCACCACAAGTTCCCTTTTCCAGGCGAAGATTTCCAGATGTACGAACGCGATCTTCCGGGAGAAAATTCGATGGGATTTAACCACACTGGAGCTGTATCGGATTTACCACTCGAAATGTGCGAAACAATGAATGGCAGTTGGGGTTTTAACCTCGTTGACAACAATTACAAATCGACCAAACAATTGCTTCAAACGTTGATTAAAGCCTCAGGCTACGGTGCAAACTTTCTTCTGAATACAGGCCCCATGCCCAACGGAAAAATTCAGCCTGAAAACATTGACACACTAGCGGTAATGGGCAAATGGCTCGAAAAATACGGAGAAACAATCTACGGAACCCGCAAAGGCCCTGTCAATCCAGCAACGTGGGGCGCAAGTACTCAAAAAGACGGAAAAGTCTGGATTCACATTTTGAATTGCAAGGAAGAAAATCTGCTCATCGGGAAACTTCCGAAGAAAATAAAGTCGGCCAAATTCTTTGACGATCAATCAAAGGTCAAATTCGAAGAAACCGGGCTTGGAGTGACCCTCAATATTCCAAATTCGAAGAAAAAACCGATTGATACCATTATTCAGCTTGAATATTGATATTTATCAGTTGCTTATATATAAAAAAAGCTGTCTGTTTTCAGGCAGCTTTTTTATTTTCAGGCAACTAAAACAAATTTTGGCGAGCAAACTTCACATATACACAGAGGACATGCGAAACATATTGAACTCAACTTTATTTTTTTTTGATATATTGAAATATTTAAAAGAACAAAAACAAATGTGGCATTGTTAGTATTCTGATTTTTCTATATTGCGAGCAATAAAAATATAAACCCAAAAATATGTTTGATCTGGATTTAATTACAAAAAACTATCAGGAATTAAGTGCTAAAATCGAAACCATTAAAAAGCATTTAAACAGGCCCTTAACCCTGTCAGAAAAAATTCTTTATGCCCATTCATTTCAGGACCAGCCACTTCGCGATTTCAAACGCGGTGTTGACTATGTGGACTTTGCCCCCGATCGGGTTGCCATGCAGGATGCCACCGCTCAAATGGCCTTGCTGCAATTTATGAATTCAGGAAAAAGCAAAACAGCAGTTCCTTCAACTGTGCATTGTGATCACCTGATTCAGGCAAGTAAAGATGGATTGGCAGATTTGAATGAAGCCATCAAAATCAACAAAGAAGTATATGATTTTCTCGAATCGGTCTCCAATAAATACGGTATCGGATTCTGGAAACCCGGAGCCGGAATTATCCATCAGGTAGTGCTTGAAAACTATGCATTTCCTGGCGGAATGATGATCGGAACAGATTCGCATACCGTAAATGCCGGAGGTTTGGGCATGGTTGCGATTGGGGTTGGCGGTGCCGATGCGGTTGATGTAATGGCAGGTATGGCATGGGAGCTTAAGTTTCCGAAGTTAATTGGTATAAAGCTTACCGGAAAACTCAATGGCTGGGCTGCTCCAAAAGATATCATCCTGAAAGTTGCCGGAATCCTCACTGTAAAAGGCGGAACCGGTGCTATTATTGAATATTTCGGCGAAGGTGCAAAGTCTATTTCATGTACAGGAAAAGGAACCATCTGCAACATGGGAGCCGAAGTGGGCGCTACGACTTCGACTTTCGGCTACGACGAATCGATGGAACGTTACCTGCGTGCAACTGGTCGCGCTGAAGTAGCCGAACTGGCCAACAAGGTAAAAGAACATTTGACTGCTGATCCTGAAGTGTATGCAAATCCGGAGAAATACTTCGATCAGTTGATTGAAATTAATCTGGATGAATTGGAACCATACATCAATGGTCCGTTTACTCCTGACCGTGCAACGCCTATTTCTGAAATGGCCAAAGTGGCTGTTGAAAACGGATGGCCAACCAAAATTGAAGTGGGTTTGATTGGTTCGTGTACCAACTCATCTTATGAAGACATATCAAGAGCAGCATCACTGGCTCAGCAAGCTGTCGATAAAAAATTAAAATCAAAAGCTGAGTTCACGATCACACCGGGTTCGGAATTGGTTCGTTTTACAATCGAACGCGACGGATTCATCGATATATTCAACAAAATTGGCGCGAGTGTTTTCGCAAATGCCTGCGGTCCATGCATCGGTCAGTGGTCGCGTCCCGGAGCCGAAAAAGGTGAAAAGAATACCATCATTCATTCATTCAACCGCAACTTTTCAAAGCGGGCCGACGGAAATCCGAATACTTATGCTTTTGTAGCTTCTCCTGAAATAGTTACAGCCATGGCCATTGCCGGTGATTTAACATTCAATCCATTAACCGATTACCTGATCAATGAAAACGGTGAAAAAGTAAAACTCGAAATTCCTTCCGGACAAGAACTTCCGGCCAAAGGATTTGATGTGAAAGATGCAGGCTATCAGGCCCCAGCCGAAAATGGTTCTTCGGTGGTAGTAAAAGTTGATCCTGCTTCGTCAAGATTACAATTGCTTTACCCATTCGCTCCATGGAATGGTGAAAATATTCGGGGCGCAAAACTGCTGATAAAAGCCAAAGGAAAATGCACCACCGACCACATTTCGATGGCTGGTCCATGGCTCCGTTTTCGAGGTCACCTTGACAATATTTCCAACAATATGCTCATTGGTGCAGTCAATGCCTTCAACGACGCGACCAATAAAGTAAAAAATCAGTTGACCAACCAATATGGCGAAGTTCCTGCTGTTCAGAGAGCATACAAAGCTGCCGGTATTGCAACGGTGGTGGTTGGCGATCAAAACTATGGCGAAGGATCATCGCGCGAACATGCTGCCATGGAACCACGTCACCTGGGCGTAAAAGCAGTGATTGTAAAATCGTTTGCCCGTATTCACGAAACCAACCTGAAAAAGCAGGGAATGCTTGGACTAACCTTTGCCAATGAATCGGATTACGATAAGATTCAGGAAGATGACACATTTAATTTTATTGACCTGAAGGAATTTTCACCCGGCAAGCAATTGACTTTGGAAGTTGTTCATTCTGATCACACAAAAGATATTATCTTGTTGAACCACACCTACAATCAGCAACAAATAGACTGGTTCAAAGCCGGATCAGCATTGGATTTAATTCGCAAACAAAATCAGTATTAAAATAGAGGTCATATAAAATAATTAACAACTCACCCCAAGCCCGAAGTTTCGGGCTTTGCCCCTCTCTACTTATAGAGAGGGGCAAAGCATCGAAGATGCGCCGGGGTGAGTCAAATTAAGAATCAACACAAAAAATACGAAATGAAACAAAAAATCAAAGTAACAAACCCTGTAGTTGAGCTGGATGGAGATGAAATGACCCGTGTAATCTGGTCGTTTATTAAAGAAAAGTTGATTTTCCCTTATCTTGAAATTGATATTAAATACTTCGATCTGGGAATGGGAAACCGCGATTTAACCAACGACCAGGTAACCATTGATGCAGCAAATGCCATCAAAAAATACGGAGTTGGAGTTAAATGCGCCACCATCACACCCGATGAAGCCCGTGTAGTTGAATTTGGCCTGAAAAAAATGTGGAAATCGCCCAATGGCACGATCCGTAATATTCTGGATGGTACAGTTTTCCGCGAACCAATTATCATCAGTAACATTCCACGTCTCGTTCCTGGCTGGAAACAACCGATTTGCATTGGCCGTCATGCTTTTGGCGATCAATATAAGGCAACCGATTTTGTAACCAAAGGAAAAGGCAAACTGACCATCACATTCACTCCTGAAGATGGCAGCAAGGAAACTTCGTTCGAAGTATATGACTTTGCAGGCGATGGTGTTGCCATGGCCATGTACAACACTGACGAATCGATTACCGGTTTTGCCCGTGCTTGTATGAACCAGGCTTTAATGAAAAAATGGCCGCTTTACCTTTCAACAAAAAACACCATCCTGAAGAAATACGATGGACGTTTCAAAGATATTTTTCAGGATATTTTTGATGCCGAATTTAAAACAGCTTTTGCTGAAGCAGGAATTACCTACGAACATCGTTTGATTGACGACATGGTGGCTGCCTGTATGAAATGGGAAGGCGGATTTGTCTGGGCATGTAAAAACTACGATGGCGACGTTCAATCGGATACCGTTGCTCAGGGATTTGGCTCACTGGGATTGATGACTTCAGTTTTGGTTACTCCAGACGGAAAAACAATGGAAGCCGAAGCAGCACATGGGACTGTAACTCGTCATTTCCGTCAACATCAGCAAGGAAAACCAACTTCAACAAACCCTATTGCATCCATTTATGCATGGACACGCGGTCTTGAATTCCGTGGCAAACTCGATGGAAATCAGGAGCTGATCAATTTCGCTGAAGCAATTGAAAAAACTTGCGTCGAAACAGTTGAAAGCGGGAAAATGACAAAAGACCTTGCAATGCTTATTTATGGCAATGACATAAAAACCGGCCAATACCTTACAACAGAAGGATTTTTGGATGCTATAGATACCAACCTTCAGAATAAATTAAGGTAATAATTAAATGCCGTATTTTATCAATTACTTCCTCCTCTTCGTGAAGCTACTCTTTATACATATCTTTTAATAATGAGGAAAATGATAATCAACACAGAAGAAGCCGTCCTGAAAGGACAGTATAATCTAGCCCAAGGCAAACAAAGTGTCGCCCTGGGTTGGAGAATGGGCGTTAAAATCGTCCGCGCGAGAACCTTTCTTGGAGGGTTATCATTCTTTCGGACGAAAAGGCATGAATCCCAATTCCGTCCGAAAGAAGTTTTTGCCCTGATTATTGTATTTGCACGGACGGTTTTCTCTTTATCCCTTTTACCCCAGACGTTGTCTGGGGCTAGAATAAGCTGGCCTTTCAGGCCGAAACTTGTGTATAAAGAGTAGCTTCGTGAAGAGAAGGGCAAAGCCCGCCAGTTGGCGGGCGACGGGGTGAGTTAAATATTGGAGCAATTAGAAATACAACATTTATTCATTTACTCAACTTAATATGATGAAAGGCGCGACTTTACTATCGACCTCAGTATTTGCAGATAAAATTATCCGAATTATTCACTAATTTAGGAAACTTATTGACGACATGAACTAAATATCAGATATTATGGAATACATCAAAAACAGGTTCTATGAAAAAGCCATGAAGAATATGGCTGACCTTCAAAAACTCAGAAAAGATTATGGTGATGTTGTTTTGGGACAGATAAACATCGATCAGGTTCTATCAGGAATGAAAGGCATTCCTGCTCTATTGACCGAAACATCAAAGTTGGATGCGAATGAGGGAATTCGTTTCAGAGGTTATTCTATTCCTGAGTTACAGGAAAAACTTCCAAAATTAGATGAAGCAGGAGAACCACTTCCTGAAGGTTTGTTTTATCTGATGATGATCGGTGAAATTCCGGAAAAGGATGATGTGATCAATATTTCGAAAGATTGGGCAACCCGTGCCCATGTTCCTCAGTATGCTTTCGATGTGATTGATGCACTTCCGAAAAACAGTCGCCCAATGACCCAGTTTAGTGCAGCAATCCTGGCAATGGCGTACGATTCTGTTTTCCAGAAAGCCTATCGCGCAGGTGTAAACAAAAAGTTCTACTGGGATTTCATGTATGAAGATGTGATGACCCTGATTGCCCGTTTGCCGCGTATTGCCGCTTACATCTATCGCCGTATCTATTTTGACGGAAACCACATTGAACCAAATCCAAATCTTGACTGGGCTGGAAATCTGGCCCACATGATGGGACATGATTCGGTAGAAGTAAAACGTTTATTGCGCTTATACATGGTTATTCATGCTGACCACGAAGGAGGAAATGTTTCGGCTCACGCCACCCATTTGGTAGGATCGGCTCTGAGTAATGCCTATTATTCATTTTCTGCCGGCATGGTTGGATTGGCAGGCCCATTGCACGGTTTCGCCAATCAGGAAGTAATGAACTGGATATCGGAAATGTTGATAGAATTGGGAACTGACGAACCATCTGATAGCCAAATTGCAACCTATATTGAAAAGACCCTGATTCAGGGGCGGGTTGTCCCGGGATACGGACACGCGGTACTTCGCATTACCGATCCACGGTTTACTTGTCAGCAGCAGTTCGCCGAAAAGTACATTGTGAACGATAAACTGATCAATACGGTGAATGCCATTTATCGTGTGGCACCTCCAATTCTGGAAGCTACCGGTAAAATCAAAAATCCGTGGCCAAATGTAGATGCATTTAGCGGTGCACTGCTTAACCATTACGGAATCACGGAATCTAGTTTTTACACGGTTTTATTTGGTGTTTCACGATCTTTGGGCGTAATGGCCTCGCTGGTTTTTGATCGTTTCTACGGACTTCCGATCGAACGTCCTAATTCGCAAACCCTGGAATGGTTCCTAAACAAAGCAGGAATTGTAAAAGAAGATTAACCAGGTAAATGAAATAGATTGAAATAGCCGCTTTCCTAAAAGAGAGCGGTTTTTTTTGCGCCTGATATGATAAGTTAACGACTAAACATACTCTTCAGCTTTCACAATCCTAATTGTTCCTTCTGTTGGTTTCTTTGAATTTAATCGGATAAAAGTAAAGAAGATTGATGGTTTGTGACTAAAATCAGGACCGATTTCCAATTATTTTTATGATTTTTGATTGGTCACAAATTACCATGACCCAAACGCTTCTGAATATTAAATAACATGACTTTAAACTGAACTTATGACAGCAAAAAACATAACAAAAGCTTTCACCGAAGCGCTGAAACTTGAAAAATACAAGCTCTGCGGGGTGTATTTTAGCAACGAAAAACCAGCCGACTCGCTCGAATTAAAGAAAAAAGGAAACGGTTGTATCGTCCCGCTTATTCTGAAGGCATCGACCGGTGTTCCGCTGGTGGTAGCCGAAGAATCGACTGGTTGGCCTTGCTCTGCCTTTTATCTCGGTTTTCAGGATACAATTTTCGAAGGAATTGAATATTTTCTTTCAAACAAAGATGATTTCTGGCGACCATGCGAACGGTTTATCCAAAATCCGACACTGGCCAAGGCATTTGTTGACAATGTCCATCCGGTAAAACCCGACAAACATTACATAGTGATCAAACCGCTTGAAGATTTTTTACCGGATGAAGAACCCGAATCGGTCTTGTTTTTCGTAAATGCTGATCAACTGAGCGCGCTGGTCTTTTTATCGCATTACGATGCTCCGGGAACCACCGACCGCGTTCTTTCACCATTTTCATCAGCCTGCATGGCACTGGTGACACTTCCGCTGAAACTGGCCCGAAACAATGAACAAAAAGCCGTCATCGGATTGTTCGACATTTCTGCACGTACGCGAATGCCCGGCAATTTGTTGTCGTTCGCACTACCCTACTCTTTCCTGAAAAAACTGGCAGGTATTCTTCCTGAAAGTTTTGTGACCACCGAAAGCTGGAGAACTGTAAAGGCACGGATATAAATGTTTCTGCCAACCGATAGTGTCAAAATCATTTTTCTATTAACCTGAGTTCGGGATAAGAAAGTTGAAAGAATGTTTCATTTACTCCGTTAGGAGTTCAATATCAATAGAGTAAAATCGTCCCATTTATTCATTCTCCGTTAGGAGATATATTTTTTTATACAATATTGATGTCCGACGGACAATGTTTTGTTTTAGGACAACATTTTCTATTGATATTGATTGCCTATGGCAAAATTAATCATCTATTTTTTAGGTTGTTATTTCTATTCTTTATATCGAACTCAGGTTATTAAGTAAAAAAAGGTCCGGGTCTTTCAACCACGGACCTTAAAAAATATATCAATAATTTATTTACCCCAATTCAATGACAACCGAATGAGTTGTTCCTTCTTTGAAAATTGGTAAAACATTTGATTTATAAAGGTTTCCATCAATAGTTACCTTCATTACGCCTTTGCATACATGTTGTGGATTTTCAACCTTGATCAGGTAAGTTGCTCCTCTGAATTTGCGGGTAACTTCAAATCCATCCCATTCAGCCGGAATACATGGCTCAACCTTTAAGCCTTCGTAGTCTGGTTGGATACCCAGAATAAACTGGCTGATGGCATAAAAATTCCACGAAGCGGTTCCGGTCAACCAAGAGTTCTTGGCCTCACCCGGTTTAAATGAATCTTTCCCGGCCACCATTTGAGCGTACACATAAGGTTCAGTTTTGTGCAGCTCGCTGATGTCTTCGAGGTACGAAGGGCATATCTTTTTGTAGTATTCCCATGCCTGATCACCACGACCGATAACAGTTTCGCCAATCATGATCCATGGATTATTATGGCAGAAAATACCAGCATTTTCTTTGTAACCAGCTGGATAGCTCGAAATTTCACCGTATTCGATGTAGTATTTGGTGAAGGCAGGATTGTTCAGCACAATTCCGAATTCAGAATCCATGCGTTCTTTAACTGAATCAAGCGCTTTTATACACAAGCCTTCTTCCTTGCCAATTCCGGCCATGGTGCACCATCCGTTCGATTCGATGAAGATTTTGCCTTCTTCGTTTTCGTCGCTTCCAATTTTATTTCCATAGTAATCGTAAGCCCGAAGAAACCATTCGCCGTCCCAGCCGTGTTGTTTGACTGCCTCAATCATATTGTCCACATCTTGTTGTGCACGAGTTGCTTCATCAGTTTCACCCAACCTTTTGCACAGCTCAATATAATCGCGACCATATATTACAAACAAACCAGCAATCATCAGTGATTCAGCTTTTGAGCCTTCAGTTTTATTCTCGGTGGTTTGGAACGATTCGTTTGGATCGTTCGAGAAACAGTTCAGGTTTAAGCAATCGTTCCAGTCGGCCCGTCCAATCAATGGCAATCCGTGAGGACCGAGATTATTAACCACATGATCAAACGAAACAGTCAGGTGATCGAACAACGTACGAGCCACGCTCATGTCATTGTCGAACGGAACCATTTCATTCAGGATCGTAAAATCGCCCGATTCCTTGATGTAACTGATAGTTCCAAGAATGAGCCACATCGGATCGTCATTAAATCCACCGCCAATATCATTGTTTCCTTTTTTAGTCAATGGTTGGTACTGGTGGTAACAACCTCCATCCTGAAATTGTGTCGATGCAATGTCAATGATACGTTCGCGAGCACGTTCAGGAATTTGATGAACAAAACCAATTAGATCCTGGTTTGAATCGCGAAATCCCATTCCACGGCCAATTCCGCTTTCAAAGTAAGAAGCCGAACGAGAAAAACAGAAAGTAATCATGCACTGGTATTGGTTCCAGATGTTCACCATGCGATCGAGTTTTTCGTCGCCAGATTTCACGCTGTAAACACTCAACAGATCATCCCAGTACTTGCGCAATTCGGCAAAGGCGGCATCAACTTTTGCCGCAGTGTCAAATTTAGCAATGGTAGCTTTGGCTTTTGTTTTGTTGATTACACCTTTCGATTCCCATTTTTCATCTTCGGCATTTTCAACGTATCCCAAAACGAACACAAGATCTTTCGATTCGCCGGGCTGAAGTTCTACCTCGATGCAATGCGAAGCAATAGGTGACCAGCCATGAGCAAGGGTATTGGTCGGATTTCCGTCAGCAACAACCTGAGGTTCGTCAAACCCATTGTAAAGTCCGAAGAACGTTTCGCGATCGGTATCAAAACCTTTGATTGGCGTATTCACTGAATAATAGGCATAATGGTCGCGACGCTCCTTATATTCGGTTTTGTGATAAATCACCGAACCTTCAATTTCAACCTCACCGGTTGAGAAGTTACGTTGAAAGTTTTCCATATCAGCGGCGGCATTCCACAAACACCATTCAGTAAACGAGAAGATTTTCAGTTTCTTCACTTCCGAAGAGTTATTGGTGAGCGTAAGCTTTTGCACTTCTGCCCATGTTTTCAGCGGAACAAAAAAGAGCACTTTTGCTGTAACACCTTTCTTTATGCCTTCAATCGAGGTGTAATTCATCCCATGACGACATTCGTATTTGTCGAGCGGGGTTTTGCAAGGTTTCCAACCCGGCGACCAAACTGTGTCTTCGTCTTTGATATAGAAATAGCGGCCACCGCTGTCCATTGGCACGTTGTTATAACGATAACGTGTTAAACGGCGGAATTTAGCATCCTTGTAAAACGAATAACCACCAGCGGTGTTCGAAATCAGTGAGAAGAAATCTTCGTTGCCCAAGTAGTTGATCCAAGGCCAGGGAGTCTGTGGATTGGTTATCACATACTCTCTATTCTGATCGTCAAAATGTCCAAATTTCATAGTTTTTAAGTTTTAAGTTTTAAGTTTTCCTTTTTTTATATTTTAAATATCTATTTTATGTAACTGCTTATTTGAAGGCCGATTTTGTTCCGTCTGAAAGAAGGTTTTTCACCTTGAGAAAGATTCTGCGCGGACGGTTCCTTTCACCTATTTCTTTTTCTATAAATATCTAGCCCCGCTGGGTCAACATTAGTCGAATAGATAGAAGTGCCAGAGGCACTGGATATTTATAGAAAATGATATCGCACAATGTTCTTCATGCCGTAGGTACGAAACTATTCCATGTTTAACACAACATCTTTATCAAACCTTCATACATTCTCCAGTTATTCGTTTATTGGCTGCACATTTTTTTGATGAGAGACTATTTTGCTAATTCTCTTGCTCTTCTGTTGCTTAATTCAATAGTGATTTCATCCATTTTCTTTTGAGTTAAAGGATAGATTGTCATAACACCAGCAGCAATAAGGGTTATAATTGCAGGAATCCAGCTCATCAGCATAATGATACCAGGAACTGCACCTTGAATGGAAACTGCATCCTGTCCATTGTAATGATATGCAGCCAAAACGAATCCAATAATTGCGCCGGCAATACCTCCTCCAAATTTGGTGGCAAAAGAACCTGCCGAGTAAACCAATCCAGTTGCCCTGCGTCCGTTTTTAAATTCCGAATAATCGGCAGCATCGCCAAGCATGGCAAAGAACAATGTTGGGAATATAGCTGCTCCAAACTCAGAGATGATACCAATAGTGAAAATGCCTATCGTATCATTGGGACCGCAAAAAACAAGTAATGCATTTACAAGGCCAGAGAAAATTAAAGCACCAATAAACAGATTACGTTTACCATAGCGCTTGCCCAGAGGAGCGGTTATCATGGCACCAGCAATTGAAGCCAACATTAAACCAACCATAAACGAAGCAGCCAACAACTGATTGTGCAGATAATGGGCAAAGTAGATGACAACAATGCCTTGTTTTATCGAGTTGTAAACATTGAAAAGCATTCCAATAACAAGAAGTACCACCCAAGGCTTATTTCTGACAAGGTCTTTCAAATCTTTTTTCAAATTTGTTTCCTGTTCTTTTGGAGGTTGAACACGTTCTTTTGTCGTCCAGAAAGTTAACATCAGGAACAAGGATAAGAAAACAGATAAAATATAGATGGCACTGCTATAACCTCTCTTTTGGTCAATGATGGTTATTTTTTTAGCCTCCAGATTTTCCTCACCAGCTATAATAAATGAATATTTTTTTTGCGCTTCCATTGAAAAGCTTTTGCCTTGAGTAGGAACGTTGGCACTATCGGGAACTACCGCATCAGCCCAAGTAAACAGGGCGATTCCATCTTTGGTTTTGATGTTTACATTCTTAACATCCTGAGTGGTTGATACTGTAACTTCGTATTTTTTCGCTTCCAGTTTGGAAACATCAATGGTTGGATTGATGTTTCCGAAGTGTGCAACCAAAAACAACAAAGCTCCCTGAACAATCATACCACCGGTAAAAGCGCCAACCATGCGATACGACCCAAGACTTGTGCGTTCTTTGTCGTCGCCCGACATTACAGCCATTAATGCGCCGTAAGGAATATTATTCGCAGTGTAAATCAGGAAAAAGAGCAGATAAGTGGTATAGGCATATATAATTTTCCCGGTTGGACCTAAGTTTGGTGAGGTAAATAACAACGACAATGTTATCCCAAGAGGAATGGCCGTCCAAAGTATCCACGGACGAAATTTGCCATATTTTGAATTTGTTCTGTCGCAGATAACTCCCATAAGAACATCGATAATTCCATCACCGAAGCGTGCAATTAACATTAGCAAACCCACAGCAGCAGGATTAATTCCAAATACATCGGTGTAGAAGATAAACAGGAAAGTGGAAACTCCGCGCCAGGCAATATTTGCAGCTCCATCGCCAAGTGCATAACCAATTTTTTCGGAAATCTTTAGTTTTTGATTAATTAGATTCATTTTATATGATTAGTTAGGTGAATTCATTAAATTGAAAAATCGAAACGGTCAATTTTGGTTTTTTCATATACATCGCGGCTGAAAATAAAAAGCTGGGCAGGTTTGTGTTTCACTGCTTGCTGTTTTTCGTCGAGTGGAATCACATATTTCATCTGCAACACTTTCTTTCTGAAATTTCTGCGGTCAAATTGCGTTCCCAAGACAGATTCGTAAAGTTTCTGAAGTTGAGAAATGGTAAATTTCTCCGGAAGTAGCCCAAAACCAATGGGTTCTGAACGTAATTTGATCCGAAGCCTTTCGAGTGCCTTTTCCAGAATCTCTTTGTGGTCAAATCCAAGTTCAGGGAGATCGTTAATTGGAAACCATTTCACATTCCTTTCTTTCAAAGAAAGCGTAACCGTAGTATTATCGATCAATGAAAAATACCCAACCGTGACGATTCGTTCGCTAAAACCTTCGTGTTGGTTTTGCAGCCACAACCTGTCTTTTGCGCTATCAATACGATTAGTTCTTCCAAAGGCATAAAACTGTTCCAGGTAAATATTGTCGAGACCTGAAAGCTTTTTAAGAATGCGAGCTGCCGCAGTATCAAAATCTTCATCTTCAAAGATATGGTATCCCGTAAGAGTCCAATCATCGATTAATATTTCATTCGACTTTTCATCAACTAGCTTTCTCTCTACCAACAATACATTAAGCTGGTTAAAATCGAAACCGAAAATAACACAGTCAACTGAAATATTTGGGACGATTTTTGGCATCAATTAAGTTTAATGCGTATCAAATACGCATTGTAAATATATAAAATTCCGTAATCAGAATATCAGATTCAATAACTTTCACGCCACATTCAGGAATAAAATATTATAACACTAAAAATCAACAACATATAAGAATGTTGGTCGGTTCACACATCCATCAAGCCAAACATTTAATGTTTAAGAGCATATTATTTAAGATTGAATTAACACCCAATAGGTTACAACAGCCTATCTTTGTATCATCATTACGCAACAAAAGACATTTATCACATTTCATAAGTTAGGTTTGATTAGTTTTATTGGTTTAGTTAGTTTAGTTAGGTTTAGTTAGGTTTAGGGAAAGGGTAGATTAGAGAATCTATCCTTTTTTCTTTTTTATAAGTCAACCCGCTGCAAACCAAATCATTTCATTTACTCTCCCAAGAATAAACTACAATACGCCGGAAATTTGCTTTTTTTATATAAATTTGGTCAGCTATATAAAAAACCTCAAAGACCAGACATCTACTCTAAAACTTACCCTATGGAAAAGAATTACAAGGAAAAGTTGAAAATTGTGCACATTGCTGCCGATCCCGAGTTTTTATCACCTATCACCTACGAAAAGTATCTGGTAAACATTGAAACAATTGACAATCCTTTTTCTGTAAGTCAATGGATAACTGCAAACGGATTGCCGGATGCACTTATTTGTGAAAGAAAACTTCCCGGAGGAAACGGTCTTGGGTTTTACGATTTTTGGGTTGATCAATTTGATCGCGGGAAAAGAATTCCATTTATATTGCTTGACGATGAAAAAAATCAGGAAATACTATCGGAAGCACAACAGAAAAAAATCGATGATGTTTATATAAAACCGACCAAAGCTGAAACGCTGATAAGCAAAATTCTGAATCTACAACAGGATAAAACATTGTCAGACAAGGAAATGGTTTCGGAAATGAATGCCTTTAAACCCTACAAACCAACATTCCTGAAACGCACTTTTGATATTGTTGCAGCGTCAATCGGATTGTTAATCGTTTCTCCGATTTTTCTGATCTTTATGATTGCCATACGGTTGGAGTCGAAGGGAAAGGTTTTTTATATCTCCAAAAGAGTTGGTTCCGGTTATAAGGTTTTCGACTTCTATAAATTGCGGTCTATGTACACCAACGCGGATAAACGATTGAAGGAACTGGCGGTTGTGAATGAATTCACAAAAGAAGCTTTGGCCGACCATTCAGAAACAACAAATATTCTCTGGAACAATTCGACCATAGTCGGTGATCCCAGGCTTACCAGAGTAGGGAAAATTATGCGTAAGCTGAATATTGACGAATTTCCGCAGTTGTTCAATGTAATCAAGGGTGATATGTCGTTAGTTGGCAACCGGCCATTGCCATTATACGAAGCCGAACTTTTAACCACCGCCGATTGGGCCGACCGATTTCACAGTCCGGCCGGAATTACCGGTATTTGGAAAGTAGTGACCCGCAGAAAATTAAAAGCAATGTCACACGAAGAACGGAATAGCCTGCAAAATAAATATTCCCAGATTGCGAACAGCTCAACATCATTCTGGAAAGATATATGGATTATTGTCCAAACGATACCAGCTTATTTCAGAAAAGAAAAAGTGTAGTTGCTGAAGTAATCAAGTCTGAATACTTTCCGGATGACAAAAACAATGCACCTGATGGTCGTTCACCATTCCGGTTGCCTGCATGTGAGAGTATATTATTGTGGAACCGACAAATTTAAATCCCCGTTTCTTTAAATCGGCGCTGATTACATCCGAAAGTTCAGTCTTTGCTGGCAGTTCAGATAATTTCTCCCACTTATTGACAATGGGCTGGTAATCAACAAACTTCCAGATATACCGATCAAAACTTCCGAACTCTTCCACGATCTCAAGGAAAAGCTTTGCATTGTTGATGCTTGCATCAATCTTTTGCCTGTTCCTGATAATTGCAGGATTAGACATTAATTCTTCCACTTTTTGCTGATCAAAACCGGCGACTTTCCTGACATCAAAATTTTCATAAGCAACCCGGAACGCTTCTCTTTTTTTCAGGATGGTCAACCAACTCAAACCAGCCTGCATTCCTTCCAGAATCAGAAACTCGAATAACTTCTGATCATCATGCAAAGGACTTCCCCACTCTTCATCGTGGTATTTGCCCATAATTTCAGTTTTCTGCGCCCACTCACAACGGTTTTCCATGGCTTCAGGTTTTAAACATTTTAATATTTCCAAATGTATCAACAAATGTATTGTTCATGGAAATTAATGCCTGTTTTTCTCAACATTCGTTAATTATTCAAAAAAGATTAAAAAAATACGAAACCAGAGGCGTTTGGGCTAATTTATTATTTTTGCTATGTATAAATTGCGCCTACATGAAGAAGATACTTTTTATCATTTTACTTTTGGTTACCAGCCAGGCTTTCAGCCAGTTGAACATTGATTATTTTATAAGTGTCGGCGAAACCCGGATTCAGGTTGGTAATTATGTGGGTGCAATCGAAAACTTCAATATTGTTATACGATTCAAGCCTCATTTGCCTGAACCTTATTTTTATCGTGGCGAAGCCAAACATCAGCTTGAAGATTTCAGGGGGGCCATTCAGGATTATAATTCTGCCATTGACATCAAACCATATTATCCTGAGGCGTTTATGCACCGTGGCCTGGCCTACCTCGAACTAAAAGAATATGCAAAAGCCATTGAAGACTATAACCGGGCCATCGAACTTGACCCCCATGACGAAGCGATTTATAATAACCGAGGAATTGCCAAAATTTCGATGAAAGATATTGATGGCGCTATTGCCGACTACGACAAAGCCCTGACAATTAACCCGAAATTTACAAACGGCTTAATCAACCGCAGCAATGCCAAATTAATGAAGAATGATATTAGAGGTGCGATTAAAGATTTGAACCAAACAATTATCATTCGACCACATTTTGCAAGTGCCTATTTATTAAGAGGTTTAGCCCGTTTTGAACTCAACGATTATGCTTCCGCTCTTCGTGATTTCGATCAGTGCATTAAACTCGATCCAAGAAATTCGGATGCATTTAACAACAGGGGAATCGTAAAACAAAAGCTTGAAGACTATAAAGGAGCTATCAATGATTACAACATTGCTTTACAAATTGATCCAACCATTGCCAATGCATACATGAACCGGGGAATTGCCAGGGAGATACTTAAACTACCTGGTTCTGAGGAAGATTATGCAATCGCTGCGAAACTTGATCCAAAATTTGCCTTCAATCCAAAAGAAGTTGATTCGAGTGCACTGGCGCAAGCCAAACAAAAGGCGAATCAATCTTCACAACAAAATCAGGCAAAACCCCAACCGCAAAATCAACCAACGCAGGCAGCTCAAACGGCTCAAAATAATACACCACAAACGAATAGCTCAACTTCCGATCAATCTGTTGGCTCTCAGGATACCGAACCCAAAAAGGAGACCAAGGAAGAACGCGCTCGCAGAAGGTATAAACTGACCTTGACAGCTTCACAAAATTTACCTTCTTCCGGAGACAAAATTGTTGATGACGGTCGCATTCAGAATAAAAACATCATCATTGATTTACAACCCATTTTTATTCTGTCTTCGTACGATAAAAATTCAACTGATTTTGAGCGCAATCAATACTACAATCTTGAACTAGAGACTATTAATAATTTCAACAACTATGATCCGGTTGTAACCATCTCAAACAAACCGATTGACAGATTAAAAGAGGTTTTCAAAAATGACATCCTTTACTTCAACGAAAAAATTAAAAACAACAGCAACGAAAGTCAGAATTTTCTGAGCCGAGGTATCTTTTACAGCCTGATTGACGATTATTCGAGTTCGATGAACGACCTGCAAAAAGCAATAAAACTAAACGATAAAAATGCATTGGCCTATTTTTCGAGGGCAAATTGTAAGTTGAAAATGATTGACTTGATTGAACAGCTAAAACAATCGTCAGATAAAATAACTGTTCCGCTCAAGAATGATCCCAAACTCTCGAACGAAAACACGATTGAAACCGTGGCTGATTATTCTGAAGTATTGACTGACTATTCAACCTGTCTTTCGATCAATCCAAATTTTGCTTTTGCTTATTTCAATCAGGCGTATGTAAAATGTAAAATGCGCGATTATGAAGGTGCAATGGCCGATTTAAACAAAGCCATTGATATTGAACCGGACTTTGCGGAAGCTTATTTTAACCGGGGATTGACAAAAATTTATCTTGATGATGTTGAAGGTGGCGCCATTGACTTGAGCAAAGCCGGTGAATTGGGTATTCAGGATGCCTACAACATCATCAAACGTTATTGCAATTAATCTTTTAAAATCATTTCAAACGATATGCAGTTTGCCAATCAACCACTTGCAGAACGATTGCGCCCGACAACACTGGATGACTACATCGGGCAGGAACACCTGATTGGTGAAGGTGCCGTTTTGCGCAAAATGATTGAATCAGGCAAAATTTCATCCTTTCTTCTTTGGGGACCTCCGGGAGTTGGAAAAACCACCCTGGCCAAAATCATTGCCAATACACTCGATCGCCCATTTTATACGTTAAGTGCGGTCAGTTCGGGAGTAAAAGATGTGCGCGATGCAATTGAAAAGGCCCAGCGTACCCAGTTTTTCAACAAGCCAAATCCGATACTTTTCATCGACGAAATTCACCGGTTTAGCAAATCGCAGCAAGATTCGCTGTTAGGCGCGGTTGAACAAGGCATTGTTACGTTGATAGGTGCCACCACAGAGAACCCTTCGTTTGAAGTCATTTCGCCGCTTCTATCTCGTTGTCAGGTATATGTACTCAATCATTTGGATAAAAAAGACCTGCTGAAAATTGTCGATCTGGCCTTAACCAAAGATCCTTACCTGAAGACCAAAAACATTGTGATTGAGGAAGATGAAGCATTGCTGCGTTTTTCAGGCGGTGATGCCCGGAAACTACTCAATGTGTTGGAATTGGTGGTAAATTCCGAAGAAAGTGATACTATTACTGTTAACAACGAAAAGGTACTTGACCGCCTCCAGAACAACATGGCCATTTACGATAAAAACGGAGAGATGCACTACGACATCATTTCTGCTTTTATTAAAAGTATGCGCGGAAGCGACCCCGATGCTTCAGTTTACTGGCTGGCACGCATGATTGAAGGCGGCGAAGATGTTAAATTTATTGCCCGAAGAATGTTAATCCTTGCTGCCGAAGACATTGGGCTGGCCAATCCGAATGCCTTGCTATTGGCTCAAAGCACCTTTGACGCTGTGCATAAAATCGGCTATCCCGAAGCCCGGATTATCCTTTCGCAATGTGCTATTTACCTGGCAACTTCGGCAAAAAGCAATTCAGCTTATTCTGCTATCGACGAAGCTATCGCCCTTGTAAAATCTACCGGTGATTTACCTGTACCACTTCATATCAGGAATGCTCCCACAAAACTGATGAAAGAATTAGGCTATGGCAAGGATTATAAATACGCCCATTCGTACGAAAATAACTTTGCCGAGCAGGATTTTCTTCCGAAAGAATTGAAGGACCACCAGTTTTACAAACCACAAAACAACCCGCTTGAAATTAAAATACTCGAAAGGCTGAAGAGTATTTGGGGAAAGCGGTACAAGTAGAATACTTCGCAAGCAAGATTCTTCGTTTTAAACAAATCAGAACTACCGCAGACGTTTCTTATATGATCAACAAAAAATGAATTGACTTTATTTTACCGTCTTCAGAATAACAGGTTTATCCTAGATGAGAATCAAACCGCAGTGGATAAAAATATAAAAGAAGCAAAGAAGAATATTATCGGACTGGGCTACAGCCATGATTTTTAGAAAATGAAATTGTATAAACCATCGGATATTCGGTAATTTAAACCTGAAGTATTGCGAACATAGCGCATTGCTTCAGGTTTGCTTTTAAAAAATGAATTATCTTCGTGAAAAATTTATCATGATGATCCCAAAACTTAAATACCCAAATTCGAATTTCCTTTTGTTGGCCGGGCCGTGCGCCATTGAAGGCGAGCAAATGGCCATGGAAATTGCCGAACGAATCGTTGAAATAACCAATAAACTTCAGATACCTTACATTTTCAAGGGTTCGTACCGCAAGGCTAACCGCTCAAGACTCGATTCATTTTCAGGAATTGGCGACGAAAAAGCATTGAAAATTCTGCGAAAAGTGTCCGAAACGTTTGACATACCTACCGTTACCGACATTCATACGGCACCCGAAGCCGCCATGGCCGCTGAATATGTTGATATGTTGCAGATTCCGGCATTTTTGTGCCGTCAAACCGACATTCTGGTGGCAGCCGCCGAAACCGGCAAGGCGGTAAACATCAAAAAAGGCCAGTTTTTATCGGCCGAAGCCATGAAATTTGCTGTGACAAAGGTGCGCGAAAGTGGCAATAACAATGTGTTTCTGACCGAACGCGGCTCAACTTTTGGCTACCACGATTTAATTGTAGATTACCGTGGAATTCCGGAAATGCAGAAGAACAACTGTCCGGTAATTCTTGATATTACCCACTCATTGCAACAGCCCAACCAGTCGAGCGGCGTTACCGGCGGACAACCTCAATTGATTGAAACCATTGCCCGTGCAGGAATTGCGGTGGGTGTTGACGGAATATTTTTAGAAACTCATCCTGATCCGGCAAATGCGAAATCTGACGGAGCCAACATGTTACAAATTGATTTACTTGAAGGACTATTAACCCGGCTTGTCCAACTCAGGCAAGTTGTAAAGACTTTTTAAAATATGGAAGATAGACGTGATTTTATGATGAAACTGGCTGCCAGACTGGCAACAACAAGTTTGGTTACAGTTTCGGCCCAGGCGAATGCCAAAGCAATTCCGATGAAAAATATTTTTGTTCATCATGTGTTCTTTTGGCTAAAAGAACCACAAAATGACCAGGCAAGAAAAGATTTTGAAAAAGGATTGCAGGGATTAATTACAGTTCCGCAGATTCAATCGTACCATATCGGAACTCCTGTCGAATCTCCCCGCGAGGTTGTAGATGACTCATTTACATATTCATACATGGCATTTTTCAGGAACAAGGAAGATCAGACCATCTATCAAACTCATCCGATTCATCTAAAATTTATAGAAGATTGCCAGCACCTTTGGGAAAAGGTAATTGTGTATGATGCAATGTAAAGCCCCCTTCCCGTTCCCCCAAAAGGGGAAAGCTTAGGTCGTGAATTTGCGGGTGTTATATTTCTGAATAAAAAACTTCCACTCTCCGTTATATCACCATATAAAGCGGATTCAATGCTAATGGAAAAACAAATATGCCAATAGAATGGCTGCGACGACACCTACAAAATCAGCAATTAACCCGCATGTGAGCGCATAGCGGGTATTTTTTATTCCGACCGATCCGAAGTAAACTGCCAGAATATAAAAAGTGGTGTCAGCCGAACCTTGAATGGTACATGCAACACGACCGGCAAATGAGTCAGCGCCATAATTTTTCATCACATCAACCATCATTCCCCGTGAACCGCTACCACTCAATGGTTTCATAAACGCAGTTGGCAAAGAAGGTATGAAATCGGTATTAAATCCCATTTGCTGAAAAGCCCATGTTATGCCCGAAATAAACCATTCCATGGCTCCTGAAGTCCGGAAAACACCAATGGCAACCAAAATGGCAATCAAGTATGGTACAATCATGATGGCCGTTTTAAAACCATCTTTCGCTCCTTCAATGAAAGCATCATAAACGTTCACCTTTTTGCGCAAAGCAAGAAGAATAAAGCCAATGATTATTGAGAAGATAATCAGGTTACTCGCGACACTCGAAATGGTTTGGATCTGGTCTTTTGGCAAACCTGAAAAATACCAGATAATGCCTGCTATGAAGGCGGTTAATCCACCAAGGTACGACAAAATAGTTTTATCCAGAAGATTGATTTTCTGATGCCACGAAACCGCCATTAATCCGGCAAGAGTGGAGCAAAAAGTAGCCAACAAAATCGGAATAAAAACATCTGAAGGATTGACCGCTCCCAACTGGGCACGAAAAACCATGATACTGATTGGTATAATCGTTAATCCTGAAGCATTTAAAACAAGGAACATGATTTGAGCATCGGATGCGATATCCGGAGTCTTGTTGGTTTCCTGCATTTCCTTCATTGCCTTTAAACCCATTGGTGTTGCTGCGTTGTCGAGGTTCAGCATGTTGGCTGCAATGTTCATTATAATGGAACCATAAGCCGGATGATCTTTGCCGAGCGAAGGAAAAAGTTTGTTGAAAAACGGACCAACCAACTTGGAGAAAATCCGCACAATGCCACCCTTCTCCCCTATTTTCATGATTCCCATCCACAATGTCAAAACGCCGGTAAGTCCCAATGAAATATCGAACCCTGTCTTGGCCATGTCGAAGGTCGAATTCATCATCTCCGAAAAAATATTCATATCCCCGAAAAAAATGAGTTTGATCAAGCCAATTACGAAAGCCACCACAAAAAAGAAAATCCAGATATAATTGAGTGCCATTGAATTAATTTACAATTCTAAAATTTACAATTTACAATTTCATTGACAGAATCAATTACTTTTCTTTACTATTTCCCTTTCAAGATTCTAATTGGATTCCTATTTCGCAATAAATATAGACAAAAAAAAAGCGGCTGCCCCATAATGAAATGAAACAGCCGCCAATATTCGTATATGATTTCTTATTCAGGCAAATCGTTTTCACCTTTTACATAACCAAAGTTAGCCAAAATACCACCATCGACATATAGTACATGTCCATTTACAAAATCACTGGCTTTTGAAGCAAGGAACATGGCTGCATTGCCTACATCTTCCGGTTCGCCCCAGCGACCTGCCGGTGTGCGGGTCATCACCAAATCATTGAACGGATGTCCATTCAGTCGAATATCAGCAGTTTGTGAAGTAGCAATATAACCAGGACCAATACCATTGATCTGAAGATTGTACTTTGCCCATTCGCAGCACATGTTGGCAGTAAGCAGTTTCAAACCACCCTTGGCAGCTGCGTAAGCAGAAACCGAGTTGCGACCGTAAACGCTCATCATCGAACACATGTTGATTATTTTACCGCTGCGTTTGGCGATCATGGCCGGAGCTACCCTTTTTGACACGATCAATGGAGCAACCAGGTCAACATCAATTACCTGTTTGAAATCGGCAATCGGCATGTCCAAAATTGGAATACGTTTAATGATACCGGCGTTATTAACCAGAATATCAATGGTTCCTACTTCTTTTTCAATAATCGAAATACCCTTGTCAACATCAGCCTCATCGGTGACATTAAAGACCAACGTAAAAACATCAATTCCGGCTGCATTGTATTCAATTTTGCAAGCGGCCAGTCTTTCTTCGCTCAGATCGTTTACACAAATTTTGGCACCAGCTTTTCCAAGAACTTTACCAATGGCCATTCCAATGCCATGAGTTCCCCCGGTAATCAGGGCTACTTTTCCAGTCAAATCAAATAATTCGTTCATAATGATATGTATTAAAGTTATAAATTTCTGAATTAGTCATTAATTGCATGATCGGCAGGGAAATTCTGTCCGCTCCAAATCTTTTTTGAAGTCCATTCCTGAGATGCATCGGCCCAGAACGGGTCGTTGTCAGGCAATCCCAATGGAAGTAATCCGACTGAACATAGATACAAACTACCGGTTGAAATGTACGATTCAGCAATGTCGGGCTGATGGCCAAAGAAACCAATTGTCAGCCATCCTTCAGAATCGAATACGCCCGGAGCTTCAACCATTCGCTGAATAACTGCCGATAAAGCAGAGCGAACCTGAGCTGGGTTCAAGCCATCAGGCAAACGATGCTGCAACGCCATTTGAGCCAGTAACTGGAAAGCACCAAAACGATAAGGCAATGAGCGGCCAATTGCCGGGAAAGTTCCTTCCGGAGAAATTAACCGTTCCTGAATATCGGCATATCGTTTGGCCCGTTTGATAACTGTTTCGTAGGTGTTTTTATAAGTTTCACCGTGCTTCACAAGTTCCTGCAACACGTCAACCAACATGGGCTGAATTACAAAGCTGTTGTAATAATCCCAATGAAAATCAGGACCATCGCCGTACATTCCGTCACCTTTGTACCATTCCATGTGTTTTCTGATGGCCAGATCCATGCGCAATCCATCGTGTTGTTCTCCGGCAAAAAGTAAAAATGCCTCCACCATTGCACTAAACAACAACCAATTGCTGTAACCGGGAGTAATCACCCTGGTGCTTTTCATTGCAGTAATAAGCTGTTGTTTGGTATTATTATCCAACTGTTTCCACAGAATATTGGGTGCCCGTAAAATCGCATGTACCAGAAAAGCTGCATCAACCAAAGGCTGACCGCCTTCAGTAAAATTCATATAATCAGGCGACTGGGGATCAACCGCCATTTTCATACATTTCTGCGCCAGATCAATATATTTTTTCCGAAGCTGACCTTCCTCGGTTTCATCGATGCCTAACTCAAGCCATGGAGACATCCCGGCCATTAAACGACCATAAGCTTCAAGATAAGTAACTTTCCGACGGTCGGCTTCCTTTCCTGACTTGCACTCCAACGGCATGTTTTTCCTTAACTCACCTTTGCTCAGCGATTCAAGCAATGGTGTGGCGATGCGGATTAGCACATTCAGCCAGTATTTCCGGTCAACAACTTCAGGAGTACTGACAATGGTTGCTGCTGAAAGCTTATTTGCAAGCGGTGCCAAACCGATGAGTGATAAATATTTAAATGCGTTGCGGCGGTTCATCCTGAAGTTGTTATCTTAACTGATTTGGTTGAACAACATCCATATCGGTGTAGTCCATATTTTCGCCAGCCATGCCCCAAATGAAAATATAATTGCTGGTACCGGCAGCAGAGTGAATCGACCAGTTGGGCGAAATAACAGCCTGCTCGTTGCTCATCCAGATGTGGCGTGTTTCCTGCGGTTCACCCATAAAATGACAAACGGCCTGACCTTCAGAAACATTGAAATAGAAATAAACTTCCATTCTGCGGCTATGGGTGTGCGCCGGCATTGTATTCCAAACGCTTCCTGGACGAAGTTCTGTCATTCCCATCTGAAGCTGGCAAGTTTCGATCACTTTGCTTATCAACAACTGATTGATTTGACGCTCGTTGGAAGTTTGCTGCGAACCCATTTGCAGTACATTGGCCTCTTTCAGCGTAATTCTCCGGATCGGAAGTTCCTTGTGTGCAGGAGTTGAATTCAGGTAAAAACGGGCTGTCTGAGTCTTACTTTCTGATTTGAAAATAATCTGTTTGGCACCTTTCCCAATATACAATGCTTCTTTGAAATCGAGTTCGTATTCAGTTCCATCAACGACCACAGATCCCTTAGCGCCAACATTAATAATGCCCAGTTCGCGACGGTCGCAAAAATAGGGAGCTTTCATCGGGTCGATGGCAGTCAGTTCCAAAGGAGCATTGGAAGGTACTGCACCACCGGCAATATAACGGTCGTAATGCGAATAAACCAGATGAATTTTATCGTCTTCCATCACTTTTTCAATCAGGAAATTTTCGCGTAATTGTGCGGTATCATACTTCTTTGCATCGTTGGGATGCGAAGCGTAACGTTCTTCATAAATTACTGTCATGATCTTTTATTTTTAATGATTGTACTTGTATTTTAATGCTTCCAGATAATAATAATCGGCATAATTAAGTGGAGTGTCCACTTCCGACTTTTTTGGCATATTTCCTACACAATGCTTCAATAAAAATCCGCCATTCGTGCCCGGTTCGGCCAGATATTCAGGGGAACTTAAACTTGCGAGAATTTTATTGGCCAAAGCTGCATAATCTTCCTTGCCCTGGTCGGTAACAGAGCTTAGTATATAAAGCGCCGAAGCAGTAATGGCTGCGGCTGATGCATCACGGTTGGTGTTTGGAATGGCCGGATCGTTGTAATCCCAATAAGGCACCAAATCTTCAGGAAGGTTTTTCTGAATGTATGCAGCAATTTTTTTAGCAGCATCAAGATATTTCACATCACCAGTTTCGCGAAAGCAAACAGTAAAACCATACAAGCCCCATGCCTGCCCTCTCGCCCATGAAGAATCGTCGCGCAACCCCTGATTGGTTTGTTTTGCAACAGGCTGACCGGTTATTGTGTCGTAATGAACTACATGGAACGAACTCATATTTTCGCGGAAATGATTGGCCAGCGTGGTGTTGGCATGTTTGATAGCAATATCGCGGTATTTGGGGTTGCCAGTCTCTTTTGATGCCCAGAACAACATTTCGAGGTTCATCATATTGTCAATAATAACCGGAAACTGCCATGCCGGGTTCCAGTCCCATGATTTAATACTGCCGATTTTCGGATTGAAACGAGTTATCAGGGATTCAGATGCCTCGATGACAACCTTCTTATAATCATCGTTTTTCGTAATCCGATATGCGTTTCCATAACTGCAAAAGAACATAAAACCCAGATCGTGTGTGTTTTTGAGATACTGCGCACCATTAAGTTTTACTGTATTTTCGGTGGCTATCTTTTCCCATTTCTGATCACCGGTCAGTTCGTACATATACCAATAACTTCCAGCCGGGAAACCGCTACACCAATCGTCTTTGTGTACCAATTTAGTTTTCCCGTTCTCAAAAGTACGCGGAACCAAACTATCACTGGCCGAATTGACCACCAGATAATCGAGTTGTTGTGAAAGATGATTGACGAGCTTATCTTTTTGCTCAAAAAGACTTTTTGTGGAACAAGCACATAAAATCAGTAAAAGGGGAATAAAGAAGCTTGAATTTTTGGTCATGAGAGCCAAGGTTTTTATGGTTTTCGTACCGGATAAATATTTTAAAAAGTTCAGCAAAGATAGTAGTAATTTATAAATGCGCAATCGATTGCATTTTATTTTATTTTTGGTGTCAAAAGAAGAAATAATTAGCATATTTGCAGCACATTCAATTTCGACATGAACAAAAATACGGAACCGACCATTCATGATATTGCCCGGGAACTAAAAATTTCAGCATCGACTGTTTCAAGAGCGTTGAACGACAATCCCAGGATTAGCCTGAAAACGAAAGAAAAAATTAAAGCAGTAGCTGCCAAATTGGGTTACCGTCCGAATACACTTGCGTCGAATCTTCGCAACAAAAAATCGAATACCATCGGAATTGTTGTTCCACTGATCAACCGGCACTTCTTCTCTTCAGTTATCAGCGGTGTCGAAGATGTTGCTTTTAAAGCAGGCTACAATGTGGTTATCTCGCAATCGAACGACCTTGCTTCCAAAGAAATCAACATCGTTCATTCCATGTTTTCGAACCGGGTCGATGGTCTGATTATCTCAATTTCGATGCAAACCGATACGTTTGATCACCTGAAGGCTTTTGGAAAAAAACATATTCCACTTGTATTTTTTGATAGAGTTGTGCCCGAAATTGCAACCCATAAAATTGTGGTTGATGATTTTGCCGGAGGTTTTCGCGTAACACAACATCTTATTGATCAGGGATATAATCGCATTGCACATTTGGCAGGCACCCAAAGCCTGATGACTTATCTTGACCGGAAAAACGGTTACATCGAAGCACTTCGAAAAAACGATATCCCGTATGACGAATCGCTGGTCATTATCAATACCTTGACCAGTGATGAAGGTATTTCAGCCGTTCAGCAATTGATGGAACTTCCAAACCCGCCCGATGCCATCTTCTGCGGAAATGATACCACTGCACTCAGTTCTATGATTTATCTGCGCGATAAAGGCTTTCGGATTCCTCAGGATATTGGGATTGTTGGATTTAGCAATGAACCATTTTCAAAGGTTGTTTCGCCGTCAATTTCAACCATTGCACAACCGGGATTTGAGATGGGACAAAAGGCCGCCGAATTGCTTATCCGACAGATTGAAACCAAAGAAGAAACCTACCAGACCATTGTTTTACCAACAGAGTTGATCATCAGGGAATCTTCGAGCCGGAAAAGCTTGCAGTGAACAGTCACAGTTAGCAGATGTCAACGACGGGCAACCCAATTATTATATCTTTCAAACTATTATTCTAAAATCATGCAAACAACTTTATTTGGCGACGACTTTCAGGGAAAAAAAGAAAAAGGATTAAAAATCATTTCTAAAGGAGAAAAACCTTTATCGAGAAATCAAAAGATGTTCAATAGCCTCACCAGAAAAATTGAAACGCTTGATAATGAAATAGTCACCGAAAACGAAAAACTCACGAGGCTATTGGAATTACACACAAAAACTTTAACTCCGCTCGAAAATAAAGTGGCACATTCGAGGATAAATCTTGCCATGGTTCTTGAAAAAGCAACTGTGCTTAACAGGTTTACAAAAAAACAAACAGAAGCAATCGGTCAGACCATTATTGATTTGTGCGATGACGCTTTTATGGATATTGAACCGACACCAGAACAGGAAGCTTTTTACGACAAATGGTCGGATGTGCCATTTAATGAAGAAATTGGTCAACAAAATGAGGAGTTAAAAGAGGAGTTTGCCGATTTCATGAGTAAATTGTTTGGGATGGATGTTGACGCAGACGACCTTGATGGAAGTCCGGAAAGCTTCGCCCGAATGCAGGAAAAAATGCGAAATCAGTTTGAGCAAGCCCAGTCGCAAAAGAAGCGCCATAATAATCAGAAAACCAAGAAACAACAAGCCAGAGAAATGGCACAAAAAGAAAAAGAAGAGATAAAAAACAAAAGTATAAGGAGTATTTACATTGCGCTTGTCAAAATTCTCCATCCCGACACTGAAACCGATCCTATATTAAAAGCTGAAAAGGACGAAATAATGAAAAAAGTTACGGTAGCTTACGATCAAAAGGATTTAACAACCCTCCTGAAATTAGAGATGGAATGGGTACAAAAAACAGAAGAACACCTTGAAAAACTGACTGATGACAAGTTGAAAATTTACATTTCGGCGCTTAAGCAACAAGCAGCAGAACTTCAAAATGAGATATTCGCCTTGTATCATCATCCGCGTTATGCAAAAGTTTCCGATTTTGGGCGCATGCCTGAAAAAATAGCGATCAGGGAAATACAAATCATTAAATCAGAATTGAAAACCATATTTAACAACCTGAATGTTTTTGTAAGCAATTTTCAAATGTCCAATTCGAAAAAGCACGTTTTGGAATTTGTAAACGATTATAAGAGAGGAATTTCAGGAACAGAATTGGAGAGCAACTGGAATGACATGTATTTTTAAATCATTTGGATTTGGCGGAAACTGAGGAATAAAAATAACAACCTGAAATAGAGATGATTAACTTTTGCCGTAGGCAATCAATATCAATAGAAAATGCTGTCCCGAAACAAAATATTGTCCGGAGGACATTAACATTGTATAAAAATGTTTATCTCCTAAAGGAGAAAGAATAATTAAGACGATTGTACTCTATTGATATTGAACTCCTAACGGAGTAAATAAAACATGCTTTCAACCTTCTTATCCCGAACTCAGGTTATTACTCTGGATAATTTCAACGCCCTTTTCCTGAAGTTCTTTCTTGATTTTCACAAATTCATCTGCGTTTAGCGGACAGGTGGCATCTTCAATAAGCACCGCATTAAATCCTTCATCCAAGGCATCTTTGATTGTATAATACACACAAATATCAGCAGCTAGTCCGGCGAAGTAAAGTTGGTCAGCCCCCTTATCCTTTAGGTAGCCAGCAAGTCCTGTGCTTTGTCGGTGGCCATTGTCATAAAAGCCACTGTAGCTGTCAATTTCCGGATTCATCCCTTTTCGAAAAATGGCAGCAATATTCAGCGTTTTCATTTCGGGATGAAACTCAGCCCCTTTTGTTCCCTGTACACAGTGGTCAGGCCACAATACCTGCTGCATTCCAAAGAGTTCAATGATGTCAAAAGGTTTTTTGCTTTCGTGGTTACCTGCAAAACTTGCATGATCGGCCGGATGCCAATCCTGTGTTGCCACCACCAGTTCAAATTTAGGAAGTAGTCGATTAATAATAGGTACAATGGAATCTCCATTTGCAATTTCCAAAGTACCTCTTGGCATAAAATCATTCTGAACATCGACAAGGATCAAGGCTTTCATTTTTGTTCCTTTTTAAATGTTTCGATCAAAGTATCCCTTTCCTTCATCAGCGCATCGCTTATCCCAACTTTGTAAATGTGCGGGTTGTTAAAGCGTTTGTATTCAGGAGACAATTGTTTGAGCCTTTTGTTGCTGTAGTCGGCAATATCTTTCAGCGAGCGTGGTTGCTCCAGCCGTTTTCCGTTTTCCATTACCTTTAACAGCAAAGGTTCCTTCTGACTGTTTTTTACTGAAAGTGATTTAAGAACATCGAATGGATGGGTAATTTTATTAAAGTCCGGTTCTCCTTCAAGGGCAATAGCATCGGCTCCAATCCAGTTACCATTGCTGTCAGAAATTCGAAAAACCTGTTTTTTATGGGGTAAGGTGACCTTCGCTAAATTTTCGGACAACTTAATACGTGGCTTACCATCCAACAACGCCAGTTTATAAACACCATCCAAGGCAGCATCGGGCCATCCAATAATCAGACTTGTGCCAACTCCGAATACATCAATAGGCGCTTCCTGCTCCAAAAGGCTTTTGATTACATACTCGTCCAACTGATTTGAAACCGCAATTTTTACGTCTTTCAACCCTGCATTATCCAACATCTTACGGCTTCGCCTTGCCAAATAGGCTAAATCGCCACTATCGAGGCGGATCCCATTTAGCGATTGGCCACGCATTTCCATTTCTTTTCCAACGATAATGGCATTGGGAATACCACTTTTAAGCGTGTCGTAAGTATCAACCAACAACACGCAATTGTCAGGGTGTCCTTCAGCAAAATCACGAAAAGCGCTCAGCTCATCATCATAACTTTGAATAAATGAATGGGCCATTGTTCCAGATATCGGAATGCCGTAATCGCGGCTGGCCCGGACATTGCTGGTTGCATCGAAACCACCAATGACAGCAGCACGACTGGCGCAATAGCCGCCCGGTCCCTGTGCCCTTCGCAAACCAAAATCAATCAGTTTACGGTCACCGGCAACAATTCGCATCCTGCTGGCTTTGGTAGCAATAAGTGTTTGGAAATTGAGGATATTTAACAGCAGTGTTTCTATTAGCTGGGCTTCAATCAGGTTGGCCTCAACCCTCAAAACTGGCCGGGTTGGAAAAACCAAATCACCTTCACGACTGGAAAAAATATCTCCTCGAAATTGAAAGTCTTTCAGGTAATTGACAAAGTCGGTCCGGAAACCAATTTCGGTTAGATAGCTGATGTCCTTTTCATCAAAATGCAGATTTTCCAGGGCCTCCAACAAATCTTCAAGTCCGGCGAAGACAGCATAACCACCATCAAAAGGCAATTTCCGAAAAAAGTAGTCGAATACAGCCCGCTCAGTCCTTCCTTTTTGAAAATAAACCTGAGCCATTGTAAGCTCATACTGATCGGTATATGTACCTGTATAATTTATCATTTCAGTATTGGTTTATTATTTAGAAACCAGGCTCTAAAGCCTTTATTAAAACTACCGAATACGGTCAATAGAGCGGATCAAGGCTTCATCTTTCCCAATGGCGCGAATGGCAAGATAATCAAGAATAATGGCAATTACAGGAAATAAAACACTGATTTTAAAACTGATCTGAGCTCCGCTGAATGAACCGTAAGTATAGAAGAAAAACAAACCCAACAAGCCCATCATCAACAGAATTGTAAATATGGTAACGCGAATTTGCCTGGCTCTGGTTTTAAAACTCTGAATAGCAAAACCGTGCAGAACTATAATAACTCCAATTAAAACCGGAACAAAAATGCTACTTTGTTTTAAAGAGCCTTCTGACATAATTCCCTTAAAATTAAAGATATATATGACACCATCTTTGGCTATTTCGGCAAATGGCAATAGAAACAAAAGGCCAATCAATATGGCCGAGATTATTAGATAGACTGTTTGAATTCGTTGTATCATGATTTTGATTTTTTGCAAAAATAAACTTTTTTCAAGGTAATGGGGCTTTTCTTTCTCTTTAAACCGCAACCCTTTTATTCTGCCTGGTGTACCAAATAAACCCCAATACATTTTCGTATCCGCAATTCTTCAGTTCCCGAATGTACGAACGTAGTTGGTATTTGTAATTTTCCGATTCACTCTCTCCCGATTTATAGTCAACCACCACTACCCCATCATTGCTGATCATGATGCGATCCGGGCGTTTGAGACCATTCGCTCCGGTTAAAATATTTCGTTCGTTCACCACCCGGTATGTTCCGTCGAACCACGATTTCACTTCCTGATCGTTCAGCATTTCCATCAATTCAACTTTCATGGCTTCCGTTCTATCGGCACCAATTTTACCTTCCGTTTCGATCTTTTTTACCGCTTTGTCCAAATCACCGGTCGTTTCAATCAGCGAAAGAATCTCATGAATCAACTTTCCTTTATTAATACCGCTTTTCCTCTTGTCTTCCCTACTAAAAAAATCTTCGCCCAGTTTTCTGATATTCAGAAATTGGCGGAAATCGGCAAATTCAAATTCCGAAAGCCTGACATCTTTCACCGTTTGACCGTTTTTCTTTTTCTCTTCGGAAACAGTTATTTCACCAATTTCAAGCAATTGTTTCTCTGGATCGTAACTGGAAGCTAACTGAACGGACTCAGCATCTTTCAAACCACAGGAACCCATCAGCTCCTGTTTTTCAACCACCTGTTTCAGCAAATCGCCTACCGATGTAAGTTTGTTGGCTGAATAACTTGCCCACACCCACAAAGCAGCTTTTGCCCGCGTAAAAACCACGTACATCAGGTTCAGGTTGTCTATATAAGTATTGAACTTTTCGGTGAAGAACTCACGATAAAAGATCGAATTTCCAACATCAGCTTTGTATCGCACCGGAACCAGTTCCATGTCGCTGAAAGGCTCTACTTCCGGCTTACACCAAAGCAATGGCGCACGATCGGGAGTTGCCGGTGGATGAATCGACCAGTTGAAAAACGGCACAAATACATGGGTGAATTCCAGCCCTTTCGACTTGTGGATGGTCAACACAGTAATGGCATCGATACTGTCGGAAACCGGGATCGTGAACCGCTCACCATTTTGCTCCCACCAATTCAGAAAACTGGTCAGCTCCGAAGCCTGCGTGCGCTCAAACACCGAAATCTGATCGACAAATGCCTGCAAATAGGCCAGTTCATCCGTCAGGCTGAAAAGGTTAAACTTCTCGCAAATACTGTAAATTATTTCAGGAATTGGCTTACCTGCAATCATTTCCTGAAATGATTTGCTGGTGATAAACTGCAACAACTCATTCTCCGGATCATCCATTCCTTCAAACTGCTGGTAAATATCGGGTTCGTAAGCTTCCCTCCTCTCCGGTCTTCCGACTTCCGACTTCCGACTTCCGACTTCCGACTCTGAGAATAAATCCAACGTAAAATTCAGATCCTCCTTGGCTTTTCCCTTTTTACTTCTGTCTCCCGTCTCCGGTCTTCCGTCTTCTGTCTCCCTTATCCCCGGCACTTTCCCCAACTCCTTCAACTGCGGAAATATCTTCCGGTAATAAAGGTAATTAACTTCGGCCCGCACCACCTGATCATCTGGATTCAGGAAGCTGGTCAGCACCGAAATAATGAAACCAATTACTTCTGAATTAATGATGTAGAGCGATTCGCTCGAAAGAATATCAAAATTGTAGGCCACATTTTCGGGCAAGCCTTTTTGTTCCAGAAACAAGTCGGCTATCAGTCGTGCTTCCTGTTTAGCCCGAACCAGAATGGCCATTTCAGACGCTTTCACTCCTTTATCCTGAAGCGATTTCACCGAAGCAACCAGTTCCGAAAGAATCAATTCTTCATTGGCCGCTTTCAATTCAGCTTTACTTTCCAGAAATTTCACCCGCACATAGCCCAAATCAGTTACCTCCTTGTTCGAAACCTCCTGGACACTGTCGGCATATACTTCTGGAATGGTTATTTCCACTGGATTTTCAGCAATGTTGGCCGCCGAAAGTTCTTCTTCAATGTGTTGTTGCAACAACTCCGGAATCAGCCGAAACAGTGTATTGTTGAAACGAATTACCTTGCCGTGACTGCGCCAGTTACTGTTCAACACTTCATTTTGAAGACCAAATGCCGGGAAACTTTCGCCTAGCTTGCCAGCCAGTAAACGCCAGTCGCCGCTTCGCCAGCGGTAAATGGCCTGTTTCACATCGCCAACCACCATCCCGAGATTGTTCTCCGAAAGCGAGTTCCCGATCAACGGCCTGAAATTATTCCATTGCAAGCCTGAGGTATCCTGAAACTCGTCGATCATAAAATGCGAATACACCGAACCAGTTTTTTCATACACGAAAGGCGTTTCTGAATCGGCAATAACTGTTTTCAGTAAATGACCTGAATCAGAAATCAGGATCACGCCTTTTTCGCGGCAAATTTCCTTGACTGATTTGCGCAAATCGACCAGAATTCCAAGCGTATATAGTTGACTTGTAATAAGCTTTGCGGTGATATAATTGCGCGATTGCGATTCGACCAACCGGACTGCTTCCTGCATTTTGGGCATCAGCTTTTGTTCGGCAATTCCCTCCAATTTCGACTTTTGTGGTTCTTTGGTGCTGGCAGTTACCCATGCCGAAAGTTCGGTGGTCGATCTGATGGTGGTGATGTTCAAGGTAAAAGTCAACTCCTTCATTTTCTTAAAACCTGCCGCCGGACCGCTTCCTTTCGATTTAAATTCGTCCACAGAAACGCCTTCCATCATTAGTAAATTCTGACCTTCCTGGCCCAACGATTTCAGCTTATTTTCGTATTGAGCGATGATTTGGTTCAGCTTTCCGCGGTAATCTTTCAGGAAAGTGCGGTCGTTGAGTTTCGCGTAAAGCTCTTCGTTCAACGATTTAAATGTTTCATTGTAAATCTCATTTCCCAAGCGAAGAATATCCTTTTTCAGGTTCCAGCCCTTGCCGTCGCGTATTTTTTCCGAAGCAAAAGCATCGAGCCATTCCAACAGCCTCTGGTCATCTTCAACCGATTGAATCAACCGATCGACCGCCTCTTCGAGAATGCTCTTTTCGTCAAGCTCCACGTTGTATGCTGCATTGATTCCGAGTTCGCGGTTAAAAGCTTTGATCACCCGCTGGAAAAAACTATCGATGGTGCTGATTGAAAATCGCGAATAATCGTGCAGAATGCGTTTCAACACCAATTGTGACTGACGTTCTACCTGCAAGGCGGGCCAGCCGAGTTCTTTGGTTAAAATCTCCAGATAAGCAGTTTCGTCGCCCTTCGACAAGCGGTACAACTCGCCAATGATGCGCGATTTCATCTCAGCAGTTGCTTTGTTGGTAAAGGTAACTGCCAGAATGTGCCGGTAGTTGGTATCGTTGGTCAGCGCCAGTTTCATGTACTCGATGGCCAGCCGGAATGTTTTCCCCGAGCCCGCAGATGCTTTATATACTTTTAGTTGCGACATAGAATGCAAATTTACCACAGATTACGCAGATGAACACAGATTAAAAACCAAATTTGGTGTTTCCTTCGTGGCTTTGTGTCTTCGTGGTTATCTTTTTAAAAATTGAAAAACTAAAAGTAAGCATATCTTTCAGGATTTTACTGATCGAAACCACGAATGTGGTTTAATTTGAATAACCCCGTACGAAGTGCGGGGCGATGGAAATTAAAAAATCAGAACCCCGAAGTGGGTTCAACAAGTCATTTATTGGCTTCTGCTTAAAATGGAAATAAACATTTCAATACTTAAATTGCTTTTGTAATGTATTTCACAAACAAATACCAATTCGTTTATAAATCAAATTCTATAACACATGAAACATTTTACATCGAATGCAAGAGTAATCCTGCTGGTTATTTTAGCAACTATTGCTACGATAAACAGTTACGGTCAGAAAACACGGGAGGAAATTCCGGCAAAGTATGAGTGGAATTTAACCGATCTTTTCGCGTCAGACGATGCCTGGCGTGCTGCCAAGAACGACATTACCGCGAAACTGGCTGATGTTGAAAAATTCAAGGGAACTTTGACCCAGTCGGCTGCAAATCTGCTGAAAGCGATGCAGTTCAATTCTGACATATCGAAAGAGGCAACCAAACTGTTCATTTATGCTTCCATGAATTCCGACCTCGACACCCGAAATATGAAATATACCGGGATGAAACAGGAACTTCAGCAATTGTTCTCGAACTTTGGTGCAAAGGCTGCATTTATTGAGCCTGAAATTCTGACTGCCAGCTGGGAAACCATCGACGGGTTTATTAAAAGTGAACCAAAACTTCAGGATTACCGCATGGGTCTGGAAGACATGTTCCGTACAAAAAAACACACGTTGAGCGAACCCGAAGAACGGATCATGGCGCTTTCGGGTATGATGTCAAGTGTTCCAAGGTCGATTTACGGAACCTTCTCAAATGCCGAAATGCCCGAGCCGGAAGTAACTTTATCGAACGGTGAAAAAATAAAAATTGGTAGCTCCGAATACAATCAGTACCGCGCTTCAGCAAACAGGAAGGATCGTGAAATTGTATTCAATGCATACTGGAACAACTATGCGAAATTCAGGGCCAGTTATGGCGAAATGCTTTATGGCAACGTTAAAGCCGACATGTTCAGAGCCAAGGCCCGGCATTACGATTCAGCGCTCGAAGCCGCGCTTTATCCAAGCAATATTCCAGTTGAAATATACCACTCGCTGGTTGAAAATGTGAACAAAAGCTTGCCCGCTTTTCACCGTTACCTGAAAATCAAAAAGCGCATGATGGGCGTGGATACCCTGAAATACCTCGATTTGTATGCGCCTGTTGTGAAAAATGTGGACCTGAAATATAGCTACGAAGATGCTACCAAAATTATTCTCGAAGCGCTGAAACCCATGGGAGCTGAATATATTGCAACGGTTAAAAAAGCCATCGACGAGCGTTGGATTGATGTTTTCCCAACCCCGGGTAAAGCTTCGGGAGCTTATTCAAATGGTTCGGATTACAACGGACATCCCTACATTTTGCTCAACTACAACAATCTCTACAGCGATGTCAGCACCCTGGCGCACGAGCTTGGGCATACCATGCAAAGCTATTTCTCGAATAAAAAGCAACCATATCCAATGGCCGGTTACGAAACTTTTGTAGCTGAAGTGGCTTCTACTTTTAACGAAGTGCTGCTTTTCAACTACATGATTGGTACTGTGAAAGACGATGATGTAAAATTATCGCTCCTGATGAACTGGCTCGACGGTTTTAAAGGAACCCTTTTCCGCCAGACTCAGTTTGCTGAATTTGAACTGAAAGTACACGAACAGGCTGAAGCAGGTAAACCACTTACCGGCGACACATTCTCGAAAATTTACAAAGACATTGTCAACAAATACTACGGAAACGATCAGGGTATTTGCAAAGTGGACAATTACATCGACATGGAATGGGCATTCATCCCTCATTTTTACCGGAATTTCTATGTATTTCAATACAGCACTTCATTCACAGCCTCTATTTCGCTGGCTGAAAAAGTGTTGAGTGGCGATAAAACTGCCCTTAAAAACTACATGGACTTCTTATCATCCGGAGGTTCCGACTACCCTGTTGAGCTGTTGAAGAAAGCCGGTGTTGACATGAATACAACCGAACCTTTCGAAAAAACAACCGCCTCGATGAACAAGGTGATGGACGAAATTGAAAAGATTCTGGATAAAAAGCAGAAATAATATTCCATCGTCGAGGCTGTCTCAAAAGTCAAAATGCTCGCAGACATGGTCATCCCGAATTTATTTCGGGATCTGATCTACAATGCGTTCGGATCCTGAAACAAGTTCAGGATGACGGGATCAATGACTTTTGAGGCAGCCTCATGACATACAATGCAACAACACTCATTACCACAGAGAACCACCTGATTTTGAATTTTCAGGTGGTTTTTTTTTGCGTTTTTTTAAACAAAAGGTTAATAAGGTAGGTCGTTTGTGGCGATCGATGGCGACTAAGGTTGCTTTGAAAAATAAGGTTTAAAAATAAGATTGGTTTGGATAATCAGTGTGTTGTTAATAACTCGGTGGAAAAGAAGGGATTTCAGAGTGGTTTACATATAGAAAAAGGTTGTATCTTTAAAAAATATTTGATGACTAGTATCAGGCCTATCCATTCCCGGTAAGGCATATAGGTCTGATTTTGTCAGACAAATAAACAAGTTAGCGGTAATTTAAACAGACACATATGACAACATTGACTCAAATAGACATTGAGAATTTTTGGATTCGTTGTTACCTAAATCCGACAACAAATTTGACAGAAGCTGCAATCGATAGGGCTTATCGTGACTTTAACAGGACACTTCACGGAATTGGGGAAGAGCAAACTAAAGACAAGCAAAATGAATTGAAAAGTGCCATTATAAAAATCGTATCTGAATTATTAAATAAGACTTTCAATAATCAAGATGATTTTGACAGATGGCATGAAATAAAGTGCGCAGAATTAGTCAAGGCATATAAAGATATTTCGAATCATAAGCTGTTTATTGGACAAGCGCAAAAATGGATTAATATGACTTTAAAGTATTTGTTCGCACTGGGAGAAAATCGCATAAAAGGCATTTCCAAGAACTATATATATTTCCATTTTCCCATAGACAATATTATTCAGGATAAGTTTGTTAAACTCGGAATTCCTAAATTTAAAATTTCATGGAGCCGTATTGATAACTATGTTGAATATTTAAATTACCAATGCCATGTAAGGGCGAAGTTCGCAGGACAAATTCCGATGAACGTTGAATTTAGACTTTTTAATGAATAAAACTACCACTAATCGAGTAGATGGCTCCGCCAGTAGTTAGCTGACGGAGTGCGCCTCCTGCGCCTCCCCCTCGTTTGTAACGATGGGTTGTTGGTTTTGAGCTTGCAACTCACTAAAATACAATTTATAACATTCAGCTATTCACCACTTAAAAACTACCATCATGGCACTATTTGCACTCTTTCCATTATTGATTATTCTTGTCTATTTGGCAATACTGGCAGGCATTCTTTATTTGATTTACACCTGGGTAAATAAGTTCATCGTTTTAAGGCAGGAGCAAAACGACCTACTGAGAGAAATCATTAAAAAGATGGGCGATAAATAAAACCACAACATACTCATGACCATCAAATTCACCTTTCTCCTTATTCTCGCCGCACTTCTATTATCCAGTTGCAATAATAAGTTTTATGATTTCCTTTATTACGATCGGGATCTTCATGATATAAAGATTTCAGGATATATTGCTGCAGTTGATATTATTGATTACAGACGTCAGGACGTAATCAAAGATATTGACTTCCAAAATACGAAGTATACCAATCATGAAATATTAGTTCATCCGCCTTTAACAAACAAACATAAGGAATTAATTAATTTGGAGCTCCGCTACTATTTTACGAATAGTGGAAAAAAATTAAAAGTTACGTGCTATATCGTGAATTCGGTTAAAAAGATCACAAAGTCGTTCTTTCGTAAGAGAGAATTTGTTCAAGTTGAAATGAGTATGGCTATCTATGACGAGAATAGCAAACTACTGGATTTCAGCACAACAATATCCTCTCTCGAACACAAGGCGGAAATGTCTGTAAAATATGAATTAGATTTGATGTTCGAAAAAACTATTAGAACTGCAATTTATCAATGCTTTGATGAATTTAAAAGCATAAAGAAAACAGTAACCGTTGGCGGTGCTTTTCGATACAGCGTTGTAAAAAAAGGGAAAATGTGATTCAACGAATGTTGGTTTTCTTTGGGCGATATCCGGAATTCGAAATGACCAATATCCATTTTCAAAAGTAAAATCTGGATTTCTTAGTGGAACCATCAATTTAATAGTAAACGATGAGGACTTATCGAACAAAATCATCAATTTCTTCACCCTAATATTGGATTTCTTCACCCTAATATTGGATTTCTTTGGCCTAATATTGGATTTCTCTTAGACAATTGTGGATTTATAAGGTCACAATCCATATTTAACCGGAACAAATGCATATTTAATGGAACTAATCGTGCATTTATCTGGAACAATCATCTATTTATTGAACCAAATTGTGCATTTATCTGAAACAATCGCATATTTATTGGAACTAATTGTGCATTTATCTGGAACCCAAATTGCTTCGGGATGGCTTTTCCATATTATTTAGAGTCTGTCTGTAAAGTCAGTTTTTTTTGATTTTTTTGTCTAAGGCGAATAATTTTCCCGAAGAATTGATAACGATTTACGATAGGATCTTTCTTTTTCGGTTTTTTCTATTGGGAAATGGCTCC
>Ga0209125_1000047_pt1 | contig 204296 bp, 166 predicted proteins | sample BarGraIncub1131A_FD_184503 | JGI IMG/M metagenome (GOLD analysis project Ga0209125, IMG submission 184503) | Arctic peat soil microbial communities from Barrow, Alaska - Barrow Graham LP Incubations 11-31A (SPAdes) (version 2) | ecosystem: Environmental > Terrestrial > Soil > Wetlands > Peat... | reverse complement strand
GTATCGTTTGTTGCAGTTAATGGCAACAACGAGTAGGCTAATGTTTTGGTTTTACCAATTTCTATTGCAACTGCAGAATCAGCAATATTAAGACTTGCTACAGGAACATATACAACACTGACAGCGTATGTAGCAGATAATGTCGGGAAAGTAACAGAGGTAGCCTTGATGTTCACAGTTCCTACTTTGTTACCAGTAACCAAACCACTTGCATTTACAGTAGCGATCGTAGAATCCATAGTTGCCCATGTCACCGAATTGTTCTTAACTACTGGCGTAAATACTGCTTTCAATGTTGTTGTTCTTCTTAAAGGTAAAGCAGCAGCAACAGCAGTATCGAGAGCAGCGACCTTCACACTGGTAGCCGTAACCTTTTGAATTGCAATGTAATCTATCGTCACAGGCTTGGTAGCAGCAGTTCCCGGATAGGTGAAAGACCAATGGGTTGCGCCGTTATAAAACACCATACCACCCATGCGCGATTTTGTCATTGCCATTTTGAACACATAAGACCTTGTGGCAGGGGTTGGGAAAGTTAATTTCGAACTATCCTTAGGATACGTGATAAGCTCTGGGCTAACGCCCTCTAAATCCCATTTGATACGGACTGCGACTTGTTTACCCATATCGGCAGAATCAAATGTTAATTTGAATGCAAGCGTGTCGTATTTCGAAATGTCGTAATAATGTACTCCATCACCCCAACCATTAGCTGGTCCAACCATTTGTGGTGCAGTAGCTGCAGCAACAACTGTACCAGTCTTGTCTGCCGTACCAAGTGTTTGATAAGTCAAAGAATACAGCGATTCAAAATTGCTAGGCCAAGGAGTAACGGTGACTAAACATGAATCGGTGAAGGTTGAATTGACAACAGATGTTGCCTTAATCCACGCGGAACCATTAGCGACGGCTGTTACAACGCCATTGGCCACAGTAACAACGCTTGTATTCTTGGAGATCCATACCAGAGTATCGTTTGTAGCTCTCGCAGGAATCAAGGCGTATGCTAAAGTTTTTGTTTTACCAATTTCAATTTTTGCGACTGAATCGATCAGGTTTACTCCCGTAATAAGCACTGTTCTTACAGCCATGTAATTAATTGTAACAGACTTGGTAGCAGCAGTTCCTGGGTAGGAGAATGACCAATGGGTTGCTCCATTATAGAAAACCATACCACCCATGCGTTGTTTTGTCATTGCCATTTTGTAGACATAAGACCTTGTGGTGGCAGTAGGGGATGTCAATAGCGGACTATCTTTAGCAGGATACGTTATAAACACTGGGCTAACGGCATCAAGATCCCATTTGATACGAACAGCAACTTGCTTTCCTGCATCAGCAGTATCAAATGTCAATTTGATTGCAAGCGTGTCGTATCGTGAAAGGTTGTAATAATGTATACCATCACCCCAACCATTAGCTGGTCCAACCATTTGTGGTGTAGTTGCTGCGGGAACAACTGTACCTGTCTTGTCAACTTGACCGAGGGTTTGATAAGTCAGTGAATACAAAGAGATATACCCCGGGGGTATAGCCTCTACAGCTTTAACATAAGCTGCCGACACACACAACATAAAGGCTGTGAGAAGGAAGAAAAGTTTTTTCATAAATTTCATGTGATTAGTTAAGACTTAAAACAAGGTAAAATTTGATTGAGGAATTACTGGGGATATCAAGGCAATTCTCAGCCTATAAACTTAATCATCATCCAACTAAATAAATGTCAGGAATGAGACTTATCGTTTCAAAATATCCGTTTATATATCAATAATGACACAATCTTTGTTTAGTTTGGATACATGGATGCCATTCGAAACAAATCATAGAAAATTTCGAAGAAAATAATTTAGTGTACTACCGACAAAATAAGTATAAAGCAGCTAGTTTACTTAGTTAGTCCTGCTAAAACCCTCTTTTTTCGCAGTTCACCCCAACAGGTAGCAACGCCATCCTGTTCCGGTTTTCTGTAAAAATATTGAGGACCTCAGCAATTAATATTCTGTAAATCAGATTAAAGACAAGAATAACCTTGTTCAGCCAGTGCTTCAAGTTGAATCCGGCTGTACACTTTATTCTTGTCAGTACGGGTCTGGGTGACGATAGCGTCATGAATTTGCCGGTCTATGACATAAAGATAAATCTTTTCGGTTGATATTCAAAGGGGTTTAGTGATTTATTTCACTGATATTCAATGTATTGAATGCTTTTTCAGGTTCAACTAGTTACCATGATTAGCACATTTGGAACATTTGCCCAACGTTTTAAGTAGCGAGTGCAGAGGCGAAGTTTGCTTCGACTTTGCCGAGTCACGAAAAACGACTGTTTAGTATAAACGAACCTCTAAAACATGATCTTTTTGCCATCCTGTATATATATGCCTTTACCAGGTTTGCTAATTGGGCGTCCCAGAAGATCATAAATGGGTATGCTCGGATCGTAAACACCTTGCTCCATTCGATTCTGTTTAATGTCCGTTAGAATAAGCTTCAACGGAATAGTTGCTGCTGAATTCGTACTGCTGAAAAACAAGTATGCGCCAAAGGGGTCGATTGTTGGTTCTGCCCCACTGCTTACCCGATAAAACGCCGTTGTTCCACCCACGGTCTTCAACGTATAACTATTTGCAGGTGCAAAATTTGAAACATAAACACCATAAAAGGAATTCACTTTCAAGGCGTGTGGTGTTGAAACCGTTCCGCTTCCTACAAACTTGAACGTGCCTGTACCTTCAACCAATACAGGCGTATTAGAAGGAACTACACCGTTGGAAATCTGCGTACAAGTGATTTCTGTGGAAGATGATTGCAATAAATAGACCTTGCAACCTTCAGGTATTGCCGCTACAAAAGGCAAGACCATTGTTTCGAAGCCGTTAATTGAACAGGAATAGCTTGAAGTCAACGCATTAAAACTGGTTGGGACATAAAAATTTCCAGTTCCATCAAAAAGTGTAAGATTGTTGCAGGTCGATCCAGTAACCACATTGGGATGGGTATTGCTGATGTTGCTCCCTGTGTAAAAGAGGCAGTTCTTATTGGCTGCCAATGCATTCCAATCAAGTTCGGGCATAATGCTGTCTGTTCCGGTGAAGTTTAAGGACGTACATGCAGAATCCTCCAGACAACCGAGCAGAGAACTGTCGCTTTTACTGTATATACCAGTAAATCCAAACAATTTTTCCGTACCCAATTTAAAATAAACATCCCCGAATTTGATGGTCAAGACGGAACTGTAATTTCCATTGCTGATGCCCAGCACACCAATGCAACCGTCAGTCAGCACTTTGCGGGATATATCCAATCGCCAGTCATAATTCCCACCTACTTCAAAGTCAATGGTTCCATAATTGTAGGAACTGACTGCCCCCAGACTATTCATATAGTATAAAGTCGTATTGGCCGAGGTTAGACTCATGGTTGATGAAACGGTTGCCACATGCAATACCAGTTCAGTATACCAATCATCCAGTTTCAGATAGCCTGAAGCACCGGTCGTATTGGCGCTGATCAAAGCATTAGCATGATCGAAAGTGACCGTTTTCCCGCTTAATTTGTAGGCAGTACCAAAGGCCGAACTTGAAACTGCCTGGTTATCAATCTTGTTGGGGTGATAAACCTGTGCTACCAACTTCGAATCAGGTCGATTGTTACTCTTTGTAAACAAGAGCGTGGTAAAACTGGATGCTAGAATTTCAACGTTGGGTCGAAAAGACTCGTCAGCCAAAACAAGGACAGAACCAGACATGTTTAACAATTCCGTGGTCGAAATCTTTAACCCACCTTTCGTGTAAAAAGGCAAATCAACCGTCAATGAATAGGAATCTGCAGAAGAATTGCTGACCATGACAATAATGCTATCCCCGGACACGGATAAGTAGGAAGAACCTTTTAGGACATTTGAATCATCGTTCCATGCATTGTCAATTCGGGTCGTACCAGTCGCATATTTGGCATAGTGCGATTGGATATAACCACGTTTTGTCATCATTCCGGTGACTGTACCGAATGTTCCGTCACCCATCAGTCCATAAAACCGTTTGGATGCATAATGTACCCAGGCATTGACATTGGCAAGCAAGGCGTCATTTAATTTATTGGCAAAGCTGAACGCATCTTTCGTCCAATTGAAATTGCGGGTTGAATTTTCATCGGAATTCCAGTTTATCAGATATTCGGTCATCCAGACATCTTTCCCCTTGGCTTGGATATTTTTCAATCCACTCTGAATAGCGCCGTATTGATGGCCTGCATAAATGTCGAACCCCGCACAAACACTATCTTCCAATAATGCAGAAGCATAATTGTCAGTTATACCGACACTTTCGGGAGCAATGACTTTGCAATTGATAAGGGGTGCATAATATTTGAGAAATTTAGCCATTTGAGCTGGAGTCCAAAGACAACCAGCATACGTCGATTTCATATCCGGTTCATTCTGAATGGAGATGGCGTCCAGTTCCACTCCGTTATTTCGCAAATACGTGACATAATTATTCAGATAAAGTGCATAATCGTCGTAATACTCCTCCTTCAGCGAACCTTCTTGCACGACACCATTGCCATCGGTATAAACTGCGGCAATGTTGTTGTTGGTCTTCCATTCGGCTGGCATGGACCAAGGACTGGCAAAAATTTTTATTCCCAACGACTTCGCCAATTGTGCCGTTGCCAAAGATTGACTCCAGGAAGCTTCACCGGTTGGCAGATACATCCGCATGATGTTGTAACCGGCTTCACTGGCATTACCCCAAAGTTTCCTGATTTCTTTGGTCGTCATATAATTGTAAGCAAACTGGCCGCTGTTGACAAATCCACCGAAACCAGTAATTTTCTGATAGGTTACTTTGTCGTTGATTTTTATAGATGCAGTTCTAGTTGCAGCATTTGCACCGGTTTGAATTAGTGCACAAACAACTACCACTAGGATAGACTTAAATATTCCGATTTTCATTGATTGAATTTAAAGAATTCACTTTGTAACATTCTGACGAGGATGACTTCTATTTTTTGACAAAGCTAACTCAAGTGGTTCTTTTTTTTTGTGGGAATTGAAACATATGATTTAAAAATACAATCATTAGGAATAGGTAAGAAAATAACTTAGAATGCAAGGGCCAATTTGATTTTGTTGTACTTTAGCATCGAAAACACATGTAGTTAACCTGGTTTTATGAAAAAGCTATTCTTACTCATCGCTGCCATGGTAGCAGAAAGAAAGGTGGAAGAAGTGGATGGTTTGTTGTTGTTCGGCTATGCCAACGACAACATGCTGGATATCATCAAGTGGCAATTATCGGGGGGCTGAATGCGATTTTCAACACTTCGGAACTGTTAATCAAATGAAATTTTAAGGGTTAAGCACAAAATGTTTGTAACTTGCAGTCAAGATAATTCTTCACAAAAACATAGGAATATGAAACCACTGAAATCTTTAGTCGTTGCTGCCGTAATGCTGCTTTCCGCATCCATGTTCTCTGGTTGTATGATGATGACCCCTACCAGAATCGTTTCAACAGCCAACTATGAGAACCCGCAATGGGCACCGCCTTATTACAGCGGCGCACGCTACTACTACCTGCCCGACTTGGAACTTTATTACGACCTGGGTACCAGAGATTATATTTATTTGATGGATGGCCGATGGAATTTTTCGCCCTACGTACCAGCCATGTATCAGAATTACGACCTGAACAACTCTTTTTGCGTCGTATTGAACGTTGACGTCTACAGACCCTGGTTGCACCATCAATACTATATTTCTCATTACCCGAGGTACTATTACCGCGATTACTACGATCGGAGCAATATTCCGTACGTCAGGGCATACAACGAAAATCTCCGCCGTGCGGTTTACTGGAATGACAGCGAAAGAAGCCGTGCCCGCCCATGGAACGATGAAAACCTGAGGGACAACCGTCGATTCAAATACTCGAAGGATGACAAGAAAGAACAGAAAAACTGGACCAAACCCACTCAGGGTTCAGGTTCTTTCGGTGGAGCAGTCCGAGGTGAACAACAAGGTAATGACAATCAAAATAGAAATACGACCCGTCCGGTAAATCAAAACCAACCTGAAAACCAAACTTCGACCAGGACCACGACAACAACTCGAACCGATACGGACCCGAAGGAAGGAAAGAAGACTTCAACAACCAATACACGTCAAACTACTAAGGAAGAAACACCAACAGTTAAAAACAATCGGACGAACTATTTCGGAAGAACCATCGGCAATTCTGTGAAAGTGACCAGGGAAATGAAGGACAATACGCCTGCACCGGTGAGAACAACTACGACAACGACAACAAGAAAGACCAAGGGAGCCACTCAGACTCGTTAATTGTTAAACCATAAAGTAGCCCCGTTACCTGAAAATTAAGGAAACGGGGCTCTTTCTTTTATGCCTTATACTTTTTGAACACGGTTGAAATGGTGTGACCGCCAAATCCGAACGTATTGTTCATGGCAACCAGGACTTCCTTTTCGCGCGCTTTCAACGGCGTGAAATCAAATTGATCATTTATTTCAGGATCCACTTCGTTCAGGTTTATCGTTGGTGGAATGATTCCTTTTTCAATGGCTTTAACACAGGCAATAGACTCGATGGCGCCTGCAGCTCCCAGTAAATGACCAGTCATGGATTTGGTGCCACTGATGTGCAGTTTATTGATGGATGCACCGAACACCTTTTCAATGGCCTTGCATTCGCTGATGTCGCCCACGGGCGTAGAAGTGGCATGCGCATTGATGTAGGTCACGTCTTCAGCCTTCAGGCCTGCATCTTCCAAAGCACCTTGCATGGCCAATATGGCACCAAGTCCTTCGGGGTGGGTGGCGGCAACGTGGTAGGCATCGGAAGCGGCACCGTAACCAGCCAGTTCACAATAGATATGGGCACCTCTCTTCAAAGCGTGCTCCAGTTCTTCAATCATCAATATGCCTGAGCCCTCCCCTGCCACAAAGCCGTCGCGGGCTACGTCAAACGGACGGGAAGCTTTTTCGGGTGATTCATTCAAAGTAGACAACGCTTTCATGGCATTAAAGCCCCCAATGGTCGCATTCGAAATGCTGGCTTCAGACCCCCCGGCAAGGATGATATTGGCACGTCCCAAACGAATTAAGTCCAAGGCATTGGAGATGGCATTGTTGGACGCGGCACAGGCGGATGAAACGGTGTAACTGATGCCGTGAAATCCGTATCGGATGGTTATTTGACCGGTCGCAATGTTCGAAATCATTTTGGTGATGAAAAATGGGCTGAACTTAGGTGTGCCATCACCTTTGGCAAAATTCATAACTTCATCTTCGAAGGTTGACATACCGCCTATCCCTGTTGCGACAATCACACCAACCTTATTCAAATCGGTAGTTTCCAGATTCAATCCAGAGTCCTTGATGCATTCATCGGTTGCAGCGATGGCATATTGCGTATAAAGGTCCATCTTCCGGATCTCCTGCTTTTCGAAATACTTCAATGGCTCGAAACCTTTCACCTCACAGGCAAACTTTGTTTTGTGGTAGGTGGTATCAAAACGAGTAATGGGTGCAGCACCACTTTTCCCTTTTACCAGATTTGCCCAAAAATCATTCACATTGTTTCCAAGCGGGGTAATCGCCCCAAGTCCTGTAATTACAGCTCTTTTCATATTGATAATTATTATACTTACTAATAAGTAAGGTGTATAGATAAAAAATTAGGGTTTCAAATCTTCAATGATGGCCTGGCAAATGCCCTTGTGGTCCAATTTCTCCATGACCCTGGATAATTGAAGACTGGCAACCAAACAGGAAAAGATGAGCATTGCTTTCTGCTGGGGCTCTTCCCGAAATGCAAAAATTTTCTTCTCTCTGCCTGTCGCCAAAAGATGGGTCAACCACGAGTGAATGAGTTCGGTCATTCGAACGAGTTCTACCTTGGTCGATTCGCTCAACGTATTCAGATCGGGGCTTAAGGAGCCGACAATACACACTTTCTGCTCCCGATGACTTTTAATGTAAATTTTGATGAAGGAGTCCAACTGCTTCCATTCGTCAAATCCGCGGCTGTGCATGTTGTCGACCATTTCCTCAAAACGCTGGATATTGGTTTTGAGAATACTGGTTCCGAGGTTCTCTTTCGTGGGAAAATAGTAATGAACGGCAGCATTTTTAATGCCCAATTCTGTCGAAATGTCTTGATAGCTGAAGGCGTTATAACCCTTCGTGCGAATGAGATTTTCGCCTAGTTCTATGATTTTCTCGCGGGTTACAGACATTATTTATACTTTAAATCGGGTGCAAATATACTTACTAATAAGTAGGTATCCTCAAAAATAGTATAATTTTATTTGAGACAGGAGTCAGATTACGGATTATACCTTGCTCCAAGCACCAGTTTGTCGCCTGAATCATCGATTTCATAGAGTTGAGGTTTTCGTGGTCCATCCCCTTCGGAATGATGGATACTAAGTAGACGTTTTCCTTCGAATGTGGTAAAGAGCATGCCGTGTCCGGAATTGTCATCCTTGAAACCTTGCTTCTCCTGAATCCAGGGGCCATCTATGGTACCCGATTCAGAATAGGCAACTCCCTGAACATATCGGTGAGCACCCCAACTGGACCACAACATACCTAATTTTCCAGTCTTTGTCCGAAAAACCTCAGGTCCGTCAGTGACCCAACCCGGGAGCTTCAATCCATAAGTCATCTCACCATTTCCAACCATTTCCAGAGCCCAAGGGGCTTCACTACCGCGAAAAAGCATGACAGGTTCACTAATTGTCTTACTCAAGTCAGGTGAGAGTTTCACATACTCCATTGTGCCGTCAAATGTTTGCATCCATTCGTGAACAAAAACAAAATATGGAGTCCCGTTCTCAAACCAGATGGAGCCATCTATGATATCCCAGCTGTGCGGAAGATAGTCGTAATTCGGATCGGGGTTCTTCAGTTTGTAGGGACCATCGACTTTATCTGATTCCAAAATCATCGTTTGGTGCCTGTAAACATTATAACGGCGTGGAACCACATCAACCAGTTCTTTTCTGTCCCCAAAAGAAGCAGCATAGTAATACTTACCATTTACTTGATGGATTTCGGCGGCAGCAACAAAGTTTATACCTTCCATCCAGGTACCGGTAACATCGTAAGCGCCATAAGGCCCCATCCAGTTTTTAAGATCCTTGCTTTTGTATATGCATCCGCCACTTCCAGTAAGGTAATAGGTTTTAGTGGCTTTATCGGCAAAAATGTATGGATCGCTCATACTCATTTCATCCAAGGTTGAAGTGGTGATCTCTCGTGTTTCTCTTACACTTGCGCTCACCCTTGGACTCCTGACTACGTTCGCTGCTGCAGTGTCCTTTGGCTTAGAGGCTTGCGGCATGCCAAAACCTTTGGAACCAGCAGGGGCTGGTATGGTTACAGTTGGAACAAGATTTTTCTTATCAACAACCTGTGGTAAACCTTCCGGTGTTTGAGCCATTAGCAAAATTGTGAAAAAAATGAAGATAAATGACACAACGGATTTCTTCATGATACAAAAGCTTTAGAAAATTAATGCAATAGTTAAAGATCGCAATAAATTATTTAACTTGCGTCGAAAAATTGGAATAATTTATAGGGTTTATTGCATGAAAAATAAAATGTTTCTCGTTTCGATTGTTGTGGCATTTTTCGCCACAACATCTGTTGCACAACAAGTTGCACCGATTAAAGTCGATGGTGGTTTATTACAGGGTACTATCGAAAACGGGTTGACAGTTTATAAAGGCATTCCTTTTGCCGCACCACCTGTTGGCGAACTTCGCTGGCGCGCTCCGCAACCGGCAGCAAAATGGGAGGGTGTCAAGCTAGCCGACAAGTTTGCCCCTGGCCCCATACAAGGCGGAAATCCTCCTTCTGGGAAAAGTGAAGACTGCTTGTATTTGAACGTTTGGTCCCCAGCTAAATCAGCCAAAGAGAAAGTTCCAGTATTCGTTTGGATCTATGGCGGTGGCTTTGGCGCAGGAGCCACTTCAGAGTGGTCCTATAGTGGCGAAAAACTTGCGAAGAAAGGTGTCGTTCTGGTAAGTATCGCCTATCGTGTGGGGCAACTCGGATTCTTTTCTCACCCGGAATTGAGTGCTGAAAATCCAAACCATGTATCTGGAAATTACGGATTGTTGGACATGATTTCCGGATTGCAATGGATAAAGAAAAACATCGCTGCATTTGGCGGTGACCCCGACAAAGTGACCATTTTTGGTGAATCGGCCGGGGGAATTGCCGTCAGTATGTTGTGTGCATCCCCTTTGGCCAAAGGCCTTTTCCGAGGTGCCATTTCAGAAAGTGGAGGCTCTTTCGGACCTTCACGTCAAACACAAACGTTCCCGGGAGAAAACATGAAACACCTCAAGGACGCAGAACGTGACGGTGAAGAATATTTGAAAAATGCAGGGGTCTCTTCCATCGCAGACTTACGAAAACTGGATGCCAACAAACTACCCGATCGTGGCTTTGGAATGTCTTGGCCCATTGTTGATGGGTATGTGATTCCTGACGATCAGCATAAACTTTATGAAGCCGGTAAATACAACGATGTAGCTATTTTGGTTGGTTACAACTCTGACGAAGGCGCTAGTTTTTCCCCAGGAAGAACACCTGAAGAATACATTTCAGGCGTCAAATCTCGGTACGGGAAATTTGCAGACGTTCTAATCAAAGCCTATCCGGTTGGAACAACCACCGTTCCAAAAACAGCCAGGGATCTTGCCAGGGATGCAGCCTTCGGTTGGCAGACATGGAGTTGGGCTCGCCTTCAGGCAAAGACCGGAAAATCCAAAGTCTTTTATTACTATTTCGATCAGCACCCTGACTATCCGGCAGGTTCTCCCAGAGAGGGTTATGGTTCTCCCCACGGTCAGGAAGTGGCCTATGTGTTCCAACACCTGAATCCGCAACAGGCTAGCAAATCAGACCTTGTCGTATCGGATGCCATGGCCAGTTATTGGACAAACTTTGCCAAATATGGAAATCCCAATGAAGCAGGTCTTCCTATTTGGCCAGCCTTCAGTGATGCCAATCCCGTTGTAATGCATTTCAATCAAACACCAGCCCTTGGCCCCGTACCCAGCGCAGATGCCCTGAAGGTCTTGGATTCCTACTTCGAATGGAGACGCACTCCCGAAGGGGAAGAGTGGGCAAAATAACGGAAGTTCCTAGAATCCTTAAAAAGTTTCGTCCTGGAAATTATTCATTCCTGAGTGCTTCTACTGGATTCCTTGTAGCTGAACGCCAACTTTGCCAACTGACGGTAAGCAAAGCCACAAAGCACACAATCAGTCCAGCCAATGCAAAAATCCACCAATTCATTGCTGTCTGATACACAAACTGTTCCAACCAACGCTGTATCAAAATATAACCGGCTATGGAAGCCAGCACAAAAGCCGATCCGAGGTGGCCGACCAGGTCCCGGTTTAGCAGCCATGCCACCTGTAGTATAGAGGCACCGTTTACTTTTCGGATACCGATTTCTTTGATGCGTCGCTGAGAATCGTGATAGGTCAGGGCAAAAAGTCCAGTCAAGGCTATAAACATGATGACGATCGTCATCAGACTAAAAAGGATGCCCATTTGTTTTTCCTTTTCGTAGAGCGCGGTCGCTTCATCATTCAATAGGCTGTATTCAAACTGTTCATTCGGATTGACCCGTTGATGCAAGGCTTTTAAAAATAATAATGCTTCTTGCCCTTTGCCCGGAGTATAACGAATAAGATAATCTTGAGTAGCATCTGTCATATAGAGCATGATCAGTGGCTTTACAGGTAGGGCCAATCTTTCATATCGGAAATCTTCCACTACACCAATGACCTGATATCCCACATCGCTGCTCCAGTAAGGGTTCAACAGGCGGCAGGAATCAATAGAGTGGATGTTCCAGTATTTTTTGGCAGCCTGATTGATCACGACTTTTTTCTCCCTGCTTTTATCCTGCTTTTTGTCGAAAAAGCGCCCTTCTAGGATTTTTATGTCAAGTGTCTTGGCCCATTCCGTAGAAATGCTGATGCCATGCTGTGTGGTGTAATCCAAGCCACTTCCTTTTGTTGTCCAAGGCAAATCAAAGAGCATCTGAAAGGGAGAGGATCCTTGGGCAAAGCTTTGAATGGAGGCGTTTGCCTGCAACTCATTGTTTACGTACTGATAATTCTGTTCTTGTCTGACGCGGCCTTCGTTTGCTAAGTCATACGAGTAGGGTTTTTCGGAGAGAAATTTTGTACGGACTACTTGATCGTAGTTCCAACCCAGATCGACATTGGTCATCAAGTGCCATTGCTTGAAAACCATCATGGAGGTGATCAATAGTAAAATGGTCATGGTGAATTGAAAAAGCAGGGATGCCTTTCGGCTGAATACATTGAACCTAAGCATCTTATTCCCCTTAAAATTGATAGGCCACATGATGCCTCCGGTGAACACGATCAGCAGTACCACGATCAGCAAACTGACCCACAGGAAGGGGCCTGTCATTGTAGTTGTCTCTAAACCAGAGATGCTGCTCTGTATGGGTTTCAGCAGAAAAAATAGAAGGATGGAGAGGCCCCATGAAACGAAGGCCATTATTCCTGCATCCACCATTCGTTGAACCAATATTTGTCGTTTGCTTGCGCCTAGCATTTGGATGATGTTTGTTTGCTTGCGTGACGACTGAATGGAGATTTCCTGCAAGTTCTTTACATTCAGCCAAGTGACAAGCAGCAAGACCAACAGGACCATCAAAATAATGTATAAATCTTTTATGTCACCGAATCGAGAGATGACATTCTCGCAGTTGTTTGGTGTCAAACCGCTGAAATATATTCCTTTGAATGGTATAAGTCCAGTCTTTCCTCCTTTGAACTGTTCATGGTCCTGTATCTTAGCATCGATGTCTTTTAGATACGAGGCTTTGTCAAACGATTTGTTAAGCAGAAAGAAGTCCACGCTTGAACGGCTAAACACGAAATCGGAGCCGTTGTAAACGACCAACACGTCAAACTGAATGGAGCTGTTTGGTGGTGGGTTCTGCAATATTCCCCGTACCGTCGACGTCAGTGGCATATTGGCAGACAGTTTCACCTGTTTTCCCAATACATCTGTCGTGCCGAAAAGTTGTTTGGCGAACCGTTCAGTCAATAAAACACTGGACGTTTCGGTCTGAATCTGTTTTAAATTACCGGCTTTAATACGAAAGTCGAACATGGAGAAAAATGCACTGTCTGTGACCAACGTAGCGGGTAGTGTGGTGATGGAATCGAGCTGAATCGACAAGTTGTCTTTGGGGTACATTTGAAGGGAGGTGACTTGCTCCAGTCCAGGTAAATTGGAGGTAGATTGTCCATAGGGGATAAAACTGCGTTGAAACCCGGCCCACTCGCTATTCGATGAGCTTCTTACAGCAAACATATAGAGGTCGTCCAGTCGTTTGTGGAAGCGGTCGGTAGTCAGTTCATCGAACAGGTAAATGGATAGCATGGAAATGCACAAAGCTCCCATACCTATAGCCAGAACGCTGACACCGTAAACCAAACCGTTGGCTCGGATGTTTCTGAACGTGATTTTTATCGAATGAAGCATAGTATGATGTTATTTTAGTGCCGATTTATCTGGTTTACGTTTCATTTCCCCAAATTGGTTACTTCCACAAGCAACGATTGTTTATTGCTTAATTCCTCTTGTTTGATTAGAATCAACGCATCATTGATGGAAATGATGGAAAGGGGTTCCACCGTTTTCTATTGTTTTTAAATAGGAACATTTGAATGTAAGGTTATTCATTCCTCAATGACTCTACCGGATTCCTGGTCGCCGCTTTCCAGCTTTGCCAGCACATTGTTAATATTGCAATCCCCAAGGCCAGCAACCCTGCCAGTGCAAAAATCCACCAACTCAGCTCCGTTTTATAGGCAAAATTTTCGAGCCATTTATTCATAGCGTAGTATGAGATTGGTGTGGCAATAACAAATGCAATAACCACCCATTTTACAAAATCTTTATTGAGCATTATAAGCACTTCAGAAATGCGAGCACCATTCACTTTTCGAATACCGATTTCCTTTACCTTTTTGTGGGTAATATGCTCTACCGTACCTATAAGCCCAAGGCATGAAATGATGATAGCCAGCAGGGAAAACAGCCCGATTGCTTGTGCCTGCTTTTCTTCTTTCTGATACATCGACTGTATCCAATCGTCATAAAATTTGAACGAAAACGGAAATTCGGGCTCAATTGCTTGGTAAGTCTTTTTTATAAAATCGAGGTTTTGGGCTATATTACCGTGCATTTTTATATTTAGAACTCTTGCACTACTACCATCCATTTGCATTTGCAGATTCCCTATTTCTGTATATAGGTTCTCATAATGGAAATTCTTCACAACTCCAATAATATCTTTCCCAAAAATTGTTTTCTCGGCAAGGTCGCTCCACCCAAGTTCTTTATATAAATGCTCGTTAATGAGGCATCCGGTTAAATCAATGTTTCTTAGATTTCTCCCTTTAATAACTTCAATACCAAAGGTTTTCATAAAATCTTCATCTATAGAAAAAGATTGGAAGCTAATCATCTTATCTTCTCCATTAACCTGGAAAGTCCCACTTCCCGATCCGACAGTCTCCATGGGGCTTCCACTTGTACCTGACACTGATACAATGTCTGGGTTTCGGAGAAGTTCGTTTTTCAAAACATCTTTTTTAGATGAAGTACCTCCCGTAAGATCAAGCCGAACCATCAACTCTTTGTCGAATCCAAGGTCGGAATGCTTCACAAAAGCAAGTTGTTTCTGAATAAAAAGCAAAGATATGATCAACACGGTTGTAATCAGGAACTGCACAGCAACCATACTCTCGCGGTTACCTCTTTTTTTAGATACTGTTTGCTGCGATATCATTTGAAGTGGCGACATACCCGAAAACACAAATGCAGGATAGATGCCCGATAGGATACCCGTGCAAAAAAACAATAAAATTCCCGCAATAATGACCAAGGGCTGGGAAAACAGCGAATTAAGATCGATGTTTTTCCCCAATATACCCGAAAATATGGGATCGATGGCAAATGAAACAAGGACAGCAATGAACATAGAAAGGAAGCTAACCAACAGCGATTCGGTTATAAACTGCCTGAAAATTTCCATCCTACTTGCCCCGTTTGTTTTTTTTATGCCTATTTCTTTCATCCGATCATAGCTATTGGCAAGAGTAAGGTTGGTATAATTGAAAATTGTCATAAAAAAGATGACCATAGCGATGCTCGACAGTAGGTATATTAGTTTTACATTGGCATGTTCCATTTCATCACCATTTAAACTACTGAAATATACTTTCCTCAGTGGTTGTAGCGAAAGTGTTATGTCTTTAAATGCCGTCCAGTGTTTAATCATCCCTGCAACCTGAATGTTCGTTTTTTCATAGTCAACTCCCTGTCCCAACTGTAAAAAGGAACAATACATATCATGGTTTTCGGTGTTGAAGCCCATACTGTAAGGACAAAAAAAGCTAATCGGTGCCAAAGCATCAAATCGAAAAGAGGCATATTTAGGCACATCGTTCACCACACCTACAACATAGTAAGTCTTATTACCGATTTGCATTGACTCGCCTACAGGGTTCTTCCTTCCGAACAGCTTTTCGCTGAATGATTTTGTCAGGATGATATTATTAGCAACCAGCAATGTTTTATCAGACGATTTGTGAATAAACCGAAACGAAAACATATCAAGGAAATCATCGTTGGTATTAATAAAGCGGGCCTGTTCCAGCTTTTCGTTTATTTTACAAAATTGTTCAGAGATTCCATACAAACACATCTTTTCAACTCCTGGAACTTTAGAATGAATATCATCCATAAGGGTTTGAGGGACGTATGACCCTCCATCTGAAGGCATAATACGGTAGATATTCTTACCGTTTTCGAACCCTTTGTTGACGCTTTTTTCTCCAATGATAAAAGATACCAAAATGAGCAAAACAGCCATACTAATGGCATATCCGCCAATATTTATAGCCATCGTTGTTTTTCGCTTTTTTAGCGAACGAAAAAATTGCAGAATCATGTATTTCATTACCTTATATTTTATAGTTCAAATTATTTAACACCTTAAAAGAGCTTTACTCATTCCTCAATGCTTCTACCGGATTACTAGTTGCAGCTTTCCAGCTTTGAAAAGAAACCGTTAACAATGCAATTGCCAATGCCAGCAAGCCTGCCAGAACAAAAATCCACCAACTCAGTTCGGTTTTGTAAGCAAAGTTTTCAAGCCACTTGTGCATTGCGTAGTATGCAATTGGTGTGGCAATAACGAATGCAATAGCTATCCATTTCACGAAATCTTTATTAAGCATCACAAGTACTTCAGAAATGCGAGCACCATTCACTTTGCGAATACCTATTTCTTTTCGTTTCTGGCTTAGATAAAACATAATAAGCCCGTATAAACCAAGACATGCAATGACTATAGAAAGAATGGTGAGCAAAGTATAAAACTTGCCAAATCTGGTTTCCGATTGGTATTGCCGGAAGAAAAACTCATCGGCAAAAACATAGTTCATTGGGTCCGAAGGGTAATGTTTTGCCCAGATACTTTTTAAGTGATCCATGGCTTTGGTAACATCATTGGTATTTAGTTTTACAGAATAATAACCAAATTCGGAAGGATGCTGATAGGTATATATAATCGGGTAAATTGGTTTTTGCAGACCCTCGTTATGGAAATCGAGCAGAACACCAATTATTTCTTGTCGTACAGTATCCCCGGCGAAATGGATAAAACTGCCAATTGCTTCTTCCGGGCTTTTATACCCCAATTCTTTTATACTACTTTCGTTTACTATTAACCGGTGGTTGTTTTCAGAAGGTATGGGTGAAAAATTTCGCCCGGCAAGTAATTTCAATCCAAAGGTTTCAATAAGCCCTTCGTCTCCATTATTCACAAGAAACATTGCATTGGGGTGAATTCCGGCATCAGGTCTTTCAAATTGATTCCTTCCATACTTGGGCTCTTGTCCGCATGTAGTCGAATTTGCCGTTACCGATTTAAATTCAGGACTTTGGAGAAGCTCTTCCCTAAACGCCCTGAACCGGATAGGCTTATTTGGATTATAAGCATTTAATGAGGCGGGCGCACTTATGGTTACTACTTGCTGAAGGTTTATTCCCAAATCTTTATTCTTCATAAATACAATTTGTTTGTAAACCATCAGGGTGGAGCTTATAAAGATAATAGACAAGGTCATTTGTGCTATCACCATGCCCCTTTGAAAATTGTGTTTGCCAGATATAGCTGTTTTGCCGTTAAACGGATTGAGTCCGACAAGATTTAAGGTATTGTATATGCTTGATAAAAAAACACCAATAACCAAAATGCCTAATAAAGTCCAAATGATATATTTTTCGGGGAAAACGGCCTGCGATAAAGGAATTTCGAAGTATCTGGCAAATATGTGTATAGAAAGATGGTATAATATGAAAGAGCCCGAAAAGGCGATAATATTTAATACAATAGTTTCGAAGAAAGCCTGTAACCAAATATGAAAACGCGTTGCACCAATCAGTTTTCGCATCCCGATTTCGTTGGCCCGTTTGGAAGACATGGCGGTAGAAAGGTTTACATAATTAATCCCGGCAATAAGAATGGTTAACAACGCTATGACCAAAAGAATAAACAACGATCGTTGATTGGTTTGCGATCCCATTTCACCTTCCAATCCCCGGAAGTAATGTAAGTCGGACAGGGGTTGAAGGAGTACTTTTGATTTGCGCGTGTTGTTCCCATTGTTTGTATTTGTGTTCACAAGACTGGTCAGCGTTTTTTCCATTCTTTGTGGGGAAACACCGGGTTTAAGCTTAATGTAATTCCAGAAACCATTAAAGTACCAATCAGGATCCTTGCTTATCCACCCATACCGCTCCCATGTTTTTAACGAAATAAAATAATCGGCGGTAAGGTGTGTATTCGATGGTAAATCGTTGTAAATTCCGGTAATTTCAATTGTCATCCCTTTATTTACTTTCACAATTTTGCCTATCGGGTCTTCGTTACCAAACAACCCATGTATTTTCGACCGGGCAATAATAGCGGTTTGCGTTCTTGTAAAATCAGCTTTCCCTTTTATCATCTGTAAAGGAAAAACCTTTTCAAAACCTTCGTCAACCCATAATACGCGTTGCTCTGCTACGTTGGCTTCCTTATAACATATTAAACAACTTTCAAAAAAAGCATCACCGTTCGCCTCTATCCCAGGCACATCCTTTTTACAAGCAAAATACAAACCCCTCCATGATTTTGCTCCGTGGTAAAATTTTTCGCTGCCATTCTGGATATCTATATTTACACGATAAACGGAATTAGACTCTGGGAAAAAAGAGTCGAACGAAATTTCATAAAAAAGGTAATGGGCAATCAGTAAAAATGCCGTTAAGCCAATAGTCAGGCCACATACATTAATAAATGCAATACCCCGGCTTTTCAGGAGTGTACGTATGGCCGAAATGAAATGAATTTTGAACATATATGTTGTTTATTTTAGTGCAACTACTGGCTGTTGCTTTTCAAAATCATACAGGGTTGCAATTTTTAGATTCAGCATTTCCAATTTGTAATGGATTTGGGCCTGAGCCATGGACAGTTTCCGGTTGGAGAGCTGTGATTGGTATAGGTTGAGATCCATACTGGTCAAGTCTCCGTTTTCATACTTTTCCAGACTGATTTCATACGCCAATTCAGCGTTACGTTGGTTTTGTTTTTCGATATCAATCTGGGTGCGGTAGTTTTCCAAATTGCGGCAAACTTCCCCAATCTCCACGATGATGCCGGTACGTTCGGCATCCAAATCGACCTTTCGGCTGCTCAGTGCGGCTTCCTGTGCTTTGATGCGGGCTTTGCGTTCGCCCCAATCAAAGATGGGGATGCTGAAGGATATGCCCACACTCGGGCTTTTTGCCGGTTTGTCATAGACACTGCGTAAGACCGGATCGTTGCCCGTCAAGCCCACAGAAAGGGCTATAGAGCCATCGAAGTCGTTGTAGTCCTTGATCCTAGTCAGGTTGAATTGTTCGTTCTCAATGTCGATTTTACGTTGTCGAAGTTCCATGCGTGAAGCAAGCCCGTATTGGACAGCTTGATCAATGGATATGGTCGTAGAATCGGAGGGTGAAATGCGAGCCATGACATGGATTGAATCGTTCAAATCCATTCCAATGTATTGTTTGAAGCTCGCTTTGGCATTCTCAAGGGCCACTTCTTTGTTTTTCACCGTGGATTTGGCAGAAGACAGGTTCAAGTCTGCCTGATATAGTTCGATTTTGGCGGTAAGCTTGACTTCCACTTTATCAGCAGTTGTGTTTCGACTCTGTTGCGTATTCTTCAATTCTTCCATGGCAATGTCGAGGTTCAATTGTGCCATATAGACATTGTAAAACAAAGCGGTGACGTTCCTTTCGAGTGACAATCGCGCCAAGGCATATTCAATTTCAGCATTTTCCACATCCAATTCCAATGTCTTCAAATTCATTCGTTGAGAATTGTAGGTGAACAAAGGTTGTTCCAGGGACACATAGAGGTCGTTGACAAAAGATTTATCCGATGTCGTAGTACCTGAATTACTGGAAACAGTGCTTTGCCAACCCAGAGAATTGACCAGTGATAAGGTCGTATTGGTGGGTAGAATCGGTTGTTTAATGCTAAACGTACCGCCTGAACTCAGGTATTCATAATTGTACCAACTTGAATATCGGTCATCGAAATTTCGGGTATTACTGTATCTTAAAGGATTCAGGTTCAGAGAAAAGCGAGCTTTTAATGCCGCCTTTTGAGCAAGCAGGTTTTGATGGGACTGTTCCCGTTTCAAAAGTGCCTTCTGCATGGTAGGGCTACTGTTTTCGGCAATAAACAAGGCTTGCTCCATGGTGAGGGCCTGTTCGGCTCTCACGGACATGGATAAACAAAAAAGTAAAAAACAAAAAAGTAACCCGTGACGCATTTTTCTACCGTTTAATTATTCGATTCCTGCTTGTTCAAATAATTGTTTTTGTTGCTCGGAAATGACCTGTCCATCGAACAAATTGATGATACGGTGCGCAAAGCCTGCATCCCGTTCCGAGTGTGTCACCATGACAATGGTGGTACCTTCCTTATTGAGTTCAGACAGTAACTTCATGACTTCCAGCCCGTTCTTGGAATCCAGATTACCGGTCGGTTCATCCGCCAAAATCAGTTTGGGATTGGCAACCACAGCTCGGGAAATGGCCACACGTTGTTGCTGACCTCCAGAGAGTTGCTGCGGGAAATGTTTGCGACGATGTCCGATTTTCATGCGTTCGAGCACTGCCTCCACCATCTGCTTGCGTTCGGATGCTTTGAGTTTCAAATAGATGAGCGGTAGTTCCACGTTTTCATAAACGGTGAGTTCATCTATCAGATTAAAACTCTGGAAAACAAAGCCTACATTTCCTTTGCGCAGGTTTGTGCGCTGACTTTCCCGCAATTTGGAGACTTCGTTGTTATCGAAGAAATAACTTCCCTCACTGGGATTGTCGAGCAACCCGATGATGTTTAACAAAGTGGACTTGCCACATCCGGATGGGCCCATGATGGCTACAAACTCACCTTTCTGCACGTGTATGTTCACCTTATTAAGTGCGGTGGTTTCGACTTCTTCCGTACGGAATACTTTTACTAAATTTTCTGTTTTGATCATGTTGAAGGTTTTTTTATTTTTTAAAACTGATTTTGTCGTTGTCTCCAAAGGTTTCATAACTGGAGGTGATGATTTTCTCACCGGGCTTGACTCCTTCCAGAATTTCATAATATTGGGGATTTTGCTTACCGATGAGGATTTTGCGTTTAACCGCATAGGTTTCGTCCGTCGAAAGCACATATGCCCACTGTCCGCCGGTACTTTGGAAAAACCCTCCACGAGCAACCTGAACAGCCTGTTCTGTTTCACCAAGTTGCAGACTGATGTTGTAGCTTTGACCGGAGCGTATATTTTGCGGCAGTGTGGAATTGAATTTGAATTCCACCTTGAATTGACCTTGATTAACTTGAGGATAAACTTTGGTTACAAGCAAGCTAAACTGTTCCGTTTGACGTTCGAAATTAGCTGCCAAACCGGATTTTACCCGGTCAATGTAGTGTTCATCGATGCTGGCCGTAATTTTATAGGATGTCAACACATTGATTTGTCCGAGACTTTGACCCTTCGAAACGGATTGACCAATTTCAGGGCTGAAGTTTGTAAGCTGTCCGTCCACCGGTGCTTTGACATTCAAGTTATCCAGTTGCTGTTTGATCATTTTCATGTTCAACTCGATCTGTGCACGTTGATTGGATCTGAGTTCTGCGTCCAGCGCCATTTTTTGTTCCTTGAGTGCCCGATACTTGACGGCTGTTTCGTAACTGTTTTTCAGTGAAAGATATTCTTCTTCCGATACACCATCTTTGGCAAATAAACGGGCTGTTTTTTCCGATTTCCGCTTTTTTTCGGAGATATCATTGTCTAAGGTCAGCAAATCTTGTTTGTCCGTAAGTTCCTGTTGTTTCACAGAAATTAGTTGATTGTTGAGTTCATTTGTGAGAAAAGCATAACTGGAAGCTTTGTCGGTAAAACTCATGTTCAGGTTTTCGTTTCGAAGAGTTAGGATGACTTCCCCTTGCTTAATCATGCTTCCTTCTTCGATAAGTATTTTTTCCACACGTCCGGCTTCCAAAGCTTCAAGAGAAACAATAGAAATGGGTTCAACATTTCCAGTGATCCGAATGAAGTCTTGGAAAGGGCCTTTAAATACTTTTTCGATGGTAGTCTTATCTTTCTCCGTTCGATAAGTGCTGGTCGGATGACTCAAAATGGCAAACAGTATCAATGCCAACACCAATATGGAGGGAATTGCAATTTTCAAGTGCTTGGGTTTAATCAATCTGTTATCGGTAATGGTTTTGTCCATGCTCATGATAAATCATTTTATATTCTTATTGATACAAAAGGCATGCCACAGTTATATGTATTTGATATTCTGCGACATACAAAACACTACTTTCTACATTTCGTAAATATATTTTACTATAAAATGTAAAATAAATGGACAATCGTTATTTTAAATAAAATAGTTTGTATTTTTGACTGCATCGTAAAATCACGAAAATGCCTGAGGGAAAATTAGTAATCGTAGATGATAATCAAAGTGCATTGAGTGCTTTGAAACTCTTCCTGCAGTTTGAATTTCAAACCGTAGTCACCTTAGCCAATCCCGGACAACTACCCTCAACCCTTAAAAATGAGGATTTCGATGTGGTGCTGTTGGATATGAACTTTTCTGCAGGAGTGAATTCAGGTAATGAGGGTCTATTTTGGCTGAACGAAATCAAGCGGTTGGATTCGGATATCGAGGTAGTCATGTTCACCGCCTATGGTGATGTGGAACTTGCAGTTAAAGCACTGAAACTGGGAGCAGCTGATTTCATTCTAAAACCTTGGGAAAATGAAAAGTTGTTGGCGACCTTAAAATCTGCTCTCAGATTGAGAAAATCCAGACAGGAAATCAATGTATTAAAAAGACGAGAAACCTCGTTTAAACAAGAAATAAACAAGGGCTATCCCCAACTGATCGGTTCTTCGCCAGCCATGATGAATGTACTATACATGGTGGACAAAGTGGCAAAGACCGAAGCCAACGTACTGATCACAGGCGAAAACGGCACTGGAAAAGAGTTGATTGCCAGCGAAATTCACCGACGATCGGATCGGTCATCCGAATTGTTGGTAACGGTGGACATGGGGGCCATTACTGAAACCTTGTTTGAAAGCGAATTGTTCGGCCACGTCAAGGGGGCTTTCACAGATGCCAGACAAGATAGGATAGGCAAGTTCCAATTGGCAAACAGAGGCACCCTTTTCCTCGATGAAATCGGGAATTTACCTTTTGCGATGCAGTCCAAACTACTGACTGTTCTGCAAAGCCGTACCGTTATTCCGGTGGGGTCCAACGAACGTTTACCCATTGATATCCGTTTATTGAGTGCCACCAATGGCAACATCACCCAAATGATCGACAGCAGGGAATTCAGGGAAGATTTATTATATCGACTGAACACCATACACATCGAAGTACCGCCATTACGGGCCCGAGGTGAGGACATCGAATTGCTGGCCACTCATTTCTTAAAACAATTCGAGAAAAAATATCGGAAACAAGCCTTAAAGATCAGCAATCCTGCCCTGCGCAAATTAATGAAGCATTCATGGCCTGGGAATGTACGGGAATTACAACATACCATTGAGAAAGCGGTTATCCTATGTGATTCCGACCTATTAAAACCAGAAGACTTCATCTTCCGAACGGCCTCAGCCAATGAGCACGAAAAAGATGAAACACTGGATCAGGTTGAAAAACGGTTGATTCAGTCAGCCTTGAGCAAATACGGAGATAATCTGACTCAGGTAGCCAAACAATTGGGTATTACACGTCAAACCTTGTACAATAAAATCAAACGCTATGATCATTAGAAGGCAAAGCATACTCCTGACCCTGAAGCTTTCGGTATTCTTCCTGACCACTTCGTGCTTGGCATTTGTACTTTTGACCGGGAAGCCCTGGACTTTCCCAGTAACACTTGGTTTGGCTATCCTTGCAGAGGTGATCGATTTCATCCATTTCTTTAATGCCCAGAACCGAAAATTAGCGTATTTTTTTGAAGCCATTCGAAATGAGGATACTTCCCTCCTATTTCCTGAGAATGTTAAGGACAAATCACTGGTCGCTTTGCACAAAAGTCTGAATGATTTGAATAAATTGATTTCAGAAATCAAAATCAAGAATGAGACAAACGAGCGGTTCTTCAAGGAACTGATCGAGCATTCCTCCACCGGGCTGATGTCGTTGGACGAGGAAGGCTATGTGGAAATCATGAACAGTACAGCTAAGAAATACCTGGGTGTAATCCAATTGTCCAGAATGAGCTTGTTGGAGCAAAAAAACAAGGAATTATACGACCTGCTCACTACACTTAAGCCTGGCGAGAAAAGAACAGTAAAGACCGTGGTAGCCAAGGAGTTGATAATTCTATCCATTCAATCGTCCGAATTACGTTTCGGGGAAAAAACGTTTCAATTGATTTCCCTCCAAGATATCGGGCACGAACTGGAAGAAAATGAAATTGACTCCTGGCAGAAACTCATACGGGTGATGACCCATGAAATCATGAATTCCATCGCTCCAATCACTTCGCTGACTCATACCCTGCTGTATTTCTTCCATCAGAACGGTCAGCCTAAAAAGCCTTTGGAACTATCGGATGCAGACATTACCAATACCATTGAAGGCCTCAACATTATTGAAGACAGGGGTAAAGGTCTGATCCATTTCGTGGATAATTACCGACGAATGGCCAAGGTCCCTAAACCGGTATTTGCACCTCTGGATATAAATGCCTGGGCTCATGGTATTGGTCTTCTATTTCAACCGGAGTTCCAAAACCGCGAAATTACATTCAACATTGTTGCAGATCCGACTATCACGACCATTCTGACCGATGAGAAACTACTCAGCCAGGTGATGATCAATTTAACGACCAATGCAATAGATGCAGTTACATCCAATTCGAAGACGAAAAAGATAAGTCTTACCCTTCATAATACGACTGCAGGCGGCGCTCATATTGAATTGTCCGATAATGGCTGTGGCATTGATGACACGCTGATGGATAAAATATTTGTACCATTCTTCACCACCAAAGAAGGTGGAAATGGCATCGGTTTAAGTTTGTCTCGTCAGATTGTTCGCAAACTGAACGGGAAGTTGACGGTACAATCGGTCAAAGGACAGGGAAGTCGGTTTGGGGTGGAGCTTTGATCGATGTTTCACTATGAATAAAACTAATCCTACTAATCACACTCTTACTTGGATCGCTTATGATTCATGCACAGGACACTCTTTACTTCAATGAAGATGGCGAGAAAGCACTCTTCAAATCAAGTGCAGCCTATTATCAAACACTTGTAAAAGAGAATATCAGTTCAAACAAGCTGATAGAACGGCAGTATTAGTAGATATATGGTTTACATTGCCCATCGTATATAAAACAAGCCAATTATGAATTACTTGACAATCAAATCTTCACATTCCCCGTCCTTTTTAAAATCCCCCAGCTAGCCAATTCACCCTTCATCGCTTTCAGATACGATTTAATGAGTATGATAAAGAATATCTGACGGTAGGCAAACCGTTGGACAAATAATACACCTGCATTCCACAGTGTGAATTTCTGACCATCGTACCTATATGCCAAGGCGGAAACCATCCAGTCAACCAGGAAGAACAGTACATACGTCATTGCATAAAACAAAGCGTGCGGTGAGAATAGTCCGATGACAAACAACAGGTCGACCACCGGTGAAAGCAACGGAATGATAAATCCGAAGATCAACAGATTGGGCAACATGATCCAGCCAAGGTTCGGTTTACGTAGATTGAAGAGCAAATCGCGGTGTTTCCAAAATGTCTGCATCATGCCGAATGTCCAACGGAAACGTTGTTTCATAAACATTTTCATCGTTTCGGGGGCTTCTGTCAATGAAATGGCTTCGTTGCAGCTGCGAACTTTGTAGTCCGCTCGATGCAAGCGAACGGTCAAATCACAATCTTCGGCCAAAGTGTCGGTGGTGAAGCCATTGATTTGGTCTAGCGCCGATTTACGGAAAGCTCCGATAGCACCTGGGACAACCAAAATCGCGTTCACCGTATCTAGAGCCCTGCGTTCGAAATTCTGACTGGTGGTGTATTCCATCTTTTGCCACTGAGTCAACAAGTTGACCGTATTTCCCACCTGTACGTTTCCAGCTACAGCACCAACTTGCTCATCCACAAAGTAGGGCACCATTTTGGATATGGCGTCTGGCAACAACAAGGTATCGGCATCAATGCAAACCAGAATTTCTCCGTTTGCCTGCGAGAGGCCGAAGTTTAGTGCCGAAGCCTTGCCCCCATTTGGCTTTGTAAGTATTTGAACATTCTCCCTGTTGCTAAAAGCTGCTTTGACATTCGCAAAAGTTTGGTCTTTCGATCCATCATCGACAAAAACAATGTCGAACAAGGGATAATCGCTCTTTAACAGGTTCTCAATGGTCCGAGTTACAGTTAATTCTTCATTGTATGCAGGGACAATGACGCTCACTTTCGGTGTAAAATCCAAAGACGGCTTAACCTTTTTGGATTTCCGGTGTTGAATCATGGCTAGAACCATCAGTAGGAGGATGCGTGAAATACCCAACACGATAGCCACAACAAAGAAACCATGCAAGAAATTTTCCCACAAGAAGGTGAACAGGAAAAACAGATAGTCGAATGCTTCTTCTGTTTTTACGGTACCCTTCACTGGAGGCATGACCTGATCTCGGGTTCGTCCCATGATGTCGGAAATGGTGACAAACGTATACCCCTGTTGCCGATAATAATCGATGATTCGCGGAAGCGCCAATAGGGTCTGCGTACGATTTCCGCCGCCATCGTGCATGAGTAGGATGTTACCTCGATTTTGTTGGGCAATGACGCGTGCGCAAATGCTATCCGCTTTAATCCCAATCTGCCAATCGTTGGGATCGATGGAAGACGCGATGGTGAGGTAGCCTTCGTCCTTGGCTATGCTCAATGGGCGGACCTGATTGATGTCCTGCGGTTCAGCATCGGTATTGTAGGGAGGTCTAAATAAAAGCGTGGAATGATTGAGTATGCTTTCCATGAGCAAACGGGTGGACCGGAGTTCGATTCGTTCACGGTCTTTTGAAGTTATTTCAAGATTGGGATGTGTAAAGGTGTGGTTACCAATTTCATGTCCCTCTTTATAGATGCGTTCCAAAATTGGAATGTTCTTTTCAATGTTGACACCGGTCACGAAAAAAGTTGCATGAACGTTGTTTTCTTTAAGAATGTCCAAAATGGTCGGTGTAAAATCTTCGTCGGGACCATCGTCGAAGGTGAGTGCGATTTCTTTTCCCTTGGGTTTGCCAAAGCGCTTGATGAGAAATGTATTCGGTAAATTCAGGTATTCCTCATTTTCGATCATTTGTTCGGCTTGATCAACTTTGAATTTCACCCTGCCCGGTTCCGGTTCGCTGGCAACCTCCAGAATTTCACCAGTACCGGTGAAATTAACCTCAGACGCGAGTTTAAAGTTTTCAAGCGGTTTATAATTGAACGGATTTTTTACCAAAGAATCCATGGAAAGTGACCGGTTATAGAAGCTCCAAATTCGGGAGTCTTCACTGCCCAAACGCCAAATAGCCACACCGGCCGTATGGTAATCTTCGGCGGTTCGGATGGAATTGAAAATGGTCGCGGCATCGGTGCAATGCGCCTCGCTTGAATCTCCGTTTTCATCCTCGTAATTGATGTACAAATCGGAATGATCTTCGTCCCATTGAACGGGGGCATTGTAGGCATTGGATAGCGATATGAACTTATCATACGAAATGCTTTTCCCGTTTTGACCGGCCATCCAATTATAGCCATATCCAGCCAGACATAGGACGAATTTCTCGGAAGGAACATCTTTCATCGCCATATCCAATGCTTGTTCAATGTACTTGACAGAGGTTATGCAACCCGGTTCCATATCTGCAAAGTGTTCGTCATAGGCCATCAGAAAGATGAAGTCGTAGTACTTGTTCAGCATTTTATAATCGATGCCTTCGTCGGAAGGACTTACATCGATGGTAAGCAACAAACCGGTTGGATGAAGCGCTTGGTAGAGTTCTTTCGAGAATTCAATTCTGTATGGATTCAACGATGGATCCAGATTTTCCAGGTCAATGTTTATTCCCTGAAAATGGTTTTTTATCAACACATTTTTGATGTTTGCAATAAATTTTGCCCTGTATATGGGGCTCCTAAGCACCAGTGCCGTAGAATCGCCATTCCAATGTTGATTGGTGTAGTTACTCAGTATAGGAATGATGGCTACCTGGTTTTCGTGCATAATTTTCAAGGCCTTCGCATCGATCTTGATAGCTATGTCCCCCTTGGCATTATTCAGGAAAAACCATTCCGGTAGAACCATATTCAGTTTGTCAACATTATTTTCCAGCGAAGCAAACGAATTCTTATCCCAATTCACATAAAATCCGGCTCTTATCGGAAGGTAATTTTTAAGCGGACCTTTGTTGATTACTTCATCATAAAATTCATACCTCTTCGATTTTCTGACTTTTTTCAAATGAAGAGCATAAGCCACCAATTCGGAATCCGAGACCACAACCTTCGATGGATTCCTATTGACGTTACGAATTCTTTTTTCCTGATAAATAAGGCTTTTGGCATCATAATGGGTACGATGGATCAAGGATATACCGATGGAAAGCACCCCAACCAATGCAAATACTAAAAGTATGCGGATAAACCATATGAACCGATGCCAACGCGTCGAATTCGAGCTTTGAAAAATTTGTTGCATAGACCAGTCTTTAAATTCCTCTTCGCCAAATATACAACAGGAATTAAGAGAAGATTTCAGATCTCAGGCTAAAATAACTTAATTATTGTAATTCATAAAGAAATGTTATTTTAGCTTTGTACAACCATAGTTGGAGGAGCAGGAGGCAGACACGGACGGATCGCTTTCTGAAGTTACCCGAATGGTAAGCTTCGATTTTGCATCGCTTTTCCTGTCGTCGTCAATGTACACCTTAACATCCTTTTTTTCACCGAAAGGAATGGCAATCAATTCGTTGGTAAAACTGGCTGTTCCGCTAGTAATTGCAAGTCGGTAGATGTCATCGTTCAAAATCTTATCGGACGAAGCGGCCGGTTTGCCGGTGTTCTTTATGCTAAGGTTCAGACATTGAATTCCATCGAGCAAATCAGGTTTCTGAACGATTTTGGCTTTTACACCGTACTTTTGCTTACCCTTTCCGTCAAGCGACCGAATACCGACCTTATATGACAAGATGCCGTCCTGGTTTACGTTTTTTTCCAGGATATAGAAGTGTAGGCGATTGGCTTGGTCAACCCATTCAGCCTTACTCCCCGAATTGGTACCTGCGTGAAACAGCGCATCGTTGAGCTGACGGTAATCGGCAGGGGTGCGCATCACGGACGTACCTTCCATAGGGCGCAGATAATCGATTTTTTGGATGTCCTGCGGATTGGCGTCGATCACCCAGTTGAAACAATTGAATCCGTTTGGTCCGCCATTATTGCTTTCCTTGTCCTTGTTCTTGGCAATCAAGACACCATTGTCGGGCGTGTAGGAATCATAGCCAATGCGCTCAACCACCTCGACCGAATAATTGTTGTAGGTGGACTTGCCCGGCGAAAGCGGATCCACAGCCGGATCAGTTTCGGGCGTACGGTCCTGTGGAGCATCTCCATCGAGCTTGACCAAAATCCCACCGAACGTACCCGGCAACGGTTCAACCGCACGAGCGGTAACGGTGCCCACAGCCAAACCCGTTTTTGCCAACTCGTTTCGGTTCAGCAGAAGCACCTGTTCTTCCTTTACAAACTTGAAATTCATTTTCTGTCGAAGCATAAGCCCGGCCGGCATCGAAGCTCCCGCCATGGCTGGCACTTTCCATCGGCTGTGCGGGCCCTCGGGACCATTGAAACTACCGCGGTCCATCATGTCCCACGGTCCAGAACCAACCCTTCGGTAGGGTTGCACATACGGATTGTTGTTATTGTCACCGGTACTGAACAGGTAATGGCCAATCTCATGGGTTATTGTACCTGAATTCTCGCCCTGACGCATCGACGACAAGCCCCACTGCTGCGCACCCGCCTTCCATGAGGTCCAGTCCACATAGCGCGTCTTGATCCATCTGGGCTTCGTAGGGTCCGGATTCCCCCACGCTGCTGGAATATCTTCCTTCGAACGGAATTTCATTTCCCCGAATTCCTGCCAGATTCCGGTCTCATCATACCCGGCATAAATCCGCAACACCGCATCATAGTTCCCCTTCACATCCCCAGCTGTAACCTTCCAGATGGAATCACAATCCCGTTCCATCCAACCTTCTGCAGGAATGCCCGTCGGCGTGAAATTTGTCTGTTCCCACTCGTTGCATCCGTACTCCCACAGTTTCTTGGGCATTCTGTATGGACCGAACGCATCGATTTTGGCCACGCCCACCTGACCCCTCGACTGCTCCATCCAATACCCGTTGATGGTATGACCGTGGTTGAACTCGCTTGGAGTATTGTAAAAATCGGCATAAAACTGCGCCACCTTTTCCCTCGTTATTGGATCTATTTGCGGATTCCCAAAAAGTTCGGAATGCTTTGGCTGCGTGATTACAAACGGTTGATCTTGAAAATCGATGGCTATCAGTGCAATCCGTATCTGCCTCCCAGGCTTCAATGCAGGATCCGACCAATCCTTTCCAGGAATCGGTTTGTAATCCGACCAAGTCATCGCATCCTGATCCTGAATCATTTGAGGATCAATCGGCTTCTGAGCCCAAACGGTGATTGAGACGAAGAGTAAAAGGTACAAGGCGAGTTTTAACATGGTGAAGGTTTTAGTCGGAAAACAAAATTAGCAAAGTCGCGGACAATCCCTTCACCCACACCAAATAATTGGACTTTTATGGTATTTATTGGACAGTGTTAATAAACCCAAGGTTTACAAAACCGATGTGTGAATCATGTAACTTTTCCCTTAAATCATATAAATCGTTTTTTGATACGGACATTTATATTTGTCAGATTACAAATAGATACAGTCGTATGAATAAAATTAAAGCAGCCATCCTGGCAACAGACGGTTTTGAACAATCGGAACTGGAGTACCCCTTGAATTTCCTTAAGAAGGCGGATATTTCAGTCGATATCATTTCTTTAAAAAAAGGGACCATCAAAGGATGGAAAGAAACGCAGTGGGGTGATGACTTCAAAGTGGATGTCGTTCTTGACAAAGCAAAACCGAAAGACTACCATCTGTTGGTTCTCCCCGGCGGTGTTATGAATTCTGATCACATACGTACCATCAAACCGGCCGTAAAATGGGTAACCGAATTCTTTGAAAATGGAATTCCAATCGCTGCTATTTGCCATGCACCCTGGATTTTAATTGAAACTGGATTGGTAGAAGGAAAATGGCTAACCTCCTATCATACCATGAAAACCGATTTGATTAATGCCGGTGCAGAATGGATCGATGAGGAAGTAGTCGTTGATCACAACCTTATTACGAGCAGAAGCCCAAAAGACCTTCCTGCTTTTTGTGAAAAAATGGTTGAAGTAGTGAAAAAATGAAACCCAGGAATTTCCCAATCGTTTGTGTTGGTGGTTCTGCCGGTGGCCTTGACGCCTATATCCGATTGTTGAAGAACCTGCCGGACGACATGGGTGTTGCCATCGTCATTGTGAATCATCTGAGGCAGGTAGCCACCCTGCTCCATGAGATTCTCCCCAAATACACCAACATGCCCGTGGAGTTGATTACGGAAAAATTAGACATCGAGCCCAACCATGTATTCATCATCCCCGAAAAACATGATTTGCACATATTGAATGGAGAGTTTATCCTGAAACCCATTTCAAAACCCAATGGATGGCCCGACGTCATTACCGTATTCATGCGTTCACTGACACAAAACTGGGAAGGCAAACTCATTGCGGTCATCGTTTCAGGCTATGATGGCGATGGTGCAGCAGCTCTAAGCGGCATAAAAGAAGTGGGTGGCACGACCATCGCACAAAAGCCCGACACCGCCGCACACCCGGATATGCCTGAATCCGCCATAGAAAGCGGATGCATCGACTTTGTCCTTTCGCCTGAGAATATTGCAGCAGAAATTGCAAGGATTGCAAAAGCAGAATAAGGACAAAACCGGATGAAAACGCCTTTTACCAAAATCAAGACCTTTTTCAAAACCTTTGGACCAGGCGTGGTTACCGGAGCGGCCGATGATGACCCCTCGGGAATTGCAACCTATACTCAAACAGGCGCCAAATTCGGCTATGGTCAACTCTGGACGGTCATCCTGATGTTGCCACTTATGACAGCCATTCAGGAAGCCTGCGCACGCATTGGTGCCGTAAACGGACGCGGTTTAGCTGCCGTTATCAAAGCCAATTACAGTAAAAAGGTGCTTTATGCAGCGGTCTTACTGGTCGTTGTAGCCAATACCATCAATATCGGTGCAGACATTGGTGCCCTCGCGGCTGCTGCCCAACTGCTCCTTCGGGTCAATTTTGTTGTTCTGACATTGGGATTTACCGCGCTCATTTTAATACTGGAAATTTTTACGACCTACCGGGTTTATTCCCGCATCTTAAAATGGCTGGCTCTCACGCTTTTGGCTTATCCCATTACCGTCTTTATGGTCCACCAACCCTGGTCCACGATTCTTCAAGCTACGTTTGTACCGCATGTGGAAATGAATTTCGCGTTTTTCTTCATCATTACCGGTATTTTAGGCACCACCATTTCGCCCTACATGTTTTTCTGGCAAACCTCGCAGGAAGTGGAAGAAGAAAAGGAGCAACATTTGATGAGCCGTAGTGGAAAGCCGAAAATTGGCGCAAAATTTATCAAAAATATGCGTGTCGATAATCTCGTAGGCATGGTCTTTTCTGAAATTGCTACCTGGTCAATTATCGTAGTTGCAGCTACTGTTTTACATCAAAATGGCATCACCAACGTAACCTCTGCCGCCGATGCAGCAAAGGCGCTGGAACCCCTTGTTCAGACGTTTCCAAATGCAGGCTTTTTATCCGAACTCATTTTTGCCATAGGTATCATTGGACTGGGCTTATTAGGCATTCCCGTATTATCTGGTTCAGCAGCTTATGCCTTGTCTGAAGCCTTTGACATGAAAACCGGGCTCAACCTTAAACTAAAGAAAGCGTTTGGATTTTATGGTGTCATCACCATAGCAACACTTATTGGTTTAATGATCAATTTTATTGGCATTGATCCGATTAAAGCGTTGGTTTTTACCGCCGTTTTTAATGGAGTGGCGGCAGTACCTTTAATCTTCTTGATTGCCCGAATTGCCCGTAATAAGAAGATCATGGGGGAATTTCGCAGTGGATGGTTATCCAATACGATGGTGTGGATTACGTTTTTGGTAATGCTCGCCTCGGCTGTCGCAATGTTTTACACGCTAGCGCGAGGATAAAAATCTCTTTAACTGCTGAACCCCATTCACAGCATTCTCCCGAATCACCACACAGTCCTTCGGGAGCGACCGACCAATATCATTCGGGTCAATGACATAAATCGGGCACCCTGCTGGTACAAAATCCACCAGACCTGCCGCTGGATATACCTGCAGCGATGTCCCGATAATGACAAAAATATCCGCTTCCGAAGCCCACGCTATAGCCGTTTCCATCGCTGGAACTTCTTCTCCGAACCAAACAATGAACGGCCTCAGCTGCGAACCGTCCCTAGCCTTGTCACTTAGCTGAATCGCATCATAACCGATGTCTTTGACATTCGATTTGTCCCGACTGCTGCAAGCCTTGGTCAATTCACCGTGCAAATGAAGTACATTATGACTTCCAGCCCGTTCGTGCAGGTTGTCCACATTCTGGGTGATGATTCTGACTTCGAATTCAGCCTCTAGTTCAGCCAAGCCGAAATGTGCGGCATTGGGTTCAGCTGTTAGGAGCTGCACGCGCCGCTGGTTGTAGAAATCGAGGACCAGCTTGGGATTGCGGTACCAACCTTCGATGCTTGCAACATCTTCGACTCTGTGTTCTTCCCACAGCCCGCCCGAATCGCGGAAGGTCTTGATGCCGCTTTCGGCACTGATGCCAGATCCGGTGAGGATGATGAGGTTTTTAGGCATGGGTCAATATAAATTATAGTGTACTATAGGGTTAAATTGATTTTATTGGTACATTAGCAGGTTCAAATACAAATCTACGTCTTTATGAAGAACTTTCGGGATATTGTTTCGCCCTTTTTTTTCCTAATTCCCATGTTGGCATTTGGCCAGGACACCATCTTCTACAACAGCAATGACGACAAGGTCAAGACCAGAATACAAGCAGATTACTACCAATTGCTTGTAAAGGAAAATATTAGTTCAAAAAGATTGATTGAACGATCGTATTACATGAATGGCCAAATGAAAGAGGAAATTTACTACCTCGATTTAAGCAAGAAGAAAAAAGAGGGAACACAGCGGTTCTGGTTCAGAAACGGACAACTCAAAAGCGCCGCTGACTATGTCGACAACAAAATACATGGAAACGTATTGACCTACTGGCAAAATGGGCAGTTAAAACGCAAGGATACGTTCGAAAACAACAAATTCGTGTCGGGAGCATGTTATGATTCCATCGGGAACCAAATCGAACACTTTGAGTTCTTGGTTTTTCCCTCTTTTCCTGGAGGAGAAAAGATGCTGTTGGAGTTTATGAGAAATAACCTCCGATACCCCAGCATGGCTGCTGAAAACGGCATTCAAGGCAAAGTTGTCGTCAAATTTGTCATAACGAAAAACGGCATTCCGACCAAAATCGGCATAAAAACCAGCGTGGACAGGGCTTTGGATAAAGAAGCAATGCGCGTTGTCCAATCGATGCCCAAATGGACGCCATGTTATTTCGATGGTGAACCGCTCGATTTCTGGTACTTGCTGCCAGTCGTTTTTAAAATGATGTGATCATTTTTATAATCAAACCTTTCCCTCATGGCTCTACCGCCTTCGGGATAATAAATCGGCACATCACTTACCTGTAATGACTTGATACATTTCGGATACTATCTTATACTGAAAAAAGTTTACACATTATAAAGCAAAAACTGTAAACCTTTTTCTGTAGAAGTCAGATTCATTTTTAGTCAACCTTTGTAAATTCTACGTTTGCCAGATTCTTCTTCAAATCCATTTCTGGCAAAAAACAGATGCGTTTTGCAAATACATTGGATGGGGTACATTCCTCAGGCGTGTCAAAGCCCGGACTACTTGCTGCCAGCCAAAAAATGCCGAGACCTTTCAGGCAGATGCTGTTGCCATCGTGAATCTGTTCTTCAATTACATGAGCCAAGGCATCAATACAGGCGACAACATCTGATCCAGTCAAGGAACAGCGGTCGGAGATTATTCTCGACAGTCTTTTGACACTGATAAGTTTTAATGAAACAGGCACGGCATAATATCTTACCTGCTTTTCTGGTTTTGTTTTATCCACTTTTTTACAGACACGGTAATTGTAAGCCATAGTTGTTCTTATTATATTAAATTTAGTAAGACCGTATATAAATTTCAACGAGACCCGGATCTCAGCTAATTTATATGCGGGTCTAAATATATCTAGATGGGGATCTAAACCAACCGAGACGGGGGTCTAAACGATACAAATATACTTGTTATTTAATATATAATGGGTATAAATATAATATAGATAGAACGAAATGCATTATTCAGCGAAACCTCGAACTGTTTCAAATGGCAAAAAAGAGGGTGTCTCAAAATGAGACACCCTCTTTTTTTAACTAACTATTAATCGAATCAATATCCAGGATTCTGCCAGGCTGTTTTTTGTTCTGCTGTAAGGATTGAGCCATCTTCGTTGACCAAACCATCAATAAAGGCTTGTGGAATAGCACGAAGCAAGTGCTTCTCTTGAACAAAGGACGCTGCAACTTCATTAAATGTTTGAGCACGTTTAACCAATGTTTTGGTACGGCTAAGATCTTCCCAACGTACAAATTCTCCATTCAACTCGCGTGTACGTTCGTCAAGAATGAAGTTGATCATGCGATCTTTGTCACTGGTAACACCCAACTTGGTCAGGATAGCTTCATCTTCGGCAGGAAGACTCATGTAGCTTGAAATTTGAAGACTTGAAGCTGCAGTAGTTGAGCTTATCCCGGTTGACAGGTAGTAGCTGCTTTTTTTGCTGAATGCTTTGTAATAGGTTTTGTTGGCTGCATCAGCAAAAAGGGCGTTGCTCTCAAATGCTACCGTTCCATCCGTATAGTCCTCCCGATTTTCACCAACTTTCCATTCTGCACGAGCACGAAGCAAGTTAATCACTCCAATGGCATCACTGTATTTTTCCTGACGAACCAAAGCTTCGGCTTTGATAAGATAGGTTTCTCCGGTACGAGCCATAATGACGTCGCGATAGGAGTCTCCTTTTTCGGCGGAACGGGAACCATCTTCTGCTTTGCTTAAACCACAGAAAACGTTCGAAGTCGTTTTGGTCAGATTGTACGTGTCGAGCGAATAAGTTCCTCCATAGTATAGTGCAAATGCATTTGGAACATCTTTACCAGTTTCAGGGTTGACAAATGTACTGACTCCATTTTTACCAAATATTCCATGAGCTTGGTTATCAAAACGAGTGTCGGTGGGTTTATTCAGTATAAATAAAATGGCAGCATCGCCAACAGCAGTATTGTAAGCAGCATTTGTAGCTGGATTCTTGGTGGTATTGGTTTGATTGGCATTATAAATGGTCTTGAACGATTTCCATAGTCTGGAGTCATTGACGTTGTCGTAGGTGCTGTAGTTGTATTCCGTAGGGCGACAACGTTGAAAATCCAAACCATCAAAAGCGCCACGTTTCACCCAACCACTAAAGTTTGAAAATTGCGGGGTAAAGTAAGAATAGATACGGTTACCAAAACGACCAACTGTTGATTTATCGGCATTGTGCTGACACGACATCAGAATTTCCGGATTCTTCTCAGCATCGCAATCAACGCCTGTCCATGCCCAAAGGTCGCGGAAGTTGCTAGCCAAAGGACGTTTTGAGATCGTATAGTCGCACAACGTGATGATTCTTTCCAAATCGGCTGTTTTATATTCCGAATTCCAGGAATCGCAGCGCTCAGAACAACGGAATAAAAGTGCTTTAGCCAACATATGTGCACCAAGTGGTTTTGTCCAGGTACCTTCTCCTCGCCATTCAGTTTCGGGAAGAAGGTCATAGGCTTTTTCCAGGTCGGCAATAACTTGGTTCAACGTCTCTTTATCGCTTGATCTCGTGAAATTACGCACAACGCCTTCTACTGGCTCAAGTTGCAAAACAACCCCACCATATTGGGCAAACAAGCGATAATAATTGTAACCGCGCAGGAAGTAAGCTTCACCCAGGCATTTGTCTTTAATTTCTTGGTCGGTTTCGAAGCTGGAATTTTTAATAAGCAGGTTGGCTGTACCGATGCCATAATACATTTGATCCCAAAGCTGCCCAACATTAGGGCAGTTCGCATTTGCGGCACCCATGGCGGTTGTTATAGCTGAGGCACCAAACCGGGCATCGTATTTGTTCCACGGTTCGCTTGTTAAATCGCTCCCGTTTGTAAATTCGTCACAACCATATTGTGTAGTTGCATAAGCCCATTCATAGCCAAAGAGCCAGCGGGAGTTGCCATATAGTGCAGTTGCCAGGGATTGAAATCCTTCTTCAGTCTGTAAATATTGAGTATTGTATGAAGTGGTCAATTCCTCCTTGAGAAATTCATCTCCGCAGGAAGTGAAACTAGCTGCTGTCACAAGGGCAAGCGTACCAAGTATTATATTTTTTATCTTATTCATAATATCTAAGATTAATGGTTTTCAAATAGTTATAAGATTAGAATCCAAGTTCAAGACCAATTACCCAACCACGATTGAATGTTGAAGTACCAAGATCCAAGTCAATCCAGTCTACAGTCGAATAGATGGTACCTAAGTTCTTAGCTTGAGCATATATTTTCATGTTTTGTATGCCTATAGCTTTGCATGTTTTAGCAGGAAGGTTGTATCCCAAAGAGACATTGCGAAGTTTTAAGAAGGAAGCATCTCTGTATCCAAGGAGACCGGAGTATGGGTCACCACCAGATTGGCTGTATATTGGTTTCTGCCATTCTGCATCGGTGTTCTCAGGTGTCCAATAGTCAATCTGACGTTGCTGATACATCCCCAACTGGCCTTCACCTCCGGTAGAAATCATATATCCAAATCGACCAAAGAGCATGAATGAAAGTTCAAAGTTCTTATAGGTAAACGTATTGTTAAATCCCAAGGTCCATGTAGGCATCTGATTTCCAAGAATAGTACGGTCTTTTGAATCAATTACATAGTTCGTATCCCTGTCAACAGGTTTTACCATACCCGCTTTGAAGGTATGTCCGTTTGCGTTGAACTTGTCCATTTCATCTTGTTCTGATGCTTTCCATAAGCCGTTACTTTCCAGGCCGTAGTATACACTTATTGATTGACCAATAAACCAGGTATTATCAATCATGTCTTGTTTCCCATTAGACAATGACACAATTTCGTCTTTCTGAAAAGCCGTATTGATGTTCATATCCCAAGAAAAATCTTTGGTTCTTACCGGTGAGAGATTCAATGAAAGGTCAATACCATGGTTTTTGGTTTCACCGATATTGGCCACTGTGTTACGATAACCTGTTAGGGTTGGAATGAGCATGTCCATCAACAAATCAGTCGTTCTTGATTGATAGACATCGATGGTACCAGTTATGCGGTTTTTTAAAATGCCGAAATCAACTCCTATGTTGTATTGTGTGGTGGATTCCCATCCAAGGTTTGGATTGGCCAAAGAAACCTGTGAACTGGTGTAGTAAGGTTCATTGGTTGCATACGCCAATGCGTTCGCTGAGCCTCCAAAAGGAACATAGAAAGATTGGATTTGTCCAATGGTTTGATAGGTCGTTACTGCGGCATTACCTGTAGTACCAACACCAAAACGCAATTTTAACTGATCAAAAAGTGTTTGGTCTTGCATGAAATCTTCTTGTTCCATTCTCCAACCTAAGGCAGCACTTGGGAAGAAGGACCATTTATGACCGGGAGCTAAAACTGAAGAACCGTCTAAGCGTCCTGAAAGGGTTAAAAGGTACCTGTCATTGTAGGAATAATTCACACGTCCCATATAGGATGCAAGTTGCGATTCGGTAAGGCCTGTACCCATCGACGCGCTGGAAGTGGTGGCTGTGATATCAACGGCCCCCATGTTGTTCCAAAGGTAGCTCGATTTGGGTACATTTACTTCGCTCATACTGGCAGTTTCTCTGTTGTATCTCGAAGCACTTTGTAACAAGGTTAAACCCAACTTATTTTTCCCAATGAGCTTATCATACGTAATAATATTATCCAATGTCCAGCTGAATCTACGATCTAGAGCCAAGCTGGCATAACTTGTACCTCCCAGGCGGACAGCCGAAGTCTTATCGATATATATGCCTTGACGACGATTACTGTAATCTGGTCCAAAATTCATTCGATACTTCATGCCTTCCAATATAGGTACCATTTTACCAAAATCCAATCCGGCATGAAAGCTTCCTAAAACTCGCAATACTTGACGGCTGTCATTCGATTTGCCTACCTCGCCGATAACGGTATATATTCCTGAGTTGCTGCCAGGATACATAATAATAGCTCCGGCATCATTGTAGGGTTGTGCAATGTTCAATATTTGTTTTGCAGCATCATAAATGGTGGTAGGACCTGAGTTGCTGGATTGTCCAGTGCGGGAAAACCCATAATCTTGTTGACTCATGGATGCAATAATGGATCCACCCATATTGAACCAGTCCTTTGGGGTAATATCGACAGAGAGTTTAGCATTATAACGTTCGAAATTTTGACCAACTTGTGTTCCCTCATTATTGAGATAACCAAACGAGGCATAGGCTTTCAGATTATCAGTACCTCCGCTTGCACTCAAGGTGTGTTCTTGGGTGATTCCAGTTTGTTTAGCATATTGGGTCCAATCGGTGTTGATTACTTTTGATCCGTCCCATTGTCCATTGACCCAGCCACTAAGGACATTATCCAAGGTTTTCGTGTCATCCAGTGCATTTGAGAATATGATCCTGTCGTTTGCTTCAGTTGGTAGATTTCCTGGTGCATAAGCCGTTTCATTTGAGTTGTAATAAGCCCAACGTCTCCAAGTAATGTAGTCACTGGCACTCATTGCAGGAGCCTTGTCTTGAATGGTTTCGAAGGTGGCCGTTCCTGAATAATTCAAACTTAAAGTACCACTTTTACCTGATTTGGTAGTAACAAGGATAACGCCATTGGCACCACGTGAACCATAAATGGCAGTTGCTGAGGCGTCTTTTAAGATGTCGATGGATTCGATGTCTCGAGGATTGAGCGTTTCAATACCTCCTGAAGCCAATGGAATTCCATCAACAACATACAAGGGATCATTTGTCGCATTCAAGGACCGTTTTCCTCGAATATAGATGGCGCCAAGTTCACCCGGACGTTCGTTCGAGGTGATATCAACACCAGCGGCTTTTCCTTGCAATGCTTCGAAGGCATTGTTCACAGGCCTGGATGTCAATTCCTTTGCCGTTACATTTATTAATGCTCCGGTTACATCACTTTTCTTCTGAGTACCATAACCTACAACGACGATTTCATCAAATTGAGAATCCACCTCATGCATGACAATGGACAATACGCGTTGGGTTCCCACCGTTTTTTCCTGTGGAGCATAACCCAAATAAGAAAATTGCAACACTGAATTCACATTTTTAACATCCATTGTGAAACCACCATTCCCGTCTGTAATAACAGCGTTACCAACTCCTTTCTGGATAACCGTGACTCCAGCCAAAACTTCTCCGGAACCATCTTTAACTGTCCCCGAAACTTTAATCTGAGCAAAAATTACTAATGGCAGCAATAAGCCCAATAAAGAAATCAACATCCTTTTCATAAGCATTAAGATTTAAGCGTTTTAAACCAAACTAAAACATTTTTTAGCATTGATGCTAGCAAAAGTACAATAACGGTTAATTGATAATGTTTTAATTTTGTCATACTAATTTCTATTTTTGACACTATCTTAATTTTCTTTAATTTTGGAAAATATTGCCGATATAATGGGTATTTATAACTGATATAGGCTTTTTTTCTTAACTTTTTGTTTTCTTTTTATTAATTTCTTAGGCAAAATGCAATAAAAAAACGGCTAACACCCCATAAAGGGCGAAAGCCGCCTTCCTTATAAAGGGCTAAATTTTATTTTTTGATATAATCCACCAACCACTCTCCCACCTGCGTCGTCGAATGCGCCGTCTGCCCAGCAATCGTGATATCTTCTGTCACGCACCCCGCTTCCATCGAAGCAGCTACCGCCTGACGAATCAGCGCGCCTTCTTCCATCAGCCCGAATGCATACTCGAACATCAAAGCAGCGGAGAGAACAGTTGCCAACGGATTAGCAATGTTTTTGCCGGCAGCCTGAGGATATGAACCGTGGATGGGCTCGAAAACTGAAGTGTGAAGACCAACGGATGCGGATGGTAGCAAGCCCATGGAACCAGTGATTACTGAAGCCTCATCGGTTAGAATATCACCAAACATGTTTTCAGTCACCATCACATCAAAACTCGATGGCCACTGAATAATGCGCATCGCAGCATTGTCCACGAACATGTATTCCGTTTCAATGTCGGGATAGCTCGGAGCCATTTCTTGAGCAATTTGACGCCACAGACGGGAGGTTTCCAGCACATTGGCTTTGTCAACCACCGTTAGTTTCTTACGACGCTGACCAGCGTATTCATAGGCCAGTTTTAGAATGCGTTCGATTTCTTCGCGGTTATAGGCGCACGTATCAACCGCACTGTTTCCATCTTCGCTGCGACCCTGCGGACGACCGAAGTACAGACCGCCGGTGAGTTCACGAATACACATGAAATCTGCATTCTCCACCAAATCCGCACGAAGTGGTGATCGTGAAATCAAGGACGGGAAAACAGCCACCGGACGGATATTGGCATACAAGCCCAGCTTTTTGCGCATGGCCAGCAAACCCTGCTCGGGTCGAACTTTCGCCGTCGGATCATTATCGTATTTGGGGGAACCAATGGCACCAAATAGCACTGCATCCGATTTCATACACAGCTCGTGGGTGGCATCAGGATAAGGATTGCCGGTGGCATCGATGGCGCAAGCACCTACGATGGCGGTTTCATACGTCAGGTCATGACCGAATTTTTCACAAACGGCTTTGGTCACGTTCAGGGCTTGTTCCACGATTTCGGGTCCGATCCCGTCACCGGGAAGTACAGCAATATTCAGCTTCATTTCAAAAAAATTATTTACTTATTTCTATTATATTGAGCATTTTGATCGTGGCTTTAATCGCCGCCTCCGTTTGGTCACCGTCCAGCCCACTCGTGCGAAATTCCTTTTCGCCGTCCAGCCAGTTGATGACGGTGTGTACAAAGGCATCCGTGCGACCGCCGGGAGGAATGGTTACCGAGTAGTTGGTTAGTTTGGGCAAGGTGCGACCCCGGCTTTCGTATATTTTACGAAGCGCCTGCATAAAAGCATCGTATTGACCGTCACCGGCGGCGGTTTCTTGATACGCTTCACCGCCAATTTCGAGTTTCACCGTTGCAGCAGGACGCAAGCCGTGATTGAGCGATAGGGAATAATTCAGGATGCGGACGGGTTGTTCCCCATCGGCTTGTTTCAATACGTCGGAAATGATGTATGGCAGATCATCTTGAGTAACAAGTTGTTTTTTGTCGCCCAGTTCGATGATGCGTTCCGTCACCAGGCGCATGGAGTCATCGTCCAGTTCAATGCCCAAGGCTTCCAGGTTTTTCTTGATGCTTGCTTTACCGGAGGTTTTACCTAGGGCGTATTCGCGGGTTCGGCCGAAGCGTTCAGGAAGCAAGTCATTGAAATACAGGTTATTTTTGGCGTCGCCGTCTGCATGGATGCCGGCGGTTTGAGTGAATACATTGTCACCGATCACAGGTTTGTTGCTCGGAATGCGGATGCCGGAATAGGATTCGACGATTTTGCTGACGGTGGTCAGCTTGTCTTCGCGGATGTTGGTTTCGTAGTTGAGATGGTCGTGCAGGACAGCAATCACACTGGTGAGCGGCGCGTTTCCGGCGCGTTCACCCAGGCCGTTGACGGTGACATGCACACCTTTGATTCCTGCCTGAACGGCGGCAAAGACGTTTGCAACGGCCAGGTCGTAGTCGTTGTGGGCGTGGAAATCGAAATGCAAGTCTGGGTACCGTTCAACCATCCGAGTGCAGAAATTGGTGACCTGTGAAGGATTCAGGATGCCCAGCGTATCAGGCAGCATAAAGCGTTTCACCGGCAGGTTGCGCATGCCGTCCATCATGAAGAATACGTATTCGGGCGAATGGATCATGCCGTTGGACCAGTCTTCCAGGTACAAGTTCACCGAGATCCCAGCCTCCAGGCACAACGCGACTTCCGCACGGATGTCTGCAAGGTGTTGTTCGGGCGTCTTTCGCAACTGATTGGTCACATGATTCAACGAGCCCTTGGTCAGCAAGTTGATCACCTTCATGCCAGCGTCTGTCACCCATTTTAGCGAAAGGCCTTTGTCGATGAAACCCAGGATTTCAACCCGGTCCAGCATGTTGTAACGTCTGGCCCAGATGCCGATGCGTCGCACGGATTCGAATTCCCCGGCTGAAACCCTCGCCGAAGCGATTTCCACCCGATCCACCTTCAAATCGTCCAGCAACAGCCGAACAACACTCAGTTTTTCCTGCCCTGCAAAAGATACTCCGGAGGTTTGTTCCCCATCCCGAAGCGTCGTATCCATTATTTCAATCTTCATTGTTGCAATTCCCAGGTTTCTATTTTTTCCTTATTACTTAATAAGAAATCGATATCATCGAAGCCATTAAGCATGCAATTTTTCTTGTAAGCATTGATCTGAAACGTTTCCACCGCACCATTCACATTGTTGGTGATGGTCTGTTCTTCCAGATTGACCGTCAAGGTAGCCTTCGGGTCTGCATGGACAGCGGCAAAGATTTCAGCCAGGAAGCTTTCAGAAACGACTACGGGCAAAACACCGTTGTTCAGAGAGTTGCCCTTGAAGATGTCTGCGAAGAAACTTGAAACCACCACGCGGAAACCGTAACCGGCTACTGCCCAGGCGGCGTGTTCGCGGGAGGAACCGCTGCCGAAGTTTTTACCAGCCACCAAAATGGAGCCACTATACGTCGGGTTGTTCAGAATAAATCCGGGAATGGGTTGGTTGTTGCTGTCGTAGCGCCAGTCGCGGAAGAGGTTATCGCCGAAACCGTCCTTGGAAGTAGCCTTCAGGAAGCGGGCGGGGATGATTTGGTCCGTATCTACGTTTTCGATGGGAAGCGGAACCAGGGTGGAAGTTAGGGTTAAAAACTTTTCCATACTCTATTTTTTTACCCTTTCGGGCTTGGGTAATTACTTAATTATCAATTGTTTTCCTTCATGGTTGATGATGTTCCGGCGCCAGACAGCAGGCATGGGAATGCTCACTTTGTGCACCGCATCGTAGCATACAATCACGGCCGTACACGTGGAGAGCAATTCTCCGTTTTCCATGTTGACCAATCGATGTTCCATGGTGAAGCTCTTGTTGCCGAGAATCGATACGCGGGTCTCCACGTAAATTTCATCTTTGAACATGATTGGTTTGAGGTATTCGATCTTGATGGAGGCGCCCACAATGCCGAGTTCCTTGTAATTCAGGCCGTCAAACAGATTATCGAAATAATCCATTTTGCCGGCGTCGTAGTAATTCTGATAGACCGTGTTGGACACGTGTCCCATGATGTCGACGTCGTTGAAACGTACCTGGATGGGCAGGGAAAATCGGAAGATGGGTTCCATAATCTTATGCTCTCGGATCGGTAATATGTCCTGTCACTGCAGCAGCTGCAGCTACCAACGGACCGGCCAGGATGGTGCGGGCACCGGGGCCTTGACGGCCTTCGAAGTTACGGTTCGAGGTGGAGACGGCGTATTTGCCGGCAGGCACCTTGTCTTCATTCATGGCCAGACAGGCAGAACATCCGGGTTGACGAAGCTGGAAACCAGCGGCTTCCAGAATTTCGACCAAGCCTTCTTTGCGGCACTGAGCCTCCACAGCCCAAGAGCCGGGAACCAGCCAAACGACCACATCGTTGGCCTTCTTCTTGCCTTTTACATAAGCGGTAAATGAGCGGAAGTCTTCGATGCGGCCGTTGGTGCAACTGCCCAGGAACACGTAATCGATCTTTTTGCCCAACATCTTGTCGCCCGGTTGGAAACCCATGTATTCCAGCGATTTGGAAAAAGAAATCTTACTAGCCTCATCGATGGAATCCAATGTAGGAATGCTTTCAGTGATGCCCAGCCCCATGCCCGGATTGGTTCCGTAGGTAACCATGGGTTCAATGGCTGAAGCCGCGAAAACAATTTCCTTGTCGAAAACAGCGTCATCATCCGATTTCAATTCTTTCCATTTGGCGAGAGCTGCATCCCATTCGACACCTTTCGGAGCGAATTCGCGGCCCTTAACGTATTCGAAGGTGACTTCGTCCGGAGCGACCATGCCGCCGCGTGCACCCATTTCGATGGAAAGGTTGCAAAGCGTCAGGCGGCCTTCCATACTCAGGGCACGAATGGCTTCACCAGCGTATTCCACAAAATAACCTGTTGCACCGCCGGTGGTCATCTTGGCAATGACATACAATGCCATATCCTTGGCGGAGACCCCTTTGCCGAGCTTTCCGTTGATAGTGATGCGCATGCGCATCGGTTTGGCCTGTAGGATGCATTGGGATGCCATCACCATTTCGACTTCGGAGGTTCCGATACCGAAAGCGACAGCGCCGAGGGCACCGTGGGTGGAGGTGTGGGAGTCACCGCAAACGATGGTCATGCCGGGCAGCGTCAATCCGTTTTCCGGCCCAACCACGTGAATCACACCGTTTTTTTTGTGGCCCAGACCGTACAAAGTGATGCCGAATTCGTTGGCATTCTTGGTCAAGGTTTCCACCTGAAAGGCTGAAATGGGATCCTCGATGGGTTTTTCCTGATTCAGGGTAGGAATGTTGTGATCGGGAATGGCGAAGGTCTTTTCAGGACGAAGGAACGTCAGGTTGCGGTTGCGCATGCCCTGAAACGCCTGCGGACTGGTGACTTCATGGCAATAATGCCTGTCGATGTATACTTGTGTCGGGCCATTTTCCACCGCAGTAACCACGTGGCTGTCCCAGATTTTGTCGAATAATGTCTGTGCCATTGTTTTTTATAACTATTTTACAATTTTGTTGATGGCATCGATATAGGCTTCTACTGAAGCGGTCACGATGTCGGTATTGCCTGAAAAACCGTAATAAACCACACCTTCGTATTCCACCTGCATGTGCACCTTACCGGTATCATCGCTGCCCTTGGTCATGGCCTGTATGAGGAATTCCTGTACGATGGTTTCGCGGTTGATGATGCGCTTCAACGCCTTGAGGGCTGCATCGACCGGTCCGTTACCGGAAGAAGTGGCTTCGAATTTTTCACCTGCAACGTCCAAAATAATGCTGGCCATGGAGGTTACTCCTTTGCCAGTCACTACCTGCAAATGATCCAGTTTGATGCGGCTGCTTTTGGTGCGCTCTTCGCCGACCAGCAACAATACATCATCATCGTTGAGATCTTTCTTACGGTCGGCTAATTTAAGGAATTCCTGATAAACTTCCACCAAACGGTCGCCGTCAATATCGACGCCCAAAATGGATAGGCGATGCTTCAGTGCGGCACGTCCGCTTCTGGCAGTCAGCACGATGGAGTTTTCGTCGATGCCCACATCCTTCGGGTCCATGATTTCGTAGCTTTCGCGATTCTTCAGAACGCCGTCCTGATGGATGCCGCTGGAGTGCGCAAAGGCGTTTCGCCCCACGATGGCCTTGTTCGGCTGAACGGGCATGTTCATCAGGTTGGAAACCAAGCGGCTGGTTTTAATAATACGTTGAGTGTTGATGTCTGAATGCACGTTGATGTCCTTGTGGCACTTCAAAATCATGGCGATTTCCTCGAGCGAAGTGTTCCCTGCACGTTCGCCGATACCGTTGATGGTCACTTCCACCTGGCGAGCGCCGTTGATAATGCCAGCCATGGTGTTGGCGGTAGCCATGCCCAAGTCATTGTGGCAATGGGTGGAAATGATGGCTTTGTCCACATTCTTCACGTTTTCCATCAGGAACTTGATTTTTTCACCATACACGTTGGGCAGACAATAACCGGTGGTATCGGGAATGTTCACTACGGTTGCACCGGCCTTGATGACGGCTTCGACCACGCGGGCCAAGTATTCGTTGTCGGTACGTCCGGCGTCTTCGCAATAGAATTCAACGTCCTCCACGTATTTCTTGGCGTACTTGACACAAGCGATGGCGCGTTCCAGAATGTCTTCGCGGGTGGAATTGAATTTGTACTTGATGTGGTAGTCGGAGGTTCCGATTCCAGTATGAATGCGGCCGCGCTTGGCGTATTTCAACGCTTCGACAGCCACGTCGATGTCTTTTTCGACGGAACGGGTCAAGGCACAAATGGTGGGCCAAGTAACCGCTTTGGAGATTTCGACCACCGACTGGAAATCGCCAGGGCTGGAAATCGGGAAGCCGGCTTCAATCACGTCAACGCCGAGCGATTCTAGTGCTTTGGCTACCTGAATCTTTTCCACGGTGTTCAATTGGCATCCTGGCACTTGTTCCCCATCCCGGAGTGTGGTGTCGAAAATAAATACTTTGTCTGACATTGTTGTATATTTTAATGTTGTGTTCTGCTGAAATCAAAAACCCCTCCTGCTTTGTAGCAAGAAGGGTTTTAGTTTATTTGTTTCATTCGTCAACCGTATACGCTCTTACTACTTTGCTACTCTTCCAGTAGAAGAATACCAATCAGGTTTAGGTTAATTAGAATAGATTGAGTCATTGTTTTCGGTTTTGATGGTGCAAAGATAGCCTTATTTTTTAGAAACACAATGATTTGGAATATTTTTCTCTTATAATGTTACGATATATAAGTTTTTTTGGCATTTTTCAGGGATAATCACTATTTATTCGGATTATTCCAATGGTTTGCCCTGAATGGTTTCGGTTAGGATGATACCATTTTTTTGGCACAAAAAATGCTTTTTACTAAGGCTTCCATTCGTATTATCACAAAAAAAGTGACCATCTTTGAAAAAAACATCATGAAAGGTAAAATCGTCCTCATAACGGGTGCCACCAGTGGCATTGGCGAAGGCTGCGCCCGGAAATTTGCATCGCAGGGTTCAGACCTCATTATAAACAGTAGGAATTCGGAAAAAGTCGCTTCATTAAAGGCTGAACTCGAGAAAACATACGGCATCAGGGTTTTGGCTTTGCCATTTGACGTGCGTGATCGTGCTGCCATGAAGCTGGCTATTGACACGTTGCAGAAGCCTTGGTCCGACATCGATGTGTTGGTGAACAACGCCGGTCTGGTCATCGGAGTAGACAAGGAATTCCAGGGTGATCTGGACGAATGGGACATTGTGCTGGACACCAACATCAAAGGGCTGTTGGCGATGACACGCATGGTGGTTCCTGGCATGGTTTCCCGCGGAAGCGGACACATTATTAATATAGGTAGTATAGCCGGTGATGCAGCTTATGCCAACGGCAGCGTGTATTGCGCTTCAAAGGCAGCAGTAAAGTCACTGACGGACGGCCTTCGTATCGACTTGGTGGATACGCCTCTACGCGTAACCCTTATTAAACCGGGCATGGTGGAAACCAATTTCACCGTCGTACGTTTTCGCGGGAACAAGCCGGCTGCCGACGATTTCTACAAGGGCATCAAGCCACTGAACGGAGACGACGTGGCTGAAACAGTCTATTATGCAGCTTCTGCGCCGGCCCATGTTCAGATAGCCGAAGTATTGCTTATGCCGACATTTCAAGCTACCGCAACACTGGCGCACAGGATTAAATGACACACCTTTCAAATCGCGCAGAGCACACCCACTAAAACCATTTTAATAATATCGCTAATATGTTGGCAGTTAGAACTTATGACTACCAACATATTGGCGATATTATTTTTTCGAAATATTACACTATTGATTTTTTTTCAAACAAATCCTGTTCCGCAACTGTGAGCTGTTCGGGGCTGCCGATATCAAACCAAGCAGCTTTTGAAACATCGACCATCCGAATGTCATGATTCACCGCTAGTCGGAGATAGACGTCGGTAATGGAAAAGACGCCTTCTTCTGTCATTAAGGGAAAGATGGCTGGTGAGATCTGGTGAATGCCGGTGAAGCCGAAGCGTTTTAGGTTTTTCTCAAGGGGGCGGGAAATCTTTTGCTCGCCGGTGTGGACGTTTTCCCAACCACAAAGCAAGCCGGCTTCATTGAACAGGAAATAGCGGTCGCTTTTGCAGGAGCGGACTGCCAGGGTAGCGAGTGTAGCAAGGCCTTTCTCTGAATCAAGCAATGTAAGGTCAATTGTCGAGAGCACATCGACATTGTGGACAATGAACGGCTCATCTAGGTAAGCCTGCATTTTCTTCAGCCCCCCACCCGTTTCGAGCAACAGGTCGCGTTCGTCCGAAACCACCAAATGCATTTCCGGATGTTCCAACGCATACACCTTAATATAGTGTTCAACGAGTGAAGCGAAAGCGTGGACATTAATGATAACATTAAAAATACCTGCTGCCCTGAATTTATCCAGCGTATGCCCCAACATTGCCTTGCCGTGGACTTCCACCAAAGCCTTGGGTTTGTCTTTGGTAAACGGATACAGCCGTGTTCCTAGACCTGCGGCAAAAATCACTCCCTTCATAAGTGCGTTTCAAGTAAGTGTCTCAAATAAGCAGAATCAATCATTCGTTGAAAGCAAGCTTTCAGTTCGGGTACTTCCAATGGCAGGTTCCAGTCTTCCAACATGTCTTCGAACATGACCAATGCCGGCGGAATGCTTTCCATAAACCCCGGCTTCTTTTCCACAACTCCGCGGAAGCCGAAGGCACCCATGGCCTGCATGAGGCGAATGAGAACGTATCCTTGATAGAAACCCATGAACTGACCGCGATCTACCGGGATTTTTTTCTCGAGCTCATCAATATAATAGGAGATCAATTCCAGTCGATCCTCTTTAGGCACCTTAGCCTTGGCATCGAACAGCAAACTGGCTGGGTCGTATTGCAACGCACCACGGCGGCCGCCCTGATAATCGATAAAAAAAGGTTCGCCCTCCTTTATCATGATGTTGGCCGACTGAAAGTCGCGGAACAGGAAGAAATCGCTACGTTCTTGCAGCAAGTAATCCGTGAATTTACGAAAGTCGTCTTCCAGTGCCTGTTCGTCGAACGGAATGCGGACCAGTTTCAGGAAATAGTATTTGAAATAGTTTAGGTCCCACATCATGGAATCTCGGTCGAAAGCGGCACGAGGATAACATTTGGTGTAATCGATGCAGTCCTTGCCTTTGAGTTGTAGGTTCACCAAGCCTTTCAGACTCTTGCGGTAAAGGTTTTTAATGGCGTCGTCGAACGGACGGACTTTAACACAATCATATAAGGTATCAGCACCAAGATCCTCCAATAGATAAACGTCTTCTGCCTGATTTTCACCATAAATGGCGGGAACAGGCAAGCCCTCTTGCAGAAAACTCTTGGAGAAGGAGAGGAAAGCATCGTTTTCTTTGACATCGGAATTCCAGGCACCCAGTGCTGAAAAGTTTACAGATTGCAATCGGCAATAGCTCCTGTACGATCCGCTTGGTGGTAGGAATTCAATTTTCTGAGGCGCCTCACCACACCAATTTTGGAAGATTTGAGCCAGAAGGTCGGTTTTTTCTTTTTCCACAGTGCTAAATTATACGGTAAAGGTACGTGATTTTTTAATATGAAAAAGGGTGCCTGCTAAGTAGCAAACACCCCTTTAATTTAGAATATTTTTCTATTTGATATACAAGGACTCGTCTCCGCGTTCCTTGGTTCGGATGCGGTAGGAATCTTCAACAGGAATGACAAAGATCTTTCCATCTCCAACAACACCTGTATAGGCTGTATCCAAGAGGCATTTGATCGTTTTATCAACATTGATGTCACGCACCACGATGGACAAGGTCAATCGGGAAATAAATTCCGTGTCGGAGGACCCTCTCATGACTTCTTTTCTCTTCTTTTCGTTGCCGACACCGTAAGTTTCGGAATAGGTGAAGAAATCAATATCAATTTCGTGCAAGGCTGCTTTTACTTCATCAAATTTAGAGCGCCGAATAATTGCTTCAATTTTTTTCATACTATTTTTTGATTAAAAATAATGGTTGTTACAAATATACAAGATTAATTGTACGCTTCAGCGCCGTGTTCAAATACGTCAAGTCCGCCAGGTCCAGTTTCACCTTCCGGTTCAACACGCAGCTTAAAGGGATAAGGTAATTTATTGACACCCCACATGACGATCAGGGCTACTACCAACGTGGAAATTGTTATGATGCCACTACCAATCGCCTGAGCAGTAAGGACATCCCAACCACCGCCATAGAACAATCCGGTTACCGGAGCGGAGTTGTCGGGACCCATCGGGCCTGTGAAACCGTATTCACCGCTGGCGAACAAACCAAGTGACAGGGTTCCCCAAATACCATTCAGTCCATGAACTGGAACTGCACCCACTGGATCATCGATTCTAAGCCATTCCAACAAATAAACACCGCCGAAAACGACAAGACCTGCAACAAGTCCAATGATAGCAGAACCAAGTGGAGATACCCAATAACAGGGTGCGGTAATGGCAACCAGGCCGGCCAACATGCCATTTAAAGCAAACCCAGTATCAAATTTCCCTTTGAACGGGCCAATCCAGAGTGCGGCTAACAATGCGGCCAAAGAGCCTGTACAAGCGGCGATGGTAGTATTGGCGGCGACACGGCCAATTCCAATGAAGTCCATACCTGAAAGCGTGCTGCCCGGGTTGAAACCGTACCAACCAAACCAGAGCAGGAATGCTCCAATGGTGGCCAGTGGTAGACTGTGTGCCGCTGGCAAACCGCCCTTGACTTTGTCGTCGCGCAAGAATTTGCGACCAATACGTGGTCCTAAGACGATGGCTCCAGCCAAGGACACCATACCACCAATGGTGTGAACAACGGATGAACCGGCGAAATCGCGGAATGGTTGTCCCAAGGAAGGTAAGAAATGACCAGGAGTACCCATCAGTGCGAGGAAACCATCAGGACCCCAAGCCCAGTGACCAATGATAGGATAAATGAGTGCAGTAACGAAGATGCTGTAGATGATGTCACCACGGAAGCTCGTGCGTCCGATCATGGCACCAGATGTAATCGTGGAAGCAGTATCGGCAAATGCGAATTGGAAGATCCAGTGCGCTAACAGAGCGACACCTGTTGATCCATACGTTGCCGGAGCACCTTGCAGGAAGTAATATTCGTTGCCTATAAATCCATTCCCGGCACCAAACATGAATGCATAACCGATGGCGTAGAAAGATACACCGCAAATAGCTGTGTCAAGCACGCATTCTACCAGGATATTAACGGTTTCACGCTTTCTGGCGAAACCTGCTTCGAGCATCACGAAACCTGCTTGCATACCGAATACCAATGCAGCTGCGACAAGTACCCAAATGGTATTGATGGCGCTGAATATGGTTGTTTCATGCGCCGTATATGTTTCTGCAGCGGATGCGGATGATCCGGAGATCAAACTGGAGATGAAAACCATAGCCACAATTGCTATGCCCACCCCGATCATTTTACCTACAAAGAATGTGGCGAAAAATTTCCAATCCTTTGGTTTTGACATACTCTCGACAATTTTCGAGAAATAGCGTCCCCTAGTGGGAAGTTCCATTGTACTTCTCATAACTTTTAAATTAGTAATTAATACCTTGATTTTTAAACCTATAACCTATAATGTAATACCTGCAACAAAGAATGCGCTTTTTGCATCCGGATTCAGACCAACGATGCCATAAAGGGGCAAGCTGAATTTATCGGTGATTTCGATGGATTTGCTAACTTTCAGACCAACATTCGTTACACCAAAACCTGAAGTTAAATAAACACCGGGGCTTTCATTGAGTGCTGCACCAACAAAGACTTTGGCTTCCGGGCAAATTTGGTAACCCAGTTCAGCGTATGAGGAGAATGCATTTTTACCGCTGTCAAGTTTGTCAGCTCCGGCAAACATCGTATTTAAGGACCCGCTGAAGGAACCAACCGTACCGGCAAGCGTTGCTTCAAATACGTGATCCGTTCCTGAACCATAATTGAAATAATTACCTGCAAAATTCCAGTTGTAATCTGTCAGCGTCAATGACAAAGCGCTAGAAAAAGCGTAGGTGGCATACAAGTCCACTTCTTTGACATTACCTAAAAAGCTGGTTGAAGCCCATGCTCCAGCTGTAAATCCACCAATGCAGTAAGATAGATAAGGCTGAATGTTTGGACTTCCCAATGCAGGATTACCTGGTACAACGCGCTCTTGTGGAACACCACGCCATACATATGAACTAACAATATCTGCTCCGGTACAAAAGGCACCTTGTGCTGATACCTGGGAGATAGAGGATCCTAATGCTACAAACACTAAACCCATCGAAATCTTTTTTACCAAATTTTTCATAACCTGTTTTTTAGTTGTTAATCTTTTTTACGATGCAAACATAAGCAATCTTTTTTATTCTCCAAAACATTTTGATAGTTTTTTTCTATTTTCAATGATATTGTGTCACCGTCATAGATTTTTTGCTTTCTTTTTGATAGTATATTATTATATTTGGTGACATTAGAATATGTTAACATTTATAGATCATTGTGTCAAATCTGTTGATTTAAACCGTAAAACCTATCAAATCATCAGACTCAATAGGGTAAAAATAATAAAAAACTAAGTATCCATTGTCTTTAACTAAAGAAACAACCCTTCTTTGTCAATTTCGAAATAATCATATTGACACCATTATATGCATTATTGTATCTTCTGTAAACTATATCATTCTTTTTAGCATCTATTTGCTTGTATTTTGAATTATTGTTTTACCTTTGCACAAACAAAAACACATTTATGAAGAAGATTGAAGCTATCATTCGCAAGTCCAAATTTGAAGATGTCAAGAAAGCATTGTATGATGTTGACATCGACTGGTTTTCGTATTGGGACATCACCGGTCTTGGCAAATCAACCGAAGACCAGGTGGTCAGGGGACAAATTTTCCAGTCCAACTACATTCAACGCCGCATGATTTCCATCGTGGTTCGTGACATTAATCTTGAAAAAACCGTAAACGCGCTCATGGAATCAGCCCGTACAGGCAGCCAGGGTGACGGTAAGATTTTCGTTTCCGACATCGATGAAACGTACCGCATCCGCAACGGCGAAAAAGGTCCTGAAGCCCTTTACAACAAAGACGACAAGTAACCCCCCAAAAGATTGTAACAATGAAAAAAATAGCTTTATCCCTGGCAGCCTTGGGTTTGTTCTCCCTCGCCGCCACCGCTCAAACTGTAGCTCCTGCGGCCATCGTTCCCGTCGCGGACACAGGCGATACCGCCTGGATGATCGTGGCCTGTGCCCTGGTCCTTTTAATGACCATCCCCGGACTCGCCTTGTTTTATGGTGGTTTGGTTCGTCGTAAAAACATATTGAATGTACTGATGCAATGTATTATCCTGATGGCTGTGATCAGCATCGAATGGGTCATGGTTGGCTACAGCTTGTCTTTCGGCAGCATCAAAGGCGCACTTGCACCTTATATAGGTGGTTTCGACTGGGCATTTCTGAAAGGAATTCACATGGGTGACTTGAGTCCCTACTTTATTTCACACTCCCAGGCTACTGCTGACGGTGGAACGATTGGAACCATACCTCACTTTGTATTCATCATGTTCCAATGTATGTTTGCCGTCATCACCCCGGGTCTTATCCTAGGTGCATTTGCTGAACGCATTAAATTCAAGGGTTTCTTAGTATTCAGTCTTCTGTGGGCAATCATTATCTACAACCCGATTGCACACTGGGTTTGGTCCGCTGACGGTTGGTTGTTCAAATTGGGCGCTCTTGACTTTGCAGGTGGTACGGTCGTACACATCAATGCCGGTATCGCCGCTATCGTAATGGCGCTTTTACTTGGCAAACGCCACGACTATCAAGGTCACGCCATACCCCCTCACAACATTCCTCACGTATTCATCGGTGCCTCTTTGCTGTGGTTCGGTTGGTTCGGCTTCAATGCCGGTAGCGGTCTTGCTGCTGATGGTTTGGCCGGTAACGCTTTCCTGGTAACACACATCGCCGCTGCAACTGCAGCATTGGTTTGGGCGCTTCTCGACTGGTTCCATGGTAAGAAACCGACGATTGTCGGTGTATGTACAGGTGCTGTTGCCGGTCTGGTTGCCATCACTCCTGCTGCTGGGTTCGTAGATGTGACTGGTGCATTGATTATTGGCACTGTCGTTTCACTCATTTGCTTCTTTATGGTTGCTGTTGTAAAACCCAAATTGGGCTACGATGACTCTTTGGATGCTTTCGGAGTACACGGTATCGGTGGTATCATCGGCGCGCTCCTCACAGGTGTTCTTGCAACACCGGTTGTTCAGTCCGCTTACAGTGGCGCTGCCTTTGGAAACTGGCATCAACTTGGGGTTCAGGCAATCGCAGTTCTTTCAACCTTGGTCTATTCAGGTGTTGGCACCTTTATTCTCTTCAAAATCGTTGAAAAGACTATTGGTATCCGTGCAACTGTTACGGAAGAATCCATCGGTTTGGACGAAAGTCAACACGGTGAAACGGCTTATACCGCCTTCGACTAAAAAATTATAATGGGAATCAGATGCAAATGTCAGTCTGGACCTACCCCATTTAGGTCTCCATTCTGAAAATGATTAGGTTAACTACAAATAAGGCTGCCCGCGACGGGTAGCCTTATTTATTGTTTACCATTTACTGATCTTGAAGACCTGCAGATGCTGAATGGTTCCTTTCACGATAAACCGGCAGAGATAGATCCCGCGAGGCAGAGCCGAACCATCAAAATGCCTTTCATAACTTCCGGCTTCCTGTCTTTCGTTGACGAGAATGGAAACCAATCGTCCTGAAACATCAAACATTTCAAGGCGAACCTGTGCGTCAAAGGGCATTGAATAACGGAAGGTGGTTTGATCGGTAAAAGGATTCGGAGCGTTTGTAGCTGAAATCTGAGCAATCAATTGAACATCTGCTGCAAGACCAACTACCGGGGCTCGCAAAATAAAGTTCTGCTCGTTCAGTGCACTCCATACGCCTTGGTACAGTGCTCTGGCTTTGATGTTCATGCTTTTTTCCAAAGAAAAATTGGCTGTATAAAGCAGTGCCGTAGCACCAAGTATTCCTTTACCATCGTTCGCCCATTTAACTGGGTCAGCACCGTCTTTGGTGAAATAAATGCTTCCTGAGGTAGCGGTCAAAGACAATTTGTCCACTTCCTCTAGGGTATCTTTGGTCGTGACCGAACCGTTTACCTTGATGACAGGTGCGGCTACGGACGGAAACAGGGCAGCTGTTTTCAATTGGGTGACAAAGTTGGCTGTACGTTGGGGGAAATACGTTTCCAGCAAAATCTTCTTTTGAGCGTCAAAGTGCACCTCTTTCCGATACAGTTCGTACGGGGAGGACTGCCATGGGTGCACATCCTTGCGGTAATCACCCCAGCGAGCGGATTCAGCATACACGGAATTTTCAATTTGTGAAATCAGAGAAGTGAACGTTTCAGCCGCATTGGTCGGTGTCAAATACCCATTGTTGAAACAATGTTTCTGGACGCGATCCCCGAAAAGGCGGACGAATTGCGGGTTTTTCTTTAACTGCTGAAACAAATAGCTGGGGCATAGCGGATTGTTTTCAGCCAATAAGTTTTCCGTCACCGATTTCAGCACTTCTTCTGAATCCCATGTTAAAAAGCGGAAACCTTTGCCTGGAATCATGCGATTCCGGAGGGCGACCCAATTGTGATGGTCCCAATCCGTGTTGCCGTCGTAAAAGTTGAGAAGCATGTAATCGATGAAATTTTCCATGTCGATGAGTGCTGGAAACGCCGGATTCGGCGTCCCATCGGGATTATTTCCCTGAATTTTCTGGTAGACGGCAGAATCGTTAGCATTTACAACCTGGGTGAACAAAGAATTCCAAGCAGCCATATTTCCGCTCGAAGCAAGAATACCATAATTTGCCGACACAACTTCACTGGATTCAATGATATCATAATCCAATTGATCTCCACCTAAATAGGTTTCACAGAAATCTTCATCGATTTTTTCAGCCGTATTGTAAAGTCCCCAATACATGCCATTTAGGAACAAATGGGCATACTTGACATTGGTCGAAAGCTGACCCATGCGCTTTTGGGTGAGCTTGGCCCATTCGTCCCTGGCATAAACGGCCAGCGTTCTACCTGCAGACGATTGATGCACCCACGTATTTCCGAAACCACCTCTGAGAATGAAAGAATTTAGATTAGGTGCTTCCGATTTTCCAAAAAGGGGATAATTAAGCCTAGAGGGCCCGTATTTGCTTTTGAAGTCAATCTTAAAGGCATGTTTTGGGCATTTTTCAGGCAAACGGCTGTGACCGCCATGGATTTCGACACCGCAATCCACTTGTAGGGAAACTGCTTCGGGGGCATAAAAGTACTCGAACGAAGCCGGTCGTTCCCAACCTCTGCCAGTGGTGTAGCCGACGGGGGGGCCTGTAAATAGGTAGATGCCGCCCATGACAGAGTCGTTGATGTTGCTAAAAAGGTTGTTCTTATCGGTGACCAGAGATACGATGGGCAGTTCGGTCATGGCAAGCTTGACCTTGGCCAAATAAGCAGGCTCGGCCATCAGTACCGGATCCATTTCATAATCGGCGATGGAGGTTCCGGTAATCTGGGCGTATTTCCCCCAATTGGCTGGATACCCGGCAGGAGTATTTCCCTGAGCAGCTATGCTGTTCGGAAACAAATAGGTTTGAGTCGTCACCGGACTATCACCTGTTTTCAAATCGTTGGGATATGGTACGAAAGCTTTTGCACGAACCACGGTGGTTCCTGAGATTGGTATGCCGCTCGCGTAAAAAGTTCCATTGGAAGGCGACGGTTCACTCCCATCCAATGTGAAATAAATTGCCGCATCCCTGATGGCACACGTGAGATACAAGTCAAACGGTTGATAATAAAGACCGCGTTCCCGGCTCAGCACCGGTGCCGGATAACGCAAAATGGCAGTATCCGAATTTACCTTGCCTGGCGACGGGGAACGAAAAGTTAACCTAGATCCATTTAGATAGCCATACGATTGATCCGCTTCCTGTGCGGGAAACGGATCGAATAGTGTTGCCGGTGTACCATCAGGTGAATACAACCCTAGATACTCACCTGAAGCTGACATTTTGAAATTGGTATGCAACGGACTTCCGGGTATCCTCCTGTCGATATCTGTTGCAAAAACCAGCAAATAGCTTCCTGCTCCCAATGTAACTTCTGGGAAAACCCACTTTTTTGGCAAAGAAGCGTTGTCCGTCAGCGACCACCCAGCTAGGTTGATACCCACAGCAGACGAATTGTACAGTTCAATCCAGTCGGAATACAAACCGTAGTCGTCCTTTATCGTCTTCGTATTGGAAGCTTGGAATTCATTGATACGAACTCCACTTTCCTGTGCACGACAGAAAATACCGGCCCATAGTAGTACGTAAGATAGTAAAAGGGCACGTCGTGACATTGCTTCCGTTTGTGTTTTCAGATTTAAGGTAAGTGAGTGGAAAGTAATTAGGCCTCGCGGTCGTCGGGGCTGGTCAAAATTAGCCGCAACGACGTATCCTTGGTGATGTACGCCCAAGCCCAGTTGATGAAGATGATCAGCTTATTGCGAACGCTCAAAATCAACATCAGGTGTAGAAACATCCAAATGAACCAAGCAAAGAGTCCTTTGAAATGCATGTGCGGAAAATCCACCAACGCTTTGTTGGTACCGACAGTAGCCATCGACCCCAAATCGTGGTATTCAAAGTCCTTGGTCGGTTTGCCCAATTCTAAGTTCTTCATGTTTTTGGCAAGCAATTTGGCTTGATTGATGGCCACATTGGCCAATTGTGGATGGCCGCGGGGATATTTGGGCGTAATCATGCAAGCGATGTCACCCAGAATAAAAATGTCTGAAGTACCCTCAAGTTGATTGATGCGATTCACGAGCAATCGTTTCCCATGTTCCGACACTTCTTCCGGTAAAAAACCTTCCATCAGTAGCCCACGTACACCTGCAGCCCATATGACCGTGCGGGTCGAAATTTGCTCTCCTCCTTTAAAGGTCAGCGTTTTCCCATCATAATCCTGTACGATGGTGCCCATTTTGAGTTCCACGCCCATTTTTCGAAGGTATTTGGCTGATGTATCTTTGGTGGCCTGACTCATATTATTCAGTGTGTTCGGCGACCCTTCCACCAGAATAATCCTAAATTTGGAGAAGTCTATGCCATGATAATCGTTAGGCAGTATATTTTTCTTGATTTCGGCAAAAGAGCCTGCCAATTCGACACCAGTTGGTCCGCCACCGACGATAACCAGATTCAGGTAACATTGTTTTTCTTCCTCATTGGCAGATATGGCTGCTTCAAAATTTTTCAACACATGGTTTCTCAACCGAATGGCATCGTAGGTTGTTTTCAATGAATACGCATTGTCACGAATGTTGGTATTGCCAAAAAAGTTGGTGCGGCAGCCAATCGCAACAACAAGGTAATCGTATTCGAAATCGCCAATGTCGGTCGTTACCAACTTCTTTTCCCGATCGATTTCTTTTACATCCGCCATCCTGACCTGAACGTTGGACTTATCCTTGAAAATGTTTCTCAAGGGAAAGGAAATGCTGGCAGGCTCAATCTGCGAAGTTGCGACTTGATAAAACAAGGGTTGGAACTGATGGTGATTCAATTTATCCAAAAGCACTATGTCGAAAAGCTTCTCGTCCAACGCGCGGACCATTTGCAAGCCGGCAAAACCGCCACCCACAACTATAACTTTCTTTTTCATACGAACTTATTTAAATAATAACCTAAATTTCGGTCATATTCACCGTTTTCGGACGCAGCATGATGAGCTGCAGAGCGATGGCTACGGCGACAACGACCGTCAATAAAACGAAAACCTCTCTCATGTTCCCATTGTCAGCCGATTTCCCCAGGAACTCCGTTATAACGGCCCCTGCTGAAATGCCTGCCAGATTCATCATCCCATAGGCTGTTGCCCTGTAACGTGCTGAAACAAACTGACATAGAATGGGCATGTTATTGACATCAAAGATACCAAATCCTAAGCCGAAGAGCAAGCCTCCAGCCAAAATAGCGGTCATACCAACACCACTCCCCAACAACCAAAGTGCGGGCAATGTCAGTGTCAGGCCAATGACTCCGGTGTAAATACGCCCTTTTAAGTTTCGCATCACCCAACGGTCTGACAACCAGCCACCCAGCAATACGCCAACGAAGGAAGCCATCGCGATGGTGATGGTGGCAATAGGGCCTGCCTGAGACATATCCATGTGCAAGGCATCGGAAAGAAGGGTGGGAAACCAGTTCTTTGCAGCCCAGCCTGGCAGGCTCGGTGCCGAGAAATAAAACAGAATCACCCAGAAAGCGATGTTCCCGAAGAGCATGCCCAGGCCTTTGAATGTACGCTTCAGTTCCATGCCCTTAGACGGATCGACCACGTACGTTTTCTTTTCACGGATGAAAAGGATTAAAACAAGGCTGTAAACTACGCCGATCAATCCGAAGGTGTGAAAAGTGAATTGCCAGGAAAAATGGTCGGCGATAGTGGCTCCGAAGCCACCGAATGCCTGACCCAGATAAATACCGGTGGTATGGATTCCGATGGCGAACGAGCGGGTCTTGCCCTGATGGTAATCGGCTATTAACGACAAGCCAGCCGGGATGTAGAATGCTTCGCTCACACCCATGATGGCGCGAAGGATGTAAATTTGGTTGAAGGTGGTGGCATAGCCCATGCTCAAGGTTACAGCGGACCAAACAAAAAGGCTTCCGACGATAAGCCATTTGCGATTCAGCCTGTCGGCGATGATGCCGGAAAGTGGACTCATCAGCGCGTAAATCCAAAGAAAGACCGCCATGAGTCGGCCAAAGTTTTCAGCCGTTGCTAATTCTTTGATGTCCAGCATCATAGATGGCTTCATAGTGGAAAGCATCTGCCTGTCCAAGTAGTTCAGCAAGGCGACAAACCACAGCAAACCAACCACTAGCCAGGGGTAGAATTTCTTTTCCGATAGTGTAGAAACCATAACTAGAATCTTTAGGTGCAAAGTTACAGATTGTTAGGCAGAACCGCAAACAGTGGAAAAATTGCCGAATATGCACACCAGCGTTAAACGCTGGTGCGCACATCCTGTCAAATCGGTTTATCTTTGGTTCCACTAATCGACAAATCACCCCATGAAACACGTCCTTCTTTTTGTTACACTCCTATTTAGCACTTTTGTCCTTTCCGCTCAGCAACTCGCTTTTCCAGGCGCAGATGGTTTCGGAAAATACGCCATCGGCGGCAGAAATGGCTCCGTTTATCACGTTACAACGTTGAACGACTCGGGCCCAGGTACCTTCCGCGATGCGGTAAGTCAACCGAACCGAACTGTCGTGTTCGATGTCAACGGAGTGATTCGCATCAAAAACCGCGTTTCCGTGGCTTCCTTCATCACCATCGCCGGCCAGACAGCCCCTGGTGAAGGAATCGTCATTTACGGCAATGCTGTTTCTTGCAGCGGCTCCAACGACGTGATTGTGCGCTATGTCCGTTTCCGCGGGAGCGTCAACATGAGCCGAGGAACCTGCACGTTGATTGCAGACAACGCCACGGACATCATTTTTGATCGTTGCTCCATCGAATGGGGCCGCTGGGACAACCTGCACATCAAGGACAGCAAGAACATCACCCTTCAATACTGCCTCATCGGCGAAGCCATCAACCCACAGATGTTCGGGGCTTTACTCGAGCGGCCCTCGAACCTAACCATCCACCACTGTCTTTGGGTCGACAATCAAAGCCGGAACCCCAAGGCCAAGGCCGGCATTGAAATTGTGAATAACGTCATCTACAACTGGGGCAGCAACGGGCTGGTCGGCGGGCACTCAGCAGCAACGTTTCATCAGGACATCATCAACAATTATTTTATAGGCGGGCCGAATTCCGGCGATAATTTTATCGGCATGTTTGCTGAAACCGACCATGTGTTCGCTCGGGGCAACATGGTTGATCTGAATAAAAATGGTCTGTTGGACGGTCGCAAGGTCACTACGGACGATTTCATCAAAGCCAAAGCAACGCTTGAAACCAAGGCGCAGAACAGCAGCATGTCCTTACTCAGCATCGAATCTGCAGCCGATGCCTACCAAACGGTCATGAAAGAAGCGGGTGCTTCCTTGCAGCGGGATGCCATTGACAACCGGTTGATCTCCTACGTTAATTCATTGGGGAAGGCGGGGCAAGTCATCAAGGACGAAGCGGAGGTCGGTGGTCAATTGAATTACAAAAAAATAAAAGCTTCAAAGGATTCGGACAAAGACGGAATTCCGGACAGCTGGGAAAAAGCGCACGGCTTGAACCCCAAAAATGCGAAGGATGGTTCCTTAGTAGGATCAAACGGTTACAGCAACTTGGAAATGTACTTGTTTGCCATCGTCAGTCTAAACACGCTTCCCGTCATGCAGACCGGTGGCCAAATAATGCCCATGGCTTGGATTGACAAGGACACCAACCACAAGATGATTCGGATGACCCAGCGGGAAGGCAACAGCAACAGCTTTTACTTTCACAACAATCCATTTATTTCCGGACCTGAGGGTACCCGGATGATTTTCTACGGAAACGACAAATCCATGGGCGACGGAACCGGGATGCAACTCTTCACGGTCAACCTGAATGACTTGAAGATCACGCAGCTCACGGAAAAGAGCTTCCGCAAGGGCGGTGAAATCGTGGGAAAATCCAACCACAACGTCTATTTTCAAGTGCAAGATTCCGTTTTCTCAATCAATATCGATACCCGCAAGCAGGAATTGGTGTATGTCTTCCCAGCGGATTTCAAAGGAAGCATCACCACATTGAACGCCGATGAGACGCTGCTGGGTGGGGCGCGTTCAACCGATGAGGAAAAGGCGATTTTAAAGGCCAATCCGGCAAAGAGCGATTATTTCAACAAGATATACGAAGCCAAACAACCCCGTACGTTGTTCACCATCAATCTGAAAACGAAGGAGATGACCAAGCTCTTCACCGACTCAGCTTGGCTGAATCACGTGCAGTTTTCCCCCACCGATCCCAAATTGCTGATGTTCTGTCACGAAGGTCCCTGGCACAAGGTTGACCGGATCTGGACCATCAACCTGGACAGTAAGCAGGTGAAGTTGATGCACAAACGTACCATGGACATGGAGATTGCAGGCCACGAATGGTTCAGCCCCGACGGCAAGATCATTTGGTACGACCTTCAGCAACCCCGCGGCCAAACGTTTGCCGTAAGTGGCACCAATGTGAGTACCGGTGAAGAAGTCAAATACAGTCACGAGCGAAACCAATGGAGTGTGCATTACACGCAATCACCTGACCAAAAGCTTTTTGCCGGTGATGGTGGCGATTCCTCTGCCGTGGCCAAGGCTCCAGACGGTAAATGGATCAATCTATTTTTCCCTGCCGGTGATCGCTTTAATTTTGAACGGTTGGTCAATATGAAACACCATCAGTATAAGTTGGAACCCAATGTTCATTTCTCGCCGGACGGCAAATGGATCATCTTTAGAGCCAACTTCGAGGGGTTCGAAAGTGTATATGCCGTCGAAATCGCCAAAAAGGGTGTCTAAAAATGCTGCCAAACTCTGCGTTACTGTTCGCCAGCCACTCCTCACGTACCTTAAGTACGCTCCGGGGTGTCTGTCAAACAGTGCCTTGACTTTGGCACCCTTTTTAAACACCCTCTCTGGTAATCAACAGAGGCTGTATCAATTGATGTATGATACAGCCTCTTTTTATTAAAAATGAAGTGGAATATTATTTCTTTCCGAGCAAAATGGAATTGATTGCCTCCACCATCTGTGCTTTGGGCAATGCACCCACGCTCATTTGAGGTTTGCCATCCATAGGCACGAAAAGTAGGCTGGGAATGCTGCGGATACCAAAGGCTCCGGCAAGTTCTTGCTGCTCGTCCGTATTGATTTTGTAAACATAAATCTGCCCATCATAGGTCTTTGCCAGTTCTTCCAGAATCGGAGCCACTGCTTTGCATGGTCCGCACCAGTCGGCATAAAAGTCAATGATGCAGGGCTTGTCACCCAGGTATTTCCAATCTTTCGGATTGGCTTCGAAGTTCGCCACCTTCTCAATGAAGGTTTCTTTTGTTAAATGAATTGCTCCCATTTGTTTATTGTTTGAAGTTGTTAGTATCGTTTCTGCTGAAGCGGATGTTTCTCCAGCTTTTGCTTTGCATCCGGTCAGGGCGGTCATTAGGACCATAAATGCGATGAATGATTTTTTCATATTATTTTCTATTTGAATTATTTCGTACTAAACAGCTTATTGGTAAAAAAAATATTACTGATTACACTGTTTTGAAATTTTCTTCAGGAAATCGGCGAAATGCAGGGACTGACCTTTCATGGTTTCTACCTTATTCCTGCCTTTCTCGGTCAAAGAGAAAAACATTTGACGCTTATCCTTGGAACCGAGTCGACGTTGGATGTATCCCATTTCTTCGACGGTGCACAACACTTTGGACACCCTGGAATTGGAAAGACCTACGAAATCGCAAATGTCGCCGGCCGATTTTTCCTCCCCGTTTTTCAAGCAACAAATCACCATCGCATCGTTTATGGTCATCTCATGCTTTTCGAAAAAATCTTTCTCAAACTGATAGAGCAGCTTATAAACTTCCTTGATGATGCAAATATCGTCCATTGTTCTTTAGTTTGATAGTGCAAAGATACGAAAGTTTTTTATCAAACAATTTTTTTTTGAAAAATATTTTCATTCGTTGCCTACTTTTTCAAAATACTGCCAAACGGGGTCGTTGGTGGGCAGTGGCGCAGTAAGATCGATACGTGTTTTGCTTACCGGATGAATGAATTCAATATGCCTGGCATGCAACGAGATACCACCATCTTTATTGGATCGGTCGAAACCGTATTTGAGGTCCCCTTTGATGGGACAACCCATCTTGGCCAACTGGCAGCGAATCTGGTGATGACGGCCTGTCTTTAGGTCGATTTCCAACAAAAAATACGTATCTGACTTGCCGATGATCTTGTAATGCAGGATGGCCTTTTTGGAATCGGGCTTTTCTGCATCGTATGCGTAACTCTTATTTTGTTTTTCGTTCCGAACTAAGTAATGCTCCAGAACACCTTCCGTTTGTTTGGGCGGATTTTTGACCAGTGCCCAGTACGTTTTATGGATTTCACCTTTCTGAAACATCTCGTTCAGGCGAGGCAACACCTTGCTGGTTTTGGCAAAAATGACGATGCCCGTTACCGGGCGGTCCAAACGGTGGGTAACGCCTAAAAAGACGTTACCCGGTTTGTTGTATTTAGCTTTCAGCCACTGCTTCAGCGATTCCTCGAGTGAGAGGTCACCTGTCTTGTCCACCTGCACGATTTCGCCGCAGGCTTTGTTGACGATGAGTAAGTGGTTGTCTTCGTAAAGTACGGTCATTCTTATCGGTTCATACCACCGCAGACGTTGATAACTTGTCCGCTGACATAGGATGAGAGTTCAGAACCAAGGAATACGCAGACATTGGCCACATCCTCAGGCGTACCGCCGCGACGCAACGGAATTTTTTCAGCCCATTCCTTGCGGACTTCTTCGGGCAGCTGGGCGGTCATTTCGGTGATGATGAAACCAGGAGCGACGGCGTTTGCGCGGATGCCGCGGCTACCGAGTTCAGCCGAAATGGATTTGGCAAGACCGATCATACCGGCTTTGGAGGCGGAATAGTTGGCTTGACCTGCGTTACCGGATACACCGACTACAGAGCTCATGTTGATGATGCTGCCGGCTTTCTGCTTCATCATAACCGGTGTAACGGCGTGGACGAAGTTGAAGGCAGATTTGAGGTTCACATTGATGACCATGTCCCATTGTTGTTCGGACATGCGCATCATCAGACCGTCGCGGGTGATACCAGCGTTGTTCACCAGAATGTCAATGCGACCGAAGTCCTTGACGATGTTTTCCACCACGGTATGGGTATCTTCAAAATTGGCGGCATTGGAAGCGTAGGCTTTCACTTTTACACCCAAGGCTGCAATTTCAGCTTCAGTTGCTTTGGCATTGTCATCGATGGCCAGGTCGGTAAAAGCTACATTGGCACCTTCCTGTGCAAAACGGAGGGCAATGGCTTTGCCGATGCCGCGGGCGGCTCCGGTCACGATGGCGGTTTTTCCTTCGAGTAATTTCATGAGGTAATCTGTTTGATTGTTATATAAAAAAAGATGAGCTCCCGTGGGTGGGGCTCATCCTATATTTTTGTCGTTGCCCATCAAGCCGTAGAACAGGAAATTGAAAATCTGTTGGTTCCGTTCCTTGTTTCCGCGGATATTTTCACGGGTATAAGGTGCTTCGAGTCCTTTGATGGCAAAAAGAAGGATCTGAGCAAACCTTTTGATATCGGAAATGATGAAAATGCCTTTGTTCACACCGTCCTCAAGAATCTGGTGGATCATGACTGTTTCCCGCTTATCAAGCTTGTTGCGCACCTTGTCAACTTCAAGCATGTCCTGAAAGAAAACGCCGTGCAAGTTCCCATTGCGAATCACAATGTTTCTATAAACCTCAAAATGAGCACGAATGTATTCTTCGAGCCTTTCTCTGGGTTCTAATTCCTGCTTCATAACACCCTGTAACGCGGTCGTTACGATCATCAATTCGCTGTCAATGCATGCCTTGTAGATTTCTTCTTTGCTTCTGAAGTAAGTGTATAGCGTACGGCGTCCTTTACCGGATGCGGTCGCGATATCATTCATAGTCGTTTCCACGACACCTTTCTGAGCGAAAAGCTGTCGGGCGACTTCCACCAACATACCTCTGGTTTTTGACATTTCAGCTTGTTTTATGCACAAATCAATTAAGACTGTGCAAATGTAGTAAAAAAACCTTTCGTACAAGTCGTTATTGTTATTTTTTGGATAATTTTCCGAAAAGGTTTGTAGTTTCGTGATTTTGGAGTACTTTTGCACCCACAAACAAATCGCGGAGTGGAGCAGTGGTAGCTCGTTGGGCTCATAACCCAAAGGTCATCGGTTCGAGTCCGGTCTCCGCAACAAAAGAAGAAGTTGCCTCAAAAGGGCAGCTTCTTCTTTTTATACAATTACGTTGCTTAGCATCTCCAACATTTCATCTTTCAATTCTTCCATGGTAGCCTTCTCTTTGAGTGTCAATCGAATATTACCCGTGGTTTTTGTCAACATGATGACATCCGTAACATGATCTACTGAAGGCAGCGCACTGATCATATCCACAATCGATAACTTCTTAATTGGGTTGAAGCTGGTAATCATCTCCAGTTTAATACAGTCCAATCTCTGGAACTGAAAATTCAAACCTTTTTCTGATACAGTCATAAGTAAACCATCCATAATTGATTCATCGTTGTTTGTACGTTTTAATCATTCTTCCGAATAGAAATCCGTGATGCCGTAATCGAGAAACAGTCGTTGGATTTCTTGAGCACGTGTGATTCGTGGTTCGACAGTTCCACGAATATAGGCACACCATTGTGTTCGGCTACCGATTCCAAGGATTTTCATAATCTGTTCCCTGACGACAATCAAATCCTTTTTCTTCACCTGCTCGAATCCTTTGCGAATAGAAAATTTCATCATATTCTTTGCATGATTGATCATTTGATCCATGGAATTAATGGACAATTGTTCGGAAATAACTTACATTTGTGCGGGTATTACATGTTCCTGCAAATATAGATTATTTCTCTATTTTTCACAAACAATTTAGATTCTTTCTCTGCATTTAATGGTAATATTATCAAAATGTCTGTAAAACAAAGACTTCTATATTACATCAAAACCAAGGGCATGACCGTTCGCGCTTTTGAGAAATCCGTACCATTGTCAAACGGATATGTCAATAATATTTCCAGATCAATCAGTGAGGAAAAATTACTATTAATCTCACAGCACTATCCTGAACTCAATCCTGTCTGGTTAATGATGGGTGAAGGTGAAATGTTACTTGAGAAAAAGATACTTGGCTACAAGGATGTTCAATTCTCGTCCGTACAAAAAGAGCCCGAAGATCTTGACAACTTCCAAATCGAACAAGCGACTTTACGAATGGCAGAAGCCAATAAGAATCTCACCATCGATAATATTCGGCTTCGTGAAGAAATCCGGTCACTGAAAAGGATCATCGAAAATCTGAAAACTGGGCTACTGTAAATCGCAAACCAAATTGGTTTTTCTATCTTTGTAAAAAAGGAAAACCAAACCGTCCATGGCCAAAGTCAAAACCCTCTACGTCTGCAACAATTGCGGAACCGATTCACCCAAGTGGGTCGGGAAATGCCCTGTTTGCGGGGAGTGGAACACGTATAACGAAGAAATCATCCGGATGGACCCTTCCGTCAAGAAGGCTTCTTCATCGGGTTTCCACGCACCCAAGTCCAAACCAGTTTTGCTTTCAGATGTTGAACTGTCCGAACAGCCCCGCATCACGACTGGCGGTGGTGAATTGGATCGCGTACTCGGTGGCGGCATCGTTCCAGGTTCCCTGATTCTGATCGGAGGCGAACCCGGCATCGGCAAATCGACGCTGGTGTTGCAAACGGTTCTGCAGATACCCAACCAAAAAGTATTGTACGTTTCGGGCGAAGAAAGCGTCGGTCAGCTCAAAATGCGGGCTGAACGCATTCCTGGAAGCAACGAGCAGGCCTGGTTCGTAAGCGAGACTTCACTCGAAGAAATATTCGTGCACCTTTCCAACCTCAAACCCGATTTGCTCATCGTGGATTCCATTCAGACGGTTTCGACCGAAATGGCTGAATCCTCTCCTGGGAGCGTCACGCAGGTCAGGGAATCGGCAGCGGCGCTATTGCGCTATGCCAAGGAAAGCGGCACACCAGTAATCTTAATTGGACATATAAATAAGGAGGGCAGCATTGCAGGTCCCAAGGTTTTGGAACACATCGTGGACACAGTGCTGGTGTTCGAAGGCGACCAGCAATACCTCTACCGCATTTTGCGTTCCATTAAGAACCGCTTCGGAAGTACTTCTGAAATAGGCATTTACGAAATGTTGCAGGACGGTTTACGTGAAGTGCTGAATCCGTCGGAAATGCTGCTTTCGCAAAACCATACAGGACTGAGCGGGGTTTCCATTGCTGCCACCATCGAAGGCATCCGGCCTTTCCTCATCGAAGTACAAGCGCTGGTGAGCACGGCTGCTTATGGTACACCGCAGCGTTCCGCCACCGGATTTGACCTCAGGCGTTTAAACATGCTGCTGGCCGTCCTCGAGAAACGTGCCGGCTTCAAATTGGTTCAAAAAGATGTGTTTTTAAATATTGCCGGCGGCATCAAGGTGAACGACCCGGCCATCGATCTGGCGGTGCTCTGCAGCATTCTTTCCTCCAGCCTGGACATTGCCATGGACAAAGGGTTCTGCCTGGCAGGCGAAGTCGGACTTTCAGGTGAAATCCGCCCGGTGAACCGACTCGAACAACGCATTCTGGAAGCTCAGAAATTGGGTTTCAACAAAATCATCATTCCCAAATTAAGTAATTCTTCCATCGATTTGAAACGCTTCAAAATGGAGATTTTCCAAGTGAGCAAAGTGGAAGAAGCCTTTAAAATTCTCTTTGCATGATTCAGGAATTCGACCTTCGTATGTTGCCCGAGCAGGCAGCACGGGAACAGAGTATTTTAAAGTTGCTGGTAAGGGACAAGGGAGTCGACCCCTCGGCTTTTCGAGGCCTTCGCATTGTGAAACGCTCCATCGATGCCCGTCAACGAACGGTATTTATAAATGTTAGGGTGCGGGTCTATTTGGACGAAGCGCCAGAAGAAACCTTATTCCCGGAAATCCAATATCCGGATGTCTCAGGCTCTACTAAAACCGCTGTGGTCGTAGGTGCAGGTCCTGGTGGATTATTTGCTGCGCTCAGGCTTATCGAACTGGGTGTCAAACCCATCATCGTGGAACGCGGCAAAAACGTACACGACCGCAAGAAAGACCTAGCACGCATTTCCAGAGAGCATGCTGTTGATCCCGAGTCCAACTATAGTTTCGGGGAAGGTGGAGCCGGGGCATTCTCCGACGGAAAACTTTATACTCGCAGTAAAAAGAGGGGCAGCGTCGATAAAATCCTACAGGTTTTCAGCCAGTACGGAGCCAGTGCGTCCATTCTGGCCGACACACATCCGCACATCGGTACCGACAAATTGCCTGCTGTCATTGAAAACATGCGGAATCAAATACTGAAAAGCGGTGGAGAAGTGCATTTTGAAACGCGCATGGAGGACTTGCTTCTTAAAGATCGTAACGTCTGTGGCATCCGCACAGCAGACGGACGTGAATTTCAGGGTCCAGTTATTTTGGCCACCGGGCATTCGGCTAGAGATGTCTATCGCTTATTGCAACGGAAAGGCATTCGTCAGGAAGCCAAATCACTGGCCATGGGGGTGCGTCTGGAGCATCCGCAACTACTCATCGATCAAATCCAGTACCACGACCCGAAAGGACGAGGTGATTTTTTGCCCGCAGCCGAATACAGTTTGGTTACACAGGTGAAGGGCCGGGGCGTCTATTCCTTCTGCATGTGCCCGGGCGGCGTGGTGGTACCTGCCGCCAGCGGACCCGAACAAGTGGTGGTGAACGGCATGTCCGCCTCTAACCGCGGTTCTCGCTGGGCCAATGCCGGTCTAGTGGTGGAATTTCACACTGAAGACCTCGATTTCTCGGGTAAGTCTATGAATCCTTTTGGTTTCGGCACTGAAGGTCCGATGGGCATTTCTGAAGCATTGCAGGCTACCGCCAGAACCACACCCGAGCTCCTACTCATGCATTTTCAGGAACATTTGGAACGTTGCAGCTTCCAGCAAGGTGGTTTTTCTCAAGTGGCTCCGGTTCAACGCATGGTGGATTTCACTTCAGGAAAGGTATCCTCCACCCTCCCCGACTCTTCTTACACTCCGGGTGTAGTAAGTTCGGCCCTGCATGAATGGTTGCCGCAAGGCATTTCTAGTCGGCTTCAGGAAGGTTTCCGACTGTTTGGAAAAAGCCACAACGGCTTCTTGACAAATGAGGCACTCATGCTTGGTGTGGAAACCCGGACGTCGTCTCCCGTGCGCATTCCCCGCGACCCGGAACGGTTGATGCACTTGGAAACCGAAGGCCTTTTCCCATGCGGCGAAGGGGCAGGTTATGCAGGAGGTATCGTGAGCGCAGCCATTGACGGTGAACGTTGTGCGGAAAGTCTGGCGCAAACTTGCTTCTGATAAATTCCGCTGTCAAAAATGCTTTTCAACGTTTTTCCTTGGGATTCATTCAGACAATTCGTACTTTCGGGCTCCTTATCTACAATACCTTCTTCATGAAACGTCTGTTGTTTTTTTTCTTAATAATGGCTACCGGGATTTCTGCCCAGGACAGCATCACCGTCTCCGGCAGGTTGATTGCATTCGCTAAAAATGCCGCCCGTTTCAACCATGAATATACGCAGGAAAAAGCCTATCTGCATTTTGACAACACCGGCTATTTCCTTGGAGAAACCATCTGGTTCAAAGCCTATATCGTGAAAGCCGAAAGCAATGCGATCACCGACATGAGCAAAACACTTTACGTCGATTTGCTGACGCCCGAAGGGTATGTGGTGGAGAATAAGAAACTGCGAATCGAGAATGGAGTATGTCGAGGCGATTTTCTGCTTCCTGACTCCCTGAAAGCAGGGTTTTACGAGGTTCGAGCCTATACTCGCTGCATGATGAACTTTGGCCCTGAAGTGGTTTTCTCCAGAATTTTCCCAGTTTTCGATGCACCTGAGGTCGATGGAAATTATAAGGAACGAAACATGACCTATCGCAAATTCACGATACCCATGATGCGCGAAAAAGAGCCCAAACGTGACAGAATCAACGTTTCATTTTATCCCGAAGGCGGTAGTCTCATCGCTGGAATGGATTCCAAAGTGGCATTCAAAGCAACGGACAAGCAGGGAAAAAGCATAGAAGTGACAGGTACTGTTTACAATTCAAAAGGGGAAGGGCTCGTTAGCTTCAATACCCAGCACGATGGAATGGGAGCCTTCCCATTGTATTCCGACGGAAAAAAATGCATTGCCAAAGTGCTTTACGACGGAAGGGAATCCAAATTTGACCTGCCGGATGCCGAACTCTCGGGTTACAACATGACGGTTTTCAACCTTTCGGCAAAAAGCATGCGGGTAATGATTCAAAAAAGTCCGGGCATGCCTGAATCGGATTCTATGGCGATGGTACTGACCTGTAGAGGTCAGATCCTTGATTTCAGACTGCTGACCATCAAGGATGAAGGCGCTTTGTTCTCCTATAAAAAAACCGATTTACCTTCCGGTGTTTGCCAGTTTACACTGTACGATGCGGATGGACGCATTCGAAGTGAGCGACTTGTTTTCGTTCAGCCTACCTCCAAAACCTCCCTCTCGGTGCAAACCGACAAAAGCTCTTACAAGCCTTACGAGAAAATCGCCCTTGAAATTCGTTCTCAAAATGCAGACGGGAACAACGCAATCGGGCAACTCTCACTAGCCGTTCGTGACGGAGCGAACAGCGATTTCGGCAATTCAGACAATGGAAACATCGCCACCAACTTGCTCCTTTCTTCCGACTTAAAGGGTTATATTGAGAATCCTGCCTGGTATTTAGCTGAATCGACCACCGAAAGGCTACTTGGACTTGACTTGCTGATGATGACCCAAGGCTGGCGCCGATACTCCTGGAAGCGGATGGAAGGCCTCGAACCGTTCTCGGCCAAACAACCCATCGAAGAAGGCATCCTGATTGACGGCAAGATCCTTTCCCTATTTGCGAAAAAAGAAAAAAAAGACATTGGTGTTCTCTTTTGGATGCTCAATGGAAGTCAGGCCTATAAAGGCGAATGCAAGACGGATGAAAATGGGGATTTCAACTTCCTGGTCGACATGTATGGCACTTGGGACCTTAATTTGCAGACCAAGCTCGAAGAGAAGCGAAAAGAATACCGCATCCTTCTGAATCGGGCATTCACGCCCGAGCCGAGAAGCTACACCGGTTTCGATAAAGAAATCTGGATTGACAACAGCTTGAAAACGCCAGAGCCCATCCCTGATTCCACGGCTTTATTGCTTGGAGAAATCAAATACAGCACCGAAACAACTCCTACAAATCCGGAAGGATACAAAGAATACATACTTAAGGAAGTCGTCAAAACCGCACGCAGGCCGCTTACGATGGAACAGCAGGCTGCCCGGAAGGCTAGCATCGGTTACAATGTAGGCAAGATTACCGATGCACATAGGGACATCGGTATTTCGGAAGCGACAGACATCGTACACATGCTTGAGGAAGAAAACAAGTATTTCACCATCGTTCAGAAAGAGGGTGGTTCCATGGAGTATCGTTACAAAGGCAGACCTGTCCGCTTCCTTTTCAACAATACGCCTTCCGAATTTTCCGGAACCCGAAAGGTGGAAGAATTGATGGGTGATGAAATTGAAAAGATCCTGATTGTGGAAGACCGTGAAGTCACCCGTTTTTACTACCCGCTGGAGGAGAAAGAACCAGTCATTGTCATGCTTTTCTTTTTCAAGGGTGGTATACAGCGAAAGGAGCCCATCGGCATCCGCAGAACAACCTTTCAGGGCTATTCCGAATCGAGGGAATTCTATTCTCCTATCTATCGGCCTAGTATTCCCATCATGGAGTCGGACCATCGCCGAACCTTGTACTGGAACCCGGACATCACCACCGATTCCGAAGGCAAGGCAAAGATGGAATTCAACAACAACGGTAGTTGCAAAAAATTGGTCATTAGTGTCGAGGGACTTACAAAAGATGGAGCTATCTTCGTCAATGAGCGTCCTTGAATAATTCGGACTGAATTATTTAGATTCTGTAAAAAAGTTTCCATCTTTGATATCCAATCTTTCGTACAATGAAAAAACTTAACGCGTTGTTATTTCTAAGTCTTTTGACATTTATTATCTGTCATGGACTTGTTGCTCAAAAGGTTTCCTTGGCAACCTGGAAGGAAAAGATCAATCAGTTTTCCAACCAGTTTCCTCAGGAAAAAGTATATCTCCACCTGGATAATACCAGCTATTACCTAGGTGACACGCTCTGGTTCAAGGCATATATAGTTTCAACACCAGAGATGAAGAAGACCAAACTGAGCCAAACGCTGTATGTGGATTTGCTTTCACCCGAAGGTTACGTCATCGCTTCGAAAAACTTGCTCCTAGAAAACGGAGGTTGTCACGGAGAATTTATTTTGCAGAAGCCTCTTGAAAGCGGTTTTTGTGAAATACGGGCATACACCCGATACATGCTGAATTTTGGTCAGGAGAATCTGTTTTCCAGAGTCGTGCCTGTTTTCAATCAGGTGCTTTACGGTCCTGATCCGCTCTTGCGCACCATGAGCACCCGAAAATACCCCATCCCTGTCAAACGCGTTAAGGGACAACTGGTGGATTCGAAAAAAGCAGCTGCTCCTACAGATGTCATCTTGCATTTTTATCCGGAAGGTGGCAATCTGGTGCGAAACATAGAAAACCGGGTGGCATTCAAGGTCACCGATGCGGAAGGCCGCAATTTGGATATTTCGGCAAGTCTATTCAGTGGAAAAAAGCAAATCATGGAAGGCGTACGAACCATTCGTCAAGGTATGGGTCAATTCAGCTTCACTCCAAAGAACGGCGCTTATAACCTGAATTTCAAGCACAAATCAAAGAACTATTCCTTCAAGTTGCCTAAAGCCGAATCGTCGGGTTATGTTTTGAACGTGAACAATACACACGGTGAAAAACTGGACATCCATATTCGCAAATCGACGGATGAACCAGCCGACTCCGTGGGTCTTTGTCTCACCTGCCGAGGCTTGGTCTGCGGGTTTATACCTTTATACACCGATAAGAAGGACTTTAAGTTCAGCATACCCTGGAAAGATCTTCCCACGGGTGTCATCCAGCTGAACTTGTTTCACAAACAGGGTCAGTTACTCGGACAGCGTCAGGTTTTTGCAGGAAAAGCGCTCCCGTTATCCATCAACTGCAGCCTTGAAAGAAAGGATGCCGAACCTGGGCAGGAAATCCGCCTGAACCTTTCAACTGTCAATGCTGAAGGGAACCCTGTTCCGGCCTCATTTTCCCTGGCCGTGCGCGATGCTACGAACGAAGGTGCTTTTGTCCCGTATGCATCTTCCTATGTAGACCTCCTTTTGACCTCAGATTTGAAAGGATACATCGAGGATCCTGAATGGTATTTTTTTAAAACCGACGAAAAAAAGCTTGAGGCGCTGGATCTTTTGATGTTGGTGCAGGGTTGGACCCGATACCCTTGGTACCGGATGACCGGTTTGGAACCCTTCAGTCTGAAACAGCCTATCGATCAGGGAATCCTGGTGAGCGGTCGCATTTTTCCGAGAACAAAAAAGACGCTTTCACAGGAAAACGTCATCCATCTGGAAATGGATTCTGACGGTCAGTCTCAAATCAAAGTCTTCACCACAGGTGCTGACGGATTCTTTGCATTCTGGTGTAAACTTCAGGGAAAATGGGGACTCCGCTTGGTGGATGAAAACGGCCGACGAGACATGAGCATTCTTTTGAAGCCTTCACCTGGAGCGTCCATAAAACCACGAATGTATGATCCTGTAGAAACCCAGGTCCCTGTTTTGATGGAAACGCCTGAATCAACTGAAAACAACTATTCTGTCTCTTCCAATCTGGAAGCCCCATCGTTCAAGGATTTCATACTGCAGAATGCCAGTCTGGTATATGACCTTGGCTCCATGAATGATTTCGGAATCAGCAAACCGGAACTTCCTTCAACCGTTTTAAATTTCCTTTTCAAGGAAAACAGCCAATTTCGTTTATCCAAACTCGACTCCAACACCGGTTCTTTTCAGGGCGTTTCCTACAAAAACCTGCATGTGGTATTCTTTGACAACAAAACCGAGATGACCACAGACATCCTTGTGCAACTCCTTGAAACCAAGATACAGGACATTGCCCAAATTGCCATCGTGGAAAACCGTTCCCTATGCAGTCGATTCCTTGAAACCAAAATGAATATCGGTAATTTGGATAACAAAGGAGATCCCATCTGCGTCTTCCTATTCTATAAAAACGACCTGATTGTGCGAAAACGGCTTAATGACTTGCCTTCTTATCAAACCTTTCAGCTGGATGGATACGCTGCTCCATTGGCATTTAAGCCCGTACCTTTTGGATCTTTGCCGGATGCGAAAGTTCATCGCCGGACACTGTACTGGAACCCCGACCTGAAGACCGATGATTCGGGCAAAGCCGAGGTTCGCTTGTACATGAGCCGTAAAGATCAGGAAATCATCATGACGGCAGAAGGGTTGATTCAATAGGTGAATTGCCACTGAAAACCAGAGAGGTCGTAAATCTGGCTCTTTTCTTGCCACCACATCACAGAAGTGTTTCCGATGACATCACCTCCAGGGTCATTCTTAATCAGAATTGAGCCGCCTACTTTGACAGTACCGCCAGATTGTTTGTCTTCGTAACTTCCTGTGAGCGGGAAGTCTACTCTTCCCAACCAGTCCTCTTCTCTCCAGTCGAAGGTCAGAACAGTGCCATAAACACTGGTTGACCAGGCAAAAATGGTAATTTCCCTGTTCCACCATACATTATTGATGTCGCTTCGTTTGTCGGGTTCCAATATTCCCGAAGTGTACACATTGGTGGCCCCGCCTTCACTGCCCTGAACTACCCGAAGCCTGATTTCAGGCGCTCCGGAAATCCATCCTTCCACTGCGTTCAAGGCACTGGTTGAAAATTTCATGCGCTTGATCTTCAACCATTCATTGTCACTACGGTTCGACGCCGTCGTTGCCATGATGGGCGACCAAGAAGAAAACCCATCTGCATATATTGCACGCACCTTATACCAATATTTTTGATTGGGTGTGAGGTTCGCATCCACATAATTGTTGTCATTGACGACCGTTTGGGCAATTTTCTGAAAAGCCGTACCCGACATGCGCCAAACTTCGTATCCAGTATCGTTGGCCACATCGGTCCATTCCAGGAGAAGCGATTTGGCCATGCCATGCGTCAACAAGAGTTTATCAGGGTATTCAGGCAAGAGATTGAAGGATCTCAATCCGGGAAGGGCTGGAATTTGCGTGCAATAACCCGCGGTGTCCATCTTTCCATGTTCATCCACCCGTTCAGAACGGCCCACGACCAGAACAGGGAAGCCGGGCTCCCCATCCGCACTCAGCTTATAGGCCTTTCCATCTGCATCATAGGCTGTAATGATGTTTCCAGCCTTTTCTTCGTAATCATACGGCAGTACTGCCACCAATGGAACGAAGGTTGCCGGATCCCATTCCTCACAATGCACGGGCACGGAAACCTGCACATTTGGCATGACGGTTGTGATTTTTAAATAGCTGCTGTCTTGGTTCGCGAAACCGAGATCCCTCAATCGAGAATCCGTTTTCAAGCTGCTCATCAACTCTTTGACAGTACAATCCGATTGCATCAGATTCTCCGACTCCAGACGGCTTACCAGCACATCAAAGTCGCCGTCAAATTTTCGCATTGCCTGATTCCGGATAATTGTTCGCAGCTCTTTTTGCTGAACCGCCCTAGCCAGAACCACCGCATAATCGGTCAGCAGTTTGTTCTTGAATTCAATGTCCGGATCAGAGACAGAAGTGATTGGATGAATCGCTTGCTGCTGAAGCGATTCATCCTTCGAGCAGGCGACCAGTGCAGTCACCGCGACCCATAATAAGAAAGGTTTTAGATTTTTCATAAGAAAATTTTAAAGGGTTATTTATTGATTTATTAACACCTTGCAAATATAATTTTAATTTATATTTTGGTTACATAAATATGTCTTTATTTTCACATCACTGAGAAAAAAAATAATTGCACACGATGATTGAATTTTTAATCTTATTTTTGCAGCCGTATTTTATTCAGAATAGTTATGGGAGCAATCAAATGGATAGGTGGCGTCATGGGCTGGGCCTTTGGCGGAGTGATGGGAGGAATCATCGGCTTCGCAGTCGGTTCCATGTTCGACAATGCGTTTACCGGAGAACAGGTTTCAAATACGCAGGGCGGCTTCGGTCAAGCACGTCCCGGTCGACCCCAAACCCAACCCGGAGATTTTGGTGTAAGCTTGCTCATCCTTTCAGCGGCAGTCATGAATTCCGACAAGCAAGTTCTCAAATCCGAACTCGATTACGTCAAAGAATTCTACAAACGCCAATTCGGTCAAGCCAAGGCAGAAAGCTACATCGCCATGCTCCGCGAATTGCTGCAGAAAGAAATCGACCTGCGAGAAGTCTGCCTGCAAATCAAGCTATACATGGATCACGCCTCACGCCTGCAGCTGATTCACTACCTGTTCGGTTTGTCCAAAAGCGACGGTCATGTTCACCCCGACGAAGTGCAGACAATCAAAAACATTGCAAATTGGATGGGTATTTCCGCCCTCGATTACGATTCCATCCAGGCCATGTTTGTGAAGAGTGCCGAAAGCGCTTACAAAATTCTTGAAATTACCCCGCAAGCTACCGACGAAGAAGTTCGCAAATCCTACAAACGCATGGCCATCAAACACCATCCGGACAAAGTGGGTCACCTGGGCGAAGACGTTCAGAAGGCCGCCAACGACAAATTCAAGGAAGTGAATTCAGCTTACGACCAGATTAAAAAAGATCGGGGAATGAATTAAAAAAACCGTCATTTTAATTGCAATTCTAAAAATAATCTCTACTTTTGCGACATATTCAAACAAAAACATGAACAAAATGATGTGCAATAATTGGTGGTGGCTTGGTAAACTTCAACAAAATTGGTGAGGTAAAGAGCCCGTGCACATTTAAAAAATAGATACGAAAGGCCTGCTGAACTCACAGCAGGCCTTTTTTTTATAAAAATTCAAACAAACAACGCAATGTATCAAGTCAACGAAAACGGTTTTTACGGAGAATTCGGCGGAGCGTACATCCCTGAAATCCTTTACAACAACGTCAAGAATCTTAGGGAACAGTACCTCGAGATCATGGGTGACCCTACGTTTCAGGCCGAAGTAGATGCCCTGCTCAAAGACTATGTAGGCAGGCCGACTCCTTTGTATTTGGCCAAGAGACTTTCTGAAAAATACGGCTGCAAGGTTTATCTGAAACGCGAGGACCTAAACCATACCGGAGCCCACAAGATCAACAACACTGTTGGCCAGATCATTTTAGCACGCCGCCTTGGCAAGACCCGCATTATTGCTGAAACCGGCGCCGGTCAGCACGGCGTAGCCACCGCCACCGTCTGCGCCCTGATGAACATGGAATGTGTGGTTTACATGGGCAAAACCGATGTAGAACGCCAGCACCTGAATGTCCAAAAGATGGAGATGTTGGGCGCTACTGTTGTTCCCGTCACTTCAGGCAATATGACGCTCAAGGACGCCACCAACGAAGCCATCCGCGACTGGTGCTGCAACCCCGAGGATACACATTATATAATAGGCAGCACCGTCGGACCTCATCCTTACCCCGACATGGTCGCCCGCTTCCAGTCCGTCATCAGCAAGGAAATGAAGGCTCAATTACAAGAACATGAAGGCCGCGACTACCCCGATTACGTGATTGCCTGCATCGGAGGTGGCAGCAATGCCGCCGGCGCATTCTTCCATTTCCTGGACGAAGCCCGTACCAAACTAGTCGCTGTCGAAGCCGCCGGCATGGGCATCGATACGGATGAAACCGCCGCTTCCATCTTATTGGGACGCCTCGGCATCCTGCACGGCTGCAAGTCGCTCATCATGCAGACCGAGGACGGACAGATCGTTGAACCCTATTCCATTTCCGCAGGTCTCGACTACCCAGGCGTCGGCCCCATTCATGCCCATCTTGCCAAAGAAGGTCGCATAAAAGTGCTAGCCGCCACCGACGACCAAGCCCTGAAGGCAGCTTTCGAACTCACCGCTATCGAAGGCATCATTCCCGCGCTGGAAAGCGCCCATGCCCTCGCCGCCCTCCCCATGATGACGTTCAAGCCCACCGATGTGGTCGTCATCAACCTGTCCGGTCGCGGCGACAAAGACATGGGAACCTACGTCAAACATTTTAAAAAATAAGCGCTATGAAACATTCCATTCGCACCCTTTCCCGCAAACTGCTGGCCGACCTGCAAACCCCAGTTGGCATTTACCTGAAAATCAGGGATATATTCCCTCATTCCGCCCTCCTGGAAAGCTCCGACTACCACGGCGGCGAAAACAGCTTCTCCTTCATCGGTTTCCAGCCCGTGGCACAGTTCAAACTCGAAAAAGGCATCATTGCTGAAACCTATCCGGATTGCAGCAAGATTGAAACCAAAGTGACACCCGAAGTGGACGTTCCCGAACGCTTTCAAGCCTTCATTCAGTCGTTTCCCGTCATTGAAGACAACAACACCCTGGGTTTCAACGGCCTGTTCGGTTTTACGGCCTTCGATGCAGTAAGGTATTTTGAGGATGTCAATGTTGAAAACACTACGAACGACGGTTCAGACGTGCCTGATATTCAATACATTCTGTACAAATACATCATCGGCATCAACCACCACAAAAACGAACTTACCATCGTGGAAAACCTGTTCGAAGGGGAGGAAACCGATATGGAAACCGTGTTGGCACTGCTGGACAACCGAAATTTTGCCTCCTACAACTTCCTGCTGGAAGGCGAAGAGCAATCCATCATTTCCGACCAAGCGTACATGGACATGGTTTCGAAAGGCAAGAAACATTGCTACCGCGGCGATACGTTCCAAATCGTGCTTTCCCGCCGTTACGCCCAGAAATATGCCGGTGATGACTTCAAGGCTTACCGTGCCCTACGCTCCATCAATCCAAGTCCGTACTTATTCTATTTCGACTTCGGCTCATTCCGCATCTTCGGTTCCTCCCCCGAAGCGCATCTGGTGGTGAAAAAGAACAAAGCCTACATCGACCCCATTGCCGGAACTTTCCGCCGTACGGGTGACGATGAAAAAGACCTGCAGCTGGCCGAAGAACTTCGCCGCGACCCCAAGGAAAACGCCGAGCACGTGATGCTGGTGGACCTGGCCCGCAACGATTTGAGCCGCAACTCCAAAAACGTAAAGTTGGAAATCTTCAAGGAAATTCAGTACTATTCCCATGTTTTGCACATGGTTTCCCGCGTCAGCGGTGAACTGGAACCCAATACAAACGTCATCAAACTATTCGCCGATACCTTTCCGGCTGGCACGCTTTCTGGCGCTCCCAAAGTCCGTGCGCTGGAACTCATCGACGAGATTGAAACCCACGCCCGCGGTTTCTACGGAGGCTGCATCGGTTATATCGGCCTGAACGGCGACTTCAACCAAGCCATTACCATCCGTTCTTTCTTGAGCAAGAACAACACCTTATACTATCAGGCAGGTGCCGGCATCGTGGCCAAATCGGTGGAAGAAAACGAGCTGCAGGAAGTGAAACACAAACTGGCCGCCCTCAAATCGGCGCTGGATATGGCTGTCCGCTTAAAAAACTAAGACGATGAAAATATTAGTATTCGACAACTACGATTCGTTCACCTACAACTTGGTGCACGCATTGCGCGAGATCAGCGACGCCACAATTGACGTGGTTCGGAACGACAAACTGCGCCTGGAAGATGCGGTAAAATACGATAAGATCGTGCTTTCCCCAGGCCCCGGCATTCCTTCCGAAGCCGGCCTGCTGCTGGATCTCATCCGCATGTACGCCCCGACTAAAAGCATTCTGGGCGTCTGCCTCGGTCATCAAGCCATCTGCGAAGTTTTCGGTGCCACACTCATCAACCTGACCGACGTGCACCACGGGCTTTCCGAAAGCATCAAAGTCATTGGCAATGATCCCTTATTCAAGGGTTTGCCCGAACACTTCGACGTCGGCCGCTACCATTCCTGGGCCGTCAGTCCTGAAAACCTACCCGATTGCATCGACGTGACCGCTGTCGATAACGAAGGCCAGATCATGGCCATGCAACACAAACGTTACAACGTTCACGGCGTGCAATTCCACCCCGAATCCGTGCTGACTCCCTTTGGCAAAGACATTCTAAAAAACTGGATCAACGTATGAAACAAATACTCAACCACCTGTTCGAACACAAATTCCTTTCTTCGGAGGAAGCCGCTGAAATCATGCTGAACATCGGTTCGGGCAAATACAACGAATACCAAATAGCCGCCTTCATGAGCGTTTTCCTCATGCGCAGCATTACCGTGGACGAGCTGGCCGGCTTCCAGAAAGCATTGTTGGACATGTGCCACCGCGTGGACCTCTCCGAATACGATCCCATTGACATCGTGGGTACTGGAGGGGACGCGAAGAACACCTTTAATATATCCACCATCAGTTGCGTCGTGCTGGCCGGCGCCGGTTACAAAGTGGCCAAACACGGAAACTACGGAGCAACTTCGGTATCGGGTTCCTCCAACGCGATGGAGCAACATGGGGTGAAGTTCACCACCGATGTGGACAAATTGAAGCGTTCCATCGAGGAAAGTAATTTGGCTTATTTGCATGCGCCGCTGTTCAATGCTGCGCTGAAAACGGTGGCGCCCATCCGTAAGGCACTCGGGGTTCGCACGTTCTTCAACCTCATGGGTCCGCTCGTAAGTCCGGTGAAACCGCGCCGCCAATGCTTGGGCGTTTACAACCTAAAAATGGCTCGACTTTACGAATACACCTACCAGCAAACAGGTGTCGATTTCGCCATCATCCACAGTCTGGACGGCTATGACGAACTCTCCTTGACCGGTGACATGAAAATAGTCCGCAACACGGGCGAGGAAGTGGTGAAACCTGCCGATTTGGGCTTCCAGACCGTTAAACCGGAAGAGCTTTTCGGTGGTGAGACTGTTGAAAAAGCTTCTGAATTATTCGACAACGTTCTAAACAATACTTGCACGGACGCACAGAAAAACGTAGTTTTGGCGAATTCTGCCGTTGCCATTCAGGTTATTGACCCGAAACTGAGTTTTGCCGATGCTGTGGCAATCGCCCGCGAATCGCTGGAAAGCGGCAAGGCACTGAAAAGCTTCCGAAAATTCATCGAATTAAACGCTTGATTAAAATGACCATTCTCAATAAAATCGTAGCGGACAAACGGATAGAGGTGGCAGCTCGCCGCGATGCCGTTCCGTTCGACCATCTGAAAAGTATGGCCACCGGTCTGCCAAAAGGGCTTTCCCTTAAAAAAGCGCTGGAGGCCTCGCAAACCGGCATCATCTCCGAATTCAAACGAAAATCGCCTTCCAAGGGCTTCATTCATCCTGGAGCCGACGTGGCATCCGTAGTCAGTGCCTATCAGGCAGGTGGTTGCACAGGCGTTTCCGTTCTGACTGACGAAATGTACTTTGGAGGCACCGTCGGCGACTTCAGAAATGCCCGCCAAGTGCTGGATTGCCCCATGCTCCGCAAGGATTTCATGATCGATCCGTATCAGATTTACGAAGCCAAAGTCCTCGGTGCCGACGTTATCCTGCTCATCGCTTCCGCCCTCACCTTGGACGAAGCCTACGACATGGGCGAATTAGCGCACGACCTCGGCATGGAAGTCCTGTTGGAAGTTCACAACGAAGCCGAACTCGATTACATCAGTCGTTTTACGGACATGGTGGGTGTGAACAACCGAAATCTGAGTACCTTTGTGACCGATGTGCAGGTTTCCTTCGACCTGGTCGACAAAATCCCTTCCGAATTCGTACGGATTTCGGAAAGCGGCCTGAGCGACCCTGCCATCGTAAAAAGCCTACGGGAAGCTGGTTATAAAGGTTTTCTCATGGGCGAAAACTTTATGAAACACGACGACCCGGGTGCTGCATTGTCATCCTTTATCTTAGCATTACAATGATCAACGGTAACCTCAAACTGAAAGTCTGTGGCATGCGCGAACCGAGCAACATCTCGGAAGTGGCCGCTCTGAATCCCGACTATATGGGCTTCATCTTCTATTTCAAATCCTCCCGCTTCGTCGAGATGATGGTTTTTTACGTGGCACAGCGCCTCAAAGCGCAAGGCATCGAACCGGTGGCAGTCTTTGTGAACCCGTCTGTGGCCTACGTGCTGCATATCCGCGACAAATACGGTTTCACCCACATTCAGCTTCACGGCCGTGAAATGCCCCAAACGTGTGCGGAATTGAAAGCCATGGGATTGCATGTGATGAAAGCTTTTTCGTTGGCTGAACCCGCCGATCTGGAAGCCACCAACGAATACGAAGGCACCTGCGATTTTTACCTTTTCGATACCAAAAGCAACCTCACTGGTGGTTCCGGCAAACAATTCAACTGGGAAATTCTTAAAAATTACAAAGGCGAAACACCCTTCTTCCTGAGTGGTGGCATTGGCTTGGACGATGTGGAGCGGATCAAAGCGTTCAGCCATCCCAAACTCTTCGGAATTGATGTCAATAGTAAATTCGAAACAAGGCCAGCACACAAAGACGCCGAACTTTTAAAAACGTTCATTCAAGCATTTGATTAACATGCAGAACCGTATCAATCAGCTCTTCTCGGAGAAGCCAAAAGACATACTTTCCATCTTCTTCACTGCCGGCTACCCCAACCTGGAAGACACGCTACCCATTATGCGCGAACTTCAGTCACAGGGCGTCAACATGGTCGAAGTGGGCATCCCCTTCTCCGACCCCATGGCCGATGGCCCAGTGATTCAGGCCAGTGGCAATGCCGCCCTCAAAAACGGCATAACCCTGAAGAAGATATTCAGCCAACTTGAAGGCATGCGTCCTGAAATCACAATGCCCGTATTGCTGATGGGTTACCTCAACGTCGTGATGCAATATGGCCTGGAAGCCTTTTGCCGGGACTGTCAGAAAGCCGGTGTGAACGGAGTCATCCTGCCCGACTTGCCCATGAGCGACTACCTGGAGGAATTCAAGCCATTGATGGACCGCTATGGACTGGCCATGGTTCTGCTCATTACCCCCGATACCTCGGACGAACGCATCCGCGCCATCGACGAGCACACCAGCAGCTTTATCTATATGGTGTCCTCCGCTTCAACCACCGGTGCGCAATCCAGCTTCAACGACAGCAAGCAAGCCTACTTCCGCCGCATCAACTCCATGGGACTGAAGAATCCCCGCCTCATCGGCTTCGGCATCTCTAACAAAGCCACCCTCGACGCCGCCTTTGCCAACGCCTCCGGCGCCATCATCGGAAGCCGCTTCGTGGAATGCCTCACTAAAACGAACAGTGTGAAAGAGGCGGTAAAACTGCTGCTAGAGGGTTTGAACTAAGATATGTTAAATCTACTTTCAGTCGCGTAACAAATCATAGGTTCTCCATGTCTTGAAATAAAAGAAGTCATTCACCTTCTAACATTTCAAGACTATGAAAACGATCACTACCCTTCTGATGACCTTCTTCCTGTTAGCAGGAACCTTTCACACTGTTTTAGCCGGCGATGACGCCCGTAAAGAAAGCGCACCGCGTCAACGCAACGAAATAAAGGCAAAACGGGAATCCACGGCTGAACGCACCCGCGGGAACCGCGGAGAAACCAAAACCACCACGGGTCGCAGAACGCAGGTACAGCTACCCGACCAGCGCAAAAACAGAGATGATCAGGTCACTTCGACCGAAATTCGCCGAGTACGAACTGTCAGAAATAAGCAACAGGACAGAAACGGCAAGCAGGTTCGCAACGAACGTCCGGCCAATAACGAACGTCGCGACAGGAACGTGAACAACCGCGATAACGAACGACGCAACCAAGCCCCTTACGACAACCGTCGCAATGAAAACCGACGGGTCAACTACCGCCCCAACAACCACAACCAAGCCAACCTTAGTTACTACGAACGTCAGCTTCGGTGTTCATTCTGCACCGGTAGGGGTTTCACCATACACATCGACGGAGTCAGACACCTTCGCTGCAACCATTGTGAGGGCCGTGGTATCCGCATCATCCGCGAACTCAATGTCAATGCCTGTCCGGTTTGTTACAACCCACTGCACAACCAAAACCTGGAATGTTCGCTCGAAGACCTTGCTTGGATGGAAACCAACCGAATCGCTGTCGCCCTTGAACTGAGCAACCATCAGCGGAATCGCGTCTTTGAGATCAATTACCGATACATCACCCATCATTATAAGGGTCACAATTATCCCACGAGCCGTCGCGACCGTGAAATACGACGCGTCCTCCAGCTTGGCCAAATCGCTGCCTTTGCCGTATTGTTGAATGAATTGTACAATGGTGACATCTGTTACAACTGCTCCAACGAACATTATTAAGTACATTCGAAACATTTTTTTCGCCTTTTACCGATACATATTAAACCATTTCAGCTTTGAATATTCTAAACGTATATTTTTGATCCTGAAACCTGCTTAAAATTCGAAAAACATGAAACGAGCATGTTGCTCTAAACTTCCAAGTTTATGAACATTTTGCATGCTAGTTCCATACGTCCTTAAACTTAAAACAAAAATTGTATGAAACTATTCAAAACAATCGCCGCTGTCGCTCTATTGGTGCTAAGCACCTCCATAATGGCCCAGGGACAGGGAAACCGTCAAATGAGATCGTCTTCCGAACGTGCTAAAACAGAAACAGAAAACATTGTCAAAGCAGTGGTATTGACCCCCGAACAGGCAGCCAAGGTTTTGGAAATCAATCTGAAGTATGCAACCAAAGATTCCATCCGTTTTGCTGAAATGAGAGCATCCGGTGCCACCATGGATCGTGACGCCATGATGAAAACAAGAACGGAACAAGCTGCAGCTCAAGCAATTGAAGTGAAAGCAGTCATGACCGACGATCAAAAGGTCAAATACGATGCTTACCTCAAAGAAAGAGAAGCTCAGCGTGCTGCACGCCAGGGTGGACAAGGTGGTCAACGTCCTCAATAATGTACGAACAACAACTATATTTTCAAGGTAGAGTTGAGACGTTTTCAAGGTATTAGTTTATTTTATTAAACGTCAAAACACGGGCAGTCGGGAAGTGATTCCAGGCTGCTTTTTTTTATGTCCTGATATTTTTTTGTTACTTTGTAGCATCTGACGTAAAAATCCATCTATAATTTTACTAACGCACTATGCCTGAATCTGATTACCTAGAACAACAGCTCATATCGGACTGCCTACAAGGTGACCGTGCGGCCCAAAAGAGGCTCTACGAGACCTATTCCGGCAAGATGATGGCTGTTTGTCTTAGGTATTGCAAAGACAGGGAAACGGCAAAGGACCTGTTGCACGACGGCTTCCTCAAGGTTTATGTCCATTTGGGAAGCTTCAAGGGCAACGGATCTTTTGAAGGCTGGATCAGGCGGATCATGGTCAACACCGCGTTGGAATTTTTACGGAAACAGACCGATGAAGGCTACCACCTTGATGTGGAAGAAGCCTTCACGCTATCAAACGATGAAATCGGGATTATGGAACGGATGCAGGCAAATGAACTGATCGGCATCATACAGAAACTTCCCGACACTTATCGGACCACTTTCAACCTGTTTGTGGTGGAAGGCTACTCACACAGAGAAATTGCCGAAGCCATGAACATCACTGAAAGTTCTTCGAGGGTTTACCTCACCCGCGCCAGGCAAATGTTGCAAAACATGCTTGCAAAGGTCAAATGAAAAAGTAAGATGCAGGAATACGATTCATACGAAAAGATTCGGAAAACGCTGATGAACGCTGACGTTCAGGCTCCCGATTTTGACGCGCTCTTTGGGAACGAGACCCTTGGAAGCGATGCCCTTGGAATCGATGCTATGAGTACCATCCTTAGCTCCAAACTTTCCAATCATACTGCCCAAGCGCCTGATTTCGACCAACTTTTTGCAGGTGAGACCCTTGGCAAACCCGTTCAGACACCAAAAATCCATTTGTTCCCTTGGTGGAGTATTGCTGGAGTGGCAGCTGCCTGCCTGGCACTTTTCTTCTTGTTACCCAATAAACTCGTAAACCAAGTTGAAAATCTAAGCAAGGTTCCTGCAACAGAACAGGTACAATCTCCTTTAAAACGGGTAATCAGAACGCACAGTACCGTTTTGCCAAAACTTAAGGCCCAGATGCTTGCAATGCCTTCCAAGATCAAACTACTGGCTGTGGAACCGAAGAATACGTCCATTCTTGCATCCATGTCTGCAAATTCTGAAACGGAAGAAAGCATCTTGAGGGATACCACGGAAGATGAAACGATGTCGAAAATCAAACCAACCCGTTCATCAGGCCTGACATTAAAACAATCCCGTTCCGTTGAAGAAGCGTACGCAGCAGCACGGATCCGTAAAGCCCGGTCAAAACCTGATAAAATGTCCTTTGGCCTTGGAATCAACAGCGCCAATCGACTGCTGTCCGTGGTCAACTCCAAATCAAACGGGGGATTTGCCCTGCAGTCCGTAGCCAGCAGTGCTTCAGACGGATATGCCAGCTTGGAAGGAGCATCCACAACCATGCTCCGCACGACCACTTCCTCCCCAAACGAATGGGTTGGTCCTGACAACATCACGGCAACCATGCTTCAGAACTGCGAAACCAATTATTTGTTACCAATCAATTTTGGTCTGACGGTTTCCATTCCGATCATCCGCAACCTGAACCTGATTACGGGACTTCAGTATACCTACCTTTCCAACCACATCACAGGCAACACCTTCGATTTGAAGCAGGAACTGCATTATCTGGGCATACCTGTCAAAATAGCTGTCAACCTGGTTAAACGCGGTGATTTCGTTGTTTATTCCGCTATTGGGGGCACCATTGAAAAAGGCCTTGCCGGTGTTCAAACTTCCACCGTTGAGGGTGAAACACAGAAATACACCCAAGACATCGAAGGTCTCCAAACCAGTCTGACCGGTCAGTTCGGGGTCAGTTACAACATGAGCACCAACTTCTTGCTCTACTTGGAACCCGGTGTTGCCTGGTACATTCCTTCCGATCAACCCGTATCGAACCGCACCGAAGAACCGTTCAATTTCAATTTGTCGTTAGGTCTTCGGTACCAACTCCAGTAATTTTCATTTATTTAGTGTTTTTTTTGCTCATTTTGCCTATGAATGTGCAATATATCCAAGGGTATTACTACCTTTGTCGCGCCGTTTTTCCAAATGGAACGGCATGCAAAACACCTAAATCATTCATATATGAGTCTGAACATTCTGGTACTGGCCAAACAAGTTCCCGACACGCGCAATGTAGGCAAAGATGCCATGACGCCTGAGGGAACTGTCAACCGTGCCGCACTTGCTGCCATTTTCAACCCCGAAGACCTCAATGCTTTGGAGCAAGCACTGCGCTTGAAAGACAAAAATCCGGGCACCACCGTGACCGTCCTGACGATGGGTCCGTTCCGCGCTGCCGAAATCATCCGTGAGTCCCTTTATAGGGGAGCCGACCGTGGTTATGTTCTGAGCGACCGTGCATTCGCCGGTTCAGACACCTTGGCCACTTCCTACGCTTTGAGTTGTGCCATCCGCAAAATGGACAAAATCGATCTGATCATTTGCGGCCGCCAGGCCATTGATGGTGACACCGCACAGGTGGGTCCTCAGGTAGGCGAAAAACTCGGTATGAATCAGATCACATACGCTGAAGACATTCAGCTCATCAGCAAGAATATTGTACGCGTGAAACGCCGCATTGAAAAAGGTGTGGAAATACTCGAAGGCCCGCTTCCCATGGTTGTTACCGTCAACGGTTCAGCCCCGGATTGCCGCCCGCGCAATGCCAGACTCCTAATGAAATACAAATATGCCCGCATACCCAATGAACTGCAGGCAGCTGACGAAGATTACACCAAATTGTACTCCAGTCGCGAATTCCTGCAAATTGGCGAATGGAGTGTCAATGACATCGTTGCCGTACCGGAAGAACTCGGACTAAGCGGTTCTCCCACCAAAGTGAAAAGAATTGAGAACGTCGTTTTTCAGGCGAAGGAAAGCAAGACTTTTACCGATTCCGACACGGAAATCGAAGGCTTGATTCAAGAACTCATTAGCAACCATACCATCGGATAACACTATGAACAACTTATTTGTATACTGCGAGATCGAAGATGGTATCATCGGAGATGTGAGCCTTGAGCTGCTCACCAAAGGCCGCTCATTGGCCAATGAATTGAAATGTCAACTGGAAGCCGTTGTTATCGGTTCCAACCTAGCCGGCATCGAAAAACAAGTTTTCCCTTATGGTGTTGATGTATTGCACGTCGCTGATGATAAAAGATTGGCTCCCTACACAACCTTGCCCCACGCAGCCATTCTCATCAAAATGTTTGCTGACGAAAAACCGCAGATTGCCCTGATGGGTGCTACCAGCGTCGGCCGCGATTTGGGTCCCCGCGTTTCTTCCGCTCTGCACAGTGGCCTGACCGCTGACTGCACCGCTTTGGAAATCGGCCCCCACGAAGACAAAAAGCAAGGCAAGGTTTACGAAAACCTGCTTTATCAGATTCGCCCGGCTTTCGGTGGTAACATCGTAGCTTGGATCATCAATCCCGATTGCCGTCCACAGATGGCTACCGTCCGTGAAGGTGTAATGAAGAAAGAAATACTGGACCCCAATTATAAAGGAGTCATCAACAACCTCAAAGTCGCTGATTACGTGGCTGAATCCGATTTTGCCATCAGCATCATCGAACGCCACATTGAAAAATCCAAAATCAACATCAAGAATTCACCCATCCTCGTCAGCGGTGGATACGGTGTGGGTTCCAAGGAAGGTTTTGACATGCTGTTCGAACTGGCCAACACCATCGGTGCTGAAGTGGGAGCTTCCCGCGCAGCAGTGGATGCAGGCTTTGCCGAACACGCCCGCCAGGTTGGTCAAACCGGCACCACCGTTCGTCCGAAACTGTACATCGCTTGCGGTATCAGCGGACAAATACAGCACATCGCAGGTATGCAGGAAAGCGCCATGATCATTTCCATCAACAACGATCCGGATGCGCCCATCAACACCATTGCCGACTATGTGATCAACGGTGACGTTGCAACAGTGATTCCGAAAATGATTAAGTATTACAAGAATAACTCGAAATAAGATGGCCAACCTATATACCGACACCCCCGAATTACGGTTTCACCTGAACCATCCGCTGATGAAACACATCGTGGATCTGAAGGAACGGAACTTTATTGAGAAAGACCAGTTCGATTACGCGCCTCAGGACTTTGAGGATGCGATGGACAGCTACGAGAAAGTACTGGAAATGACCGGCCAGATTTGCACCGACATCATTGGTCCGAACGCTGAAGACATAGACCACGAAGGCCCCTCTGTCGTTGACGGACACGTCATCTACGCCAAAGGCACTTCCGAAAACCTAGACGCCCTTATCAAGGGTGGTTTGATGGGCATCACCTTGCCGCGCAAATACGACGGATTAAATTTCCCAATCGTACCCTACATCATGTGTGCCGACTTGGTTAGTGCCGTTGACGCTGGCTTTACCAACATTTGGGGTCTGCAGGACTGCGCCGAAACCATACACGAATTTGCAAACGAAGATCAGAAAGAACGCTTTCTGACCCGTGTGAGCCACGGCGAAACCATGGCCATGGACTTGACTGAACCGGATGCCGGTTCCGACTTGCAGGCTGTCATGCTGAAAGCCACCTACAACGAAACAGACGGATTCTGGTATCTTAATGGCGTGAAACGCTTCATCACCAATGGTGACGGCGACATTGCTCTGGTTCTGGCCCGTTCCGAAGAACATACCAAAGACGGACGTGGCCTCTCCATGTTCCTCTACGACAGAAATAACGGTGGCGTGAGCGTACGCCGTATTGAAAACAAAATGGGTATCAAAGGCTCTCCCACTTGCGAACTGGTGTTCAAAAACGCCAAGTCCGAACTTTGCGGCGACCGCAAAATGGGTTTGATCAAATATGTGATGTCCCTCATGAACGGTGCCCGTCTGGGTATCGCCGCTCAATCGGTCGGCCTGAGTCAGGCTGCCTGCAACCAGGCTTTGGAATATGCCAAAGAACGCAAACAATTCGGCAAAGCCATCATCGAATTCCCTGCTGTCTATCAGATGCTGGGACTGATGAAAGCTAAGCTCGACGCTTCCCGTACCTTGCTGTATGAAACCTCCCGCTTTGTAGACATCTACAAAACTTTGGGTCAGATTTCAGAAGATCGGAAACTCGAACCAACCGAACGCGAAGAAATGAAAAAATACCAGAAGCTCGCTGATGCCTGCACACCTATCGTCAAAGGGCTAGCCAGTGAATTCTGCAACCAGAACGCCTACGACTCCATCCAAATTCACGGTGGTTCCGGTTTCATGAAAGATTATGCCTGCGAACGTGTATACCGCGACGCCCGCATCACCTCCATCTACGAAGGAACCACCCAATTGCAAGTGGTTGCTGCCATCCGTCACGTCACGACAGGAACCTACCTGAGCATGATGCGTCAGCACGAACAGGAACTCACCTTGCCCGAACTCGAAGGCTTGCGTGAAACGCTAAAGGGACTGGCCGACACCTACGAAGCATCCGTTGCTGAAGTCCTGGAATATAAAAACACCGAATACATTGATTACCAAGCACGTCGCATGGTCGAAATGGCCGGCTACATCGAAATGAGCCACCTTTTGGTCAGCGATGCCAGCCGTGACAGCATGTTCCGCAATTCCGCCGAAATCTTTGTTCAATACACGGAAGGTGAAGTTGCCAAGCATGCCGCAATCATTGCAGGTGGCAAGCCCGAAGAAATGGCAGATCGGCACACATTTTGAGAGAAACCATGAAACCCAAACATGAACGACAGGACTTTCCTGCACGTATGAATGGGTTTCGCATTTATAAAACCAAATAAAAAAATGAAGACTTTAAAAATCGGAAACCTGACCATCGCTGTCCCTGTCATTCAAGGGGGCATGGGCGTCGGTATCTCGCTCTCCGGACTCGCATCTGCAGTTGCCAATGAAGGTGGTGTCGGTGTCATTTCAAGCGCCGGTCTGGGCTTGCTTTACAAGAAGCTCTCTCCCGACTACCTCAAAGCCAGCATTCTGGGACTCAAGGAAGAGCTCCGTCTTAGCCGCGAAAAATCCAAAAAAGGCGTTATTGGAGTTAATATCATGGTAGCCATGACCAATTACGCAGATATGGTACGCACCTCCATCAAGGAAAAAGCTGACATCATCTTTTCCGGTGCCGGTTTGCCCCTTGACCTACCTTCTTTCCTCCAAAAAGGCGACAAAACGAAACTGGTACCCATTGTATCCTCCAGCCGTGCCGCTAAACTCATCATTGAGAAATGGAAAACCAACTACAACTACCTACCCGATGCCATCGTTGTTGAAGGCCCGAAAGCTGGTGGTCACCTTGGCTTCAAGAACGATCAGATCGAGGATGAAAATTATTCCATCGAGAACCTCATACCGCAAGTGGTGGAAACCGTACGCGGCTTTGAAGAAATCTATCATGTATCCATCCCTGTCATTGCAGGTGGTGGCATCTACACTGGCGAAGACATATACAAGATCATGGAACTCGGTGCGTCGGGTGTCCAGATGGGTACGCGCTTTGTAACTACGGAAGAATGCGATGCTTCGGAAACTTTCAAGCAAACCTACATCACTGCCGAAGAAAAGGACATCGAAATCATCAAGAGCCCGGTCGGCATGCCCGGTCGTGCCATCCACAACGATTTTCTTCAGAAAGTGCATGACGGTGAAAAACAACCCATGAAATGCCCGGTGCATTGCATCAAGACCTGCGATGTCATTCATAGCCCCTATTGCATCATTTCCGCTCTGTACAGTGCCTATAAAGGCAAAATGAACACCGGTTATGCGTTCTGCGGCAGCAATGCTTTCAAAGCCACTAAAATCGAGCGTGTCAAGGATATCTTTAACGAACTCAAGACTGACTTTGAAAAGTTGAAAAATGTAAAAATCCTGAGAAAAACAGTCCTAGCCTTATAAAACAAATCAAAATTTTTGCTACTTTTGCACCGCAATTAAATCTCCTCGCTGCAAGCAGCGAAGAATCATCGATTCCGTATAGGAATATAGTTAATGCGCTAACCCTGCCGCAAGCAGCGGGGAATGCGCTCGGAATTCAACATTGTCTCGTTGTGTAATGGTAGCACCACAGTTTCTGGTTCTGTTTGTCTGGGTTCGAATCCTGGCGAGACAACAATCAATATTTAGAATCCCCAGATTATCAATGTGATAGTCGGGGGTTTCTTCTTTTTAAGTGCGAATTGCAGTAAATTTGCAGCAAATTTTGGGAGTGGATGGGTTTATTTTCTGTTGTTTAGTTGTCTGTTTGCTTCTAACTATTTTTTGAAATACTTATGTATTAGCGAAAGCAATTCATCTTTTTTAAAGGGTTTTGTGATATAATCGTTGCATCCCGCTTCGATTGCTTCTTCTCTGTCGCCAGATAGTCCAAAAGCGGTCTGCGCTATTATAACAACGTCCTTGTTGAATTGACGGATTTGTCGGGTTGCTTCATATCCATTCAGATCCGGCATTTGAATATCCATGAGAATCAAATCAAGGTCAGGATAGGTATGGCAAATTTCGATGGCTTTATTGCCCGTACTAGCTTTTATAACTTCTTTGCTAAACTCTTTGACAGTTATTGAAAGCAGCATTTCCGATATTTCATCGTCTTCGACAATCAATACTTTAAGGTTTTTAATCTCATTCTTTTTTTCTTCTAAAGAAACAGCTTTTCCAACAACTTTCATTTCTTCCGGTTCGGTGTTGTATGGTAATGTGAAATAAAATGTTGAGCCAATGCCTTCTCTGCTTTCTACCCAGATTTTGCCGCCAAGCATCTCCACATAGGCTTTAGAAATAGACAAGCCTAATCCTGCTCCCTGTTGAGCCATTTTATTGGAAATATCAGCCTGAATAAAACGCTCAAATATCGCTGACTGCCTGTCTTTTGAAATCCCGATACCTGTGTCTTTCACGTAAAATTCAAGGGTTTCGTCCTTTTTTATATAACCAAATTCAATTGCACCTTTCTTGCTGTATTTAATAGCATTTTTAACAAGATTGGTGAGAATTGAGTAGACTTTTTCATCGTCTGTTCTAATAATGGCTTCTTCTGTCGGTAAGGTGTTTTTGTAGAAAAATTGAATTCCTTTTTCTTCAACCTGTGGTTTGAAGAAGATATAAATGGATTCGATTTTCTCGTTTATATCAGTTTCTGTAATATTAACGTTCATCAGACCAGCTTCTATTTTTGAAATGTCAACAATGTCATTGATGATATTGAGCATACGGGCACCACTTTTCTCTATGATTCTGATATACTCTTGCTGCTGGTCACCAGTAAGCCCGGGATCTTTCAATAATCCGGAAAAACCTAAAATGCCGTTCATCGGAGTCCTTATTTCATGGGACATATTAGCGAGAAATGCAGATTTTAATCTGTCGCTTTCTTCTGCGTGTTCTTTTGCAAGGATTAATTCATTTTCTAATTGTATATGCTTAGTGATATCTCTGGCTATAAAAACAGTTCCGATGATAATTCCTTCTTTATCTTTCAATGGAGAGCATGAATATATTATGGATATTTTTTCCCCGGTTTTCGTATGAAAATTACTATCATGATTTTTTATAACTTTTTCTTTCGTAATTTTTTCTAATAGATTTTTCTTAAAATTATCTTCCTGAAAAAGTATTGTAATAGGTTTCCCTTCTAATTCGTTTTGTTCATATTGCAATGAGACTAATGTCGCTTTATTTACTGTAAGGATATTTCCTTCTTGATTTAAAAGAATTAAAAATTCATCCATAGCAGAAATAATATTTTCAGCGGCAATAGCTGGTGTAATAATTAGAAATCTGTATTTAACTATGGCATAAAAGAGTCCTACTGCAAAAATAAAAATAAAAATATTTCCTAAAGAGGGAATATTATAAATACCTAATTCTGGAATTACTACATCAAATATAGTCCCAATTATTAAGCTGGCAATAACAGAAAATGTAATAATATTTGCTTGTTTTTTTTCAATTATATTTTTTGTTTTCCTGCCATAGAAGTAAATAAAATAAATGGATAACAATGTAAAAAGGGAATAATAAACATAAAATAAAAAAGTCCAGATTGTATCTGTCCAAGAATATGACCATCCATAAGACTGTCTTATAGGATTTATTGTCAAACAATTTGTCCACTGTTTGTAAACAAAAAACAACGGCAAAATTAAAACTAGAAACAGGAACCATTTTTTCTTAAGCAGTTTCTCTCTTTTAGAAAAGGCAATAGAAAAACATAAAATAGCGCTAGCAAAACCAAGCCAACCAATAGATGCAATATTCTGCATTATTACCACCGTGCCTTTTGTAATTGATCTGTCTGGATTCTGAACAATGATATCTCCAAAATTCCAAAAGGCAAAACAGAGCATTAGAATAAAAATCGTTCTGTTAAGTATAGATTTGGGGTTTTTATATAACACAAGAAATGCCAAGTATGTATTTGCAAGAAGACAGAAAAAATGTAAAAATGGCAAAAGAATCATTGGTTTATCTCCTAATATTTAATTTCAATAGATCGTTTAAAACTCAGTATATTCACTGATATACAGTATATTAACCACTATAATACTTGTTTGAAAACCGCTGAAATTCGTATATATAAAGTAATGGGGTATCTTATCATGACCCGTGTTTTTGATTTACTATACTCCGGTCGTATTTTAGATCATAGGAAAATAGATCGGGTTTCTTTTATACAATCGGAATAATTGCCCCGGCAGCAGCACTTTTAATCCAAATATAAAGATAACTATTAAGATAATTTCGATTCGTAAACTTCTATTTGTGTTTTATCTTCACTTTTTCTGAGATCGATAGAACTCCTAAATCCTTTTATATTAAACATTTTGCGATATAATGTTAGAAAAAGATCATGAATAGGGGGATGCTGTTATTAGATTATGACATATAATTGGTTCAACGAAAATATGAAAGGGTGCTTTTTCATGCAATGTAAGAGGTTGTAGTAAACTTGCAGCAAGAATTCACCCCTTCTGGCATAATTTAACGATCACTGGCAACTTTTAAGGAATTAACAAGATGCTATAAGTGCCAGTATATCAAATATATATAATATTCAATAGAAGGGTGTAGGACTTATTATGTTAATATATTGTTACCCTGGCGAGACAGCACTAAAAGAAATGCCTGATTATCAAACCGATAATCAGGCATTTCTTTTAGATAGGTGGTAGTCATCGAACAGGTTGGTCAGCCAAATCACCATCCATTAGACTGAGTTTGCACAGGAAATTCAAATCAATGACAATCTGCTCATTAACCTTGACCATGCCGAGCAGCAAATTCTTAGGTGCAGTCAGGCCAAAATCCGTAATGGAAATCTTCTTTCTTCCGGCTACCCGCATCAAACCATTTTCTTTTTCGATGATCACCGGAAATTCGTATTTTCTGGTCACATTGGTTATGGTAATATTGAGCCATGCGTGGCCATTTGAGCGATCTACAGGAGTATACATTTCGGCATCAAATCGGATCAATTCAATATTCATTCGGGGGAATTTATCGATCCTCATCAATTTGTAGAACTCATTTTGGCCAATGAGATTATCGGACTTGAATCCTCTGATATCGATGGCCAGTTTGTTGTGATCTATAAAAAGCTTGTTCTTCTCCATTTTGGCAGAAATTTCAACCGGAGTTGTTAGAAGCTTGTCTCCATTTTGAACCAATGTGAAATTCATCATATTCGTTTCCACAAATATGGAAAGTGCACTGTTCTTTTTCAATTCGACAATAGCTTTATATTGTGAAAAGACTGGAGCAGAAGCCAAAATCAACAAGCTGGAAAATAGGAACCTCTTCATTGTATGATAAAAATTAGCCGGCAAGATCAGAATCTTGTCGGCCAATTTAATACTATTTTTAATCTGTTAGAAGGAAATTACTGCTTCAGCACTGATTCCGTGGAATTCTGCACCATTCAGGATGTAATTTACATTGGGCACACCGTTGTAGGTCTGATTGCTGTATTCAATTTTTGCAAGCATGTTTTTGGTGACATACCAGCCACCTGCAATGGCAATACGATTGATACCGATCGTATAAGCTGGTACTAAATCCTGACCAATAGTCTGAGGGGCAGCAGCGGCAACAGCGTTTGATTTGGCTACGTCAGCAGATACGTTGTTGTAACGTCCGCCAATGAAGAAATTTTCTTCTTTACCAAAACGGAAAATAAGATCGGATGCGATCTGTGTAGCATTGCGGTCCAATTCTTCGGAAGCTTTGCCGCCTTTTGCCATTTCATACGTTGTAAACGATTCGATTGCCAAGAAATCCAACGGTTTGTATTTCAGGAATAAGTTACCCATGACGGTAGAGACTCTGTCAGAAAGAGCCGGATTGAAGCGACCATTGAAAGCTGTACCGGTACCAGGAGCTGCGTTATACAAAACAGCAGAGTAGTTTGAACCCGAACGGTCTCCACCAAACAACGTGTTGGAACCGGCACCAGCAGTATAATAGATAGATCCTGTCAAACGTGCACGGAAATTGTCGGTGAACTGTTTGTCATAACCCAGTTTTCCAATCCATGAAGGGTTATGCAGACCGTTTGAATATTTGTTGGCAGCTTTGGTTGTATCGATGAATGCCAAGCTAGGATTCAGATTACCATTCGTAATAGAGGCCACAGCTACGATACCATTGTAGTTGAAGTCCGCTTCAGCACCGATTTCAGTTGCAAATTCATCCATGATGTAATTTTCCATGAACGGATTGTAAATGGCGTTACCACCATCTGATCGACGGAAGTGCGCATCACCATAGTTCACATCCATTTGTCCAACTTTAATGGTCGTAAATTTCATGACTTCATCCAATAAATCCAAATGCAAGAAAGGAATTTTGTCAAATTGCACGTATCCACCTTTCACCCACGTTTCATTGTGGTGTTTGGAGGCAAGATACAAGGTTACTTTAAGTGTAACTCCATCAGCAAGATAACTGTTGATGTCCAAATTAGCCATTGACAAAGCAAAGTTGGGTGAATTTTTGAACAATGCTTGAGAATTCAATGCTGGATCTTGTTCCGTAACGTTGTTGCTGTGTGTCAATGCGATGTAAGGCATTGCAATCGAACCGCCGAAACCAACATGCGGGCCGTTGAATTGGATGTCCGTCTTAGGGGTTTCGAATACGTTGACACCTGTTTGGTCGGTAGCCCGCAATTGTGCGGATGCAATGCTGCTCACGAGACAGGCAGCTCCAAAAAGCATAAAAAATTTCTTCATGTGGAGTGTAAATTTGGGTTTATTATTAATTAATTTAAGGAATACTTATTGAACTTGCGCAAGTTGAGGATTTTCAAAAGAGACATCATATTTTAAAGTTATGGCATCACCCACTTTCATCAACCCTAACATTGCTGTGGGAGGACTCATTTTGAAGTCGGTCATTTTAAGCGCAACGCTTCCCTTAAATTCAAACACTCCTGTCTTAGTGGCAGTACCGGTCGATTTAATACTTATTTTACGGGTGACACCTGCCATGGTCAAATTGCCGGTCACGGTTACATTCACCTGGCTGCCATCGACATGCAATGAATTGACTTCGACAAGCTTGAAGGTAATGTTCGGATTCTTATCCGCATCAAAAGTCTCATACGTTTTCGTGTCCATTAATTTCTCACCGCTTTTAATGGCACGAACCGGAATTTCAACCACGAGTGACTGCAGTTCTTTATCTGCGTTCACAATGGCCTCACCTTTTGCCTGCGTAACGTTTGATTTGAAATCATGAACGTTTGTAGTCCCCAAAATGGTCATGTTAAAGGATTTGGGATTGATTTTGAGCACTTGTGCATTCAAAGTGAAGCAGCTAGCCAAAGCAAGACTGAATGCAAAAAATTTAGAAATACTAGAGAATCTGTTTGTTTTCATATATATTATCTTATTAAAAAAAATCCTGTTCTTTACGACTACTTATGCTATAGCTCTTGTAGTATTAATTGTTTAAAAAAAAGGTCTGCCGCAGCCACTTATGCTATAACTCTTGTAGCATTAAATATCTAAAAAAAAAGCCTTCTGCAACCACTTGTGCTATAGTTTTAGTAGCATTCTGGAATAAAAAAAGATCACTTAAATGATGTTGCATTCATAATGAGTATCATCCATAATATTCTTCAACGTTTTTTTACGAAGCAACTCAATAAATTCGTTACTAAATTCTGTCCAATAATTTCTTGCCACACAAAGATGTATAGACCTGTCACAAAAACTCATGTTATTAATACATTCAATCACTTCAATAGTTTCAAAGGCTGTGTAAATATCCAACATGGTAATTTCCTTCGGATCGCGTGTCAACATATACCCGCTACCTCTGCCTTTTGAATTGGATACCAGACCTTTCAATTTTAATGAAGAGATGATACTGTCCAGATATTTGAGCGAAATATTTTGATTCTTCGCAATATCTTTTTGCAAAATTCCTTCATGTTCAGGACCTTTGGCAATTTCTAACATTGTCCTTAAACCGTATCGAATTTTAGTATTAACCTTCATGACCTTTGATAATTAATGCAAATATATACGTTTTTTTATCATCCTACTAAAATTATAGCATATATTTTTAGTAAATTGTTCGCTGCAGTAAAGAATATCTTAAATATGCATTAAAATGAGCTTTATAAAACTAATAAAACATCCGATAACCAGCGATTTACAAGTGTTTGAGAAAGCATTTTCGGAGGCTTTGAAAACAGATAACCCCATACTTGAAGGTATACACGAGTATGTCCTCCAAACGTCAGGCAAGCAATTCCGGCCAATCCTGACGCTATTGGCTGCCAGACTGAATGGACCGATAAGCAGTGCGACCATCGATGCGGCCATTTCACTGGAACTGCTGCATACAGCCAGCTTAATACACGATGACGTCATTGACGACACGGACGAAAGACGTGGAAAGCCAGCAGTCCACACCCGTTGGTCAAACAAAATAGCCATCCTCTCCGGTGATTACATTCTTTCTCGTTCGCTTACCACGGCGGTGAAGACCGATGACCTGAAGATACTGAAAGCCATTGCAAATATTGGCACTCAACTTTCGGATGGTGAAATCTTGCAACTTAAGAATGCGGAGATCACAGATTCGTCGGAAAGCGATTATTTCATGATCATTCGTAAAAAAACCGCGTTGTTGTTTTCAACCTGCACGGAAGTAGGCGGTTTATCGACAGGAATGTGTGATGAGGGTATAGTTCACATGAAACTTTTTGGCGAATATCTGGGTATTTGCTTTCAAATCAAGGACGACATCTTTGATTATTATGAAAACCTCGAACTTGGTAAACCTACCGGAAACGACATTCGCGATGGAAAAATCACATTGCCGTTGATTTATGCCTTGCAGCATTCAATCAACCCGTTGAGGGAACAAATCATTTCTTGGATTAATGAAAAAGATTTCAGCACGGAAAAAATTCAAGTAATGACGCAGTTTGCACACAAAAACGGCGGTATTGACTACGCTATTTCGCAAATGGAACGGTTCAAGAACCAGGCGATTGATCAATTGGCAATTTTTAAAGAAAGTGAAGTGAAAGACTCCCTGATTTGTTGTGCTGAATTTGCAGCAAGCAGGAGCGTTTGAATGATTCGTACGATTTGATAAAAAAAACGTACTTTTGCATCAAATCTAGAACTCTATGCTTTCATACATCACGTGGACAGCCAGACCCGATCTTTTCATCTTAGGCGGATGGGAAGTTCGTTGGTACGGACTTTTTTTCGCCATTGGTTTTTACCTGGGTCTGCTTATGATGACCAAGATGTTTGCCAATGAAAAGGTAAAGGAATCTTGGGCAGACACTTTGTTCATTTATGTCATCGTTGCAACCGTAATCGGAGCCAGACTCGGGCATGTGTTATTTTATGCCTGGCCCTATTATTCTCAGCATCCTTGGGAAATATTAAAGATTTGGGAAGGCGGGCTGGCCAGCCACGGTGGCACCATCGGCATTCTTATCGCCATCTGGGCTTATTCTAAATACGTCACCAAACGCAGCATGCTATGGACGTTGGATCGACTTGCAATCCCAGTAGCAATGGTTTCTGCCCTGATTCGGACTGGAAACCTGATGAACCACGAAATCTATGGACATCCCACCGATTTGCCCTGGGGGTTCCGCTTCATCGAAAACGTTCGATACTGGCAACATGGGGCTAACCCGGTTTTTTCGGTTCCCTCCCACCCGACACAGATCTATGAAGCACTCTGCTACCTGACAACTTTCGTGATTTTATACCTGCTTTATTGGAAGAACAAGAAGGCCAAAATGCAGGAGGGATTGCTTATCGGCATCTTCTTCATCGGCATTTTCTTTACCCGTTTCATGATTGAATTTGTGAAAGAAGATCAGGAAGCTTTTGAAGCAGGTTGGTTGCTCAATATGGGACAAATACTGAGCATTCCGTTTATAATTGCAGGTATCGTGCTTATAATAAGAGCTTTGAAGCGTCCGCTAGTAGTTTATGAAGTCATCGAGCAGGAAATACCAAAGGTGATTCAGACAGGCAAGAAGGTTAAAAAATAAGTTCCCCTTTGCCTTGACGGATCAGTTCGGGCACTTCACCCGTGCAATCTACAACGGTTGAAACCTGAATGCCGCCCTCCCCGCCGTCAATCACTAGATCCACATCATTCCCATAGCGCTCATCAATCAATTCAGGGTCGGTGGTGTATTCCAGTTGATCGTCCTGATCGTGCAGTGTCATGGACATCAACGGATTGCCAAGTTCCCGTACGATGGCTTCTACAATGGCATGATCTGGAATACGAATTCCGACCGTGCTTTTCTGTTTAAATAATTTGGGAAGTTTACTGCTGCCGTTCAAGATGAAAGTGAACGGACCGGGCAGGTTTTTTTTCAGGAGTTTGAACGTAGGCGTGTCCACTTTGGCGTATTCAGCCACCTGACTCAGATCCAGACATATAAAAGAGAGATTTGCCTTCCTCGGGTCTTCCTTTTTAAGTTTACAGATTTTTTCAACCGCACGGGCATGAAAGATGTCGCAACCGATGGCATACATCGTATCCGTAGGATAGATGATCAGCCCGCCTTCACGCAATGCATTGGCTATCTTCTGAACCACTCGGTTATTGGGGCTGTCGGTGTACAACTTTATAAGCATAGTTCCGAAATCTTTTTTAAAGGTGTACAAAAATAGATAAACTTTTGAACAATACATAAAAAGGGAGGTCCTTACGGACCTCCCTGCCTAAATTATTGCGGACCTCCCTGCCTAAATTATTTAAAAATATTGTTTATCCGTAGATGAGTTTGCCGTTTTCATCCTTGAATTCGTCGAAGCTCTTGTTGTACTGGTTCATGGCACGAAGGCTCATGCCCATGCTGGAGAAACCGCCATCGTGGAAGAGGTTCTGCATGGTGACCTTGCGGGTGAGGTCGGAGAACATGACCACACAATAGTCTGCACATTCTTTGGCATCTGCATTACCAAGCGGTGACATTTTGTCGGAGAAATCGATCAGACCGTCTATGCCCTTCACGCCACTACCGGCGGTGGTCATGGTTGGTGACTGGGAAATCGTGTTGATGCGGACACCCTTTTCACGACCGTAGATGTAACCGAAACTGCGGGCAATGGATTCCAACAAAGACTTGGCATCGGCCATGTCGTTGTATCCATAGAAGGAACGTTGGGAAGCCACATAGCTCAACGCCAGGATGGAACCGTTTTCTTCAATGGCATCCATTTTTTTGGCCGTCTGAATCATCTTGTGAAAAGAGATGGCTGAAATGTCAAGTGTGGTATTCAGCATGTTGTAATCCAGATCGTCGTAGGTGCGTCTTTTGCGCACATTGGGCGACATTCCAATGGAATGAAGCACGAAATCGATTTTACCACCTAAAATCTCCTGAGATTTCAAAAAAACCATTTCGAGGTCTTCGACACTGGTTGCATCGGCAGGCAGGATTTCAGCGTTGAGCTGTTTACCCAATTCCATGACAGTGCCCATACGACAAGCCACCGGCGTGTTGGTCAGGGTAATGATGGCGCCTTCTTCCACGACACGTTCGGCGACTTTCCAGGCGATGGACATGTCGTTCAGCGCACCGAAGATAATGCCGCGCTTTCCAGCTAATAAATTGTTTGACATACGTTGCTCTTTTTAAATTCGGGTGCAAAATTACACAAAAACCATCAAAGTGAGCAATCTTTTACTTAAAAAAGGGCAAATTATCCAGCTGCATGCCACGAATACGCTTACCCGGAAGGCTTAACAATCTATCAGTCTGTATCGTTTCGGCCCTCATTTGCACCAACGGAAGCGTCTGAGTTCCTAAGATGTCATTCAGTGCTTTGTTCAACAGGGTATAATCCTTCTCGATCCACGAGAAACGGTCACCGTCTGGTGCAGTGGCAGGATCGTACCAATACATGATGGAGTTGAAATACGCATCCGGTTTCAAAGTTTTGTCGGACTTATCGGGCAACCTATCGTTCCAATAATAGTAATCACGGAGGGTATTCATCATCCAGGTATTTACATATTCATCATTTTTTCGGAACCAACGACATCTTCACCCGGTTTACATGCATTCAGCAACATGGTAAAACAAACGACACTCAAAAAAAGTCTGATCAATTTCATAATTTTTATTCTTGATAATAAATACGTTTGACACGATTGGAAACAGAAGTCAATATTTCATACGGAATAGTACCCAGCTTTGCGGCCACTTCCGACAAAGGCAATCCTTCACCGAAAAGCAGCACCTCATCGCCTTCATCGGCAGTGATGTCCGTTACATCCACCATGCATGCATCCATACAGATATTTCCGATAAACGGAGCACGGCGGTCGTGAATAAGCACTTCACCGGTACCGCTGCCCAGATGCCTGTCCAAGCCGTCGGCGTAACCGATTGGCAGCGTGGCGATGCGAGACAGTCGGTTCAGCATGCCTTTGCGGCTGTAGCCCACACTTTCACCGGCTTCCAATTCGCGAATCTGCAGAATGGTTGTTTTAAGCGAACTGACATTCCGAAGCGTGGATTCGTCCACGGCGGAAATGCCGTACATACCGATACCGAGTCGAACCATATCGTACTGGTATTCAGGGAAGCGGTCAATACCTGCTGAATTCAGTATGTGTCGGAGGATGCGGTGTGGGAAGGCTCGCTGAATGCGGGTGGAAAGCCGCTCAAAGAGTTCAATTTGTTTATGGGTGTAATCGTCGAACACAGCCTCATCGCTACCGGCCAAATGAGAGAAAACGGAGCGGACTCGCAGAGATTCCTGCCCTTGAAGGCGGCTCAGCAATTCATCCAGTTCTTTTTCCTCGAAACCCAGGCGGTGCATGCCCGTATCCAACTTCAAGTGAATGGGATAGTTGCGCACGCCTTCGCGGTCGGCTTCGCGGATAAAGGCTTCCAGCAATTTGAAGCTGTAGATTTCAGGCTCGAGCTTGTGTTCAAAAATGGTGGCGAAACTCCCGAATTCGGGGTTCATCACCAAAATGGGTATATGAATGCCGCCATGCCGGAGTTCAACGCCTTCGTCGGCTACGGCTACAGCAACCACATCGACGGCATGGGCTTGGAGTGTTTTTGCAATTTCAAGGGCTCCGCTGCCATAACCCGCTGCCTTGACCATACAAATCATCTGGGTTTTTGGTTCCAAGCGGGAACGGAAATAATTGACATTGTGCACCAGAGCGTCCAGATTCACTTCCAGTACCGTTTCATGAACTTTCAGGGACAGCCGTTCGCTGACTTCTTCAAAGCCGAAGGAGCGGGAGCCTTTGATTAGAATGGACTCGTTGCGAAGCTGATCCAGGAGGCCGGAAAGCATCAGTCGGTCGGTTTGCAGGTAAAACTGGGATTCCATCGGAAACAGATGGGCATGGGCAGAGAGTTCGTAACCCACGCCGATGAAACGATCCACCTGTTTGCGTTGCAGCATTTCGGCTACGGAACGGTATAATTCATCGGCTTTCTGGCCACTTTGCAAAATATCGGATAGGATAAGCGTCCGCTTCATCCCAACACCGGCTGTGCGTCTGGCTTGAAAATCCAGCGCCAATTCCAGGGCGTTAACGTCGGCATTGTAACTGTCGTTGATCACAACACAACCGTTCTTGCCTTCTTTCACTTCCAGACGCATGGCCACTGGTTCCAGGGCACCCATGCGTACAGCGATGAGCGGAGCCGCCAAGCCACGCAACAACATCAGGGCTAAGCAATGCAGGGCGTTTTCAACCGAAGGTGCATCGCTGAAAGGTAAAATAAAGGAGCGTTCCTGTTTATTATAGGTGTAGTATATCAACGTCCGAAACCCACTTTCGGGCACTTGCCTGATGTATAACGGAGATGTTTGGTCCTGGCACGACCAGCCGAAAAGCCTTTCTTCGTGGAAAACCTCGTTGAGTGCCCGTTCCGAAATCAGTTGATCTTTGCAATAAACAATGGTCTTGCAACCGGCAAATAGTTTTACTTTCTCCGATGCTTTTTCTTCGACGGAATGAAAGTTTTCCTGATGGGCGGCCAAAACATTGGTCAGCAAACCGATGGTCGGCTGGATAATTTCCTGTAGGCGAGCCATTTCCTCAGGTTCGGAAATACCGGCTTCAAACAAGGCAAGTTCCGTGGCTTCGTTCATTTGCCAGACGGAAAGCGGTACGCCGATCTGAGAATTGTAACTTCTGGGGGAACGCGTAATGACCAGATCGTCTCTAAAAACCTGCCACAGCCATTCTTTTACGATGGTTTTCCCGTTGCTGCCGGTGATGGCAATGACAGGACAGCTAAAGCGTTGGCGGTGGAAAGCTGCCAATTTCTGCAGGGCACCGAGAGTGTCGTTCACCCAAATGACATTGGCCTCTGGAAAGGGATTCAGGTCGAGTTTAGCGTCTGAAACGACGAAATTCCGCAAACCTCTTTTATAAAGGTCACTGATGTACCGGTGGCCGTCGTTGCGGGTGGTTTTTAGTGCGAAAAACAGACTTTCTTCGGGAAAGGACAAGGAACGACTGTCCGTGAGCAGCCAGCGGATGAGCAGGTTCTCATGGATGCGACGCCTGGAACCCCAGATATCGGCAATTTCGTTCAGCGTATACTTCATTACTGCAAAATTACAGACTTTCGTCAATAATACGTGTAAAGAAAGCGATTTCTTCGTTTAAATCCAGTTCTGGAGCGGATAATCGCAACATTTCAAGGACTGCGATGTTCTTTTTGGCAAAACGGATGTGCGCTTCGTCACCCGGATGAAAGGGTTTGTGTTGCATGGCTTTACGGATCTGTTGTACCTGACGGAGGGTTTCACGGGTGGACTTGGAGAAAAAGGATTCGGCAAAATGATCCCAAATGTACCGCTGCGCCGTTGGTGCCGGATGAAGCATGTCTTCGGCATAAAACCGGTAGTCGCGCAAATCATCCATGACCAATTCATACGCCGGATAATAAGTGATGTTTTCAAAGTTTTCGCACAAATCCTCGATAGCTATATGCAAAATCGACTTGCTCAGGGTATTTTCGTGCACGCCGTCCTTCCAATGCCTAATCGGGCTGACGGTGAAAACCACTTTCAAATCGGGTTTGAGTTCAAAAATCTTCTCGAACAGCTCTGTATAAAAGAATACAATTTCGTCGGAAGACAGCCGGCGACGTAGGAAATTATCTTCGGGCAATTTGTGGCAATTGGCAACGATCTGATCGGTGGAAGGCAAGGCATAGACCCAAGCCGTTCCGAACGTGATCATCAGGCAGGTGGCATCCTTCAAGTCAAGCACTGCTTGGTTGAAGGACTGGTTGATGTGCGCCAACGTTGCTTTCCGATCCGTGCCAGAAAAGGAACCGTGGTGACTGAAGCTGTGAAAATAGCCTTCATATTCGACCAATTCCTCATCCAGAAAAGGCTGGTTGGCCAACATGCGGTACAAGGCCATTCCGACTGAAGCCGGATTATACAGCACGCCGAACGGGTTGAGTGAAATCTGAAAACCACTTTCCTGCATCCTTTGTCCTGTGTTTTCGGCAAAACAGGAGCCGAGTACCATCACTTTGTCCGTATGGGACAGCGTGAAGGGCATTTGTTTGACGGGTACGAGTGTTCTGAATTCCATACGGACAAAAATACAAAATATTATGTAGTTTCTGAGAAAAAACCGTATTTTTGCAGGCTTTCAAACGGGCAGCGTTTAATAGGAAACGGACATGACGAGCCCCAACTAACCGACTTTTCGGATGACAAACGATACGAACAATATACTTTCCACCATCGATTATCCGGATGATCTAAGGAAACTTAGCATCGAAAAACTACCGCAGGTCTGCACCGAACTGCGCAATCTGATCATCGACGAACTATCGAGCAACCCCGGTCACCTGGGTGCCAATCTAGGCGTGGTAGAACTCACTGTAGCCTTGCATTATGTGTTGAACACCCCTGAGGACAAACTTGTTTGGGACGTTGGACATCAGGCGTATGGCCATAAAATCCTGACAGGTCGGAGGGACCGTTTCAACACCAATCGCAAGTTCAAGGGATTAAGCGGCTTCCCCAATCCAGCTGAAAGCCCATACGACGCCTTCATTGCCGGACACTCTTCCAACTCCATTTCAGCAGCGCTAGGTATTTCCATTGCCTCCAAAGTGCAGGGAAAAGAGCATTTGGTAGCCGCTGTCATCGGCGATGGTGCCATGTCGGGCGGGTTGGCTTTCGAGGGGCTGAATAATGCCTCCGTGTACCCGAACGACCTGCTCATCATCCTGAACGACAACCACATGTCGATTGACCGAAATGTAGGTGGCATGAGCGATTACCTGGTCAAGATGACCACTTCGAGGCACTACAACAACATTCGTTGGAAAACCTATTTGCTTTTTAAGAAAATCGGGTTGATCAACGATCAGCGGAAAGGTCGCATCCTGCGTTTCACCAACGCCCTGAAAGCCTTGCTCACCAACCAACACAATATTTTTGAAGGTCTGAACATCCGTTATTTCGGCCCGGTGGACGGCCACAATGTGGAAGGTCTCGTCAAGGTGCTGCGGGACATCAAAGATATGAAGGGGCCCAAAATCCTGCACGTTTGCACAGTCAAAGGGAAAGGTTTCGAACCTGCTGAACGCGACGCTACCGAATGGCACGCTCCAGGCTTGTTCAACCCGGTTACCGGGAAACGGACAGCTAAGAAAGAAGAAAACATGCCGCTGTTGTTCCAGGACGTCTTCGGGCATACCTTGGTGGAACTGGCTGAAAAAAATCCGAAGATTGCCGGCATCACGCCTGCCATGCCAACCGGTTGCAGCATGAACATCATGATGGATCATTTTCCGGAACGGTGCTTTGACGTTGGTATTGCTGAAGGCCATGCTGTGACGTTTTCTGCAGGGTTGGCCAAGGAAGGATTGATCCCTTTCTGTAACATTTACTCCTCGTTCGCACAAAGGGCTTATGACAACATTATCCATGACGCGGCTCTTCAGAAACTCCCGGTCGTCCTTTGCCTGGACCGTGCCGGACTTGTCGGTGAAGACGGACCCACCCACCATGGCGCCTTTGACCTGGCGTACCTTCGTTGCATACCCAACCTGATCATCAGTGCTCCCATTGATGAACACGAGCTGCGCAACCTAATGTACACCGCTCAAAAACTGGAAATTGGTCCTTTTGTCATTCGTTACCCACGTGGCCTAGGCTATCTCCCCAATTGGAAAAATGAAATGAAGGAATTGACGATCGGACAGGGTGAATGCCTTGCCGAAGGTACTGAATTGGCCCTCCTGAGCGTTGGCCCCATTGGGAAAAGAGCCATGGAAGTCGTGAAAACGCTGAAGGCTGAAAACATTTCCGTTGCCTTATACAACATGCGTTTTGTTAAACCACTGGATGAGAATTTGTTGCACGAAATCGGCAAAAAGTTCAGCAAGGTGATCACCCTCGAAAACGGGGTGGTTCATGGTGGGTTCGGCAGTGCTGTCCTGGAATTCTTCAGTGAAAACAACTACAACCCTACAGTGAAGCGCATCGGTCTACCAGACCAGTTCATTGAACATGGTTCTGTTGCCGAGCTGCATCACTTATGTGGCCTGGATAAAAAGGGCATTGAAAAGGTTGTCCGCGAATTGCTTTCGAAGTAAACTTATTTTTCTACTATTGCACCATTCATCATCAAGCTGTTGAAGTGGACTTCCTCCGCTCCTGAAATTCTGTTGCCTTCCTTCACACCGTTGAATACGCAGTTGGATATATGAACGTCGTAGACACGATCGTTGCTAGGCAAACCGTCAATGTAAATCCCGTAGCGACTCTTTTCTGACTGAATGTTTTCCAGATAGATGTGGCGTACCGTCGGGGGGAAATCGCGTTGACAAGCTTCGCCACCCTCGTATAACAAACTGATTCTCAGCACTGCTTCATTGCACTGCCCTACCTTTATGTTTCGGACATAGACATTTTCGATGATGCCGCCCCGGCACGTGTTTGTCTTGATGCGGATGACGCGGTCAAGGTTGGGGCTGTCCATGAGGCAATCTTCCACATACAGATTCTTGTAACCGCCTGAAATCTCACTTCCGATTACCACACCGCCGTGACCATTTTTCATCTCACAATGGCGGACTATGATGTTTTCGCTGGGTTCCGACCATTTCCGCCCATCGTTGTTGCGGCCGGATTTGATGGCGATGCAATCGTCGCCGGTATTGAAGAAGCAATTCTGAATCAGTACGTTTTTGCAGGACTCTGGGTCGCAACCGTCGCCGTTGGGTCCGTCGTTGATCATGCTTACTCCATCAATCACGATGTTTTGTGAAAGCAAAGGATGAATGACCCAAAAAGGAGAATTCAGCAAGGTAACACCCTGAATCAGAACCTTATTGCATTGATAGATGTTGATGAGTTGCGGACGAAGGGCATCTTCAGGACCCATGATGCGCTGCTCAATGGGGAGTTTATCTTCGTTGGCCTGCATCAGTCGGGGACGTCCCACGATGCTCTGGCTTGGCATGCCGCTCTTCCAGCCGAAACGGGTGGAACCGCACATGCTCCACCAGGTTTCATTGCCGCCTTGGCCGTCGATGTGACCTTTGCCAGTAATGGCGATGTTGGTTTCACCATATGCATAGATGAGCGGATGGTAATTGTAACAGTCGTTGCCTTCCCACCTGGTCAAAACCTGGGGAAGATATAAACTCTTATCGGTGGAGAATTTTAGGATGGCGCCTTCTTCCAAATAGAGGTTCACATTGCTTTTCAAGGTGAGCGGACCCGTAAAAAACGTACCAGCGGGCACGACCACGCGACCGCCACCGTTGAGGCTGCATTCCAGAATGGCTTTGTTGATGGCTCCATGATTCAAGACAGCGGAGTCGTTTGCCACTGCACCATACTTCAGGATGGGGAAATCACGTTTAGGGAATTTAGTCCGAAGTATATTTTTTTCCAGCTTGGCGGCTTCCTTCCAGGCGGCTTTCTGGTCTTGGGCTTCAGCGGCAAAGAGTAGTGCCGAACAGCACAATAAGAGGATCAATCGTTTCATGGTCGTAATGCTTGGTTAATTCTGAAACAAAAATAGAAAAAACCAAAGAATCCCATCCTTCCAAATGAAAAGACGTCAATTAACACACAAGAATCGACAAATAATACCTATATAACCACAATTTCACTAACCCTATCCCAAAAACTTAATTCTACTCTTCCAAAAAGAGCCCGAACCTTTCGGCCCGAGCTCTCTCTTTTTTCTTCTAGCTAAACGCAGTGCTGCTAAAATGGATAAATATGGTGCGCAGTGCAAGGCGCGCTATCAAGCCTTTACCGGAGCGTACTTAGGTACGTGAGGACACAGGCGCGATAGTGCAACGCTGCAATGCACTCCAGATTTGTCCATTTTTACATCATGCCGCCCATGCCACCCATACCGCCTGGCATTTGAGGTGAACCTGCGTTTTCTTCTTTCTTGTCCGCAATCACACATTCCGTCGTCAGGAACATGCCAGCAATCGAAGCCGCATTTTCCAACGCCACACGTGTAACTTTGGCAGGATCAATTACACCGGTCGCATAAAAGTGTTCGTAGGTGTCGGTCTGAGCATTGTAACCGTAATCATCCTTGCCTTCCATCACTTTCTGCACCACGACGGCACCTTCTTTGCCAGCATTGTAAACAATCTGACGAAGCGGTTCTTCAATGGCGCGGCGAATGATTTTGATACCGAGGTCTTCTTCTTCGTTCAGGCCTTTCAGTTTGTCCAAAGCGCTTAGAGCACGGATATACGCAACGCCGCCGCCAGGAACAGTTCCTTCTTCAATGGCAGCACGGGTAGCGCTCAAAGCGTCGTCCACGCGGTCTTTCTTTTCTTTCATTTCCATTTCGGAAGGAGCACCGATGTACAGAACGGCAACACCGCCGGCCAGTTTGGCCAGACGTTCCTGCAATTTTTCGCGGTCGTAATCGGAGGTCGTCTTGGCAATTTGAGCCTTGATTTGAGCTACACGGTCGGCGATGGCTTCTTTGGAACCCTTACCGTTGACAATGGTTGAATTGTCTTTGGTGATGGTCACTTTCTCGGCTGAACCCAACATTTCGAGCGTTGCGGTTTCCAGTTGCAGACCTTGTTCTTCGGAAATCACAGTACCACCGGTGAGGATGGCGATGTCCTGCAACATTTCCTTGCGACGGTCGCCAAAACCCGGAGCCTTTACGGCACAGATTTTCAGACCTGCACGCAGGCGGTTCACGACCAGGGTGGTCAATGCTTCACCGTCGAGGTCTTCGGCAATGATCAGCAACGGACGGCTGGTTTGAACGGCAGCTTCCAGAATGGGCAGCATTTCCTTGAGAGAAGATATTTTCTTGTCGTGGATGAGAACGTAGGGGTTTTCCATTTCCACTTCCATTTTTTCGGCGTTGGTCACGAAATAAGCGGAAAGGTAACCACGGTCGAACTGCATACCTTCCACCACTTCGATGTGGGTGTCGGTGCCTTTGGCTTCTTCGATGGTGATGACGCCTTCCTTGGTCACTTTCTTCATGGCTTCGGCAATGAGGGCGCCGATTTCAGCATCGTTGTTTGCAGAAATGCGGGCAACTTGTTCAATCTTGGCTAAATTGTCACCGACTTCCTGGGCTTGAGCTTTAATATGAGTTACAACAGCTGCTACTGCTTTGTCGATGCCACGCTTCAGATCCATGGGATTTGAACCGGCAGTTACATTCTTCAAACCTTCGCGAATGATGCTCTGAGCCAGAACGGTTGCAGTGGTGGTACCGTCACCGGCATCATCTCCTGTTTTGGAAGCAACCTCCTTCACGAGCTGAGCGCCCATGTTTTCGAAGGCATTTTCCAGTTCCATTTCTTTGGCAACGGTTACACCGTCCTTAGTAATTTGCGGAGCACCGAATTTCTTTTCGATGATCACATTACGACCTTTGGGACCCAAGGTCACTTTAACGGCGTCAGCCAGTTGATCCACGCCGCTTTTCAGCAGATCGCGGGCTTCCATATTGAATTTGATTTCTTTTGCCATGGTTGTATGTCTTATTTAAATTTAGCTAAAATATCGGATTGACGCATGATCAGAAGTTTTTCACCTTCTACTTCGATTTCAGTGCCGGCATATTTGCCATAAAGAACCACATCGCCCACGATGAGCTGCATGGTTTCGTCTTTGGTACCGGGTCCAACGGCGATCACTTCGCCTTTCAGAGGTTTTTCCTTGGCGGAATCCGGAATAATGATACCGCTTGCTGTTTTTTGCTCCGCTGCTACTGGTTTAACCAGGACGCGATCGGAAAGAGGTTGTAATGCCATAGTCTTACTATTTTTTTGGTTGATTTTGAAAAACTTTTTGCGAAAAAACGACCGGACTGACCCGGCTAGGTGACTTAATCGAAAACCGTGCCAAACAGATGCCGGTTTACTTTCGGAAAAGAAACTGACAAAATTAACCATAAAATCTCAAAAACAGCTTCAAAAACTGACAAAATGGTCGTTTACTGCACCACTACTTTCTGATTCAATTCTGTTTTGGAATCCGAACGGGCATGTACCACATAGACGCCTTTTGGAAGAGACGCGTTGTAAGTGGTTGATCCGTTCAGTCGATGATGTTCCAGCATTTTACCGGACAGGTCCCAAACATACACTTCTGTCAAACCCATGCCTTGAACCCAAAGTCCGGATTGACCGTCCGTTCCTGCCTTTAATATCGTTTCGGAGGGATTCAATGAACCCAACGCGGCAGATAGGTCAAAGCCATTAGATGGAACCGTAGTCAGGTTCATGCCTGTCAACACGGGCGCATCGAGGTAGACTGGATACTTGGCTTCAGGCATGGATGCCGCAACTTGCAAGGACAATAATGCCACAACACCGGTGTCTCCCTTAAAGGCCGCATCCGGCCGGAGTGCATACGCCAGCAGACGGTATTTGTTTGATCCGATGGGACTCAACTGTACCAAATGGCCGTTTTGTCGGTTGGTCTTGCGGGAAACATTCAGCAGTGTCAAACCCGAAGGTAGACTGATATCCACCTGACAGGCCTGAACGGGAGTGGTGTTATCGAGGCAAAGTTCCAGGCAAGTGTTGTCAGCAGCGGATTGGCGCAAATAAAGATTATTGCCTGACACAGCCGCTTGCCTGTCGTACAAAACAAGTGCCCGATTAGCAAAAGTGGACTCAGACGAAAACGAACGAAGCGCTGTACCCGATGCATTGATGATCACCACCAACCGGGTTATATCGGCTACATTGAAGATACCGTTGTTGTCGAGGTCAGCAGCCAATACATTGAAACCGGAAGGATTTCGTCCGTTGATGTAGGCCACCAGGTTGACAACGTCCGTGATATTAACCTCTTTGTCACCGTTGACATCCCCGTTGACTGAGGCCGGCATTACGGTCAAGCTGCCATTCGTCACTGTGACGGCACACATGCTGGTCGTCGTATCCACCAGCACGGCCTGCTTCAGCTGTATGGCGCACACTCTGGCCGTATCCGGTGCTTTCCCAAAAAGCTGAAGAATGACACCACTGTTATTTCGAAATTTGTCGCCAGTCGACATGGAATAAACCAAAAACTTATATTGATCGATTGCTGTCCGAGCGAGGGATAGCAAATGATTGCCTTTGCGTGCCGCAGCCAGGCAAGATCGTACCGTATCCAGCACAAAACCGGAAGGAAATGCAACATCCAATTCGAAAGCGATGACGGGAACCGGATTTGTCAGACAAATATCCAGTTCGACGGTTTCACCGGTGTTGCAATTTGCAGCAGGGATATAAAAAGAACTGCTAGTTACCAATTTATCCGGAGTCCAATTTTTGAGATTGGCCAGCTGAATGTTGCAATTGGCGGAACCCGGATTGTTAAGCACATAGAGGTTTTTACTGGTGGACACAACCGCCAACGCAGGCAGTTGGGCAAAAAGCGTGTCCAGTTCAGCGACCTGTAGGTTACAATTCAAACTGGAAATGTAGCTCAAACTCCCGGTCGGGCAAACCCGGAGCGAAGTCAGCAAGTTGGTGTGGCACGTCAGTTTTTTGAGTGAAGGAACAGCGAAGACATCCAGCACTGTTAATTTATTGTCAGAACAGGTCAGCGTCTGCAGTTTGGTGCAGTTGGAAACATTCAAGGCCATGAGTGCATTGCCCCCGCAATACAGGGAAATAAGTTCCGTGTTTTTTGACACATCGAGCGCAACCAGCATATTGCTGGTACAACTTATATAGGTCAGTGAAATCGACTTGGTGGGATCCAGTGTCAGCAACCGTCTGGAATCCGCCTTAAAATAGAGGATGCCTGTTCCGGTTGCCTTGCAATTGAAATTGGCGACGCTCGCATAGACATGCGTCAACGCTATGCCCGACAAGGAATCCGTTAACGTCTGAACCGACCCGTCTCCCCAATTAAGGGTCAAGTTTCCCGTGAATTCAAGCGTACAGGTTTTTGTCATCGTGCTGGTAGTGGTCGAAACCTCCCAGCTCCACGAGAGTGTATCGGCAGTAAGCGTCTCTGCAGACAGCTTGCCGAAACCGGCGCAAACAGCCTGCAAAAGCAGCAGGCTGGCAAGTAAAAGTAAATGTCTTTTTTTCATGTTTTAAGAATTTAGTATTATTATCTTTGCAAAGATATAATATTAATTCATTCTTAAAACAATATATTAATACAAATTTATTTTTCCGCCAATACAAATTCCACTTCATAACTTTTCAGCCATTCAATGTCTTCGTTTCGAATGCCTGAATCCGTGATAAGATAGTTGATCAGCGACAAAGCACCCAGGCTGGCAAAGGCATTCTTACCGATTTTGGAGGAATCTGCCAGCAGATAGGTCACATTGGCGGATTCGATCATGGCGCGCTTCACGCAAATGTCGCTGATGCCTGGATAGGTGAGACCTGACTTAAGGGATACCCCTGCTGTTGCAAGAAAGAGTTTGTCCACATGGAGATTCTGGAAAAAATCTGCAGCTTTCTGACCCGTCAGAGACAAGGTCGGCGCCTTAAACTCACCGCCGGTCAGAATGACGTTGATACCGGGTTCAGCCCCCAAAATTAATCCAATGTTCAGCGCGTTGGTAATGACTGTCAGGTTTCTGTAGCCGGTCATTATCTTTGCCAATTCCGTCGTGGTGGAACCTGAATCCAGGATGATGGTATCCCCGTCCTCGATAAATTCCAACGCCTTGCGGGCAATCATCACTTTTTCAGCCAAATTATCCTGATTTTGAAGACTGAAATTGCGGACATTCAGATCCATATTTTTCAGATAGGCACCACCGTGTTCTCGTGTGATGGAGCCTTCGTTCTCGAGTTTTTCGAGGTCCTGCCGGATAGTAACTTCCGTCACTTTGAAGATGCTACTGAGATCCAGCACTTTGGCATGGCCGTCTTCGCGGATCAATTCCAGAATTTTCTCACGGCGTTGGTTTGGAAGCATATTGAATGTGTTCTGAGCGTTTTTCTTAGGACATTGAGAATGTTTATACGTGCAAAGGTAGCAAAACCTTAAAGGGCGTACAGTAGGAACCCTTATTTTCCATACCGTTCAGCACTTTTAAGGCAAACCGAATGCCTTCCACCGCCATTTGAGAGCCGAAGGCATCGATGGTGGCCAGTAAGACGCCGGTTTGAAGGTATTGCTGAACAGCGGCATCGTTGTCGAAACCGACGACAGGAATTTTTCCGTCCAACCCCTTTTCCAGGAGCACCTGGATGACACCGAGTGCCATGGCATCGTTGCAACACATCACAGCATCGGTATCAGGATGTGCTTTAAAAAGCTTCAAGAAGGCTACAGCGGCTTTCACCGTTTCCCAGTCACCAGTTGCCGAACCGACTAATTCCATTCCTCCATCCTGAATGGCTTTCAGAAAACCGGCCTTGCGTTGCTGCGCATTTTCAGCCACTTGCAAGCCTTCAATCAAGATGATCTTCGAGCCTGGTTTCAGTTGTCCGACAAGGACTTCGCCTACCTTGAATGCGGCAGAATAATTGTCGGGACCGACGTAGGTCAACTCGACATTGGAAGAAGCCAAAAGTTGTTCATCCAGACGGATATCGATGTTGATGACCTTGATGCCGGCATGCACGGCTTTCACCACGACGGGAACCAAGGCTTTGGAATCGATGGGAACAACGACCAGGGCATCCACTTTGTCAGCAATCATCTTCTCAATCAGCTGAATTTGCAAGTCGATTTCAGTCTGTGTCGAAGTACCGACCGTGATGAGTTCAAAATCCGTTTGTGACTGAGCGAAGCTACAGGCTCCTTTCTCCATTTCCTGGAAAAACTCAGCCTGCAGCGACTTCATGACCAAACCAATGACGGGCTTCTTCATATTAGACTTTGGATAGGGTAATTAAAACGAGTCCGGCTATAAAGAGTACGAACATGGCTGTCAGCAACTTATTGGTTCCTTTTGGTGCTTTACTGAATTCCTTCCAGACGAACACGCCCCAGAACATGGCCACGACCGGAGCACCGTTTGTCAATGCGTAGGAAATGGTCGGACCTGCTTTGGGAATGGCCATGAAACTGATCACCATCCCGGCCATCCAGATGACACCGCCCAACGTTCCAATGAGGTGCGTTTTAAAACTACCCTTTAAATATGTTTTGATGGAAAGTTTTTCGCCTTCTAGTGGATGACGCATCACATAACCATTGAAAATTGGCGTACTAAGCACCGCTCCAATGGTGAAAAAGAATACACCGGTAAAGGGAGTCAGGTTTCCCGAACCACCGGTTACATACATCGGATCCAGCGATTTTACCACCAGGCCGTAGAAAAAAGCAATGGTCACACCGGCAGCCAAGGAAATGAGCAGGCCTTTGGATGTTGTTTTTTTCTGACCTTTCAGCAGTTTTTTGTAGGCCATCATGCTGAAATAAATGGCTGCGCTTATCAGGATAACCCCGATGAACAAGAGCGTCACATTATTACCTTGAGGGCCGGCAATCATGAAATTGATCAGGATGCCCAGCACCCAGGCAAGGCCGCCTCCGATTGGGAAACCGACCGACATACCAGCAATGGCCATGGCAGCCGTCAGCAGCAGGGTACCTAAATTCCAGACAATACCGCCAGCCAGTGCATAAAGTATGCTCTGTGTATTGGCTTGCGCAATATCTTCCAAGAACGGACGTCCATCCGGCCCGAAACTTCCCAAGGTGGAAGCAGCCACCACCGCAGTGATCAACAATCCCCAGACGAAGTCGAAATAAAAGAATTCAAACCGCCAGGTCTTGGCCGTCATTTTCTGCATATTGGCCCAGGAACCCCAGCATATCATGCTGAATATCAGAAAGAAAACAGCAGGTAAGTAATTTTGAATGAGCGTCATGGTTTTTAGTGTTAAAGGTTATGAATGGCGATACAGATCCCAGCCCAGATAGCTGTCAATAGCTTCTTCGATGATGCCGGCTACATTGCCGCGAACCATTCCTACGTGGTGTTCGAAACCGTTCTTGCACATGTATTTGAGCAGACCTTGCAGGTTTTGCACCTGTGAAACAGCGATGCCACCGTCCATCGGATAGGGTTCGTTCGTGAATTTGCCTTCGCCGAGGTAGGACTTGATGATGCCCAGGTTGTCGTCGGTCGAAATGCGAAAATAAGTGAAATCGCCTTCGGTCACTTTGCCTTTGACGGCGCCGAACGTGTCGGCTTTGCCCAATACATTGCCCAACACGCCGAGCGTACCCAGTTCGATGTCGTTCTTGGTGAAGCTCTTGGGGAAGTTTCCGCAATGGGTGCAGACGCATTTGTCGCGTTCTTCGGCAAAGTTGTTGTTCCAATCGAGCAAAGCGGAAGGCTGACCGGAAGCCAGCATCAGGGTGTACATGGAAACGGCACCGGCGATGTCCACTTCGCAGGCACTCGGCATCAGTTTTTCGCCCATCATGCTCATGCTCACGCAAGCGGCACAACCGTAGTTCTTTTCGAGGGAATCCCAGCATTGAACGGCTGTGGCATCGCACTCGTTTTCGGCTACCCATTCATCGATGGCCAAACCGAACATGGCTTGCTTCACGAGCTTGTCTTCGTATTCTTTAGGCACGCGAGCATAAGCCTTGATTTCATTTAACCGAGCTTTCAAGATGCCAGCTTCTTTATCGATTTTCCCTGCTGAAGCCAAAATTTCGGACAAATCCACTGGAATGACGGTGATGCCGGTAGCTTGCAGAATCTTTTCACTGGCACGGCAGGTTTGGAAACCGGCTGGACGCGTACCGATGGCACCGATGCGGGCTTTCCTCACACCATTTACGACGCGACAGACACCGGCGAAATAACGAAGGTCTTTCTTGAATTCTTCGCTGTGGATGGAATAGGTGTGGTAAATGGTATCGGTGAACGGTATGTTGTACTGATACAGGTTGTTGCATACGGAAAGCTTTCCGCAGAAAGCGTCACGACGCTTGTCCAAGGTCACTTTATCGTTTTCGTCGTCGCAGGCCTGCACCAGAATGGGTACGTTGAGGTCGGCCAAACTAATGGTGTTGATGATGCCGATTTCAAAGCCGAAGTTCGGCAGAGAGACAATGATGCCGTCAATTTGGTCGCGGTGTTGGCGGAATAGGGCTGCGCATTTCTTGCCATCTTCACGGGTTTCGATGCTGCCGGTCACGGTTTCAGCAGCGTCTAAAATGACGTAGTCGTAACCCTGCGCCTTGATTTCCTTCAATAAGGTCGTGCGAACATCTGCTGCTAGATCAGAGTTGAAATAATTGCGGGTCCCGATGATGATCCCGAAAGTCAGTTTTTGTTTGTAAGCCATGGTTTTAAGTGTTTTATAGGTTATTTGAGTAACGTGCGTTTGACGGCCAGTTGCCAGCCGGTGTATAGTTGTTTCATCAGATCGGAAGGCATAAGCGGTCCGATGCGGTCGTCGCTGGTTCGCAGGGCGGCGATTTCTTCCAGGGATTTCCAACGCCCCAACCCCAGACTGCCCATCAGCACGGCTCCCAATGCCGATGCTTCTTCAATGGGGCTTCGGTTTATCCAAGCCTGTAGCATGTCGGACTGGAATTGCATGAGGAACTTGTTCTTGACAGGACCGCCATCCACACGCAATTCCTGAAGTTCCACACCGGATTTTTCAATGAGGGCGATTAAATCTTTGACCTGGTAGGCGATGGATTCCAGCGCCGCGCGAACCACGTGCGCCTTGGAGGTGCCACGGTTCATTCCACAGATCAGGGCTTTGGCTTCGCTGTCCCACCAAGGTGCACCCAGGCCTGCAAAGGCAGGAACCAGATAAACACCATCAGTTCCGGAAACCGACAAGGCCAATTCTTCGGTTTCAGCAGCTGAGTTTATTAATTGAAGGTCGTCCTGCAGCCATTTGATGGTAGCTCCGGTGCAGTGAATATTGCCTTCGAAGGCGAAATGGACTTTGCCCAAAGCAGCGAAACCCACCGATGTGACCAAGCCCGCGGGCGCTGGTATAGGTCGTTCCCCAATGTTTACCATGATGGAGGAACCCGTTCCGTAAGTGGCTTTGCCCATTCCGGGGCTGAAGCACATCTGACCGGCCAGTGCCCCGTGCGAATCGCCCATCACACCGGCAATGGGGACGCTGGACAGCAAACCGTTCAGTGTCGTCATGCCATATATGCCATCGGAAGGAAGCACTTCAGGAAGCATCGAAGCGGGAATATGGAACAATTCCAGCAACTCTTCGTCGAATTGCAAGGTGTGAATATTAAAGAGCAGTGTTCGGGAAGCGTTGGTGTAGTCGGTGGCATGCACCTGTCCCTGTGTGAAATTCCAGATGAGCCAGGTATCCATGGTACCGAGTAGTAAATGGCCGGCTTCAGCATTTCCTCGCGCACCTTCCACATTGTCTAGGATCCATTGCACGCCGCTGGCCGAGAAATACGGGTTGATAAGCAAACCAGTCTTGACGGAAACCGTTGCTTCCTGATTGCGGGCTTTCAAAGCTTCACAAATCGCTTCGCCTCGGTTGCATTGCCAAACTACTGCATTGCAAACTGGTTTTCCAGTCCGTTTGTCCCAAACCACCACCGTTTCCCGCTGGTTGGTCAAGGCGACGGACGTTACATCTTCCGAATGCAATCCACTTTTGGCCAAAACTTCGGCGGCAGCCTGATACGTATTTTTTAAGATTTCTTCCGGGTCATGCTCCACCCAGCCGGGTTGCGGATAGAACTGTTGATGGTCCACAGTTGTCCGCGCAACCAGTTTCGCATGGGTATCAAAAAGCATCGCCTTGGTGGCGGAGGTGCTTTGATCGATGGCTAAGGTGTATTTCATATTTTTGGTCTAAGGTCTTATGCAACTCGCATGTCCGCTGTCAATAATCGTTGAAGTTCGGTTAAACATGCTCGTTTATTTTTGAAGCAATTCCAACGCTGCTTTTGCGATGCCTTCCGCATCAATTCCGTAATAATGGAAGATCTCCAGTGCCGTTCCATGAAGGACGTTTTCATCGGGTATACCCAGTATCCGCATTGGAACCGGGTTTTCCTGAACAACGATTTCAGCCACGGCAGAACCCAAACCTCCATAAATGCTGTGTTCTTCAACAGTTAGGATGCGACCGGTTTCGGCTGCGGCTTTTACGACTGCCTCCTTGTCAAACGGTTTCAGCGTGTGCATGTCGAGGACGCGGGCATGGATGCCCAGTTCGGCCAGTTTACGACCGGCTTGCAAGCAATGCCAGACCGTTTCGCCGGTTCCGATGATGGTCAGGTCGGTGCCTTGAAGCAAGGTATTGGCTTTCCCGAATTCAAAGGGACAGTCAATACTCTCATACACATTGGGTACGGCATTTCGTCCCACCCTAATATAGACCGGATTTGGATGATTCACAAGGAATTCAACCAGCTTTTTTGTTTGATAAATGTCGCAGGGCAAAGCCACTTCCATACCTGGAAATGTCCTGAGTACAGCAATATCGTGCAGGCTGTGGTGGGAAAACCCGAGAGCGCCATAACTTACCCCACCGCTCACGCCCAATATCTTGACATTGTTTTGTGAATACGCCACATCCACTTTCACTTGCTCAAGGCTCCGCGCCACATAAAAACAAGCCGGCCCACACACGTATGGTTTTTTTCCGGCCGAAGCCAACCCAGCACCCACTCCGACGGCATTCTGTTCTGCGATGCCCAATTCCACGAACTGAGCGGGCAATTCTTTGGCAAAACTGTCTAAAGTGACAGAACCGCGGGCATCCGTGGTTACAGCTAAGATATCCTTGTCTTTTTTAGCCAACTCCAGCAAGGTGTCGGTAAACATTTTCCGACAGGGTATCGTATTCTCGGTGCTCATTATTTCAATGCGTTGATTCGTGCGTCAATTTCTTGAAGGGCCTGTTGGTACTGAGCCTCATCAGGTACACCGTGGTGCCATTTGGCCACTTTTTCCATGTAGGAAATGCCGTTGCCCTTGGTCGTATGCGAAATGATGAGTTTGGGTTTATCGTTTTCATAGTCGAATGCATCGAAGGTCTTCACCAGATCTTCCATATCATTTCCCTGAACATCGAATACTTGCCAGCCGAATGCTTCCCACCGTGCCCGCATCGGTTCCAGTGACATTACGACTTCAGTGAGCCCCGAAATCTGCAGCGTATTCCGGTCGATGATGGCCACTAGATTGCCCAATTTATAATGACTTGCGGACATGGCGGCTTCGTAAATGGAACCCTCACCCTGTTCGCCATCGCCCATCAATACAAAGGTTTTAAAAGATTTTTTATCCATGCGCGCTGCTATAGCCAAACCAACTCCGACCGAAAGTCCGTGTCCGAGCGCACCACTGTTCAATTCAATGCCGGGGACTTTCTTGGTCGGATGTCCAGCCAACGTCGAGCCAAAGTGCCCGTAAGTGTCCAGCAACTCCTTGCTGATGAAACCTTTGGCGGCCAACACCGCATAATAAGCTTCAACACTGTGGCCTTTACTTAATATGAAACGATCCCTTTCCGGATCCAACGGATTGGAGGGATCAACATTCAATACATGGAAATAAAGTGCGGTTTCCACTTCCACGGAAGAAAGGGAGCCACCGATGTGTCCGGCTTTGGCTGAGTAAACTATTTGCAGAAGGCTTCGTCGAATTTCCTCTGCTTGAAGTTTCAGTTTTTTCACTTCGCCGGATGCGATTTGAGTCATAAATGTAACGTTTTGTTTTCTAACGAATACAAACATAAAGAATAGTAAACGAAAAAACAAATAAATTTTCGAAGCAAAACGAAAATCAACTCAAGGTAGCAAAAAAAGAAAAGGTGCCCTTTTGGAGCACCTTTATTATAGTTAAACGAATAATTTATTCGAACTCTTCGTTCCGCTTCATCTTTTTGATGATATCTCGAACCAGATCATCTTCAACCTGTTTCGTCATTTTTTCTTCTGCTTGTTCCTTGAATTTTCCAGGAGCGGACGGCCCGTAAAATTTCCAGTGCATCGCTGTACAAACCAACCCGGAGTCCGTTACAACACGCAAACCCGATCGATCATTCACCGGATACGTAACTCTGTATTCGACATCCTCATTGATAGACGTTTTACTGTACAGACCCAAATAAATGTATTTGGTCTTGCTTCGAATACTCTTGGTATAAACATGTATCGCTTCTGTAGAATCAGGCATTGGTGGGCAGCTGTCCAATATGTTCATGCTCAGACCGATGATGTGATTCATAGCGTACGCATCTCCGAATTGCTTTGGTTTCTGATAGTGAATGACAATCGGATAGTTGCATTCCTTTATCGCTGAAGAGTCAACACAAACGGAAGGTTTCATTTCTTTTTTACTAACAACTTGCTCCTTGAAATCAATAGTAATTGGCTTGCTGAAATGGTGATGGAGGAAGCCCCTTTCAACCAAAGTCAGCACAAGCACCACCAGGACGATGGTGAGAATAATCGTATTTCTCTTGTTCATTTCAGTCAGTCTTTATACCCAGAACCCGCCGCAATAGGACAACAAATGCAATCCTGAGAAAATGCACAAACCGATACCGATGAACCACAGAATGAATCCGATCCAGATTTCCCAAGCAGCAGTGCGTTTCATATTCAGTGCGCGCCCAAACAAGAGACGGAAGATTGCAATGAACGGTATGCCGATGGCCAGAATCAATCCGAACGTCATCCAGGTGGCCGAAGACGGATTCATCAAGGCATCCTGCAAGGGTTGAAATTCATGTGGCCAAGCTTGTATGAAATGCACGTTTCCCGTCCACAAAACAAGCAGCGCGAAAATAAGTCCAAGCAATGCTACAAAGGCAGCCAAACCGATGGCTCCGGCTATAAAGGCAAAAAATACTTTAATCACCACGCGGATGAACTCCACAAAACCATTTCCGGCGTTTCGTACGTTATCATGAAAGTGGTTGGAACGTACATAACCATCGACACGGCCTTTCACCTTGCCCGCTTCTTCGCGGACTTTTTTCTCAATATTGTCGATGGTCACATCCTCCCCCACCATTTCCAGGCGTTGGGCAGCCGTCCGAGCTTCCGGTATGATGATCCAGCAAAGGAAATAGAAGAAGAAACCGGTACCATAAAACAAGATTAGGCAAACCCAAATCAGTCGGATCAACACCACACTGACGTTCAAGTAGGCAGCTAAGCCAGCGCAAACACCACCCAGTCTGGCATTATCCCCGTCACGGTAAAGTTTACGATGGCCGTAATTAGTCTGTTCGTCCGACCATTTCTCTGATTTGGGGGCCGCTTTTTTCGGTTCAGACTCATCGGTCGTTTCACCATCGCTGTTGTCAAACTGCTCGGGACGACCCAAAATGCTGATGACCTTTTGCACATCACCTGCCGTGATCACTTCGCGGCGACCTTGCATCCACTGACCGAACAATTCGCTGATGCGTTGTTCAATGTCGATAAGGACTTCAGAAGAGGAGCCATCTTTGCCCAAATGGCTTTTGACTTCCTGCAGATAGTCCATCAATTCCTGATAGGCGTCTTCGTCAATGTGGTAAACGGATCCGCCCAAATTCACACTCAATGTTTTTTTCATAGATTCAATTCTTTATAAACACACTAACTACTCATTCAAATGATTGATGGAGGATGAAAGATCCTGCCAGGCTTCACCGAGGTTGTCCAAAAGGACAACGCCATTTTCGGTGAGGGAGTAATATTTCCTGGGAGGACCCTGTGTGGATTCCACCCATTCATAGGAAAGCAGACCATCGTTTTTTAGTCGGGTCAGCAAGGGATAAAGCGTTCCTTCGACTACAATCAGCTGTGCCGATTTCAGTCCTTCAATAATGTCGGAAGTGTAGGATGCCTTTTTCCGCAAAATCAGCAAGGTGCAGTATTCCAGAAAGCCCTTGCGCATTTGTGATTTTACATTTTCAATATCCATGTTCGTTGTTTTAAACGGTCGAAACGTACAGGTTCATCGTCGGAGACTCCCTGATTCGTTTGCAAATATATATTATTATTTAGTACTATGTATAGCATATTACTATTTTTTTTAATAGAACTATAAAAATAATTTTATTGGGCACAAAAAAGCCCGTAACTATTGGGTTACAGGCCTTTTTGTTTTTAGTGAAAGAAATCAATGCACCATGATTTTGCATTGAATTCCATTGCAACGGACCAAATAAAGGCCTAAAGGTAAGGCTTCAAACGACTGGACATGACCAGTTGAACGCAAGACAGCTACCCTGCGACCGGAATAATCAAAGAGTTCAACCGACAAACCCTGAGAAGGAGCCTGCACATAAACTGCAGAACCATTGGCATACACGCTCAAACCGTTAACATCGGTTGCTGAAACGATTCCAGAGAGCAGCGACACCGGCATTTCCGTCGATTCGGAACTCAGTACACTCCCTATCCTTGTTTTCAAGGTATAACTGTAATTCTTGCCGCTTTCCAATCCCGTGACGTCAACTGTATTGTCAGGGATTGAATCGATGGTACGAATCAACGTCGCTTGGCCATTCGTGACGGAGTACAACTGCAAACAGTACGCATCTGCAAAAGACGCCTGATTCCAGTTTGCTGTAAAGGTTGTCGGAGCAATAGCAGTAGCCACCATCGGAACTGGCGCCTTTAGGCTATCGAGCGGAATAGTCGAACCTGAAAGATTCACTTTGACACTACCCAAAATACCACCATCGTAAATCAGCACCGAACCAACGTGATTTCCGGTTGAAGTCGGTTTGTAGGACATCGTCACCATTACACCAGCATTTGCTTGATCTTTGGTGACCGATTTCACCGCAGATAGAAACTGGTTGTAATTGTTCGTTGGTTCCACATAAACGGACATCGCTGAATTTAGATTGCTGCCTTTCAGATAAAGCGTTCTGGTTTTAGTAACTCCTACCAGTGAAATGCCGAAATCTAGGCGGGTATCGTTTGTCGGCGTTGCCAAAACCGGTATGGACGGAGGTGTCGTTGCCAGCCCAAAGTTTAAGGCTGTGGAATCCCCCCAAAGGTATTCTGCCAACTGCGGGTAATCAATGAACGGATTCCGATTGTTCTGAATTTTGAAAACCGCTTCATTCCGAATGGTTTCTTTGGAACTCACCGGATCCTGCCTGTGCCATTTCATCAGCATGCTCGCGGCCCAAGGCTTCAGCGTTGGATAAACGTTCTGATCCACCATGTACAAATAACTCCAGGTATAGTTCTGGTAACAGGTCACCATATAAAAGTACGTCCTTGCGAAATCACCTTTATACTCATCGGCAGGTTCAAAAACATTACTGGTAGTTGAATAGCCAGGGAAAATATTGTATCCTACTTTAGTGACTCCGTTATTAAAGAAAGGGACTCCCACTTCACCCAACGGGTAATTGTTCTTCGCCATATTGGCATCTCCGTCCGATGGATACAGGTGATTGATGTCAGTATAAGCAGGGAGGACAGCCCCGCCCCACCAACTTTTCGGAAACGAATGTTCCCTGTTCATACCAGATGTTGAACCAAAGTTACGCACCGTGGAGGAATACATGTCCCAGACCGTTCCGTCAGGATGTGCGTCGGTGCTTGGAAAAAAGCTCCATAAGCTGTTGTAATCCTGAACCGTATGATTCAGCAACAAGGTTGAAAGCGCCGTCTTGAGTGCCTGCGTCTTTTTACCGGTGATGGAATTGTAATAGCCGTTTGGATTGGCACTTCGAACTACAAAAGTTGAAAAAATGAATAGGATAAAATACAGAAAACGTTTGGACACAGTCATAATCAAATACTTATAATGGCAAAAAAACGGGCGGGAAAATCCCGCCCGTTCTATTTAGAGCTGATAACGATTACAAAACAACTTTTGCGGTGGCTTTTCCAACCTTAACCAACAAAATCTGATTTTTAGTGAGCTGGAATACATTGTCACCTTCGGAAGCAATGGTGCCCAACACTTTACGTCCCATAATGTTGTAGATCTCAATCGTCTGACCTTGAAGGGCTTTTACATGAAGTGTTCCATTTGAACCGTAAATAGCAGCAACTACATTGGCCTGACTAAGGTTTGTAGTCGGACCCGTATATCCGAGATCCGTTTTAGAACGAGGTACAATTTGTATTGCACCATTATATTCAATCAACAAACCAGCATAATTGGTAGGACCAGCAGCAATGGCTGTTAAACCGTCCATATAATCCATCAGTGTGTAATTGGTACGCAAAACAATGGAATCGGAGCCGATACCAAAATTGTAGTTTGCTTTTAAAGCTGTCCAAACGGAAGCTGTATTGGAAGCGCATTTGCTAAGCCCCTTAACGCATACCACCATCGATTCATACTTTTCCTTCATTGACTTGGCTTGAGCAATACTCAGTTCAACCGGAATCAAAGCATTGCCAGTAGACGAGGCTGCTGGAGCTACAGTAGGAACAAATTCAAGCAATTTACCATATTCCGTCAAAGTGCCGGTGTAGCCTGAGACAGCACTACCTACAGCATAATCAGGAGTAATGATGTTGGCTATGGCAGCCTTCGATTCGTAGCTCAACACACCACCAGTTGCATCTTGGAAGTAAACCGAACGACTAGTTGCAGTAGTAACCGTTGTGTTGTTGTACGAAGCAACAATAGGTCCAGTTACGGTATAAACCACTGTTTGGTCCGGATTGGCAACATACGCCGCACGTAATGCGGCCAGATTGGCTACAATGGGTGTGTAGGCACTACCGACAACTGTCACGTTTACAGGGGATGCAAGTCCACCTCCGGAAAGAGTGATGGTTGCCGTATCAACACCTGCAACTGTGGGCATATATTTTACCGGCAAATTGAAACCGGCAAGCGCATCGGCTTTGGTTATGGTTGAAACGGTCGTTGAGAAAGGCGACCTCACCTTGTTGGTGAGGGCAACAGTCAGATCACCCGTAAGAAATTTGCCAAGAACGGCCAGGTTTTGAGTCTGAGTCGTACCTGCTTGTGTTTTGAATGCAAGCGTTGATAATGTAGCGGAAGGCGTTGATGCAGCCCCTTGCTTAACGATCAGGCTGTCCAAAAAGAAACGGCAATTTTTAGTATCAGCTTTGGAAGTAGTGAATTTTATCTTTGTAGCAGACGTACCACCGGTTAATTCGTATGGTCCGAAAACACCATACGTATAGCTTGCATCGTTATTCATACCGGTGATTTCCTTAGCCAGTACATCATTGACATATATCTGTAGATGAGTTGTATCAGCAGACCAAGCCAACGCTTTGAATGAAATTTTGAATGTACCGGCTTGTGCAGACAAATCAATGGCAGGTGTAGTTAAGACACCAGGGACAGATGAAGATCCCATTTTAAGGCCACCACCTGCCTGATACACTTTAAAACCAGTCCATCCGGGAGCAGTTGTATAGGTATCAAGTGTGGCAGAAATATCTGTAGTACCTGGACTTGCTGTTGTATTAGCAGTAACCTTATCAAAGTTTTCAGAAAAAACGACACTTTCCTGAACAGTCGGTGGAACGATTGCTCTCAAAGTCACATTTTTAATTTCCCAGGTTGCACTGGCTGTTGCGGTGGAACGATAACGGAATGCAAAATGCACATTTGCTTTTCCTTTATAGGCCTCCAAAGATAAATAACCGGAATTTACAAAGTTAAAGTTTACCTGTGTTGACAACGGGAACAAAACAGGTGTCCATTTGGTCGGATCAATGGTTCCGGTTGTATAGGAATCGGTCACCATCAGTTGCAAAGTATTGATGGTATCAACACCGTATCTATGTGCATGAAAGAAACTCAGGGAGATGGAAGATGCTCCAGACAAGTCAATGGATGGAGAAATCAACCAGTCGTCGTTCGGATTATTGACTGAACTGACGAATCCAGTCATCTTAGCATAGTTGTAAGAATTCCAGGCCCAAACCTGATCACCGACCAGAGACTGTGTGGTGAACGTACCAAGTGAGGTGGCAAAGGTTTCAGATACGAGGTTTGTCGTATCAGCCTGAACCGCGGCTGAAGTGTAAGAAAAGCTTAGAAGGCCCACTGCAATCAGGAGCAGCCATTTCTTAAATAAAGTAGAATTTTTCATACGCAAATAAGGATTATTAATTAGTAGGAGTAATGCTCAAAGATACCAAAGATTTAAATAAATATACAGATATGCACTAAAAAAAACGTGTGAATAATGTGTTACAAAACCACTTTTTGAACCTGATTATCAACTCGGACAAGCAGGAGTCTGTAATTTCCTGACTGAAAGGTTGTTTCTATTTGATTTGCAACCGAACGGGTTATAATCTTACCGGTCACATCCATAATTTCGATGGTTTTTCCGACCGTTGTGCGAACACAAAGACTTCCATGCTCCGACCAGACCGTAAAAAGGCTAACTTCCGATTTGACTACAGATACCGCTGTGTACTTTGACGGATGGAAGGCGTACGTCGTGGAATCCCCCCAAACATATTCAGCCAGGGAAGGATAATCGATGAACGGATTCCGGTTGTGTTGGAAGTTCGTGTAAATGGCATCGTTGCGTGCCCGTTCCTTGGCACTGACAGGGTCCAGGCGGCTCCATTCGAGTAAGACTTTGATAGCCCAGCTGCTGAATGCGGGATAGGAGTTACCACCAAGCATCTCCGTATTTAGATTGGATTTCCAAGATGCAACCAGGTTTTCGTAGCGCGTTACCATGTAAAAATACGTTCTGGCCATATCGCCTTTCAACTCATCGGCGGGTTCGAAAACGGTCAATGAACTACCGCTTTCCGTTGAAGTGCCCCACTCACAGTAATGGTTGGCCGAAAAACCGGTCACAACCTGGACATTACCGAAAGGCGAATTGCCACGCGAGTTATTGACCCATTTGTCAGAAGGATATAAATGAAATAAATCGGTATACATGGGAGCAACTTCGCCTCCGAACCAGCTTTTCGGGAAGGAATGTTCCCGATTGTAATACTGACCTTCGGCACTCCCACCGGAACCCGCATCTTGATTCGTACCAAAAACAAAATTGGTACTATTCGAATAAATATCCCAAACCTTCCCGTCTGCCCGCACATCGGTAGAACGAAAGGCCGTCCACAAATCGCCATACGTAAACTCCGTATGCCCCTTGATGGTGTTATACAATTTTGTCTTCAAAGCTGCACCAGACTGCCCATCCGTCCCGTCATAATACCCAACAGGGATAACGGCATACGCCTGCACTCCAAAAAACAAGAAAATTAAAACCAAACTGAAATAAAATCTTTTTTTCATAAAATCTAAGAAAACGGCAGATGACACCCAAACAGGATGTCATCTGCACAGATACAAAATTTAGAACTATCTTTTAAGGTACAATCTTCACTGTTTTAATTTCCCAAGTAGCTGATTCAGAACCAGAACACAAATACTTGAAGGCAAATCTAAAATTACTGTTCCCAAGCACAGAAGATGGTAATGAAATATTTCCGCTGCTGACATAGTTCCAGTCGATACCTGTAGGGTAGGTTGGAATGGTCACTTGCGTCCAAGTAGCAGTAGTAGGTGCTCCGGAGGTATAATCTGTACTTACCCAAACTGTGTGGTTTGTCTGCATATTGGCTAGCAGACCTTTATTGATTGCATGCATAAAGCTCAATACTGCAGAAGCTTTTCCGGTCAGGTTAATGGCAGGTGAAATCAACCAGTCTTCGTTTGCGTTGCTCATCGAATTGGCAAAACCAGACATGGATGCTCCATAAATGGCTGTTCCCGCCCAAAGCTGATCACCAACCACACTGTAAGTTGTGAAACCACCAAGTGTACTCGTAAATGGTTCGGAGAAAATCGTAGTTGGATCAACAACCGGAGGAACTCCACCTTCCAAAACATAATCCGTTAGCGTTATGACACCTGGAACTTTGAAATAGGCTAGTAAGTTTCCTTTAACACTAACTTTCTTACCAAGGTTAGCAGGATTATCCACTAAATTCAGGGCATTTCGAATTGCACCTGCTGGCAGTTGAACTGGCACACAACTTCCATCCACTTTTTCGTTAGGACTGTCCGCGATGAGCAAGTTTGTGGTTATTGCTCCAGTAGTAGAATAATTATATACAGGTGTTGGTGAAGTACTGTAACCAACAATATATCCAGTCACCCATTTACCCGTTTCATTTTGCTTGGCTCTCGCCTGAGCCACCGTGTAAGGATAGGTTTGTGTTCCATCACCTTCCACCACAATTGGCAAATGATCCAACCAGTAGTCGGAGGTCGCACCAGTGGCAACCGTCACACCGGCTGCACCGAGGTAGTTTTCGAACGTACCAGTCACAGCTAGTTTACGGCGGAGATTGCTTGGTTTATCTTGCAGTTTGGCCGAGTCACGCAGGGAAGATCCTGCAGGCAAGTTCACCACCAAGCATTTGGTCCAATCGGTTGTAAGCGAATCGGTCGAAATAACGACCGTGTTATCCATGTGTGTACCGGACCAGTCGATATCCTCGTTTCCGTTGATGGGATTCCCGGCATTGAAACCACTCTTGACGGATCCGACAATGTAACCGACTACCCAGCCGGCCTGTTTTCCCTGTTGGGACAGGGCCCAGTCTGCAAAATACGGATCTGCTTTGGTCCCCAGACCATGTTTGACATAACCCTTCCCGAATCCTTCAAATTCAAAATCCATCGAATCACGCGGTGTAAATTGATAGGTAGTGCCGAACAAAGACAAAATACCAGTCAAGTTCCCATTTCCGGAAGGAAGCAATTTGTTGGCAAAATCAGAAGCACTGCTGAGTCGAACCACAATGGTCCTGCCTGTATTCGTACTGGAAGTCAGCGTTTTGCTCAGCGTCTGCGTAGATCCGTCAGCAGCAGCAGCGCAAAAAACTTCACCAGCAACAGGTGTGAATTGAACGTTTTCGAGCGTAATCAGCTTGCCCATATTGGCTTCACTGGCCACCACATCAAAACTGATGACCTCAGGTGTCAATAAATCTTGAGTAGGCAAGGGCCATCCATCCTTGAACACATGTGCCTGCGCTGTTTCCCAAGTCATTTGGCCAATTCCGCCATTGTACGAGCCCCCCAACTGCATGTAGCCTCCATATTTGCCCACCCACAAACCGTTGCATTCAATGAATACACGCTGCCCCACACGGAATTCCGTGTACAATTTACTCCGATCGATGGCGATTTTCAAGCCACCGGTGTTGTCCATAATGGTCATTTCCTTGTACATGTTGCCGGAAATATCGTTGGCCACCACAATACCTGAAATGGTAATGGTGTCGGTTATTTCAACTGCAGTTGCCGCAGCGAACTGCGTCTTAAAATCGGCAATTGACATGGTTGCAGTATCGGTATAAACCGGCTCATTGAGCGGCGGCATTTCGAAAACCCTTTGGTCACAAGCCACGAAGGTGATGCTCATAAGGAGCAAAGCAGGTAAAAATTGATTGAAGCGCTTCATATAGGTGTCGTATTTAGTTTCGTTTATTCTAAACAGTCGTTTCTCGTGACTCGGCATAGCCAATGTAAACATTGTCTCTGCGCTCGCTACTCAAAACGTTCAAAATTTATAAGCAACCAGGAAATAACAATTGAATCCCTGTGCGTAATAGTAATTGTTCGGGAACTTGTTGACGTTATAGCCCACATAGTCAAACCTGCCCTGTTGATAGCCGCCTGAACGCATGTTCGTATTGTTCAGTAAATTGGCTGCCTGCAGGTTGATGTTGATGAGGTTTCCGTTTTTCAGACGGATGGATTTTCCGATGGAGGCATCTACCATGAAACCAGACGGGTATTTTTCCTGAGTCGTAATGTCGTTGGCCAGTTTCATGTAATCAGCCTCACTGTTGGCCGTGAACTGCAAGATTTCAGCCGTATGACGGATGGGCGACAATTCCACGTAGGTACGGTCGTAATAGCTCACGCCCAAATCGAAGAACCAATAATCGGGCGCTGCATAATCCAATTGAAAGGACATCGCCGTCTGTGGCGTTCCTCCAACCCTGTAATTCTTTAAGTAAATCGTTCTGGTCTGATCCGCTTTCATGCCGTTTTCCATGCTGATGGTCGCCGTCGGATGATTCGTATACACATAGTCGGAAATGGATCCAATTGTAGTTGCGGTAAGCCCGCCGCCCAATTTGGCCGAAAGGCCGAACTCAAAGCCTTCATGCACCTTGTTCACACCCGTCATGACGTAATTTACGAACGTCATCATTTCATCGTCGTAGAAATTGTCGATTTCCACTTGGTCGTTCAGTCTGGAACGATACGCCGTGATGCGGCCTCTCAGGAAACGGTAGTTGAATTTGTAATTCACATCGTAACTCAGGATGGAACCACTACCCAGATTGGGTACGGCAGCGTCCTTGATGCGCGGAGAAATGTACGCCTGATTGGGCAATGTCGGTTGGGTTTCAGCCAGTATGTTGGCCGTAAAGAAGTTGTTACCGTCCAGTTTCCAAGTGATGCCACCCTTCACAGAGGTATCGAAAAACTCATGATTCAGACCCATTCCGTAAGAAGTCAACGGCGCGCGTCCATTCTTCATCAAACCTTCACGCTGGTAAGACATCCAGCTGAACCGGGCACCATAATAAACATCCACACTATTATAGGTGTGGTTGTTCTGAAACCAGGCATTGGCTGAACGCACGAACACATTGTAATTGTAACCGAACACATCCCCTTTTTTCTTATCGGTGGAAGTCGCATTCAGGTCGTTGTACTGAATGTTTGGATTGAGCGGTGAATAATTTTCGGTGTATTGGTCGACATCCGAATAGGTTTCAGCCCCAAGCATGTCGGAAATGGTCTTGTAATGCATGCCTTTGGTATAGCGAGCCTCCACGCCTCCCGTCATTTTCAAATGATCGCCGACCCGCTTATTGATGGTCGAATTCAGCATCAGTTCATTCTGGTCGTTGTGCCTTTCTTCCAAAACGTAACGGGCACTCTGCCCATCGCGTAAAGCCAACGCATTAGCCATGTACAGGCCGTTCCAGTTAATTTGAGTATTGCTGTCGTCCCCGCCGTTCCAAATTTCCGTGTAGAAATCCTTCTGATCCTGTGTGGTCTGATAGCTCGGCAGATTCCGGTAATACGTCGGATTCGGATTCGGAGCGTTGTTGTAGTTCAAAGCAGTGCTGCCATAAGATGCCGATCGGAAGGCCAGGCCTGAAATCAATTTCAACGTTTTGTCCGGTGTCCAGAAATGCGACAAAATCACAACCGGTTGAAAATCCGTAACGATTCTGGAATTTCTTTTTTTCCCATCTTGCCAACCCCAGTTGGAATTGTAGCTGTGCCGGCCGGTCAAGTCATAGACCTCCTGCGTGGAGGCGCTCTGCGTGCCCCGTTGGGTGGGTGCGCCGAAAGAAGTTAAAACAATGCTGTTGAACGGATTGAGCACCTTTTCAAGCGAAGCGAAATAGCCCAGACTGTTGTAGAACGTACCTTCGCCGTAGCCTTCGTCCGCCCAGCGGTAACCGAGTGCACCGGTGAAGGCCCAGCCATTGGCCATCAGGCCGGTAGAATACGTATAGGTGCCGCGAAGTTTGTAATTGCGGTTGGTATAGGCCAGCGAAACACGACTGCCCGGATTGAAGCTGCTAGCCTTGAGCAAGAGGTTGGATGAACCACCAATGTCCCCGTAACCGAAAGAATTGTATTCAGTACCCGTGATGTCTTCCCTGTTGCGAACCACATCGTTCAAACCACCCAACATGGAATACGAGAAACGGCCTCTTTCCTGGTCATTGAACGTGATTCCATTGATGGAACTCTGTGCATATTCCGAATCCAGGCCGCGCACCCTAAAGCGCATGGCCGAAAACGTATAGCCGACGTTGGAGGAAAATACATCGCTTGAATTGGCAAGCGCCGAACTGATGTTCTGTCCCTGATCGCTTTCATCGTCAATCATGGACTCGTTGAACAGGTATAACTGGCTGTTGACAACCGTCGGCGGTTGGATGCTGTCGACCGGATTCTGAGCTGCCAAGCTACCGGTGAATACCAGATAGAGCAACAACCGAAAAGTTTTTTTCATATGGAGAGCTATTTTAAGGACAGATCTGATTTTGTAAAAATGAAAAGCAAAGTTAGCAAAGTTTAAAAAAGAAAAGCGATATTTGTATAAAAATTCATTATACAAAATTATGTTCCGTATCAACTATTTAACACTTCTCATTTTCCTTTCCTTCAGCGTATTTTCATTTTCACAGGAAAAGAAATTCACCGTCACAGCCATTGGTTTCTACAATCAAGAGAATCTTTTTGATACCATTCAGTCACCAGGCGTGAACGATTTTGAATTCACCCCCGATGGGATCAACAAATGGAACGGCACCAAATATTGGAAGAAGATTGAGAACATGTCCTACGCCATTAGCAAGTTAGCGAAAGAGTACTGTCCCGAAGGCCCTGCCATCCTAGGCGTTTCTGAAATCGAGAACCGAAGTGTGCTCGAAGACCTGGTTCATTCCAAAAACCTGAAGTCCGTTGGTTACAAAATTGTCCATTACGACTCACCGGAAGCACGTGGCGTTGATGTGGCCTTGCTCTACAATCCGAAACTGTTCACGTTGACTTCCAGCAGAGCAATCCCATTCACGTTGCCCAACGATACCTCATTCAAAAGTCGCGATCAATTGTTAGTAAACGGACTGTTGCTGGGTGAACCGGTTCATTTCATCGTCTGCCACTGGCCATCCAGAAGAAACGGTGAAAAAGCTTCCCGCCACCTGCGCCAAGCCGCGGCGGAACTCTCCAAAAGCATCATCGACTCCCTGCTCAAAAAAGAACCGCAAGCCAAAGTCATCCTGATGGGCGACTTGAACGACGACCCGTTCAACGTACCCATTAAGGAAACGCTCAGAGCCAGAAAGGATCCGGAAGACGTTTCCAAAGGCGATCTGTTCAATCCGATGTGGCGCATCCTGGACAAAGGCATCGGCTCCCTCGGGTACCGCGGCGAATGGAATCTGTTCGACCAACTCATTCTGACTCCTGCTTTCCTCGGGACAGACCGCAGTTCCCTAAAATACTGGAAGGCCGAAGTCTTTAATCGGGATTTCCTTATCCAGCAGGAAGGCCCCTACAAAGGTTACCCCTGGCGTTCCTTCAGTGGCAACACCTTTATTGAGGGGTACAGCGACCACTTCCCCACCTTGGTTTATCTAGTCAAAGAAGTACGCTGATTTTTTCGGATTTTTTTGCTGATTTTACCTGAAAAACATCTAACTTTGAGGCTATTGAAAAAAATTCACAAACATTGCTCTAATATTGACGCTGACATGAAACATAGACACGTATACCTTTTATTACTGGCGACCGTACTTTTTCTCGCCCCACAACTTGAAGCACAAAACATGGTTCTGAGATTGCAGGGAGGGACTGATCAAACGATTCTCCTAAGCAATCTGCAAAAAATCACTTTTTCGAACAACAATCTCGTGTTGAACTATGTGTCAGGAAGCACGCAGTCTTATGGTTTCTCCACGCTTGAAAAACTGTTTTTCAGTCCCCTTACGTCCATAAAAAACACCGTTGTCTCCAAAGCGGATATCTTATTCAACCCTTCCGATAACCAAATTCATTTCAGAAATCTCGCTGAAGGCAACCACAAGGTTACTGTCTTTCGGATGGATGGCGTGGCTGTGGTCAGCACCACCATCACCAACAACGAATCCATTGACATGAGCGAATTTCCTGCCAGCATCTATCTGATTCGCATCAACAATCAGATCCTGAAATTTAAGAAGTGATGCGGAAATTTCTTTTCTTGTTTTTGTTCCTGGCCTTTATCGTGACGTTGATTGCCCAGGATAAAATGTTTCTCTTCAAATCCGATAAAACAGTACTGGGCGCACCGATAAGTACCATTGACAGCCTGACATTCAGCAACGACGGCAGCACAGCCCGTCTTGTAGTCAACGGCACTCTGGCTGAATTCGCCGTTGCAACCCTTGACAGCATCAACTTCGGCAACGCGACCGATACCATCTCCATCGTTTACAACGGCACCAGCGTCAGCGTTGTGAATCCGCTTTTCTTTGAAGGTGTCAGCGTGTCCGTCAACGGAGCTGATGTCACCGTCACCTCCACCAGCATCACCAAAGACATCACCTATCGGTTGTCCGGTTCGACCAATGAAGGCATGTTCAAGATTTACAGCGCCCATACATTCCACCTACTGCTGAACGGTATATCCATCAACCACTCGGATGGCCCAGCCATCAACAACCAATGTTCGAAATCAACTTACGTCGAACTCGCCGCTGGCTCGGAAAACGTGCTGTCCGACGGCCCGACCTACGCTGCCGCACCCATCATCAATGGCATTGCAGAAGACCAGGGCGCAACGTTCTTTAGCGATGGCAAACTGATTCTCAGCGGAACCGGGAAACTGACGATCAATGGCAAAGGTTTTCTTCAACACGGGCTCAACAGCAACGACTATGTCCAAATCAACAGCGGTACCATCACCGTAGCCAGCGCTGCCAAAGACGGCATTCACGGCAACGACGGCTTCATCATGTCCGGTGGCACCGTTTCGGTGACCAGCACCAGTGACGGCATTGACGGGGGACTTGGATATGTGAACATTTCGGGAGGATCCATCACCCTGATCAACGGATCGCCGAACGTCAACGGTATTTGTTGCGACAGCACCATGACCATTTCCGGAGGAGCAATTTCAGCCTTTGTGATGGGTAATCAATCCAAAGGATTAAAATCAACACAAGCCATGGTTTTGAATGGTGGAAACATCCAGGTCAATGCATTGGGTGGTGTCGTAAATGTACCCCTCGGTTTAGGTGTTGACCCTTCCTATTGCACTGCCATCAAAAGTGATGCCAGTGTATCCGTCAATGGAGCAACCATCACCATCCTCCATTCCGGAGTAGCCGGCAAAGGCATTTCAACTGGCACCGACTTTACGATGACCAATGGCAGCCTGACAATTACGACAACTGGTGCTGGCGCCCTATATACTAATAATTTAGGAGTGCTGGATGCATACAGCGCCACCTGCATTTCAACCAACGGCAGAGTCGACTTACTGGGCGGAAGCGTAACAGCAACCAGCACCGGTGTCGGCGGCAAAGGCATTTCTGCCAATGGTATATTGACCATCGGTTCTGAAACTGGCGCTCCTATTGTGAATGTTTCTACATCAGGTGCTTCCATTCTTAACGGAACGGTCAGCATCACTGAAGCAAAAGCCATTAAAAGCGATGATAACATTTATCTGCTGAATGGATCTGTTTTGGTCAATACGACCGGAGCCGGCGAGGGCATTGATTCTAAGAAAAGCATTTATATGGTTGGAGGAACCGTTGTTATTCAGGGTTCTACCGTTGCCAATACAAGAAGCATTGACTTCGGTGTCGGTTTCAACATTACCGGCGGAACACTGATGGTCAGTGGTCCTTATAGGTCCAAGACCATTCCGATACCTAGTGTAACATCCACCCAACGGTTTTTATATTCTACCTGCACCAGCACTGTAGCGGCCAACACCTTGTTCCATATTCAGGACGCAACAGCTTCGAATCTTGTTACCTACAAGCCAGCTAGGATAGCCTATTACTTTATCTTTTCATCTCCCAGCCTGAAAGCCAACACGGCCTACTCCATCTATACTGGAGGAAGTACCACCGGAACGGCCACCAATGGCTTGTACTCGCTCGGAGTCTATTCCGCCGGCACACTGAGAGCGACCTACGGAACTGCAGAAAATTCAAAAGCATTCTAACATGGAAACCAAACAAACCGGCTATCCCGCCAAAGTCTTCAGCCAACCCGTCAAACGCTATTGCCAAACCCTCGACCTAAAGGACGACCCCTCCTTGATTGCCGAATACGTCAAACGCCACAGCGCAGCAGAAGCCTGGCCTGAAATCCGCGCCGGCATTAAGGAAGTGGGCATCCTCGAGATGGAACTCTACATCCTCGGAACCCGATTGTTCATGATTGTGGAAACGCCCCTTGGTTTTGAATGGGAAACAGCTATGACCAAATTGGCCAGCTTACCCAGACAGGCAGAATGGGAAGCCTACATGTCCATCTTTCAGGTCGCCAAACCAGGAGCTTCATCCGCCGAAAAATGGCAGCTGATGGACAAGATTTTCCATCTTTACGCCTAATCAGATAGAGAAATCAGATAGCGTAATCAGATAGCGTAATCAGATAAAGAGCAGCGCGATTCGATAGACGACAAACGACGTCACCCAAGCTAGCGCCACCGTGTAAACGATGGTAAAAATCCCCCATTTCCAACTTCCCGATTCATTCTTTATGGCCGTAATGGTGGCTATGCAGGGAAAATACAACAACACGAACACCATCAAAGACAAGGCAACCGCAGCATTGAATACCGGCGTTCCATCAGCGTATGTATCCGATTTCATACGGTCACCGATGGCCACCTCGTTGTTTTTTCCGGTATAAAGCACACCCAACGTACTCACCACCACTTCTTTGGCAGAAATCCCTGTCACGATAGACACCCCGATTTTCCAATCAAAGCCCAGCGGTCTGAGAGCAGGTTCTACAAATTTTCCTACCCGACCGATAAAGGAATGCTCCTGCTGCTCAATGCGGCTCGAATCAGAATGTGTTTTGTTGAATTCAGCATTTTGTGGGAAATAACCCAGAAACCAGATCAGGATGGAGGCGACCAAAATGACCGTTCCCATCTTTTTCAAATACTGCGCTCCCTTTTCCCACATGTGACGGAAAATGGATTTCAACGTCGGCAGTCGATAGGGTGGCAATTCCATCACAAAAGGCATGTCTTCCCGATGGAAGAAGAAACGTTTGAAAATCCGGGCAAAAAGAACGGCCAAGGCAATTCCCAGCAAGTAAAGACCAAAGAGTACCAGCCCCGCATGGGACGGGAAGAATGCCCCGGCCAGCAACAGATAAACCGGAAGTCGAGCACTGCAGGACATCAGAGGCGTCACCAGCATGGTAATCATCCTGGAATTCCGATTTTCGATGGTTCTGGTGGAAAGGATGGCAGGTACGGTACAGCCAAAACCCATAATCATGGGTATGAACGACTTGCCGTGCAAACCCATCTTATGCATGATTTTGTCCATGATAAAAGCTGCCCTGGCCATATACCCGGAGTCTTCCATGAAGGAAATGAACAAATACAGGATGAGAATATTGGGAAGGAAGACGATGACCCCCCCAACTCCACCGATGATGCCATCCACCAGGAGATCTTTGAGCGGACCGGCACTCAGCATGCCTTCCACCAATTTCGCCAACGCACCCACGCCTGCTTCAATCCAGCCCATGGGGTATTTACCGAACACAAACGTACACTCGAACATGATAAACATGAACAGCAGGGAAATGGGGTAGCTCAGGTATTTATTGAGTACGAGTAAATCAATCCGTTGTGTTTTGTTGGATTTCGGCTTCTTGCCTTCCCGATACGTTTCAGCCAAAGCTCCGGCTATGAAACCGTATTTAGCATTGGTTATGGCTGATTCTGGATCTTCTTTCAGCTTTTCAGAAATTATTTTTGTGGAGCGGTCTCTGGCATTAAAAATTTCCAAAGCGTTCTCCAGCGGAGCAATCAGTTTCTCAATTTCCTTGTCACCTTCCAACATTTTGATGGCCAAGTATCGCATGGAATAGTAGGCTCGAAGCACATTGTTTTTAACCAATTCATCCCTAACCACCTGAATGGCTTTCTCGATGACTGGTCCATGATTCACATGAATGTGCCGCGTCATTGCACCTACTTTATACTGATGCTCGTGTTGATGCGGAGGCTCAATCAACGATTGCAAAGCCACATCCGCATCTTCCTTGATTTCTTCGATCGTATCGTGGTCCAGATCATGCTGGTGGTAATAATCATGCAGCTCTTGAAGATTCTTCAGATTCAATTCCCCCTCATCGGTGAAAAAATCGGTGCCTTCGTACACCTTAATAATGACATGAAAAAGGGTATCCATACCCCAACCTTTTCTGCCGATGGTAGGTATGACAGGCGCCCCCAACAATTTGCTCAACTGCAAATGATCCAATTTGCTGCCCGCTTCCTGCATCTCATCGTACATATTGAGCGCAATGACCATCCGGACGTTCATATCGATAAGTTGGGTAGTAAGGAACAGGTTTCGCTCAAGATTGGAACCGTCCAATACATTCACAACCACATCCGGGGCTTCTTCGACCAGATGTCGGCGTACATAGACTTCTTCTGGCGTATAAGCTGACAGGGAATACGTCCCAGGCAAGTCCACGATGGTAAAAGTATAGTCCCTGAACTGAAAGCGTCCTTCTTTGGCATCCACGGTTACACCACTATAATTTCCCACATGTTCGTGGGAACCGGAAGCCTGATTGAATATGGAAGTTTTGCCGCAGTTGGGGTTTCCCACCAGGGCGATTCGGATATGTTTGCGTTTGGTAAGTGCGACTTTACGAAGTTCGTCTTCGTTGAGAACGCCATTGTAAGTGTCTGTTTGGGAAGTTTCAACCAAATCGCGGTTGCTCACAACTTCTATGTTTTGGGCTTCGCTTCGACGCAGCGAAACCTCATAGTGCATGACTTTATATTTGACCGGGTCCAAAAGTGGCGCGCTTTGAATGGCTTCCACCACTTTTCCCCGTACGAAACCCATTTCAATGATGCGCTTGCGGAAACCTCCGTGCCCAAGTACTTTGACAATAACCGCCTTTTCACCGGTCTTCAGTTCGGAAAGCCTCATCCCAAGCTTATTTTAAATTTACTACACAAAAATAGTATCCGCTGGAATAGGAAGCAATACCCATTAATCGGTAAACTCTTATTTCGCTTTGAGGTTGATGGCTTTCAGTTCTGAACAATCTTTTTCAAATACAAAAACATCAAAACTGTTTTTAATTGGCAAAATAAACCGTTGAGGATGTACGGGCACTAAAAGTATGCGGTTTTCATCGGGCGAATACCCGCCAAAAATAGCACTGACCGTGTTCAGGTCTTCCCCCGTGATTTCTGCGTATTGAACTTGTTCCGGATTAAAGCCGGAGCCTTTATTGCTTACGCCGAAATAGTCAGAGACATGGCTCATAAACTGCAAGAACATACTGGAATCCATACGCCAGAATGCGTTCTGCCTATCTAAATATATGAAACATTCATTTTTACCCATAATCAATACCTACTTAATGAAACCCTTTGAATGCAGCAATTGTGCATCATACAATGCTGCAGCTTTGCTGTTGTAATTACCTATTTGAATCTTAACCCAATTATCTTGCATGACAAAGTTGATGTTGCCATTCATATATTGTTTCAATTGTTTTGCCATCTTCACTGCATCAGGCAGCGTTTTGAATGCACCCACCTGGAACCAATAGTTGTTGTTGCTCGTATACATGATGCACCAGGATGGCACATTGTCTACCCGCACCGGTATGCTTCCGTCAACATGAATAGTACTGGGCTTGTTTAGCGGCACTACAACCTGATGAGAAATGAATGCGGTTGCTTTCTGAGCTGCAGGATTGGGTATATTCTTTGACACAGGTTCCTGCATTTTTGGTTTTACAGGTGCTGGCACTAAGGGCATGATTGGTACTCTGACGTATAGATTTTCCTTAGGTGTCTTGATTTCCCCCATAACCGTTTCCAAAGGACTTTCAGCCTCATCTGTTACCAACATGGTTTTAAAGATAACACGTCTGTTCAATGCTTTTTCCAAAGGATTACGGCTAGCATTCACCAGTTTTTTCTTACCGAAGGCACTTGTCTTCAAACGATCCGGTTGAACACCATCCCTAACCAGCGCCTCTTTGACCGCTTCAGCACGACGGTTACTCAAGAACAGGTTGTATGATGAACCGGCATCGGGGTCCGTATGGCCCTGAATGTCTATGCCTAATTCCCCATGAGTCGGCTTGTTCAGATACATGGCCAACTTTTGCAATGGCTCCATATAGATGTTCCTGACATTGGTTTTGTCCACGTCAAACAAAATGGTGAATAAAGCCAGTGTATCTTCTTGGAGGGCAATCTTTTTAACAGGAGCTACTACCAACGTATCTTCGATGGGTTCATCCACTTCTTCATACCCACCACCGGACAGCGCTTTCCGAACCCTGCGTGTCTGAGAAAGACGTTTCTTCACCAACTCAATGGTACCTGCATCCACCACATCGCCTTCCTTATTTTCCAGTACGGTAGCATAGGCAGGAGTAGCCTTAAATTTGAGCACTTCCAACTGCAGGGAGTCTACAAACACCTTATAGTCACCAGGTTTAAATCCAATATAGTTGAAATAGCCGTCCGATTCCGTCAGGACTTTGGCTACCAAGTTGCCTGATTTGTCTGCCACTCTAACAATGATACGGCCAATACCCTTACCCGTTTCATCAGCCACCATGCCGAAAATTTCAGCCATCGGCTGAACCGGCAACATGATCATTCTGAACTGATTGGGATCAGAAGTTACTTTCATGGACTTTTTGTCGAGCCTCAGCGAGACATTGTCGAATCCGGATTCGTCCAGCGTTAGAATGTAATCGACAAACGGTTCCAATCCGACAATCCGGATGATGGAATCCTGATCACGCTGCAAAACCTGTCCTCCCGAACAGCGAACCCTCAATCCTTTGGAATTCGGTTCATTTGCATCTTTCACTCCGTTAAAATTCATGTCGATGAACGGATTGATGGAAATGCCACTCCTACCGACAGCATTCCGCCGGTCTGTATGGACGAATTTGCCGCCACTATTGAACGCAAAGCTACCGGAAGCGCCTTCGGACATCTGGAATCTCGAATTTGAAACAGATGCTGAAGCATTGGTGGTCATATACGGCAGTTCGTAACGGAACGTAAGACTCACATTTTGGCTATTGGTCAGGAAGTTGTTTTCCAGTTTCAGTGCGGCATGCCCGTTGGTAAAAATCTTGCGGTCTACTTCCAGACGCAACGAAATCAACTGCTTGTACAAATAGTTGTATTGTGCGGAGGTGCGGATGTTCGTTTCTTTTCGAAGTTTGGTTGCCAGCGTCAGATTTCCGTACAGGTTCAACGCATTGGCAGCCGAAGCATTGGCATAATTGGTCAGAATCATGCTGTAATTCTTATAGTTGTTCGTCCACATCAGTTCTCCTGAACTGTAGGTGAAGTTTTCATACACATTTTGACGGAAAGAAGTTCGGATACTGCTGGTGAGATTTAGCAATCGCATCGGTATGGAAAGACTGGCCGAGCGTTCTTCCAGGTAATTGTAGATAATGGCTTCCTGACCGGGTACGTATCTAGCGTAGGTAACGTCGAAAACAATATTTTTGGGGAAGCTGTAATTCATTGTCACTTTGGTACGCACGTTAAGTGCGTATTCCCCTGTCATCAGCAATTTTGAAAATGGCTGGAATGTCAGGTTCAAGAAAGGAACTTCCGGACGTTTTGTAATTGAAGTGAGGTATTCCACACCAGCTCCAAGGGTGAGGAATCTAGAAACACCATAATTGAATTCTGCCTTTGCAAAACGAGCACCAGTGGTATCCAGAAGTGCTCCTCCGCTTATTCTGTATTCAAATTCACCCTTAGGCAGTAAATTAAATGGCATGTTGTACGTTTTCTGCTCCGAGCGAATTTCACCGCTGGGTCCGTAAAAACGTAATATGATATTGCTGCTCCCATATACGATGGGAACCTTAAACGAATAAAACCCAGTAGCGTCTGCTCGGGTGTAAGAAATCAATTGATTATTCAAATAAAGTTCAACAACCCAATCAGGTTCCGTGTAATTGGAGATCGTATAATTTCCCAATGCTTTACGAATGGTTGTCAACGCATTGGTTATCATAAAACCATCCACTGGAGATAAAACGGATGAAATGGAAGGTGTTGCAATACGACCTAGTTGCAACTGGCGGATAATTTTGGCACTATTGTCAGCCCAACGCCAGTAATATTGCTGCTGATTTCTTTTCATTCCGTATTGGGTGGAATAATTTAGCCAGACGTTGGTCTCTCCGCCTAGGATTTCTGCTCCTCCTCCTAATTCCATGCGGCTATCCGAAATGCCATCATTTGATTGTGAAGAAGCGATAGACCAATCTACCATTTCACCCTTGAACCAATGATAATCTCTTTTCATGACGGTATCATAAACAGCACCCTCGCTCCCGCTTATGCGTAGGTTTTCGCGTTGTTTCTCCTGTTTCATCAGTTTAAACAACGGCAATTCAAAAGGAGATGTAAAGAGCAGAGATAAAGATCGGGCGTTGAATACCATATCGAATCCGAATGCGCGTTTAAATAGGGTTGTTCTCAAATAAAGGGTACCAACATCTGTCGTAGACTCATCGTTGGTGATGGCATAGGTTTGACCTTTGAACTGCACGGTCTTTTTCAGATTGTCAATCTCAAAACTGTTCGTCTCGTTTTCAAAGAAACCTTTTATGACTTGGCCATCGGAACTGACTTTATTGGGAACCTTCAGGAAGTCGAAAAGGTCAGATAAAGGCAGCATGACTATGTCGGGCACTTTATATAAAGTAGGGATGGTCATACGATAGGTCCTGTCAAAAGTGATGGACATATCCAAAGACTCATATTCGTTTTCAGAGTCGACATCTTGCCCCCAAGCGAGAATGCTTGCAAAAAGAAAGCAAACAAGCGGGACAACTTTCGATATCAACTTCATTAATTGTACAATATTGAAAATATCTGATGAGTCTTTATTAAACCATTAATTAACAATCCATGCACATAGATCACTCATTGTTGATGGTGAATTCAAAAGAGCCTGTATATACCCCCTTATACGTTGTAATTGGGTTTAATTGTAGTTTCCCACCTATGTTAATGTAATGAGTATCTGTACAACCCTTATTTGAAAAAAAGGGCACACCACTTGTCAATAAAGTAGTCCCAATACTCACATGGTTTAATAGCACAACTATCAGATTGCCCTGAGTACTAGTCATGGTGAATGAGCTAGGCCAAACAGGTGTTATGGAACGACCAGGGCACAGGTGAAAAGACAGTCTTGCCGCTTGTGGAGATTCTTGCTTATTAAGTATCAATACATTATTATAAGTCTGTGTTCCGTCACTTAGAATTGTGACATCTCCAGTTGAGCCACTATTAATAATGATGAATTCTCCAAAATTTAGCGGCATATCCATATTCAAGGACACCGTTCGCTGCGGTAAAGGGGGAGCACTGTTCTGCCCTTTCAAAATGCTGTTAAACAGCAGAAAAAGCACAGAAAATAGCAATATACTTCTTTTCACAGCGACAATCTATTAAATACTTAGGGTATTCTAAACTCCGTTTTAGCCAACTCCGCTTCACCATCTTCCCTTGGATTGGAATAAGTGATGACTATCTTTCCATTTTTCAGTCTTTGTTCAGCCCTGTTGCGTATTAACATACCAAACTTACGGGTGTTCAAATCGGTATACACACCTACACCATTTGCCATGCCAACAACAAAGGACTTACCGACAGCAGGAACAAATTCCGCCTTCAAATTTCCATAAGAAGATCTGTTGCCAGACCGGTTAATGGAAAAAGTGAGGTTGCTGATGGTATCGTTTACGGTTGTCAATGCGACATCGGATAAACTCATTTTGTAATCGAGGTTACCAACGCGAATGATCACAGGTATGCTTATTCCGAAAACCGGGGTAATGGAAACGGACATTTTAGTAGTGTCAGACTGTGTCGTATTCATACCCAGCGCAGAAACTTCCTTCTCGGCTCTGAAATACAAATGTGAACGATATTCACCGTCTTTCATATCGGCAGGTTTACGAAATTGCATCCGAATGGTTTGAGATTCTCCCGGAGGCAAAACGACTTTTCGCGGAAATATTCTCAGATATTTGTCTGAACGCGTGGTGATGGAGTCGACGTTTTCCAATTGAAGGAAACTTCCGTCTTCTTTCATCTTGTAATGAATGAAAGAAACAAGATAGGTAGCAGAATCCTGTCCAATATTGGTCAGGTTCAGATCTTCCTTCTGCTTGGTACCTTCAAACACAACACGAATGGGAGCTACCAACAAATTTCCTTGAGCAGAAACCAGCTGTGAGAATCCCGTGATCAAAGCAAATAAACCTAGGACGAATCCGACCTTTCCTTTCATGACACTATTTTTATTTAATTGTACGTAAACACCACTTCATAACTTCCGGAATAAAAGCCAGCGGGGTTACTCAGATTGTTACCGATGTAAAGCGTTGCACCAATACTGATTTCCGATTTACCATCGCTCTGACGAACAACTTGACCGCCGGCTGGAACGTCGGAAGTAAATTTGTCCACCGTGAGTGTCTGATCTCCACTGCTCATGTACAGTTTTTGTGGCAATTGCGGCAACACCATGGAAACTAAGCTTTCCGGCATACCCGACAATTGAAACTTTCCCGTACTGAACTGGTCATCTGCCAACAACACGTTTCCGGTAGCTATACGTTCGCCGGAGGATGAAATCTGAATGGTACCACCACCAGCTTCCACTACAATCCGTCCGAAGTTCAGCAAATCCGTTTCAACGGCTGACACAGGCACAACAAGCTCTGCTTCAACTCTTCCAACCACACTGGTTTGTGCGGACAAAGAAATGAAAAAAACGGTAGAAAGTAATACAAAAACCACAATTCTCTTCATACTTGAAATGATTCTGGTATAAATTAGCCTAAAAATAGGTCTTTTTTAATTCATTAGGTTCAAAAAGCCACGAAAATCGTACTTTTTTCAGGATCCTATGCTTTCAGCGCTCTTAAATAGTCACTAAAACCACACATATTTTCAATTATAGGCCACAGTTACGGAAAAAGATCCTTGATAAGGCCCTGGTGTTGCTGTAGACGGAACTGACAACACAGCTCCTACATAAAACAAATCATCTGTTCCAATGGTACCTCCAGCTCCATTTGAGCAAGAAAAATTATCGACTGTCAACGAATTAGCTCCGAATAACACGGACATATTATCCGGTATAGTGATGGTATACGTTTTTTCGGCCTCTCCTGAAACCGTAAACTTTGCGGCTTTTTGTGGCGTACTAGTTATTACAGCGGCATTACCAGAAGCAACGTTAGCTACCACCGTTTGAGTTGCTGAAACAACAACCGTCGAATTTGACGTTCCAATAGCAATTACCCCAAAATCTAAGCCCTGTCCATCCGTATTCACCAACGAAATCGGTGTAATTACACGGGCCTTGCTGGGCGCCGAGGCGGACTTGCTGTGAGCATCATCTGCAAATACATTTGAAACAGCAAAAATTAATATTGCCAGAATTAAAAATATTTTGTTATTCGGAAGTCTCATTTGTTTGTATAGCTTACTATATCTTATTTGAACAAAGATACCTCCTGGAGAACTATTTAATGCTAAAATTCACACGACAGAATAGATACAAGTGAGGGAGATGAGGGATACAAAAAGGAAGCTAAGAAAATTGTTTTGATTGAAGCGGCGCCTGGAATTTTCAGTACTGGAGTTCCAAAATCTTCACGTGAAGATTGATCAATTCTCACGTGAAGATTGGAGAAGTTTCACGTGAGAATTTTCGGCTTCCTCCGGCCGGAACTTTGCCGCCAGCTTCCTTCAGATTCCACCTCGCGGTGGACACCTTTGCACTTGGCTAATGGTTGGCAACTGCCAGCCCCCCTAACGGACTGGCACCGTCAAGTGATGCACCATGAGTGGTGCACAAAAAAAATGCCCGACAAAATAATCTTGTCGGGCATTTAATCTTGAAAAATATATTAATTGTAAGTAACAGTCACTTCAAACGTTTTTGTGTAAGCACCAACCTGAGCAGTAGCATTATCAATATGAAGCGTACCACCAACGTAGAATACGTCACCACCTGCAATTGCAATAGTACCAGTTGCACTATGGCTATAGTCAATGGTTATTCCTGCAGCAAAAGCAGATCCATTAGCTGGTAATGTAACACCGTACGCTAGACCAACTTGACCACCCACTGTAAAAGCAGTAGCTTGTCTGGTAACCCCAAGAACCCTGTCTACACCACTTACTGCGGCAGTTGCTGTTTGATCACCACTTGCAGGAAGAATTGTTATAGTTCCTGTACCTGAAGCTCCTCTTGCAATTCTACCAAACTCAAGGACCGTTCCCCCGTTAGTCAAGGTTATAGGAGCAACAATCTCACCACCAGCAGTTGCATCACTAACCTTAGCAGTATTATTTTCTGCACTAACACTAAAACCAAAAGCAGCAATTGCGAAAATAGAAAGCATTAATTTTTTCATAGTTGTAAATTTTTTATTTTTTGTTTGTTTTGTAATTTCCTTTTTTCGGTTGGATTGATTTAACGATACAAATATACGGCAGTTTTTGAATCCTATATTAAAAAAACCTATACAGAATGGATACAAAGGGGTACAAAACAAGGATACAAAAAGGATACAGGATTTCAAACAATAAGGGCAAAAATCAATATACAACCTTGATTGACTGCGATTTAGACTTACTTTCCACCTTCACCAGGTAGATACCTCTACCGAACAAGGGAATCGAACATTGTTCACTTCCTGACATTTTTTTATACTGAATCTGACGTCCCTGCAAGTCAAATAAACGCATCGTATAGTCGCCGATCATATTCTCCAGGTAGACATTCAGCATTCCGTCACTTACCCAAACGTTGGGATGTATACCAGCATCGATAGGAGTCACGGCGCCGAAATGCAGCACAAAGCGTTCAGCAGCATCTGTTACAGAAGCCAGGAAAGTATAGCTTTCACCACCGCTCAAGTCCAAAATCGTACCATTCTGACGGTCCTCCAAAAAGAGGATGCCTAAGGTGGCGGCATCGTACGTGCAGTTCAGCGTGTAGGTACCCGCTTCACCAGCTTTGAAATTGACTGGCACATATTTGTTTCTGGTGGTATTTGTAAGCCGACGAGTCGTAAAACTGGACCCGCTGCAATTCATATAGAGGCTAGGTGCGGTTTCAACTGGGCTGAAGAGTTTCATGGCGCCACTTTCATTTACAGGATAACCAAAGCCAAACCGCACTTCATCGCTGCCGGCAGAAGAGGCAACAATCAAATGAACATTCTGCTCTTCATTGTATGTTTGTGCCGACTTCAGCCAAGCACTGGCACCATTGTGTACACGTGCAGCGTTTTTAAAGTTGAACGTTCCGGCGGTAGATGCTCTGACAAAGAATGCCTGCATAGGTGCAATGTACCGCGTCACATTTCTGGTACCAGTTTCATCGTCAGAATTATAAACACCATAATTATTAGCTGTTGAACTCCACGTCCAGATATCGTAACCGTAACCATCCAAATTCAACATGCTTCGGTCGAAACCGGCACCGAGTTTCCAATCGATACTGCTCGGATAGGGGTTCCCTAAAAGGTTGAAGCCTTTATAGTTACCTGCAGCAGTAATGGTCAAGGGACGGGCAATTGTTCCTCCATTCAGATTTCCAATGAATAGCTTGGTTGCAGCTGAATCTTGAATGGCATACAAATAACCTCGACCTGGGACAAAGTTGGTGCCGGGATTTACCACCGTCCATGTAGGAATGGAATCTGCTTTCAGCTTGTAAACCCAACAGGAATGTGGTTCATCCCATAGATACAAATCGTACCCAGTTCCGTCAATATACGTGCCGGATGGAGTCCAGGATTCTGATATCGCTTGGTTGGAAACCGGCGCAGATGTAAAATGCCAGGCTAGCGAATCTCCATCGATATACCGTTGCACAGTAGCAAGTATTCCAGACGCAGATTGTATGAGCGAAGCCGTACCTAAAGCAGAGGATTTAAGCAACAATCCGCTCGTTCCCGGATAATTTGTCAATACACCGGTTACCGTCAAGCCTTTGTTTTCAGAAATGGTGAATGAAGAACTTGGCTGAATAATCATATCATTATCGGTCGTAATTGTTGCATTCAACGTAACACCGGCAAGATTATTGATGGTCAGGTTATAGATTTCCTCATTCAGGAAGCAGTTCGATTCTATTGTTTGAGCCGATGCTCCTCCATAAGTGAAGGTGACTCCGGCAGAGCCGGCATTCAATCTTCCGGAGGTTGCCGTCAAGGTATTCAACAAAATTAAGGATCCATTAAGTGCCACATTGTCGGTGTTGTTCACCGTCAGGTTGTACACCTTATTATTGTAGAGTGAACCTGAAGGAATGGTTTGAGCAGAGGGTCCGTTGAATTCCAGTGTGGAACCGATTGATGCAGCATCGACCTGAGCACCATTGTTAAACGTCAGGTTTCCGTGAATGGTAAGTTTATACCCGTTTACAATCATCCTATAGGTGGCTTGGTTATTGACAATATCTGTGACATAGCGGTTTTGGTCCATCGTACATGGTCGGTTCGGCGCATCGTCAAAGATGACGTTGTCATACGGTGCCGGAATCATGTTGAATGTCCAGTTTCCAGCCGTATTGAAGTCAATGCTGACGGAGCCTTTCCACTTGTTCACCCGTTCCCAGGCACCAATGGTGGGTGTTGTCGAGTTTCTGGGATTCAATCCGTAGTCATAGCTCACACCGACTCCCGTACCAGCCAAATCCAGTGTCGGACGGAAGTTCACGGTAAGTGCGGAAGCAGGTTCTAAAAAGGGTATTGTGTTCAAGCTTATCAAGTCCTGGTGTGTGGCATTTTTCCAAGATGGCAATGAAATGACATCATCAGAAAGGTAATTAATCAGTGCACCGGAGCAAACATAGTCGTTCGCATTGATGGTAAGGTTGGTCGTTGACGGCAAATAGACCGCATAATGCTTGCCGGTGGCACCGCCGGAACGTGCATTGTAGAAAATATTGTCGCGAAGGTCGGTCGTCCCTGCATCGAAGTATTTTAAATACGCAGCTGAGTTCTGAGTAGTTCCGGTAGGTTTGCCCGACAAGTACACGGTGTTGTGATAGATGGAATTGGTCTGACCAACTACACCTATTTCATATATGCCGTACACCTTGAAGTTGTTGGTCGTTGCACTTTCAAGCCAAAGAATGTTGTTGGCGACATTGGCAGAACCGGATGCCAGATGTATTCCAGCCATGACATTCAAACCACTTGCAGTTGTGCAGGCAAGCGACAAACCATAAATGAAGTTGCGTTGTATGCTGTTTGATGGAGAACTGCTTCCTTCAAAATAAATACCCTCCACGTTGCTGGAGCCATTGCTAAACGTTGTGTTGTTAAGCAGATTGGCGATAGTGTTGTTGTATATGCCCGTAACACCGGTGCCTTTTGAATAGATGCCATAAACCGCTTGCGCATTACTTGCACTTATCGAAGAAGCACGTATGCTTCCGGAGGTAGAAAGGCTACCAATGGTGGAACCGGCCACAGAAACATCACCGGCTACGGCAGGTTTGTAGATGGCATAGAACGAATGGGCATTGGCTGCAGCATTCGTCGCAGCGGTAATAGAACCGATGTTGTTGTTGGAGAGCACTACGTTGGACGTGGTATTCACATAGATGCCATAGGAACTCGATGAAGTTGATACGCCGATCAAATTGACCGACCCGATTCCTGTCGTACTTCCGATGGTATTACCTGTGGTTGTCCCCACATTAATCAAGCCTGCATCCAGATATATGGCTGTGAATGGTGTTGTATTCGGACTGGTCAGTTGGAAATTCTTAATGGTATTGCCTTGTACCGAGGTGGCAGCAGAAGTTCCCACATTCAGATAGATGGGTTTGACGTCAAAGGCTCTTGCCAGTATGGTCGTACCGATAAGCAATGGGTTCCCCTGACATTGAACAGCCTTTCCGCCGATATAATTTTCCGAAAGGACAAAGCCGTTACCGGAAGTATTGTTGATCCGAATGCCAGCATAAGCAATGGCAGCACTTGGAGTAAAGGTGGTCGTTTCGTAAATGCTGTTGCCAGTTATGCTGAACGATGTTGAATTTGATCCGATATGAATCGCGTTTGAACTCGCGGCCTGATCCCAGACGTCGTATATTTCGTTGTCCATGATGGAGTTGCCACTGTTTTCCATGGTAGCGGTGCCTTCTGAATAGATGGCATTGATGACACGCGACTTGACAGAAAGATTGGAATCAACCGTCGTAATCTTATTGCTTATTACACCGTTGTTATCATTTCCGTTGCCGTAAGCCGACGTCGAGAATTGAACGATACCGCCGCTGGGATTTGTCGTGAGTCCCTTGATGTAGCAATATTTGAGTGTATCGCCTTCAGCCGAATTCATAAACAGGATGGTCGAAGCGCCAGAAGAGACCGAATCGTTTTGCAAGGTCAGATTGTATGCTGCGCCGGTACCATTGACCCTACCATCAAAAACAACGCCGTCTGAACCGTTGAGTTCAACCAAGGGGGTGGCAAGAGTTCCCTGTATCTGAATATCGGCTCGGGTGGGATAAATATGCACCCTTGAATAGCTGGATGTACCACCTGCTCCGGTATAACCGCTCTGATAAAGTACCGCTTTGACGGTTTCCTTGATGTTGGCCTTGATTTTGATGGTCAGGTCGCCCGTCCAGGTTGCGGCATTGATTGCATCGAATGCCTGCTTCAACGTTGCATAATCGTGTCGGAACATTGGGCCATTCCATATTTCAACAGGATTGGGCACGTATTCCCAGGCACCCATGGTGGGAACTGTCAGACTGCGATCCAAGAAACCATAGTCCAGTGTTATACTACTGATTGGAGTACCAGAAAGTGCAACACCGGTCTGATAATCGGAAGGCGATAAACCCCCGAGTTTGGTCAGTTCTGGATCAACCAGCAGACTGTTATCGTCGTAAGGAGTGGCTGCTAACCAATCGGCCATTGTAGTATATTCCGTTGATCCGACCAAAGAGAAATGCTCCGCAAACTGATAGTCGTTATAATCTAGTGTGGTATTAGTCGTTTGAGCGAAATAAAATGCATAATGTGAAATCGTGCTGACATTTGTGCGACCGTTCCAAAAAATATTATTACGGATATCACGGGCAGTCGGAGTGTCGCTGATATCTCTGTATGCAAATGAATTGGATACACCGTTTGTTGCGACACCGTTCAAGTAAACTGTATTGTGAAAAATGTTGACGGGACTGCTGCTGTAGTTCCAAATACCCCAGATGTGGCAACCCGTTTTGATGGTATCACCCAAGAAGACGATGTTGTTCGAACAGGTATAGGTTCCCGTATGAAGGGAAATCCCATGCAGATAGGCTGCATCTGTTGAAATAATGATGAAGGTGTTGACAAAATTTCGTGAAATCTCATGGGTTCCCGAACCAGGCCCTTTGTAAAAGATGCCGTACATTTCGATGGTGGCAAGGGTGATGTTTTTTAGGCTGTACACTTTATTTCCGCGAATGTTCTGAGTGGATCCGGGCTGTTCGCTGATTTGTTCGATGCCAATGATTGTTGCATTCGGATAATTGTTTGCCTGAGCATTCAATGTGGAGATATGATGCACCGAATTATTATCGATGGTATTTGAACCGCTGACGGTCATGATACCACGAGTAAACGATAACAAATTCCCGGTAGTGGCATTTGCCAGATTTGCCACGGTGTTGCCTGTGATAACATTAAGGTCCGTACCGGCGGAATAGATACCATAAACAGTCTGAACGTTTGAAGTTGAAAGGGATCTGGAATACAAACTGTTCTCCGTCGTCAACCCACCGACAGTATTGTCGCTGACCGTAAAGTTCCCGAGTCCGGCCGCTTTATAAATTCCATAAAAATTCATGGACAGGGTGCTGGTTCCGATTCCGACGTTGATGGAGCCCAAGCTGTTGTTCTGACAGGCAATAGCGTTCGTGCTGGCTATATATATGCCATAGAAATTACCGCTCGTGGTCGTATTGGTCAGTGTAATGGAGCCGGTTCCTGTACTTTCTCCAAGGATATTGCCGGTTACGGTCCCAATGTCCACACCACCCGCTGTCACATTGATTCCAAACCAATCGGCATTCAGGGTGTTCGTGTAATTGAAGCCTTTGATGGTATTTCCCTGAACACTGGTCCTGATAGCACTTTTCACATTGAGCAAGATACCATTGAACAGATTATTATTGCCTGTTTTTGTCCATGTACCTACACCCCCTGCGGCATTGCCACCGATATAATTACCGGCGATTACGTAACCGTCTCCGGAAGGATTGTTGATGTTGATCACAGTATAGGTGACTGCTACATTGGATGCAAACGCGTTCGTTTCATAGAAGCTATTGCCACTTATAGTAAAGGTATTGGAGTAACCAGCTATGAGTATGCCATTGCTTGCCAGTATGCCATTGAATGCACTACCCGGATTCAGGAAATCACAAATTTCATTGCCTGTCAAGACAATACCTGAATTCTCCCTTCCCGATGATCCTGCTGAATAGACCGCATTATAAGGCCTTGTGGCTGTGGTGGCACCTGTACCAGAAATCTTACAATTAGCGATGGTATCGGTTGAATTGCCAGTTCCGGCCAATGAAGTTGAGAATAAAACAACTCCTTGGGTGGCAGAAGCAGGATTCCCTTTCAGAATACAATACTGTATGCTATTGCCCTGAGCGGATTCCGAGAACTTGATGGTACTTGCAGAGGTTCCAGCATTGGTGTTCGTAATGGTAAGACCTGGAGTGGTATTGTTCAGATAGACGCTACCGTTGATAATCACGTTATCTGCTCCGTACAGGCTAATCAGTGGGCCATTAATGTTCCCTGTTATGGATATGCCGGATGATTGAGGGTAAATCAACACGCGGGAATAATTGGCTGCACCGCTCAAACTGGCGTTCAACACGACAGGGGCGGATTCCGTCGTGCTGGCATTTATTTTGATGGTCAAATCTCCTTTCCAGGTGCCATCGTTGATTTTGTCGATGGCACCTTTCAGGGTGACATACGATGCACGCAGAATATCACCGTTCCAAACTTGCAACTGGTTCATGGCTCCTTCCCATGCACCTGCCGTACATAAGGCTCTGGTAGTTCCTCCAAAGTCGGTTGTGACACCTGTACCAGTATAACCGGGCAATGATAGACCAGCATTGTAATTGGCAGCCATGGTTCCTCCTGCAAGGGTAAAGGTCGGATTGGCATTGGATGTATTATCGTCTATGCCGGTGGCTGCATTCCACGCAACTATTGTCGAATAGGCCGTCAAACCCAACATACAGAGTACTCCGTTCGTATTGGGTGCATAATATATGTTATAATCACTGGTGAGACCAGTCACATTGCTCGTATAAAATGCAATATGCTTTCCGGCACCTGACCCACCTGTTCGGGCATTGAAAAAGATATTGTTTTTAACAGTCATCGTCCCATTCGCATAGGACTTGTTAAATGCATAGGAATGAATGGCCGTACTTCCAGTAACAGTTCCTGAGATGTAAACGGTATTGTGGTAGAACGCTTCAGGCAAAGCAGATGTCAAAGCCTTGATACCGGAGATTTCATACAGTCCGGTTGTAATGCCACCTCCCAAATATACGATATTGTTGTAAGCAGACATCGTACCCGAACCGAAACAAAGTCCGGCCAAAATATTGGTTGTTCCTGCTGAAGCACAATTCAGGTTATAAACGAAATTACCGGACACCGTATTCACATTTCCTCCAGTCATGTAAGCGCCATAAACGAAAGCGCCTGCATTGCCCCTGGTCGTGCTGTTCGTCAGGTTGGCGATTTCATTTCCCATGATGAATACAGAATCCGTCGCATTGCAATATATGCCGGACACGAACTGGTTGTTTCCCGTTGCAGCCGAGCTGCTTTGAATGCTGGCTGCAGTGGTAGAACTACCGATCAGGTTGGCTTCGATGGTCAATTTGCCGACAGCGGCGTTTGTCTTTGCAATCCCGTAAAAGCTGTGAGCATTTGCAGCAGCGTTTGTTGCTGTGACTGAACCAATGGTGTTGTTGGAAACAGCAACTGCTCCTGCTGAATTGACATTGATGCCGTAAGACAATGCCGATGTTCCCGTTCCGGTCAGCAGGATGGAATTGGTACCTGTCGTTGCCCCGATCACGTTCCCGGTCTCCGTTCCGACATTGACTTTACCGCCTTCAATATGAATGGCGGTGAAAGGTGTGGCTCCCGAACTCTTGAATGAGATGTTGCGTATGGTATTCCCCTGAACGGAGCTGGCCGTTGAAGTTCCAGCCTTCAAACGCAGTGGTATGAATGTCAATAGCTGTGCTCCTAAGGAATTACCAAGCAACAATGCACTTCCACCGCATGAAGCAGCTTGACCGCCTATAAAGTTTTCGGAAATGTCAAAATTGTTTGCCGTATTGTCATCAACATAAATGCCATAATAAGAGTATGTTCCGGAAGGTTGAAAATCGGTTGTTTCATAAAAACTGTTACCCGTAATGCTGATATCGGAAGAGGCAGTGGTGGGCATGAAACTGATTCCGTAGGAGGTTGCCCCAGCATTCCAGGTATTATATATGGTATTGTCCTGAATGTTGAGTCCGTTGTAGGTCGCAGTTCCGTTGGCTGGAATGGCTATGGCAGAAGCCACTCTAGCGGTCGAAGCTGTCAATATGTTGTTCGTGATTGCATTATTGTGATTGGTTGCACCACTGGGAAAATCGGAAGGGAAATAAATGATCCCAGTCGTTCCCGAACTTTGTAGCGTACAATATCTGATCGTATTGTTCTGAGCCGAATTATTGAGGTTTACGGCACTTCCCGACGCATTGGTGTTGTTGATCACCAGGGAAACGGTTGATCCTGTTGCATTGACACGACCGTCAAGGATTACGTTATCGGCACCGTTCAACGAAATCAACGGTCCATTTATGGAACCGTTCACACTCATACCCGCCCTGTTGGGATATATGCTCACGGAAGTATAACTGGAAGGAGCGGAACTGGTATTCAACACGGCTGAAGCTGTTTCCGTGGTACTCCCGGCAATCTTACACAGAAGGTCGCCTGTCCAGGTTCCATCGTTTATCTTGTCGAAGGCAAGTTTCATAGTGGGATATCCGCCACGATACGTAGAGCCGTTCCAGATTTCGACGGGCATGAATTCCCAGGCGCCCATAGTATAAACCGATCTGCTCACATTGCTGAAATCCACTGTAATTCCCATACCGGAAATACCGACCAATTGCAACTGCAGTTTGTAGTCGGCAGAACTAGTTCCTCCGGCAGTCTGGAAAATGGTCGGTCCAGAATTCAGACTGTTGGCATCCTGAAGGGTGACAATGGGCAAAGCCGTTTTGATAGCGGCATAATAGCCCAAAACGCCTCCTGTTCCGGAAACGTAGTATTCGTTGTAGTTGGCCGTAATGGTGCCGACGTTCGCCGTGATGTACATGGCATATTGGGAACCGGAACTGGTCCTTGAACGTGCATTGTAAAATATATTGTTCCTATAATCACGGGTGTTCCCTGCTGTAGCCTGATTATACAAAGCATAGGAGTTCGCCGACGATACAGTTCCACCTATATATATGGTATTATAAAAGAAATTCGTATTGTTGGATGCCGCACCGACATCATACACCCCATAAACCACACAATTGGAAGTCGTGTTTCCCAGATTTACGATATTGTTCGAATAGGTGGTCAGCCCACTACTGATGTACAAACCATAAATCGATGCCGAGGTATTGCTGGCGGAAAAACTATGGATGAAATTCCTGGAAACCTGATTAATCCCTGAAGTGGCGCCTGCGTAGTAAATACCAACTACATTTATGGCATACGCGGAAGTTTTCGTATTTGACAAATCGTACACGGTATTTCCGGAAACTGTTTTCCCTGTTGTTGTACTCGTCAGGAACAATCCGCATACAGAAGGAGTGGACATGGACGTATTTGCATTGGCAATGGTCAAATCGTGTACCGAATTTCCGGATATCGTACTCGATCCAGCGTTGGAAAAAATTCCCATCACTGTTCCGGCAGTACCAATATTCGTATTCGTCGTAGCGTTCGTCAAATTCGCGACCGTATTGTTTAAAATTGTCACCCCGGAAGTTACTGCGGAATATATCCCGTAAAGCGATTGTGCAGCTCCGGTCCCTGTACTACTGATTTTGATGCTTCCTGCTGTCGTTTCGTGTCCTATCACATTACCGGTCACTGCCAACGTACTGGCCGCGCCGCTCATGTAAATCCCAGTGAAATTATGGGCATATGACGTGGTTGAAGCTTTCAATTCAATGGACGAAAGGATATTGTTGGTCACATTCAATGTTCCCGCCGAGGTCAGGCTTATACCGTATGAAGTAGAAGAAGTCGTTGTTTCTGTGATTATCAGGTGACTCAAACCCGATGCGTCACCGATATAATTGGCATCTACATTGACCTTGCCGGCAACAACGCTGATGCCTGTAAAAGGAGCAGTATTGCTTGATCTATACGTGATGTTCTGAATGGTATTGCCCTGGACGGAAGAAGCACTGCCACTGCCGGTACCCACATTTATATAAATGGGTATAAAAATGGAAGAGCCGGTCGTTGAAGTTCCCATGGACATGCTCGAGCCATGGCATGAGGCAGACTCACCTCCGATGTAATTGCCAGAAACAGTCATACCGACTGCCGATGAATTATTGATGTATACTGCAGAACACGTGTCGGTTCCCATTGTGCTGATACCAGAGTCAAAGAAACTATTTCCGCTAATGTTACATGCCGAAGAACCGCTTCCAAAATAAATGGAAAACGACTTACCGCTGGTCAACCAGTTGTTGGAAATTGAGTTGTTGGAAATGGTATTTCCCGTATTGGTTCCTGTAACAGAATATATGGCGTATCGCCTCCTAGTACCATTATAGTTCGACAATTCACAATTGTTGACGGTATTGCCTGAATTCGTACCGATCGTACCGAATGTGACAGTACCTGTCGTGGTACTGGACCCTCCTCCGTTGACAAAACAATAGTTCAACATATTGTTTTGTGCCGAATTGTTGAATTGAACGGTCGTGGCACCTGCTGTGATATTGGTATTGGTCAAGGTCATTGATGCGGATGAACCTAATCCTCCGACACGGCCATCGATGGTCACATTCTTTGCACCGTTCAAATCGATCAATGCCCCGGCGATGTTCCCGGTAACAGACAAACCAGTCAAATTGGGATATAATGTGACAGACGTATAACTGGATGTACCTCCGCTTACATTCAAAGAAGCCGTGGCTGTTTCGGTCGTGCTGACCAGAATCTTTACAGTAATCACGCCCTTGTGTGTTCCGGCATTAATAGCAGTGAAGGCATCTTTCAGCGTATAGTAATAGGACAAAGTCGTACCCACTGATGCGTCGACTTCTACATAATTCAATGGAGTTACAATGACCATACCTCCTGCTCCTGTTCCACCGGTTCGGTCGGTACCTGAGTTAGTATAACCTCCGCTACCACCACCGCCATTGTTAGTGCAATTGGCGCCGTTACTGCCTGCACTGACACCAGTAGCGCCAGGACCTCCATACAGTGAGCCCCCTGTCCCACCACCGGGTGCAGATCCAGATCCACCGGCTGTCGTGTTACCTGCACCACCGCCACCACCACCCGAAAAATACACCCATCTGCCACCACCGGCACCACCGGTGCCACCGGCCAACTTTGTCGAACCAGTTGAAGAATTTACGGCGCCACCGGTACCACCATTCGTTGAGTTTGCAACACCACCACTACCTGGAGCGGCAATGACCATATTCGTATTGAAAGTAGAGCTTGTACCCGGTGAATTTGCTGCTCCTCCAGCACCTACAGTCAGGCTATAACTGTTGAGCGACGTAGTAACAATATCGCTGGCATAAGCACCGCCGCCGCCACCACCACCTTTTGTTGAACTACCGGTGATTGTGCTTCCACCGCCGCCACCGCCCCAGCATTCAACCTTGATTTTGGTTGTTCCTGTCGGCACGTTATAGGTATAAGTACCTGGAGTATTGTATTGAGCTATCGAGGGAACGACAAATGCCGTCACCATCAGTATGAAGGGGACAGCAAACCTGAGAAAGCCGTTTTGAAGAAGATTTATCGTATAGTGCTTTGACTGCATCATTATGTTACAGATTTCAGTGTCTTCCGGACATTAAATACCAACTACAAATATAAGTCGAATACCTAAAGCATGTGCAAACCTGTCAGCATCATTTCGGAAACAAAAAAACCGGTGGAAGGATACAAAAAGGATCGAAACCCTGCTCAAATTGCAAACAAATACCCCACCAAGTTATCGTCATTTGTCAGATTCATCTTTTTCCGGAGCCTTGTGCGCGCAATCCGGACACTATCGTAGGTTTGGAAAGTCATGCCAGCAATTTCCTTGGTGGAAAGGTTCAGACGGAGAAAATAGCAAAGCTTGATTTCAGCGGGAGTCAGGTTCGGATGTTTGACCCCTAAGTTTCTGTAGAATTCCTGATCGCTTTCCTTGATGCGGCTTTCGAACTGATTCCAAGAGTTTTCCGAGAAATCGGAATTCAGTTCACTGATGATGCGGTCCAAGTAGGCTACAACATTATCCGGATCGGATTTCAGGATATTCTTGACTTGCTTCAGCTCGGCAATGTATTTGTGCTTGAATTCTTCATTCTGGACATTCCGTAAGGAGATGGCAGCCACTTCGCGCTTTTGGGCTTCGACCATTTGTTTGTGGTAATCGTTGGTCTGTAATACGGACTTCACCCTGGACATCAACTCAATAGCTTCAAATGGCTTGCGTATGTAATCGACGACTCCGGTGTTGAATGCCTTCTCTAGATCTGACTTTTCAGAAAGGCAGGTGATCATAATGACTGGGATCTGAGCAGTGTCGGCATCTTCCTTGAGTATTTCGATGGTTCTGAGACCGTCTATCCCGGGCATCTGCCAATCCATCAGAATCAAGTCGGGTTTGACTTCCTGCGCTTTTTTGATTGCCGAAGGCCCGTCAAAGGCTACAGACAACTCACATTCCATGTTTTTGGAAAGAACAACGGAAATCAACGATACGGAATAGGGATTATCGTCTACAATTAGGATATGGTGCTTATTCATGCTTTTATTCAATAATACTGCGTGAAGTTAAAAAATTATCGTGCAATAAACAAAATAATGGCTGTGAAATTTTCAGTATCAGACAGTTGACAGAGATTTCTTTTCAATATTTTAAAAATATGCATCAATATTCCTGAAATATTTTATCTTTGCTTGACTGAAAACACCTATGACTACATGCATGCACTTCCGAACATACTAATAGTAGACGACAATTCAACCAATCTTTTGTACCTGGAGATTATACTCCGAAACATCCCGGCAAAGCTTATAAAAGCACTTTCGGGTGCGGAAGCACTTTCGCTGGTTAAAGAGATGGAGCTTTCACTTGCCATCCTGGATGTACAAATGCCTGAAATGAACGGTTACGAACTTGCTGTCCTGCTGAATGAAGACCGTGCAGAGAATAAGGTACCCATCATTTTCCTGACAGCAAATTTCCCTGAAAATTCAAGGGTGCTCGAAGGCTACAAGGCAGGTGCGGTAGACTATATTGTTAAGCCGCTGAACGAGGTCATTTTGATCAGTAAAATTAAGATTTTCCTGGAAATATATTGGCAAAAGCAGCGCATCATCGATGATACTGAAAAGCTGAGGATCTCGGAAGAAGAAACCAGGGCAGCCAAACTTAAGGTCGAAGAATTGAATCAATATCAGATCAAGGCACTGGAAGACGAGCGAACCCAAATATCCCTGCAAGTTCATGACGAATTGGGGCAAGCCATGACAGCGTTGAAAATGGATATGAACTGGGTGAAACTTAACCTGAAAGATCCGGAAATTGCCGCTCAAAAAATTGATAAGATGATTCTGATGACCAATGAGGTGATACGTAGGGTTCAGCGGATATCGTCCGAACTCCACCCTGGAGTATTAGATGACCTAGGTCTGATAGCCGCCACAGAATGGTACTGTGAAGAATTCACGGAACGCACAGGCATTCCTTGCTTGCTCTTCTTAGGTGATTCTGAACCCACTTCAAAGTCATTGAATCTGGCATTGTTCAGAATCATTCAGGAATCGCTAACCAATGTGATCAGGCATTCACAAGCCACCAAGGTATCCATTCAATTGTCCATTCAACCGGAGGTTTCCCTGATTATTTCTGATGACGGGATTGGCATTTCCCCCGAAAAACTGGAGTCGGGCAAGTCCTTCGGTCTAATCGGCATGCGCCAAAGAATCACTCAATGCGGCGGAACCATCGAATATTCTGGTTCTCCCGGAAACGGCACTTCAGTCATCGTTTTTATACCCAAAACCAACTAGCCATGAAAGTTCTGATAGCCGATGATCATTCCATTGTCAGGGAAGGGGTTAAACAAATTCTCAAAACGTTGCCTGAGGTCAAATTTATTGAAGAGGTTTCCGACGGGCTTCAGGCATTTGCCAAAATCTGCGAAACCAAATACGACATTGTCATTTTGGATATATCCATGCCGGGTTTGAGCGGATTGGATGTGCTTCAGCGAATGAAAGACAGAAACATCACCACCAAGATTCTGATATTCAGCTTTTACCCACAGGAGCAATACGCCATCCGAGCTTTTAAACTTGGTGCTTCGGGATACCTGTCCAAAGATAGCGCTTTTGAAGAATTAGCTTTAGCTATTCGCAAAATCACAGCCGGAGGAAAATACATTTCGATTGCCCTGGCCGAAAAACTAATCTTCCAAGATGCCGGGTTGGAAGGAAAGATGCCTCATGAGGCCTTGTCCGAACGCGAGTTCCAGATTATGATCCAGTTGGCCAAAGGCAAGTCCGTTACAGAAATTGCACATACCTTATATATATCCGATAAAACAGTCAGCACTTATAAGATGCGTGTCCTAGAGAAAATGGACATGAAAACGAATGCTGATTTGACGATGTACGCCATCAAAAACAAGCTGATCGAGTAACTCCACTTGCATACTCGTAGGATTTCCCCTACAAACGTTTCAGAGTCTCCCACCGTGCGATGACCTGAACCCCCTTCAAAGCGCCATAAACAGGCGCTTTATCTTTGTAGTATAAAAATATACCTACTACAATGACACGCAACCTCTGCATATTGGCACTTCTGATTGGATTATCCTTCCAATCATACGCTCAATCTGGCAGGGGTCCGATGACAACTACCGCAATTGGTCATATGTGCGTTACATTGCTTTCACCGGCAGCACTCAGCACAATTCAAGATCTTAGCTTCAACAATGTTTCTCTTCGTTCAGCTGCTAGTTCCGATGGAGGCTCAGCCAGTCTGACCGTAGCAAATGGAGCTACACAAATGGCATCTCTTCGTGTTCAGGGTAGTAAAGCCACCTATTCAGTGACAGTGAACAACAGCGCCATTGGATTCAATCAAAATGGCAGAAACATTTCCGTAGAAAATTTCTCTACGACTTCCAATACCGATTATAATGGCGCAAGCACCATCTATATCGGCGCAACGATGCACGTAAAAAAGGCTATGGTTGGCACCAATGAAAATGTGTCACCGCTTGCCGTAACGATAAATTACAACTAACTCGAAGGGCTGGGGATGCAAATCCCCAGAGGGTCCCACCGCCCTTCCCTAGAGGTCAATTGGTGGGTGTTTTATTTAAAAGTAGTTTAGGTAGAGCAAGCAGGCACCCTGTGAAGAGTGCCTGCTTGAATTTTTTAACCCTAGCCTTGTAAGGATTCCCCTACAAGCAATTCAGATTTTCCGAAAACCAATGTACTGAACCCCCTTCAAGGATCCATTATGTCCATTCATACATTTGTTAATAGAGACTAAACTACCGACATGAGAACTACTCGCACCTTTTTATTATTGACTCTTTGCATGGGATTTTCACTTTCTGTCTTCGCACAGACAGGGGGTAGGGGACCTATGGCGACTTCTGCTTTGGGACACATGGCTGTGACTCTGCTTTCACCAGCAGCATTGACTTCAGCTAAAAATCTTGAATTCAAAGACATTCCACTCAGATCCGGAGAAGCCACTTCGGCAGCTATAGAAAGTGACATGTCTATGGCATCTATTCGGGTTTCCGGCACTGTTGCCACCTATTCGGTGACCGTATCCAACAAGAATTTCGGTTTCAGTCAAAACGGGAAAACCATTTCCGTTCGTACTGTTTCATCCGTTTCCACTACCGAGGATACGGGTGCAAGTAACATATACATCGGTGCAACCATGCACATTAGCAAAAGGGTAGCAGCAACAACCACTGAAACTAGCAACCCTTTAGCAGTGACCATTAATTACAATTAATAACGAGAGCCATGAACATTCTAATCGGTGATGACCACCTCCTGGTACGTGAAGGAGTCGAACAAATCATTCGCTCACTTCCTGAAATTGAGCTGATTGATGGTGCAACAGACGGGAATGAGTTGTTAAGTAAAGTCACCAACAGTAAATACGATCTGGTAATCATGGATATCTCCATTCCGGGAGTTTCTGGCTTGGATGTGCTTCAAAAAATGCGTCGGGATAAAAACATGACGAATGTCTTGTTGTATAGCTTTGATCCACAGAGACAACACGCTATGTTTGCCTTGCGGCATGGCGCTTCCGGATACCTGACAAAAGAAAGCATCTATATGGAATTGACTACTGCTGTTCGTCGCATTCTGAAAGGCGGCAAGTATGTTTCAGCAGAAACGGCCTGACGAAGGGGTAAATTCTACTAGGAAGGGCTCTTCAGTAAACACTGAAATCCCTTTTTTTTTGTCTACAAAAAAAAAGGGATATCGTTTCCAACATCCCTTGCTCGTTTCTTTTCCGGAGTAATTATGCCGGATGGATAGCTTCTGTGGGACAAACGTCTGCACAAGTGCCGCAATCGGTGCATACTTCCGCATCGATCTTATAGATATCGCCTTCGGAAATAGCTTCTACCGGACATTCATCGATGCAGGTTCCGCAAGCGATGCAATCATCATTGATAACATAAGCCATAATACAATTGAGTTTAATGAGTAAATATTAGCAGGACAAATGTACGTATTTTTGCTATCTGTGCAAAAAAAGCGGCAATAATTCATGCAAAAAGTCGTTTATTCCTGACAGAGATGCTGATTGAATGAAGAATATATTGATTTGTAGCTTTTTGGTTTTTTTATTGCTGACTTTACCGTTCAGTTTTGCCACTGCTCAGAGAAAAGTTCAGTACCTGCAATACGAAGACCTTAAGCCGTATCATTTTGGTTTTTCAATAGGCATGCATACCCAGGATCTGATCATGAATCATTCAGGAATAACCGATACAAACGGCGATAGGTGGTATGGAAGTGTAAACAATTATACTCCAGGCTTTTCTGTCGGTGTGATTGCCGATCTGAGGCTGGCTGATTTTCTGAGTTTGCGGACGACCCCGAGTATTCACTTCGGCAGCAAAGACATGACGCTTGTTTCAGATGCTATCGGGAGTGCTCCCGTCACGGCTGTTGTGCGTTCCAATTACATCTTGGTACCGTTGAGTCTTCGGTACCGTGGTGCACGGACAGACAACTACAGGCCCTACCTGATGAGTGGCCTGAGTGCAGGTATTGACATGGGAAGGGACAAACAACAACCGATTTTACTCCAGTCCATCAACACCTATTGGGAAATTGGTGCTGGCTGTGACATCTATATGCCCTATTTCAGGTTGGTACCTGAATTGAAAGTCTGTCTGGGCATGGGTGATATCCTTGTGCACAACCGAACGGACCAATCCAGTGATGCGTTTCAGAAATACACGAACGCCTTCGACGCCATCACTTCCAGGCTGATTGTTTTCTCTGTGCAGTTTGAATGATTGAAGCTCCTCGCCGCAAGCAGCGAGGCTGCGCGCCCGGTGTTCAGTCTACGTCCAGATCGAACCTACCGACGTAAATACCCCCTTTTCCGACCTGATTGATGATGACGGTATCCCCGACAGCATTGATCTTCTTTGCAGGATTGCGCATGAACGTATGCGAATGTCCGCCTATGATCACATCAATGTGTTTTGATTTCTCCGCCAAGCGAAGGTCATCGGGGGCTTCTCCTTTGTTGTCCAGCCCAAGATGGGACAAACAAATGACCAGGTTGCACTTTTTGACTGACTTCAGCCATGCTGCTTTGGCTTCGGCTGTTTCGTAGGGATCCAAATAGTTGATGCCGGTGAAATTGGCCGGTGAGATCAGCCCGTTCGGACTGATGTTGGCTGAAACGATGCCGATTCGAAGCTTCCCCTTTTTGACGATCAGCCAAGGCCGCACGAATTTCTTCAACGGTGTTGCAGAAACATCGTAATTGGAACTGATCACTTTGAATTTGGCCTTCTTAAGCATCTTGGTTAAAAAGGGGATGCCATTGTCAAACTCATGGTTTCCTAGGGTAATGACATCGAGACCAACTTTATTCATCAGGCTTATCTCGGCGTCTCCTTTGAAAAGATTGAAATAGGGTGTTCCCTGTACAAAATCGCCGGCATCCACGACCAGTACATTGGGATTTTCGGCACGGACCTGTCGGATCAAAGCTGCTCGACGGACGATTCCTGCCATATTTGCATTGTATTTGTCATTCGGCCCGTACGGTTCGAGTTGACTGTGTGTATCATTGGTATGGAGAAGCACCAGGGGTGTTCCGGCATCTAAGGGTAAAACACAAAGCAGCAGAAAAAAAAGTATATTGTAGATTTTGTCCATTTCCGTAATTATTTGATGGAGTAGTGGATTCGACCATCGAGTTCACTGGTAACGACTTTTCCCTGGGCAGTCAGTTTTTCAATTTGACTGATGTATGCATCCCGGAGTTTCAGATGGGTGTCTATTCGTTTGACGGCATTTTTAAAGGGAGTCATGCCGCTGTTCCCGTCAGCCAGATAATCGATCGTGGCAATCCGATAGGTAAGTGTTTCATCAAAAGGCTTTCCAGCGATCAGCAAATTTGTAATTTTTCCGTTCAGCACATCCATCTTAATGTTGGAAACACCCTCGCCGCCATCTGCGGCTATTTTTGTAAGAACCGTGAGCAAATCGGCGGCCTTCAGTTCTAGCACCACCATTTCGTTCTCAAAAGGCATGATCCGATAGATGTCACCTACCGTGAGTGGCCCTGCAGGCAGCGGTGCGCGGATTCCTCCGAAATTGATGATGGCCAGATCCACTCCTTCAGGACAAAATTCTGCTGCCTTAAGCCAAAGCTGATCGCTCAAGAAATTGGACAAAAGGCTTTCAGGCGCCTTTGATTCCATATAGTGTGAACTGGTACCTATTGAACGGTTGACAACCTTATCCAGACGGATTTTGTAGGACTGCATGATTTTGACGAGTTCCGCAGGTGCCAGCGTATCGTAACGTTTATCGACTTCCATTCGTGTGTATGCTTTCATCGTCACTTTGGCGGAAAGACCAGTCAGGCAAAGCAGCAAAATAAGCAGAGCAAGCGATTTTCTCATAATTCTTGGACTTTTGTCCTGCAAAGCTAACAATTGTATTCTAAGACAGTTGCGTATATTGGATTTTTTTGCTTTCTTTGCACCCGCTTTGCGTAATCGCTGGCAGGAAATAGAGTAGCCTGTTATGTTGCGCCATTGATTCAACCTAAAAAATGTCATCATGGACTTTCTAAAAATTGCCGAAGAGGCATTCGCTACAGGAACACAGCATCCTTCCTTCAAAAGTGGCGACACCGTAACCATCGCTTACCGCATCCGTGAAGGAAGCAAGGAACGTATTCAGCAGTACCGTGGCGTAGTCATCAAAATCAACGGTCACGGCCTCAAAAAACGTTTCACCGTTCGTAAAATGTCTGAAAACGTGGGTGTAGAACGTATCTTCCCCCTCGAATCACCGTTTATTGAAAGCATTACTGTGAACAAAGTGGGTCGTGTTCGTCGCGCCAAATTGTTCTACCTGCGTGGTCTTACCGGTAAAAAAGCCCGCATCAAAGAAAAGAGATAATTTGTTCTTTTTTCAGAATCATATGTTGAGGCTGTCCAAATGGACGGCCTCAATTTTTGTATAGACTGCTTGTCTTAAACCTTACCCCCTAAAAAACGTCAAAAAAGGGCCGCTTCCGTGCATTTGACAAAATAATTCCTTAATTTCGGCCTGCGTTGAAAAAACCTACGCCATTAATCTTTCAGAAAATGAAAAAAGTCCTTGTTTGTTGCCTCGCAGGTTTGTTTGCACTGGCACTCTCCGCACAAGATGCACCCAAACCACCTGCTATACCACAGGTCAATAGGACTGCCATCACCAGACTGACCAATCAGCTGAAGAGTTTCCCAGAGGAAAAGGTGTACTTGCAATTGGACAAGCCCTACTATTCGGCAGGCGAACGTCTTTGGTTCCGCGCTTATATGGTACACTCAGCCATTCATACTTCCCTGAATCTCAGCCGCTACATTTACGTGGAGTTGTTGAATGCCCACAATGACGTGATCGTCCGCAAGAAAATCCGACCGACCGAAGATGGCCTGTTTTTCGGCCAGATAGACTTGATACCTGAGCTAGCAGAGGGTTGGTATTCCGTCAGGGCCTATACCAATTTCATGCGCAACATAGACGAAGCTTTCTTCTTTCGTCGCAAGGTCTATATCGGAAACGGACTGAAAGGCTTGTCAGGTGTCGCCGTCAATGAACGGACAAATAGCAACATGAGCAATTCTGCCTTGAAATCTTCGGAAAAAGGGAAAGCGAATTTCGACGTTCAGTTTTTCCCGGAAGGTGGACACCTGATCGCTGGCAACATGCAGATTGTCGGCTTCAAAGCCATAGGGGCCAATGGCCTTGGAACGGATGTCACCGGACGGATACTTGACAATGCGAACAATGAAGTGACCGCGTTTAAAAGCACGTATCTAGGCATGGGGAAAATCATGCTGATGCCGGAAGCCGGGAAAACCTATACCGCAGTCTGTGAAGACAACATGGGTCAAAAACTATCCATCCGCTTGCCAGAGGTTTCTACCAGCAACTATGCCCTTTGTGTTCAGCAGACACCAACCATTATGAACATTACCGTACTGACTCCGGAGCAATCGCAACGGACGGACACCCTTTATTTAATCGGTAGCCTTCGCGGCCTGCCCATTTTCCAAACCACCATCCTGCCTGAGAGTCCGGGTTATAACTTTTCAAAGAACGGCATGAATTCAGGAGTCACTCAAATGCTGCTTATGAATACCAAAGGCGAAGTGCTTAGTGAGCGTATGGTTTTCGTGAACGTGAATGATGATGCCAAAGTGAACGTCGCGCTGGACAAAACCAATTACCAGAAAAGGGATGCCGTACATGCGTCTTTAATCCTGAAAGACTCCAAGGGCAACCCGATTGAAGGGAATTTTTCTGTCAGTGTAACCGATGACAACGATGTCAGAATTGACTCGTCCGAAACCACTATTAAAAGTTACATGCTGTTGCAATCAGACCTCAAAGGAACGATTGAAAACTCAAACGGTTATTTCCGGCCGGAAAATAAAAACGCCCCGAGCGAACTGGATATACTCATGCTCACACAAGGCTGGAAACGGTATGATTCCAAAGCAGTGATTGCAGGCAACTACGCCAAATGCGGTACATACGAAGTGGAACGTGGCCCCATCATCAGGGGAAGGGTTCAAAACTTTCCGGCCAGAAGAGGCATTTCCGGAGATAATGTATCCATGTACTTCTTGAAAAGAATGCATTTTGACGGTGCCACAACAGACAATACTGGCCGCTTCGAATTCCTTTGCCCGGAGTTCCCCGACAGCACTGGCATCCGCATCGATGCAGCCAAAAAACCTGGACAGTTTGTTGAGTTGGTGATTTATCCCGACACCTTCCCCACCTGCAATGTAACCTGTGTTTTTCCCGACAACCTGAAGCAAAATACTCAAATGAAAGCTTTCCTAAAGAAAAGCCGCGACCGGTATACGAATGAGAATGGAATGTTGATGGTCAACCTTGACAAAGTGGAAGTGGTTGCCAGAAAAACAGATAAGTATAAAAAGATTCGCGAAGAACGCGGCTCCATGTATTCTGACCCTAGCTATACTATTGGTGAAGAAGCACTGTCAACAGCCACCACCATCTTGGATGTGTTGATGATGTCTCCAGGTGTCACGCTGAATGCGACAGGCGACGGCGTGTTGATCCGAAACGCCACCCCACTCATCATGGTGGATAACATGGAATACGCCATGAACGAATTGAATTACCTCAATGTGAACGAAGTCAAGATGATCGACATCCTGAAAGATCCGGGTCAAACAGCGATTTTTGGAGGCAAAGGAGCAAACGGCATCATCTGCATTTATCTGAAACGCGGTAACGAAAGAACCAATGAGCCCGTTGTCCTGGGAAAAAATCAGACCGAAATCATGCCCCTGGGCTATTCTCTTCCGGCTGAATTCTACGTTCCGAAATACCAGGTCGAATCCAACAAACAAAACCCAATGCCCGACCTGCGAAGCACCATTTATTGGAAACCAAACCTAAAAACCAGTGACACAGGTGAAGCAGACTTGTTCTTTTTCACTGCTGACGGCAGTGGCACTTACACAATAACGGCAGAAGGCATGTCTCCTACCGGAGAAATAATCCGCTATCAAGGAAAAATGAATCGTAAATAATAGTTACTATGAATCGTCTGAAATTTGAAGGAAAGGGATTTGACTTTTTCAAAATCCTTTTTGTCGATATCATCCTAGTCATCGTCAGTTTGACGTTGCTCTACCCAAGGGCCATCGTTCGTGAAGCACGCTATTTATGGTCAGAGACCTCGCTTGGAGGAACGCCTTTTGAGTTCCGTGGTACGACCAAGGCTGCTTTCAATGGATACATGAGGGTGCTCCTATTTGTTGTTATCTACTTTATCATCCTTCTCTGCGAGGTTCTGATCTTCACGAAACCAGGCATTGTGGCGCCATTGATCATGACTTACCTCAACATGCTGACGATGCTGATTTTTATTTTCGTCCTCAGTCCGCTCATCATTCATGGTGACCTGAATTACTTTTCAAAAAATACGGCTTGGCGTTCCGCTTCCGCTTCTTACAATGGGAGACTGAGTGATTTGGTGGGTATTACGATGAGCGGAAACATCCTGACGATGTTGACACTGGGCATCTATACGGCTTGGTATGAAACACAATTGTACAAGTACCTGATGGATCATCTACGCTTCGGAAGCCTTCGTTTCGGATACAGTGGTTCTTCCAAGGAGTTGTTCCGGATTTATCTGAAAGGATTCCTGTTGGGTATCGTGACGCTTGGCATCTACCACATATGGAACTTCCGGGATATTTACAACTATACCGTGAACCATACTGTGGTTCGCAAAGGCGATCAGGAGTTCAGCCTACATTCAGACGCGAACACCAGGCAGGTTTTCGAAATGCTTATTGGAAATGTCTTATTGGTTGTTCTGACACTTGGCTTTGGCGCTTCCTGGGCTTATATCCGCTTCTTCCGTTTTATGATGAACCATTGTGTGATTCCTGCCGAGTTCAATCTGGACGCAATTGAAGACCAAGAATCGGATGAAGAGCCTCAAAAGCCTTCCGACCATTGGCTGGATAAATGGAATCCGGTACTGATAGCCTGATTAACTTCTGGGGTCAATGCCCCACATGAGTTTCTTGCGAAGCGTGTGGATAAACGTGTTTCCTTGTCTCTTGATTGACTTGATCGTATAATCTGCTTTGGTGACCTGCAATTTGTCTATGCAAGACATGGTGACCGAAATGCCATCGATGGCGACCAAGTAATTCTGGCTTCGGCTTTCGACTTCCAGATCAATGACGGAGGATTCGTCCAGTATCAATGGCCTGGCCGTCAGGTTGTGCGGGGCAACTGGAGCAATGACGAGATTCTTTGTGGAAGGCATCATGATTGGTCCTCCTATACTCAGTGCATAAGCGGTTGAACCCGTCGCCGTGGCAATGACCAGACCATCCGCCTGATACCCGTTCAGATACTCCCCATTCACCCAGACATGGATGTTGATCATGGAAGACGAATCCCTTTTCAGAATAGCTATTTCATTCAAGGCACAGGGGTATTCCGCCGGGTAGGTTCCATTAACGGAAAGTCGCAGCAAATCGAAATCGTCAATACGGAAATTCTGCTTATACAGGTCCGACATGACACTTTCCACCTCTATGGAATCGACATCCGCAAGGAAGCCCAAGCGGCCCGTATTGATGCCCAGTATGGGTATGTCGCGCCTTCCGATACGGTGAGCTGTTCGCAAGAACGTTCCATCACCTCCGATGCTTAGCGCAAAATCAGCAGAGAAGTCACCACCCTCCTCGATAATTCCTTTAATTTCAGGGACATTTATTAGTGTCGAACGTAGGAAATCCCAGAAAGTCCGGTTCACCAGAATTTCTGCATCCAATTGATGAAGTGCATCGAATACGCTCCAAATCTGATTCAGCTTGTCCGATTGGAAAGGACTTCCAAAGATTGCGACTTTCATCAGCGAATTGTTTATTGTATCACATTTTTTGGAAACAGGAGATATTTGCAGTAATCTGACGTTCAAACTTACACAAAAGCGACTAACTTTGCATCAAAACACGTTCAGTCTGTATATCTTACAGATGCAAAAGTGAGAAAACTTTGTGACATGACAAAACTAAGCGTAAATATCAATAAAATTGCAACCTTGCGCAATGCGAGAGGTGGTAATTCCCCGGATGTGCTCCAGGTAGCAATGGATTGTGAAGAATATGGAGCAGAAGGCATCACCGTTCATCCCCGGCCGGATGAGAGGCATATCAAATACCTGGATGTCTTGCAACTAAGGCCCATCATCAAAACGGAATTCAACATCGAGGGCTATCCCTCCCGTGACTTCATGGACCTGGTCCTCAAAGTAAAACCGAATCAGGTGACCCTCGTTCCCGACGCCCATGATGCCATTACTTCGGATGCAGGCTGGAATACAAAGGAACACTTCAGCTTCTTGACGGAAGTCATAGAAGCATTCTACGCCAAGGGCATCCGAACTTCTGTCTTTATCGGAACCGACCTCCTCGATGTGGAAAACGCCGCCAAATTGGGTGCGGACCGCATTGAACTTTACACGGAACCATACGCCACGTTTTATCCGAAGAACCCAGTAGAAGCCATCAAACCGTTTATCGAAGCGGCCACCATTGCTCGGAAGCTTGGGCTCGGCATCAACGCTGGCCACGACTTGAGCTTGGTGAACTTAGCCTACCTGCACAGCAACATTCCCTGGCTGGAAGAAGTTTCCATCGGGCATGCCCTGATTGCAGACGCTCTTTATCTGGGATTGAAAAAAACGATCCAATCCTACAAGGAATGTCTTAAATAAATACGGTTATGAAGCCAATATTCCTGTTTTTAGCTCCTGGTTTTGAAGAAATCGAGGCCGTAGCCACCATCGATATTTTGCGCAGAGCAGGTTTGGATGTGAAAAGTGTTTCCATCTCCAACGATTTAAAAGTATCCGGAGCACATGGGATTTCTGTGGAGGCCGATTGCCTGTATTCAGAAATTGATTTTTCGGTTGCAGAAATGCTCGTTTTACCAGGCGGACAGCCGGGCACCAAAAACCTTAACCTACACGAAGGTCTAAAAGCTGTTTTGGTTCAGCACGCCAAAGCAGGCAAACCATTGGCGGCCATTTGTGCCGCACCGATGATCTTGGGCCAGCTTGGAATACTGGAGGGTAAGGAAGCTACTTGCTATCCGGGCAATGAAGTTCATCTGAAAGGAGCCATCCTTTCTGAATACATGATCGTACAGGACGGCAACATCATCACGGCATCCGGCCCTGGTGTCGCTGCTGAATTCGCCCTGCAAATCGTCGAACACTTTCTCGGCGAAGAAAAAATGGAGGAAATCTCCAAAGCCTTGCTATTAGGTTAGATGGATTTTATGTCATAAAATATCAATAGATTATGAAAATTGAAAAAATTTTTGGACGAGAAATTCTGGATTCACGCGGCAATCCGACTGTAGAAGTTGACGTAACGCTGGAATCAGGTGCTTTTGGCCGTGCCTCTGTTCCGTCTGGTGCGTCGACAGGAGAAAACGAAGCCATTGAGCTACGCGACGGAGATAAAGGTCGCTACTTGGGAAAAGGGGTCACCAAGGCTGTTGACAACATCAACAACATTTTAGCACCTGCATTGGTTGGTATGTCCGCGCTGCGTCAAACAGAGATTGACCACAAACTGATTGCACTTGATGGCACCAAAACCAAATCAAATCTGGGCGCCAATGCGCTACTAGGGGTTTCCCTGGCTGTTGCCAAGGCTGCCGCAGATTATCTTGATCTGCCGCTTTACCGTTACATCGGCGGAGTAAACACCGTAGTTTTGCCGGTTCCGATGATGAACATCATCAATGGAGGCTCACACTCCGATGCGCCCATCGCTTTTCAGGAATTCATGATTCGCCCAGTCGGTGCCACGTCCTTCAAAGAAGGCCTACGCATGGGTGCTGAAGTCTTCCATTCACTGAAAAAGGTCTTGCATGACCGTGGGCTTAGTACTGCTGTTGGAGATGAAGGTGGTTTCGCTCCTGCCCTTAAGGGAACGGAAGATGCACTTGAATCCATCATTGAAGCCATCAAGAAAGCCGGTTACAACACCGATTTGATACACATCGGACTCGACTGCGCCGCTTCTGAATTCTATAAAGACGGCATTTACGATTACAGTAAGTTTGAAGGTCCTCAGGGTGCCAAACGCAATTCTGCCCAGCAGGCTGCCTATCTCGAATCGCTGATCGACAACTACCCCATTGACTCCATCGAAGACGGTATGAGTGAAAACGATTGGACAGGTTGGAAAGTATTGACGGACAAAATCGGCAGCCGTGTTCAACTTGTGGGTGATGACTTGTTTGTGACCAATGTGGATTATCTGAAACGTGGTATTGCCGAGGGTTGTGCCAACTCTATCCTGATTAAGGTGAACCAAATCGGAACATTGACTGAAACGTTGGATGCCATTGAAATGGCCCACCGCCATGGATATACAAGCGTTACTTCACACCGTTCCGGTGAAACTGAAGACAGCACCATAGCCGACATTGCGGTAGCCACCAATTCAGGACAAATAAAAACGGGCTCCTTAAGCCGTTCCGACCGTATGGCCAAGTACAATCAATTGCTTCGCATTGAAGAGGAACTTGGTGCGGATGCCGTTTACGGATACAAGAAAGTTTAATTTCCTGCCCAATTAAAACAGAACAGGCTGCCTCTTCTTTTTGAAGGGGCAGCCTTTTTGTTTGTTAAATTGATGACTCCTTATTTTGATTTAGGCCCCTGTGTATCAGTCGGAGCGGTGGGTGCCGTAGCGCCAACCGGAACAGCGACCTTCTTTGTCTTTGTACCTTTTAATGTAGTCGTTCTGAGTGCCGGCGGATTGTAAGAATCAATCAAAGACTGAGCATCGGCATTATCGGGAGCCAATTCCAGAATTTTTTTACAATAGGAGATGGCACTGTCTTTTTCGAGTTTCAAATGATAAAACCAAGCTTCATATTTATAGATATTAATAAGGTCCTTCTTAAAGGATGAAACGCTGGTACCAGTTTCGATTCTCTTTAAAATGAGAACAAGCGCTTTCTCGTAATACGGCTTGGCCAAGCCCAATGTGGTTTCTGGGTCTAAAGCAGCATTGGTATGGCCTCTCCACAAATAACTGATATAACTGTTCGGACTCTTGTTAGAAACAACACCAAAAGCAGTATCGGCTTTCGTGAAATAATCTTTGGCAGTAGCGCGACCCAAATCTGTTGAGTCTAAGCGTAGAGCTTGACCAGCATTGTACCAAGATCGGCCCAAATTGTAATAATCTGTTCCTTCAGCAACTTCAATGCCACCAATCATGTCAATATACTTCTGAGTTGTTTCAGCAGCTTTGGCATAGTCCTTCATGGAGGTATAAAGGGTAGCCAATTCCTTGTATGTTTCAGGTTTTACTGATTCAGCCTGAAGGACTTTATTGTATTGCTCCAAGGCTTCGGTGTTCCTTCCAGCTTCAGCCAGAATAGTTGCATATGCAGCATAATCCTTATCGATGAACGTGTTGCCCTGAAGGCTAAAGAATTTTTCGGCATATTTGATGGCAGTTGTATCTTTGATTTTAGCGGCATTGTACATCCTCAAACGATTGTATACAAAGTTCATCGAATCTTTGGCCAAAGCTTCGTCTAGCAAAACGATGGATTTAGGGTATTGTTCCGTCCAGTAATAGGCAGAAGCCAGGCTTGTAAGATCTTCTGGGGCACTTTTTCCTTCACCATAATATTTGACGAACGATTCAATGGCGCGGTTGTACTTTCCAACAGAGTTATAAACCCTACCCAATGTACGATAAGCAACGGTATAATCCGGATGTGCGGCAATAACGGGAGTAACCTTGGCAATAGCGGCTTCCTCGTTGATTTTTGCATAAACTTCCGCATACTTAAGCGCAGCTACAGTATTGGAGGGGTCAAAGTAAAGGGCCTGTTCATATTTACCGGCAGCTTCACCATTTTTATCTTCAGCAACAAGTATGTCACCTTCTAAAATAGAGAATCCTGCATATTTCTTGGCAACCTTGCGTGCAATTTCAAGCTTAACAGGTACCAAAGTCTTCAAACCTGCTTGATAATAGGCACGCGCTATCGCCACATTGACTTCTGGATTTTTTTTGTTTTTCTTCAACGCTGCGGAGAAAATAAGTTCTGCTTCCTTCTGATTGGTTTTCAAAAGGATTGAACCTTTACCAATAAAATTCAAGGGATAGAGTGGATCGGCAGCGATGCCTTTATCATAATAGACCATAGCTGCATCAGTCTGTCCCTGTGCTTGAGCAATTTGACCCAGATAGTAATTGGATTCCGCAGGTGCAGTAGCCAATTGACCTTCAAAATATTCTTTGGCTTTGGTATATTCTCCGATGCCAAAATAATCCTTGCCGAAGTTGCTCTCAGCAAATGCTACTGTTGCGAGCAGGGCAAAAAATGCGGTTAAAACATGTCTCTTCATTCTTTTAAAAGTTATGGTTTTTATGATTGAAAGTTTCATTCATGAACATTGACCAGACGTGTGGGACTTGTCGCCGGTACCAATCCTGCTTTTAGGATAATACGCTGACCTCTGTCGCCCCCGACGAAACTCATAAATCCTGAAGGCAAATAACCCGGAGGATCCGTAATGATCATATATATATTTCTGTAGAAAGGATAGCGCCCCATCATCAGATAATAGGGAATCGGGGTGTAGCTATTGTCTACATCGGCTACGTCATAGGGACTGACAGACATGACACGGATTTTATTGATAAACGTTTGTTTGGTAGAGTCATCCGGGTTACTTACCCAATTGACTCCAATGATACCAAGTGCATTGGGCGTTTTGGAAACGTAGTCCAGAACAGCCTGATTGTTTTCTTTGGCGTAAGCATTTTTTGAAAGGATTTTTCCTCTCGACACAGAATCCTGTATGTAGCGAACGGTGCTTGAATTGGCATTGTCAAATATGACATCGATCGTTTCCCGACTAGATCCGGGTCTCAAATCATTCCAGGTACGTACCTGGCCAGACAATATCTTACTGAACTCATCGACCGTAATCAATGAGTCTTGGTTACTCTTATTGATGATAAGGGCAATACCGTCTACCGCAATTTGTGTAGAACGGGGTAGTAACTTCATGTCCTGAAGAGCTTGCTTTTCTTTGGGTGTTATATCCCTAGCTGCAACAATCAAACGGACACTGTCCTTGAACAATAGGTTCAGGGCGTCCACTTCGTCGGTAAATTTCAAATGTATGGTTGCATCTGAGTTCAGCGACTGAAAAACATTGGCCTCTTCATGCATAATGGGTGAAAAGCAGTCGTCACAAAGGACGGTCGCAACACCGGAGGAGGTTGTATCCGTTCGTTCAGAACCCCTTTTCTGATTACACGCAATTGCAGTAATCCCAAGGATAAGTGTTAGCAGAATAGAAACGTTTTTCATTGTGCAACTATTTATCAGGAACGTAACTCACGCCAGAACTGATACCCCCTATATATTGAAAATAGCAGAAAAACAATTCCAAAAATGATGCGAAGGGAGCTAGGCATCGTAGAAAAATAATCTGTAAACAACGTTAGCACAGCCATGCCCAGAAAGATCAAAGCCATGAACATGCCCCAAAGAAGTTTGAAATTCAATTTTTTCATTATCAGTTTAAAACAAGTGAAAGAGAAGAGAAGACAACTCTTTTAAAAAAGCATCTTCTCTCCTCTTATTGTATTGAAAAAAGATATACTACTTCTGCAACTTATAAACAACAGGCAGCGTGTAATACACCGGTACATTGCGGCCATTCTGACGACCGGGAATCCACCTGGGCATCATTTTAACAACACGTACGGCTTCCTTGTCACAAGAAGGATCAAGCCCACGGATAATGGTAACATCAGTTACATCACCGTTGCGATTCACGACGAACCGGATGGTCACACGACCTTCGATTCCGACTTCTGCCGCCACTGGCGGATAGCGCAAGTTATCCTTGATGAACTTCATCATTTCTTCGTCACCACCTGGAAATTGAGGCATTTGTTCTACACCGTAAACCGGTATATCTTCAATAACCACCTGATGATCTTTCAAATCAATGATGTCCACTGCATTTTCATCATTGGTTCCCGCAATATTGGCCACGGACATTGTTGCCTTTGAATTGGTCAATTCGTCCATTGTTTTTAGTTCTTCACCCGCTTCAATTGGTTCATCGGTAATGACCGGAGCAGTAAACTTTACCGTCGTTTTCATAGGTGGGGGCGGTTCAGCTTCGGTCGCACGTTTGATGTTTTGTTCTTTGAGCTGATCTTCCAATTTTGCTAAGTTGGAAAGTACTGTTTTTTCAGTCATCACTTCACGGCTTTTAGTCAATCGCTGCACCGTATCGATGAGCGTGGGAAGAATTGCTATGAAGCCTACAAATGCTGTACCTATCAGGAATGCCCTGATGTGTCGTTTGCTAGAGGTTTGGCGCATTCTAAATGCACCATAACTCTGGTTTCTACCTTCAAAAACCAAGTCACACCATTCGGCATCATTCAAATTGATATCTTTTGCCATTTTGTTTCTTTCGTTTGAGGTACGTTAATTCGCTTTTGCTTTACTTAAACCGGCTCCTTCTGTAAGCGCACCGGCCTGTTTCAGATTTTTCATCAGAAACTCGTCGGGTTTATCCACCGCAACGATAGCATAAATCCCAATACTGCAAATCTGCATTTCATCCAGAGCATCTACCAGATTTTTGTAAGTGGACTCGTCCGTCGGTTTGATAATGACGACCTGGCCATCTTTCGCGCCTTTGATCTTCTTTACCTCTGCTTCGTAAGCCGCCAACTTAATCTGCTTTCGATCTCTCATGTCTCTGAGTTTGGCGATATTCGCTACGCTCACTCTGTTTCTGCTCAGTAAAACACTTCGGAGACTGTTTTTATCTGCGGAACTACCATAAGTCGCAACTTTCAATGACTTGTAATCATCGTATTTGGGTTTACCAAAATAATAGTAAATTTTGTTTTCCTCGCCGAGGATTATGGTAATGGCTTTGTCGTCAGCCACCTTGTTCCGGTCTTTTTCTTGGACCTTCTCATCTTTTACCGGCATTGTAATATCCATCGTTTGGGGCTTTGCCAGTGATGTACAGAACATGAAGAATGTTATGAGCAACATATTCATATCCACCATCGGGGTAAAGTCCACGCGGAGATTCATTTTTTTAGGTTTCCCTTTTTTCTGTTCGCCTCCACCAGTCTGTATTTCTGACATATTATTCTTTTATTATATGCTTGTTCAACATTACTAGAAGCCTGCGGGCATCGGTTTTAAAACCGTAACCAAGCTGTATTGATTTTCCTTCAGATCCTGAAGGGTACCGAGTACCGTCTTGATTTTAGGGTAGGGAGTAGCTCCATCCGCTTTGATAGCGATGCGCAATTTAGGATTCGCGGCTTTTGCGACCATCACCCAATGTTTAAACTGGTTATTGGTGCTATCAGTGGGTATACCGAAATCTTTCAGCGCCTTATCCTGATCTTCCAGTCTCAGATCGAGAAATGCTTGGAGTTTACCAACGGGCATACCGATATTGGGTTGGATGACAAAGGAGGATTTCTGAGCTTCCGTGAAACTGACGTTGTAGTCTTTGCCGATACTATTCAAAACATTCACCTTATCTATATCACGGTCTAGGTTTAGGAAAACCTTGCCTTCTTTATCAATAAGGATTGTCAGGATGTTGGCATCTGGGACTTTTCTTTCTGAAACGGAACCGGGAGTTATTACTTTAACCGGTTCTTTCGGAATGAAGGTCGATGTCAACATGAAGAATGTCAGCAAAAGTACCGTCACGTCACTCATCGCAGTCATGTCGATGAAGGTGCTATGTTTTTTGCTTTTTACTTTGGACATGTTTTAATTATTTACCCAGGTGTTTTTTGGTGTAGGTCTGGCCAATGGCGAAACCTACTTCATCAACAGCGTTGGTGATGTTTTGTACTTTAGCGGCGAAGAAGTTGTAGGCAATGATGGCCAAGGCACCAGTGGCGATACCGCAAGCCGTGTTCATCAGAGCTTCTGAGATACCGGTTGACAGTTTAAGTGAGTCAGGAGCGCCTTCGTTGGCAAGAGCGGCGAAGGATTTGATCATACCCATAACCGTACCGAGCAGACCAAAGAGGGTACCCAACGTAGAGATGGTGGCGATGATCGGAAGATTTTGCTCCATGGAAGGAAGCTCCAAAGCAGTTGCTTCTTCTATTTCTTTCTGGATGATGGCGGACTTTTCGTCGTTGTTCTTGTCCGTGATTTTTTCGACATCTTCATAGCGTATGAGACCGGCATTCAGGATGTTTGCAACAGCACCTTTCTGGGCATCACACATTTCGTGAGCACCTTTGATATCGCCAGCTTCCAGTTTTTCCTTCACTTTACCAACGAAAATAAACAGGTTGTTTTTACCTCTGGCGCGGTTCAGTGCAAAGAAACGTTCTACAGAAAGAACGACTACAGTGAAAAGCAAGGTCAATACCATCGGAATGATGAATCCACCTTTGTACAAGGTACCGAAGAAGTTACCGGGAATCGGGTGACCTTGGGGGTTTCCGTCAACGAAGTTGGAAGGACTACCAGCCACGAACATAAAAAATAAAACTGCCAGAACGGCGCAGCCTGCAATTACTAATCCGGAGGAAACGCCCTGGGACTTTTTGACTTTCTTTTCTTTTTGGGTTTTCATAATGAATCAAATTTTTATGGTAACTAAATTTTATGTTTGCTAAATGCCTGTGATTGAAAATCCTTCTCTATCATGAAAAACGGAGAATTTCCCAAAATATTGGAACATTCGCCGAAAATATTTTAGAAAACCTCCATTCGCTACGTTTATAAGACAAATGAGGTATACTTGCCCCCTAAATTGGGATTGCAAATATACAAACGGATTTCCTTCAACCGCCAATTTTAGTGTTATATTTTTGAAAATAAATGTAATTTCTTTTCTTAAGAAGCATTTCTACAATCATATACAGAAAATTTCATAAAAAAATGGCTGGTGTTAAAATAAAATGAGAGTGTATCAAATCAATGATACACCCTCTTTTTGGCAAAACGGTGGAAGATGTTTCAATAGAGCGCCAAGGTCAAGGCACTTTTTACGAAAACTCCCGGAGCGTACTTAACGTACGTGAGGAGAGTTGAGTGAAAAGTAACGCAGAGATTGGCGCTCTATTGAGACATCTTTTTTAACGAAGCAATGACATGTACATTATTCGAAGGACATCACCCCATACATCCTGCTTGTTGTACCAATTAACCTTGTTGGTATAAAGAAGTGCCACCACCTGGTATTTCGGGTCGATGAAATATTCTGTGCCATAGTAGCCACCCCAGCGAAGTGAGCCCGGTGTTTTCATGGTCCGTGCAAACGTTTCCCGTGTGGAAATTTCAAGGCCAAGGCCGAATTCTTGCTTTCCATTGACACCAAACAATTGGTCGGTCACCATCTGTTCAACGATTTTCTTGTGCAAGTAACGTTTACCGTCATAAATGCCATAATTGAGAATCATCTGACAGATGTGGGAATAATCTTCTATGGTTCCGTTCAGACCTGCACCTCCACCAAAATAGGTAGGAGCCGGATTCAACGGATAAAAGCGATCCAATGAATCGGCCAGCATGACAGGTGAATCCTTGTCCGGCTTCGTATAAACAGGGACTAGGCGTTTCTGCTGACTTTTGGGCAGATAGAACCACGTATTTTCCATGGCAAGTGGCGTTAGCACTCTAAGTTTAATGAGTGAATCCAGACGCATGCCTGAAATGACTTCAGCCAAACGACCGGCAACATCCAATCCGTAACCATATGTAAAACCTGCACCCGGATCATGCCGCAAAGGAATTTTTGCCATACGGTTTACAGCTTCCGCTGTTGAAATCAGATTACCGTAACGAATCACTTCCAGATCCTGACCGTAATTGTCATAGCTTATTCCGGAGGAATGACAAAGCAACTGACGAATGGTGATATCTCCCTTGGCTGGCCTTGTCACCAGGTTCTTGGCTTCCGAACTGCCGGAAATTCGGACAACAGGGTTGGCGAATTCCGGGAGGTATTTCTTGACAGGATCTTCCAGACTGAACATACCATCCTGATACATCGTCATCAAAGCTACAGTGGTGACCAGTTTGGTTTGGGAAGCATTACGGAAAATGGCATCTTTCGTAAGCGCTTTCCCCTTGTCTTCACGGGTGGCATCTCCGAAGGCTTTGAAGTAAATGGGCTCGCCCCTAAACGTGATCATGCATACAGCAGAGGGTAGCGCTTCACTGGCAATGGCATTTTTAAGTAGAACGTCAATTTTTTTCAGATTGTTCAAATCAAAGACATCCTTGGCTTCAAGCGGTTTGGCTGGTTTTTTGGTTTTTTGAGACTGAACAGGCAGAGCGTTCATCAATGCCCCTGCAAACAACAGGTAAAAGAACAGCAGGAAAACAGGTTTTCGATTCATGGTTCTTGTTTTTTTGGGGTTGTTCGGAAAATTAAGTAGTATTTTTTTAGATTCAGATTTCAGCAAGGACTTTGACCAGATAATTCCAGAAACGCTCCACACTGGCAATTTCCACACCTTCATCCGGAGAGTGCGGAAAGGTGATGTTCGGGCCGAAGGAAATCATATCGAGGGTGCCAACAGCATCCTGAATGATTCCGCATTCCAGACCGGCATGGATGACATTGATGTGTGGTGCTTTATTCCAGTCGTCTTCATAAATTTTCTTCATCAAATCCATGATGGGAGATTTCAGATTTGGTTTCCAACCGGGATACTCACCATCGGTCGTCACTTTTGCTCCTGCCAGTGCAAATAAACTTTGCAGTGTTGAAACAAGCGTATCTTTCATGGAATCGGCTGAACTCCGTGCAAGGAATTTGCAGCGGGCAACGCCTTCCGCTGATTCGCAAATGGCCAGATTGGAGGATGTTTCCACCACATCGGACATCTCGGGAATCATACGGTAGACACCGTCATGAGCAGCCACCACAGCATTGATGATGTCGTCCTGCACTTCTTCCGGAATGAGTCCGGCTGGGAGGTCTACTTGCTGAAGGGTAAAATAAAGTGTGTTTTCAATGCCTTTGAATTCGTCATTGAGTTGTACTTCATAATCAGCCACCGCTTCGGCCAGGTCTTGAAGGCCATCTTCCGGAATGGTGACGATGGAATAGGATTCTCTGGGTATGGCATTGCGAAGTGTACCACCGCTGAATGAGGCTAAACGAACTTCCAAATCGGCAACGGCATCTTTGAGAAAACGGAAAAGCAATTTGTTGGCATTGGCTCGGCCCAAATGAATATCTACGCCTGAATGCCCACCCTTCAAACCTGTGAGAACGAGTTTGACGGCAATGTCTCCTTCTGGAATCGCAGCCAAGTGATCGTAATTGAATTCAGCTGTCAGATTGATACCTCCTGCACAACCGACAAACAAGTTTCCTTCGTGTTCGGAATCCAGATTGATGAGGATTTTTGCGTCGAATTCGCCGGGTTTCAAGCCGAAGGCACCATACATGCCAGTTTCTTCATCAATAGTGAATAAGGCTTCCACCGGTCCGTGTTTCAGGTCTTTGGATGCGAGCACAGCCATTGCTGCAGCCACACCGATACCATTATCACTACCCAGGGTGGTGTCGGTTGCTTTAACCCAACCATCCACGATTCGTGGACGAATCGGATCTCTTTCAAAAACATGATCAATATTGGAGTTCTTTTGGGGAACCATGTCCAAATGTGCCTGAAGAACAATACCTGGTTTGCCTTCCATCCCCGGAGTGGCAGGCTTGTGGATGATGATATTACCAGCAGCATCCTGATCTGTCTTCAAGCCATTGGCTTTTCCAAACTGCCTTATATATTCTTGAATCGGCCCCATGAAACCTGAAGGTCTGGGGATTTGGGTCATTTCAGCAAAATAACCCCACAAAGCTGTGGGGTTCAATTTCTTGATCTCTTTCATATTGTTTTGTTAGTTGCCAAAGGGCCAATTACATTCACTATATGGACAAAGATAATAATCCGGCCGGAAAAATGTTAAGTAATCCGTAAAAAAAATGTGGGACTGAAAACACAGTGTATCTTAAAAATCCTCAGGTCTCAGCGGAGAGAGCTTGGTTGTTGAAGCAACTTCACCATTCAAAGGGGTGTAATAAACCTTAATATAAGCCACATCACGAAGGAAATCGATATTACCGACCTCAACCTTGTTGATATTCAAACCTGTACGCTTTTTCAGATCCTCGAGCAACTCTTGCTCACGAGCAGGTACCACCAATTGGATCTTCTCGTAAAGGATGACTTTGTAAGCGGTATGTTTAATTATTTTGTTGTATTCGACAAACCAAGTCATCAAAATGAAGATCAGATTGGTGACAATCAGTTCAGCATAACTGACTGACATGGCAAGCCCATTGATTACGGCAATCCCGATAAGCATGAACAAGTAGGTCATTTCTCGGATGGGCACTGTTTCAGTACGATAACGGATCATACCGAAAATGGCAAACAATCCAAGTGCAAAGCCCATTTGAATCTTGACATTGTCCAACAGGAAAATCAGCAGGAAAATCGTTACACTAAACAGCAGGAAAGTCGTATAGTAATCTCTTCTGGTGCTTTTCTTGTAATAGAAAAAGTGAATGATAATCCAGCATACCAGCATATTGAAGCTGAACCTCAACAATAACAGCCAAAGGCTTAATGCGTCAAACAAAGGTATACCCAGGAAATCCAGCGAGAATTTATCAGAAAAACTGATGCTTTCTGCTCCGAGAACGGTAAGGGCGGTGTCAATCATTGGTATCATCTTCTGTGTCAGTTAATTTGTTGATGTATCTAAGTTTATTCTTGAATCGGTTTGTTTTCAGGTTAGGATTCGTCACGGCTGAACCCAATGCATATTTGCTGAAACTTTTTGGCAAGACCTTATAGTCTGTCAGCAGGCTTTTAAAAAGAGAAAAGCACTGTCCGTCTTGTTTGAGTTCCACCACCACCAAATTCGTTGCATCTTTTTCGATGCCGGTACGAAGGTTTTTAAAATGAATGTGCGAATCGATGGTGAGCCGTTCGGTTTTTCCGTTATTGACCAAGGTAATGCGATCGAACGTGTTTGCAAGTTGAGGAATGATTTCCGTTCCGGGTATGGTTGAATTTTTTGAAAGAAACTCCATGGCGGCGGCATTATGTGCAATATCGCCGACTTCATCCACTGGAATGCGAATACGATCTTTGGTGGTGCGGCCTTTATTGCTTTTCCGTTTTACCTCCAAAAAGGAAATGCCTGATTCCACGTAGGTCCTGGCCCTGACTTTCTGGCGATTCAACTTTTCGTTGTGATGGTTGTGATACATTTCTGCATCAATGGTATCGTAATAAAGGGTATTGTAGCGGCAAACCTGTTCGCCTTCAACTACTTGGGCACGGTAATCATCTTTTATCTGCTCCAGCAATTCAGGCAGCAGGTCCTCACGGATCAGGAACTTGGTGTCCACCCTGTTCATCAGGCGGATGCCGTCCATCTCTTGAAGAGTGATGGGTTGCATCTTTTTCCATATAGGGAGTTTTTTTAGATCCATATCCAGAATGCTTAAAAAGAATAACTTAAACCGATGGTAAGGACGTTGGTGTAACCGCTTAGGTAGCCCCCCATATTATTTCCTAAAGCATCTTTATCCCAGCCTTTTTCAATGCAATAAAGGTAACCGGCATCGATTGCCAGATTTTTCTTTATGGAATATTCAACACCGATGGCATTTCGTATTTCAGTAACCATTTTAGTAGCAGCTGGATCCTGAACACCATCCGGTTCATTCAGGGCATAATACACTTCAACACTAGCATAGGGTGTAAAGGGAGACTTTCGGATGTTATAGTCGACTTCAAATTTTGAGCGAATGACGTTGGTAGGATTTGACTTGTTCACATTCGCATCTACTCCTACCCGATTTGTTTGTTGGAACTTTTCTCTCAGGGAAAGGCTGAAACGACCAATGTCATAGGTGCCCATCACATAGGCAATGTATCTATGCCGCAGCTCCCAGTATTCTGAAGGGTTGCTATTGTTTATAGGATGATTGTAATCAATTCTGCAATAGGCTATGCCGCCTTTTAGGAATGAAAGTGGTTTCCAAGAGAGGTCAATAGTTGTCTCGAATTTGTCGGTTTTCGAAAAATTATCACGCAGCTTATATTCTTCTGCCAACGAAAGTGATAATCCGTAATTGAATTTCTTTTTGATTTCCACGGAAGTCCATAAACCATTATCTGCTTGCTGAGCAAAAAGAGGTAAAAAAAGAAGTAAAAAAAGAAGTAACGTCAGCAGACGCATGTGTGTTCTCATAGTTTTTCAATTCGGATGCAAGTATAGGACAGTTTTTCGGGATGTCCAAAAAAAGAACACCAAATGATAGCATTTTATCGTTTAATGTATTGCAGTGCTATAAATTGTTTGACTGTGTAAAGTCTGAAAGGTTCATTTGCCTACCCGCTGGCTGGCTTTCTTTTCGATGAAAAGCACCCAGATATAGGCTATCAGGCCTGTAACAAGTGTAAAAATCGTTTGCAAACCATGGGCAACCAATGCAAAGATACCTGCATCCGTTGAAGACACTCCAAAAAAGACCAAGGTATATATCACCATGAAATGATAGGCTCCGATGCCACCCTGAACAGGGGCGACCACACCGTAGGAACCCATGACGAAGCCGCTCAGCAATGCCAGTGCTCCTAATGGCATGTCCCAAGTGAAAAAATACTTTACAATCCAGAACATCATGAAATAACAACCCCAAATGGCGATGGAATATACAATGAATAAAAAAGGATGTTTGATATTCTTGATGCTTTTCATCCCTTCCCATAAGCGAAGCATCAAATCATACAATTTTCCATAGAACGGCATCTTTTGAATACGTTTGCGAAGGAGGAAAAAGGCAAGGATTAGAACGAGTAAACCACCCCAAAGTATGGGAGAGGTTGCCATGTGCTGAAGCTTAGCCATGGATTCCGGGTTATTCATGAAAAAAGCACGGAAAACATCGACTTGAAGTAATACGGCCAAGGCAGTGATTAGGAGCAGGCAGATCACATCGAATACCCGTTCGGTAATAACTGTTCCTAATGTTTTGGTGAAGGAAAGACCGTCCGACTTAGCCAGAATGCCGCAACGGGCAACCTCGCCGGCTCTCGGCAGTAGCATATTGGCCGCATAACCTACGAAGATGGAAAGTATGGTGACACTTTTGCGGCCTCCCGGACAGACCGGTTCCACCAGCTGATGCCAGCGCAGTCCGCGAAGGACCATGCTCAAGATGCTCAAAAGCAACGAAACAAAGAACCATTCATAATGGACGCCACTGCTGAACGCTTTGACCAATGCATTGAAATCCCAATCCCTGTATACCCACCAAAATAACAAACCAGCCATCGCCAAAGGCAAAACGACCTGCAGGATTTTCTTAATTTGTTTCATTGGGAGACTAACTTTCAATATTAATGTGTACTTTTGCGCAACTCCGAAAACAACGGAATTACAAAGGTATAAATTTTTTCCGACTAAGGTGGATGACCCTGGTAAAACCCAAAAAATCACTCGGCCAACATTTCCTCAAGGATTTGGATGTTGCCGCACGCATCGCGCAAACGCTTGATGCCTGGAAAGGTTTGCCGGTTCTGGAAATCGGACCTGGCATGGGGGTTCTTACACGTTTCTTACTCGATTATGGCCACGATCTGAAAGTAGTCGAACTTGACCGCGATTCTGTCACATACCTTGGACAACATTTCCCCGAACTCGAAGGCCGCATACTCAGCAATGATTTTCTGACACTGAAGTTGGACAAAATGTTCGACAAACCATTCAGCGTTATCGGCAACTATCCGTACAACATTTCTTCCCAGATCATGTTCAAGGTTCTGGAATACAAGGACCTCATTCCTTGCTGTTCAGGTATGTTTCAGAAAGAAGTAGCTGAACGCCTGGCTTCCAAACCGGGCAAGAAAGCATACGGCATCCTGAGCGTCCTGCTACAGGCTTATTACGATATCGAATACCTGTTCACTGTAGAGGAGCACGTATTTGACCCTCCGCCTAAAGTTAAGTCGGCGGTTATCCGGATCACCCGAAATCAAACTCAACGCCTCGATTGCGATGAGGTCTTGTTCAAGCGGGTCATCAAGACCGGATTCAACCAACGACGAAAAACCCTGCGGAATTCACTCAAGCCCCTTTTAGGCAACGACTGTCCCATCTGTACGGATCCCATTTTCAACCTGCGGCCCGAACAGCTTTCCGTCGAACAGTTTGTCAAACTGACCAATATGGTATCTCCTTTTGTCGGAGAGCTTGGCTGAGTCTTTCCCAACCGTGGGCAGGTACCAACCCTGCTAAAAATGCGTTAGCAACTGAGTAACAACCAGCACCGAGACGGTGTAAAAACAAAAAACGCCATGGCTGAAATTAAACTTTTTTATCACGAAAGCGGTCGCATCAAAGTGAGCCGCAGCATGGAATTCCTCAAAAAGACACCCATTGACAAATTTCTTTGGATCGACCTGCACGACGTCGACGACGAGGTGGAAGACCAACTCGAGGATTTTCTTAAAATTTATATTCAGGAAGAAGAAGAAATGGAAGAGATCGAGATGTCTTCCCGTTTCATCGAAACCGCCGATACGCTGGTGGTCAATTCCAATTTCCTTTTACCGAACTTTGACTCCGAAACCGTTTCTTTTATCTTGAAGAACGACATTCTGGTAACCGTTCACAGTGAAGAGCTCCCTTCGTTCCACGACACCACCAAAAAGCTTTCTGCCAATCCCCGAAATTATCCGACCGGGTTCCACGTTATGACGGCATTGTTTGAAGCTCGTGTGGACAAAGACGCCGACTTGATTGAGGACATCATCGACAAAATCACCATTTTGAGCGATACCCTTCGCGATGCCGACGAAGGCGTCTTGATGGAAATTACCGAACTTCAGGAACAAATCATGCAGATTCGGCAGAACATCATCGAAAAGCAGCGGTCCATTTCCAACTTGCTGAGAAGTGAGCTAATGCCGTCGGAACTTCATCCCAAGTTGACCATCATACTACGTGACATCACTTCGCTGATCGACCATGCCAAGTTCAGTTTTGAACGACTGAACAACATGCAGGAAATCTTCATGGGCCTTGTGAATGTTCAGCAAAATAAAATCATCAAAATTTTTACCGTCGTTTCCGTTATTTTCATGCCTCCTACGCTTGTTGCAAGCATCTTTGGGCAAAATATGAAGGATATGCCCTTTACCGGGACCAGTTTCGGATTCTGGGCTTCGATCATCATCATGTTTTTGTTTTCAGGAATCATCCTGTTGGTTTTCAAACTCAAGAAGTGGCTCTGATACAAAAAGTTGCCCCTTATTGCATAGATTATCAATTCTTTTGCTTTAATTTGTGATTGCCAATTTTTTTGGCGGTTTTTAACTAATACTGATTGATTATGGACTCAAACGAAACCAACAAGCTTCCGGTGGAAGCCGAGTTGGAAGCGACTCTCACGAATGCTGTCGAGGAAACAGCTGATTCTCAGACGACAAACTCCGAACCGGAAAAACAGGTCGACGTAGCACCAAAGCCCAAACGTACCAGAAAACCCAAAGCAGAAGCTCCTGCTGAAGAGGTCGTTGTCGCTGCTATAGAAGAAGTAGCTCCAAAGCCCAAACGTACCAGAAAACCCAAAGCAGAAGCTCCTGCCAAGGAGGTCGTTGCCGCGGCAGTAGAAGAATTGAAGGCGCCAGCCAAAAAGAAGGCTGTTTCCAAGGCAAAGAAAACGGAAAAGCCCTTGGCTGCCGAAACAAGCCCTTCAGAATCGGAAGTGGTACCGGAAGAATCGATTGCAGCTGAACCGGAAATCGAAAATCAACCTATTTTCAGTTCCAAAGCTGAAATCATTGAACATTTCAAGTCGATAGCCGAAACATCTGCCAGTGACATTAAGGAGAAGGTTGATGCTTTAAAACAAGCTTTTTACAAAATTCACAAGCAGGAAGTTGATACCGCCCGTAAACTCTGGCAGGAAGCTGGCAACGTCATCGAAGAATTCGTGGCTGCCGAAGATGCCATGGAATCGGATTTCAAGACTTTGTTGAACGAATGGCGTGAAAAACGTGCCGAGCACCATGCTGAACAAGAAAAACAACGTCAGACCAATCTGGAAAAGAAGATTCAGATAATTGACGACATTCGTAAGCTGACAGACAGCACCGAGGACATCGGTCGCAATTTCCCTGAATTCCGACGTCTTCAGATGACTTGGAAGGAAACGGGTTCGGTTCCTCAGGAACAGGTCAATGAACTCTGGAAAAACTACCAGATGCAGGTAGAACGTTTTTACGACCTGCTCAAAATCAATAATGAATTCCGCGAATACGATTTCAAAAAGAATCTGGAAATCAAGAGTGCTCTTTGTGAAACAGCTGAAAAGCTGAGCGAAGAAACCGACGTCGTGGTCGCCTTCCGCCAACTGCAGAAACTGCATGAAGAATGGCGTGAAACCGGACCGGTTGCCAAGGAATTCCGTGAAGATATCTGGAATCGTTTTAAACTGGCCTCCAGTGCCATCAACAAGAACCACCAGGGCTTTTTCGAACGTCTGAAAAACGTGGAATCCGAAAATCTGGATCAAAAGACCGATATTTGCGAAAAGCTCGAAGCCATTGACTTCAGCCTATTGAAAACATACAAGGACTGGGACGCCAAGACTGCTGAAATCATTGAAATGCAGGAAAAATGGAAGACCATTGGTTTCGCACCCAAAAAGATCAATGTCAAGATCTTCGAACGGTTCCGTGCCGCCTGTGACAATTTTTTCCGTCAGAAAAGCGATTTCTACAAGGCCTCTAAGGACGTTCTGAACCAGAACCTCGAAAAGAAGAAAGCACTTTGCGAAAAAGCGGAAGCGCTTAAAGAAAGCACCGATTGGAAAGCCACTGCCGACCAACTCATTCAGACCCAGAAAGAATGGAAATCCATCGGACCGGTACCTAAGAAATTCTCCGATGCCATTTGGAAACGTTTCATAGCTGCCTGTGACCATTTCTTTGAACAGAAGGAAAAAAATGCTCCGACGCAGAAAAACGAAGAACAGAAGAACCTGACCACCAAGAAGGAACTCATCGAAAAAGTGGAAGCCATTACAGAGGAAATGTCTGAGGAAGATGCTTCCAAGCTGATCCGCGAATTGACCACGCAATGGAATGCCATCGGTCACGTGCCTTTCAAGGAAAAAGATAAGATTTACAAGACTTGGCACGATGCCGTAGACAAAGTGATGGATCGATTGCACGTCGACAAGAGCAGCCGCCGCCTGAATACGTTTCAACACAATCTGGAAGACAAGAGCCAAGGCAAGGTTTTACACGAACGCGAACGTCTGCTTCGTCAGTTTGACAGCCTGACCAGTGAGATCAAGACTTCTGAAAACAACATCGGTTTCTTCACCATGTCCAAGTCTTCTGGCAACAGCCTTTTGGACGAAATGAAGAATAAAATCGAAGCGTTGAAAGAAGAACGCGATGTGATTTACAAAAAAATCAAGATGATCGACGACCAGCTATAAGGTTACGTCATTCCCCTCCAAGCCCCCCCGTGCACTAGCCTTTCAGAAGGTTTGACGCACGGGGTTTCTTTTTGTAGATCTTAATTTATGTTAATTATCTACGAAGTGAGTATCATATCTACGAATGTTTCGTAGATTTGCGATACAATCGTTTTAACACTTTTAAGAAAATGGAAAAACTGACCCAACAGGAAGAAGAAGCCATGCGGATTGTATGGAAAACTGGCGAAGGCGTCATCAAGGATTATCTGGACAAGTACCCTGAACCTCAACCACCCTACACCACACTCGCTTCTATTGTGAAAAATCTGGAGCGCAAGGGCTATTTAGCTTCCAAACGCTACGGAAACACCAGCGTGTACACCCCAAGAGTCAGCGAGGAAGAATATAAGAACAAATTCCTTTCCGGTGTGGTTCAGAATTACTTTGAGAATTCCTATCTGGAAATGGTCACCTTCTTTGCCAAAAAGAAGAAGATTTCAACGAAAGAATTGCAAGCAATCATAGCACTGATCGAAAACGATAAAAAAGAATAGTCATGAATACGCCGATGATGTGGTTTTTGTTGGCAAATGTAGGGTTTGCCGTGTTATGGGTTTTCTATAGGATCTTTCTGCACCGTGACACCTTCTTTACGGGAAAGCGTCTGACACTTTTGCTTGGGCTTATCTTTACATTGGTATACCCGCTATTGAACATTGCTGCATGGATGCCTATACTTCATCCGGTACAGAAACTGACACAAAGCCTTAGTGTCGCACTCCCGGAAATAACGGTGACCGCCTATGGCAACAAGGTCTACAGCACGATGGAAATTCTGACCATCCTCTATTTTTCAATAATGGGATTGCTCCTATTCAGGGTTGTTTTCCAGTTTGTCAAACTCATTCTTCTTTCTATTCGGAACAGATCGGTAGAGGTTGACGGTCAAAAAATAATCTGCCTGCCCAAGGGTTCGGCACCTTTCTCCTTCTTCGGCTTGGTCTTTATTCAACCCGAAGACCATAGTGAAAGTGACCTCAAAGAAATTTTACACCACGAGCAAACACATGTTCGCCAGGCCCATACGTTGGACGTCTTATTGGCTGAACTCATCTGCACCATCTTCTGGATTAATCCCTTTGCATGGTTGCTCAAATACGACCTCCGCGAAAACCTGGAATTCCTCGCCGACAAAGACGTGGTCCACGCCGGTTTCGATCCCAAAAGCTATCAGTATCACTTGCTGCGGCTTTCTTACCAACAATCGCCTATTCGAATGGGAAATAATTTCAATGTTTCACAATTACAAAACCGAATCAAAATGATGAACAAGAAACGAACTTCCCAGGTAGGTTGGGGCAAATATTTCCTGACCCTGCCACTTTTTGCAGTCTTACTCATGGTATCGTATGCCTGCAAAAACAAAACTTCAACCGATACCATCGCGCAAAATAAGGTGGTGGCCGAAGCTGTTGATACGGTAGTTACAACGGATACTGTTGCCATTCCACCTCCAATCTATAAGACCGTCAAGTTTACGGCACCAAAAATTAAAAAGGGTGTGAAAACAACAGTCAAGTTTACGGCACGTGTTATTACCGACAGTGTGAAATCTACAATCAAGTTTACGGCACCTGTTATTATTGAAGATAAGCCTGTTTACGGTGTAGAACAAATGCCTCAGTTCCCTGGTGGTGATGAAGAAATGATGAAGTTCATCAAGGATAACTTGCATTATCCGCCAGTAGCGGCAGCAGTTGGAATCGAAGGCCGTATTACCATCCGGTTTGTCGTGGGCCGCGATGGAGATGTTACAGATGTAAAAGTTATCCGTGGAATTAATGCTGAATGTGACAAGGAAGCCGTACGTGTTGTGAAGTTGATGCCTAAGTGGATTCCTGGTCGTCAGAAGGGTCGCAATGTACCGGTGTATTATACGTTACCTATCGTGTATAAACTACAGAAATAATCATTAACTGTTTGCAACTTAAAAAGATTACATCATCATGCAATCTTTACGGACGTTTTTCGTTTTGATTAACGTCCGTTCTTTTTATCTTTGCATCCTTAAATCAATTATACCATGAAAAAACTGCTGAATTTATGTCTTATTGGAATCCTTTTTTCATTCCCCACCGCATTAATGGCTCAAAGCCCTGTTATCGCAGAGGACACACCTGTTTTTAGTGTGGAACAGATGCCTCAGTTCCCGGGAGGAGAGGAAGAATTGTTGAAATTCATCAGAAATAATTTGCGTTATCCAAAAGACGCTGCCGAAAAAGGAATTGAAGGTCGAGTTACTATACGGTTTGTCATTAGCAAGACTGGTGAAGTCACCGATGTCACGGTTATTCGAGGTCTAGACCCGGCGTGTGATGCAGAAGGTTTACGAGTGATCAAGATGATGCCGACTTGGACACCAGGCAGACAAAATGGGAGGAATATACCTGTTTATTATACGCTACCAATCGTTTACAAATTGCATAAAGGAACATCGGATGACAAGTCTCCACTCCTAATAGTGGATGGAACCGCCATGCCCTATTCTATGTTGAAAGACACCAATCAACTGAAGCCTTCCAATATCAAAAGCCTTAAGGTCTTGAAGGATTCCTCAGCAATTGCTGTTTATGGCAGCAAGGGTACCAATGGCGTCATTTTGATTGAAACAAAAATTGCAGCTGCAAAACGTGACAGCATACAGAATGACGATAAGCCAGTGTATGGAGTAGAAGTGATGCCCCAGTTTCCAGGTGGTGAAAATGCTTTAATGGCGTTTATCAAAAACAACCTGCACTATCCGATGGTAGCCGCTCAAGTGGGAATCGAAGGTCGTGTGACCACTCGATTTGTTGTCACTAAAACGGGAAAGGTCTCCGATATTAAAGTAATACGTGGCCTTGACCCTGCATGTGATGCTGAATCCGTTCGTGTCATCAGATTGATGCCGAACTGGATACCGGGGACCCAGAAAGGAAAACCGGTTAATGTGTACTATACGTTACCCTTTGTTTATAAACTTCAAAAATAAGCTTCTTTATAGTTATTGTGACGAAAGATGTTTCAAAAGGGCACTAAGGTCAAGGCGCTTATTATGAGACACCCCGGAGCGTACTTAAGGTACGTGAGGAGTGGCGAATGATAAGCAACGCAGAGATTAGTGGTCTTTTGAGACATCTTTTTTTATTTCCGAATCAGATTGATAAACTCCTCCCTGGTCTTCGCTTGCTGGAAAACCCCGGTAAAGTCTGAGGTCATTGTGACTGAATTCTGCTTTTCTACACCGCGCATTTGCATGCACAAATGCTGTGCCTCAATGACTACCATTACACCCAATGGATTCAATGTTTCCTGAATGCAGTTCTTTATGTCAGTAGTCATACGCTCCTGGATCTGAAGGCGACGTGCAAAAACATCTACGACACGTGCAATCTTGCTAAGACCGGTGATGTATTTGTTCGGAATGTATGCCACGTGCGCTTTGCCCCAGAAAGGCAGCATGTGGTGTTCGCACATGGAATAGAAGTCGATGTCGCGAACAATGACCATTTGCTGATATTCTTCCTGAAACATGGCCGATTTCAGAATTTCTTTGGGATCCACCTGATATCCGTAGGTCATGAACTGCATGGCTTTAGCCACCCGATGAGGCGTTTTCAGTAACCCCTCACGCTCAGTATTTTCACCCAACAGCCGAATGATCTCCAGATAATGGCTGGCAATTTCATCTTGCACCGGATTACTCTCGGTGGCGAGTATCAATTTTTTATCGATCATGCTACTTTACTTTTATTCTGACTTTATCTTTGATGATGGACATTTCACGCCCAAATGCAGGGAACTCAGCCCGTAGTTTGGTCATAGTGCGCTGTGCCTCTTGAAAAGTCTGGAAGTCCCCTACACGAAGCCTCCAGAAAGGGGCCGTAAAGACAACGTAGGTAGACATTTCCGGAAAAATGGATTTCACATCCGATTCTTTGGTATAGGCCTCGCTTTTTGAAATTCGTTGATTATTACCTGCAAAAACCTGAATTCTGAATCCCGGCATATAAATAAAGGTGTCAAGTGCATCATTGACATCCGTTTTCTTCGATTTCCGCCCCAAATGGTTCGTAATACTTTCGTCCTGAATGACCTGAACGGATCCTTTACCCGGCTCCAGTTTGTTGATCCGGTCTACAATTGTTTCTGTCTTTGCTTCTGAGGAAGAATCCTGCGCAAAAATGTTTAGAGGTAAAAGACAGATCAGACTTAACAGACGGAAAAACTTCATAACGACTTCATTTTGTGGATAATCTCAAAGGTAGGTGACAAAAGTACGAACTTTTAGTTTCTAAATACTGAAAATGCTGAAAAAAGGAAAGGAGGCCTTCTCAAAAGAAAGCCTCCTTCATTAATAATCCGTATGAAACTATGCCAAAACGCCCAGTTCAACCAATACTCCATTCATGTTGCGAACAGCATCTGCACTCTTGTTGAACAACGCCTGTTCTTCCGCATTTAGCTTGTATTCGAGAATCTGTTCGCATCCGTTCTTGCCAAGTACAATTGGAACACCGATGCAAATATCCTTCTGTCCGTATTCACCATCCAAAGATACACAGCAGGGGACCACTTTCTTCTGATCACGAAGTATGGATTCAACCACGTATGCACCAGCAGCACCAGGAGCATACCAGGCGGAAGTGCCCAACATGCCAGTCAGGGTAGCACCACCAACCATGGTGTCGGCCACCACTTTGCCCAGTTTTTCAGCGTCGAGGATTTCAGAAACAGGAACACCCTTGTAGTATGCAAAGCGGGTCAAAGGGATCATGGTCGTATCACCGTGTCCACCAATCACAGAGGCTTCGATTTCATTGGCATTGGCGTTCAACGCCTTGCTCAGGTAACATTTGAAACGGGAGCTGTCTAAAGCTCCACCCATACCAATTACGCGGTTTTTGGGAAGACCTGTGGATTTCAATGTCAGGTAGGTCATCGTATCCATCGGATTGGAGATAATAACCAGAATGGCATTGGGAGAATACTTCAGGATGTTGTCAACAACGGATTTTACAATCCCTGCATTTACACCGATGAGCTCTTCACGAGTCATGCCCGGTTTGCGGGGCAAGCCTGAAGTGATCACGACAACGTCAGAATCAGCTGTCCTAGCATAATCATTGGTCACACCAACCACATTGGTATCGATTCCCAAAAGAGTTACTGTCTGCATCATATCCAGCGCTTTCCCTTCGGAAATGCCTTCTTTGATGTCGAGGATGACTACTTCATTGGCAATCTCATTGATAGCCATTACATTCGCACAGGTAGCACCCACGTTGCCTGCACCTACTACAGTTACTTTTGACATAGAAAAATGTATTATGTTTTAAAACTAATCCGATTGAAAACGAGACCTGTTGAACCGGCTAATAAAGAGACACAAAAGTACAACATTCTCTTGATTAAAGAAAATTTTCCGTAATTGATTTTACTAAAAAAGTAAAAAAACAAAGAAAGCCTCATACACAGAATTCTACCTAGAATTTCGTACTTTTGCAGCGGTTAATTTTCAATAGACATTCATGCAAAGAAAAACAAAAATAGGAATTGTCATTACTGTTATCGCAGTCCTTTTAATAGGTGGAGGAATTGGTTTTTATCTGATGTATCAGAATCTGCAAAGTAAAAATCAGGCCATTTCTGAAATGTCCCAGCAATTTGAGCTGGAAAAAGAACAGCTGACAGACGAATATTCACAATTGGCACTGCAATATGAAGGCTATGGCCTTCGGATTGGCAACGATTCCTTGGCTAACTTGTTGGATGCCCAACGTTATAAGGTTCAGCGATTATTGGAAGAACTCCGCACCGTTAAAGCCAGTAATGTGAAGCGCATCAATGAGTTAAAAAACGAATTGGGCACTTTGCGTGCCATCATGCGTCAGTACGTCATTCAAATTGACTCGCTGAATGCACTGAACACTCAGTTGCGCACTGAAAACAAGGTTGTGACTCAACGTTATTCGGAAGAGCAACTAAAAACAAGTGCGTTGGTGGAAGAGAAAAAGGTGCTGACCACCAAGATTACATTGGCGTCCATACTGGAAGCACGGAACATTTCGATAGAATCGCTCACTGAGAAAGGTCGGAAAGCCACCAAGATCAGCAAAACGGCTCAGTTGAAGTTCAATTTCATCATCAATAAGAATATTTCCGCTTCAACAGGAGAGAAATTCATCTACCTGCGCATCCTTCAACCGGATGAATCAGCGCTAGTAAAAAAGAAGGACAACGTTTTCCTTTTTGAGAACAAATACATCAATTACTCTGCCCGCCGTCCAATAGAATATGAAGGTGAAGAAGTTCCTGTCACCATTTACTGGGATGTGGAAGAATTCCTGCAACCGGGATCCTATCGGGCAGATGTTTTTGCTGACGGATATATCGTCGGTTCAGCCAAATTCACCCTGGTAGATTAAGTTCTTTTATAGGAAGTAAAGTACAAGGCACTGATTGCGCAATCGTACCGGAGCGTACTTAAGGTACGTGAGGATCGATAAGTAAGCAGGAAACGTTTTCGATAAGCAAGTGCAGAGGCAAACTAGTTTGACTATGCCGAGCGAGAAAACGACTGCGCCAAAGGCGCGAACGCAGTAATTTCACTTCGTGACCGTTTACTACGTTCGGTATAGCCTAAGCAAGCTTAGTCTCTTCACTCACTAGCCGTAAACGTCGCTTTCTAGAAAAGAACTTTAGGGATTACGGCGGAAGGGGTTTTTGGAGTCAATATCGTGTTGTACAGCTGAAAGCAGCATCTGGAAACCCAGGATGAAAGGCAATACTGCCAGCATGACCGTACCAGTAGGTGCAGCGATGTCCATGGAGGCAAAATGAATCCATTTAACAATGCCATAAGTCAATCCATAAAGAAACAAAGGCAATCCTGCCAGCATATAAATGGATGTGATACTGAAATCATAGACGAAATAGCTAAGCATAATTCGTTTGAAGAGTGCTTTCAAGAGCTTTGGTGGGAAACCAAACAATGTTTTGGCAACAGAGAGATTGGACACTTCTTCGCCATAAATCGCAGGCATTGGGATATCTTGAATACGTGCTCCGGTATAATAAAGTTCGATAAGCATGGAACTCTCGAAAAAATAGCGGTGTGAAAGCTTCTTTAAATCAATTCGTTGCAGTGTATTCCTGGTTATGGCAATAAAGCCGTTGGAGGGGTCGAACACTTCCCAATAACCGGATGCAGCCTTAATCAGAAAGCTTAGGCCAAGATTTCCGATACGCCTGCTGGAAGGCATGTTCTTTAATGCATGAAAATCGTTGAATCGGTTACCTTTGGAGAATTCCGCCGTTTTTTCACATAAAGGCTGAAGCAATGCTGGCAAGTAATCTGGGTTCATTTGGCCGTCTCCGTCCATTTTAACAATAATATCCGTCTCTGTTTGAAGGGCATGTCGAAACCCGGTGATCATGGTTCCACCAACACCCAAATTGACTGGATTGCTAAGGACGGTGACCTTTGCATTTGTAAGTGCCAGTTGATTAAGTATATCAAGGGTATTATCGGGGGAACAGTCATTGACCAGAACCATTTCATCAACCCATTCGGGAAGACCGCTTACAGTTGATTCAATATGTGAGGCAACTTTATAGCAGGGTATTACAACGGTTATCTTAGTGTCTTTCCACATTACTCAGAGGTATTTTAGTTCAGTGCGCAAGTTATAAAAATTGGGCGAGAAATAAAGAAGGCCCGCAACGAATGTACGGGCCTTACTTTCAACCAAATTGGTTGATTGATATTGAATCCATTAGGATTATTCTGCAACAGGAGCTTCGGGAGCTTTAGCAGCTGGAGTTTCAACGGCGGGTGCTTCAACAACCGGAGTTTCAACAACGACTTCTTTGGCAACAACTTCTTTGGCAATAACTTCTTTGGCAACAACCTCTTTAGCAACGATTTCTTCTGCAACAGGAGCTGCTTTTGCAACGGGGGTTGATGCAACCGGAGTAACTTCAACAGCATCAGCTTTCTTCTTAACGGAAGACCGACGGGTTTTGGCTTTCTTATCAACTTTTGTTTTCAACATATTGTCGTTGAAGTCCACCAGTTCGATAAAACACATCTGAGCGTTGTCGCCCTGACGGAAACCAGTCTTGATGATGCGGGTATAGCCACCGGGACGGTCACCAATTTTGGGGGCTACCACCGTGAACAGTTCCGTCACAGCTTCTTTCTGCTGCAAGTCAGCGAAAACCAAACGTCTGTTGGCAGTAGTATCTTCTTTAGCTTTGGTGATCAGGGGTTCAACCACGATTTTGAGGGCTTTGGCCTTTGCCGTGGTCGTGAAAATGCGTTTGTGCATGATCAATGAGGTGGACATGTTTGACAACATGGCACCACGGTGAGCGGCCTGACGTCCTAAATGATTGAATTTTTTATTGTGTCTCATCGTCTTATTCTTTATCTAATTTATATTTTGCAATGTCCATCCCAAAAGACAGATTCAGATTTTCGAGGAGGTCGTCCAGTTCAGTGAGGGATTTCTTTCCAAAGTTGCGGAACTTCAACAAATCAGTTTTGTTGAATACAACCAGTTCGCCCAGTGTTTCCACATCAGCTGCCTTCAGGCAGTTAAGGGCACGAACGGAAAGATCCATGTCAACCAGCTTGGATTTAAGCAATTGACGCATGTGCAGGATTTCTTCGTCGAATTCTTCACCTCCGTCGGTTTCAGCTGTATCCAACGTAATTTTTTCGTCGGAGAACAACATGAAGTGATGAATCAGAATCTTGGCAGCTTCTTTCAAAGCATCTTTAGGATGAATGGAACCATCCGTAGAGATTTCAAGAACCAACTTTTCATAGTCGGTCTTTTGTTCCACACGGAAGTTTTCAACTGCGAATTTTACATTCTTGATCGGTGTGTAGATTGAGTCGATGGGAATTACATTCAATTCATTATAAACGACACCATGTTCGTCAGCAGGCACATAACCACGACCTTTGTTCACCGTCAATTCCATCTGGAAAACAGTAGCTGCATCCATGTGGCAAATAACCAAATCGGGATTGAGTACTTCGAATCCGGTAAACGATTTACCGAGTTCACCTGCCGTCAATACTTCCACACCGGAAACATTGATGGTGGCTTTTTCAGTTTCGAATTCTTCAACTACGTGTTTGAAGCGCACTTGCTTCAGATTCAGGATGATGTTTGTAACATCTTCCATAACACCGGGGATGGATGAGAACTCGTGATCCACGCCTTCTACACGAATGGAAGTGATTGCAAATCCTTCCAGTGAAGAGAGTAGGATACGGCGCAATGCATTACCCACAGTAATACCAAAGCCGGGCTCTAGAGGACGAAATTCGAATTTACCGAATTTGCTGTCCGCTTCCAGCATGATGACCTTTTCGGGTTTTTGAAACGCTAATATTGCCATTTGGTCAGGGATTATTTGGAATACAATTCAACAATCAACTGTTCTTTGATGTTTTCAGGAATGTCGGAACGTTCCGGAAGGTGGAGGAACTTACCAGACTTGGTAGTCGCGTCGAATTCCATCCAGGGGTATTTGCTGTGGTTGAATCCATTCAGCGCTTCGGTGATGATTTCCATTGATTTGGCTTTTTCACGAACACCAACTACCTGACCGGGTTTCAGTAGGTAAGAGGGGATGTTCACTACTTTGCCGTCTACAACCATGTGACGGTGAGACACCAACTGACGGGCTGCGTCACGGGTAGGTGCGAAACCTAAGCGGAATACAACATTGTCCAAACGGGATTCAAGCAACTGAAGCAATACTTCGCCCTTGATACCTTTGGTACGTGATGCCTTTTCGAATAGGTTGCGGAATTGTTTTTCCAAAACCCCGTAGGTGTATTTGGCTTTCTGCTTTTCACGAAGCTGAATGCCATATTCGGAAGTTTTCTTACGACGGTTGTTACCATGAATGCCCGGAGGATAGTTCTTTTTGCTCAGAACTTTATCGGGGCCGAAGATGGGTTCACCGAATTTACGTGCAATTTTTGATTTTGGTCCAGTATATCTAGCCATTTTGTTTTTGAAAAAGTATGAACCGGAAGGAGCAGTCGCGTGACTTTGTGTGCAATTAAAACACGATCCCGGAGTTCATAAGATTAATACTTGTGTTTATACTCTTCTTCTTTTAGGAGGACGGCATCCGTTGTGGGGAAGTGGCGTTACGTCAACAATTTCCATCACTTCGATGCCGGCACCATGAATGGTACGAACGGCCGATTCCCGTCCGTTTCCGGGTCCTTTAACATACGCCTTG